>Ga0308158_10000032_pt1 | contig 392010 bp, 369 predicted proteins | sample PhyBR2_FD_201038 | JGI IMG/M metagenome (GOLD analysis project Ga0308158, IMG submission 201038) | Phyllosphere microbial communities from UC Gill Tract Community Farm, Albany, California, United States - DLSLB.R2 | ecosystem: Host-associated > Plants > Phyllosphere > Unclassified | place...
TGGCTTCGGAAACGCTGTTGACGGTGACGGTGAACTCGGCGGCCTTGCCGGCCAGTTCGAGGTTCTGGTAGTCCTCGGGGAAGTTCAGGTTCAGCACCTTCTCTTCACCGGCCTTGGCGCCGACCAGGCCGTCTTCGAAACCGGGAATCATGCGGCCCGAACCCAGTACCAGCTGGGTACCGCTGGCCGAACCACCGGAGAACGCCTCGCCTTCGATCTTGCCGACGAAGTCGATGTTCAGCTGGTCTTCGGTCTGGGCAGCGCGCTCGACCTGCTCGTAACGCACGTTCTGCTTGCGCAGCACTTCGAGCATGTTGTCCAGGTCGCTGTCGGCGACGTCGGCGCTCAAGCGCTCGACTTCGATGCTGTCGAACGCGCCGACTTCGAATTCGGGGAACACTTCAAAGGTAGCGATGTATTCCAGATCCTTGCCCTTCTCGAACACTTTCGGCTCGACGGCGGGTGCACCGGCTGGGTTGAGCTTCTGCTCGACCACTGCTTCATAGAAAGAAGCCTGGATGACGTTGCCCAGAGCTTCCTGGCGCGCGTCAGCCTCGTAGCGCTGACGGATGACGCTCATAGGCACCTTGCCTGGACGGAAGCCCGGGATCTTGGCGTTACGGGCGGTCTGTTGCAGACGCTTGTTGACTTCGGCCTCGATGCGCTCGGCGGGAACACCGATGGTCATGCGGCGCTCGAGAGCGGAAGTGTTTTCAACAGAAACTTGCATGGATTTTCCTCGTTGCACAGACGTTAGCCGGCCATTTCCGACCCCAGATCAAGGGCAAGCATTCTAGTGGCTCGAACTCAAGAAGTCACCCTATGCACATGGATGCGCGGAAAGTCGCTGCAGAAACCGTCCAACGGCAGCAAAACAAGGCCTGTTCAGGGATGAAAAGTGATCTCTCGGACAACTTTTGCAAGACAATGATGGGCCCGCTGGTATTCTGTCAGCGGATAAAGTCATTACCTTGCACCTCTATGCGGAGAGCACGATCATTCTGTCGTTTCCGGTAACAATGCCCATCATCGCAGGACCTTCATGGCCATAAACCCCGTGCCGCTGGTTTCCCTCGCCAATTGCGAGGACGAGCCCATCCATCGGCCGGGCGCGATCCAGCCTCATGGCGCACTGATCGCGCTGGATGCCGAAGGTCGCGTATTGAGCCGCAGCGCCAACCTGATGGCGACCATCGGGCTGGATGTACTGCCGGGCAGCACGCCGGACGGCGAGTTGCTGGGCGGCGATGTCCTGGCGCTGATCGCAGAGGGGCTTGCCAGCAGCGATCACTGGGCCAACAGTGTCGAAAGCGTGCTGCTCGGCCGCCTGTTCGACGTGGTCGCCCATCGCCATCTGCAGATCCTGTATCTGGAGTTCGAGCCGCGCCGTACGGCCAGCGGCTCCTTCAGCCAGTTCGCCCTGTACGCGCAACGCATCATCAGCCAGATGCAGAACCGCCACGACATCGATGCCCTGCTGAGCCGCGTGACCCAGGAAATCCGCAACATGACGGGCTACGATCGGGTCATGGCCTATCGCTTTCGTCCCGACCTGTCCGGCGAAGTCATCGCCGAGGCCCATCGCGAAGACCTTGAAAGCTATCTGGGCCAGCGTTACCCGGCCTCGGACATCCCTGCCCAGGCTCGCCTGCTCTATATACTGAATCCGATTCGCTTGATCGCCGACGTGACCTATGCGCCAGCGCCACTGATCCCGTCACTGGATCCGCGAACCGGCCAGCCGTTCGACCTGAGCTTCAGCACCCTGCGCAGCGTTTCACCGATCCACTGCGAGTACCTCACCAACATGGGCGTGCGCGCCTCGATGAGCGTTTCCATCGTCGTGGGTGGCAAGCTGTGGGGGCTGTTCTCCTGCCACCACATGTCGCCCAAGACGATGGCTCACCCCTTGCGCATGTCGTTCCAGGTCATCTCGCAGGTTTGCAGCGCACTGGTCGAACGACTGGAACACAACCTGGCCACACAGACCCTGAAGCAGGCAAGCGACCAGCAACAGAAACTCATGACCCTGGCTCGCGACTCCGAAGATCTGGTCAGCGCCCTGGCGGGTGATCCGGACAATATTGCCTCGCTGATTCCGTGCGATGGTGCTGCGGTGGTGATGTCGGGACGTACCCAGAGCATCGGCGGGCATTTCGACGCCCTGTGCCGCCAGGTGCTCGAACACGTCGAACAGGACCCGAACCTCGAGGTGTTCCATACCGAGCATTGGCAAGGCTCGGCAAGCGAGCGCAACACCAGCGGCTACTGTGGCATTCTGGCGGTCCGCTTCCACCGACAGGAATCGGGCTGGGTCATGTGGCTGCGCAAGGAAGAAATCAACAACGTGCGCTGGGGCGGCAAGCCGGAGAAGATCATCAAGGTCGGGCCCTCGGGCGCCCGACTGACACCCCGAGGCTCGTTCGAAGCCTGGGAAGAAGTGGTGCGCGGACGCTCGGCCAGCTGGGGGGATACTGACATCGCCATCGCCGAGAAGCTGCGGCGTGACCTGGTCGAGTTGTGCCTGAGCCGTGCCAGCGAGATCGATGGCATGCGCCAGCGTCTGATCGCGATGCTCGGTCACGACCTGCGCAACCCACTGCAGTCCATTTCCATGGCCGCCGCCATGCTGTCTTCGAACGAAACGCGCGACACCGAACTGCGCAAGCACATCAGCCACTCCAGCGGTCGCATGGAACGGCTGATCAGCCAGATCCTGGAGATGAGTCGCCTGCAGTCGGGTCTTGGCATCATGGTCAATCGGGTCGACACCGATCTGTCGACACTGGTGGAAAGCATCGTCCACGAAACCGCCGTGGCTTTTCCCGGCCTGACCATAGAAGCCCGCATCGAGCCGGACGTACGCGCCATGGTCGATCCGGATCGCTACGCGCAGGTCATCACCAACCTGCTGGGCAATGCTCGCTACCACGGCACGCCCGACACACCGGTACTGATCAGCTTGAGCACTGAACAGCAGAACACGCGATTGTCCGTGCTCAATCAGACCACTCCGGTGGCGCCCGAGCGGCTGGCGACGCTGTTTCAGCCGTTCAAGCCGCACAGCGCCGAGAACCTGCGCAACAAGAATGGGCTGGGGATCGGCCTGTATATTTCCCAGGCAATCGCGGTGGCTCACAGCGGCAACCTGAGTGTGGAGCAGAACGGCAATGTCATCACGTTCAGCATGGTCCAACCGGTGCAGGCGTGAAGCCTTGAGCGGGTGAAGCGTTCGCCAAATCGCAGACACGAAAAAGCCGCCCTGAGGCGGCTTTCACGTTGAGCGGCAGGCATGGGCCTTGCCATTCTGGTTGGTGCGGACGAAGAGACTCGAACTCTTACACCTTTCGGCGCTGGAACCTAAATCCAGTGTGTCTACCAATTCCACCACGTCCGCGTGTAGCTTTTAAAGCAAAGGCGCCGGATCGGTAAGAATCGGGCGCCTTTCGGAATATGGGGTGGACGATGGGGATCGAACCCACGACAACAGGAGTCACAATCCTGTGCTCTACCAACTGAGCTACGCCCACCATATTGCGTTTACTGCGTTACTTGTGCCAAAGCTGCCTAATGGCGCACCCGGCAGGACTCGAACCTGCGACCATCCGCTTAGAAGGCGGATGCTCTATCCAGCTGAGCTACGGGCGCTTTTGAGTCTGTAGTCCTTGCAGATTACAAATCCAGAGCTTCAGTCGGTGATGACAAACAAGCCTTGAAACCGCTTGCTTTGCCCTACCTTCTTCACCAGTGCTAGGCCCTGCCCGACAAGTGCGACGAATGTTATAGACGAGCCTTGGGGTCGTCAACTCTTTTTTCAAAAAAATTCATTTAATTAAAGGGCTTAGGAGGTTTCGCGAAGCAAGCGCCTTTGCCCTGGGCGTGCGACATGCGAGAATGCGCGCACATTTTCATTCCTTTTCGATGGTTAATCACGCGTCATGACTGCACAACTTATCGACGGCAAGGCGATCGCCGCCAACCTGCGCCAGCAGATCGCTCAACAGGTTGCCGAGCGTCGTCAGCAGGGCCTGCGCACGCCAGGGCTCGCGGTGATTCTGGTGGGCACCGACCCCGCTTCCCAGGTCTATGTATCGCACAAGCGCAAGGACTGCGAAGAAGTCGGATTCGTTTCCCGCGCCTTCGACCTGCCGAGCACGACCTCGCAGCTGGAGCTCGAGACGCTGATCGACACCCTCAATGCCGATACCGATATCGACGGCATCCTGTTGCAGTTGCCGCTGCCCGAGCACCTGGATGCCTCGCTGCTGCTCGAGCGCATCCGCCCGGACAAGGACGTCGATGGTTTCCATCCTTATAACGTCGGTCGCCTGGCCCAGCGCATTCCGTTGCTGCGCCCCTGCACCCCCAAAGGGATCATGGCGCTGCTGGAAAGCACCGGCCAGGATCTGTACGGGATGGACGCAGTGGTAGTAGGTGCTTCCAACATCGTCGGTCGGCCCATGGCCATGGAACTGTTGCTGGCAGGCTGCACGGTGACCGTGACGCACCGTTTCACCAAAGACCTGGCGGGCCATGTAGGCCGCGCCGACCTGGTAGTGGTCGCTGCCGGCAAGCCAGGGCTGGTGAAAGGCGAATGGATCAAGGAAGGTGCGATCGTCATCGACGTGGGCATCAACCGTCAGGCCGATGGCAAGCTGGTGGGCGATGTCGTGTATGAAACCGCCCTGCCCCGCGCCGGCTGGATCACGCCGGTGCCAGGCGGCGTAGGTCCGATGACCCGCGCCTGCCTGCTGGAAAATACCCTCTATGCAGCGCAGACCTTGCACAAGTGATGTGAGCCTTGTTCGCGGCCAATGACCGCTCCTACGTATGAATCGATGTCCCGTAGGAGCGGTCCGTGGCCGCGAAGCAGGCGCCACGGTTCATTAGACGCACCGCAGCGCTGCTATTTCCTTGCATCCTCCCACGACTTCACCAGTTCGGCGTAGCCCACGGTCTGGCCCTGGGGTTTTTCGTTGGCCAGTTTGGGCTTGGGCGCGCCGGGTTGGTCGAACCAGTACTGGGCGTCGCGCTCGGGGTTCATCTTCGGCCCACACACCGGCTGCACCTTGCTGCGTTCCAGGCGGGTCATGATCGCGTCCTGATCCTTGGCCAGGCCGTCGAGCGCCTGCTGAGGGGTCTTCTCGCCGCTGGCCGCCTCGGAAATGTGGCTCCACCACAGCTGCGCCAGACGTGGATAGTCAGGCACGTTGGTGCCGGTCGGGGTCCACTGCACGCGGGCCGGGCTGCGGTAGAATTCCACCAGACCACCCAGCTTCGGCGCCAGATCGGTCATGGCCTGGGAGTTGATGTCCGATTCGCGAATCGGGGTCAGGCCGACGATGGTCTTTTTCAACGACACCGTCTTCGACGTCACGAACTGCGCATACAGCCAGGCGGCCAGACGCTGCTTCTCGGGGGTGGACTTGAGGAAGGTCCAGGAGCCGGTATCCTGATAGCCCAATTTCATCCCCTCCTCCCAGTACGGGCCCTTGGGTGATGGCGCCATGCGCCACTTGGGCGTGCCGTCGTCATTCATCACCGGCAGGCCGGGCTTGGTCATGTCGGCGGTGAACGCGGTGTACCAGAAGATCTGCTGGGCGATGTTGCCCTGGGCCGGCACCGGTCCGGATTCGGAGAAGGTCATGCCCTGGGCTTCGGGTGGAGCGTAGGCGCGCATCCAGTCGACGTACTTCTGGGTGGCATACACGGCGGCCGGGCCGTTGGTGTCGCCGCCACGGGTGACGCTGGAACCCACCGGATGGCAGTCCTCCACGCGAATGCCCCACTCGTCCACCGGCAAGCCGTTGGGCAGGCCCTTGTCGCCACCACCGGCCATGGAGAACCAGGCATCGGTGAAGCGCCAGCCCAGTGAAGGGTCTTTCTTGCCGTAGTCCATGTGCCCGTAGATCCGCTTGCCGTCGATTTCCTTGACGTCTTCGGAGAAGAACTTGGCGATGTCTTCATAGGCGGACCAGTTGACCGGAACCCCCAGCTCATAGCCGTAGATCTGCTTGAACTTGGCCTTCAGCTCGGGCCGTTCGAACCAGTCGGCGCGGAACCAGTACAGGTTGGCGAACTGCTGGTCAGGCAACTGATAGACCTTGCCGTCGGGTGCGGTGGTGAAGGAGATACCGATGAAGTCCTTCAGGTCCAGGGTCGGCGAGGTGGCTTTCTTGCCCTCGGGGCTGGCCATCATGTCGGTGATCGACTCGCTCTTGCCATAGCGAAAATGCGTACCGATCAAATCCGAATCGTTGACCCAGCCGTCGTAGATGTTCTTGTCCGACTGCATCTGGGTCTGCAGCTTCTCGACCACGTCGCCTTCCTGCAGCAGGTCGTGGGTGAGCTTGATCCCGGTGATTTCGCTGAATGCCTTGGCCAGGGTCTTGGCTTCGTATTCGTGGGTAGTCAGCGTTTCCGACACGACGTTGATGCTCATGCCGCGGAAAGGCTTGGCCGCCTCGATGAACCACTGCATCTCCGCCATCTGCTGCTCGGGCGTGAGGGTGGACGGCTTGAATTCGGCGCCGACCCATTTCTTCGCCGCGTCCTCGTAGGCATCCGCCCATGCTGCGGCGCTCAGGCCAGCGCACGCCAGTGCGGTCGCCAGGGCAATGCTATGTCGCAATTTGTTGTTGTTCTTGTACATAGTGACCTCCTGTTTGAAATTTTCGCGCTGCGCAGATCCGCATGGCTCAGCCCCAACGCATTACCGCCAGCAACCACACCAGGGACAGCGTCGAGGCGACCCAGATGTTCCAGTCGGTCACGCCGATCACCAGCAGGTGCAGGTAGGCGCTTCCGAGAAGACCGATGAACAAGCGGTCGCCACGGGTGGTGGCGATCGGCAGAAATCCGCGCCGCTCGGTGCAGGGCACGCGCAGTTCGTAGAACGTCATGCCGGCGAGCAACAGCGCAATGGCGCCGAAGAACAGGGCAGTCGGTAGAGTCCAGGCCATCCACTCCATCACAGGCTCCTCATACGCGGCCCAGGGCAAAGCCCTTGGCCACATGGTTGCGAACGAACCAGATCACCAGCATGCCGGGCACAATGGTGAGCACGCCGGCTGCGGCCAGCACGCCCCAGTCGATACCCGAGGCGGAAACCGTACGGGTCATCACCGCCGCGATCGGCTTGGCGTCGACCGAGGTCAGGGTGCGCGCCAGCAGCAGCTCGACCCACGAGAACATGAAGCAGAAGAAGGCCGTCACGCCGATCCCCGAGCCGATCAGGGGCATGAAGATCTTCACGAAGAATTTCGGAAAGCTGTAGCCATCGATGTAGGCGGTTTCATCGATTTCCTTGGGCACGCCGGACATGAAGCCTTCCAGGATCCACACCGCCAGCGGCACGTTGAACAGGCAGTGCGCCAGGGCCACGGCAATGTGGGTGTCGAACAGGCCGATGGAGGAATACAGCTGGAAGAACGGCAGCAGGAACACCGCCGGCGGGGCCATGCGGTTGGTCAGCAACCAGAAGAACAGGTGCTTGTCCCCCAGGAAGCGGTAGCGCGAGAAGGCATACGCGGCCGGCAGCGCAACGCTGAGCGAAATGAGCGTGTTGAGGCTCACGTAGTACAGCGAATTGATGTAGCCGGTGTACCAGCTCGGGTCGGTGAAGATCACCCGGTAGTTGGCCAGGGTGAACTCATGGGGAAACAGCGTCAGCCCGCCGAGGATTTCGCCGTTGCTCTTGAACGACATGTTCAGCAGCCAATAGATGGGCACCAGCAGGAACAGGATGTACAGCAGCAGGGGGATCAGTTTGCGCTTGTTCATGGCCGCCTCAACCTTGCTTGTCGTTGTGGGTCATGGCCGTATAGAACAGCCAGGACACCAGCAGGATGATCAGGAAGTACACCAGCGAGAAGGCCGCGGCCGGGCCCAGGTCGAACTGCCCCACGGCCATCTGGGTCAGGGTCTGGCTGAGGAACGTGGTGGCGTTGCCCGGCCCGCCGCCGGTCAGCACGAAGGGTTCGGTGTAGATCATGAAGCTGTCCATGAAGCGCAGCATCACCGCGATCAACAGCACGCTTTTCATCTTCGGCAGCTGGATGTGACGGAACACCGCCCAGTTGGAAGCACGGTCGATGCGCGCGGCCTGGTAGTACACGTCGGGAATGGCGCGCAGGCCCGAATAGCACAGCAGTGCCACCAGCGAGGTCCAGTGCCAGACGTCCATGATCAGCACCGTGACCCAGGCATCCAGGGTATTGGAGGCATAGTTGTAGCTGATTCCCATGGCATTGAGCGTGTAGCCCAGCAGACCGATGTCGGCGCGGCCGAAGATCTGCCAGATGGTGCCTACCACGTTCCACGGAATCAGCAGAGGGATGGCCATGACGATCAGGCACAGCGACGACCAGCGGCCCTTGGCTGGCATGGTCAGGGCGATGGCGATGCCCAAAGGTATTTCGATCAGCAGCACGCAGGCCGAATAGATGAACTGGCGCAGCAGCGAGTCGTGCAGGCGCGGGTCCTGCAGGACCTGGCGGTACCAGTCGGCGCCCACGAAATAGCGGCTGGATTGGTCGAAGATGTCCTGCACCGAGTAGTTGACCACGGTCATCATCGGGATCACCGCGCTGAAAGCCACCAGCAGGAACACCGGCAGCACCAGCCACCAGGCCTTGTTGTTCTGGACCTTGTTCATGGGTGCACCTCCAGCAAGCGATCATCGGCGTAGACCATCAGCCACTGCGCGGGGAAGCTGATGAACACGGTGCCTTCCGGCACGGCGCGGTCCTCGGGCAGGCGCACCTTGAAGGTCTGCCCGCCGAGCGCCAGGGTCAGGATCTTGTAGGTGCCCAGGTCTTCCAGGTGCACTCGTTCGCCGTGCAGGGCGGCCTCGAAGCTCTCGTCCCAGACGCGGATGAACTCGGGGCGAATGCCGATCTGCAGGCGTTGCCAGCCGCCCTGGGCGATCCGCGCCTGCAAGGCTTCCGACAACGGCACGTGAATGCCGCCGAAGCCGACGCCCCCACGCTCGGGCAGCACGTCGACCAGGTTCATGCCGGGGCTGCCGATGAAGTAACCGACGAAGGTGTGCGCCGGTCGTTCGAACAGCTCGCGCGGGGTGCCGAACTGGACGATCTGGCCGCCGTACATCACGGCGATCTTGTCGGCGAAGGTGGAGGCCTCGAGCTGGTCGTGGGTGACGTAGACCATGGTGATGTTGAACTGCTCGTGGATCTGCTTGAGCTTGCGTCGCAGTTTCCACTTCAGGTGCGGGTCGATGACCGTCAGCGGCTCGTCGAAGAGGATCGCCGACACGTCATCGCGGACCAGGCCGCGGCCCATCGACACCTTCTGTTTCTCGTCGGCGCTGAGGTTGCGCGCCTTGCGCTGCAGCAGTCGCTGCAGGTCCAGGACTTCGGCGACTTCCTGCACCCGGGCCTGCACCTGTTCGGGCGACTTGCCCTGGTTGCGCAGGGGAAAGGCCAGGTTGTCGAACACCGTCATGGTGTCGTAGACCACCGGGAACTGGAACACCTGGGCAATGTTGCGCTGCTCGGGCGGCAGGTCGTTGACCACCTTGCCGTCGAACAGCACCTGACCATGGGACGGGCTGAGCAAACCGGAAATGATGTTGAGCAAGGTCGATTTGCCACAGCCGGACGGGCCCAGCAAGGCATAGGCGCCGCCCTGCTCCCAGATGTGATCCATCTCGCGGATCGCATAGTCTTCGGGCGCCGACGGGTGCGTGCTGTAGCTGTGCGCAAGGTGCTGCAAACGGATCTCGGCCATCAGGCAGCCCTCGCCACACGCAGGCCGGGGGCCTGGACCAATTGCCCACCGGGCTGGAACACGAACAGCTTGTGGGTCGGGATGTATACCGGTATCGCCGCGTCCACGGCGTAGTCGTGGACCCCCGGCAGGTGCAGCACCAGGGAGAAATACTCGTTGCGTACGTGCAGGAAGGTCTCCGAACCACTGATCTCCGCCAGCTCCACGGTCACCGCCAGCTCCAGGTCATCGTCGTTGCTCGGCGTCAGGCCGATGTGGCTGGGGCGCACGCCGAAGCGGTAATCGCCATCCGGCACGGCAGACAGATCGACGTTGCGAGCGAAGTGAACGAAATTGGCGAAGCTGACTTCCTGGCCGCCGATGCGGCCATCGATCAGGTTGATCGGTGGCTCGGAGAACAGTTCGGCCGCCAGCACGCTGGCCGGCCGGTGATAGACCTCAGACGTCTTGCCGCTCTGGATCACCCGTCCTTCGTGCAGGATCGTGGTGGTGCCGCCCAATGCCAAGGCTTCGTTGGGTTCGGTGGTGGCATAGACGGCGATGGTGTGGCGAGTCAGGAACAGTTCGCGCATTTCGAAGCGCAGTTCTTCGCGCAGCTTGTAGTCGAGGTTGACCAAGGGTTCGTCGAACAGGATCAGCTCGGCATCCTTGACCAGCGCCCGGGCCATGGCCGTGCGCTGTTGCTGGCCACCGGACAGTTCCAGTGGATGGCGCTTGAGGAACGGCTCGATGCGCAACATGCGCGCGGTCTGCAGCACTCTTTCTTCGATCTGCTCGCGGGCCATGCCGGCCTGGCGCAGCGGTGAGGCAATGTTGTCGAAGACGGTCATGGTCGGGTAGTTGATGAACTGCTGGTAGACCATGGAAACGTTGCGTTGGCGTACCGGCTTGCCGGTCACGTCCACACCGTTCATCAACACTCGACCCTGATCGGGTTTGTCGAGGCCGGCCATCAGCCGCATCAGGCTGGTCTTTCCGGACAACGTGCGTCCCAGCAGGACATTGAACGAACCGGGTTCCAGTACCAGCGACGCGTTGTCGATGTACAACTGGTTTTCCACACGACGAGTGACCTGCTCGAGCACAAGGGACATGGCGGCGCCTTTTTTATTATTGGAAGCGGTTGCAGCTTTGCGTCGGTACGACTGCTGGCAAACCCAGAGCGATAACCGTGCCAATTGCCGTGTGCCATGCCGGCAGGCGCGAGCCAAACGGTTCGGGCACAGGTGTGGGTCGGAGGTCAGGTTCGCCCCTGAACAAAAATGAACGCCTGGCGCATTGACAATGAACAACCGTGAACAACACTGCATGAACAAAAACAACAAGGCCGCGCGCCGGGATACCTGAACCATGTCCGTATCCAACCCAACCCTCGCCCACGATCAACTCATTCAACGCTCCTGGGCGCGCTGTCGCGAAGCGGGGCTGGAGCATCATCATGTACCGCGTTTCGAGCCATTGGCGCGCGTTGCGCTGCAACAGATGCTCGACGGTCACCAGGCCTTGCTGCACACCACCCACCGCGAGGTGTTGCCCTATTACGAACACATCCTGGGCAACTCGCGTTGTCTGATCCGCCTGGCCGATCCGCAGGCCCGTCTGCTCAGGTCCTGGGGTGCGCAGCCCGGCGCGGGTGCCGGTCACCTGGGCCACGCACCCGGCGCCTGCTGGCTGGAAGCGGCCGCCGGGACCAATCCGATCGGCACGGCGCTGGCCTGCCGCCAGGCCGTGCATGTCGAGCCGGACGAACACTTCCTGCTGGTCAACCGCTTGATGAACGGTTCGGCCTCGCCGATCTTCGATGCCCAGCGACAGCTGGTGGCGGTACTGGACGTCTCCAGTGACAGCCACCTGCCGCCTTCGCACACCCTGGGGCTGGTGAAAATGATGAGCCAGACGGTCGAGAACCGCCTGATCCTGGAGGCGTTCGCCGATCGGCATCACCAACTGATTTTCAACACCGGGGTGAACAACCTCGACAGCCAGTGGGCCGGGCTGCTGGTGTTCGACGACAGCGGTCGCGTGCTGGCCGCCAATCGTCGCGCCGACAGCCTGCTGGGTGCCGAGTTGCCTGGCCTGACCCTGCAGCAGCTGTTCCGACTGACGCCCCAGGCTCTGCTCGACCATCCGCCGGAGCGCACCTTTGCCCTGCAACCGCCAGGACGCAGCCGCCTGCAATGCCTGCTCAAGAAGCCCGCCCTGCGTCCTGCGCCGCCCGCCGCGCGACGTGGTTCCGACCCGCGCCTGGACAAGGCCTTGCAACAAGGGCTGCGCCTGCTGGAGAAGGATGTGCCCTTGCTGCTGCGCGGCGACACTGGCACCGGCAAGGAGGTGCTGGTCAAGGCCTTGCACCAGGCCGGCAGCCGCGCGTCGTGCCCACTGATTGCGGTCAATTGTGCGGCGATTCCTGCCGAACTGGTCGAGTCGGAGCTGTTCGGCTACGAACGTGGCGCCTTCACCGGTGCCAGCCACAAGGGCAGCCCCGGCCTGGTGCGCAAGGCCGACAAGGGCATCCTGTTCCTCGACGAGATCGGTGACATGCCACTGCCCACCCAGGCGCGACTGTTGCGCGTGCTGCAGGAGCGCTGCATCCAGCCCCTGGGGGGCGGCGATCCGATACCGGTCGATATCCGCCTGGTTTCCGCGACCCATGAAGACCTGCGCCAACGGGTGCAGGCCGGGTTGTTCCGCGAGGATCTGTACTACCGCCTGGCGGGCATGACCTTGCACCTCCCGACCCTGAACGAACGCAGCGACAAGCGCGAACTGATCGAGCAGGTGTGGGAGGCGCACCGCGAAGCGCAGCAGACTGCCGGCTTCAGCGACGAGGTATGGGCGGCCTTCATGGTCCATCCCTGGCCGGGCAACGTGCGCCAGCTGGCGGCGGTGGTCAAGGTGGCGCTGGTGCTGGCCGATGAGGACGTCATCGGCCTTGAGCATCTGCCTGAAGATTTCCTGCTCGAAGCCGGTCTGCAACCGGCGCAGGCATCCGCGCAGGCATCCGCGCTGGCATCCGCCCCGGCACGGCCACTGCTGACCCTGGCCAAGGTCGGCGACCTGGGTGAGCTGCTGCAGGCCAGCGACGGCAATATCTCCCGGCTGGCGCGGCGCCTCGGCGTCAGCCGCAATACCCTGTACAAGCGCTTGCGCGCGCAGGGCCACGCGCTATGAGCTGTGGATTCAGCTCTTGCCGAAAGTCTGCGACGGTCGGCGCAGGGTCGGGTCGAAGGGGTTCAGGCGCGGGCCGATGGCGGCGGCCTCGCGCTTGAGCAGCTCGACCACCGTGGGCAGTCGGTCGGGGCCGAGCCGGTCGCTGATGGTGGCGACGCTGAGGGCTGCGACCGCATGGCCGTCGCGGTCGAGTATCGGCACCGCCAGGCCCGCCATGCCAGGCAACACGCCGGTGTTGCGCGCGGCATAACCGAGCTGGCGCACGCTGGCGACCTCCGAACGCAGCAGCACTTCGTCGTACAGGTGCAGGTCCCTGAGCCGCGGCAGGTTGTAGTGGATCACGGTTTCGCGCTCATCCTCGGGCAGGAACGCGAGGATGGCCAGGCTGCCCTGGCCTACCCCCAGCGCAACGCGGCCACCGATGTCACCGGTGAAGGTCCGAATCGGATAGGGCCCTTCGCTGCGGTCCAGGCAGATCGCGTCGAAACCACTGCGCGCGAGCAGGAATAGCGAGTCACCCAAAGACGCCGACAGCCGCAGGAGGCTGGGCCGTGCCAGCTCGCGCAGGTTGCTGCCGTTACCGGCGCGCGCGGCCAGGGCGAAGAATTCCAGGCTCAGCCGATAGCGTTTGCTGCGGGCATCCTGCTCGACCATGCCCTCCTCCACCAGCCCGCGCAACAGCCGATGGGTGGTGGGTTGCGACAGACCGATGCGCTCGGCGAGCTGGATCACCCGCTCACCCTCGGCGGGCGCCGCCGACAAGCCACGCAACACGGCGAACAGCCGGGACACACTGCCAACGCCTGGCTCGCTATTCCGTTCAGTGGAATCATTATCCATAACCTGCGCACCTGATTTCATTGAAAGAGTTAATTCGAAAATACCTACCCGCTCAGTGAAATAAGCGCTTTCGCCATCCTAGCCTTCGTCCTACTCTTCGTCCACGGGGCGAGACCAACAATAGCCGGCAGCCGACTCAGATCGAGCGCCACCCCACTGCAGGACCCCTTTCGCCTCTGCCCTCGATCAACGCACCGCACATGCGGCCGACAATGACAGGTAGAACGCAGCCATGGCCTTTCTCGAACTTCAAGCACTGTGCAAACGCTACGGATCCGTACAGGCCGTGGTGGCGACCGACCTGAGCGTCAGCCAGGGCGAGTTCGTCTCGCTGCTCGGCCCTTCGGGCTGCGGCAAGACCACCACGCTGCAGATGATTGCCGGTTTCGTCGACGTGACCAGCGGCCGGATCGTCCTCGACGGACGCGACATCACCCACGCCAAACCCAGCAGCCGCGGCCTGGGCGTGGTGTTCCAGAGCTATGCGCTGTTTCCGCACATGAGCGTGCGCGACAACGTCGCGTTCGGTCTGAAGATGCGCAAGGTGAGCAACAGCGACATTCGCACCCGCGTCGACCAGGTGCTGGCGCTGGTGCGCCTGACCGCGCATGCCGAGCGCTATCCGCGGGAGCTTTCGGGAGGCCAGCGCCAGCGCGTGGCCCTGGCCCGTGCCCTGGTGATCCAGCCGCCAGTGCTGCTGCTCGACGAGCCGTTGTCCAACCTCGACGCGAGCCTGCGCGAGGAGATGCAGTTCGAGATTCGCCGCATCCAGTGCGAAGTCGGCATCACCACCCTGATGGTGACCCATGACCAGGCCGAAGCCCTGTCCATCAGTGACCGGGTGGTGGTGATGCAAGCGGGCCAGGTCACTCAGATCGATGAACCCTACAAACTGTACGAGCACCCGCGCACGCCGTTCATCTCCGGCTTCGTCGGCAAAGCCAACCTGCTGCCCGGCGAATACGATGCGCTGGGCCAGCCACAGGCGCTGGCCCAGGCCGGGGACGGCGAATTGATGTTGAGCCTGCGCCCGGAGAAGATCGACATATGCAACGCCGGTGAAGGCCGTATTCAAGGACGCATCGTCACCCGCTACTTTCTGGGCAGCCAATGGTTGTACCGCCTGGACACCGCCCTGGGCGAGATCACCGTGGTGCGCCGCAACGATGGCAGCGCACCGCTGGCAACCGGCATCACTGTCGGCCTCGACTGGCCGCACGAACTGCTTCGCGTCCTGGATCACGAGGTCTGCGCATGAGCCGCGGATACCTGCTGTCGGCGCCGGCGCTGGCGCTGTTCGTCGCCCTGCTGATCGTGCCGCTGGGCCTGACGCTGGTGCTGTCCTTCAATCTGTTCGACTACGAGGTGGGGGTCAAGAGCGACAGCTATACGCTGGCCAATTACGCCAGTTTGCTCAGTGACAGCTACTTCTATGAAATCTTCTGGCGGACCTTCTGGATCAGTGCGCTGGTGACCCTGCTGTGCGTGGTGATCGGTGTACCGGAGGCTTACATTCTCAGCCGCATGGGTACACCGTGGCGCTCGATCTTCCTGATCCTGATCCTCACGCCGCTGCTGATTTCAGTGGTGGTGCGCGCCTTCGGCTGGAGCCTGCTGCTGGGTGCCGACGGGCTGATCAACCAGGCCATCGCCGCCTTGGGCGGACGCCCGCTGAAAATGCTCTACACACCGTTCGCGGTGATTCTGGCGCTGGTCCACGTCATGCTGCCCTTCATGATCATCCCGGTCTGGACCTCGCTGCAGAAGCTCGATCCGGCCGCCGAGCAGGCTGCGCAGTCGCTGGGCGCAAGCCAGGCGAAGGTGATGCGCAGTGTGGTGCTGCCGCAGATCATGCCCGGGGTGCTGTCGGGCACGCTGATCGTCTTCGGCCTGGCGGCCAGCTCGTTCGCCATCCCCGGCCTGCTGGGTGGTCGGCGCTTGAAGATGGTCGCCACGGTGGTCTACGACCAGTACCTCTCGGAACTCAACTGGCCCATGGGCGCGACCATTGCCGTGGCGCTGTTGCTGGCCAACCTGCTGATCATGCTGTCCTGGAACCGCTTGGTCGAAGGTCGCTATAAGAAAGCCCTGGGGGAATGATCGATGTCCAAGAACGGTCCGTTGGCCCTGTCGTTTCATGCCCTGGTGGTGGTATTCATGCTGGCTCCGCTGGTGGTGGTGTGCCTGGTGGCGTTCACCCCGGAGAACACCCTCACCCTGCCCACCTCCGGCTTTTCCCTGCGCTGGTTTCGCGCGGTGTTCGAGCGCGCCGACTTCATCGACGCGTTCTATAACAGCCTGATCCTGGCAGTGGTGGCCGCGACCTTGGCGACCTTGATCGCCGTACCGGCGGCGCTGGCGATCACCCGTTATCACTTTCCGGGACGCAACTTTCTCAATGCGCTGTTTCTGTCGCCGATCATCATTCCGCATCTGGTGCTGGGTGTGGCCATGCTGCGCCTGTTCGCGCTGATGGGCGTCAATGGCAGTTTCGTCTGGCTGATGCTGGCTCACGTGGTGGTGATCACACCCTATGTGCTGCGCCTGGTGATCGCCGCCGCCATCGGTATCGATCGCAGCGCGGAACAGGCGGCGGAGTCGCTGGGCGCAAGTCGGTTCACCCTGTTTCGGCAGATCACCTTGCCGATGATCCTGCCGGGGGTCGCCGGAGGCTGGTTGCTGGCGTTCATCAACAGCTTCGACGAGGTGACTCTGTCGATCTTCGTTACCTCCCCCGCGACCCAGACCTTGCCGGTGCGCATGTACGTATACGCCACGGAATCCATCGACCCGATGATGGCAGCGGTGTCGGCGCTGGTGATCGCCTTGACCGCCGCGACCATGATTCTGCTCGATCGGGTGTATGGGCTGGACCGTGTACTGGTGGGGAAAAACTGATGGCTTTGTTCAAGCGTCTGACCGAACTCGATCGTCCTTCGGTGCCGTTCACCCTCGACGGACAGGCCGTGAGCGGCCTGGCGGGGGATACCCTGATCACCGCCGTGCTGACCTGCGCCGACCATGTGCGTGGCAGCGACTTCAGTGCCCAGGCCCGTGCCGGCTTCTGCCTGATGGGCGCCTGCCAGGACTGCTGGGTACGGCTGGGTGACGGCCGCAGGGTGCGTGCCTGCGCCACGCCACTGGAGGCGGGCATGCAGGTCGACCGCGACCTGGGGCGGCGCTCGTGAGCGCGGTGGTGGTCGTGGGTGCCGGACCGGCTGGCATCCGTGCGGCGCAGACCCTGGCTGCCCACGGCCTGCGGCCGTGCCTGGTGGACGAAGCGCCGCAGGGTGGCGGCCAGGTCTACCGGCGTGCGCCGGGTAATTTCCAGCGCCCGGCCAGTCAACTTTATGGCTTCGAAGCGCGCAAGGCGGGGGCAGTGCATCAGGCGCTGGACGCGCTGCGCGCGCAGATCGATTACCGTCCCGACACTTTGGTGTGGAACGCCGAGGATGGCCACCTGCACACGCTCAGTCAGCAGCGGGTCGGCACTATCCAGTACGACCACCTATTGATTGCCACCGGCGCCACCGACCGCATCCTGCCAGTACCAGGCTGGACCTTGCCCGGCGTGTACAGCCTCGGCGCCGCGCAGATCGCGCTCAAGGCCCAGGGTTGCGCCATCGGCGAACGAGTGGTCTTCGCGGGCAGCGGGCCGTTGCTGTACCTGGTGGCCTACCAGTACGCCAAGGCCGGCGCACGGGTGCTGGCCGTGCTGGACAGCTCGCCCTTCGGTGCCCAGGTCGCTGCCCTGCCCCGTCTGTTGCTTCAGCCTGCAACCCTGGCCAAGGGCCTGTACTACCGGGCCTGGCTGACTGCCCATGGGATTGCCGTGCATCAGGGCGCGACCCTGGTCGAGGTCGTCGGCGAGCAAAAAGTCGAAGCTGTCACCTGGCAACGCGCTGGCAGCCAGCACAGCCTGGTCTGCGATGGACTGGCCTTCGCCCATGCTTTGCGCAGCGAAACGCAACTGGCGGATTTGCTGGGTTGCGAATTCAGCTGGAGCCCGCTCAATCGCGCCTGGTTGCCGAGCCGCGATCGAGCCGGGCGCAGCAGCGTGCCGAGCGTGTACCTGGCCGGCGACGGTGCCGGGATCATGGGCGCCGATGCGGCGGAAATGGCCGGCGAGCGCGCAGCATTGGCCCTGCTCGAAGACATGGGCATCACCATTGACAGCGAACGTGGCCCACAGCTCGAGCGGCAGCTGGCGCGCATCCAGGGGTTTCGCGTCGGCCTGGAAGCCGCATTCCCGTTCCCCGAGCAGTGGGCCAGCCTGGCCCCCGACGACTTGATGCTGTGCCGATGCGAGGAAATCAGTGTTGGCGAGATTCGCCAGGTGGTCGCCCACGGCCACACCGATATCAACCGGGTCAAGGCCCATTGCCGGGTCGGCATGGGCCGGTGTCAGGGGCGCATGTGCGGCAGCGCAGCGGTGGAAATCATTGCCCAGGCGGCCGCGTGTCCACCGCAGCAAGTCGGTCGCCTGCGCGCCCAGGCGCCGATCAAGCCGTTGCCCTTCGGTGTCGAGGTGCAGCCATGAGCCGCGTCGCTGAAACCGACGTGATCATCATCGGCGGCGGGATCGTCGGTGCGTCGGCGGCTCTGATGCTGGCGTTGCGCGGTCAGCGCGTGGTGTTGCTGGAGCGTGATTTCTGTGGATCGCGCTCCAGTGGCGTGAACTACGGCGGCGTACGCCGTCAGGGGCGCTCGCTGGTGCAACTGCCCCTGTCCCAGCGTGCCCATGAACTGTGGAGCGACCTGCCCGGCTTGATCGGTATCGATGGCGAGTATGTCCGTTCGGGCCATCTGAAGCTGGCGCGCAGCGACACCGACATGGCCAAGCTGCAAGCCTGGGCCAACGCTGCCGCCGATTTCGACCTGGGTGTGGAGTTGCTTGACCACGGTCAGCTGCGCCAGCGGTTTGCCTGGGTCGGCGACGTGGCGGTCGGCGCTTCGCTGTGCAGCGGTGATGGGCATGCCAATCCGCGCCTGGTGTCGCCGGCTTTCGCAGCCGCCGCCCGGCGGGCCGGTGCACGGATCGTGGAGCAGGTTCAGGCGCTGGCCTTCGACCATGACGGCCACGCGTTCGAGGTGTCCTGCAGCAATGGCGAACGGCTGCGCGCGCCCTGGCTGCTCAACTGCGCCGGAGCCTGGGCCAATCACATTGCCGAGCAATTCGGCGAGCACGTACCCATGACCAGCGGGCACCCGGCCATGCTGGTCACCGAACCGCTGCCAGTGGTTATGGACGTCAGTACTGGTGTCGAGGGCGGCGGTATCTACGCTCGCCAGGTGGCGCGGGGTAACTGCGTGCTCGGTGGTGGGCAGGGTTTTGCGCTGGACCCGTTGCGGGCACGGCCCGGCCAGCTGGCGACCCTGGATATCCTGCGCAACGCCGTCGAGTTGTATCCGTTCCTGCACGGTGCACAGGCGATCCGCACCTGGAGCGGGACCGAAGGTTATCTGCCCGATCGCGAGCCCGTGATCGGACACAGCCAGGTACAACCGGGCCTGATCCACGCCTTCGGCTTTGCCGGGGCCGGTTTCCAGATCGGCCCCGCCGTCGGTGAAGCCTTGTCGCAACTGGTCGTCGAGGGCCGCAGCCAGGCGCCGATCGACGCGTTTTCCATCCAACGCTTTTCTCCCCTTGAACTGCATAAAGGAAGGTCGCTTTCATGAAGCCAGTCAAACGTACGGTTCACGCACTCTCCCTCGCCGCCCTGCTGGCCGCCACCGGCGCCCAGGCCGGGCCCACGCTGTACCTGGGCATGAACGGCGGCACCATGGAACGCTTGTACGCCGACAAGGTGCTGCCGGCGTTCGAGCAGGCCAACGATGTGAAGGTGGTCATCGTGCCCGGCACCTCTTCGGACATTCTCGCCAAGGTTCAGGCGAGCAAGGACAACCCACAGATCCATGTGATGTTCCTCGATGACGGCATCATGTACCGAGCCATTTCCATGGGCCTGTGCGACACCTTGCAGGACAGCGATGGCCTGGCGGCGATACCGGCCAAGGCCCGGATCAAGGATCAAGCGGCCGCAGTCAGCCTGGGCGTGACCGGGCTGGCCTACAACACGCGCCTGTTCAAGAAGAATGGCTGGGCGGCGCCGACTTCGTGGATGGACATGGCAGACAGCCGCTTCAAGGAAAAACTGGTGTTCCAGTCGCTGGCGTCATCGACCTTCGGGCTGCACGGCTTCCTGATGTTCAACCGCTTGCAGGGTGGCAGCGAAACCGACGTCGAGCCGGGGTTCAAGGCGTGGCCGAAGACGGTGGGCCCCAATGTGCTGGAGTACATCGCAAGCTCGGCGAAGATTTCCGAGATGGTCCAGACCGACGAGGCGGCGCTGTTCCCGCTAACGCCGACCCAGGTGACGGCCTTGAAACTGCGCGGTGTGCCGGTTGAATACGCGCAGCCCAAGGAAGGTGCGGTGGTGCTCAACGTCGCCGAATGCGTGATCGCCAAGAACGATCAGCCCGAGCTTGCGCAGAAGCTGGCGGCCTATCTGCTGAGCCCCGAGGCGCAAGCACCGGCGCTGGAAGAAGGCGACCAGATACCGTCCAACCCCAACACACCGACCACCGAAAAGACCCGTGGCCAGGTGCAGGCGATGGAGAAGTACCTGGAGACGGCAGTGGCCATCGACTGGGACCAGGTCAACCAGCTCCGCCCCGCCTGGAACGCCCGCTGGAGCCGCTCGATCGAGCGCTAGGGGAAAACCGCTTTGCCTGGTTCGCGGCCAGTGACCGCTCCTACGCAAGATCCGCAGGAGCGGTCACTGGCCGCGAAAGCCGCAACGCGTTCCAACCCAGACACCGCAGCGTCTGGTTCGCGGCCGATGACCGCTCCTACGGGGAATGTGCTTTATCAGTCCGCCAACCGCCAGGTCGTGACACCTTTGCTGTCTTCCAGCACCACCCCCATGGCCGTCAACTCGTCGCGGATGCGGTCCGATTCGGCCCAGTCCTTGTTGGCGCGGGCCGCCAGGCGTGCGGCGATGAGGGTGTCCACCTGGGCCGCATCGACGCGACCGGCTGCGCCGGCTTGCAGGAATTCGTCGGAGTCCAACTGCAATACGCCAAGCAATCCACCCAATTCGCGCAGGCGGCCGGCCAAGCCAGCGGCAGCGTCGACATCGCTGTCGCGCAACCGGTTGATCTCGCGCACCAGATCGAACAACACCGCACAGGCTTCCGGCGTGCCGAAATCATCGTTCATGGCATTGGCAAAGCGTTCGACGAATGCCTCGCCACCCGCCGCCGCCACCTTGGGCAAGCCCTTGAGCGCATGGTAGAAACGCTCCAGCGCGCCCTTGGCCTCTTTGAGGCTGTCTTCGGAGTAGTTGATCGAACTGCGGTAGTGGCTTGAGACCAGCAGGTAGCGCACCACCTCGGGCTGATACTTCTCCAGCACATCGCGGATGGTGAAGAAGTTGTTCAACGACTTGGACATCTTCTCGCCGTTGATACGGATCATCCCGCAATGCAGCCAGGCGTTGGCGTAAGGCTTGCCGGTGGCCGCCTCGCTCTGGGCGATCTCGTTCTCGTGGTGCGGGAATTCCAGATCGTTGCCACCGCCGTGGATGTCGAAGGTGTCGCCCAGGCAGCAGGTCGACATCACCGAGCACTCGATGTGCCAGCCCGGACGGCCAGGACCCCACGGCGATTCCCAGCTCGGTTCGCCAGGCTTGACGCCCTTCCACAGGACGAAATCGAGCGGATCCTGCTTGGCCTCTTCCACTTCGATGCGCGCACCGATGCGCAGGTCTTCGATCTTCTTGCGCGACAGCTTGCCGTAGCCCTGGAACTTGCCGACCCGGTAGTACACGTCGCCGTTGCCCGGCGCGTAGGCGTAGCCCTTGTCGATCAAGGTCTGGATCATCGCCAGCATGCCCGGGATGTGGTCGGTGGCACGCGGCTCCTGGTCCGGCTTGAGGATGTTCAGGCGCGCTTCGTCCTCATGCATCGCGTCGATCATGCGCGCGGTCAGGGCATCGAAGCTTTCGCCGTTGTCCCGCGCACGGTTGATGATCTTGTCGTCGATGTCGGTGATGTTGCGCACATAGGTCAGCTCATAGCCGCTGTAGCGCAGCCAGCGCGTGACCAGGTCGAAGGCGACCATGCTGCGCCCGTGGCCCAGATGGCAGTAGTCGTACACGGTCATGCCGCACACGTACATGCGCACCTTGTTGCCGTCCAGCGGCGTGAAAACCTCTTTGCTCTTGCTCAGCGTGTTGTAGATGTTCAGCACAGCGATTCCTCAACTTGGCCTGGCGAGGCTCAGCCCCACGAGTCACGCAGGGTGACGGTACGGTTGAACACCGGACGACCGGGTTGCGTGTCGGCCAGGTCGGCGCAGAAATAGCCTTCGCGTTCGAACTGGAAACGATCTTCCGGCGCGGCGTTGGCCAGCGACGGCTCGGCGCGACAGCCACGCAGCACCTGCAGGGAGTCGGGGTTGATGTTGTCGAGGAACGTGGCGCCGTCTTCGGCCTTCTCCGGGTTGGCCGAACGGAACAGGCGATCGTACAGGCGCACTTCGCACTCGACGCTGGCGGCGGCCGGCACCCAGTGGATCACGCCCTTGACCTTGCGCCCTTCCGGGTTCTTGCCCAGGGTGTCCGGGTCGTACGAGCAGCGCAGTTCGACGATGTTGCCGTCGGCGTCCTTGATCGCTTCGTCGGCACGGATCACGTAGCTGCCGCGCAGACGCACTTCACCGTTGGGTTCCAGGCGCTTGTAGCCCTTGGGCGGCGCTTCCATGAAGTCGTCGCGATCGATGTACAGCTCGCGCTCGAAGGGCAAGGCGCGCACGCCCATGTCTTCCTTCGGATGGCGCGGCAGTTCGAGGTGCTCGACCTGGCCTTCCGGGTAGTTGGTGATCACCACCTTGAGCGGACGCAGCACGCACATGGCGCGCGGTGCCGTGCGGTCGAGGTCGTCACGGATGCTGAATTCGAGCATCGACATGTCGACCACACCGTCGGAACGGTTGGTGCCGATCATGTCGCAGAAGTTGCGGATCGACGCCGGGGTGTAGCCACGACGGCGGAAGCCGGAAAGCGTCGACATGCGCGGATCGTCCCAGCCGTGAACGTGCTGATCGTCGACCAGTTGCTTGAGCTTGCGCTTGGAGGTGATGGTGTAGTTGAGGTTCAGGCGGCTGAACTCGTACTGGCGCGGGTGCGCCGGCACCGACAGGTGGTCCAGGAACCACTCGTACAGCGGCCGATGGCCTTCGAACTCCAAGGTGCAGATCGAGTGCGTGATGCCTTCGATGGCATCGGACTGACCGTGGGTGAAGTCGTAGTTGGGATAAATGCACCACGCATCGCCGGTCTGGTGGTGATGGGCGTGGCGGATGCGATAGAGGATCGGGTCGCGCAGGTTCATGTTCGGCGAGGCCATGTCGATCCGGGCGCGCAGCACCCGCTCGCCGTCCTTGAACTCACCGGCCTTCATGCGCGCGAACAGGTCCAGGTTTTCCTCGACGCTGCGCTCGCGGAACGGGCTGTTGCGGCCCGGCTCGGTGAGGTTGCCGCGGTATTCGCGCGCTTGCTCCGGGGTCAGGTCGCAGACGTACGCATCGCCCTGCTTGATCAGCTCGACGGCCCAATCGTGCAACTGGTCGAAGTATTGCGAAGCGTAACGCTCTTCACCGGCCCACTCGAAGCCCAGCCACTTGATGTCGCGCTTGATGGCGTCGATGTATTCCTGGTCTTCCTTGGCAGGGTTGGTGTCGTCGAAACGCAGGTTGCAGACACCGCCGAATTCCTGGGCCAGGCCGAAGTTGACGCAGATCGACTTGGCGTGGCCGATGTGCAGATAGCCGTTGGGCTCGGGCGGGAAACGGGTGACGATCTGGCTGTGCTTGCCGGCGTCCAGGTCGGCCTGGATGATCGGGCGCAGGAAGTTGGTAGGCACGGCAGGGCCATTGCCTTTGGAGGTGGGAGCGTTGTCGGCGGTGGGCTTGCTCATTGGAATCCTTGAACGAACGATGCGGCGGCAGCCAGGGTAGGCCGACCAAATCAAAGCGCTTATCATAGCCGAAGCGGTCAACCGGCTGACAGGCCAGCCCCGACAAACTATCGGGTAAATCCTGCAGCATGGAAAAAAACAGCCTTTGAATGGCTATCGGCGCCTGTAAACTGGGCGCCGTCGTTATCGGATGCTCGACAGAGCGTTCCCACAGAACATGCTTCATAGACAGAGAGAGCCCCATGTCCAACGTCAAACTGACCACCAACCACGGCGACATCGTGCTGCAACTGAACGCCGAGAAAGCCCCGCTGACCGTGGCCAACTTCATCGAGTACGTCAAAGCCGGTCACTACGAGAACACCGTGTTCCACCGCGTGATCGGTAACTTCATGATCCAGGGCGGCGGTTTCGAGCCAGGCATGAAAGAGAAGAAGGACAAGCGTCCGAGCATCCAGAACGAAGCAGACAACGGCCTGCCGAACAAGAAGTACTCGGTGGCCATGGCGCGCACCATGGAGCCGCATTCGGCGTCGGCGCAGTTCTTCATCAACGTGGGCGACAACAGCTTCCTCAACCACACCTCGAAAACCACCCAGGGCTGGGGCTACGCCGTGTTCGGTGAAGTGATCGAAGGCCAGGACGTGGTCGACAAGATCAAAGGCGTCTCCACCACCTCCAAGGCAGGTCACCAGGACGTGCCGGCCGAAGACGTGATCATCGAGAAAGCCGAGATCGTTGAGTGATACTGCTGATCTCCGATCTGCACCTGCAGGAAGAACGCCCGGACATCACCCGGGCGTTTCTGGATTTCCTCGGCGGGCGCGCGCGCTCGGCCGAGGCGCTGTACATCCTGGGCGACTTCTTCGAAGCCTGGATCGGCGACGACGCCATGACCCCTTTTCAATCGTCCATCTGCGCAGCGCTGCGTGCGCTCAGCGACGGTGGCACGAAGATCTTCCTGATGCACGGCAACCGTGATTTCCTGATCGGTTCCACGTTCTGCAAAAAAGCCGGCTGCACCCTGCTGGCCGATCCGAGCGTGGTACGCCTCAATGGCGAACCGGTGCTGTTGATGCACGGTGACAGCCTGTGCACCCTCGACCAAGGCTACATGCGCCTGCGTCGCGTACTGCGCAACCCGCTGACGCTGTTCGTCCTGCGGAACCTGCCGTTGAGCACCCGTCACAAGCTTGCCCGCAAGCTGCGCAGTGAAAGCCGGGCACAGACGCGAATGAAGGCCAGCGACATCGTCGATGTGACGCCTGAAGAGGTGCCATGGGTGATGCGCCAGCACGGCGTATCCACCCTGATTCATGGGCACACCCACCGCCCAGCGGTGCACGCGGTGCAGATCGGTGATCTACCGGGGCGGCGTATCGTGCTGGGGGACTGGGATGCACAAGGCTGGGTGCTGCAGGTGGACGAGCACGGTTTCGACCTGGCGCCGTTCGATTTCACCGCGCAGCCTGCCTGACGCACCGCGCCGCCCTGTTCGCGGCCACTGGCCGCTCCTACAGATACCGCGCCACCTGCGGGAGGCCCAATCTCAGTGCCCGCCACCGGCGGCCGGTCCCGCCTTGGCGGTGAACGGCGGCTTGGCCAGCCACACCAGCAGCACCAGCCCGGCGAAGATCCACCCCATCAGGGTGAAATAATCGACCGTGCTCAGCATGTAGGCCTGGCTGTTGACCATCTGCTCCATCCGCGCATACGCCTGAGGCGTACTGCCGCCCATCTGCTCCAGTGCATGGCGGGTAATCGGATCGTAGGTGCTGATGCTCTCGGTCAGGTAGGCATGGTGCTGATCGGCGCGACGGATCCAGATCCAGGTCGTCAGCGAGGCGGCGAAGCTGCCGCCCAGGGTGCGCAGAAAGGTCGCCAGTCCCGACCCGTCGGCGATCTGCTGCGGTGGCAGGTCCGACAGCAGAATGCTCAAGGTGGGCATGAAGAACAGCGCCACTCCTGCCCCCATGAACATCTGCACCAGGGCCACGTGCTGGAAATCCACCTGGCTGTTGAACCCGGCGCGCATGAAGCAACTGGTGCCGATGGCCACGAACGCCAGGCCCGCGAGCAGGCGCAAGTCGAACTTGTGTGCGTACTTGCCCACGAAGGGCGACATCAACACCGGCAAAATGCCGATCGGTGCCACGGCCAGGCCCGCCCAGGTCGCGGTGTAGCCCATCTGGGTCTGCAGCCACTGGGGCAGGATCAGGTTGATGCCGAAGAATCCGGCGTAGCCGAACACCAGCACCAGCGTACCGATGCGAAAGTTGCGGAACGCGAACAGCCGCAGGTTCACCACCGGATGCTCGTCGGTCAGCTCCCAGATGACGAAGGCCGTCAGGGCCACCGCCGAGATGACCGAACCGATAACGATGAAACTGGACTCGAACCAGTCCAGGTCGTTGCCCTTGTCCAGCACCACCTGCAAGGCACCGACGCCGATGATCAAGGTGATCAGCCCGACGTAGTCCATGGGCTGCCGGCTCAGGTGCACAGGCCGTTTCGCCATCTGCTGGCGCACCACCGCACAGGCGAACAGCCCGATGGGGATATTGATGAAGAAGATCCACGGCCAGCTGTAACTGTCGGTGATCCAGCCGCCCAGAATCGGCCCGGCGATCGGCGCCACCACCGTGACCATGGCCAGCAGCGCCAAGGCCATGCCGCGCTTGGCCGGCGGATACACGGCAATCAACAGGGTCTGGGTCATCGGGTACAACGGCCCGGCGACCAGGCCCTGCACCACGCGAAAACCAACCAGCTCGGGCATCGAGGTGGAAATGCCGCACAGGAACGAGGCCAGCACGAACAGCATCGTGGCCCACAGGAACAGCTTCACTTCGCCGAAGCGCCGGCTCAGCCACCCGGTCAGCGGCAAGGCGATGGCGTTGCTCACCGCAAACGAAGTGATGACCCAGGTACCCTGCTCGGAACTGACGCCCAGGTTGCCGGAAATGGTCGGCAGGGCGACGTTGGCAATGGTGGTGTCGAGCACCTGCATGAAGGTCGCCAGCGACAGGCCGATGGTGCAGAGCAACAGGCTTGGCGGCGTGAACGAGGCTTTGGAATCCATGATCCACCCTTTGCAATGCGAGACCGCGCCGACCCGTGACGGGCCGGCTCGGGTAGATCAGCGGGTGGCCGTGGTGCCGGACGCTGCGCTGTTGTCGTGGATCAACTGGGCGATCATGGCATCCGCTTCACCCAACTGCTTGTCGTAGACGTTGGTGGTGAAGGACGCCTGCTGCGGCGGTTGCTGCGCCAATACCGGCCCGCTCTGGTCGTGCAGGTCGACATCCACCACCGTCGACAGGCCGATGCGCAGCGGATGCTCGCTCAACTGTTGCGGATTGATGTGCACCCGCACCGGCACCCGCTGGACGATCTTGATCCAGTTGCCCGTGGCGTTCTGTGCCGGCAGCAAGGCGAAGGCACTGCCGGTGCCCGCACCGAGGCTGTCGATGGTGCCGCTGTACTTCACCTCGTCGCCATACAGATCGCTGGTGATGTCCACCGGCTGGCCGATGCGCATGTGGCGCAGCTGGGTTTCCTTGAAGTTGGCGTCGATCCACAACTGGTTCAGCGGAATTACCGCCATGGTCGGCGTTCCCGGCTCGATACGCTGGCCCAGTTGCACGGTGCGCTTGGCCACATAGCCGGTCACCGGTGCGATCAAGGTGGTGCGAGCGTGGGCCAGGTACGCCTGACGCAACTGCGCAGCCGCCGCCCGCACGTCGGGGTGGTTGGACACCTGGGTGGCATCGACCAGCGCGGTCGAGGTTGCCAGTTGCTGCTGGGTATTACTCAGCGCGCTCTGCGCCGAAATCAAATCGTCGTGGGCGTGGGACAGCTCTTCCTGGGAGATCGCCCCGTCGGACGCCAGGTTCTTGCGTCGGCCATAGTTGTCCTGGGCGCGCTGCACTTCCGCCTTGCGCGCAGCCACCTGGGCCTTCATGCCGTCGACGTTGCTGTACAGGCCGCGCACCTGGCGTACCGCCTTGGCCAGATTGGCCTGGGCATTCTGCAGATCGATCTGCGAATCGTTCGGGTCGAACTGCACCAAAGGTTGGCCTTCGTGGACGAGATCGCCATCGTCGGCACCGATGCTGATCACCGTACCCGTGGTCAACGGCGTGATTTCCACCACGTTGCCGTTCACGTAGGCATCGTCGGTGCTCTCGTTCCAGCGCCCGTACAGGGTGTACCAGGCCCAGACGCCCAGACCGCCCAGCACCACCAGGGCCAGCAGGATGAACAACCAGAGTTTGCGCTTGCGTCGATTGGCCGGAGCCTTGTCGTCGGCCGCCGGCGCTGCGGGCGGTTGCTGGGAAGCATTGGAATCAGTGGCAGTGGCCATGGCAGTTCACCTGAAAGGGTTCGGTCGGTGTTGCGTCGAGCAGATCGGTCGGGGCGCTGACGTCGGAGTAGTCAGCCGGCGGCAGCACCCAGCGCCAGCAGCGGATCCCCGGAAGCTTGCAACAGCTTCTTGAGAATCCGTTCCAGCTCGACGATCTCTTCACGATCGAGCATGCCCACCAGCTCGTTCATGGCGTTGGCGCCAATGACCGGCAGGCGCGCTGCCAGTGCCTGGCCTTCATCGGTCAGCACAAGCTGTACCTGGCGTCGGTCGGCGGCGCTGCGCTGGCGCCGGATCAATTGCTTGTGTTCCAGCCGGTCGAGCATGCGCGTCATCGAACCGCTGTCCAGCGACAGGTAGCGCGACATCTCCGCCGGCGTGTCGATGCCGAAACGGGCGTTGATGATCAGCACCTTGAATTGCGCTGCGGTCACGCCGTAGGGCACCAGATGCGTGTCCAGCAAACGATCCTTCAACGCCGATCCGCGGCCCAGCAGCAGGCCCAGGTTGCAGGTATGGAAGTTCTCGGGGGTGTAGTGATTCATGGGCCGGAAGCTGTCCACCTGTTAGCCGAATGCATGTCTGCGCGTGTGCATGGATACAATTTGTACATGCCTCATACGTCGTCGAAACATAATGTTACTGCTTAGGCAGACAATGTCAAGGCAATGGTTAGCTTGCTAACATTAAGGTCGATCGGTCGTTTTGATGGGAAAAATTCACTCCATCCCGGTGCCCGCTGGCCAAAGCGGGCAGCGCTTGGGGCATAATGCTGGCGGTTTCACCCGTAGTGGGGGTCTTCATCTACCTATATGGCCCTCGTTTTCGTCACCCCTCGCCCGCAGGGTTTTCAAGCACATGATCAAATCTCTTCGTCCACTATTGCTCGCCGGCCTGATGCTGCCCCTGGCCCTTCCCCTCTGCGCTGCACCCCTGAACACCACACTGCCGCCCAAGGTTCAACAGGCCATCAAGGCCAGCAAGCTGCAGAATGACGCCCTGTCTCTGGTGATGCTGCCGCTCAACGGCCCCGGCAGCCCGACCGTGTTCAACGCCGACGTATCAGTGAATCCGGCCTCGACCATGAAACTGGTTACCACCTACGCGGCCCTCGAATTACTGGGTCCGACCTATCAGTGGAAGACCGAATTCTTCACCGACGGCACCCTGAGCAACGGTGTGCTCAACGGCAACCTCTACCTCAAGGGTGGCGGCGATCCCAAGCTGAACATGGAAAAACTCTGGCTGCTCATGCGTGACCTGCGCGCCAACGGCGTGCGTCAGGTGACCGGCGACCTGGTGCTGGACCGCAGCCATTTCATCCAGCCGCAGTTGCCAGCCTTCAACGATGACGGTGGCGATGAAAACGCGCCGTTCCTGGTCCGCCCGGACTCCCTGCTGGTCAACCTCAAGGCCTTGCGCTTCGTCACCCGCAACGACACCGGCAAGGTGCTGGTGTCGGTCGAACCACCGATCGCCACCATTCGCATCGACAACCAGGTCAAAGCGCTGCCAGGAACCAAGTGCACGGGCGACGTGCGCTACAACCCGATCACCCAGGCCGACGGCATGACCGTCGTGGTCAGCGGCCAGTTGGCCGAAGGCTGCAGCTCGCAGACCTACCTGTCGCTGCTCGACCACCAGAGCTATGCCGCCGGCGCGGTCCGCGCGATCTGGAACGAACTGGGCGGTACCATCCAGGGCGGCGACCGTGTCGGCACCGTGCCCAAGACCGCGCGCGTGCTGGCGCGGGCCTTTTCGCCGGATCTGGTGGAAATCATTCGCGACATCAACAAGTACAGCAACAACACCATGGCCCAGCAGCTGTTCCTGAGCCTGGGCGAACGCTATCGCAACGAGGCCGATGGCGACGACGCCAAGGCCGCGCAGCGCGTGATTCGGGGTTGGCTAGCGAAGAAAGGCATCACCGCGTCGCACCTGGTAATGGAGAACGGCTCGGGGCTGTCCCGCGACGAGCGCGTCAGCGCGCGGGAGATGGCGACCTTGCTGCAGGCCGCCTGGAAAAGCCCTTACGCCGCCGAGTTCATGGCGTCGATGCCGATCGTGGGCATGGACGGCACCATGCGCAAACGCTTGAAGCGTACGGCGCTGCAAGGTGAAGGCCACATCAAGACCGGCACCCTGAACACCGTACGCGCCATCGCCGGCTACAGCCGCGACAGCAACGGCAACACCTGGGCGGTGGTCGCCATTCTCAACGATCCGCGCCCATGGGGCGCCTCATCGGTTCTGGATCAGGCGCTGCTGGACCTGTACTCGCAGCCAAAGGCCGCGTCTACCTCGCCCAACATCCAGTAATCATCCAATACGTGTGGGAGCGGGGGGGGGGGCGGCTGAGCCCGCTGCCCGCGAAGGCAGCGCCCCATCTCATCAGGGAGTCACCGCGCCTGGATCTTCCAGGCCCGGTGGATCTTGCCGTTGCGGGCAAAGTCCTGATCCACCGTCTGCGCCGTGATTTCCTCTACTGCATAGCGCTCCGCCAGATTCGCATCGAGCTGGAACTTGCGGAAGTTGTTGGAGAAATACACCACGCCCCCCGGTGCCAACCGAGCGACCGCCAGGTCCAGCAGCTCGACGTGGTCGCGCTGTACGTCGAACACCCCTTCCATGCGCTTGGAGTTGGAGAAGGTCGGCGGGTCGATGAAGATCAGATCGTATTCTTCCCGGTTGGCCTGTAGCCAGGCCATCACGTCGCCCTGCTCCAGGCGGTTCTTGTCCGAGAAACCGTTCAGGGACAGATTGCGCCGTGCCCAATCCAGATAGGTCTTGGACAAGTCGACGCTGGTAGTGCTACGCGCCCCGCCCTTGGCAGCGTGGACGCTGGCCGTGGCGGTGTAGCAGAACAGGTTGAGGAAGCGCTTGCCGGCCGCTTCTTTCTGAATGCGCAGACGCATCGGCCGGTGGTCGAGAAACAGACCGGTGTCCAGGTAGTCGGTCAGGTTGACCAGCAATTGCACACCCCCTTCCTGCACCTGGGTGAACTGGCCCTGGGCACTCTGACGCTCGTACTGGCGAGTCCCGCTCTGGCGCTCGCGGCGCTTGATGATGACCCGACTCTTGTCGATGTTCAGTGCCTGCGGAATGGCCGCCAGGGCGTCGTACAGACGCGCCGAGGCTTTCTCAGGGTCGATCGACTTGGGCGCGGCGTATTCCTGCACGTGCACCCAGTCGTGGTACAGATCGATGGCCATGGCGTATTCGGGCATGTCCGCGTCATACACCCGATAGCAATCGATGCCCTCGCGCCGTGCCCATTTGCCCAAGGTCTTGAGGTTCTTCTGCAGGCGGTTGGCGAACATCTGCCCGCCTTCGCTCAGCCGCGCCTGTTCGACCACCGGCGCAGGCGCCGGTGCTGGCTTGACTGGGTTGCCGTTCTTGTTGACCCGTGCGTACGGATCGGCCACCGGTGGCGTGGTGTCCATCTGTTCGGCCTGCTCGCGCGCCGCCTGGCGCTGCTCGGGGGTACGGCGCTCACCGGTGACGAACTGGTCGGGCGTTACCTTGATCAACAGCAGCTTGCAGGGCAAGGCACCGTTCCAGAACGAATACTGTTTGTGACTGCGGATGCCCATGCGCTTGCCCAAATCAGGCGCGCCGGTGAACACCGCCGCTTCCCAGTTCAGGCAAGCCTGACGCAGGCGCTCGCCCAGGTTCTGATACAGGTACAGCAGACTGGCTTCGTCACCCAAGCGCTCGCCGTACGGCGGGTTGCAGATGACCAGGCCTTTCTGATTCTGATCCGGACGCGGCTCGAAGGTCGCCACCTCGCCCTGATAGACCTTGACCCAATCGCTGAGGCCGGCTCGCTCGACGTTGTTGCGCGCCGGCTGGATCAGCCGCGGATCGGCCTCGTAGCCACGAATCCAGGCCGGCGTCTTGGCCAGGCCGGCCTCGGCGCGAGCCAGTGCTTCGTCGTGCAGCTTGCGCCACATGGCCGGGACGTGGCCCAGCCAGGCGCTGAAACCCCAGCGGGTACGCTTGAGGTTGGGCGCGATGTCGGCAGCGATCATCGCCGCCTCCACCAGAAAGGTGCCTACACCACACATCGGGTCGGCCAGGGCGCCGCCTTCGGCAGCGATGCGTGGCCAGCCAGCGCGAATCAGAATGGCAGCGGCAAGGTTTTCCTTGAGTGGCGCGGCGCCCTGCTGCAGACGATAGCCACGCTGGTGCAAGCTGTGCCCGGACAGGTCGAGCGAGAGAATGGCTTCACCGCGATCCAGGCGCAGGTGCACGCGCAGGTCCGGATTGAGCTTGTCGACGCTGGGACGCTCGCCACTGGGCGTGCGCAGCTTGTCGACGATGGCATCCTTGACCTTCAGCGCACCGAAGTGAGTGTTGTCGATGCCCGAGCCATGCCCACTGAATTCCACGGCCAGGGTGCCATCGGGCAGCAGGTGGTCCTGCCACTCGACATCGAGCACGCCGTGATAGAGGTCTTCAGCGTCTTTCATGGCAAAGCGCTTGAGCACCAGCAACACGCGGTTGCCCAGGCGCGACCACAGGCACAGCCGGTAGGCGGTTTCCATGTCGGCCATCCCGCGCACGGCGGAAGTGTGTTCGCGGGTTTCTTCCAGCCCCAGGGCGGTGGCTTCCTCGGCCAGCAAGCCTTCGAGACCCTTGGGGCACGTGAGAAACAGTTCAAAACGGTCCGACATGGTATTTCCTGGCCCTTGCGGGCATCGATGAGAGGGCAAGCGCATTGCCCTTTCGAGGTTCAACCAGGCGCTTTACGCAATAGAGCGCCCGAACGACACCACCATGGTGTCAGCCCACCTCACCCGTTGCCATGTTCGGCGCAAAGATGAGGCAGAACGTGATTCTGCTGAAAAAAGGGCTGCTCAGGCGACCCTTCGTCGATTTGATGCCACATCGAAATCGAGATGATTCGCAATGGCATAGTGATCTCAAACTACGCTACAGGCCCTGCACACGACGGACTTGCAGACCTCGGGCGCCAGAAGCACCTGCTTACTTATCGCCCATACCGCTAAATCGTTACGTGCTTATGACAAAACGATCATTCACATGACGCGGCTCAACGTTTAGAAATCACCTCAGGTCGTCGCTGCAATGGCGACGACATCACTGCTCGCCACGCCGGCAGCGAGCGCGATACCGGCAGACCATCTGCCTGGCCTCAGACGAGGCCGACGGGACATTACAGTCAATAGACAGAGGGCAACACCCTATGAGAAGACTTAAGCGTGATCCGTTGGAACGAGCATTTCTACGCGGATACCAGTATGGCATCCATGGCAAATCCCGCGAGCTTTGCCCTTTTACTCTACCGTCGGTACGCCAAGCCTGGATCAACGGCTGGCGCGAAGGACGCGGCGACAACTGGGACGGTATGACCGGCACTGCGGGAATCCATAGGCTCAACGAACTTCACGCCGTCGGCTGAAAACCTTTTTTACCTGTTCACCATGCACGCCCGACCAGGGCGGCGGGCTAGCGCCCAGGGGCCTCTTCACGGGGCCCCTTTCGCGCCTGGATTCAACGAGTCGCCTGCAGCGCCGCAATGGCGTCTACCGATTCCCGGATCAATGCCGGCCCCTTGTAGATGAACCCCGAGTAGATCTGCACCAGGCTGGCACCGGCGGCGATCTTCTCAGCCGCATGGCCTCCTTCGGTGATACCGCCCGCCGCAATGATCGGCAACTTGCCACCCAGGGTCTGGGCCAGCACCTTGACGATATGCGTGCTCTGTTCGCGCACCGGCGCCCCTGAAAGCCCCCCAGCTTCATCCCCGTGCACGAGCCCCTCGACCCCAGCACGGCCGAGCGTGGTGTTGGTGGCGATCACTGCATCCATCCCTGCATCGACCAGCGCCTGAGCCACCAGCGCGGTTTCTTCGTCACTCATGTCCGGGGCGATCTTGATCGCCAGGGGAACGTGACGACCGCTCTGGCCAGTCAACACCACACGGCGTTCGGCCAGGGTATCGAGCAGCTGCTTGAGCGAATCGCCGAACTGCAGGCTGCGCAGCCCGGCAGTATTGGGCGAACTGATGTTGACCGTGATATAGCTGGCGTGATCGTAGACCTTGTCCAGGCAGATCAGGTAGTCATCGACCGCCTGCTCGACCGGCGTGGTCAGGTTCTTGCCGATGTTGATACCCAGCACGCCCCGATACTTGGCAGCTTTCACACGCGCCACCAGATTATCGACGCCCAGATTGTTGAAGCCCATCCGATTGATGATCGCCGTGGCCTCCGGCAGACGAAACAGCCGGGGCTTGGGGTTGCCTGGCTGCGGACGCGGGGTCACGGTGCCGATTTCGACGGAACCGAAACCCAGTTGCGCGAAACCGTCGATGGCCGCGCCGTTCTTGTCCAGCCCTGCCGCCAGCCCGACCGGGTTATCGAACTGCAGACCCATGACCGTCACCGGCAGGCGTGCCGGCGGCTTGGTGAGCAGGCCGTTGAGGCCCAAGCGGCCACCGGCACCGATCAGGTCAAGCGACAGGTCGTGGGAGGTTTCTGCGGACAGTTTGAATAACAGCTGGCGGGCCAGAGTGTACATAGGCGGGCTTGGCTCGGTGGAAGCGATAGAGGGCTGCGATTGTGCCAGATTCGGACCCGATTAGGTATGCCGACTCCCCTGCCGGCCACCAAATCGCAGGCAAAGAAAAGCCCGGCCTGAGCCGGGCTTTTCGTTGAAGCGGTCGCTAATTACTTAGCTTGAGCTTCTACTTCAGCTTCTACGCGACGGTTTACAGCGCGGCCAGCGTCAGTGGCGTTGTCAGCCACTGGGCGGGTTTCGCCGTAGCCAACCGACTGAACGCGGTTGGATTCAACACCGTACTGACCAGTCAGCACTTGCTTGACAGCAGCGGCGCGACGCTCGGACAGCTTCTGGTTGTAAGCGTCAGGACCGACGGAGTCAGTGTGACCTTCAACAGTGGTGGTGGTCTGTGGGTACTGCTTCATGAAGTCAGCCAGGTTCTTGATGTCGCCATAGCTGTTGGTCTTCACGACCGACTTGTCGAAGTCGAACTTGACGTCCAGCTCAACGCGAACGGTTTCGGCAACGGCTGGGCAGCCATCAGCGTCAACGGTAACGTTGGCAGGGGTGTCAGGGCACTTGTCGACGTTGTCGCAGACGCCGTCGTTGTCGGAGTCAGCGCAAACTTCAGCTACTGGAGCTGGAGCAGCGACTGGAGCAGGCTTGGAGCCGCCACCGAAGTTCACACCAACGCCGACGGCAGGAGCCCACTCGGTGTCGCCCTTGTCGATGTTGTACAGAGCTTCAACGCCGGCACGGGCGTAGAAGTTCTCGGTGAAGTAGTACTTGGCGCCGCCACCCAGCTTGGCGAGAGTGGAGTGGTCACGACCACCGCTGTCCTGGCCAATGCTCTGGTGTGCGAAACCAGCGGAGACGTACGGACGCAGACCGGCGCCTGGAGTACCGAAGTGGTAGAAAGCATCCAGAGCGGCATCAGCGCCCTTGATGTTTTTGCCAGCATCGCTACGGATGTTGTGGACTTCGTCGTAGGACAGAGCCAGTTCAACGTCGTCGGTCAGGAAGTAGCCAATCGAGCCACCGAACAGGTTGCCGTCGTTCTTGTAGTCACGGGCGCTGTCAGTCATGTACTTCTTGGCGAAGCCTTCCACCTCGACTGCGCCTTGGCCTTGTGCCAATACGCCGAACGAAGTCACGGCAACAAGAGAACCAATGGCAAGGCCCAAGGTGTTTTTCAGTTTCATCCGTTAAATCCCCATCTGGTGATTGTTAAGCGCCCCTAATCCAGGGGCAGCTCGACGACAAGTCTAGCAGACCTTGCCGATACGTTAGAGACCTTTACGCCGAACTAAGTTTCGGACAGGTCTGCAAATTTATCGCGGAGCTTATCTAAAGCCCGCTTGTACCGCATTTTGGTGGCGCTCAAGCCCATGTGCATGATGTCGGCGATCTCCTGGAACTCCAGCTCCGCGACGAATCGCAGCACCAGAATCTCCCGATCGATCGGGTTCACGTACACCAGCCAACGGTCGAGACCACCGCGCTCCTCCGGCTTGGGCGCCTTCTCTTCGGATGCCTCCTCGAGCGGATCGAGACTCAAGGCATCCATCAAACGGCGCTTTCGCCTTTCCTTTCTGTACTGCGTGATGCATTCGTTATAGGTGATGCTGTAAAGCCACGTCTTGAATTTCGACTTTCCCTCGAAATTCTTTAGCCCGTACAGCACCTTCAGCATCACTTCCTGACAGACATCGTCAGCGTCACGATCGTTCCCTAAATATCTTGCACAGACGTTGAAAAGGGTTCGCTGGTAGCGACGCATCAACTCTTCATACGCCCGTGTGACATGGAATAGCTCCTCGTGCGAACGCGCCACCAACTCCTCGTCAGAGAGCTCGCGGGGGTCGTAGCGCACGGGCAGCGTATGTACTTTATTCAAAACAGGTCGGCCCGAAGGTCAGGTCCCCGAAGGTCAGGTCAGTGTCCGCCACGGCATGATCGCTCAGCCTTTTTGCGGCGGCATACATTAGCAAAACGTTGACCTATCGGCTACTCACCCGCTGCTCCAGCAACTCGCGGTTGGACATCGAGACCAGTTCGCCGTCGTCGGTCAGGACCGTCGTCTTGACGGTGCCGATCGCCTCGATCTGCCCCTCGACCTCGCCAACCTGCACCTGCTGGCCTACCTGAAACATTTCCCGCACATAGATTCCGGCCAGTATCTGACTGGCGATTTCACGGCTGCCCAGCCCCATCGCCAGCGCCGCGGCCAGACCAACGGTAATCAACGCGATGACGATCACATGGTTCAGCAGGTCGGTCTTGACCTCCAGCTGACTGATGGCTACCGAAATGCTGATGATGATCACCAGCCACTGAGCCACCCGACCCAGACCTGCAGCATAGTCGAGCCCGACCCCCTCGGCCGCGCCGCGCACCACGCCGTTGACCAGTTGCGCCAGCAGCACGCCGACCAGCAGCACCAGGGCGGCACCGAACACCTTGGGCAGGTACAGCGCCAGCATGTCCAACGTCGCCGACACACGCTGCAGCCCCAGCGACTCTGCGGCCGACACCAGGAAAATCAACAGCACGAACCAGTAGACGATCTTGCCGATCAGGGTCGAGATCGGCACCTTGAGGCCGCCGCGGCCCAGCAACTTGGTCAAGCCCGTACCGGCCATCAAGCGATCGAGGCCGAACTTGGCCAGCAGCTTGGACAACAAGGTATCGAGCAGCTTGGCCACCAGGAAGCCCAGGATCACCACGACCAACGCACCGAAGAGGTTGGGGATGAAGTTGGCGACCTTGGTCCACAAGGCGGTCATCGCCGCAAACAGGCTTTGGGTCCAGGGATCCAGTTCCATTGATCAATCAGCCTTATCCGCAGCAGCGGCGGAGTTTTTACGACGCGACACCGGCGCGATATTCGCCGAACCACTGTTCACCGCGATCATGAACGCCTGTCCCCAACGCCCCATGAGGCTGAAGAGGTCACCTGCGCCGACCTGCCGATTGGCAGTCTTGAGCACCCGCCCCAGCGCGGCGCGATCGTCGCGCCCCGGCGCCTGGGCGTTGAGCATGTCTCGCAGGGATTCTTCGAACGGATCAGGCATGCACACCTCGCGAATTTCATTCAAAGACGAGACCGTTGCACGGTGAGTCACAACGATCGTCCCGCGCAGAGGTTAAATTCTTGATCAGACCCAGCGCAAGCGGCGAAACAACAACCACTGCCCCAGCGCCACCACGACCATCAATCCGCAGGCCATGGTGAAGCCATAGGGGTTGTCCGAACCCGGTATTCCGCCGACGTTGATGCCCAGCAGACCGGTGAGAAAACTCATCGGCAGGAAGATCCCGGTGATCACCCCGAAGCGATACATGGTGCGATTCATCCGCTCGCTCTGGCGCCGGTCTTCGGCTTCGAGCACCAGCCCGACACGCTCGCGCGCCAGTTCGAGCTCTTCCAGGTAGCGGGTCAGGCTGTTGTTCAGCTCGTTCCAGTAATCGGCGTCATCGTCGACGAACCACGGCACCTTGTTGCGCGCCAGCTGGCCATAGATATCACGTTGCGGCGCCAGGAATCGCCGCAGTCCTGCGGCACGACGTCGCAGTTGCAGAATGCTGCCATGCTCGGGCGTGTACCGCTCGTCGGCATCGAGCTTGTCTTCTTCCAGATCGACGGTTTCGGAGAGGCCTTCGACCAATGCCTGGACCTTTTCGGTCAGGTGCTGGGCCAGGTAGAGAATCAGCTCGGACGCGGTCTTGGGACCCTTGCACGCTGCAAACTGCTCGAGCAGGTCGTCGGTTGCGCGGAGCGGTCGCAGGCGCAGGGAAATGATCCGCTGGGCCTGGGCGAAGATGCGCACCGAAACCATGTCTTCGGGTTCGGCACCGGGGTTGAGGTTGACCCCGCGCAGAAACAGCAGCAGTTCATCGTCGGGCAGCGGCACCAGGCGTGGACGGGTGTTCTCTTCGAGCAGCAGGTCGCAGGCGAATTCGCTCAGGCCGCTGCTGCGGCGCAGCCAGTTGCGGGTCTGGGGATGACTGCGATCCCAGTGCAGCCACAGGCTCTGGTGAGGCTGCAGCTGCAATTCATCGATTTCGGTCCGGGCAATCGAGCGCGCGCCGCCTTTGCCGTCCAGCACCAGGGCATGCACCAGCCCCCACTGCGCGTTTTCTTCCTCGAACATCGTGTCCCCGTTACTGATGGAAAATTCTCATTCAGGCATGGTCAGTGCCCTCGGCGAGACGATGATGCCGTTGTTGTCGGCATACAGATAGTGGCCGGGAATGAAAGTTACGCCAGCGAAGCTGATCTTCACGTCGAGATCGCCCAGGCCGCGCTTGACGGTGGGCATCGGATGACTGGCCAGGGCCTGAACACCGACATCGGTTTGCGCCAGCATGTCGACGTCACGCACGCACCCATAGATGACGAGCCCTTCCCAGCCGTTCTCGGCAGCCTTCTGCGCAAGCATGTCGCCCAGCAACGCCTTGCGCAGCGAGCCACCGCCGTCGACCACCAGCACCTTGCCGGTGCCATCCAGCGCGACCTGCTCGCGCACCCGCGAGTTGTCCTCGAAGGTCTTGATGGTGACGATCTGGCCGCCGAAGGAGTCGCGGCCGCCGAAATTGCTGAACATCGGTTCGAGCACTTCGACGTCGGGGTAGGCGTCGCACAGGTCGGGGGTCAGATAGTGCATGGCGTTGCTCCTGGGGCGAGTGGCGGCTGCAAGAGCCGGAAAGCTGCGCCGGACGCGGCGCGGCCATCACAGCCTAGACCATGCTCAGGTCGCCGCCAACGGTGTCGCACCTGGCAGCAATGGCCGGTAGGGGTCGCTCAGCCAGGTACCGACCAGCGGCCAGACCTCGGCCTGGGCCTGGGGGCTGACCAACATGCGCACGTGATCGAAATCATCGCCGAAGCCCTCGCCGCGGCCCAGGTTGACGAACTGATTATGGCTGCCCGCAAATTGCTCGAAGAGGTCCCGGCAGGCCCAGCTCGGGTCCTGCAGGTCGCCTGCGGCGGCCACAGCCAGGATCGGCAGCTTCACCTCGTGCAACCCTTCCCACCAATCGCGCTGGCTGTCGCCGAAACGGCCGAACAGGCCTTTCCAGCGCAGCCATTCCAGGCCGACGCCCACGGGTTCGTCTTCCGGACCGCGCTTGAGCCGAGCGCCGGAAATGTGCGGATAACGCTTGAGCAACAAGCGACCGGCCCAGTTCAGGGGTGGAATCCGCAGTGGCCAGTGGCGACGACTGACCTGCGCGCCGAACAGCGCTGCGGAGGCGGCCAGGTCGCCTTGCAGATAGCCGCCTCCCAGGGCGGCTGCCAATGTGATACCGCCGAGCGAATGCCCCACCCAGTGGGGCGTCTGGGCGCTGACCTCGGCGACGAACGCACCGATCACCGGCAGATCGTACTGGGCATAGTCGGCCACGGTGTTGCTGGCGTAGTGCTGATTGCGCGGCGACAGACCGTGCCCACGCATTTCGGCGATCCACACATCGAAGCCACGACGCGCCAGCCAGGGCCCCAGGCCGATGCCCTTGGGCGAGTACCAGAAGCGCCGGTTGGAAAAGCTGCCATGCAGGAGGATCACCGGCACTCCGCGGGCGCCGGGCTGATCGGCCAGGCCCAGGCGCGTCAACGCCAGTTCGACGCTGGGGTCGGGGCTGTTGGCGGCCTTGATGCGGTAGATGTCTTCGCTGAGGTCGCTGCGACGCTCGGCACTGAGCAGCGCGACGGGAAAGAGGGTACTGCTGCTTTGCATAGGGCACTTGCATCTGAATGAATGAAACCGTAGCAGCGGCGCACGCCGCGTAGCTGTTTGATTTGCCTTTGAAAAGCAAGATCAAAAGCTACGCGGCTTGCGCCGCTGGTACGGGGGACCGGGTGTGTGGGAGGACACACCGGTCTGGGTGTTGCGGTGCTTAGGCGACGCCTTCCTTTTCAGCCAGGAAGAACCAGGTTTCCAGGACCGAGTCCGGGTTCAGTGAAACGCTTTCGATGCCCTGCTCCATCAGCCACTTGGCCAGGTCGGGGTGATCGGATGGTCCCTGGCCGCAGATGCCGATGTACTTGCCGGCCTTGTTGCACGCCTGGATGGCGTTGGCCAGAAGCTTCTTGACCGCCGGGTTACGCTCGTCGAACAGGTGGGCGATGATCCCCGAGTCGCGGTCCAGGCCCAGGGTCAGCTGGGTCAGATCGTTGGAACCGATCGAGAAGCCGTCGAAGAACTCGAGAAATTCATCGGCCAGGATCGCGTTGGAAGGCAGCTCACACATCATGATGATGCGCAGGCCGTTGTCGCCACGGGCCAGGCCGTTCTCGGCGAGCAGGTCGATCACCTGCGACGCTTCGCCCAGCGTGCGCACGAACGGCACCATGATCTCGACGTTGGTCAGGCCCATTTCGTTGCGCACCCGCTTCATTGCCCGGCATTCGAGCTCGAAGCAGTCGCGGAACGACTCACTGATGTAGCGCGACGCCCCGCGGAAGCCCAGCATCGGGTTTTCTTCTTCGGGTTCGTAGAGCTTGCCGCCGATGAGGTTGGCGTATTCGTTGGACTTGAAGTCGGACAGCCGGACGATGACCTTCTTCGGCCAGAACGCCGCTGCCAGGGTGCTGATGCCCTCGACCAGCTTGTCGACGTAGAAATTCACCGGGTCGCTGTAGCCGGCCACGCGCTTGTCGACGCTGTCCTTGATTTCCGGGGTCAGGGTGTCGTAGTTCAGCAGCGCCTTGGGGTGCACGCCGATCATGCGGTTGATGATGAACTCCAGGCGCGCCAGGCCGACACCGGCGTTGGGCAGCTGGGCGAAATCGAAGGCGCGATCCGGGTTGCCGACGTTCATCATGATCTTGAACGGCAACTCGGGCATGGCATCGACCGAGTTCTGCTTGATGTCGAAGCCCAGCTCGCCCTCGAAGATGTAACCCGTGTCGCCTTCGGCACAGGAAACCGTGACGCCCTGGCCGTCCTTGAGCAACTGGGTGGCGTTGCCGCAGCCCACCACGGCGGGAATGCCCAGTTCACGGGCGATGATCGCCGCGTGGCAGGTGCGCCCGCCGCGGTTGGTGACGATGGCGCTCGCACGCTTCATCACCGGTTCCCAGTCCGGGTCGGTCATGTCGGAAACCAGCACGTCGCCGGCCTGGACCTTGTCCATCTCGGAGACGTCGTGAATGATGCGCACCTTGCCGGCGCCGATGCGCTGGCCGATGGCCCGGCCTTCGACCAGCACGGTGCCCTTTTCCTTGAGCAGGTAGCGTTCCATGACATTGGCGCTGGAGCGGCTCTTGACCGTTTCGGGGCGCGCCTGAACGATGTACAGCTGGCCGTCGTCACCGTCCTGGGCCCACTCGATGTCCATCGGGCGGCCGTAGTGCTTCTCGATGATCATCGCCTGCTTGGCCAGCTCGCTGACCTGCGCATCGGTCAGGCAGAAGCGCGCACGTTCGGCCTTGTCGACGTCCACCACCTTGACCGAGCGACCGGCACGGGCTTCGTCGCCGTAGACCATCTTGATCGCCTTGCTGCCCAGGTTGCGCCGCAGGATGGCCGGGCGACCGGCTTCCAGGGTGTTCTTGTGCACATAGAATTCGTCGGGGTTGACCGCGCCCTGCACCACGGTTTCACCCAGGCCATAGGCGCCGGTGATGAACACCACATCGCGAAATCCGGACTCGGTATCCAGCGTGAACATCACCCCCGCGGTACCGGTTTCCGAGCGGACCATGCGCTGCACACCGGCCGACAGGGCGACCAGCTTGTGGTCGAAGCCCTGGTGCACGCGGTAGGCAATGGCACGATCGTTGAACAGCGAAGCGAACACTTCCTTCGCGGCGCGAATGACGTTGTCGACGCCGCGAATGTTGAGGAAGGTTTCCTGCTGGCCGGCGAAGGAGGCATCGGGCAGGTCTTCGGCGGTGGCCGAGGAGCGCACGGCCACGGCGATGTCCGGATTGCCCTTGGAGAGTTCGGCGAAGGCGATGCGAATCTCTTCGTTGAGGCGCTCGGGGAACTCGGCTTCCATGATCCACTGGCGAATCTGCGCGCCGGTACGGGCCAGGGCGTTGACGTCGTCCACGTCCAGCGCATCGAGGGCGGCGTGGATCTGCTCGTTCAGGCCGCTGAGCTCGAGGAAGTCGCGATAGGCCTGGGCAGTGGTGGCAAAGCCGCCGGGGACCGACACGCCGGCACCGGCCAGGTTGCTGATCATCTCGCCCAGGGACGCGTTCTTGCCCCCCACGTGTTCCACATCATTATTACCAAGCTTATCGAGGGAAACTACGTACTCTACCAAGGTGATCTCTCCACTGACTGGGTTGGAAAAGCTCGGGTGCCCGGCGCGAATGAACGCACACGGGGGCTGTGGCCGCAGCCCTGGAAATGAACGAGAATGCCTGGCAATGCTGGCCATCAATCGGGCCTATCATATCCAAGAATCGTCAGTTGCTTAAGGGCCGGGGCGCACAATGAAACGATCTGCATTCTTCATCTCCGACGGTACCGGCATTACCGCCGAAACGCTGGGGCAAAGTCTACTGGCGCAGTTCGAAAACATTACCTTCAGCAAGTTCACGCGCCCCTATATCGACAGCGTGGACAAGGCTCGGGCCATGGTACAGCAAATCAATAACTGCGCTGACAAGGACGGCGTGCGACCGATCATCTTCGACACCATCGTCAATCAGGACATCCGCGAGATCCTGGCCACCTCCAACGGCTTCATGATCGATATTTTCTCGACCTTCCTGGCGCCGCTGGAAATGGAGCTCAGCGCCCACTCCTCGTATTCGGTCGGCAAGTCTCACTCCATCGCCCACAACGCCAACTACATGGAGCGCATCGAGGCGGTCAACTTCGCTCTGGACAACGACGACGGTGCCAGGACCCACTACTACGACAAGGCCGACCTGATCCTGGTGGGCGTTTCGCGCTGTGGCAAAACCCCGACCTGCCTGTACATGGCCATGCAGTTCGGCATCCGCGCCGCCAACTATCCATTGACCGAGGACGACATGGAGCGCCTGCAGCTGCCGCCCGCGCTCAAGGCTCACCAGCACAAGCTGTTCGGCCTGACCATCGACCCCGACCGGCTGACCGCGATCCGTCACGAGCGCAAGCCGAACAGTCGCTACGCCAGCTTTGCCCAGTGCGAATTCGAGGTGCGCGAGGTGGAAGGCCTGTTCCGCCGGGAGAACATTCCCAACATCAATTCCACGCATTTTTCGGTGGAGGAAATCTCCGCGAAGATCCTCGTCGAAAAAGGCGTCGAACGGCGCTTCAAGTAGCTATCGCCAGGCACACCGGGCAGGCGCTCGGCGAACTTTCGGATCGATCCAGACTCCAAGGCCTCGCCTGGCGGTGCCTGCGCTGGCGGCATGAAAGCACCGTGCTAGAATGCAGCGCTCCCTTCCTGTTACCCGCGGAACGTTTTCGCGGTGTCCGATTCGGTATTCATAATTTCAATTCATGACTCTCAAGCCCCTCTCCCGCCTGCTCAGCCTCCTCTTCATTCCGGGCCTGAGCCTGGCCGCCGAAAAGACCACCTACGGCTTGAACGAATATGCACAGCTGACCGACATCGACCTGCGGGTCGCGGCCAAGCTCGACACCGGCGCGCTGACCGCCTCGCTCAGCGCCCGTGACATCAAGCGTTTCAAGCGCAACGGGCAATCCTGGGTGCGTTTCTATCTGGCCATCGACAACGCCCATTCCCACCCTATCGAACGGCCGCTGGTGCGCATGAGCTCCATCAAGCGCCGTGCCGATGACTGCGAATGCAGCGCGCAGGAACGCAAGACTCACACCCAGCGACCGGTGATCGAACTCGACGTGTGCATGGGCCATACCCAGCGGCGCATCGAGGTCAACCTGACCGACCGCACCGCATTCGACTACCCGCTGCTGATCGGCTCCGACGCGCTGACCCGCTTCGATGCGCTGGTCGACCCCAGCCGCAAACACGCTGCCGGCAAACCTGCCTGCGCCACTGTCGCCAAAATCGCAGAGTAATTTCAATGCGCGCGCTAACCCTGCACCTGAAGATCCTGATCACCGCGCTGGTGGCTCTGGGCATCGCCATCACGGCCTATCAGATTCTGGTCCTCGGCATTCCGGTGACCGAAGACGAAACCGACGACCTGTGGAACATCGATGCCAAGGTCGAGTTCGTCGCCAGCGCCAAGGACCCGGTGAAGGTGCAGATGTTCGTGCCGCCACTGAGCCGTGACTACGTGAGCCTCAACGAGAGCTTCATCTCCAACAACTACGGGGTCAGCGTCAATCGCCTGGACGGCAACCGCAAGGTGACCTGGTCGGCCCGCCGCGCCTCGGGCAACCAGACCCTGTATTACCGCCTGGTGCTGACCAAGCGCTACAGCGGTGAAAAGCCCAAGGTCAAGGGGCCCATCTTCCGCGACAGCCTGGCCGTGGAAGGCCCGGAGAAGATCGCCGCCGAGGCACTGCTGGCACCTATCCGCCAGCATTCGGCGGACGTCGAAACCTTCGTCGGCGAAACCATCAAGCGAGTCAACAACCTGGCCGACGACAACGTCAAGCTGCTGCTGGCCGGTGACACCTCGACCCTGCACAAGGCGCGGATCGTCGACCTGCTGCTGTCCATCGCCCACGTGCCGATGGAGAAGGTCCACACCGTACGTCTGCTGGCCGATCAGGCGCAGACGCCGGAACTGTGGCTGCGCAGCTTCAACGGCAGCGACTGGCTGTACTTCAACCCCGATACCGGCGAACAGGGCCTGCCCGAGGATCGCCTGCTCTGGTGGACGGGCGACGAGAACCTGATCAGCGTGGAGGGCGGACGCAAGGCGACCGTGACCTTCACCATGAACAACAGCGAGATGAACGCCATTCGCCTGGCCAAGCTGACCGACGAAAACACCGACGCCGACTTTCTCGAATACAGCCTCTACGGCCTGCCGCTGCAGACCCAGCAGACCTTCATGATCATGGTGATGATCCCGATCGGCGTGCTGGTCATCCTGATCCTGCGCAACCTGATCGGCATCCAGACCCTGGGCACCTTCACCCCGGTACTGATCGCCCTGGCGTTCCGCGAAACCCAGCTGGGCTTCGGCATCATCCTGTTCACCGTGATCACCGCCCTGGGGCTGTCGTTGCGCTCGTATCTGGAACACCTGAAGTTGCAGATGCTGCCCAGGCTGTCCGTGGTGCTCACCTTCGTCGTGGTGCTGATTGCCGCCATCAGCTTGTTCAGCCACAAGCTGGGCCTGGAGCGCGGGCTGTCGGTGGCGCTGTTCCCGATGGTGATCCTGACCATGACCATCGAGCGCCTGTCGATCACCTGGGAAGAACGCGGCAGCGGGCACGCCCTGAAGGTCGCCGTGGGCACGCTGTTCGCCGCGTCCCTGGCGCACATACTGATGAGCGTTCCGGAACTGGTGTACTTCGTGTTCACCTTCCCGGCGATCCTGTTGATTCTGGTCGGTTTCATGCTTGCCATGGGCCGCTACCGGGGTTACCGCCTGACCGAACTGGTCCGTTTCAAGGCATTCCTCAAGCAGGCCGATTCCTGATGTTCGGTTTGTGGAAGACCTGGAAGGCGCTGGAGGCCCGCGGCATCATGGGCATCAACCGGCGCAACGCCGACTATGTGCTCAAGTACAACCGGCGCAGCCTCTACCCCATCGTCGATGACAAGATCATCACCAAGGAGCGCGCCATCGCCGCAGGCATTCACGTGCCCGAGATGTTCGGTGTGATTTCCACGGAAAAACAGATCGACCGTCTGGACGAGATCATCGGTGGGCGCAGTGACTTCGTGGTCAAGCCTGCCCAGGGGGCCGGCGGGGACGGCATCCTGGTGGTCGCCGACCGCTTCGAGGAGCGCTTTCGCACCGTGTCGGGCAAGATCATCAGCCGCGCCGACATCGAGCACCAGATCTCCAGCATCCTCACCGGCCTGTATTCACTGGGCGGTCACCGCGACCGCGCGCTGATCGAATACCGGGTGATTCCCGACCAGATCTTCAAGAGCATCAGCTACGAAGGCGTGCCGGACATCCGCATCATCGTGCTCATGGGCTACCCGGTCATGGCCATGCTGCGCCTGCCGACCCGGCAATCGGGCGGCAAGGCCAACCTGCACCAGGGTGCCATTGGCGTGGGCGTCGACCTGGCCACCGGGGTGACCCTGCGCGGTACCTGGCTCAACAACATCATCAGCAAGCACCCCGACACCACCAACGCAGTGGACGGTGTGCAACTGCCCAACTGGGACGGTTTCATGCGTCTGGCGGCGGGCTGCTACGAGCTCTGCGGACTGGGCTACATCGGCGTCGATATGGTTCTGGACCAGGAAAAAGGCCCGCTGATCCTGGAGCTCAACGCCCGCCCCGGGCTGAACATCCAGATCGCCAACGATTGCGGCCTGACCCTGCGCACCCAGGCCGTGGAAAAACACCTGGAAGAACTGGCCGCCGAAGGCCTCGTCGAAACCGTGGAAGAACGCACGCGGTTCGTCCAGGCGCTGTTCGGTCACGTGCCTGCCGTGACGAGCTGAGACCAGACGCCACACCGCCCGCACACGAGCGGCCGGGTGCATTACAATCCCAGCCCCGCCACTGGCCACCGATCTATCATGCCGACCTGCTTGCTCCACGCCCTGCCCTACCTGGCCGATCCGGCGCCCTATTTCGCCGTGGTCCGCCACGCCCCCGGCGCGGTACTGCTCGACAGTGCGCAGCCGATTGCCCAACGCGGCCGCTTCGACCTGATCAGCGCCTGGCCTCTGCAGACGCTCAGCGTTCAAGCCGATGAATCCGGCCAGCAGTATCTGCACCGTGCGCGCCAGGCATTGGCCGGACTGGGTCAGGCGCAATTGCCCGATGGCTGCGAACTACCATTCGCCGGTGGCCTGATCGGCTACCTGAGCTACGATTTCGGCCGCCGGCTGGAGAATTTGCCACACCCTAACCACGACGATCTCGACCTGCCGCACGCCAGCCTCGGCCTGTATGGCTGGGCCCTGATCAGCGACCATCAGCGGCAGACCAGCCACCTGATGTTCCATCCCGCGCTGCAGGCATGCGAACGGCAACGCCTGACCGACCTGTTTGACCGACCGGCCCGAGACCAGGCGCAGCCCTTCCGCCTGCAGTCGCCGATGACACCGGACCAGACCCCAGAGCAGTACCGACGGGCATTCGAGACGGTGCAGGCCTACATCCAGGCGGGCGATTGCTATCAGGTCAACCTCACCCAGCGCTTTCGCGCGGCTTGCGCCGGGGATCCCTGGACCGCCTATCAGGCAGTACGCGCCGCCTGCTCCACGCCGTTTTCCGGCTATCTGCAACTGAGCACCGGCGCGGCCCTGTTGAGCTTCTCCCCGGAGCGCTTCATCAAGGTCACGGCCGGCCAGGTCGAAACCCGGCCGATCAAGGGCACCCGCCCGCGCAGCCTCGACCCTGATGAGGATGCACGCCATGGCCGCGAACTGCTGGCCAGTGCCAAGGATCGCTCGGAAAACCTGATGATCGTCGACCTGCTGCGCAACGACCTGGGCCGCACCTGCCGGATCGGCTCGGTACGGGTGCCGCAACTGTTCGCCCTGGAAAGCTACCCGAACGTGCATCATCTGGTCAGCGCCGTCACCGGTGAGCTGGCAGCGGACAAGGACTGCCTGGACCTGATCGCAGGCAGCTTTCCCGGTGGTTCGATCACCGGCGCACCGAAGATCCGCGCCATGCAGATCATCGACGAGGTGGAACCGACCCAGCGTGCGATTTACTGCGGCTCGTTGCTGTACCTGGATGTGCGCGGCGAAATGGACAGCTCGATCGCCATCCGTACGCTGCTGATCAAGGACGACCAGGTGTGCTGCTGGGGCGGCGGCGCGATCGTGGCCGACTCCCAGTGGCAAGCCGAATACGAGGAATCGATCTTCAAGGTCAAGGTCTTGCTGGATACCCTGGCCGGGCTCTGATCCCGGCCATGCCGCTGGGTGTTTTTTGTTACCATGGCGCCATATAGAGCGCCCAGCGCCACTTTGACCAGGAAGCCGCCTGATGAGCCAGCCCTTCGATGTCGCCGAAATGGCGACGACCTACGCCAACAAGTCCCCCCAGGACATTCTCAAGCTCGCCTTCGCCCACTTCGGCGACGACCTCTGGATTTCCTTCAGCGGCGCCGAAGACGTGGTGCTGGTGGACATGGCCTGGAAACTGAACAAGAACGTCAAGGTGTTCAGCCTGGACACCGGTCGCCTGCACCCGGAAACCTACCGGTTCATCGAACAGGTGCGCGAGCACTACAAGATCACCATCGAACTGGTCTCACCGGACAATGCGTTGCTGGACCCTTTCGTCAAGCAAAAGGGCCTGTTCAGCTTCTATCGCGACGGCCACGGCGAGTGCTGCGGCATCCGCAAGATCGAACCGCTGCGGCGCAAGCTCTCGACCGTCAGCGCCTGGGCCACCGGCCAGCGGCGCGACCAGAGTCCCGGCACACGCAGCCAGGTCGCGGCAGTTGAAGTGGACGGCGCGTTCTCGACGCCCGAGCGCACCCTGTACAAGTTCAACCCCCTGGCGCAGATGAGCAGTGAAGAAGTGTGGGGTTACATCCGCATGCTGGAACTGCCCTACAACAGCCTGCACGAGCGCGGCTTCATCAGCATTGGCTGCGAGCCGTGCACGCGGCCGGTCCTGCCCAACCAGCACGAGCGCGAGGGGCGCTGGTGGTGGGAGGAAGCCACGCAGAAGGAATGTGGACTGCACGCAGGGAATCTGATCACCAAGGCCTGAGCATCGCAGGCACATGGGCCTGCAATGCTCAGGCCCGTGGCGTGATCAATGCTCGGGCAGCTCGACGCCTTCGAACAGGGCTTCGAGCTCCTGCTTGTTGTGGCACTGGATAGCCTTGGCCATGACCTCGCGGGTGAGGTGCGGCGCGAATTTCTCGATGAAGTCGCACATGAAGCCGCGCAGGAAGGTGCCACGGCGGAAGCCGATACGGGTCACGCTGGATTCGAACAGATGGTCGGCGTCGAGCACCACCAGGTCATTGTCGAGCTTGGGATCGACTGCCATCTTGGCCACGATGCCCACGCCCAGGCCCAGACGCACGTAGGTTTTGATCACGTCGGCATCGGCCGCGGTGAACACCACTTTCGGCGCCAGGCCGCGGCGCGAGAACGCTTCGTCCAGCTTGGAACGGCCGGTGAAACCGAACACGTAGGTGACGATCGGGTATTCGGCGAGCGCTTCCAGGGTCAGTTTCGGCACCTTGGTCAGGGGATGCCCCTGGGGCACCGCGATGCAGCGGTTCCAGCGGTAGCATGGCATCATGATCAGATCACCGAACGAATCCAGACCTTCGGTGGCGATGGCGAAGTCGACGGTGCCGTCGGCAGCCATTTCGGCGATCTGCATCGGTGAGCCCTGGTGCATGTGCAAGGCCACGTCCGGATACTGCTTGATGAAGCTGCTGATCACCGTCGGCAGGGCATAGCGCGCCTGGGTATGGGTGGTGGCGATGGAGAGCGTGCCCTTCTTCTCGTTGGAGAATTCCTGAGCGATCTGCTTGATGCTTTCCACCTTTCGCAGGATTTCACCGGCGGTGGTGATGATGCGCTCACCTGCTGGCGTGACGCGGGTCAGGTGCTTGCCGCTGCGTGCGAAGACTTCAACACCCAGTTCGTCTTCCAGCAGGCGGATCTGCTTGCTGATACCTGGCTGCGAGGTATACAGGCTTTGCGCCGTGGCGGAGACGTTGAGGTCATGGTGCGCTACCTCCCAGATGTAGCGCAGTTGCTGAAGCTTCATATGAATCCCTCACACAGGAAAACCGCCAGTCGTCGGCGAAGGGTTATAACTATATTAAAGGTCTAGGCAATAAATCTAGAACTTTTTATTAAATTTGTAGGAAAAATAACCAGCTTGCCGCCTAGCTCTTGAGGCGGCTGCGTTGCTCTGTGAGGGGTACCAGATAGACCGGCGCCGGGGACAGCTGCAACACGCGGGTAGCCGTGCGGCCAAGCGAAACATCGACGGTAGCCACCTGACTGTGGCTGCCGAGCACCAGCAGGTCCACTTTCAGGCGCTGGGCCTGATCGAGAATGACCTCGGCCGGATCGCCCTGAAGCACCCGCACGGCGCGGATCAAGGCAAGGTCTGGCTCGTCGTCGCCCAGGTCACTGCGCAGGCTTTGCAGAACCTTCGTTTCAATCCCCGCCATCACGGCGCTCAAGCCGTGGTTGTGCAGGCGATCCAGGGTGGACTCATCCAGATAGCTCTGCAGCACCGATTCGGCGATCAGGCCCATGGGCTCGACGGCATGGATGACATACAGCTGCGCATTGAAGCTGCGCGCCAGGGCGACGGCGTGCTGCATGACGAATGGGGCGTACACCCCCAGGTCAGTGGCGTACAGCATGGAGCGGATCATGCGACCTCCGAAGTGGCCAAGGCGACAGGGCACACTTGAGCGTAGCAGCGCCGTTCGCAGTGCACCGGTCGTCGGCAGAGCGATGGCACAAATCCGTTGTCTGCATGCGCTCTAACGCGCTAAGGTTCGACTCCCCCGCCGCTCATAATCATGCTGTGCCTCGCCGTGCGGGGTTCGCTGGCGGCCGGCACCCGTGACCTGACGAGTAACACGATGGCTGACCTACCGATCGACGACCTTAACGTCGCCTCCAATGAAACCCTCATCACGCCTGCCCAGCTGAAGCGGGAAATTCCGCTCAGTGCCGCTGCGCACAAGACCGTCGCCGCCGGCCGTGAAGTGGTGCGCGATATCCTCGATGGGCGCGATCATCGCCTGTTCGTGGTCATCGGCCCCTGCTCGATCCACGACATCGATGCGGCGCACGAGTATGCCCGGCGCCTGAAGGCGTTGGCCGCCGAAGTCTCGGACACCCTGTACTTGGTGATGCGCGTGTACTTCGAGAAGCCGCGCACCACGGTCGGCTGGAAAGGCCTGATCAACGATCCGTACCTGGATGACTCGTTCAAGATCCAGGATGGCCTGCACATTGGTCGGCAATTGCTGCTGGACCTGGCCGAGATGGGCCTGCCTACCGCCACCGAAGCCCTTGACCCGATCTCGCCGCAGTACCTGCAGGACCTGATCAGCTGGTCGGCCATCGGCGCGCGCACCACCGAATCCCAGACCCACCGCGAAATGGCTTCGGGCCTGTCTTCGGCCGTGGGCTTCAAGAACGGTACCGATGGCGGCCTGACCGTGGCCATCAACGCCCTGCAGTCGGTGTCCAACCCTCACCGCTTCCTGGGGATCAACCAGGAAGGTGGCGTCTCCATCGTCACCACCAAGGGCAACGCCTACGGCCACGTGGTTCTGCGTGGTGGCAACGGCAAGCCCAACTACGATTCGGTCAGCGTGGCGGTGTGCGAGCAAGCGCTGGAGAAGGCCGGCATCAAGGCCAACATCATGGTCGACTGCAGCCATGCCAACTCCAACAAGGACCCGGCGCTGCAACCTCTGGTGATGGAGAACGTGGCCAACCAGATTCTGGAAGGCAACCAGTCGATCATCGGCCTGATGGTGGAAAGCCATTTGAATTGGGGAAGCCAGTCGATACCCAAGGACCTGGGCGACCTGCAATACGGGGTGTCGGTCACCGATGCGTGCATCGACTGGGCCAGCACCGAAAAGACGCTGCGCAGCATGCACGCCAAACTCAAGGATGTGTTGCCAAAGCGTACCCGCTGACCGTCAGTACCGGGTCAGTCGAACCTTCGCTGCCCCGGTACCCGGGGCACAGCGTTACAGCTTTGCCGCACGACGCTGATGGCGCTCCATGTAGCGTTCGACATACGAGCAGGACGGAATCACCGTATAGCCATGGCTTTCGGCGTAGTCCAGGGCCTGCTCGGTCAACGCTGCAGCGATCCCGCGCCCGCGCAGGGCGTTGGGGACGAAGGTGCGATAGATGTCCAGGGTCTGTTTGCCCAGGTCCATGTAGGTCAGGTACGCACGGTGGCCGTCGATGTTGGTTTCGAACTGATGACCGGCCTGGTCGTGGTGGATGGATAGCGCCTCGCTCATGGCAATTCCTCGCGGGTCTTGGATTTTGATCTCTACCTTACCGCTCTTTGTACGACTTAGAAACAGTTGTGCCGACTTGTGCTGTTTTTGTCATCAAGGCCGGGCGAAGCCTGCGCGTTCGACGTGATAAATATCGTCGTTCGGCTTACGTTTGGCTTAGTTGTCTCGCATCGTGCTAAATCAAGGGCCGCTTTCTAACCCTTCTCGATTGACCCGCAGAAGCGGACATGTAAAAACCGCCTTAGTTCATGTCTGCGACAACTAAACCGCGCACTTGCGATAACCCTCGACCCTTGCGCAAGCAGCGCTAGACCGCGCTTTGCGGGTTACGTTCCACCACCCTTGGCACGCATGGATTTTTTTTCATCTCTTGCGTTGCGTCCGTTTACTTACTACAAGTAATGAGTACTATGTACGGCGGCCAGTTTCTCATCCATGAGAAATGGCTACTTAAAAGAATGTCCTTCGAAGGGGAACACAATGAACAACGCTCTGAAATTCTCTGCACTGGCCCTGGCCGCCGTTCTGGCTACCGGTTGCAGCAGCGCATCCAAAGAAACCGAAGCTCGTCTGACCGCTACCGAAGACGCCGCTGCACGTTCGCAAGCCCGTGCCGACGAAGCCTACCGCAAGGCTGACGAAGCACTGACCGCTGCTCAGAAAGCTCAGCAGACTGCCGACGAAGCCAACGAGCGCGCCCTGCGCATGCTCGACAAGGCCAGCCGCAAGTAACAGCTTTTCGAGGCTGTAAAAAAACCGACCCAGTGGGTCGGTTTTTTTATGGCTGATGAAGACCGCGCTATGGCGCCGGCGCCGTGTCGGGTGCGCTGCTGATCATCGGCGCGCCGGAAACGGCGATCTCGACCGGCAGGCCGTCTTCGGCAGCGACCACATCGCGGACCACGTCCCAGTTCATCTTGGTGTCCGGGGCGAAGTCCCTGCGGTTGAGCAAGGCGTTGATCACGGCGGTGTGCCTGTCCAGGGCCACCGGGTCACCCTTGTCGGTCAATTGCGCGTGGGCCTCGAGGTACACCTTGCCACCGCTCATGCCGAACTTGTATGACTCGTTCATGATGCGCACGCTGGTCCCCACCGGCACCATGCTCGCCAACTCCAGCACGTTGTCGTTGTACATGCGGAAACAGCCATGGCTGGTGCGCATGCCGATGCCGAACTGCTTGTTCGAGCCGTGAATCAGGTAGCCCGGCAGGCCGAGGGTGAACTTGAACGGCCCCAACGGATTGTCCGGACCGGCCGGGACGACGTTGGGCAGCGGGTCACCGTCTGCAGCATGTTCAGCCTTGATCGAGGCTGGTGGCGTCCAGGTCGGATTGGCAGTCTTGGCGATGACCTTGGTCTGCGCGATGGGCGACCCCCACCCTTCCCGGCCTATCCCCAGTGGGTAGGTACGCACGACGTTCTCGCCCTTGGGGTAATAGTAGAGACGATATTCGGCCAGGTTGATGACGATACCTTCGCGCGGGCCGGGAGGCAGAATGAAGCGGGTCGGCAGGACGATCTGCGTGCCGGCACCCGGCAGCCAGGGATCGACACCGGGGTTGGCCGCGACCATTTCCAGATAGCCAAGGTCGTTGGCGGTCGCGATATCGGCAAAGGTGTCTTCATACTTGGCGGTGATGGTCTGCACCTGGCCAATGATGTCTTCACCCGGAGGCGGCAACGGGAATTCCAGCGCCATGACCGGCGCCGCAGCGAACGCGGCGGCCAGCGACAGGCAGCGAGTGAAGACGGAAAGGCTCGGCGGCATCCAGGAAATCCTTGATCGAACTGAACGGGACAATGCCGCGATTGTACGCGCAGTTGCCGGGCGCGTGTAGCCGAAGACCCTCGGCGCGCCGATCAGGGGATCGACTGCAACTCGGGCCATACCGGCCGCGTGCCTTTGCGCTGGGCGAACAGAATGGCCCGGCACAGTTTGCACAGACGCTGATCACGGAAAATCTGCTTGTGCACCTCCAGCCAGCGCGGCTGGGCCGGCAGCAAGGTGCCGCACAGGGTGCGGTCCACAGAACCACCGAGCTCCAGCTGGCGCGCTACCAGATGCACCCGGCTTTCCTGACAGGCGAACAGGTCCAGCTGATCGTCGGGTTCGATCAGTTGGTAGGCAAACAGGGACCAGGCGGGACGCGGCATCGGGGGCTCCAAACAGGGGGCGCCACATTAGCCGAAAGCCAGCATCCAGAAAAGCGTCAAAGCAACGGTTTGAGCGTCGGCCAGACGTTTTCCAGCAGTTTGCCCTGGGCACCGGCGGTGGGATGGACACCGTCGGCCTGCATCAATGTCGGAACGCCGCCCACCCCTTCGAGCAGGAACGGCACCAGGGCCACTTTTTTCTCGTCCGCGAGTGTTTGATAGACCTGGGCGAACGCCTTGGTGTAGCGCGCGCCGTAGTTGGGCGGCAATTGCATGCCCAACAGCAGTACCTCGGCCCCGGCCTTGCGAGAGAGATCGATCATCGACGCAAGATTCTGTTGCAATTGCGCGACAGGCATTCCGCGCAGGCCATCGTTGCCGCCCAACTCCAGCAGAACCAGGTCCGGCTTGTGCGCTGCAAGCTGCGCGGGCAGCCGCGCCAGGCCATTGGCCGAGGTATCACCGGTGATCGAGGCATTCACGACTTTGTCGTCGAAACCCTGTTGCGCCAGGCGTTTTTCGAGCAGTGCTACCCAGCCGGCGCGGGTATCCAGGCCGAAAGCCGCGCTGATACTATCGCCAACGATCAGGACGGTACCTGCCACTGCACTCTGGGCGGCCAACATCAGGCCCAGGCCAGCACTCATCAACCACATTCGCATCGGGACTCTCCATGGGCGCAAGCATTCTTACAGCGCGGAACCTTAGCAAAGTGGTCACCAGCGCGGAAGGTGAACTGACCATACTGCACGAACTCTCCCTGCAATTGGCGAAAGGCGACAGCCTTGCGATCGTCGGCGCCTCGGGTTCAGGCAAGTCCACCCTGCTCGGCCTGCTGGCCGGCCTCGACCTGCCCAGTGCGGGCAGCGTGACCCTGGCCGGCCAGGACCTCGGCACCCTCGACGAGGACCAGCGGGCTCGGGTGCGCGCCGAACACGTGGGGTTCGTGTTTCAGTCGTTCCAACTGCTGGACAGCCTCAATGCGTTGGAAAACGTGATGCTGCCGCTGGAGCTCGACGGCCGCAAGGATGCCCGGGAGCATGCGCGTAACCTCCTCGAACGGGTTGGCTTGGGCCAACGCCTGACACACTCGCCGCGCCAGCTCTCGGGCGGCGAACAACAGCGCGTGGCCATCGCCCGCGCCTTCGCTGCCGAACCCGACGTGCTGTTCGCCGACGAACCCACCGGCAACCTCGACAGCCATACCGGAGAGCGCATCAGTGACCTGCTGTTCGAACTGAACAAGGAACGCGGCACGACCCTGGTACTGGTAACCCACGACGAGCGTCTGGCGCATCGCTGCCAGCGTTTGATCCGCCTCGATGCCGGGCGCCTCGTCGCGCCTCTGGAGCCCTGATGGTCGGCTTGCCGATGTTCCGCCTGGTGGCCCTGGCCGCCCGGCAGTTGTTGCGTGACGCCCGCTCCGGCGAGCTGCGCGTACTGTTCTTTGCCCTGCTGGTGGCGGTCGCTGCCAGCACTGCGATCGGCTATTTCGGGGCGCGCCTCAATGGCGCGATGCAACTGCGCGCGACCGAGTTCCTTGGCGCCGACCTTATCCTGCAAGGCAGCAGCCCGGCCCGACAGGAGCAGATCGATGCCGGCACCCAGGCGGGGCTCGAGCATGCGCGCGTGGTCGAGTTCGCCAGCGTGATCGCCGCCGACAACGGCATCCAGTTGTCCAGCGTGAAGGCGGTCGATGAGGCGTACCCATTGCGTGGTGAGCTCAAGAGCGCTGCGCAACCCTATGGCGAAGAAACCGCTGGCGCCGGCCCGGCGCCCGGCGAGGCCTGGGCGGAGTCACGCCTGCTGGCAGCGCTGAACCTCAAGGTTGGCGACACCCTGGATGTGGGCAGCAAGACCCTGCGCCTGGCACGCGTGCTGACCTATGAGCCGGACCGAGCCGGCAACTTCTATAGCCTGACGCCACGGGTGATGATCAACCTGCAGGACCTGGCCGCCACCAACGTGGTGCAGCCAGGTAGTCGAGTGACCTACCGCGAGCTCTGGCGTGGCACGCCCGAGCAACTGACCAGCTATCAGCAGCGACTGGAGTCGGCGCTCGAGCCCAACCAGCGGCTGCGTGATTCCAAGGACAGCAACCAGCAGATCGGCGGCGCGCTGGGCAAGGCCGAACGCTATCTGAACATGGCCAGCCTGGTGGCGGTACTGCTGGCGGGCGTGGCGGTGGCCATGTCGGCCAGCCGCTTCGCCGCGCGACGTTTCGATGCCAGTGCCCTGCTGCGCTGCCTGGGCTTGTCACGCCGCGAAGTGATGCTGATGTTCTGCGTGCAACTGGCCCTGCTCGGTGTGCTGGCGTGCCTGAGCGGTGCGCTGATCGGCTGGTTGGCGCAACTGGTGCTGTTCCAGATGCTCCATGGCTTGTTGCCTGCCGTGGTTCCGGCCGGGGGCGTGTTGCCCGCTTTGGCCGGCATCGGTACCGGGCTGGTCGCCTTGGCCGGGTTCGCCCTGCCACCGCTGGCGGCCCTGGGCGCGGTACCGCCGCTGCGCGTGCTGCGGCGCGACCTGCTGCCGGTGCCGACCAGCACCTGGCTGGTGTACGGCACTGCGCTGCTGGCGCTGGGCCTGATCATGTGGCGGTTGAGCCTCGATCTGGTCCTGACCTTCGCCCTGCTCGCCGGTGGCCTGCTGGCCGCGCTGATCCTGGGCGGCCTGTTGCTGCTGGGCCTGAAAAGCCTGCGCCGGCTGCTGGCCCGTTCCACCCTGCCCTGGCGTCTGGGGCTTGGGCAACTGCTTCGGCATCCGCTGGCTGCGGCTGGCCAGGCCCTGGCCTTCGGCCTGATTCTGCTGGCCATGACGCTGATCGCGCTGCTGCGTGGCGAGTTGCTGGACAACTGGCAGAACCAGTTGCCCAAGGATGCGCCGAACTATTTCGCCCTGAACATCCTGCCGGACGAGCGCGATGCCTTCGCCCGTCACCTGCAGGACGCCGGCGCCCGTGCGGCGCCCCTGTACCCGGTGATGCCGGGACGTCTGGTGGATATCAACGATGCGCCGGTGCAGGAACTGGTCGAGAAGGATTCCCGCGGTGAACGCGCGGTGCAACGGGACTTGAGCCTGACCTGGGCCGAACATCTGCCCAACGGCAACCGCATAACCGCCGGGCAATGGTGGAGCGCTGCGCAGAACCAGGACCTGCCCGGTGTGTCGGTCGAGGAAGGCGTTGCGCAAAGCCTCAAGCTCAAGCTGGGCGACCGCTTGACGTTCAACATTGGCGGCTCCAATCGCGACGCGGTGGTCACCAGCCTGCGCACCGTGGACTGGAACAACTTCCAGCCCAACTTCTTCATGATCTTCCAGCCCGGCACCTTCGATGACCTGCCGACCACCTACCTGACCAGCTTCTACATCGCTCCTGGGCATGATTCACAGGTGGTCGAGCTGTCTCGCGCCTTCCCTGCGGCGACCATCCTGGGGGTCGAGGCACTGCTGGAGCAGCTGCGCAGCATCCTGGCTCAGGTCACCCTGGCAGTGGAATACGTGCTGCTGTTCGTGCTGGCTGCGGGCATGGCCGTGTTGTTCTCCGGGTTGCAGGCGACGCTGGACGAGCGCATTCGGCAAGGCGCGCTGCTGCGGGCGCTGGGTGCCGAGCGGCGCCTGCTGGTCAAGGCACGGCGCATCGAGTTCGGTCTGCTGGGTGCCGCCAGCGGTGTGCTGGCGGCGTTGGGTAGCGAACTGATCAGCTTTGTGCTGTATCGCTACGCATTCGACCTGGCCTGGACCCCGCACCCGTGGCTGCTTTGCTTGCCGCTGATCGGTGCACTGCTGGTCGGTGGGGCCGGCGTCTTCGGCACCCGTCGAGCCCTCAATGCAAGCCCGCTGCAGGTGCTCAGAGAAGGCTGATGTGCTACCCGCCGATCAGCGAAGGGTGATCAGCCCCTGCCGGGCAATGCGTACGGCATGGGCAATCACCTCACGGGCATCCTGCGCCGACGGTGCCTGGATCACGGCCAGTTCGAAGCTGTTGTCGGGCAAACCTTTCAAGGCGCTGTGCTGGTCAATGAAACGGGCCACGAAAGCACCGGGCTTGCCACGACGGCGAGGCCAGCCATCGAGGCTGCGCAGCAGGTTGGGTTGGTGCTGGCCCACCAGCAGGATGCGCGGGTTGCGCAGGGAAGGACTCGCCGGGATCGGCGCCAGGCAAACGATGGGACGGGGACAGTTCATGATGGTGTTCTCAGCCTCGACCGCTTCATGTGGGAGAGCTGGACAGCGGTGGGAGGCATCACCGAACCAGCGCTTTAGCGGTATTTCGAAGGCTCGCAAGAACCTCCAGGCGCCCCGCAAGTAGCTGTCTAAATCGGCGCATGAGGGGTAATCCTATTGAATCGGTCGGCAGGGTGTCAACCGCCTGGTGCACACCTCAGGCCGGCTTGTAGCGGATCTGATTGATATACCACAGCGCCTCGCCATCAGGGATCTGTACGACGATTTCGTCGCCTTCCTGCTTCTTCAGCAGCGCGCGGGCCATGGGTGAATCGATGGAGATATAGTCGTTGCGACCATAGATTTCGTCATAGCCGACGATACGAAAGGTCTTGGTCTCGCCTGCGTCGTTTTCGATCTCAACCCAAGCACCGAAGAACACCCGGCCTTCTTGTTCGGGCGAATAATCGACGACCTTGACGTCTTCCAACCGTTTGCGCAGATAACGCACGCGACGGTCGATCTCGCGCAGCAGCTTTTTGTTGTACTGGTAATCCGCGTTCTCACTGCGATCCCCCAGAGATGCAGCCCAAGCGACCTTCTGCGTGATCTCTGGCCGATAGACGCGCCACAGATGATCGAGCTCTGATCTCAGCGCCTCGTGCCCCTCACGCGTAATGATGTTCGTTGCCAATGCGGCCTCCGGCCAGACATAAAAGCGTAGCCTACAACAAACACTCTGCTCTGCCAGCAAGGCTCATGATTCAACGCGCCGACGCCAGCTTGCGCGCGCCTGGCTCCAGCGAATCGCGTTCGCGGGCGAACGCCAGGTAGTACTTGTTCACGCTGTTGACGTAGCTCACCGAGGCCATGCCCATCTGTTCCATGGCGATGCGCTCGGTCTGGAAGAACCATTGGTCGGGGTTGAGGCCACGGCGGCGGGCTTCCTTGCGCATGGCTTGCACCCGTTCAGGGCCCATGTTGTAGGCGGCCAGGGTGAAGGCCATGCGTTCACGCTCGTTGAGCTTGTTGCTGGAGAAGAATTTGCGGCGGATCATCGCCAGGTACTTGGCCCCGGCCTGGACGTTGTTGTCGACGTCCTGGATGTTGCTCACGCCCACCCGCCGGGCGGCCGAGGGGGTGATCTGCAGCAGGCCGGTGGCGCCGCCGCCGCCACGCGCCGCCGGGTCGAGCTTGGACTCCTTGAAGGCCAGCGCGGCGAGGTTGAGCCAGTCCATGTGTTGCTCGCGGGCGTGGCGCTGGAGGACCGGACGCAGTTTTTCCAACCGCTGGCGATCACTGCGGGCCAGGGGGTAGTGAACCTTGTACAGGCCACGGTAAACCTTGACGAACGCGGCGTCCTGATCGCTTGGCGCCTTATAGGACGCCAGGAAGCGATCGACGCTGGCGCCGAGCTGCGGTGCGTCGCGGCGCACGTACCAGCTTACCGAGCCGGGCGCGCTGAGGACCACGCGGCGGTCCACCCGCAGCCGTGGCATGACCTTGGCCCAGCGCTCGGCGATGGGCAATTCGACCACGGTCAGCGGGTAGATCCCGGCTTGGACCATCTCCAGCACGTCTTCCACGGCCAGGCTGGGGTCGACCCATTCGATGTCGATGGGCGCCAGTTTGCGCAGGCCCAGCTTCTGATTCAGGCGTTCGATGGCGGCGCCCGCAGCGCTGCCATTGGGCAAGGCGAGGGTTTTGCCCGCCAGTTGCTCGACCCGCACCGGGCGCCGCCCGCCTTTGCCGCTGACCAGCACGAATGGCACGTTGGCGATCACGGCATCGCTGGCCGCAACCTTGCTGGCGGGATGCAACTCCATCAGTTCACCCGGCGCGACCAGATCGCCTTCGCCGCGCTGCAGGGCGCCGAGCAGTTGTTCCTTGGCACGCGGAATGATCTTGAGTTGCAACGCCTGACCTTTGCCGGCGTGAGCGTTGAGGAAGTTCTGGAAGGCCTGCAGGCGATGGTATTCGACGCCGATGGCCTGGCCGCGGACTTGGCCGGAGCTGTTGCGGCTCTGATTGACCAGCACGCGCAACACGCGGCTCGACTGGATCTGGGCCAAATCGCGGACCTTGGCCGGGTGTGCCGCCAACGGGGGACCCGCCGGACGAGCGGCGGCTGCCGAAGGCAGTCCGAGGACCAGACACAGCATGACAATCAGTGATCTTGCGCCCATGGTTCCCCGGCAAATGTCTCGAGCAGCCCTCAAAGACCGCCATAACCTTTTGAAGTTCTTGGTTTTCTTGCCCATCACCAAGCTCTGGTATGCTTTTCGCCTCCTGCTTTGAGGTAGCACCATGCAACTCATCGATATTGGCGTCAACCTTACCCATGAGAGCTTCGCGCAAAAGCACGAGGCCATTCTGCAGAGGGCCTACGCCGCTGGCGTCTGTCAGTTGGTGCTCACCGGCACGAGTGTCGAGGGCAGCGAACAGGCCTTGCAGCTGTGTCAGCAGTGGGACGAAGCCGGTGAGCGCTTGTTCGCCACCGCCGGCATCCACCCGCACAGCGCCAGCGAGTGGAACAGCGACAGTGCCACGCGTTTGCGTGATCTGCTGAGCCAGCCACAGGTCAAGGCAGTGGGCGAATGCGGTCTGGATTTCAACCGCGACTTCTCGCCGCGACCACAGCAGGAGAAAGTGTTGCAGGAGCACCTGGCGCTGGCTGTCGAGCTGCAGCTGCCGGTGTTTCTCCACGAACGCGATGCGCCTCAGCGCCTGCTGGACATCCTCAAGGACTACCGCGACCAGTTGCCGGCAGCCGTGGTGCACTGCTTCACGGGCGAGCGCAAGGCTCTGTTCGGTTACCTGGACCTGGACCTGCACATCGGTATCACCGGCTGGATCTGCGATGAGCGTCGCGGCACGCACCTGCACCCGCTGGTGGGCAGCATTCCCGCCTCGCGGCTGATGCTGGAGAGTGACGCGCCCTATCTGTTGCCGCGCACCTTGCGGCCCAAGCCCAAGAGCGGCCGCAACGAACCGGCCTTTCTTACCGAAGTACTGCGCGAGGTAGCCCTGCATCGGAATGAAAGCCTGGAGGATCTGGCGTGGAGTACGACCGCTTGCGCACGGGCATTTTTTGGCCTGCCCGAGATCGGCACGGGCGCGCCCGCTCTCTATGACGCTGATAGCGAAGCTTGATTCGCGGGCGATGCGAGCGGTGACTATTATCGTTCTCAACCGATCCGGATCTGGATCTGGCTTGAACAATCGGCGGTTGGCTGGACTCTACAGCTCATGCCACCCGCCTTGCCGAACCCAGGTCCTGTTGCACCATGCCTATGGAGCATTGAGCCATGAACGATATGAACGCCCTGAACATCGTCAACGACCCGAACAACGGCATCCGCGTCTCGCGAGCCATCGCCCTGCCGTTGCTGGCCCTGTCTGCCCTGATGCTGGTCGATGCGGCTGCTTGCTCCAGCATCGCCGAAGCTGCCATCGGTGTGATCGGCCTGGTTGCCGCCTTCGCGCTGGGTCGTCCGCAGCACGCGCTCAGCCAAACACCGTCACCGTCTGCCGGCTGATCGCCAACAGCTCGCCTTCCGGGTTCCACATGGCTGCGGACGTGTGGCCATAGCCGTCCCGGGCATGTTCGATCACAGCCTGGTAGCGGCACCAGTCCAAGCTTCCCATGGCGGGCATGGGCTGGATGAATTCGATGGTCCAGGTCAGGCTGCTGCCAGGCGCTGGTTTGCTCAGATAAGGCAGCAGTGCGGGTGGCCAGGCGTCTCCCAGCACCAGCAGCAGTGCTTCGGTGATGGGCTCGTCGACCTCATGTTCGCGTAGCTGCATCCACCCGCCGATCCCGGCAACCGGTGTATTGCTGAACGGGAGCGCACCGATGCCCCATCGCATGTCCAAATGTCGAATGTACTCCGGGGTAACGCCCGGCAGGTACGGCAGCGGCGTCGATTCGGCCAAGGGTTTCATGGGCGCTACCGGCATTGCGCTGATGTCGATTGCCGATTGCCGCGCCAGGCCGAAACTGGCCTGGACCACGGTCATGGTGCGACCGTGCTGAACTGCACGGGCCAGCACCGAGGTGACGGCACTGCCCTCGCGCAGTATTTCCACCTGCAGATCGATGGGCACGTCCAATTCGGCGGGGCCCACGAAGGTAATCGCCATCGAGCGGACCGGGCGGTCGGGAACGTGCGCCGCCATGGCCTCGTGCAGCAAAGCAGCCATGAGCCCGCCGTAGCAGGCGCGGCCCTGGCTCCATTCGCGAGGTACGGTGACACTGTGGGGTGGACGTCGTGCGCTTGCTAGCAGGTCGCGAAGGTTCATGGGCCGGCCTTGAGGGTGAGGGTCGATGGGCTAGATGGTAGCCAGCTCGGCGCCCGACCGCAGGTTTCATATCGGCCAATTTACAGTTCTCTCAGCTTTCGTAGCGATAAGCCGCTAGCGGGTCCCTGGGCCAGGCGCGGTCGCCAGTTGTCGGCGCAAGGTCGTCAACGCAGCGCGCAATTGCTCGCGGGAAACCGGTCGACCGGCGTAGCGCTGGGCCATGAAGGCGTAGGCGAAGGCCAGGATGGCTTCGCTCTGTTTGGGCAGACGAGCCGCTGCGCGCTCGGCGAATGCCATGGCCCCTTCACCGGTATGCCGCACGAGGCCGCGCCGACGCAACAGACGCTCGAAGGCGACGAACTCCTTGAGCTGGGGATCGGTCCGACGCTGCCACGGTTTGAGCAGCCAGATACTGGCCAGCACCATGAACAACAACCCGCCGACCGGCAGCGCCCAGCGCTGCAGGCCCTGGAACCAGCGCGCGAGAAATTCGATCTGGCGCTCGCCGTGATACTCCAACACCCAGCGCTGCCAGCCGTAGTTGAGATTGTCCCACTGCAGGCGCAGGTCGTTGAGCCACGTCAGATGCGGGTAGCGCAAGGGCGAAAACGGTGAGCCGGCGAGAAATTCTTCATCTGCCGATAGCGCCTGCTGCAAGCCCTGTTCGACCCGCGCGGGTGCCACTGCGGCAGTGGGATCGGCTCGTTGCCAGCCGATGCCTGACTGCCAGTACTCGACCCAGGCATGGGCTTCGAATTGACGCACGGTCAGGTAGTTGCCTGCCGGGTTGACCTCGCCGCCCTGATAGCCGGCCACCACGCGCGCGGGCACGCCGGCCACGCGCAGCGCGTAGACCATGGCGCCGGCGTAGTGCGCGCAGAAGCCCCGGCGGCTGTCGAAGAGGAATTCGTCGATGCTGTCGCGGCCCAGCACCGGTGGGTTGAGCGTGTAGTGGAAGGGCAGCTCGCGAAACTGTCGGAGCATTTCGTTGACCAGTGCCGGTGCCGTGCTGAAACGGGCGTGCAGGTCTTGCGCCCACTGGCGCGTGCGCGGGTCGCCCTGCGCCGGCAATTGCAGCGCCGTGCGCAATGCGGGTGGTGCCAGCTGGGGCTCGCGGATCACCTGCGGCCAGGAGGTGACCGCGTACATCAACGGCTGGTCGACCGGGCGACGACGCTGCAGGCGTCCGTCGCTGAGCTGGCGCACGCCGGGCAAGGCGGTGCGCGCGACGTCCAGGGCGAACAGCCAGGGCTTGCCGCTGGGCTGCTGGATGACCTGATAGGTGAGCGAAGGTCCGGTCGGTTGCCACTGCGCTGCCAGTTGGGTCTGGATCCAGGGCGACTGGCTCCAGGTACGGCCGTCGTACACATCCAGGCTCAGCGCGCGCCAGTAGAGGTCGCGCTTGGGCGGTATGGCGCCATCGAAGCTGGAACGAAAGGCCACCTCTCCGGATTGGCTGAGGCTGGCCACGTCGGCCGGGCTCATGCTTTCCGACAAGCCGGTCACGCCCTGCCCCGGCGCGGGCAGCGGCAGCGACCAGAGCGGTTCCAGGCGCGGAAAGAACACGAACAGCAGCAGCATCAGCGGCAACGCCTGCAACATCAGGCTACCGGCCAGTTTCAGAGTGGCCATCGGGCGTGCGATGAGTGAGGTCTGCTGCAATCCGATCAAGGCGGCGAGCAGCGCCAGCAGTGGCAGGACGCTGTACAGCGCCCAGCCCAGGCTGGCATCGAACAGGTAGGCCACCGCCAGGCAGAACAGGCCGAGAAAGATCACCACGCGGGCATCGCGGGCGGTCTGCATCTCCAGAAGCTTGAGCAGGAACGCGGCCACCAGCAGCGCGGCGGTGGCCTCCAGGCCCACCCAGGTGCCGCTGGACAGATACACCCCGGCGGCCATCGCAAGCATCAGCGCTACCTTGATCAGCCGTCCCGGATAGCGCGCACGCATGCGAAACACCTGCACGCGCCACAGCGTGCAGCCCAACCACAACCCCAGCAGCCACAACGGCACGTGCCACCACAGCGGCACCAGTACCAGCGACTGCGCTAGGAGCAGCCAGGTCAGGCTGACGCGTGGAATCGCGGCGGGCGTGCTCATGGCTGTTCTCCAAAAAGTGCCAAGGCACGCAGACAGGCTTCGCGGTGTGCGTCGCCGCTGTCGGTGTCCAGCCGATTGCCGGGCAACTGCAGGGCGAAAGGCCGCTGCTCGCGGGACAGGGCCAATACCCAATAGCACAGGCGCGAGAGGCGCTGTTCGACATCGCCGCCAAGCGCGACGAAGTCCAGGCACAGTTCCTGGCCGCGCAGGTCGGCGAAGTCCTTGACCAACAGCCCTTCGCCGCGTGAATAGGCCTTCCAATGCATGCGCCGCCAGGAATCGCCCGGCTGGTATTGCTTGAGGCCCTGAAAATCGTCCACGCCTTGGCCGTGCAGGCGTTGCGCCTGGTCTTCGATATCCGCCGACTCGCTGTGCAAGGTCGGCACTTCGCCCTGCAACGGTTGCGGATAGACCAGCACTCGCTGGCCCAGGTCGACCCAGGTCCAGGCAGTGAGCACGCCGAGGGGAAAGCTGGTCTCCACGCGCATGCGCGGTGCTGGAAGCCAGCCGCGGCGCTCGGTCGGCAGGCTCAGTTCCAAGGCCTGTACGTGATCGGGGGCGACGTCGCTGCGTTGCAGTTGCTGCGCGTTCCAACCCACACCGATGGCCTGGTGCTCCTTGCCGCCGCTTTCCAGACGCAGGCCGAAGCGCGCCTGCTCGCCGACGAACACGGAGGTGGCGCCGTTGCCGCTGACCAGCAAGCCGCTGAGGTTGCGGTAGGTGTGCAGAATGGCGACGACGAACACCGAGCCCAGCAGGAATACCAAGGCATAGGCCAGGCTGTTCTGGTAGTTGATGGCGGCGAGAAAGATCAACAGCAGCACGACGATGAAACCGGTACCGCTGCGGCTGGGGACGATGAAGATTCTGCGCTGGTCCAGCTCGATGCGCGGCGCTGCCGGCAAGCGGCGCGCCTGCCAGCGCCGCCAGCGCTCGCCGAGCAGCCGCCTCACAGCGCAGGCACCTCCCGCAGCAGCCACTGCACCAGCGCTCCTCCGCCCTGACCGGTAGGGTCGGCCCGTTCGCGCAGGCGGTGGCTGACGACTGAGGGCAGTACCGCTTGCACGTCTTCGGGAATCACGTAGTCGCGATCGAGCAGCAAGGCCCACGCCTTTGCAGCGGCAAGCAGCGCCAGGCTGCCACGTGGCGACAATCCATAGGCGAACTGCGGCTGGGTGCGGGTCGCTTCCACCAGGCGCAGTACGTAGTCCACCAACGCGTCGCTGGCCCGCACTGCACGGGCCTGGGCTTGCAATGCGGACAGCTGCGCATGGTCGAGTACGGCGCTCATGCGCGGCAGCAGATCGCGTCGCGACTCGCCCATCAGCAAGGCCTTTTCGGCGGCCTTGGCCGGGTAGCCGAGCGACAGGCGCATGAGAAAACGGTCCAGTTGCGACTCGGGCAACGCGAAGGTGCCGCCCTGGGTAGTGGGGTTCTGCGTGGCGATCACGAAAAACGGCTGGGGCAATGGACGGGTGGCGCCCTCGATAGTGACCTGGCCCTCCTCCATGGCTTCGAGCAGGGCACTCTGGCTCTTGGGCGTGGCGCGGTTGATTTCGTCCGCCAGCACCAGTTCGGCGAAGATCGGTCCGGGGTGGAAGACGAAACGACCGCTGTCCTTGTCGAACACCGACGTGCCGAGGATATCGCTGGGCAGCAGGTCGGAGGTGAATTGAATACGTTGGAAACTCAGGCCCAGAACCTTGGCCAGGGTATGACTCAGGGTGGTCTTGCCCATGCCGGGCAAGTCCTCGATGAGCAGGTGGCCATCGGCGATCAGGCAGGTCAACGCCAGGCGAACCTGGGTTTCCTTGCCCAGCAGGACTTCATTGACGGCTTGCAGGCATTCATCCAATCGGCTGCGCATGGCAGACACTCCTTGTCGATACTACGTCTGCTGGCCGTCTGCCGGCCCGCTGTCAGGCGGCTCTGGGCGACCGAAGTGCTTCAGCGTCCGGCACGCGACTCGCGGATGTAGAAGCGTGCTTTTTCGGCCTTGTTGGTGCAGCCCTCGAAGGCTTCGAACTGCTGCTGGGTCTTGGCCCCGGTGAGCAGTGACAGCGCCTTGGAATAGCTCACGGTGCCGGCCAGGCCTTCGGCCTTGGCCAGGTCGAGCTCGTGCCAGGCACCATCGAGCTGCGTGGCGCAGCTGTCGCGGTAGGCCGTCTTGCCGGCACAACCGCTCAAGGCCAGTGCCACCAGCGGCACACAGATCCAGGCTTTCATCGATGACACCTCGGAAAAAACGTCAGGGTAATGCTGGGTCAGACGATGTGCCATCTAAAAAGTGCCGTTGTGTGGGAGCGGGTTCCTGTGGGAGCGGGTTCCTGTGGGAGCGGGTTCCTGTGGGAGCGGGTTCCTGTGGGAGCGGGTTCCTGTGGGAGCGGGTTCCTGTGGGAGCGGGTTCTACCCGCGAAGGCGTCGGCACTGGCACCGCTGGATTCGAATGTAAATCCGGGATTGGTGGTATGAGGACTGGCGCTTTCGCGGGTAGAACCCGCTCCCACAGGGGGACGGGGTGGGTGCCGCGAGATTGATGGTGTGGGGGCTGGCGTCTTCGCGGGTAGAACCCGCTCCCACAGGGATAGCTCCCACAGGGGATAGCTCCCACAGGGGATAGCGACCACAGGGAATAGGTGTGGGCTGGGGAGCGGCGCGTCAGTCGGGGCTTGCCAGGCGGTAGCCGACACCGGGTTCGGTGATGAGGAAGCGCGGGGCGGCGGGGTCGTCGCCGAGTTTCTGGCGCAGGTGGCCGACGACGATGCGCAGGTAGTGACTGTCGTCGAGGTGAGTCGGGCCCCAGATGTCCTTGAGCAATTGCTGCTGGGTGATGACTCGCCCCGGATAGCGCGCCAGCTGTGCGAGCACGGCGTACTCCTTGCGGGTCAGGGCCACCTCGGCGCCGTCGAGGGTGACCCGGCGCGATGCCAGGTCGACCTGCAGCGGACCCAGTTGCAAGGCCGCTTCGTAGACCGGGCTGCCGCTGGCCTGGCGCAACAGCGCACGCACCCTGGCGAGGAATTCCTGGATGCCGAAGGGCTTGGTCACGTAGTCGTTGGCGCCGCTGTCCAGGGCCTGGACCTTCTGTGCCTCGCTGGCGCGCACCGAGAGCACCAGCACCGGCACCGCGCTCCACTGGCGCAACTGCTCCAGCACCTGCTGGCCGTCTATGTCCGGCAGGCCCAGGTCCAGCACGATCAGGTCCGGACGCAGCAGCGCGGCCTGGCTCAGGCCCTCGGCGCCGGTGCCCGCTTCGATCACCTTGTAGCCCTGGGAGGCCAGGCTGATGCGCAGGAACTTGCGGATCTGCGGTTCGTCGTCGATGACCAGCAAGGTGCTGGCCAGAGGAGGATGGGTAAGGCTCATGCTCAGGTATCCGGATCGGCGCCCGGTTGAGCGCGCAGCGGCAAGCATAAGGCGATGCAAGTGCCATGGCCATCGATGCCGCTGCCGACTTCCACGCGACCGCCATGGGCGCCGACCATGCCCTGGCAGATCGCCAGGCCCAACCCCGTGCCCTGCCCGCCTCGATCACCGCGCGCGGCGGTGTAGAACATGTCGAAAATCTTCGCCCGCTCGGCTTCGGGAATACCGGGGCCTTCGTCGCTGACCGCGAGCAGCAGGCTGTCGTCGCGCACACGGGCCGACACTTGCAAGCGACCGCCCACGGGCGAGAACCGCGCGGCGTTTTCCAGCACGTTGACCAGGGCCTGTTCGATCAGCGCCGCATGCACGTATAGCAAGGGCAGTTGCGCAGGTAACTGCACCTGGACCTGTAACGGAGCCAGCGGTGCGCGCAATCGACTCACAGCGCTGGCGACGATATCCCCGGCCGCCACCCAGTCCCGCGCCAGCTTGAGGGCGCCGTGGCCCAGGCGTGTCATGTCGAGCAGGTTCTGGATGTAACGGTCCAGGCGCTCGGCTTCGTCACGGGTGACCTCGAGCAACGCCTGGCGATCGTCCGGCGCCAGGGCCGTGTCCAGGGCCAGCAGGCTGTCGATGCTGCCACGCATGGCGGTCAACGGCGTGCGCAGGTCATGGGACACCGAGGCCAGCAAGGCACTGCGCAACTGTTCGGTTTCACCGTGCAGGCGCGCCGCTTCCAAGTCATGGGCCAGGTCCGCGCGGGCCAGGGCCTGCGCCACCGGCTGCACCAGCGCGCCGAGCAGACGTCGGCCGGGATCATCGAGCCGACCGGCCTGCTGTTCGGCCACCGCGAGCAACGCCAGCACCTGGCCCTCCCAAGTCACCGGCAACCACCACCAACGCCCCGCTGGCAACGTGGTGGTGCCCAGCCCGGCCGGTTGCGCGTGGTTGCCGGCCCACTGCGCTGCAGCCAGTTCGGTGGTCGAGAACGACACCGCCCCGCCCTGGGCCACCTTCCAGCCCTGCTCGCTGCGCTCGAGCAGACAGATGTCCAGCCCCGGCCAACCCTGCAAGTGCTGCGCGGCTGCACTGAACACCGCCTGGCGGTCGGTCGCCGCAGCCAGCAGTCGGGACAGCTCCAGCAGTTGCGCGGTGTGCGCCTGGGTTTCGCGCAAGGCGCTGAGCTGCTGGCGCTGACGCGCGGCCAGGTTGCCGGTGAGCGCTGCCATCAGCAGAAAGAACAGCAGGGTCAACACGTCTTCCTGACGCTGGATGCTCAGGGAGAAATTGGGTGGGATGAACAGAAAGTCGTACGCCAGAAACGACAGCGCGGCGCAACTGAGCGCCGGCCCCGGGCTGCTGCGGACCGCCACCAGCAGCACGGCGGCGAGGAACACCAGGGAGATATTGGGCAAGTCCAGCACCTGTGCCACGGCCCAGGCCAGCCCGCTGGCCAAAAGCGTGGCCAGCACCGCCAGGGCATACTCGCGCCAACGTCCGACGGGCCGCGTGCGCGGCGTTGGCGGTGACGGCACCTGAGCTCGCGCCAGCACGTTGATTTCCAGACCGCTGGGATGGCGCAGCAAGCGCTCGGCCAGGCCCGCACCGAAGCGGCGACGGCGCGACTGGCCGACCAGTACCAGGTTGGCGCGACGGTCGGCGGCGTGTTGCAGCAAGGTCCTGGCCACTTCCGCATCGCGCAGCTCCACCACCTCGCCGCCCAGCCGTTCGGCCATCTGCTGGGCCAGTTTCAGGCGCTGACGCCCTGTTTCATCGAGCAGCGAGCCGTCATCGACATGGACCACGGACCAGGGCAGATGACGACGGCGGGCGACGCGGCTGGCGTGGCGCACGAGGCGCTCGGCCTGCTCATCGGCGGCGATGCCTACCAGCAGTCGCCCGCGCACGCTGGGCGCCTGCTGGCCGAGGCTGCGGTAGCCTTCATGCAGATCGTCGTCGACCTGGGCGGCGGCCGTCTGCATGGCCAGTTCACGCAGGGCGCTGAGGTTGGTCTGGGTGAAGAAGGCGTCGATGGCGGCCCGGGCCTGCTCCGGCACGTACACCTTGCCCTCACGCAGGCGTTCGAGCAGCTCGCGCGGCGGCAGGTCGATCAGCAGCAGATCGTCCGCCTCCTGCACCACCCAATCGGGCAGGGTTTCGCGCACCTGCACGCCGGTGATCGTCTGGACCTGATCGTTCAGGCTTTCAAGGTGTTGGACGTTGACCGTGGTGTACACATCGATGCCGGCGGCGAGCAGTTCCTGCACGTCCTGCCAACGCTTGGCGTGCCGGCTGCCCGGCGCATTGCTGTGCGCCAGCTCGTCGACCAGGACCAAGGCCGGGCGGGCAGCGAGCACGGCATCCAGGTCCATTTCCTCGAGGGTCACGTCGCGGTATTCGCAGCGCCGCAACGCCTGCTGGGGCAGACCGACCAGCAGCGCTTCGGTTTCCGCGCGGCCGTGGGTCTGCACCACGGCAGCCAGTACCTCGATGCCCTGACGCTGGCGAGCGTGGGCAGCCTGGAGCATGGCGTAGGTCTTGCCCACACCGGGCGCGGCGCCGAGAAACACTTTCAAGCGACCACCCCCGCTGCGGGGCAAGGCGGCCAGCAGGGCATCGGCGCGGCCGGAATCACTCATGGTCTGGGCTCATGGCATCGCCTCGTGGTCATCGGGACTGTGACGTTAGCCGATCCAGCGCCTGGTTCAAAGCCAGCACGTTGACCACCTCCGGGCCGATGGCCGGCGATCGGGTCTGCGCCTGCACCAGCGCGCGCAGAGTCGACTCGGGTAGCCCGCGTTCGCGCGCCACCCGGGGGACCTGATAGCTCACCGCTGCCGGTGGCAGATCAGGGTCCAGACCACTGGCCGAGGTGGTCAACAGCGCCAGCGGAACCGGACCCTGCTGCGCATCGAACTGTTCGTCGGCCTGCGCCAGCACGCGAGTGCTCAACGCAGGATTGCTCGGCGCCAGGTTGCTCGCACCACTGGCCAGGGTCGCGTAGTCGGCTGCCGAAGGCCGTGAATGAAACCAGCGCTCATCGGTGAAGGCCTGGGCGAGCAAGGCTGAACCGCGCACCTCGCCCTGCGCATCGCGCACCAGGCTGCCGTTGGCCTGGGCGGGAAAGGCCCACTGCCCTACCGCCCACACCAACAGCGGATAGGCACCGCCGGTGAGCAGGGTCATCAACAGAATCAGGCTCAAGGCCGGACGCAACAAACTGTTCATCATTCAAGCTCCAGGGTCAGACCAGGTGCAAAGCGGTGAGGACGATATCGATGGCCTTGATGCCGATGAAGGGCACCACCAAACCACCCAAGCCGTAGATCAGCACGTTGCGCCGCAGCAGTTGCGCGGCGCTGTCGGCCTGCACCCGCACGCCGCGCAGGGCCAGGGGGATCAACACGATGATGATCAGGGCGTTGAAGACGATGGCCGAGAGGATCGCGCTCTGCGGGCTGGCCAGGTTCATCACGTTGAGCACGCCCAGGGACGGGTACACCGCAGCGAACAGCGCCGGGAGGATGGCGAAATACTTGGCCACGTCGTTGGCGATGGAGAACGTGGTCAAGGCGCCGCGGGTGACCAGCAGTTCCTTGCCGATACGCACGATGTCGAGCAGCTTGGTCGGATCGCTGTCCAGGTCGACCATGTTGGCTGCCTCGCGCGCGGCCTGGGTGCCGTCGTTCATCGCCACGCCGACGTCGGCCTGGGCCAGCGCCGGGGCATCGTTGGCGCCGTCGCCGCACATGGCCACCAGGCGGCCGTCGGCCTGTTCCTGGCGTATGCGCGCCAGCTTCTTCTGCGGCGTGGCTTCGGCCAGCACATCGTCGACCCCGGCTTCGGCAGCGATGGCGGCGGCCGTCAGCGGGTTGTCGCCGGTCACCATCACAGTGCGGATGCCCAGCTTGCGCAGCTGCTCGAAGCGCTCGCGAATGCCGGGCTTGACCACGTCCTTGAGGTGGATGACACCCAGCAACTGCCGGTCGCGGCATACCAGCAACGGTGTGCCCCCACTTTGCGCGATGCGCTCGATGTGTTCGGCCAGCGCAGGCGCAAGCTGCGCCCTGGACTGGCCGATGAACGCCAGCAGCGAGTCCACCGCGCCCTTGCGGTAGCTCTGCTGGTCGAGGTCGACGCCCGACAGCCGTGTCTGGGCGCTGAACGGCACCGATTGCCAGCGCTCGGCGGCCGGCTCATCGATGCTGAACAGCGGCCGGATAAACTCGACCACCGAGCGCCCTTCCGCCGTCTCATCGCCCAGCGAGGCCAGCAGCGCACCTTCGGCCATCTGTGCGTCGCTGACACCAGGGGCGGCATGCAAGGCGCTGCAGCGGCGGTTGCCGAAGGTGATGGTGCCGGTCTTGTCGAGCAGCAACACATGGACGTCGCCGGCCGCTTCCACGGCGCGGCCGGACTTGGCCACGACGTTGAGCCGCACCAGGCGGTCCATCCCGGCGATACCGATGGCCGACAGCAGGCCGGCGATGGTGGTCGGGATCAGGGTCACCAGCAATGCCAGGAGAAACACCAATGGCAGGCTGTGCCCGGAGAAGCGAGCAAACGGCTGCAGGGTGACCACCACCAGCAGGAAGACCATGGTCAGGCCGATCAGCAGGATGTCTAGGGCCACTTCGTTGGGCGTCTTCTGCCGCTTCGCGCCCTCCACCAGAGCGATCATGCGATCCAGGGTCGACTCGCCGGGGTCGGTGCTGATCTCGATCAGCAGCCAGTCCGACACCACCAGGGTATTGCCGGTGACGGCCGAGCGGTCGCCACCCGATTCACGGATCACCGGCGCCGACTCACCAGTGATGGCGGCCTCATTGACGGCGGCGATGCCCTCGCGCACCTCGCCGTCACCGGGAATCATCTGCCCGGCTTCGACGCGAACCACATCGCCCTTGCGCAAGGCGGTGGCGGCAACCGTCTCGAAGCTGCCGTCGGCACGTTGTCGGCGGGCCTGCAAACCCTGGCTGCCGGCCTTGAGGCTGTCGGCGCGGGCACGGCCACGGCCTTCGGCCAATGCTTCGGCGAAATTGGCGAACAGCAAGGTGAACCAAAGCCACACGGCAATCTGCACGGCGACCGAGGCCGATACTGCCGGGTCGGGCAGCAGGCACAGGCCGGTGGTCAGCACGGCGCACAATTCCACCACCAGCAGCACGGGGCTGCGCAGCAGTCGCCGGGGGTCGAGCTTGACGAACGCCTGCAGCAGCGCGGGTCGCCACAAGGCACTCAAGGTGGCCCCGGCAGGCGGTGAGGGTTGCGTGGCAGCGGCAACGGTCGATCGGTTCATGGTCCAGGCCTCAGAAATACAGGTTCAAGTGCTCGGCGATCGGCCCCAGGGCCAGTACCGGCAGGAAAGTCAGGCCACCCACGATCAGCAGGGTCACGGTCAGCAGGGTGATGAACAGCAGGCCATGGGTGGCGAAGCTGTCGGCGCTCGGCGCGCTGGCGTTCTTGCTGGCCAGGGCTCCGGCCAGGGCCAGCACCGGCAGGATGTAGCCGAAGCGGCCAAGCAACATGCCCAAAGCCAGCATGAGGTTGTGAAAGGCCGTGTTGGCGGACAGGCCGGCGAAGGCCGAACCGTTGTTGGCGCTGGCCGAGGTGTAGGCATACAGCAGCTGAGTGAAGCCATGGGGGCCGGGGTTGCTCACCGCTGCGGCCGGCCCCGGCAGGCTCACGGCGATGGCGCTGAGCACCAGCACGCCCACGGGCATGACCAGCAGGCTCGCCACCAACCAGCGCACCTCGCGCGCCTGGAGTTTCTTGCCCAGGTACTCCGGGGTTCGACCGATCATCAAGCCGGCCAGGAACACCGTCAGCAGCACGTTGAGGAGCATGCCGTAGAGACCGGCACCGACACCGCCGAAGATCACTTCGCCGAGCATCATGTTGACCAGCGCGACCATCCCGGAGAGCGGGTTGAGGCTGTCGTGCATGGCATTGACCGAACCGTTGGAGGCGGCCGTGGTGGTCACCGACCAAAGCACGCTGGCGGTGGTGCCGAAGCGGCTTTCCTTGCCTTCCAGCGGCGCGGTCTGCTCGACCATAGCACTGGCCAGCATCGGATTGGGTTGCTGCTCGGCGTACAGCGACAGCCCCAGGCCCAGCAACAGCAAGGTCAACATGCAGGCCAGGATCGCCCGGCTCTGACGCAGGTCCTTCACGTAATGGCCGAAGGTGAAGACCAGGGCGACCGGGATGGTCAGGATCGCGACCAGTTCGAACAGGTTGCTCCAGGCCGTGGGATTCTCGAACGGATGGGCCGAGTTGACGCCGAAGAACCCGCCGCCATTGGTGCCCAGCTGCTTGATGGCGATCTGGCTGGCTGCCGGGCCGAGGGGGATGGTCTGTGGGTTGCCCTGCAAAGTCAGCGCGTCCACATAGGGCGCGAACGTCTGCGGCACACCCTGCCAGATAAGGAACACAGCGAGCAGCAAGGCCAGCGGCAGCAGCCCATACAGGGTGGCACGGGTCACATCGACCCAGAAGTTGCCCAGGGTACTGGCCGAACGGCGACTGATGCCACGGCACAGCGCCACCAGCACCGCCAACCCGGTGGCTGCACTGAGAAAGTTCTGCACGCCCAGGCCAGCCATCTGGCTCAGGTAGCTAAGCGAAGTTTCGCCGCTGTACGCCTGCCAGTTGGTGTTGGCCATGAAGCTGACGGCGGTGTTGAACGCCAGGGTCCATTCCTGGCCCGGCAGGTGCTGGGGATTGAGCGGCAGATATCCCTGCAGCATGAGCATGGCGAACAGCAGGCAGAATCCGGCCAGATTGAAAACCAGCAGCGCCAGGGCATATTGCTGCCAGCTTTGCTGCTGTTGGGCATCGATACCAGAAAAGCGGTAGCACAGCTTCTCCACCGGTTGCAGCGGTACGCTGAGCAAGGTGCGCTGGCCTTCCATGACCTTGTAGTAGAAACGTCCGAGCCAGGGCGCTGGCAGCAGGATCAAGGCGAGAAAGGCCGCTATCAGGGCGAAATCGTGACTGTTCATCAATGACTAGCCTCCACTGGCGCGCAAGAGGGCAACGAGCAGGTACACGAACAAACCGATGGCCAGCAGCAGGAACAGGCCGTCCAGAACAGACATGGGAATATCTCCAGGCGCGGCGGCTGCCGCTTGCCGACATTCTCCGAGGCCAGGGTGTAAAGGCGCGAGATCGATACCCGGGCCTGGCCGTAAAGAAAGCGTAAAAATCGGTCCGTCACATCCCGCCACGAGCGGGCGCATGGGAAGCGCGGGACCGAACGGCTATCATGGCGGCCTTCCCTGCCCCCTGGAGCCTTCATGCGCCTGTTCCACACCTCCGACTGGCACCTCGGCCAAAGCCTGCACGGTCAGGAGCGCGACTTCGAGCACGCAAGCTTCCTGCGCTGGCTGCTGCGTCAGCTCGCCCAGCGCCAGCCCGACGTGCTGCTGGTGGCGGGCGACATCTTCGACACGGTCAATCCGCCCGTGCGGGCGCAGGAGCGGCTGTACAACTTCATCGTCAGCGCCCATGAGCAACAACCGCAGCTGACCATCGTGATGATCGCCGGCAACCACGACTCCGGTTCGCGCATCGAATTGCCCGGGCCGTTGATGCGCCGCCTGCGCACCCATGCGCTGGGCCGGGTGATGTGGCTCGAAGACGGCCGCCTCGACAGCGAGCGGCTGTTGCTGCCGCTGCCCGATGCCCATGGCCAGGTGCAGGCCTGGTGCCTGGCCCTGCCCTTCCTGCGCCCCGCCGAGGTGACCGGCGCAACCCTGGGCGAGGATTACCTGCAAGGCATCGCCCAGGTCCACGAAATGCTGATCGCCGCTGCCAATGCCCGACGCTCGCCGGGTCAGGCACTGATCGCTATCAGCCACGCGCACATGGCGGGCGGTTCGGTGTCGATGGAGTCCGAGCGCAGCCTGGTGATCGGCAGCGCCGAAGCCCTTCCGGCCAGCCTGTTCGATGCCAGCATCAGCTACGTTGCGCTGGGCCATCTGCACAAGCCACAGAAGGTCAACGGCGAATCACGCATTCGCTACAGCGGCTCGCCCATACCGCTGTCGTTTTCCGAGATCGAGTACCCGCACCAGATCCTCGAGATCGAGTGCGCCGGCGAGCAGCTGGTGAGCGTGGAACCGATCCTGATCCCGCGCGCGGTCGACCTGCTGCGCATCGGCCCGGCGCCATTGCCGCAGGTTCGCGAACAGTTGCAGCAACTAGCGGACGTGGACCTGTTGGCCGATGTGCTGGGCTACCCCTGGCTGGAAGTGCGGGTGGTACTCGACGAGCCGCAGCCGGACCTGCGCCAGCACATCGAAACCGCCCTGCAAGGCAAGGCCGTGCGTCTGGTGCGGATCGCTGCCGAGTACGCCGGGCGGGTCAACGCCGACAACGAGGATGTCGGCGCCCTGATCGAGCTGGACCAGCTCAGCCCCCACGAACTATTCAGCCGCGCCTGGCTCGACAGCTACGGCAGCGAGGTGGACGAACAGACCCTGGACGACTTCGCGCAGTTGTTGCAGGAAGTGCAGTTGGAGGGCGAAACCCCATGAAGATTCTGGCCATCCGCCTGAAGAACCTCGCCTCGCTGGCGGGCCCGTTCGAACTGGACTTCACCGCCGAACCGCTGGCCAGCGCCGGTCTGTTCGCCATCACCGGCCCCACCGGCGCGGGCAAGAGCACCCTGCTCGACGCCCTGTGCCTGGCGCTGTTCGGCGCCGTACCGCGCCTGGGCAATGCGTCGCAGAGTGCCAAGGTGCCCGACGCCGACGGTGAAATCGGCAGCTACGACCCGCGCACCCTGTTGCGCCGGGGTACCGGGGCGGGCTATGCGGAAGTGGATTTCCTCGGCGTCGACGGTCGTCGCTATCGCGCGCGCTGGGAGGCCAACCGGGCACGGGACAAACCGGCGGGCAAGTTGCAGAACAGCCGGCAGTCGCTGCGCGATCTGGACAATGACCAACTGCTCGCCAGCCAGAAAGGTGAATACAAGCAGCTGCTGGAAGCCCGCCTGGGGCTGAACTTCGAGCAGTTCACCCGTGCGGTGATGCTGGCGCAGAGCGAATTCAGTGCCTTTCTCAAAGCCGACGACAACGAACGCAGCGAACTGCTGGAAAAGCTCACCGACACCGCGCTCTATACGCGCCTGGGCAAACGCGCCTTCGAAAAGAGCCGCGACGCCCGCGAGCAGCTCAAGCACTGGCAGGACCAGGCCACCGGTATCGCGCCACTGGCCGCCGAAGCGCGCGAAGCGCTGGATCTGGAGTTTCACACCGCCAGCGAGCAACTGCGGCAGCACCAGGCGCACCTCAAGCAAGTGGAACAGCAACAACAGTGGCACCGCGAGGACCGGCGCCTGAGCGACGACTGCCAGTCGGCACGGCAGCAGGTGCAAGACGCATCCCAGGCATGGGAAGCAGGCGCCGAGCAACGTTTGCAATTGCACATGCTCGAACAGCTGGCACCGCAACGCTACCTGTTCAGCCGCGAGCAGGAAGTGCGCACCCAGCTCCGGCCCCTGGCCGAACGTATCGAGCTGTCGCGTTCGCGGCAGCAACGGCAGGCGGTGCAGCAGCAACACCTGGACGAGCAACGCGAGCAGGCCGGGCGCACGCTGCAACAGGCGTTGGCGCAACAGGCCCAAGCACAGCCCCGGTTGCAGCAGGCCTTCGATGAACAGTCGAACCGGAGCCGATTGCAGGCCGAGCTCGAACCCCTGAGTCCGGCGCTGGCCGATGCCGAGCGGCAGCTTTCGTCTGGGGCGCAGGCTTTGCTGGGCATGGAGCAGCAACAGGCCAACAGTGGCGAACGCCTGCAGCAGGTCGCCGACGCGCTCGAACGCAGCGCCGAGCTGGCGCCGCTGGCCGCCACCTGGAGCGCCTACCTGCCGCGCCTGCAGCAAGTGGTGACGCTGAGCAGTCGCCTGCGCCAGGGCCAGATCGAACTGCCAGACTTGCAGACGCAGGCACAGGCCACGAAGACGAGCCTGGAAGCGCATCAAAGCGACCTTGCCCGCGTCTTTCAGCATGCCCCATGCCGCGCCGAGGAACTGCCCGAGCGCTTGCAGCAACTGACCCAGCGCCTGCAACAGCAACGCCTGGCACTGCGTGACGTACAGGAACTGGAACGGCTGTGGCAGCGGCGCAACGCCGTTCAGGAACGTCTCGAACAAGGGCGCCAGCAGCAGGCCACCTTGCTGGCCCGGCGCGAGCAATTGACCGCCCAGGGGCTGGAGGTCCGCGCAGCCCACGAACAGGCCGAGCAAGCCCTGAAGGTGACCCTGCAACTGCTCGAACGCCAGCGCCTGGCGCGCAGCGAAAGCGTCGAACAGTTGCGCGAACGCTTGCAGCCCGAGCAGCCCTGTCCGGTCTGTGGCAGTGTCGAGCACCCCTATCATGCTCCGGAGGCGCTGTTGCAGGCGCTGTCGGCGCACGATGACGACGAAGAGCAACGCGCCCGCGCTGCGTTGAAGCCATTGTCCGAACGCCTGGTCGAGCTGCGTACCGAAGTCGGCGCGCTGATCGAGCAGCACAAACAGCTCAAGGCGCAGGAGCAACAATGGCTCGACCAGCCAGGTGACGCCGAGCTGGCCCGGCATCCGCTCTACCCTGCCCTGAGCGACGCCGAGCAGCCGGCGGACTGGCTACGCGACACCCTGGCCAACCACACGCGTCTGATCGACGAGGATGAACGTCAGCAGAACAGCCTGCTGGCCTTGCAACAGCAGGCGAGCGCCTTGCAGCGCGCCGTGGCGCAGGCCAGTGAAGCCAGCCAGCAGGCGCGGCAGACACTGCAGGCGCATCAGTCCCACCTGGACGCCGATCAGCAGCGGCTCGACGACGAGTTACAGGCGCTGGCCAGTCAGTTGCCCGCCGCTCGCCTGCAGGCCCTGCGCGAAAACCCGGCGCAGACGTTCATGGCCTTGGAGCAGAACATCGTCGAGCGCCTGGCCCAGGTCGAGCAGCGCGATGAAGAACAGTCGGAGTTCGACGCCCGTGCGCGACGCATCGAACAGGCCCGCAGCGAGCATGCGCGGCAGCAGACCGACTGCGAGCAGCAACGCCAGCGGGTCGAGGCGCTGTCCACGCAACTGCAGACCTGCGAGGCACGGCTACGCGAATTGCTGGGCGAGCATGCCCAGGCGACCGCCTGGCAGACGGCCTTGCACGATCAGGTCGAGACGGCGCGCGAGCAGGAACGGCAGGTCGACCGCCAGCAACAGGATCTCCGAACCCAGACAGTGCAGACCGCCAGCGCCCTGGAGGCCGACAGTGCGCAGCAGGCCCAATTGCAGCAAACCCTGGCTGACGTGCAGCAGGCCCTGCACGCTTGGCGCGAGCAGCGTCCTCAGCTGGACGACGACGGGTTGCAGGCACTGCTCGCCATCGATGAACCCCAGGTCGATGAGCTGCGCAGCCGCCTGCAGACCACGGAAAAAACCCTGGAACAGGCGCACATCCGCTTGCACGAACGCGAGCAGCGCCAGCAGGCTCATCGGACACAGGTCGACGCGATTGCCAGTGCCGAGGCGCTGGACGCACAGCACGCCGCCCTGCTGATGGATGTCGAACGGCAGGAGCAGCAATGCGCCGAGCTGCGCGCACAGCAAGCCGAAGACCAGCGTCGGCACAGCGCCAACCAGGCCCTGCAGGCGCAGATTGCCGAGGCCGATGCGCACTACCAGCGTTGGGCACGCCTGGCGGCGCTGATCGGTTCGGCCGAAGGCGATCGCTTCCGCAAGATCGCCCAGGCCTACAACCTCGACCTGCTGGTGCATCACGCCAACGTGCAACTGCGTCAGCTGGTGCGCCGCTACCGTCTCAAGCGCGGCGGCAGCATGCTCGGGCTGTTGGTGCTGGATACCGAAATGGGCGACGAACTGCGCTCGGTGCATTCGTTGTCAGGCGGGGAAACCTTTCTGGTGTCGCTGGCACTGGCCCTGGGGCTGGCGTCGATGGCGTCGAGCACGCTGCGCATCGAGTCGCTGTTCATCGACGAAGGCTTCGGCAGCCTCGATCCCGAATCGCTGCAACTGGCCATGGATGCGCTCGACGGCCTGCAGGCGCAGGGGCGCAAGGTGGCGGTGATTTCTCACGTGCAGGAGATGCACGAACGCATCCCGGTGCAGATTCAGGTGCGGCGTCTGGGCAATGGGCTGAGCAGCGTCGAGGTCAGCGGCTAGCGCCCTGACCCGGACAACGCGGCGTGCCTGGCACGCCGGGTTGCCTGGAGCGGGTTACTGAGTCAGGAATTTCAGGTCCGACGGCGCGTCCTGCTTGAAGCTCTGTACCGTCTCACCCAGCATCCCGGTGCTGGCGTCGCGCTTGAGCACGGTGATCTGGTTGCTCTTCTGGTTGGCGATCAACAGGAAGTGACCGGTGGGGTCGAGGGCGAATTCGCGTGGGTGATCGCCGTCCACATGCCGACGCTGGATCTCCTTGAGATGGCCAGTGCCAGGGTCGACGCTGAACACCAGCATCTGGTTGGCCGTGCCACGGTTGCTCACGTAGAGGAAGCGACCATCGGCAGACAGGTGCAAGGCGCCGCTGGCGCTTTCCTTGCCGACGGTGCCCAGTTCGAGCAACTGTTGGCGTACCAGGTTGCCATCTTTGACGTCGAACATGGCCAGTTGACCGCTCATCTCCAGTGTCAGGTAGGCATGCTTGCCATCACGACTGAACAGCAGGTGACGCGGACCACTGCCGTCCGGCAGTTGCACCGAGGCCGGTTGAGCGGGCACCAGCGGACGCTCGGCGGACTTGGGCTCATAACGGTACACGTAGACCCGGTCGGCGCCCAGGTCGCTGGCGTAGACGTAGCGGCCCGAAGGCGGCAGCGACACCACCGAGTGCACGTGGGGCCCGGCCTGGCGCTCGGGGTTGACCTGGCTGGCGACGTGCTTGAGCTCCTGTACGACGTTACTGAGGGTGCCGTCTTCGGCCACATTCAGCACGCTCAGGCTGCCGCCCGGATTGGCACTGACGGCATAGTTGGCAACGAACAGATGGCGCCCGTCCTGGCTCAGGCTGGAATGGGTCGGCTCGTCGCCGCTGGTGGCCACCTGATTGACCTGACGGATATCGTGGGTCTTGCCGTCCACAGTGAAGCTGGTGACCTTGCCAATGACGTCTTTCTGCCCGGGGCCGTTTTCATTGACCACGAACAGGCGGCGCTGGTCCTGGGACAAGGTCAGCCAGGACGGGTTGGAACTCTTGACCGTCTGCCGAGGCTGGGCCTCGATCTGGCCGGTAGTGCTGTCAAAGGCGTAGCGGTAGATGCCTTCGCTGGAACCCTGGGTGTAGGTGCCCACCAGCAGGTCATATTTTTCGGCTGCAGCGGCGTGCAGGGATGTCAGGGCCAAGCCGTTGACAAGCATGGATAGCAGAACTCGCTTCATGAAGGTTTCTCCGAAGCCTCTTGTGTGTGGCCGATCTTGCATGGCGCTGAATGTTGTTGCGGCAGCAGGAGCGAACGTGGATCGGACTTTACAGACCACCGTGTTCACGCCTGGGTTTCATCATCTTCGTCGCGGGCTGAAAAGGCACTGAGGCAAGTCAAGGTGTGGGGCGTGCCGTCGCGAGTGATAACGAAGCTGTCGGGCTCGGCACCTGGCTGAGCCGCTTGCTGCTCAGCCAGGGTAAACGCCCAACGCTTGAGCTCGCGGCCGTCCATGCATTCGATGTGCAGGGTCTGCTCTTCGTCGAAGGAGAAGTCGAAGGCATGCAGCGTGTCGATCAGCAGCATGTCGCAGGTTTCTAGCGCGGTGGGCAGGGTCATGGTCGGACCTCCTGGGTAAAGTCGGACCATGATACCTGCGATGCATCCTTCTGGCCTGCTGTCGCGCTCCTACAGGACGCCCACGGTGCCTGGAGCGAACGCTTGCTCTGCCTGGCCAACGCTGTTCACCAACGGTGCGCCGAACTCCGGCAGGCTGATTTCGAAGCGATCACCCACCTGGGTGGCGACGCCATCGGCGAACGACAGCGTGGCCGTGCCGAAGAAGTGAATGTGCACGTCGCCGGGATTGAGGAACTGCGCGTACTTGAAATGGTGGTACTCGAGGTTGTCGAAGCTGTGGCACATGTTCGCCTCGCCACTGAGAAATTCCTTTTCCCAGATCACCTCGCCAGCACGCCGGATACGGCTGGTGCCGGACAGGTGCTCGGGCAGCTCGCCCACGCGCAGCTCCGGACCATAGCTGCAACTGCGCAACTTGGAATGGGCCAGGTAGAGGTAGTTCTTGCGTTCCATCACATGGTCGGAGAATTCGTTACCCAGGGCGAATCCCAGGCGATACGGGCGGCGATCCGGGCCGATCACGTACAGCCCGCCCAGCTCGGGCTCTTCGCCGGCGTCTTCGGCAAAGGGCGGAACGGGGAACGCCTGGCCGGGCCGCACGACGATGCTGCCGTCACCCTTGTAGAACCACTCCGGCTGCACGCCGGGCTGGCCCGCGGCCGGCTTGCCGCCCTCCACGCCCCACTGGAATATCTTCATGCTGTCGGTGACTGCCGTGTCGGCGCTGTGCTGGTGCATCTTGTCGCGGGTGGCGGCACTGCCCAGGTGGGTCAGGCCGGTGCCGGTCACCAGCATGTGCGCCGGATCGGGGTGATCCAGCGGCGGCAGAATGCGCCCTTGTTCGAGCAACTGCGGGTAGTCGTGCTGCTCACCCAGACCACAGCCATCCACCGCCTGGGCCAGGCCATGGCCTGCGGCGATGGCGGCCAAAGCCAGTTCACGAACGCTGTTCGCGCCGCGCACTTCGTGGACCCGATCGCCGTCGACCAGACCGACCCGACGTTGACCGTTGTTCAATTCAAATTGCACCAGATGCATGACGAGCTTCCTTTTGCTGGGTTCAGGAACGGGCGCTGGCGGCGAACGCATCGGCCGGCAGCACGTGACGGCGCTCCAGCAACTGGTAGACCACTGCGGTCAGCACCAGCCCGAACACCATCACGCCGCTGAGAAAATACAGGCCGCTGGCCAAGTTACCGGTGTACTCCTTGAGCGCGCCGATCACGAACGGCCCGATGTAGCCGCCCAGGTTGCCCACCGAGTTGATCAGGGCAATGCCAGCCGCCGCACTGGCCCCGGCAAAGAAGCGACCCGGCAGGGTCCAGAACACCGCCGTGCAGGAGAACAGGCTGAACGCCACCAAACACAGAGCTGCCAGTTGCGCCGCCGGCAGGCTCAGCCAGGCGCTGAGGAACAGACCGATTGCGCCCAGCACGTACAGCACCGCCAGATGGCCGTAGCGATCGTTGAGACGATCCGAGCTGCGCGGGATGAGCAACAGGCCGATGATGCCGAATACATACGGCACCGAAGACACGAACCCGGTGGTCAGGTCGCTGCCGCCGAACTGTTTGATCAAGGTCGGCAACCACAGGCCCAAACCGTAGATGCTCAAGGTCACCGGCAGGTAGAACAACGCCAGCAGCAGCACGCGAAAATCCTTGAGCGCATGCAGCGGGTTGCCGTGGCGGGTCTGGCCATAGGCTTGCAGGTCGTTCTGCAGTTCAGTGGCCAGCCAGTCTTTCTCAGACTGGCTCATCCATTTGACCTGCTGCGGGCCATCGGGCAGCCAGCGCAGCACCGGCCAGGTCAGCAGGATGGCCGGTGTGCCGATGACGATGAACAACCACTGCCAGCCGTGCAGGCCGAGCACGCCGTCCATGCCCAGCAGAGCGCCGGACACAGGCCCGGTGATCATCATGGCGATGGGTTGGGACAGAATGAACAGACCCAGGATCTTGCCGCGGTGACGGACCGGGAACCACTGCGTGATGTAGTACAGCACGCCGGGAAAGAAGCCGGCTTCGGCCGCCCCCAGCAGGAAGCGCATGACATAGAAGCTGTGCGGACCTTGCACGAACGCCATGCCGATGGTGATGGCGCCCCAGGTGATCATGATGCGGGCGAACCAGCGACGGGCGCCGAAGCGTTCGAGCATCAGGTTGCTGGGGATTTCCAGCAGAAAGTAGCCAATGAAGAACAGCCCTGCACCCAAGCCGTAGGCGGCGTCGCCGATGCCCACGTCCGCGCCCATGTGCAGCTTGGCGAAGCCCACTGCGGAGCGATCCACGTAGGCGATCAGGTACAGCAGAATCAGGAACGGGATCAATTTGAAGGTGATGCGGCGTATAAGCCCGAGTTCCTGGCTCATGGGATCGATCTCCACTTTCTTGTTTTTATGCTTGTTTTGGGTGGGAAGGCCACAGCGCCCCGTCGCCCTTTTCGGGGGACCTGACACGACGCTCAACCTTCACTGAAATCGACTTTATAGTATTACTATTTGCTTCACAAGCTCTTCCAATCGACGATCCAATGGCCTATTTTGAGGGCATACACAAAAACAAGTCTTACAATAAGAGAGCCCTCATGCCTGACAATAAACCCACCCTGCGCTCGGCCCAATGGTTCGGTACGGCTGACAAGAACGGCTTCATGTACCGCAGCTGGATGAAGAACCAGGGCATCGCCGATCACCAGTTCAATGGCAAGCCGATCATCGGCATCTGCAACACCTGGTCCGAGCTGACGCCGTGCAACGCCCACTTCCGCACCATCGCCGAACACGTCAAACGCGGCGTGATCGAGGCCGGTGGCTTCCCTGTGGAATTTCCGGTGTTCTCCAATGGCGAGTCCAACCTGCGCCCCACGGCGATGCTCACCCGCAACCTGGCCAGCATGGATGTGGAGGAAGCGATCCGTGGCAACCCGATCGACGGCGTGGTGCTGCTCACCGGCTGTGACAAGACCACCCCTGCCCTGCTGATGGGCGCGGCCAGCTGCGACGTGCCGGCCATCGTCGTGACCGGCGGGCCGATGCTCAACGGCAAGCACAAGGGCCGCGACATCGGCGCCGGCACCATCGTCTGGCAGATGCACGAGTCGTACAAAGCAGGCCAGATCAGCCTCGACGAGTTTCTCTCGGCCGAAGCCGGCATGTCGCGTTCGGCCGGTACCTGCAACACCATGGGCACTGCCTCGACCATGGCCTGCATGGCCGAAGCGCTGGGCACTTCGCTGCCGCACAACGCCGCCATTCCGGCAGTGGACTCGCGTCGCTATGTGCTCGCGCACATGTCGGGCATGCGTGCGGTGCAGATGGTCCGTGAAGACCTGCGCCTGTCGAAGATCCTTACCAAGGAGGCGTTCGAAAACGCCATTCGGGTCAACGCGGCCATCGGCGGCTCGACCAACGCAGTGATCCACCTCAAGGCCATTGCCGGCCGGATCGGCGTGGACCTGGAGCTCGACGACTGGACGCGCATCGGCCGCGGCACCCCCACCCTGGTCGACCTGCAGCCGTCGGGGCGCTTCCTGATGGAGGAGTTCTACTATGCCGGTGGTCTGCCGGCCGTTCTGCGCCGCCTGGGGGAAAACAACCTGATCCCCAACCCGGATGCCTTGACGGTCAACGGTCAGACGTTGTGGCAGAACGTGCAGAATTCGCCGATCTATGGCGAGGACGAGGTGATCCGAGCCATCGACAACCCCTTGGTGGCCGACGGTGGCATCTGCGTGTTGCGCGGTAACCTGGCGCCGCTAGGAGCGGTGCTCAAGCCCTCGGCCGCTACCCCTGCGCTGATGACCCATCGCGGTCGCGCGGTGGTGTTCGAGGACTTCGACATGTACAAGGCGCGCATCAACGATCCAGACCTGGACGTGGACGCCAGCTCCATCCTGGTCATGAAGAACTGTGGGCCCAAGGGTTATCCGGGCATGGCCGAGGTCGGCAACATGGGCCTGCCGGCCAAGCTGCTGGCGCAAGGAGTCACCGACATAGTGCGCATTTCCGATGCGCGCATGAGCGGTACCGCCTACGGCACGGTGGTCCTGCACGTGGCGCCGGAAGCCGCCGCCGGCGGGCCGTTGGCAGTGGTCCGCGAAGGCGATTACATCGAGCTCGATTGCGCCAGCGGGCGCTTGCACCTGGACATCCCCGACAGCGAACTGCAGGCCCGTCTGGCTGACTGGCAGGCACCATCGCAGTCGTTGCTGGTGGGCGGCTACCGGCAGTTGTACATCGACCATGTGATGCAGGCCGATCAAGGCTGCGACTTCGATTTTCTGGTCGGGTGCAGGGGGTCCGAGGTGCCGCGGCATTCGCATTGATCACCCCGCGCCGCGACGCCAGCCTGTAGGAGCGGTCAGTGGCCGCGAAAAAAGCGCTACGGTGCATCAGGATATACCGTGGCGTTTTTTTCGCGGCCGATGACCGCTCCTACGAAATGGGCGGTGACTGGGCATAAAAAAACCCGACTCAAGGTCGGGTTTTTGCATCGCTATCAAGCAGGCATGAAGCTTACTTGGCGCGACCTTTGTACGAACCGCCTTCACGGGTGTCGATCTCGATCATGTCGCCGATCTCGATGAAGTCCGCAACGCTCAGCTCGGTACCGTTCTTCAGTTTGGCAGGCTTCATGACCTTGCCCGACGTGTCGCCGCGAGCGGAACCTTCGGTGTAGTCGACCTGACGCACGATGGTGGTCGGCAGCTCTACGCTGACCAGACGCTCTTCGAAGAACACGGCTTCGCAGACGTCGGTCATGCCTTCTTCCACGAATGGCAGAACGGCTTCGATGTCTTCGGCGTTCAGTTCATACATGGTGTAGTCGGTGGTATCCATGAACGTGTAGCTGTCACCGCTGATGAACGACAGGGTCGCTTCCTTGCGGTCCAGGATCACGTCGTCCAGCTTGTCGTCGGCACTGTAGACGGTTTCGGTCTTGTAGCCGGTCAGCAGGTTCTTCAGCTTGGTCTTCATGATCGCGCTGTTACGGCCCGACTTGGTGAATTCAGCTTTCTGAACCAGCCAAGGGTCGTTGTCGATACGGATCACGGTACCGGGTTTCAGTTCTTTACCAGTTTTCATTACGAATATCCGAATTTGGATGGTGATTTACAAAAATCTAGGCCGCGTATCATAGCCAATTTCGGTAAAACTGCACCAGCGCCGTCGCAAGATCAGCTTGCTCGGCCTGTAGCGCGCACCATTGACGCGCGTGCGCGACCAGTTCCGGCCAGTGTTCGAGGGCCTCGCGCCACGCCGGGCCGATGTCGGCGCCCTCCACGCTCTGGTTCCAGGCCCGCCACAGTCCGCGCAGCGCCGCATAGGCCGCGGGCGACAGGCCCTCGCCGTAGCGATCGAGGAACGCTTCGAGCTTTTCCCAGTGGGCGTATTCTTCCTGCACATAGATGTGCCAGACCATCGGCGCGGCGGCCCACTGGGCGCGAACGAAGGAATCTTCGCCGCGCACGGCATTGAAATCGCAGCACCACAGCAGCCGGTCATATTCGCTCTGGCGGACGAACGGCAGCACCTGGACCTTCAGGCTGCCTCTTTGCACCTGGCTGCCCACCTCCAGAGAGGCTTCACCCAACCATTGCCGCACATCGGCCAGTACTCGTCCTTCGGGGACCAGCAGATGATTGCTGCGCGTATCGTCAGCCAGCGCGTCCAGCCATGAGGCCAGGCCGCTGTGCTCGTAGGCGAACAGGGACAGCAAGCGCGCTCCCGGTTCGGGCTCCACGCCCATTCCTGCGAGAAACGCCTGACGCGCCGCAGGATCGGCCTGGAAAGCCTCGCGCCGCTCGATCAGCCCGGCTTCGCGCAGCAGGCCACCGGTCCCCGTGGTGAAACCGGGGAAGAAGAAGTACTTGCGCAGCCCGCCCGGCTGCGGCGACGGCAGGCCGTGGCAGCCGTCGACCCAGGTTTCGGCGCTCAGGTAATCGAGGTTCAACCACAACGGTGACGGGCTGCGAGCCGCCATCGCGTCCACATATTCGGGCGGTAGCTTGCAGGCGAAGGCCCCCACCACCACGTCGGCGACCTCGGTCGCTTGCCATTCGCCACTCCAATGCCGGACTTCGACGCCGTCGTGCCACTGCTGCGCCTGTTCGGCGTTCGCCGCGGGCCACAGGCGGGCGAACGGCACCAGGTCGTCGACCCACAGACGAACCTGCATGCCGTGCTCGACCTGCAGCTGCCGGGCCAGGCGCCAGGTGATACCAATGTCGCCGTAGTTGTCCACGACCGTACAGAAAATGTCCCAGGTGGCCTTCATGGCTGACTCCAACGCAAACGGTTACACAAAGCGCGCTATTGTCCGCATAAACACCGGCGCACAGAAGCACTAAAGGCGGTTCGTGCGACAATCGTGCGCTCGCCCCAACCATCAGTCTGCCCATGAACAAGCCTGCCCTGCTGCAATCGATCATCGAACGCCTGACCTTGGACCTGGACGTTGCCCAGCGGGCCGCCCAGACGGCCTATGAAACCGCCACCCACGAAGAGAACGTGGCCGAGAACAAATACGACACGCTGGGGCTGGAAGCGTCCTACCTGGCCACCGGACAGGCGCGACGGATGGAGGAGATTCGCCAGGGGCTGGCGAAGTTTCGTGCATTGCAGTTGCGTGACTTTCGGGCGGGAATCGAGCTGGGCGCGCTGGTGACGCTGGAATCGGCAACCGGTGCGCGCCAGTGGTTTTTTCTGGGTCCGGATGCGGCGGGGTTGAAGCTTGAGTTCGAAGGCTGCCCGATCATGGTCATCACCCCACGCTCGCCGCTGGGGCAAAGCCTGTTGGGCAAAGAGGTGGACGATGAGGTCAGCATGGGCGGCACCGTTCAGGTCATCACCGAGGTGATTTGACGCCCGGAGCAAGTAGACACACCGCATGCGCCGCCGACGCGGCTCGCGCCGCTGCTACAGGGATGGTGCAAGCCGCGTCCGGGTGCAACGCGGTTTGCATGGTTCACCGCGGGTACCGCCGACGCGGCTTGCGCCGCTGCTACAGGGTGTGGCAGCAGCTGTGAGGGTTACTTCTTGTCGGGCAGGGCGTAGGCGATCACGTAGTCGCCGCGGTCTGGCGACTGGCGGGCGCCGCCAGCGGTGATGACCACGTACTGCTTGCCGGTTTTGGGCGAGACGAAGGTCATCGGACCGCCTTGGCTGCCAACCGGCAGACGCGCTTTCCAGGCCTCTTCACCGGTGGCCGAGTTGAACGCCCGCAGGTAGTAGTCCTGTGTACCGGCAATGAACACCAGGCCACCCTGGGTCGACAGCGTGCCACCCAGCGTCGGCATGCCGATCGGCAGCGGCAGGTGCATCTTCACACCCAGCGGGCCGGTGTCTTCCACGGTGCCGACCGGTACTTGCCACGCGACTTTCTGAGTCTTCATGTCGATCGCGGTCAAGGTGCCGAAAGGCGGCGCCTGGCACGGGATGCCGGCGATGGACAGGAAGCGGTTCTTGTTCACGGCATACGGCGTGCCCTTGAGCGGCACTGCACCCATGCCGGTGTTCAGCGCTTCGCCACCCGAAGAAGCCTTGGCATCCTTCTGCTGCGGCACCATCTGCACCCACAGGCCCAGACGCATGTCGTTGACGAAGATGAAGCCATGCACCGGGTCGGTCGACAAGCTGCCCCAGTTCATACCACCCAAGGAGCCCGGGAAGCTGAGCGACACATCGGTGCCCGGCGCGGTGTACAGGCCTTCATAACGCATTTTCTTGAACGAGATGCGGCACAGCATTTGGTCGAACGGCGTGGCGCCCCACATGTCCGATTCGCTCAGGTGTTGCGCGCCGATTTGCGGCATGCCAACCGACAAAGGCTGAGTCTTGGCATAGGGTTCGCCGGGAATGTCCGAGCCCTTGACCGGAATGTCCTGCACAGCGGTCAGCGGTTGACCCGTGGCGCGGTCCAGCACATAGATCTGCCCCGCCTTGGTCCCGATCACCACCGCCGGCACGCTGCTGCCGTCAGGCTTGGGGAAGTCCATCAAGGTGGGCTGCATCGGCAGGTCGAAGTCCCATAGATCGTTGTGCACGGTCTGATAGACCCACTTTTCCTCACCCGTGGTCGCGTTCAGCGCCAGGATGGAAGCACCGTAGCGGTGATCAAGCGCGGTCCGCTCGACACCGTAGATGTCGGTGGACGAGCTGCCCATGGGCAGGAACACGGTGTTCATCTTCGGGTCGTACGACATCGGCGCCCAGCTGTTGGGCGTGCTGCGTACATAGGTGTTGTCGCCGGTCGGCGCCTGCTTGTCTTCAGGGTTGCCCGGGTCGAAGGCCCAGCGCATCTCGCCGGTGATCACGTCGAAACCACGGATCACGCCACCGGGCATGTCGGCTTGCACGTTGTCGGCGACACGGCCGCCGACCACCACGGTAGTACCCGCCATCAACGGCGCGGACGACAACTGATAGTAGGAATCCGGAACCTTGCCCAGACCGGCTTTCAGGTCCACCTGGCCATTGTTGCCGAAACCCTGGCAGAACTCGCCGGTGTCGGCGTCCACGGCAATCAGGCGGGCATCGATGGTGTTGGTCAGCAGGCGACGCTGGCAGTTGGCGCCGGGTGCGACCGACACCGCCTTGACCGGCGTGTTGCCTTCACTGGACTCAACCACCGGGCTGCTGGCATCGAAATACGCCAGGCCACGGCAACGCTGCCAGACCGCAGCCTGGGCATTGATCTCGTTCTTCCACAGCTCTTTGCCGGTGTCGGCATTCAGGGCGATGATGTTGTTGTGCGGGGTGCACACGAACACCTTGTCACCCACCTGCAGCGGTGTGGCCTGATCTTCGGCGCCGTTGCCGTTGCTGATGGCGACGTCACCGGTGTGGTAGGTCCAGGCCGGTACCAGGCTGGCGACGTTGTCACGGTTGATCTGGTCCAGGGCCGCGAAGCGATTGCCGCCTTCGTCGTTGCCGTAATGGGCCCAGTCTTTCTGCGCATTGGCCGGGTTGACCTGGGTCAGGCCGGGGCCTTCACCGGTCGGCGCGACCGAAGGGTGTGGCACGAACATGCCGGCGCCGCCGGCAACCACCGCCACCGCCAGCACGGCGCCGAGCACATAACCAGCACGGCCGCCATTGAGGCCATTGGCCCGACGCAAGGTCGGGTAGGCCAACGCCACCACCAGGCTCAGCACCGCCGGGGCGAACAGACGGGAGATCTGCGGCCAGAAGTTCAGACCGGCGTCGACCAGGGCCCAGATCACCGACAGCACCATGACCGCGGCAAACAGCCAGGCGCCCAGCAGGCGCGACTTGAACAGGGCGATGGCGGCGACGGTCATGCCCAGACCGGCCAGCAGGAAGTACCAGCTCCCACCCAGCGCGGCGAGGTAGCCACCGCCAGCAAGATAGAGCAGTCCGAATACGAGTACGCCCAAGGCAGCGACCCAGATGGGCCAACGGCGCACCGCTGGCGAAGGTTGAGGCTTAGTCATGTTGCATGATCCTGTTGACGCATGAACGTTTCTGGAAGGTCGAACACAGTGTAGGCAAGCCTGTACGACACGCTTGTCAGGACACGATGGGTGACGCGGTTCCACGACCTGCACGGCCTCCCGTCAAAGCTCCCGGAAGGGAAACGGGTGCCGCCACAGCATTAACTAATTAGTTAGTTACGCAACGATATCAAAAAAATCCTGCAGCTGCGACAAATCGCCATAGCGCGTCGCGGTGAAACACTGTTGCACGGGTGGTAATACTGACCAGGTTTTGTCTAGACAACAGCCAGGCTCAGGCCACGTTCTTGAAGAAGGCATGACCACCCAGCACCACGGTGCGGGTAGCGCCCTTTGTCCAGGCTGGCGGTGGAGAGAGGTGCGTGGCGTGGTAATGGGTGGCGCCGCCGGTGGGGTCTGCCACCTGGCCGGCCACCACCTGTTCGGCCACTGCCAGGGCTTGCGCCAGCTGCGCCGGAGGAATGGGACGAGCGCCGCTGACAAAGGGGTAATTAGGATCGCGAAGGTTCCAGCAGCTGAACTGCCAGGGCTTGCGACACACGCCGATGTAGCCCTCGCCCCACCATGACCGTGGCTGGGCGTCCTGCACGCGGTTGCGGATGACCCAGGCCACCGCGATTTGTCCGCGGATGCCTTCGCCACGGGCTTCACCCCATAACGTTCGCGCAACGACATCGTGTACCTGTTGAATGTGTGTCATGGTGATCTCTGCTGATGAACGGTCGGGCGAGGCCAGATTGCTGAGCTGCGCAGGGGTTTGCCAGCCGGCAACGATTCCCCACCGGCAGCGGCGTGGCGGTAGTTTCCCGATCCGAATAAAGCAGCCCAAGGCTTGAGACTTGGCGGTATTGGCTCTACAAATGACAGACCCAGCCTTCGCCGCACACTCACCAGCCCCTCGATCGCCCATACCACCACGGAGGCCTGTCACCGATGCACGCACCTGACGACGACCTGGACATCGGAACCCGCACTTCCGATTGGGGATTGAGCCGTCTGCATGCCGCGACTTCGGTCAGGTGGGTGGCCAAGCTATTGGCCTGGGTGGCGCTGCTCACCGGTGCCGCAGCGCTGTGCGAATACGGGCTGGGTCGACCCCTGCTCGATCACTTGGGGCCAGCCCTCACGGGGATGTCGCCACTGACGGCCATGGCCCTTGCCGCGCTGGCGCTTTCCTGCCTGCTGGGACGGCGTGCGCGTCCCAGTTGGCTGCTCGCCGGAGTCGCCGCGGGCATCGCCTTCGCCTTGCTGGGCGCGCACTTGCTCATCGGTCGTGACGTGTTCAGCGGTCCGGTGAACGCGTGGTTGTTTGCGCCTTCGCCGTTCGTCCACGGCAGCGTTTCCCCGGCCACGGCGAGCTGCCTGGCCCTGCTGAGCGTGGCGCGCATGGCGCAACTCGCCGGTCGCCACAAAGTCTGCGATGTCCTCGCCCTGCTCGCTTTCGCCGTGGCCGGCATTGGCCTGCTGGGTTATGCCTACGGCGTGAAGGACCTGTACTCGGTGCTGCTGTTCAACGCCATGGCGGTCCACACCGCCCTGGCGCTGGTGTGCCTGGCGGTATCGATGATGCTGTTCCAGGCCGACCAGGGCTGGTTGAACGTGGTCACGCTGAGCAATCGCGCCGGCGCCGCGACTCGTCGACAGTTGCTACTGACCGCCATCCTGCCAGTCATCGGCTGGCTGCTGCTGTCGGCCGTCAACGCCCGTGCCATCGGTGCGCCTGCCGCACTGGCCCTGGTAGTGGCAACGGTGTTCATGCCGCTGGTGATTCTGATCATCAAGGATGGCCGGGTAACCGCTCGACTGGACCTTCAACGGCACAAGCAGCGGCGACTGGAAACCACCATCAGGCAGCGTCTGGAGCTGGAACTGGACGAGAAGCGGGCCGAGCTGGAACAGGAATCGGCGCAACGCATCGTCGCCGAACAGGCAATGAACCGCGCCCAGCGCCTGGACGCAGTGGGCCAATTGACGGGCGGCATCGCTCATGATTTCAACAATCTGCTGATGGGCGTTTCAGGCAATCTCGAATTGCTCCATCGCCACGTCGTAAGCGATCCCAAGGCGCTGAAGTACGTGACACGGGCCACCCTGTCGACCGAAAAGGGCATTCGGCTGACCGGGCAGTTGCTTGCCTTCTCACGCACGCAACGCCTGAACGTATCGGCGGTCAATCTCGCCGATAGCGTCAACGCTGCCTTCGAACTGGTGGGTAACGCACTGGGCCCTGACATCAACATCGACATGCAGACGCCGAACCGTCATCTGTTCGTCAGCACCGACCCGCTGCAACTGGAGATGGCCATCCTCAACCTGGCCCTGAACGCCCGAGACGCCATGCCCGATGGCGGCTGGTTCACCGTCAAATGCTCGCCAACCGAGCCGTCGAGCACGCCGCCCACGGTATCGATTCACGTCAGCGACAGCGGCACGGGCATGTCGCCCGAGGTGCTGGCGAAGGCCTGTGAACCCTTTTTCACCACCAAGGAATCGGGCCGCGGCACCGGCCTGGGTCTGGCCCAGGTCTATGGCCTGTGCCGTCAATGCGGCGGGGATCTGAGGATCACCAGTGAATTGGGCCAGGGCTCGACCTTCGAGCTCGTGCTGCCTGCGGCCGAGCGGCCGCAGGTGCCCTCGCGCGGCGTGGTACAGCCCATGACGACCGCGCCGGCGATACCCTTCGCCCAGCCGGTGCTGGTCGTCGACGATGATGATGCGGTACGCACGGTGCTGGTCGATGACCTGCGCGCCCGCGGCTACCAAGTGATCGACGTCGACCGCGGCAGCAAGGCATTGGCGCTACTGGGAAACACGCGCTTCGCGGTAGCCGTCATCGATTTTCTGATGCCGGAAATGAACGGCGCCGAGCTGGCGCGCAAGGCCCGCCAGTTCGTGCCACAGCTGCCGATCATCTTCATCAGCGGCTATGCCGACACCCTTGCGCTGGATGCCATCGCCGGCGCAGTGGTGCTGCGCAAACCCTTCGAACTCGATCAGTTGGACCGACTGGTCAGGGAGTTGGCCAACACAACCGGGCCGAGCGCCTGAGTTTGCTGGGCGTTGGCAGGTGTCGAGGCGTCTGGCAGAGGGCCTGTGTGCGAACCCTGAAAGCTCATTTTCAAAAAAATCGGAACCTTCGGCACAACCGGGCGCCCTAATCACAGCGTACGTACCATGCATACGCCATGGCTGCCTCTTGGGTCTGAGCCAGACCGTCCATCACGGAGATTTTGAAATGACCGACGCTCATAAAGAAACGATCAAGGTACTCAACGACCTCATCGAGACATCGAAAGATGGTGAGGCTGGTTTCAAGGATCTCGCCAAGAACACCAATAACGCCGAACTCAAGGGCGTCTTCACTACCGCTGCTGCCGACACCGCTTCCGGCGCTGCCGAGTTGCAAGCCTACGTCCGTCAACTGGGTGGCGAAGCTGAAACCACCACCAGCGTCGCTGGCGATCTGCACCGTCGTTGGGTCGACCTGAAGTCGGCCATCACCGGTAAAGACGATGTTGCCCTGCTCAACGAAGCCGAGCGTGGCGAAGACGTTGCCAAGAAGAGCTACAGCAAGGCCCTGGAAAACAAGGATGTGACCCCCGAGGCACACGCCCTGATCCAGAAGCAATTCCAAGGCGTAATGCGCAACCATGACAAGATCAAGGCCTTGCGTGACGCAGCTCGCGCTCAGAAATGAGTGAAGGGCTTGGGCGGCTGCCAAGGCCGCCCGAGCCGTGCTCTTCCCGCCACGTCCCCCGCCTCGACAACACCCTTGCCCTCGCGCAACCCACTCAACGTATCACGTAGCCTGCAACCGGGGCTGGTACCTTGACGTCACCCTGAAAGCGACGCCATTCCTTCTCGATTTCCTTGTAACCCATGAACACGCTCACACGCTTGGCATCGGCCAGGTCGCTGTTGGTCAGGTTTTGGGTGTAGTGCGTGGGCACGAATGCCACCGTCATCCCGACCACGGAGCCGTCTTTGCCATACACCGGCCCGCCGGACATGCCTACGGCGCTGGGACCATCGTGGATGGAATAGAGCACGCCATCGTTGAGGTTCTGGAGCAGCAGCTTGCCTTCCTTCACCTGACCACTGCCTTTGACGGGCATCAGCAAAGGGCTGAAACCCACAGCGGTGACGCTTTCGCCAACTGTTGCCTGACGCCAGTGCGGCGCCGAAGTGGCTTTGCGCTTGATGAAGACCACGTCGCCGCGACCGCGGTACGCGACATCACTCAGATAAGGCGTGTGCTTGGCGGAAACTGCATAGTCCTCGTTCCATTGCACGGCCGAGGCTTGATACAGAAGAGGGGCGGGAAGACTGGAGGTGACCATGAAAGCGTCTTTGTAGGCAGCATCGCTTACAAACGGAGTCGGGATGCCATTACAGCCGGAAAGGAGCAGACCGAGCGTCAGGCAGATAGATCGATTCATTGTGTTCCAATGTAGCAATCCCATTTCTGGGATTATAAAAGCAACCTTGCTTGCGTGGTTCTCACCCCTCTGGATGAGAATAGGTTCGCTTGCGCGAGTGTTTGTAAAGACCCTGGATGCCAACGCAGGCCTGTAGCGCTACGTGGAAATCCAGGCCGCCATTGTTCCCTGGCGATCCTGTCGGATCGTGACTGACAGCATGATCGGGTGTCGGTCGGCATGATCGTGAAGCTCAAGAGCTGCACGGGGCATGTCGAACTAACCAAGGCCATAACGCCCTGGATAAAAGGACGCAATAACCGATGATGACATTGTGCCATCACTTGTTGCGAACAAGCAACTTCGATGATGGCTTTTGGCCCTCACGTGTTCGCTTGTACTGGGGGTATCGGTCGAGTTGTCAGAGACTTTAATATCACAGTGACACTACTGTGACGTGGTTCCGCTTTGCGTGCCAAACGATCCACCAGGGACAGTTCAAACCGCCCAGAGCGGCCCACTGGCAAACCTGGATTCGATCCACGCCTTGAACGCCAGAACGGTGGCCGCCGGGAATTTCGAGGACGGCCGTATCAGGTAGACTCCGCCCACTGAATCCAGTCGCCAGTCGGGCAGTACCTGAACCAGTTCGCCCGACGCCAACTGACAGCTCATCAGCCACTCACCGGCGCCGAGAATGCCCACGCCCGCCAATGCGGCGCTGAGCAGGGTTTCGCTGTCGTTGGAGGTCAGGGTGCCCTGGGTCGTCACGCTCTCCTGCCGCTGTGCATGGTGCAGCCGCCACTCCGGAAACGACGCCAGCCCACTGAAGCGCAGGCAGTTGTGCCGGACGAGGTCGCTGGGGCTGAGCGGCATGCCGAACCGTTCGATGTAGGCGGGAGCCGCGCAGAGTATGCGGCGATGGTCGCAGAGCTTGTTGGCGATCAGCCGGCTGTCGTCCAGCTCGCCGATGCGCAGGGCCAGGTCATAGCCCTGCTCGATGATGTCGACGACATGCTCGCTGTAGTCGGCGATGATCGACACACCAGGGTGCGCGCTTAGAAATTCGGGCAACAACGGCGCCACCCACAGGCGCCCCATGGCGGCCGGCAGCGCCAGGCGCAGGACGCCGCGCACCTGCGCGACGCCCGAGGTGGCCTGCTGCTCGGCTTCGGCGATCTGGGACAGCGCCGAGCGCAGGCGCTGTTCAAGCTTCGCGCCGACGTCGGTGATGCGCACTTGGCGGGTCGAGCGCTCCATGAGTCGCACGCCCAGCCGCTTTTCCATGGCGGCCAGGCGTTTGGAAATCACCGTGGGATGACGCTGCAGCAAGCGACCAGCGGCGACGAACGAGCCCTGGCTGGCGACGGCCAGGAAGGCGGCGATCTCGTCGCTGTGCTGACTGTCGAGCAGGTCCGGGGTCATGGCGTCAGAACGATCGCCCCGCCCGACTGCCCCGACTCGAGTGCCTCATGGGCACGGGCGGCTTCGGCCAGCGGATAGGTCTTCCAGATCCGCGGCGTGATGATCCCCGCCTCGACCGCTGCCAGCACGTCGGCGGCGCGCTCCTGATACTCGGCAGCGGATGCCGTATGAGCCACGATCGACGGCCGGGTCAGGAACAGCGAGCCCTTGCCATTGAGGGTGGACAGCTCGACCGCCGCCGGAGCGCCCGAGGACGCGCCGAACGACACCATCAGGCCCCGCGGTCGCAGGCTGTCCAGGGACGCCTCGAAGGAGATCCGTCCGATCGGGTCGTAGACCACGTCCACCTTGCGCCCCTGGGTCAGCTTCGCCACATCCGCAGCCAGCGTGGCCGCGTCGAACACCAGCACCTCGTCGCAGCCCACGGCCTTGGCCCGCTCGATACTTTCGGGCTTGGACACCACACCGATGACGTACGCGCCCAGATGCTTGGCCCACTGGCCCATGATCTGCCCCAGGCCACCGGCGACGCCGTACAGCAGCATCGTCGTTTCGGGGCCCACGGGGTAGGTGGATTTGAGCAGGTATTGCGCAGTGATGCCCTTGAACAGCACCGCCGCCGCCTGCTCGAAGCTGACGCCAGCTGGCAGTTTCACCAGACGTTCCGCAGGATAGAGCCGCTGCGCCGCATAGCCGCCCAGCGGGCCTGTGGCATAGGCCACGCGGTCGCCCGGCTGCACATTGGTGACCCCAGGCCCCACCGACACCACGGTGCCGGCACCTTCCAGGCCGAGGCCGGACGGTAGCGGCACCTTGACCGCACCGTTGCGCTGGGTGACATCGAGATAATTCACGCCAATGGCCGCCTGCTGCAGCCACACCTGCCCCTCCCCCGGCGCCTGCTCGGCCTCAGTGTCCTCCCACAGCACGGAAGGTTCGCCCGGTTGATTGAAACGGATCACTGCGGCCATGTCGTTCTCCAGTCGGTCAGTAGTGCGAGTGAGTATGGAAACTCGCTCGGGGTTCTACAAGACGGTGGATTTGCAGTATATACCTGCATGGGGTGCAGCAATACCGACGTGAAAACGTTGCGCACCTTGCTGGACCGATTGCCTGGGTGACCGGGGTTGTTTACCTTCAGGCCGATGATCGGCGCTGAGTGAGGGAGTCACATGGACACGTCATGGTGGTGATTGCAGACAAAGGCACGACTTCCATAGGCCTGGTGCACGAAGCCTTGTACGGTGCAGTGCGGCGCGGTATCGATGTTCAGCCAGTGCTGCGCGAAGCAGGCATCGACCCTGGATTGCTCGATGCACCCCAGGCAAGGGTCTCGGCCATGGCGTTTTCTCGGCTCTGGGTTGTCCTTGCTGATCGGCTCGACGATGAGTTTTTCGCCATCGACGCGCACCCTCTGCGCAGAGGCAGTTTCCGTCTCATGTGCCATGTCGCCTTGGGATGCCAGTCACTCGAACAAGCGCTGCGTCGGATTCTGTCGTTCCTGCGCGCCACGCTGGATGATATCTACGGCGAGTTGACCTTCCAGGACAACTGGGCGGTATTGATCATTCATGATCGAGGCATCGAAAGACGCCTGTTCAGCTACGGTACCTGGCTCATTCTCGTACATGGATTGCTGTGCTGGCTCGGCGGACGGCGTCTGCCCATCCACAGCATCAGTTTCCGGCCAGCCCCACCGCTGGATGACAGTGACTACCGCCTGCGCTTTTGCGAGGCCCTGACGTTCGGTGCCGGACCGACGACCGTCCGGTTCGACCGCGCCCTGCTTGCTCTCAAAGTCGTTCAGACGCCGGCAACCCTCACAAGCTTTCTGGAAGAGGCGCCGGGCAATTTGCTGGTCAAATATCGAAACGATGAAAGCACCGGCGCGAAAGTCCGCCAGAGGCTCCGGGGGGTGGATCCGGAGAGCTGGCCCGAGTTCGACAGGCTGGCGAAATCGCTGGGCACGTCCAGTTCGACCTTGCAGCGACGACTTCAATCCGAAGGCTTGAGCTATCAACGACTCAAGGATGATTTGCGCCGGGACATGGCCATTCATCTGCTGGGTCGCGAAGAGCTCACGGTCAACGATGTAGCGCTGCAGGCCGGCTTCCAGGACGCCAGTGCCTTCCATCGCGCCTTCAAGAAATGGACGGGGGTGAGTCCGGGCTTCTATCGTCGTGCAGGGCCTGATGAGAAATGAGCGCGACGAAAAATACGCTTGATGAACGATAGCCACGAACGCTTTGTTCGCAAGGGCTGACGAAACATCCCGGCCCGCTTCATGCCTGCCTTGGCACTGTCCAAACACCCCACGCATAACGACGACTTTGGACATGGGCCTATGCCATGTCTGCGCCTACGATATTCGAACGCAAGCCACGGCCTCCTGCCCTTGGCCTTGTCGAACAACACCTGTGCACTTCAAAACAAGAATAAAACCGAAGGAGACACGTTATGCAGCCAGTGAACGTCTTCGCGCTCGCCAAGGATTCAAGGTTCAACCGCTTTCATGGTTTGATCCTTTTCTGGTGCGTGCTCATTCTTATCATCGACGGCTACGACCTTGCGGTTGTCGGCGCCGCGCTGCCGGCCATCATGAAGGACATGAACATCGAGGCGACCAGCGCGGGCATCATGGCGGGCTCGGCGCTGTTCGGGACGATGCTTGGAGCGATCTTTCTCGGCACGCTGGCCGATCGCATCGGCCGGCCAAAGATGACCGCCATCTGCGTCGCGCTGTTCAGCCTCTTCACCGCTGGCGCAGGACTGACCAACGACCCCATCAGTTTCAGCATCATGCGATTCATCGCAGGGCTGGGCATCGGCGGCGTCCTGCCTATCTGCACTGCGCAGATGGGCGAATTTTCACCGTTGAAACTGCGAACACGGCTGGTCACGCTGGTGTTCGCCGGCTATTCCGTGGGCGGGATTCTGGTTGCCCTGACCGCCAAGCAGCTGATCGAAAGTCATGGCTGGCAGTGGGTGTTCTACGTTGCGGCGCTTCCTGTGATCTTGATCCCGTTCATTTTGAAAACCATGCCTGACTCCATCGGCTACATGCTCAAACAGGGGCAGCAGAATGAACTCAGGGATATTGCGCGGAAACTCGACCCTGGCATTTCCATTCCCGAAGACGCGCTCATGGCGGGCAACCCCGAAATACTCGACAAACAGGATTCACCGGTACGCAACCTGTTCGCCAATGGCCGCGGTTTCAGCACGGTAATGATCTGGGCCGCCTTCGTGACCGGGCTGTTCATGGTCTATGCCCTGAATTCCTGGCTGACCAAGTTGATGGCAATGGCCGGCTTCAGCCTGGGGTCGGCTCTGAACTTCGTGATCGTGTTCAACGTTGGCGCGATCGCCGGTGCGCTGGGAGGTGGTTGGCTGGGTGACCGATTCAGCATCAAGCGTGTGCTGGTGTGTTTCTACATCGTTGGCGCACTGGCCTTGGTCGCCTTGGCCTACACCCGCTCGCCTGTCCTGCTCTACGTGGTGGTTTTCGCGGTAGGCGCATCGACCTTGGGCACACAACTGCTGGCCTACGCCTATGCCGGAGACTTCTACCCTTCGACAATCCGGGCCACGGGCGTGGGTTTCGCCTCGGGCGTGGGGCGCATAGGCGCCATCGTTGCACCGGTGCTGATCGGCTGGCTGATCTCCATGCATCTGCCTCTGGAGCAGAATTTCATGGCCATTGCGCTCGCCGGACTTATCGGAGCGGCAGCCGTTTCGCTGGTCAACCAGTCGCTTGCCGACTCCTCCCAGGCACGCTCGGCGAGTTGGTCGAAATCGAGCATGGACAGCTCGGGATTGAATCCCGATGTTTCTAAATCCACTTGAATCGGTACCTATATGAATCGACTGTCTCAACCCCCCTTGAGCCCCCCGCTTCTGGTGCAGGCAGTGGACTGGGCCATCACCTCACGGCGCAGTATCCGGGCTTTTCTTCCAGACCCTGTGGCCCGGGAAGACGTGGAAGGCATTCTCGACGTCGCCCGGTTCTGCGCCACGGGCGTGAACATGCAGCCCTGGCGCGTGCACGCGGTCACGGGCGATGCCAAGCGGCAGCTGTCCAGCGCCATCGCGGATATCGACAACGATCCTGCACATGCCAGCCAGTTGCTCGATCCCTACGAGTATTACCCCAGGGAGTGGGTGACGCCCTATCTGGATCGCAAGAAGAAAGTCGGCTGGGAGCTGTACGGGCTGCTGGGCATTGCCAAGGGCGACAAGCAGCGTATGCACGAACAGCACGGGCGCAACTATCGATTCTTCGATGCGCCAGTCGGCCTGCTGTTCACCATCGATCGTGTGCTTCAAGAAGGCAGCCTGCTCGACTACGGCATGTTTCTGCAAAGCGTGATGGTCGCCGCCAGAGCCCGGGGTCTGCATACCTGCCCGCAAGCTGCCTTTCTGAAGTATCACCACGTCATCGCCGAAGTACTCGGCATCCCCGACGAGCAGATGCTGGTGTGCGGCATGAGCCTGGGCTACGCAGACGATTCCAGTGTCGAGAACGAGCTGGTCACCGAGCGCGAAGCGGTCAGTGCTTTCACGACCTTTCATCACAACAACAAAGAGACTCTCCCATGAAGCCCGCCGACCGTTACGAGTGCCTCGACAAGACTCCGGCCAATCATCTCCCTCTCACCCCGCTAGGGTTTCTGGACAGAGCGGCATGGGTCCATCCGAACCGCGCTGCGGTCGTGTACGGATCGATCACTCGCACGTGGGCGCAGACGCGAGAGAGATGCATGCGCCTGGCCGCCGCGCTGGTCGCGCGAGGACTGGGCGCCGGCGACACGATCTCGATCATGTGCCCCAACACACCCGCCATGCTGGAAGCGCATTTCGGTATTCCCCTCTGCGGCGCGGTGCTCAATACCATCAATTGTCGCCTCGATGCCGAAGGGGTGGCATTCATCTTGAGGCATGCCGAGTCGAAGGCCGTCCTCGTCGATCGAGAGTACGCCAGCGTGATGGCCGACGCGCTTGAACTGCTTGATCCTGCCCCGATCGTGATCGATATCGATGACCCCTTTGCGCCCTTGGGCCCCTCGATCGGCGTGGTGAGCTATGAGGCGCTGCTTGCCGGCGGCGACCCAGGCTTCGAGGGCGTTTGGCCGGTCGATGAATGGCAGCCCATTGCGCTGAACTACACATCCGGTACCACTGGAGACCCCAAGGGCGTCGTCACCAGCCATCGAGCAACCTATTTGATGAGCCTGTTGCAGATGACCAACTGGCCGCTGCCACGTGCTCCTCGGTATCTATGGACGCTGCCGATGTTCCACGCCAATGGCTGGTGTTTCACCTGGGCGATCACCGCTGCCGCGGGCACCCATGTCTGCATGCGCAAGGTCAATGCCGACGCCGTGTTCGACGCTATCGACACGCACGGCGTGGATCATTTCTGCGCCGCACCGGTGGTCATGGCAATGATTGCCGACGCACGTGATCGCGCGCCACTGCGTGCCCCTGTCCGGGTGCTGACAGCCGGCTCCCCTCCGCCTGCATCGGTACTCAGCGCCGTGGTCGCCCTGGGCTTCGATGTGGATCATGTGTACGGGATCACCGAGGTGTCCGGCACGCCGGTCAGTTGTGTCTGGCAAGACGGCTGGGACGCCTTGAGCGATAGCGAGCAGCGCGCATTGCGTGTCCGGCAAGGCGCCAGGGCTGCGACGTTCGAGGGGTTGATGGTGGCCGATCCGGACACCTTGGTCCCGGTGCCGCATGACGGAGTCACCACGGGCGAGCTGTTGCTGCGCGGCAACACCGTGATGATGGGATACCTGAAGAACGCATCAGCCACGGGCAAGGCATTCGAAGGGGGATGGTTTCACACGGGGGACATCGCGGTCGTGCATGAGGGCGGCTATGTGCAGATCACTGATCGTTCGAAAGACATCATTATCTCGGGCGGGGAGAACATCTCCTCGATCGAGGTCGAGGATGTCATTCACTGCCATCCCAGCGTCCTGCACGCCGCCGTGGTTGCCCAGCCAGACGAGAAATGGGGCGAGGTGCCATGCGCTTTCATCGAACTCAAGGCAGGTGCGGCAGAACCCAGTTCTGCGGAGCTCATAGGGTTCTGCCAAGCGCGCCTGGCCAGGTTCAAATGCCCGCGACAGGTCATCTTCACGGAGCTGCCGAAGACGGCCACAGGCAAGATCCAGAAATTCGTGCTGCGCGAGCGCGCCGGTAGCAAGGCGGCTATTTCTCGGCTGGCGTCCAGCGGCTAATGGTCCGTCGACGGATGCGGCTTCACAGACAGGGCGGTGCTCCACGCATCGCGAGCACTGCCCTGACTGTTACCCATCCGAATCTCCTTTGCACGCTTTGAGTGCAGGATTCCCATCCTGGAGCACAGCACCACTCCCCTGAAGCAACGAGATCAAATAAATAACGAGTAAAAACAATCATTTATATTCAATGGCCTGGTTATTGCTTTGGCACTGACGTCACGCGCCCCACGTGACACCAGTTTCCCCCAGCGCCCCCGCGCCCTGGGTGGCCCGGCCCCAACGATGCGGCTGCGGTTCACAAGCGAAACGCTCGACACCCCGTTCAGCCGACAGCGTCGTCGGTCACGTGAAATCAGGCCCCACCTTCCCTCGCCTGCATTTCATCCAGCCCCACTCCTCCCCTTTTCCGGTTTGCACGGCGGCCCGTTCGGCTGTCCGCGATCGGGCAGGCGATGGCATGACGGGGCTGGTTTCAGGAGCACTGAGCATGGCTATCAATCGTCGTACCTTCCTGCGTTCGTCCGCCATTTCCGCTGCCGCATTGTCGGCGTTGAGCTTCAAGAGCCTGTCGGCCTTCGCCGCCGACGACGCGATCAAGATCGCCTCGCTGTACGACAGCTCGGGCGGCCTGGACATCTATGGCAAGCCGATCGTGGATGCACTGACGTTCGCCACCGAAGAGCTGAACGCCCAGGGCGGCCTGCTCGGCCGGCCGCTGAGCCTGATCAAGTACGACACGCAGTCCAACATGCAGCTGTACGCCCAGTACGCCCAGCAGGCGGCGCTCAAGGATCGGGTGGCGGTGGTGCATGCGGGCATCACCTCCGCCTCCCGTGAAGTGGTGCGTCCGGTGCTGGACCGCTACAAGACGCTGTACTTCTACGACAACCAGTACGAAGGCGGCGTGTGCGATCGCAACTTCTTCGGCACCGGCGTGACCCCAGGCCAGACCGTGGAGAAGCTGGTGTCCCACGTGACCCATAAATGGGGTAAGAAGGTCTACATCGTCGCGGCGGACTACAACTACGGGCAGATCGTCACCGCCTGGGTGAAGAAGTACGTCGAGCAGGCTGGTGGGTCGAGCGTGGGGATCGAGTTCTTCCCGCTGGACGTGACCAACTTCGGCGCCACCATCTCGAAGATTCAGGAAGCCAAGCCGGACTTCGTCTGGTCGGCTCTGGTCGGCGGCGCTCACATGTCCTTCTACCGCCAGTGGAAGGCTGCCGGCATGACCGGCAAGCTGCCGATCGCTTCGACCACCTTTGCCGGGGGCAACGAGCACATCGTGCTCTCGCCCGAAGAGTGCCACGGCATCCTGATCTGCCAGAACTACGTGCAGGAACTGCAGACCCCGCTCAACACCGCGTTCGTCGAACGCTTCCACTCCCGCTTCGGCGCCGACTATCCGTACATCACCGAACTGGCGATGGGCGCCTATCAGGGCATGATGCTGTGGGCCGAGGGCGTTCGCCAGGCCGGTTCGATCGAGCGCATGGCGGTCGTCGAAGCGCTGGAGAAAGGTATCAGCCTGGACCTGCCCAGCGGCAAGGTCAGCATCGACCCGGCCACCCACCATTGCATTCTGGACGTGCACATCGCCGAGGTGCGCGATCGCCGCCTGGAGGTGGTGCAAAGCTTCGCCCAGCAGGCCCCTTCGGACACCGCCGCGGTCTGCGACCTGGTCAAGAACCCGCGTGATGCCAAGCAATACAGCATCGCGCTGTAAGGAGACGGACATGGATTGGGCCGCGATTTTTTCCCTGCAGATCGTCGGCGCCATCGCCACGCTGGTGCTGCTCAGCATCGGTCTGGCGGTGGTGTTCGGCATGATGAAGATCATCAACCTGGCGCATGGCGAGTTCATGATGCTCGGCGGTTACGTCGCCGTCCTGGCAACTCACCATCTGCATGTGCCGATCTGGATCTCGATCCTGGTGCTGGCGCCGCTGACGGTGGGCCTGTTCGGCATGCTGGTCGAGCGCTTGCTGATACGCCACCTCTACGGCCGCATGATCGACACCATGCTGGCCACCTGGGGCTTGAGCCTGGCGCTGACCGGCACGGCGACCATGCTGTTCGGCAACACCACCGTGGGCATCAGCTCACCGTTGCCGGGCATCACCCTGGGTACCTATCAAACCAGTGGCTACGGGCTGTTCGTCATCGCCGTGGCCGTGGCAGTGTTGCTGGGGATGTGGGCGCTGCTGCGCTTCACCCAGTTCGGCCTGTGCGCCCGGGCGACCATGCAGAACGCCAAGATGGCCGCCGCCCTGGGTGCCAACCCCGGACGCATCTACAGCCTCACCTTTGGCCTGGGTGCGGCCTTGGCCGGGCTCGGCGGCGCGGTCCTCGCACCGCTCACCGGGGTGATCCCGACGCTGGGCGCCAGCTACATCGCCAAGGCCTTCATCACCGTGATCGGCGGCGGCAGCGCTGTCATCACCGGCACACTGAGTGCGGCCGGTGCGTTCGGCGTCATCAGTCAGGTGGTGACCTTCTTCAGCACCCCGGTGTTCGGTGAGGTGGCCCTGTTGCTGGCCGCCATCGTGTTGATCCGCGTGTTGCCTCAGGGCATCACCGGTCGTTTCTTTCGGAGAGCGTTCTGATGCCTGTCGCATTTCGTGATCTGCTGCCGGTGCTCGGCTGCGCGCTGGCCGCCGTGCTGGTCGGCGTTCTGCCGTATTGGCTGGACCTGTTCACCCTGCTCTCGCTGACCATCTACCTGGTCATGGCCCTGCTGGCGCTGAGCCTGGCGTTCATCTGGGGCTTTGGTGGCATCCTGTGTTTCGGGCAGGCCGCGTTCTTCGGCCTGGGGGCCTATGCCTATGCGGTCGGTGTGCTGAACATCGGCGACAGCACCTGGCCGGTATTGCTGGCCATTGCCGTGCCCGCCCTGTTCGCTGCGGCCATGGGCTACTTCATGTTCTACGGTGGCATCAGCGATGTGTACCTGGGCGTGATCACCCTGGCGGTGACGCTGATTCTGTTCAACGTGATGAATTCCACCTCGGGCAGCGAATACCACATCGGCAGTGCTTTGCTTGGCGGTTTCAACGGCATTCCGGCGATCCCGACGCTCAACGTGCCGTTCGATCCCGAGCGCGTGCTGGAGCCCGAAACCTTGTTTCAGGTGATCGGCGGCGCCTTGATCCTCTGCTACCTGGGCCTGCGCGGACTGCTCGCCAGTCGCTTCGGCAAGGTGGTAGTGGCCATCCGTGAAAACGAGCAGCGCGCCGGTTTGCTCGGCTATGACACGCGCCTGCACAAGCTGATCGTCTTCAGCCTGGGCGGCGGCATCGCCGGCCTGGCCGGGTGCCTGTACGCCAACTGGGGCGCATTCGTCAGCCCGGGTGTGTTTGGCCTGGCGCAGTCGGCGCAGATCATCATCTGGGTCATCGTCGGCGGTCGCGGTACCTTGTTCGGGCCGATCCTGGCCTGCATCGGCCTGCAGGCGCTGATGGCACGCCTGGGCGAACAGCAGACGGTGGACAGCGGCCTGGTGCTGGGCGCGATCCTGCTGACCTTCGTCATGCTGCTGCCGCGTGGCTTGCTGCCCAGCCTTGGCACGTTGGCCGGGCGCGTGTTCAAGCGTCGTCCCGCTTCCACCAGCGCCGTGCCACAGGAGGGCGCCGTATGAGCGTGCTTCTGCAAACCCAAGGTCTGGGCGTCAGTTTCGGCGGCGTGCACGCCGTAAAAGCGGTGGATTTCACCCTGCACCGCGGTGAACTTCGCTGCCTCATCGGTCCCAACGGTGCGGGTAAAAGTACGTTCTTCAAAATGCTCAGCGGGCAGCTGAAGCCGACCCACGGCAGTTGCCACTTCCAGGCCGAGCGCATCAGCGGCCTGCCGCCGCACCGTATCGCGCGCCTGGGCATCGGCATCAAGACGCAGACACCCAGTGTGTTCGACGGCCTCGATGTACTGGAAAACCTGCGCCTGGCCGCCAGTCGCAACCAGAGCGCCGCCCAGGCCCGGCAAACCGCCGAGCAGACGCTGCAACGCATCGACCTGAGCGAACACCGCCACCGTCTGGTGGGCGACCTGGCCCACGGTCAACGGCAATGGGTCGAGCTGGGCATGATCCTCGCCTCGAAGCCGACCCTGGTGCTGCTGGACGAGCCCGCTGCCGGCATGACCTATCAGGAAGTGCGCAAGACCGCCGCCCTGATCAAGGAGATCAACGCGCACAGCACGGTGGTGGTGGTCGAGCACGACATGGAGTTCATTCGCCTCATCGCCGGCACGGTCACCGTGTTCAACCAGGGCGCGGTGCTGGCCCAGGGCAGCTTTGCCGAGGTGACTCAGAATCCGTTGGTGCGCGAAGCCTATCTGGGCAAACAGGAGATCAAGCATGCTTGAAGTCAATGGATTGTGTTCCGGCTACGGGCGCGTGCCGGTGCTGCGCGACATCGCTCTGCGCGGCGCCACCGACAGCTGCATCGGAGTGCTCGGCCGTAACGGCATGGGCAAGACCACCCTGCTACGCGCGCTTATCGGCGAGCTGCCGGCGCTGTCGGGCAGCGTGCAGTTCGCAGGCCAGGACCTGAGTCGCGCCGACGCCAGCCAGCGGGCACGGGCCGGCATCGGCTACGTGCCCCAGGGCCGGCAGATTTTCCCGTTCCTGACCGTCGGCGAAAACCTGCGCATGGGCTGCGTGAAGCACTTCGCCCAGGCCCCGGCCACCATCGAGCGGATCCTGGCGTATTTCCCGCGTCTGCAACGGCTGCTCGACCAACCCGGTGGCGCTTTGTCAGGCGGCGAACAACAACTGCTGGCCCTGGCGCGCTGCCTGTGCGGCAACCCGAAGCTGATCCTGCTCGACGAACCCACCGAAGGCATCCAGCCCTCCATCTGCGACGAGATCATCGAAACCCTGCAACGCCTGCGTCGCGAACAAGGCCTGGGCATCATTCTGGTGGAACAGGACATCGACTTCCTGACGGCGCTGGCCGATCGCATCCTGATCATCGAGAACGGCCAGTTGGTCGATGAAGTCGACCCCGCCAGCACCACCGCCGAAGCGCTTGCCGAGCGCTTCATGGGCTTTCATTCCTGAGGATTCATCGTCATGTCCATTCAACGTCCCACCCAGGCTGAGCTTGCCGACACCGGCCGCCAGCTGGGTCTGCACCTGCAAGCACCGTTACTCGAGCAATACGCCGACATCCTCGAAGCCGTCTGGCAGGACTATGACCGCCTCGACCAGTTGCAGCCTGCCAGCGTCCCCCAACGCTACCCAAGAAGCGCCGGGCACCTGCCGACGCCTGCGCAGAATCCCTACAACGCCTGGTACGTGCGCACCGATCTGCATGGGTCGGCGGGCGGCAAGCTGAGCGGCAAGCGCGTCGCCCTCAAGGACAACATCTGCCTGGCCGGGGTACCCATGATGAATGGCGCCTCGACCCTGCAAGGGTACGTGCCGGACGTCGACGCCACCGTGGCCACACGTGTGCTCGACGCTGGCGGCAGCATTCTGGGCAAGGCCCACTGCGAGTTTTTCTGCGTGTCGGGCAGCAGTCATACCAACGCCACTGGCGCGGTGCACAATCCGCGCAATCCGGGTCACTCGACCGGAGGATCGTCTTCGGGCTGCGCCGCGCTGATCGTCGCGGGCGAGGTGGACCTCGGCATCGGCACCGATCAAGGCGGTTCGGTGCGCATTCCGGCGGCCTATTCCGGCATCTACGGGATGAAGCCGACCCACGGGCTGGTGCCCTACACCGGCATCATGCCCATCGAAATGACCCTGGACCACGCCGGCGTGATGAGCGCTACGGTGGCCGACAATGCCCTGCTGCTCGAAGTGCTCGCCGGTGCCGACGGCCTGGATCCGCGCCAGGATCGGCAGATGCCAGTGCAGGCCTACACCCAGGCGCTCGGCGCGGGTGTTTCGGGGCTGCGCATCGGAGTGGTCCGCGAGGGCTTCGGCCACGCCAATTCCGAAGCCGATGTTGACGCTGCAGTGCGCCGTGCCGCCGGTCTGTTCGCCGAATGGGGCGCGCAGGTGGAAGAGGTTTCCATCCCCCTGCACGCGCTGGGTCATGCCATCTGGACGCCAATTGCCGTGGAAGGCACCACGCAGCTGCTGCGCGGCTACAATTACGGCTCCAACTGGAAAGGCTTGTACGTGGAGAGCCTGATGCGCGCGCAACAAGACTGGCAGCAGCAGGCCGACGCGTTCCCCCATGACCTGAAGACCTGCCTGCTGGCAGGCCACTATGCCCACCAGCGATTCGGTGGCCAGTACTACGCCCGGGCACAGAACGCCGCGCGCCAGCTGCGCGCCGCCTACGACGAGCAGTTCACCCGCTATGACCTGCTGCTCATGCCGACCGTGCCACTCAAGGCACCGAAACTCCCAGCCGCCGATGCCACACCTGCGACCTGGGTCACGCGCGCCCTGGAAATGAACGCCAACACCGCCCCGTTCGATGTCACTGGCCACCCGGCCATGTCCATCCCCTGCGGGCTGGCGGCAGGGTTGCCGGTGGGCCTGATGCTCATCGCCCGCGACTACCATGAGGCGACTCTCTACCAGGCCGCGCATCACTTCGAACAGCACATCGACTGGGAAAGCCTGAGCTCATGAACGGCGACGATTACAAGGTAGGCCTGCTGTTCTCCCGCGCCAGCCTTACGGCGGCGTCGGAAACCGCACAGGCCAACGCCACCCACCTGGCCATCGCCGAGGTCAACGACAGCGGCGGGATCAACGGCCGCCGCGTGACGGCCATCGACGGCGACCCCGGCGCCGATCCGAACGATTACCGCGACAGCGCGCTGCACCTGTGCGACCACCATCAGGTGCAGGTGCTGTTCGGCACGCACATGTCGAGCACGCGCAAGGTCGTGCTGCCGGTGGTCGAAAGCCGTCGGCGCTTGCTGTTCTATCCAACGCTGTACGAAGGTTTCGAATACTCGCCGTACTGCTTCTACACCGGCTCGGCCCCCAACCAGAACTCGCTGCAACTGGCCCGCTACGTCCTGCAGACCTATGGCGGGCGCGTGCTGTTCGTGGGCGGTTCGTATGTCTACCCCTACGAATCGAACCGCATCATGCGCGAACTGTTCGAGCAGGCGGGCGGCGAGATCGTCGACGAGATCTACCTGCCGTTCCACGCCACCGCAGAGGACTTCGACCGGGTCATGCAGCGGGTGCGCGAGACCGCACCCGACGCCATCTATTCGACCATCGTCGGCAGCGACATTCCCTCGCTGCACCGGGCCTACCACCAGGCGGGTTTCGATCCTGCACGCGTGCCCATTGTCAGCCTGGCCACCAACGAGGTCGACGTGCAGGCCATGACCGACGAAGAGGCCGAAGGCCACATTTCGGCCGCACCTTGGTTCTCGACGTTGCAGACGCCCGCCAGCCAGGCGTTCGTCAGCCGCTATCGCGCGCGCTTCGGCGAAGGGGCCGCCATCACTGCCGGCGCCGAGGCCGCCTATTTTCAGGTGCACCTGTTCGCCCAGGCCGCGCGCCGCACCGCCGACGATTCGGTGCAGGCCCTGCGCGAAGCCCTGGCCGGCGCTCGTTTCGATGCGCCTCAGGGCACGGTGCAGATCGACCCGCAGACCCAGCACACCTGGCTGTGGCCGCGCATTGCCCGGCTCGACGACCGACGCCAGTTCCAACTGGTGCTGGAGAGTGCCGAAGCGGTGCCGCCGAGCCCCTACATGGTCGACTACCAGATGGACGCACAGCCATGAGCTGCCGGAGGCCGAGATGACCAGCGCGCCGTCCCTGCTGCGCGAACTCAAGGGCCTGCGCGTGCTGGTGATTCACCCCCAGGACGGTGAGGCCCGCATCGTCCTCGACCAGTTGCAGCGCATCGGCTGCATCGTCGAACAGCGCTGGCCGGTGCCCACGACGCTGCCCGAAGCGGTCGACGTGGTGCTGCTGGCCGTGGAACTCAGCCAGCGCAGCAACACGCAGACACTGGTGGAAAGCCTGAGCGAACAGGCGCCGCCGATCATCGCCGTGGTCGGCTACGAGAACCCGTCGATGCTGCAACTGGTGCTGGAAACGCAACCGGCGGCGGTCATCGAACGGCCCTTGCGGCCGTTCGGTCTGCTGACCCAGTTGCTGATGGCGCGCGCCGCCTGGCGGGCGCGCATCGACATGCTCGCCGAGCTGCGCAAGCTGCAAAGCCGGCAACCGGCGGTGTCGAAGATCTCCATGGCCAAGGCGCTGTTGATGGCCCGCCATCGCCTCGGCGAAAACGATGCCCACCGGCGCCTGCAACGCGAAGCCATGACGCGCCGGACCAGCATGGAAGCCATCGCCCAGCAGATCATCGATGCCGATCCACCGGCCGAACCCGAACAGCCGCCGCCCCGGCCAGGTGCGGGAAACAGCTCCCCCCCATGACAAGAATACGAGGTTAACCCCATGCAAGGATTCACCTTCAGCAGCACTGCCCACCTCATCTGCGCCACCGGCAGCGCCGCCGGCCTGGCCGAACAATGCGCCAGCCGCGGCGCCCGGCGTGTATTGCTGGTCACCGACGCCGGTATCCTCAAGCACGGCCTGCTCGACAGCGTGCTGCCGGGCTTCGCCAGCGCCGGTATCGAATACGCGGTGTACAGCGATGTGCTCGCCGACCCGGCGGAAGCGTTGGTGCTGGCCGCCACCGAGCAGGCACGGCGCATGAACGCCGACCTGATCGTCGGCTTCGGCGGCGGCAGCTCCATGGACACCGCCAAGCTGGTCGCCTACCTGGCGCACCCCGCACAGCGACAGGGCCTGAGCGACATCTACGGCGTGAACCAGGCCACCGGCCCGCGCCTGCCGTTGATTCAGGTGCCCACCACCGCAGGCACCGGATCGGAAGTCACGCCCATCTCCATCGTCACCACCGTCACCGGCAAATCCGGCGTAGTGGCGAACCAGCTGTTGCCGGACCTTGCAATTCTCGACGCCCAACTGACCATCGGCCTGCCCGGCCCGGTCACGGCGGCCACCGGCATCGACGCCATGGTGCATGCCATCGAGGCCTACACCAGCAAACACCGCAAGAATCCCCTCTCCGACCTGCTGGCACGTGAAGCCTTGCGCCTGTTGTCGACCAACCTCGAGCGCGCGGTCAACACGCCGCACGACCTGGAAGCCCGCCAGGCCATGTTGCTGGGCGCCTGTCTGGCCGGGCAGGCGTTTGCCAACGCGCCGGTCGCCGCCGTGCACGCATTGGCCTACCCGCTGGGCGTCAGCTTCCACCTGCCCCATGGCCTGTCCAATGCGCTGGTTCTGCAACAAGTGCTGCGATTCAACCTCTCCGCTGCCCAGGGCCTGTACGCCGAACTTGCCCCCGTGGTGCTGGGCGAGCGCTTGCAATCAGGCGACGCGGCCCAGCAATTCATCGACGAATTGCTCAGGCTGCATGAAGCCACCGGCCTGCCGCTGCGCCTCAGCGAAGCCGGCGTGACCCGCGAAAGCCTGCCGGAACTGGCCCGCAGCGCGATGCTGCAGCAACGTCTGCTGGTCAACAACCCGCGCGAGGTCAGCGAAGCCGATGCGCTGGGGATCTACACCGCCGCGTTCTAGATCCTTGGCAAGCAGCGCGCCGTGGCAGGGCGCGCTGTCCATCGCATCAAATACATCGATGTTAACTATCGTTAAACAACGCTTCACATTCCCCTTGCCAGACGCTTAGATGCGCGACTTATAGACATCGTCCCGCTTTGGAGCTTCACGTGTACGCCCGCCCCGATTTGAAATACCCGCTCCTGTTCGCCCTGGCCAAATGTTCGGTTGCCGTTTTGTGTTTTGCCATGGTGTGGCTGGACATTGCCGTGTTTCATACAGAAATTCTGGAAATGTCATTCACCGAGATCACCCAGGAACTGATGCTTGCGCTGTGCGCCCTGCTCTTTTGGACCGCCCCGGGAACCGGCCGCAAAGGCGGCTTCGAATTTCTCGCTGCAGGCTTCTTCGCCTGCCTGCTGACCCGCGAGCTGGACGGCCTGTTCGACCCCATCAGCCACAGCGCCTGGCTGTGGCCTTTTCTGGCCATCGCTGCGGTGGCCATCGGTAACGCGGCACGGGCAACACACCGACGGCAAACGCTGCAATCCCTGGGTGCGTTCATGCGCACCCCGACATTCGCCGCATTGGCGACGGGCTTTGCGGTACTGATCTTTTCCAGGATCTTCGGCATGGGCTCGTTCTGGCATCAGGTCATGGGCGACGGTTACCAGCGCCTGGCCAAAACCACCGCCGAGGAAGGCGTGGAACTGCTGGCCTATGGCATCTGGCTCTGCGCCAGCTTCGAGTACTGGGTCAAATGCCGGCTTGCTGAAAGCTGGAGTTCTCAAACCGCAACTTCTTGATGTGGAGCCCGCCGATGACTATTCCATCGCCCGTACTGTTCGTTTCCCATGGCTCTCCCATGTTCGCGGTCCAACCTGGCCCTGCAGGCAAGCACCTGGCCGAGTTGGGGCGTGAGCTGACACGGCCTCAGGCCATCGTCATCGTGTCCCCGCACTGGATGACCCGTGGCGAGATCGGCGTGACCGCAAGCGCAGCTCCGGCCACTATTCATGACTTCGGCGGCTTCCCCGACGCGCTGTACAAGATTCAATACCCGGCGTCCGGCGCACCGGCCTTGGCCGCGCAGATCGTCGACATGCTCAAGACTGCCGGCTGGAGCGCCCGCCTGGATGCCGATCGGGGTCTGGACCATGGCGCCTGGGTACCCCTGCTCTACCTGGCGCCAGCCGCGGACATCCCGGTGATCCAGATTTCCATGCCGGCGTCGCTCGACACCCGCGAGGCGTGGAAGCTGGGCCAGGCGCTCAAGCCACTGCGCGACATGAACGTGATGATCGTGGCCTCGGGCAGCCTGACGCACAACCTCTACGAGTTCCGCGGCGCCACGCCCCACGGCGCTCAATACGTCAAGGATTTCGCCGCCTGGACGGCCAAGACCCTGGCCTCGGGCAATCTGGAGTCGCTGCTTGACTACCGGCAATATGCGCCTTCGGCCGAGCGTGCACACCCCACGGACGAGCACTTCCTGCCCCTGTTTATCGCCGTCGGCGCGGCGGGTGAGCAGTATGAAACGCGGGTGATCGAAGGTGGCGTGGAGTATGGGGTGTTGGCGATGGACAGTTATTTGTTCACGTAGAAAGTCCCTCATGGCCAGGCTGCCGAAAGCCTGGGTGTACTGGTGAATTCAATAGTGTCTGTACGGTATCGATGGCCGCACCGTCAGTTACTTTCATCCGTACAACATTCCAGAGACCATACGGACATGCTCATCGACCTGCTGCCTGCCTTCGCCCTCTTCGCTCTGGTGTCCTCCATCACCCCAGGCCCGAACAACACCATGCTGCTGGCCTCGGGGGTGAATTTCGGTTTCCTGCGCACCATTCCCCACGCCCTGGGCATCAGCCTGGGGTTCATGCTGCTGGTGCTGGCGGTCGGACTTGGCCTGGGTGAAATCTTCACCGCCGTGCCTTGGACCTATACTGCCCTGCGCTGGATAGGCGCGGCCTACCTGCTTTACCTGGCATGGTGCATCGCCACCTCAGGCAGCGTGAGCGAAGCAGGAGGCCAGGACAGCACGCCCATGACGTTCCTCGGCGCCGCCGCCTTCCAATGGGTCAATCCCAAGGCCTGGGTAATGGCGGTCGGCGCCATCACTACCTATGTGCCGGCGCAGGGCTACGTCTACAACGTGATGGTTATCGCTGCGGTGTTCGCACTGGTCAACCTGCCCAGCGTGTGCGTCTGGGCCGGCTTCGGCAGCGTCTTGCGCAACGTGCTGCGAGTACCGCGCTGGTTGCGACTGTTCAACTGGAGCATGGCGGCGTTGCTGGTGCTGTCGTTGTATCCGCTGCTGCAAAGCCCGGCGCCGGTGTGAGATGCATATTCGACTGACTGAAACAGCGGATTGGATGCTGTTGAAACACACACAGCTTGCGGCCCTTTTGGACACGCCGACGGCGTTCGGCGTGAGCTATCAGACTGCGGCTCAGTACACTGACGAGCAATGGAAAGAGCGAGCGTCGTCCGCTGGAACAGCATTTTGGCTGGCGTTCGACGGTGATCGACCGATCGGGATGGTGGGTGCGGCAATTGGTGGTGGAGGTCGTTATTGCTTGATCGGAATGTGGATCGAGCGTGCTGTGCGGGGTTCTGGAGTGGCTGCTGGGTTGGTTGATGCGGTGAAGGCTCGTGCCGAGGTGATTGGAGTGGATGGAGTTTATCTTGACGTTTATCCAGAAAACGCACGGGCCGCGAGTTTCTATCTCAGGCAGGGTTTTGTGTTTCTGGATGAATGGGAACGTCTGAAAAGTCATCCGCATATCTGGGTGAGTCGCCCCTAGTTCCGTAGACGCCCGACGGCCGCTTATGGCCGACTTCTGCCGGTGGCGAACGGCAGCTATGGGTCCCTAGTGGCCGATTGCAGCCCGTCGCCACCGGCTGCAGTCGGCCAATTGTTGCCGGTCCTGAGACGAGACTGGATGGTAAGCGCTCATTTATCCGGACTAATCCCCCGATTGCCTGCATCAAAGCGCTCGCGGGCTGCGCGGAAGTTCTCTGCGCTTTCAATCAGCCATGTCCATAGCGGCACCATCTTCGCCAGAAAGCTTTTACCGATTGGCGTGAGACGATACTCGACCTTCGGTGGCACCTCGTTGTGGTCAAACCGTGATATCAGCCCATCACGCTCCAGTTGTCTTAGGCTACGTGTCAGCATGCGTTGCGTAACGCCCGCCAAGCGGCGCGCTATCTCAGCGTGACGCAATGATCCCGCGCTCCCCAACACGTGCACAATTCCCAGCGACCATCGATTGCCAGCGTGCGTCAGTACTTCGCGCTTGAGGATGTCATTCTCAGCGCTGAGCGCGTCGCACGCGGCCTGGGAGTGCCTGATCACCTCTTCTTCGGTCATGCCTTCATGCAGTATCATGCGTGTGCCTTCTTCTGAATGTGGGTCGAGAGTGGCAGGATAAACGCCTCATTCACTCACTTATGGATGTCGCAATGCAATCGCTCAACCTTGCTGAAACTCGAAGGGTACTGGTTCTCGGCACCGGCGAACTTGGCAAATCGGTACTTGAATCGCTAGCCGCTCTCCCGGCCATGAAAGTCTCGGTATTGGTCAGGCCGGTTTATGAGAGCAGCCATGACAAGGAAAAAGTTGACCTCGTCGAATGGCTAAAAAAACTAGGCATCGAAATCATTTACGGGGATGCAGCTGACGATTCAACCGAAACCCTTGCAAGGCAGTTCAGCCAATTCGATACGCTAGTCAGTTGCCTCGGTTTCGCTGCGGGGCCAGGCATTCAGGTGAAGCTTACGGAGGCCGCATTGCAGTCGAGCCTCATGCGCTACATTCCCTGGCAGTTTGGCGTGGACTACGACGCGATCGGCTATGGAAGCCCACAGCCGCTCTTCGATGAGCAATTGGACGTACGCCAGATGCTTCGCGCCCAAAGCCGGCTGCAATGGCAGCTCATCTCCACCGGCATGTTCACGAGTTTTCTCTTCGAGCGTGCCTTTGGCGTAGTTGATATCGAGAACAGCACCGTACGCGCACTCGGTGATTGGGAAACGACTGTCACAGTGACCACCCCTGAAGACATTGGACGGCTGACCGCGCGTATCGTAGCCGAGCCGGTGGGCGAGCCGATTATCTTCTGCGCAGGCGATACTGTTACTTACGGGCAACTCGCCGACACTGTCGAAAACCTCGTGGGGCGTACGATGCGGCGTGAGCAGTGGTCGGTGCCTTACCTAAAAGCAGAGCTTGCCAACAATCCCAGTGATGCGATGCGTAAATATCGAGCCGTATTCGCAGAAGGGACGGGCGTCGCTTGGAAAAAGGAGCACACCTACAACGTGGCCCACGGCATTCAAACATCTACGATCGCGCAATGGGCTCGGCAACATCTTCAGGCATGCTGTTTACAGCGCTGAGCCCATCTCCCGGCATCGAGCGAAAGCAGACGGCATGTGAGCGGCAGCTACGGGTCGGTAGCGGTCGCTTGTCGGCCTCCGCTTCTGGCCGATAGCTGCCACCGGCTAGCCTCGATTTTTCATTTTCCGTGAACAATGCTTTGCCAGCCATGGAAAGCCAAACTAGGTCCGGGCGGTCGCGATTGGAAAAGCCGCTTTCGACCCAGAGCGGCTCTTGCCAGGGGAAACTCAGAAGCGCTTTAGTGCGGAACAATGGCTAGCTTATGTGAGGCTCGTACTCATCATGTAGTGATCAACTGATCCCGGACACTGAATTGCGTTTTTCCTCAGCAACCGCAGGCGCTAACCCTTCGTTGAACTGATGCGGTCGCCGCCAGTTGTAGCGCTCCATCAGGAACCGGCCAATATCCTGTTGCGCTAGCGAAGCGCTCATGTAGCCCACCGTCGGTATCCATTCAGTTTTCAGGCTGCGAAATAGCCGCTCCATTGGCGCGTTATCGTGGCAGTTGCCGCGCCGACTCATGCTCTGTGTGAAGCGGTATCGCCATAGTCTCTGGCGGAAACTCCGGCTGCCGTATTGACTGCCTTGATCACTGTGAAACAGCACATTCTGAGGCCGGCCACGCTTCTCATAGGCCATGTCCAGCGCTTTGATCACCAGGTCGGCGTCGGGCTTGGCCGAGAACGCCCAGCCCACAACCCGGCGCGCATAAAGATCGATTACCGCCGCTAGATAGTGCCACCGACCTTCGGCCCAAACGTACGTGATGTCACCGCACTAAACCTTGTCGGGGGACGCCACGCTGAACCCTCGATCAAGCACGTTCGGGATATCAGGCCGCTCCACGGTCGCCTTTTTATAGGCATGGGAACGCGGCTGTTTGCTGATCAAGTTCATCTCTCGCATCAACTTGCGTACCTTGAATCGCCCGATCTGCATGCCGTCCTCTTTCATCATCAGCATGATGCTCCTGCTGCCCGCAGCGCTTCGGCTTTGCGTAAACAGCTAGTTCACGCGGCAGCGCAAGACGACCCGTTCAGCATCTGGATACAGACGTTTCCGGCAGTACGCGTAGTAGCACGATCGGGTTACTTCAAATACCGAGCACCATAGATAATCGGCTCGTGAGCCCGAAGTTGATCGATTAACGCGAACGCTCGTGTTCCTCGGCCATCAAGAGCGCGGTGGCCTTTTTTAAGATGGATTTTTCCCGTTCCAGCCGATTGATCCGAGCTTCGAGTTCCTGGATTTTTTGCTGCTCAGGCGTCAGGGCTTTGCTGGTCGGAGTAACACCGCCACGTTATTGCTGGAGCTGGTTCACCCCACGGCGCAAGGCCGACTCAACAAGCCCAAGCGAACGGGCTACTTCGGTATGGCAGTAGCCTTGGTCGAGCACCAGGCACGCCGCCTCGCGCTTGAATTCAGGGGTAAAGGTACGACGTTGCTTGGTCATCAGACTCCTCTCTGTGGCGAGCATTCTCGCCTAAATGGGTGTCCGGGGTTAGTAGACCACTACAGACAAGCGATTGGCCTGGCTGGGAAGCGGTCATTGCCCGTATCTCGCATTGATAGGAAAACGATCCGGTGCACCTGGTGTTTCGCGAGGGATGATACGTCACGCCTTTCGCCCAGCACCGTCGCCCATGCAGCTACGAAGCGCCGCGCTTGCCAAGCGGTCAAGGGAGGCGACGCCACCTCTCGGCCTCACTACGCACTACCGCCTGACAAAGCCTGAGCACGGGTGAACGCCGCAACGACGGCGGCGTTGACCAGTGCCCGCAGCGCCTGATCCCGCTCGAACACCTCGACCGCCGCGGCGGTGGTGCCGTTGGGCGAGGTCACGGCGCTGCGCAACGCCGCGAAGTCGGCGTCGGGCTGGGTCTGCAGCGTCGCGGCACCGAGGGCTGTCTGCGCAGCGAGGTTGGCGGCCAATCGCGGTGGCAGGCCGAGGGTGGTGCCGGCGTCGGCCAGCGCTTCGCTGAACAGGTGGTAGTACGCCGGGCCACTTCCCGAGAGCGCGGTGACGACGTCCAGCAACCCTTCGCGTTCGACCCAGCAGGCGGTGCCCACGGACTCGAACAGACGGGTGATGAGGCTGCGCCTGGCGGCATCGACCGTGGACCTGGCGTATAGCCCGGTGCAGCCGGCACGTAGCAGGACCGGCGTGTTGGGCATCGCACGAACCACAGGCGCGCGGCTGCGCAGGGCTTGATCGAGGCTGTCGATGGTCACCCCCGCGGCTACCGAAACGACGATGGCACCCGTACAGGCCTCGTCGGGCAGTGCGGCGAGCACCTCGCAGGCATAGGCCGGCTTGACGGCGACGACGATCAGGTCGAACACGGTGTCCGGCAAGTCCGTGAGGTGCCTGCAGACCATTGCGCTGTCGCTGGCCGTCAGGTAGGGATCGAGCGCATGGATGCCGTCGACCAGCGCGGCGGACAGCCATGCCTCGCCGATGGCGCTGCCCATGCGCCCATAACCGATGAAGAGTGCGTTCATTGTCAGTTCTCGTAGGGCATCTGGCGCCGCTCAGGATCGACGGCGCCGGACGCGTTGGGTGGACTCAAATCATGGGGTGGGGATGACGGGTGGGATATAGGTGAAAGTCGACATCAGCAGGGCGGTGAGGATCACCATCACCGGGAAGTGAAAGATGAACTGGATCGAGGTGTAGCCGATCAAATCCTTCGATCGCAGGCGCAAAATGCCCAGCAGCGGCAACATCCAGAACGGGTTGAGGAAGTTGGGTAGGGTTTCCGAGACGTTGTAGACCATCAGCGTCCAGCCGAGGTGAGCCTGCAGGTCATTGGCGGCGGACATGATGTACGGCGCTTCGATCACCCATTTGCCGCCGGCGGAGGGGATGAAGAAGCCGAGAAACGCCGAGTAGCCGCTGACCAGGAAGGAAAAGGTGCTCGGGTCGTTGGCGAAGCTCACGAACCAGTGGGCGATGACGTCGGAGACGGTGTGCCCGTCGCCACCTGCAACCTTGGTTAGCATGTAGCCGATGCCGCCGTAGAACGGGAACTGCAGCAGGACCCCGGAAATGCTCGGCATCGCCTTGGCGAAGCTTTCGAGGAAGCTGCGGGTGCGCCAGTGCAGCAGCAGACCGAGCAACAGGAACACGAAGTTGTAGGCGTTGAGCTGGGACAACTTGATCAACGGGTTTCCGTCCTTGAAGGTTTCCCACAGCCAACCCGAGGCCAGCGCGACGACGATCAGGGTGAGGATCGGCGAATGCTCGAAGTAGTCGCCGGGGCGCTGCCGCTTGAAGGTGGGCGCGCGGTCTTCGCCGACATCGATGCCCAAGTCCTGTGCGGTCTTGACCCGTGCGTCGCTGGGCGCAGTCAGGTAGCAGATCAACGCTGACAGGCAGGTCACGACGAGAATCACCACCAGGTTCTGCCAAGTCAGGATGGTCTGGTCGAAGCCGATCACCCCAGTGATGGGCAACAGTGAACTGGGGATGCTCTGCGGGGTGGCCTGCAACTGCGCCGCGGAAGAACTCATCCCCAGCGTGAAGCCGCAGCCGAGGCTGAGGTAGGCGGCAGCGCCAGCGGCGCGGTAGTCCAGCCGCAGATCGCTGCGCCGGGCCATAGCCCGTACCAACAGCCCGCAGAAGATCAGACTCAGGCCCCAGTTGACCAACGACAGCAGCAAGCTCAGCACGCCGGTGAAGACCACCGCGCCGCGGGAGGTTTTGGGAATCGCCGCCAGGCGTTGCAGGCACCAGGCGATAGGCGGCGACATCGCCAGCACGTAGCCGGTGATCGCTACCAAGGCCATCTGCATGGTGAACGGGATGATGCTCCAAAACCCTTCGAAGAACGCCTTGCTGACTTCGGTCGGCTTGCCGCCGTTGAGCAGCGCGGCGAGCGCGACCAGTGCGCACGCCGCCACGACAAATACGTAAGCGTCGGGGAACCAGCGTTCGGAGTAATGCACGATCTTTTGAGAAACGCGTTCGATCAAGCCTGCCTTGGCCATGGGGTCTGTCTGCGGTTTAGTGGTGGATGTCGGCATAGGGCACCTGGATCGTCTGTGATCAGCGGTTCAACAGCTGATAGTCAATGGCTCGATGGGAACCGCACGGCATGTCAGGCACCTGTCGCCAGGGCCGTCGTACGGGCTGAGATGGATCACTTTTCCGGAAACGATTTTTACCGAACAGCTTTCACACTGGCCGACCCGGCAACCGCTGGGCAGGGCCACTTTGGCCTTGTCAGCGGCGTCGAGCAGGGTCCCGACGTCGGGCGCCCAGGTGAAGGTTTCGTCGCTGTCGGCCAGCGTGACCGGTTGCGCGACCAGGTCCGAGGGCACGACGGTGTCGACACTGAAGGTCTCGTCGAAGATTTCATGGGCAGCGAAGCCGCGTTGCATCAGCCCTGCCCGGCTGCTGTCGAGGAACGCCGTCGAGCCGCACAGGTAAGCGAGCGGGCCAGCGCGCATCAGTGCGTCGTCAATCCAGGCGAAATCCGGGCCGGCGGAAAAGTCGAAGTCTTCTCCGTGGCGGTCCGTGTCCCGCGGCGCCCAGTACAGGGTGATGAGTTCGAGAAACGGCAGTTGCCGGGCGAGTTCGGCGATTCGGGATTTGAACGGATGGAACTCGCCGTTGCGACAGATATTGATCAGCATCACGCGCGCCGGGTGCTGCGAGCTGCCGGCAAGCGCTTCGAGGTAGCCGAGAAACGGCGTGATGCCTATACCGCTGCCCATCAGCACAAGGGGGCGGTGTGAGGCGAGCGGTATCGCAAATACCCCGGCCGGCTCCGTGAGTTCGACCGCTGCTCCGAGAGGCAGATCGTGCAAGCGCGTGGACATCAGCCCATCAGGCTGGCCCGGTGTTTGCGCCAAGCGGACACCGATCTGCAGCGTCCGGCTGCCTTTGTCGGGGCCGATCAGCGAGTAGAAGCGCTTCAGGTCGTCGTTCGGCAACTGGACGCTGATGTGCTGACCGGGTAGAAAATCGGGCAGCGTGCCATCGTCGTCGGGCTCGAAGACCAAACGCATGACGTCCACCGATTCCAGGCGCTTGGCGCTCAGCCGGAAAGCCCGCGAACTCGACCACCGCCCTCGGTTGCGTTCTGGGGCTGGGACCACGTTGCAGGCGATGGCGCGCAAGGGCACCGAGCCGCTGACCGGGTCACGGTGCGCGTCGCTGAGGATTGCGTTGATGTTCGAGGAGCCGCGCCCGATACCCTGAGGCGAGTTCAACCCCAAGGGTTCGCACCCCTGCCACCAACCGAAGTCGGCGATCACCACGTGCGGGTGCAGTTTCGGGTCGAGGCTGGCCGTCAGGTACGCATCGCCGCCCGGGGTCTGCACCTTGACCCAATCGCTGTCGGCGATGCCGTGCCGTTCGGCGAACGCCGTGGACAGTTGCACCTGAGGTGCCGGGGTTTTCTTTCTCAGGGAGGCGATGTGCCGATGCGAGGAATGCACGAACCATCCTGACTTTGCGGTCGACAGCACCAGGGGGTAAGCCGGGTCGGCGCTGTCGCTGAGGGGCGAGCCGTGGGGTTCGACGAACACCGGCAACGGCGACTGGCCGATGTCGATTAAGGCTTCGGCATACAGCTCGACCCGTTGCGAAGGCGTCTTGAAGCCCGCGGGTGGCGTTGCTGGCTGCTCGGCACGGTATTTTTCGTAGCGAAAGGCTTGAGGGAAGCGGATGCCGGCCGGTTGCGCGCGTAGCTGCTCGACGGTAATGCCGAGCGGCGCCAATTGATGGTTCCAGGCCGCCTCGATGGAGCCGCCGAAGAAGGCGTCGTCTAGCCCCATCCGCGTGGCCAGGGCAAATACGATTTCCATGTCCGAACGGCACTCGCCAAAGGTCGGCAGCATCTTCGCCCGCAACTGGATATGTTCGACGGCGGCCTGCGAAATCTCGAAGCCGCAACGCAGCGCTTCGCGCTCCCAAGGCATGCTCGCCGGAAGCACAATGTCGGCGTTTTCCGCGCCGGGGTTCATGAACATGTCGACGTGCACGTGGAACTCCAGGGCCTGCAACGCTTGCTGGTTGCGCGCCGTTTCCGCTTGGGACACCAGGAGGTTGGTGCCGAACGAGATCAGGTCGGTGACCGCGTACGGCGTACGCTGCAGCACGGCCTGGGCAAAATCCCGCGCGGTGATCCAGCCGTGGCTCGGCGGCCCCATGGGCAACTCGCTCAGCCCCAGCGCCTTGTTGCGTTGCGTCTCGCCGAGCAGCGTTGCGTAGGGATTCATCAGCCGCCACGGGGGCGCCACCGTCCATAGGTTGCCGCCCTGGCGGTCACACGCGCCGGTCAGGGCGTACAAGGTGGCGACGGCGCGCTCAGTCTGGGTCGCGTTGGAGTGTTGTCCGAGGCCCGTCCATGAGTGGTAGGCGAGCCTGGGGGCATCCATGAACAGCGCGTTGAACGCGATGACCTTGTTTTCGTCGATCCAGGTCAGGTCGGCGACATGGGCCGTGTCATAGCGCTGCACCGAACGCTCCAGCAAGGTCAGCGCTGAGGCGTAATGGCGAACCTGCCCATGCACGTCGGTCAACTGCCCGTGCGTCCTGAGCCGAAGCGGTTGCACGCTTTCGCTCGTGGCGTAGGGGCTCGGGGTGTCCTGCCCGGTCCTGATCACAAGCGGGGCCGGGTCGGCAAGGCCGATGTCCGTGCCGCGCAGCACCGCACCGGTGTCGATGTCCACCAAGTGCGGGGCGTTCGTCCAGTCGCGCACGAACGCCTGGTCGAAGCGGTCGGTGGCCAGCAGATGGCGGATTGCGCCCAGCGCCAAGGCAGCGTCGGCGCCGGGCCGGATATTCATCCACAGGTCCGCTTGCTGTCCGGAACCATCGGCCTTCGGGTCGATGACCACCAGCGTCGCCCCACGCTGTCGCGCCGAAGCGATGCGCGACGCCTGAGCGAGCCAGGTTCTCGCAGGGTTGTGGCCCCACAGAACGATGGTCTCGGCCTCTTCGAAGTCGGGCACGCCGATGCCGCGCCCGAAGGTCAGCGCGTGGGCATAATCCTTGTGCCAACCGCAGATTTCCACGGCGTAGATCAGGTTGGGGCTGCCGAAGCTGCGGACGAACCGCTCGACCCATTCGTAGCTGTCGATCATGGGGGTGCCACTGGGCGTGGTCACGGCGAAGGCTACCGCTTCCGCGCCGAGACGGGCCCTCGTTTGCAGCAGCCGTTCGGCAATTTGCCCAAGGGCTTCGTCCCAACTGACTTCCGCCCACTGTGGCGCACCGCTGCCGCGTGGGTTCAGGCGCTTCAGCGGCTTGGTGAGACGCAATGGGCTTTCGATGTGCTCAGGCGCCGAACGCCCCTTGGAACAGAGCGCGCCACCCGTGGGGTGGTCCGGGTCAGGCATGACCTTTATCAGGCGGCCATCTCGAACCAGGTTCGAAGAGCCGCATCTGGACCTGCAGAGGGTGCAATAGCCCTTGATCGTTTGTTCCATTCCGTCTCTGCCAAAAAGAATTCATATTGAGTAGAGCGTCACGCACTACTTAATATCGGAGCAGAAAACGTGCCATACCGCCATCGCCAGAAAAGTCTGTCTTTGAGGCTTAAAACGCACCTTTCGAGTGCAACGTATGGAAAATTTGAGGAAAAAAGTACTAAAGTAGCGCGCTACCCGGGTAAAAAGGTAACGCGCCTCCTCATACGCACGCGCCTGCCAGCCGCCGTGTACCGTCAGGTGGTACTGGCATCCTTCAGCGCTGCGAGAAAGATCGGCTGCCAGTCGAGGATATGCATCTTCACCAGTTCAGCGGCCTGCGCCCCTCGACCTGCGCGGATCAGCGAAATCATTTCGTAGTGCTCCTGCACCGACTTTAGTTGCCGCTCGCGACCGGCCTCGGTTTCGATGCCGTACAAACGCATGTTGTTGCGCAGGTCCATGATCAATTGGGTCAGCTTGGGATTGTCTGCAAGGGATACCAAGCGGTAATGGAAGGCGCGGTCGGTCACCACGTAGCCCACTGTGTCGCCCTCCTCCACGCGCACCTGCACCGCCTTGGCCAATGCCTGCAGCTCTGCCTCGTCCTCGGCGGAACAGTCGGTGATGAGGATCAGCGCGAAAGACTCCAACTGTGCGCGAATGCTGAACAGGTCTTTCAAATCCTTTGGTGAGGTGCTGCAAACACGAAAGCCACGGTTGCGCCTCGGCTCGATCAGGCCGGCGTTGCTCAGCTCAAGCAGTGCTTCGCGAACCGGCGTGGTCGACACACCGAGCGCTTTGGAAAGGCTCGGCACGCTCAGCAACTCGTCCGGTGGGATATGCCCGGAAACGATGCCAATGCGGATGTGCTGCAGGATGGCCTCACGCAGGTTGCCTTCGGTATGCCCTTCAGGGTTCCAGCGCAGGTTGGGGATGGTGCTATGTGGCAAGGAAGACACTCCATGGACGATCGATGTCGCATCGGTCGCGGGATTGTACCGCCGACGGCAAGGGCTGTCCTGGTGTCGCTTCCGGTTAACGGCTGCGACACGCGCCCTGCCCGCACCGCCCCATGGCCGGGAATGCCGAAGGAGCGGTCGTGACCGCTTCGAAGTGGTCTAGCCCCTGGTTCAACGAGTCGAGCCCTGGGTCTGGCACGTCACTAGACGTGCTCTGTGCCACTGCGATCTTTTTGGCCATCAGCTGAAGGCAGGTGAGCTGCGAACTGCAGGAACAGCACCCGTACCGCCTGCTTCTGCCCAATCCACGATGGTGGGAAAGTCCAACAGATCTAGTCCGGTCTTTACCAGGTCCGGGTTGGTGATCAGGACATCGATGCCACGGTCGACCTGGTCGAGGATCCAATCCTCGCGCTTGGGCGTTTCCACCGTGGCCCTGAGCACCGCCACCTTCAGACCTGCTTGCTCCAGGATGCGCTTGAGCCGTGCCATGGCATGCCGCGTTCGGCTGTAGACGGTGTAGGCGAGCATCTTGCGGCCCATCGCCTTCTCCTACCGGCAGAGATTGATCAGTGCCTCTTCCTTAGGGCTGCCTGGGAGAAGAGCAGAGTTGGAAAAGAGCTATCAGATAGCGCCACTGAATCGCCCCTGGTGTTGGCTCGAACTAGAGCCCTGGCTTTGCTAGGCACATGGGCCGCAAACCTCCCGTCAGCGTTTTTGCATGCAGCGGCTAATTGCGCACCTGGAATGGAGCTTGGGTGGGAGTAGGTCTATTTCTGCCGACCATTTCCACGGATCAAGTTTGCCGTTATCTACCAGGCTTATTGGCAGCTATCCGCTGTAATCAAATATCAGGCCTGGACGATGAAAACTCTTCGACGTCCCTCCAGCAGGACCCTAGCTTATGTACCGTCCTTACGCGGCATATCTAAAGAGAAGCACTGCCGCTCTCTGAACGGTCTAGGACCAACAGCCTACGGCTGAACTTTTGCCTTACTGGTCCCCTTTCCAGCCCTCTCCTCCTGGAGGCCGTTGCAGCATAGGGCGGTGGAATATCTCGCCAAGGCCCGCGTAGTACGGGCCTCCCAGGCGCGCTACAGGTCGCATTTTCACTGAATCGACACGTTCTCCGTCGAATACGTCGGGTGAGAGATGGAAGGCAACGACTTCACCAATGAATAGCGTATTGACCCCTCTGCCGAGGACAATCGACTGCTCAAGCCTGCATTCCATCTGCACTGGCGTGCAGGCGATGCGCGGTGGCTTGATCAGCCTACTGTCCAACAGCTGAATACCCAGCGCCTTGGCTTCGCTTACATCAGGTGGAAAATCTTCACCACATCGATGCATCACCTCCATGGTTGCCTCCGTCACCACGTTAACCACGAACTCACCCGTTTCCAGGATGTTGCGTGCCGTGTCTTTAATACTGCCGGAGCGGCTCGCCACGTTAAACGCCAGCATCGGCGGGCTTGTGGAAACGTAGTTATATGAGCTGAACGGAGCTGCATTGACCACGCCATCTGCGCTGATCGTGGTTATCCAGGCGATAGGCCGCGGTGCCACGCAGCCGATCAGCAAGCGATAGCCAGCGGCGGTATCAATCGTGGAACCATCAACAAATACGAAATCTTCCACGGATTATTTCCTTTCACATGAGGTTGCGCGTACCGGAACTTTTTGTTTTTTCGAACGTTATTCAGGACAAGGCAGGACTGTCTGAGGCGGCAGCGACAGGCTGGGCCTGCGGTCCTTTGCGGGATAAACCGATCAGAATCAAAGCACCGAAAACCAGCAGGCCACCCACACAATATTGACCCGCATACAAGGTGCCCGCTGCGGAGGTCAGTTTGCCAATCAGCAAAGGCATGACGAATCCGGCGAAGGAGCCCACTGTAGTCACCAATGCGATTCCAGCCGGTGCAGCGGCACGAGACAGGAAGGTGGGTGGCAGGCTGAAAAACGGGCCGAAGGCGGAGATAGTACCGCCAATAGACAAGGTTAATGAGATCACCGACACGACGATGCTGTAACCCGCGAACGGCATGAGTAGCCAGCCGAAGGCGGCCATTAACAGGCAGGCCGTGACATGCCAGTAGCGTTCTTGGCAGCGGTCGGAACTTCTCGCCACCAGCAACTGAACCACAAGGCCGAATGCGTTGGGAATGACCAACAGCATGCCGATATCGAAGACGTTGCTGATACCTGCATTACGCAGAATGGTCGGCGCCCAGAACACGTTGGTGCTGGTCGATGAAAACAGCGCGAAACATGGGACCAGCAAGAGCAGAAACCTGGGATCCTTGAGGGCAGAAAGAAAGGTGGCGTTGCTGTGCTCTGCTTTCTCGGACCGGTCACGTTCGACCTCGGCTGTCACCGCCGCGCGCTCATCAGCAGTCAGCCAGCCCGCGCTTTGCGGCCGGTCACTGAGAAAGAATACTGCGCCAAGACCCAACAGCACTGCTGGCGCCCCTTCGATCAGAAATAGCCACTGCCAGCCCCGCATGTCCAGCAAGCCCTCGGTCGAGTGCATGATCGACCCAGCCAGCAACCCGCTGACAACCCCCGCGACCGCCGGGCAGGACATCAATATCGCGGTAAACCAAGCCCTTCTGTTCGAAGGAACCCAATAGGTCAGGTAGAGGATGACACCGGGAAAGAATCCTGCTTCTGCGGCCCCCAACAGGAACCGCAACACCGCGAACGAGGCAGGAGACGTCATGAACGCCAGGGCACAGGTGCAGATGCCCCACAGGACCATGATGCGCAACAGCGTTTTACGAACACCTGATCGCTCAAGCATTAAGTTGCTGGGGATTTCGAACAGCAGGTACCCAAGGTAGAAAATACCGGCTCCCAGGCCAAATGCCGCCTCGCTGAACCCCAGGTCAGTCATGAACTGAAGCTTGGCGAATCCGACGTTGGTGCGGTCGATCAATGCCAAGAGATAGCACAACATCAGGAATGGCATGATGCGCCAGGCGACCTTTCGGTAAAGCGCATCCAGAGCAAGTGCGTTATTCATGCCTATCGACCTTTATTTATTATTTGGACGAAGAGCCGAGTGGGCAAGCTGAGGCTTGCCGCGTCACAGCTGGAAGTATTTCAGGCAACGGATCAAATTCGGACCAACGCGATCGCCAGGCCCTGCCCTACACCCACGCACATGGTGGCCAGGCCGTATTTCTCGCCACGGTTCTCCAGCGCATGCACCACGGTCATGACCAGCCGCGCACCACTCATACCCAAGGGGTGGCCCAGCGCGATTGCGCCGCCGTGAGGGTTTACCTTGGGGCTGTCATCCGCAAGGCCAATCCCTCGCAGCACTGCCAGACCCTGACTGGCGAAGGCTTCGTTGAGCTCGATGACGTCAAAGTCAGTGATGGTCATTTCTAGCCTCGCCAGCAACTTCTGCACCGCTGGAACCGGACCGATACCCATGACTCTTGGAGCCACGCCCGCACTGGCCATGCCCAGCACCTTCGCACGAGGTTTGAGACCGTATTTGGCGACTGCTTCTGCCGAGGCGAGGATCATCGCCGCGGCACCGTCATTGACGCCAGATGCGTTGCCTGCCGTGACCGTTTTACCAGGACCGATGACGGGTTTCAGACCTTCAAGGGTTTGCAGGGTGGTATCAGGACGCAGATGTTCGTCTTTATCGATCAGCACTTCGGATTTTTTACTGCGCACGGTGACCGGGACGATTTCCTCGGCGAAGTATCCGGCCTCCTGGGCAGACGCAGCCAACTGCTGACTACGAAGCGCAAATGCATCCTGGTCGGCGCGGGAGATGCCGAACTGCTTGGCAACGTTATCGCCGGTCTCAGGCATGGAGTCCACGCCGTATTGGGTTTTCATCAACGGATTTACGAAGCGCCAGCCGATGGTGGTGTCTTCAAGCTTCATGCTGCGCGAGTACGCGCCCTCGGCCTTGCCCATGACAAAAGGCGCTCTGGACATGGACTCCACACCGCCAGCGATCACCAACTCCATCTCACCACTGGCAATGGCGCGAAAAGCAGTCCCGACGGCATCCATGCCTGATGCACACAACCTGTTAAGGGTGACACCGGGCACCGACTCGGGGAGGCCGGCCAACAGAGACGCCATTCGAGCAACGTTGCGATTGTCCTCCCCTGCCTGATTCGCGCAGCCCAGGAAAACCTCATCGATCATTGACCAATCAATAGACGGATTACGGGCAATCAGCGCTTTGATCGGTACAGCTGCAAGATCGTCGGCACGCACGCTCGACAGGCCGCCACCAAAACGGCCGATGGGGGTGCGGGCTGCATCACAGATAAATACATCGCGGGTCATCAATTCTTTCCTTGTTCAATAGATCATCAAGCGCGCGCAGCAGGCTTGCCTGCCTCGGGCGGAGTGCCGAGCACGATTGCCGCAGCACCGGCGAGCATTAACAGGCCATAGGTGATCTGGGACGCAGCGAGGCTGCCAGTGACTTCGATCAGCCAGCCGACAATCATGGGAAGGAACACATTGCCGATGCCTGATAGCGTGGTAACCAGTGCGATAGCACCAGCTGCGGCCTTTCCGGTCAGCAGGCTGCCAGGCAACGTCCAGAAGGGACCGGTCGCACCGAGCACTGCAGCGGTCGCAACAATCAACAGCACTACCGAGATGCCGGTGGAGGGATGAACCAGCGCGAGCGAAAGCCAGCCGATTGCCGAAATGCTCAGGCAGATCGCGACATGCCAGCGGCGCTCCATGACCTTGTCGGAGTGCCGGCCAACGAAGAACTGCACCACGATCCCCACCAGGAACGGCAGCGCCGAGAGCAACCCGACGTGAAACAGATCGGTCACACCGGTGCGCTTGATAATGGTTGGTACCCAGAAGGCAGCGGCGACCGCGCCGCTGAAGACCGCCAGCGCGGTAAACGCAAGGACGTATACGCGACGATCCTTCAGGGCATCGCGCAACGAATTATGTTTGTCCGTGGACTTGGCAGCGTCTTGCACAAGCTCATCCTGAATGACTTTCTTTTCTTCAACGCTGAGCCACCTGGCCTCGGCTGGCGAGTTGTCGAGGCACAGGTAGGCCACAACCCCCATGACACACGCGGGCACACCGGCGACCAGAAACAGCACCTGCCAGCCCTTGAGGCCAAAGGTGCCATCCATGTGCTGCATGATCGACCCGGCAAGCGGTCCACCCAGAATGCCTGCCAACGGCAGCGCGGCCATGAACAGCGCAGTCACGCTGGCACGGCGGTGACGCGGCACCCAAAGGGTCAGGAACATCAGCACGCCAGGGAAAAAGCCAGCTTCTGCTGCGCCAAGCAGGAAGCGAAAAATATAGAACTCGGTCTGCGTGCTCATCAGCGAGAAGCAGGCGCACGCGATGCCCCAGAGCAGCATGATGCGCAGTACGGTTTTGCGAAAACCGATGCGTTGCAGCATCAGGTTGCTGGGGATTTCAAACAGGATATAGCCGATAAAAAAGATGCCGGCGCCAATCCCGTAGACCACTTCGCTGAAGCTCAAATCCTGCATGAACCCCAAGCGTGCAAAGCCAATGACGTTTCGGTCAATCAAGGCCAGCACATAGCAAATGATCAATAGGGGAAGGATTTTCCACTTCACCTTTGCGAACGTCCGATTGGCGAACTGCTCCCCGGTCTCCACATCAGTGCTGATTTTTGCATCCTGACGGACTGTGCTCATTGTTCGTAACCCTGTTGTTTTTATAGGTAGCGCCAATCGAACGGTATCGCCCCGGTCGATGCCCTGCAGACAAATAGGACAGCTTGACGCATTCGAGCTGCTGCGGTGGATCGCAGCTGCCTAATTAACGCGCCGGGCTGCATAAAAGTCAATAGGTCATTTGTATGACCTATTGACTTTTAATTTCGCTTGTCAGGTAATGCCCCCAGCCTTGCTTCGGTGCTCCGCGATGAGGAAATCGCCGGAGCAGGCTCCGATAAGATGAATTCAGGCGAATAACAATGACAATAAAATTCGGAACACACCTTCTTGCAGTTGGGGCTGTAAACGCGCTGGCGCTGGGCGTAGCGCATGCGGACTTTCTCAAGGACGGCAAGGCGGCGATCGACACCCGCAATTACTATTTCAGCAACGATTATCGCGAAGATGCCGGGCAGAACAAAGTCCAGGAATGGGCCCAGGGATTGACGTTCAAATACCTTTCGGGCTTTACCGAGGGAGACATTGGCTTCGGGCTGGATGCAGCCATGATGGTAGGCATCAAGCTGGATTCAACTCCTGATCGCAGCGGTTCGGGCTTGTTGTCTCGAGACGCCGAACCCCGAGCCGGAGGAGCAAGCTATTCCAGAGAAGCCAAGGATGAGTATTCCAAACTGAATCTGACCGGCAAGGTCCGCCTGTACCAGGACACTGTCGTCCAGTACGGTGCTTTGGCGCCCAGTCTTGGGGTGTTGCAGCCCAGTTCCACTCGCCTCTTCTCTCAAGGCTTTGAGGGCGCGCAAATCACTAGCAAAGCTTTCGACAAACTGACTTTGTCGGCAGGTCGACTGGACAAGGTTCGCCAGCGTGACTCGACCGACTACCAGGACATCAGCATTGCCTATGCCAGTGGCCAGTACGCAAGGACGTCAGACGGTAACAAGTTCAACTTCGCGGCGCTGGACTACCAGTTCAGCCGCGAGCTGAACCTGACCTACAACTACGGAGAGTTGGAAAACGTCTACGGCCAGCACTATCTGGGGCTTAAGGCCAAAGTCCCAATGGGCCCGGGGCATGTCGTCGGTGACATGCGGCTGTTTTCCTCCAGCGATGTCGGCGGGTCTGAGGCAGGACACATCGATAACAAGGTCTACAGCGGCATCGCCGGTTACAGCCTCGCCGGCCATACGCTGCAAGGTGGCTATCAGAAGATCAAAGGCGATGGTGCTTTCCCGTTTCTGGATGGCACCGCAACTTATCTTTTGACAGAAATGATGATCACTAACTTCACCAAGGCTGAACAGCGCTCCTGGCTGCTGCGCTATGACTATGACTTTGCCGCGGCAGGTTTTCCCGGTTTGACGTTTACGTTGCGCTACGCGAAGTCCGATCAGGCGCAAGTCGCCAGAGTTGCCTACGAAGGCACGGAGCGAGAACTGGATACCGATCTGGGCTACGTCGTGCAAAGCGGCACGTTCAAAGATTTAGGCGTTCGCTGGAGACACGGCGTGATGCGCAATAACTACACCCGTGACAGCGACCAGGACCGCCTGATCGTGGATTACACCTTCAAATTCTGATCGAGCATGAGGTGTCTGGGGACTGTTGTTGATCATCGAGGCACCGCATTGCCCGGGCCGCAAAACTGCAACGGACAGAGATCAAATCGATGAACATGAAAACATGCGTCGGCTGGCTGAGTCTCATGGGCGCTATGGTCTTTGACCAACCGGCGCTGGCTCTCAACGAAGAAAACAAAACAGTCAAAAATGCAGAAGCAACCATAGGCTACTCGGTACGAGGCACGGGACCGCTGGTGGTAGTGCTGGCATCAACAGGTCGCGGCACGGCGGAGTTTGGCGTCTTGGCGGATCGACTGGCCGAACGTGGCTATCGGGTGGCCCTGCCAGAGCCCCGCGGCATCGCCCCCTCCCAGGGCCCTATGAAGGACGTTACTTTCCACGACTTTGCCAATGACTTCGCAGCGGTCATCAAAGGCGAAGGCGGCTCGGCCATCGTCGCAGGCCATGCCTACGGGCAGTGGATTGCCAGAACGATGGCGGCGGATCATCCAATGCTGGTCAAAGGTGTTGTGATGGTGGCAGGCGGTGCGCGCAAATGGCCCGCTGAATTATCAGCAGCCATTACTACCATCAACTCCCCGGCGGCGACACAGCAGGAAAAACTCGCCGGTCTGCGTCTGGCGTTTTTTGCCGAAGGCAATGATCCGACCCATTGGCTGCAAGGATGGTATCCAGCCGTCACCGAAAGCCAGCGAGCAGCTCGCCCGTTGACCCGACAGGAAAGCTGGTGGGCGGCTGGCGATGCGCCGATTCTCGATCTGCAAGGTGGAGCCGATCCATTTCGTCCGGAGAGTTCAAGAATGGAAGTCAAAGAGGAGTTCGGCGAGCGTGTCAGCGTCCAGGTAATACCCAATGCCAGCCACGCACTGCCAGCAGAAAAACCCCTGGAGACAGCTGACGCCATTGCAGATTGGGCCGACCCGCTGGTGAAATGACTTTCAGGTTATCGCTTCGAAAAACCGGCAGAAGCCGGTTTTTTTATTGCATTGTCATTAGCGACCAACAAACACCGGCTTGCGCTTTTCAACCACCGCACGGGTCGCCTCACGGGCATCCTCGGTTGCCATCAGGCGGGTGCTGTAGTCCTGCTCGACCTGATAGCCCTCCTCCACCTGCATGAACTCGATCTCGTTGAGTGAGGCCTTGCCCATACGCAACCCCAGCGGGCTCTTGGCGGCAATGGTGCGCGCCAACTCCCAGGCGCGGGTCATCAATTGATCGGCTGGCAAAACTTCTTCAACAAGGCCGATGCGCAACGCCTCTTGAGCATTGATGGGTTGTCCGGTGAAAAACATCTTGCGCAGATTGCCCTGGCCGATCAGTCGACCCAGATGCGCGCCGCCACCACAACGACCCACATTGATTTCCGGCATGCTGAAGCTGGCTTTTTCAGAGGCCAGACGGAAGTCGCACACCGCCGCCAGTACCGTCCCTGCACCCAGCGCAGGACCATTGACCGCTGCAATCACCGGAATCTCGCAAGCACGCACCGCGGCAAAACATTTGCGAACCACCGCCGCACGCGCCGGGTCCTTGTCGACCGTCGCGGCCAAAAACTCGTGCAGATCCAGCCCGGCGCAGAACGCACGCTCGCCGGCCGCCGTGAAGATTGCGCAGTTGACCGATAGATCCTTGCCCAGGGTCTCGAACAATTCACCAATGGCCTGATAGTGCGCCAGCGTGATGGCGTTGACCGGCGCCCGGTCAAGGGTGATGACGGCCACGCCGTCCTGAAGATCCAATCGAAGTTCTTGCATGAGAGCAGCTCTCTTATTGATTTAAAAACCGAACAGCTGTGCGGGGTTGTCGACCAGAATCTGTCGCACAATGGCGTCGTCATTCACCCAGTCTTGAAAAGCGTTGAGCAGATGCCCCACGTCCGGAGAGTTTTCAGCCATTCGTACGAACGGCCAGTCGGAGCCCCAAACCAGACGATCCGGGCGAGCTGCGATCATGGCTTGATGAAAAGGTTTTACGTCGTCATAGCCCGGTGCCTGCTTCGACACCCGGCACAGCGAAAGTTTGGCCCACACCTTCCCGGTGCCCAGCAGTGCAAGAAAAGATTTGAAGCTGGCCGAGTCCACGCCTTCGCTGACATCAAACTGGCCCATGTGATCAAAGACCACCGGCACGCCGAGGTTCTGAATCTGCTCGAACACATTCGGACAATCCGAGGCTCGTGCCCAGATATGCGCCTGCCATCCCAACTCACGCATCTGCGGTGCCAGGCGCTTGAGCGTATCGATACCGATGCTGCCGGCGTAGCGCTTGCCGGAAGAGGGATCGAGCATTTCGATGAATCGCAGTCCACGCACGCCTGCCGCATGCAGGCGTTGCAATTGCTCATGGCTGATGTCTGCGTCAGCCACAGCGATGCCGCGCACCCGATCACCCATCAATTCCAGGGCATTGACCAAAGCCCGGGTATCCGTGCCGTAGGGCGCTGGCTGGACCAGTACTCCGCGACTAAAACCCGCGGTGTCGAGCATCTGTCGGTAGACCTCAGGGAGCGCCAGCGGAATGGCATACGTCGCAGGCCCTGTCGGGAAGGTCGCAAGAGGCCCGAACACATGACAATGCACGTCGCAGGCGCCAGCCGGCAGAGGCCGGTGCGGTGCACTTGGCATCCGCACATCGACGGTGTTGATAGGCTCGCTCATCGCTCACCTCCACTGGCCACCGCAAACGGCTTCTTGCTCTGGGCCAGTCGGGCCAGTGACCATGCCCCTTCGTGGCCTTGGGAAAGATCCTCAAGCAGGTTCGCCGCACCGTTCGGCAACGGGACCTGATGCACGTTGAGTGTCATCGCCACCAGCGTGTAATAGCCGATCACCGAAGAAAGATCGACCATAGCGACCGTCCCCCAACGCTGGTGAAGACGCTCATACAGGGCCTGTTGAACATTGCCTTTCTGTTGCAGCTGACAGGCGAACTCGTAGATATCTGCATCATCAGCGTTGTCAAAGACTGGCGATTCACCGCAACGCAGCGCCTCAATGACGTCGGCAGACAAACCTGCGCCCAGACCGTCCTGCGCATGGATGTACCATTCCAGCTGGCTATTCCAGCGCCGGGCCGTGACCAGGATCACCAGTTCGGTGACGCGCTTGGGGAGCGATGTGTTGAAACGCAACACTTCACCGAACTTCTGCCAACGATCAGCCAGCACCGGGTTATGCATGGCGGCCCGTAAAGGCCCCACCAGACGACCGCGCGGGCCGCCTACCACCTCGGCATACACCTTGGCCTGTTCGGTGGTCATGCCCTCGGGATCGAACAAGGGTATCCGGGACATTTTTCTCTCCATTCCTGAATATTGATCAGTGAGCGGGTGGGCGCGTCACGACGCGCGGGTAATTCCCAGCTCGCGAAATACTTCGTCAGTGTGCTGCCCCAACAAAGGCGGAGCACGTTCGAAATCCAGCTGCGCGTTGCTCAGGCGAATCGGGCTGACTACCTGGGGCACGGTGCCGGCCAGTGGGTGCTCCAACTGCCGGAGCATTTCCCTTGATTGAACCTGCTCATCGGCGAAGACCATGGGAATTGTATTGATCGGGCCGCAGGGCACGCTTTCACGCTCCAACTCAGCCAGCCAGTACGCCATGGGTTTTTCCGAGAAACGTTTTCTGATCACTTCCAGCAACTCAGGCAAGTTACGTACCCGGGCCTGGTTGGTGGCATAGCGCTCATCAGTGGCCATTTCCGGACGTTCAATAACCGCGCAAAAGCGCTGGAACTGCCCGTCGTTACCCACTGCAAGAACGATATGCCCGTCAGCACATTTGAATACATCCTGCGGCTGGATATTCGGATGGCGATTGCCAGCGCGCTTGGGTTCTTTGCCCGACACCAGATAATTCATCGCCTGGTTCGCCAGGATCGCGGTCTGCACATCGAGCATTGCAATGTCCACGTAGTCGCCCTGCCCCGTGCGGTCACGATTGGCAAGTGCCGCCAGCACGCCCACCGTGGCGTACATGCCGGTCATGATATCGACGATGGGAATCCCCACTTTCTGAGGACCGCCACCAGGCTCGTCATCGCGCTCGCCCGTGACACTCATCAAGCCACCCATGGCCTGAATCATGAAATCGTAAGCCGCATGATCGCGTTTCGGTCCCGTCTGGCCGAAGCCGGTGATCGAGCAATAGATAATGTCGGGTTTGACGGCCTTGAGGTCTTCGTAGCCCAGGCCATACCGTTCAAGCGTGCCGGACTTGAAGTTCTCCAGCACGATGTCGGAGTGGGCCGCCAGGTCACGGATGATTTGCTGACCCTCAGGATCGGCAAGATCGACTGTCACAGAACGCTTGCCGCGGTTAACCGCCAGATAGTAACCGGCTTCTTTGGTCGCGTTGCCGTCACGATCCTTGAGGAACGGAGGCCCCCAGGTGCGGGTATCGTCGCCAACTTCCGGACGCTCGACCTTGATGACGTCGGCCCCCAGGTCAGCCAGCACTTGGCCGGACCATGGCCCGGCCATGATGCGGCTTAAATCCAGAACACGAATATGGGAAAGTGGTCCAGCCATGCTGATTGACTCCTTTAGAGTTTTATTAGGCGCTTGCCACTTCGTCGTTACGTACGACAGTGGCTATGGCGGAAGGACGCTCACTGAAGGTTTTGTACCAGGCCGCAAGCCGGGGCCGGTTTTCACGCCAATTCAGGATTTCCCAGCGGAAGTCCAGGTGTCCCAGCGCGCAAGCAATCGCGATGTGGCCGACGTTCAAGGGCGCGACCTCAAGCTCTGAGGCTTGCAGTTCCAGAGCATCGAGAATGCGTTGGGTTTTCAGGGCGAAAGTGGTCAGATAGGCGTCTTCGGCCGCATCGTGGGTCAACCCACGGTCGCTGAACCAGTTGCGCCAGACCAGCAACAGATCCAGGAAACCGTCACCCAGAGACTGCCAGGTCATCGCCTGAAAGTAGGCGTCTGCATCCTGGGGCACCAGACGATGGCCTTCATGCAGGCCGTCCAGGTATTCGCAAATCACTCTGGAATCGAACAAGGCCTGACCGCCTGGCAACACCAGGGTCGGAATCTTGTTCAACGGGTTATCCCGCAAGACCTGTTCATTGGGTTGAGTCATGCCCACAACGTTACGTACACACTCCACGGCGTCCAGCTGCCCCGTTTCATGCAGCACAATCATCACCTTGCGCACAAACGGTGAACGTGGAGACCAATGCAGCTTCAGTGGCGTTGCTGACCTGCAAGAGATAGCTTTTTTTGTAAAGGTCACTTTTATGCCTATCAACTAACTTTATGACCTTTTCAGTATAAACAGGTCCCGCCCAAGACTTCCACCCCGTCGGGGCAGATATTTTCAAGGATATAAATGAACGGAAATCAGACCTGTGAGGGGGGGCTGGTCAGTTGCGCAGAAGGGCGTGCCTCGAAGCTGGCATGCCACTGGGTGAGCATCGGCCGCTTCGCACGCCACTCAAGATCGCTGAAGCGCACCCCGAGGTAGCCCAGTGCGCAGCCAATAGCGATATGCCCAATACCGTAGGGCACGGCTTCAAGCTCGGCGGCCTCAGCCTCAAGCCGGTCCAGGGTCGCATCGACTTTCAGGCGTGCACTTTGCAGCAGCGCCGTAATGTGGTGTTCAGGCCCGCGGTCACGTTCGTGCCGCCAGGCAATCAGCGTGTCACACAAGCCATCCCCCAGGGCTTGCCAGCGCAATGCCTGCCAGCGCTCGTCACCCTGGACGGGATACATCGATGCACCGGTGCTCAGAGAATCGAGGTATTCACAAATCACCACCGAATCAAACAACGCCTGACCGCTCTCCAGGACCAGAGTTGGAATCCTGATCAACGGATTTTCAGGGATCAGGTCCAGATTGGGTGCTTGGCTGGATACCTTGGTCCGGATGCATTGCACCCGGCTCTCGAGCCCCAGCTCATGAACGCAACACATCACCTTGCGGACAAACGGCGACAGCGGCGACCAGTGCAGAATCAACCCGGTCATTTAACCGTCACCTTCACATCCAGGCGCACAACATCGCCCCGGTAAACACCGTCACCCACAAACACCAGGCGACCTTTGGCATCCACTGCCGTGCGGTAGCAGTAGACAACAGGGGCATTGAGCGGGATCTCAAGCGCCTCGGCGATTTCCAGGTCGGCCGTCCCCACAGTGATCGTCTGGTGGACCTCGGTCAATTTCAGCCCTGGCAAATCCCGAAGGATTCTCAAAGTGGTGTGGTTGGCGAGCATTTCGTGGGGAATCTTGCGGGTCAGTCGCTCGTCAATGTAAGCATTACCAATGTAGTAAGGCCGGCCATCGCGCAGATGACGACGACGCCAGCATCGATACTCGGGAGCCAACTCGCCGATTTTGTGCTGAATGTTCACCGGCTGTGCCTTGACGTCGAACGCCAACACCTCTACAGACGCGCCTTCGGGCGAAAGCAGCAGCCCTGACCAGTCAGTCGGCACCTCGCACCACATTTGCTCCTGAGGCTGCTGGATAACAAACGTACCTTTGGCCCGGTAGCGCTTGATCAGTTTGTCGTCTTCCAGAATATCCAGCGCCTGCCGGACAGTAGCACGGGCAACGCTGCACTCGGCAGCCAGATCGTCGACCGTGGGAATCTGCTCACCAACGGGCCAGACGCCCTGCTCGATACGCCGGCGAAACAAAGTCGCCAGCTGGATATAACGCGACACACCGCTGCGACTGAAATCGACGCCTGGCCGGTTCAGAAAGTCCAGTTCACTCATCTCGATTGCCTCAAATCAGGGCGGAACAGGCCTCCTGCCTGCCCCGTATAAGGCGGCAAGTATCGCATAAAAGGCAAAATATTGGTCAATTGACCTTTTTGCCGGAAACGCTTTTGATTCTATAGGTCAGTCTATTGACTTATAGCGAATGTTACTCGTATGGTTTCGCTCATTCATGGCGCTTTTTTACGCCTGCGCAGCCAACGAGGATTCTATGACAAACAACTCCAATCCCCTTTCCGGCCTTCCTGCCAGTACACGAATCGGTGTCATCGGCGCCGGAACCATGGGAAACGGTATCGCTGCCGTGGCCCTGCGCGCAGGTCATGAGGTCAGCTTGCATGACACCCGCCCGGAGGCATTGGACAAGGCCGCCGAGGCGATTGAAAGCATTGTTGCGCGCTGGGTGAAGCGCGGTGACCTGCAGGCCTCTGATCAAGCCGAATATCGGGCACGCTTGAGGCTGATATCGGCACTGGAAGCCTTGAATGACTGCGGGCTGGTGATCGAGGCCATCATTGAGGACCTCAAGATCAAGCAAGAGGTATTCAGCGCGCTTGAGCAGGTGGTGCGCCCAGATGCGATTCTCGCCAGCAACACGTCATCCATCTCGATCACGGCCATCGGCGCGGGAATGCAACACCCGGAACGCCTGGTGGGCATGCACTTTTTCAACCCGGCCACTGTGCTGCCCCTAGTGGAGATCATCAGCGGTGAGGCAACTGATCCTGAGGTTTCAGCGTTGATCTCGGACACCGCTGCAGCATGGGGCAAGTCGCCGGTTCATTGCCGATCCACGCCCGGTTTTATCGTCAATCGAGTCGCAAGGCCCTTCTATGGCGAAGCCATGCTCGCCCTTCAGGAGCGTGCATGCAGCACGGGGACCCTGGACGCCGCACTGCGCGACGCCGGTGGATTCCGCATGGGACCACTGGAATTAATGGATCTCATCGGCCATGACACCAACTTTGCGGTGACCCGGACCGTTTACAACAGCTTCTTTCAAGATGCGCGCTACAAGCCTTCACTGGTCCAGCAAGCCCTGGTAGACGCGGGCTGGCTGGGCCGCAAGAGTGGCCGCGGATTCCACTCTTACGCCGAGGGAGCAGCAGCGCCGACAGTGGACCTTGCACCGCCGTCGGAGTCGCCAAGGCAGGTGGTCTTCATGGGAAAATTTAACGGTTTTGACGACATATTCAGTTTGGCGAATGAGAGCAACTTGATCGTCGAACACATAGCCGGTCAGGGCTTGATCTCGCTGAGAGACGTCCAGCTGCTGCCGTCGAGCGGATTAACCGCCACTCAAATCGCGGCTGAAGGTGCCAATCGCAACGTCGTGCTCTTTGATTCGTCAGTCGACTACCGCAAGGCCACCCTCATCGTGCTCGCCAAAGCGGATCAATGCTCTGACCAGGCACTCTCCCTTGCAGTAGGGTTCTTTCAAAAGCTGGGCAAAAACGTCGCAGTCATTGATGACATCCCCGGTCTGCTCGTGCTGCGCACCCTATGCATGCTGGCCAACGAAGCTGCAGAAGCAGTGTGCCATGGCATCGCCAGCGCAGCAGATGTCGATACCGCGATGCTCAAAGGCGTGAACTACCCGATAGGCCCCTTGGCCTGGGCGGATCAGTTCGGCAGTCACCACGTAGTCCGCGTGCTTGATCATCTGGCCCAGGCATACCCGGATGGTCGGTATCGCCCCAGCACCTTGCTGCGGCGCAAGGCACTGACCGGTGCCCGGTGGATCAACTCCAACTAACCTGCGGAAAACAATCATGAACCTGCCCTCCTCCCCGGTACACATCAGCCTGCATGACGGCTGTGCGGTCATCACCATCGACAGAGCCGAGCGCCGCAACGCGCTGAATCTTGAAGTCAAAAACCTGATTGCCGACGCAGTCATTGAGCTGGAGAGCAACGCCGACATCCACGCCATCGTCATTACCGGGGCGGGTGGGTATTTTGTTGCCGGCACCGACATCGCCGAAATGGCCGACATGACCCCTTTGGAGCACAGCCTGCAGGCGACGGGTCGAGTATTCGAAGTCCTGCGCAGTTGCAGCAAGCCACTGATCGCCGCGGTTGAAGGTTACGCGCTGGGCGGAGGCTGCGAGCTGGCATTGAGTTGCGACATCATCATCGCCGGACGCTCAGCTCGGTTGGGGCAGCCGGAAATCAACGTCGGCATCATGCCCGGTGCTGGCGGAACACAACGACTGCTGAGAACCATCGGCAAATACCAAACCGCATTACTCACCATGACAGGTGATGCGATCAGTGCGGAACAGGCGTTTGCCAATGGCATGATCTCCCAGCTCTGTGACGACAATCAGGCCCTTGAAACAGCCCTGCAAATCGGGAACAAGATTGCCGCCAAGCCCTCTATGGCAATCAAGGCGATCAAGGAAATGCTCAGCATTGGCCAGGACGCTCCACTGCAAACCATGCTAAGTCTGGAGCGCAAAACCTTCACCCTGTTGTTTGGCAGTCACGATCAGAAAGAGGGCATGGCCGCCTTCCTGGAAAAACGTAAGCCCGTGTACCTGAATCGATGACATCGCACTGGCAGCAATAAGTAGTTGTGCTCTGGGCTTCCGATGGAGATATGAAGTGAAAAGTCTGAACAGCCTTCCCATGGTGCTGACCCTTGCCGTCGTGGGCTCAGCCCAGGCAGCGGATCAGTCCGCCGAGAGCAGCTGCCGCTCGCTATCGTTCGCTGCGCTGCCAGACACCGTACTGAAGACACCCACTCTGGTGGCTGCCGGCACCATGCCGGATTCCACGGCAAGCTTGCCGGCCCATTGCCTGGTCCGCGGCACCATCGAGCCTCGCGTTGGAAAAGGCGGTGTCGCATTTGGGAGCAAACTTGAACTGCGCCTGCCGGTTTCCTGAAACGGCAGGTTATGTTTCAAGGTGGCTCGGGCACGGATGCCATCGTGCTGCCAGCCTATGGCGAACGTAACCAGCCAAAAGGCAATACTCCGGCCCTCGCTCGAGGATTCGCTGTCGTGACCACCGATGGTGGGCATGAGGACAAGGACTCGTCCTTCGGCCTCGACGCCAAAGCGCGCACAGACTGGGGCTACCACAGCATCGATATCGTCACCCAGGTCGCGTCTCTAATGCAGCGTCCAAATCAGGGTTTGAATGGATCAATCAAGCCAGACCCAAGTCCTGCCTCGATGGCTCCCATGCATGCCAGCAATCTCCGCCGCAATTACCTGATAGCGGATCAGCTGGGTTGTCGAGTAAGCATTCGCAGATCGTACAGTATTCCGGCTCGTTGCTGTTTGTCATGATCCCGCTCCCCAAACGTCCGGTCTTGGCCGATAGCGGCCTGCGAACGCCCGCATCCGGCCAAGAGCCGTGATTGACGCCACGGCCTTGGTCCATGAGATCGCGCCTGATGCTTCTCATCCAGCCTTCTTCTGGTCAAGCAATGCATCCTTCCAAACGAATACGCCTACGCAATTGCAGCACTACACCGCTTTCCCCAAACGCTCAACCAGTCTGATCAGATAGCCATCAGGATCTTGCACGATGAACTCTCGCTGCCCAACCTCGCCCTGGTCCACCCGATACCAAGTGTCCGCACATTCGCGGTAAAGCGCGTATCCGGCTCGGCGAAGCTTATGAATGATCGGCGCGACAGCGACGACATCGATCTGCAGATTGATCCCCCTTCCAAAAGGCTTGCTCAACGGCGCAGTGAGCCATTGACCGGCGTCCGGATCTATCTGCTCGAGCATCACTTGAGCGCCGTTCAGATCGAGGTAGGCAAATCCATCCTCTGGGCGTTGATAAGCTATTTCGAAACCCAGGCAATGCAACCAGAACGCCAAGCTGATATCCAGGTCAGTGACCATCAACTCAGGGACCAACTTGTTACGTTCTAGCATGATGAATTCCTTTTCAGCAGGGCTTGAGCCTGGGTAGCTCATCAGGGTATCAGGCCTTGTGCTTGTGCTGCGAAGGTGAACTGCCGACAGCGCTCGCCCTCCCTTGGGAACCGGTCGATGCACCTTGCGGCCTAACCCTACCGACACCCACCGGCCCACACTGGATAGACCTATGAAATACAGCATCCTGGCTTCGCTACTGGTTTTGAGCCTGAACGCATCGGCCGCCCAGCAGAGTCTTGACCTGCCCAGCTGCAACATCAAAGCCCAACGCGAACTGGTGGGCGAAACAGGCGGAAAGATCACCGACCCCCGACAAGCCCACATCTCGGTACGCGCCAACATTCTGAGCGCGGACATCGGCACCACGCGAAAAGCCCGCAAGATTACCCAAGCTGAGGCCGACCAGATGATCGAACGCGTTGCGGCCATCCGTCATCAAACCGAGCAATTTGTACAGCAGCAGGGTTTCTTGAGCGCTGCAGAAAACGCCAGTTTCGACCGGGAATTCGATAGCATCGCCCTGCAGCTTTGCAAATCGGAAAATCCGATCAAATGAAGTGGGTCTCCCTCTCAGGATGAGAGACGTCCAACTCACAACCCAGCAAATCAATCATTCACCCCACACCACTCAAGGGCGATTTCCTTCAATACGGGCCCAGCAATGATCTTTACCGTCAACGCTCCGTTATCCGTATTGAAGGTGCCTGATGAGTATCGTCGTTTCCATGGCCGTTTTTGCGCTGGCCTCCTCCATAAGCCCCGGCCCGGTCAACCTTGTCTCCCTGAGCTGTGGCGCACGCCACGGAGTGCGGGCCGCCCTGCCCCATGTCACGGGAGCGACCCTGGGGTTCATCCTGCTGCTATTGCTCATGGGCCTGGGACTGCACGAAGTGCTGAACCGCTGGCCATGGCTGACCCAGGTCATTCGCATCGCTGGCGTGATCTTTCTGCTGTACCTGGCCTACAGGCTGGCAACCAATGATGGCCGAGTGGACTCCGTGCAGGCGCAAGCGCGCCCCTCTGCCTTCACGGGCGCGCTGATGCAATGGCTCAATCCGAAGGCCTGGCTCGCGTGCCTTGCGGGGATGGGCGCGTTCGTCGCCGATGGCGATGTGCAGATGGTGTGGGTCTTCGCGCTGGTCTATCTGGTGGTCTGCTGGCTATCCCTGGCCAGCTGGGCCTGGGCCGGTGCTTCGTTGCGAGAGTATTTGAACAGCCGCACCAGAATGCGCGGCTTCAATCGGGTCATGGCCGCGCTGCTCGGGGGTTGCGCCGTGTATCTGCTGCTTGAGTAGGCACGCCGCGATATTGCCCGGGCGTGGTCGCCAGGGCGCGCTTGAACAAGCGCTGCAAGTGCGCCTGATCCGCGAAGCCCACGCGCGCGGCGACCTGGGCAATGCCCTCCCCCTGGCGCAAATGGTCGCGGGCAAGTTGGAGGCGACAGTCGATCAGGTAACCATGAGGCGTGAGCCCATGGCACGCCTTGAAGGCACGGATCAGGTAAGAAGGCGACAGCTGTACGGCTGACGCGATGTCCTCCAGACGCAACTCACTGGCGCAATGTTCGCGGATGAATGCCGCTGCCTGGGCCATTTTTTGCGGCTCAGTTCTGGCGTCATCACTGGCGGGCTGCAGCCGTGCTACCAGTCGCTGGAAAAAAACCAATGCTGCATCCTGCATGGTGTCTGGCAGGCAGTCGTCGGCTGTGAGCGTGTGGTACAGATCGTTCAAATCTTCGAACAGGTTGACGTCGGCGCTATGGGTCTGCGCGAAAGGCACGAAGCCTTTTTGCATGCCAGAACGTTGTTGCTGTTGCAGCGCCGCAAGCCACTGGGCATCCACGTAGAACATGCGGTACCCCCAGGGCTGTTCATGAACGGGGTTGCAGGCGTGCACTGCACCGGGGTTCATGAGTACTACACTTCCGGCGCCGATCAAACGGCTACTGTCGCCATTGAGGTAAGTACTTTGCCCCTGCGTAATCGCGCCAATCGAGAACGTCGAGTGTGAATGGCGCGCGTGGCTGAAACGGCGACCGTCTTCGACGTTGCGGATTTCCAGATGCGGAACTGCGGGATGCCGCCAGTAGTGAGACATGGGTCCTCCAGTCACGCGACGTGAATGTATCCGATTGCTCTGGGCGGACCAACGACGAGCTGGCCGTTCTGGAACTCGGACAAGACATCAGCATCGAACTCTGTGTTTACGCAGATAACTTCGCACATCCAGAACAAGGTCGACTTCATGAAACTGAAAACTTTTTACTATGGCGCTGCGTTTCTGTGCGCCGCCACGTTGGCCGGTTGCTCCACCAACACGGTCGTCACGTTGCAGGATGGGACACAGTACATCACCAAGGATGTACCTGACACCAAAACGAAAGATGGCTTCTATGAGTTCGAAGATGTTTCGGGCAAGCAGGTAAGAATCAAGGCGGATGAAGTCGCTACCGTGAAGGAAGAGGATTGATCCGGCCATAACGCTTGGCGCCGGCGACACACAGGATCACCGCAACGGTGACGCCGAACATGCCGAGGCTGACCTGTTCCTGCAGGAGTGCGGCGGCCAGCGCCAGGCCAAAGAACGGTTGCAGCAACTGAAGCTGACCGACCGCTGCGATGCCGCCCTGCACCAGGCCGCGATACCAGAACACGAAGCCGATCAGCATGCTGAACAGCGACACGTAAGCCAGGCTCAACCAGGCCGGGGTGCTGATGCGCGAAAACGACACGGGCGCCAACCACGCGGTCAAAGGCATCACGACCGGCAGCGACAACACCAGCGCCCAGCAGATCACCTGCCAACCACCCAATGCTTTGGAAATCTTTGCCCCTTCGGCATAGCCGAGGCCGCAGGCCAGAATGGCCAGGAGCATGAGAATGTCGCCGGTAGGCGAGGCGGTCAGTCCCTGGCTGACGGCGAACCCGACGACCAGCAGACTGCCCAGCACCGAGAAAAACCAGAACGCCGGCCGAGGACGTTCGCCACCGCGCAGGACACCGAACGCGGCGGTGGCCAGCGGCAGCAGGCCGACGAACACGATGGAATGGGCCGACGTCACATATTGCAACGCCAAGGCCGTCAGCAGCGGAAAACCGATCACCACGCCCATCGCCACGATGATCAACGACGGTATCTGCCGACGAGCCGGTCGCCTTTGCTTGAACAGCAAGAGCAGGCACAGCGCGAACACGCCGGCGATGGCTGCCCGCGCCACGGTCAGAAAGACCGGGTCGAATTCCAGCACCGCGATACGCGTAGCAGGCAGCGAACCGCTGAAGATCACGACACCGATGAGGCCATTGATCACACCGCTCGCGGGTTTCTCTATTGCCGGGTTCTGGTTAGAGGTGCGGTCCATAGTGCGTCCACTCTGCGCTGGGTTGCGTACAGCGCATCCTATGACCGACTATCACGACAATCAAAAAATTGTCATGGATACATTTTGAAATGGCGAGCTCCCGGTACAAGTCGTTGGTGGACACCTTTGCAGCCGATATCCGCGCCGGGCGTTTGCCGCCGGGTACGCGTTTGCCGACCCACCGCCAACTTGCGGCCACCCATGGCTTGGCCTTGGTCACCGCCAGCCGGGTGTATGCCGAACTGGAGGCCATGGGACTGGTCAGCGGGGAGACCGGGCGCGGGACGTTCGTGCGCGAGACGTCGTTGCCGCCCGGACAAGGTATCGATCAGCCGGACGTTGCGGCGGGTGTGATCGACCTCAACTTCAACTATCCGGCCATGCCGGGGCAAGCCGATCTGTTGCGCGGCGCCCTGCGCCAACTGGCGCTGTCCGGCGACCTGGAAGCTCATTTGCGCTATCAGCCACATGCGGGCCGCTTGCATGGACGGGCCTCCATCGCCCGCCATCTGCTCCAACGTGGCGTCACGGTCGATGCCGAGCAGATTCTGATTGTCAGTGGCGCCCAACACGGTTTGGCGGTGAGCCTGATGGCATTGCTGCAACCGGGGGACGTGATTGCGGCCGATGCACTGACCTATCCGGGGTTCAAGCTGCTGGCCAAAACATTGCACCTTGAAGTGGTGCCCATTCCTGTCACGGCCCAAGGACCGGATCTGGATGCCCTCGCCTCGCTCTGCCGCCGTCGTCCGGTGCGCGCCGTGTACACCATGCCCACATTGCATAACCCATTGGGCTGGGTGCTGCCTGCCGATCAGCGCGAGCGCCTGGTGGCGACCGCCCGTGCGCATGATCTTATAGTCATCGAAGATGCGGCCTACGCGTTTCTGGCGCAGGATCCGCCGCCGCCGATCATCGAGTTGGCGCCTGAAAGAACCCTTTATGTGTCGGGGTTTTCCAAGAACATCGCCACCGGATTGCGCGTCGGCTACGTCGCAGCGCCGATGGACCGATTGGACGCCTTGAAGCGCACGGTCAAGGCCACGACCTGGAACACACCCGGCGTCATGACGGCCATCACCTGCGCCTGGCTCGACGATGGCACGGTCGCCGCACTGGAAACGCAAAAGCGCGCAGATGCCCGAACCCGGCAGGCGTTGGCCGACTCGCTGCTGTCAGGGTTGCCCGTGATACGTCATCCCGCTTCGTACTTTCTGTGGCTGCCGCTGGCGGAGGACGCAAGAGCGGACCAGGTCACCCTGGAACTGATGCGCGAGCACGTGTCGGTTTCGACAGCCGAGCCGTTCTGCACCTCGGCTCATGTCCCTCATGCCATACGGCTGGCGCTCGGCTCAGTGAGCATGGAGACCCTGCATGAAGCGCTGACCACCGTAAAGCGGGTGGTCGGAGCCTATGTCTGATCTCGGTTCACTCAGGTACGAAAACGAGACACGAGGTCGTTCAACTCGACCGCCAGACGCGACAACTCATGACTCGCCGCATTGGTCTGCAAGGCGCCCGCCGCAGACTGCGCGGACAGGTCACGGATGGCGACCAGATTGCTGTCCACTTCACGGGCGACCTGAGCCTGCTCTTCCGCGGCACTGGCGATGACCAGATTGCGTTCGTTGATCTGGCCGATGGCAGCAAAGATGTCTTCCAGTACCGCGCCGGAGGCTTGAGTGATTTCCAGAGTCCCTTGCGCGCGCAGGGTGCTATCGCGCATCGAGTCGACAGCTTGCTCGGCGGTGGTCTGCACGCTGCCGATCATCTGTTCGATCTCGCGGGTGGACTCCTGAGTGCGATAGGCGAGCGTTCGCACCTCATCGGCGACCACGGCAAAACCGCGCCCCGCCTCACCGGCACGGGCGGCCTCGATGGCGGCATTGAGGGCCAGCAGGTTGGTCTGCTCCGACACCGCACGGATAACGTCCAGTACCTTGCCGATGTTGCGCACTTCGCCGGCCAGGTGCTGGATACGCTCTGCGCTGCCCTGGATTTCAGTTGTCATCAACTGAGTACCCGCGATGTTTTCGCGAACCTGTTGACGGCTTTTCTCCGACAGCGTGTTTGAGGCTGTCGCCGCTTGCGAAGTGGACACGGCATTGCGCGCGACTTCTTCGACGGCGCTGGTCATCTGGTTGACTGCAGTGGCGGCTTGTTCAAGTTGCATGTCCTGTTGCTGCAGGCTACGGTTGCTTTCTTCGGTCACTGCGTTGAGCTCTTCGGCCGCCGAGGCCAGTTGGGTCGCGGAACCGGAAATCAGGATCAAGGTGTTGCGCTGGCTGGCTTGCATGCGCTGAAGCTCGACGAACAAGTCACCGATCTCGTTGCGGCCCGGCGACACGACCTCCTGGGTCAGGTCGCCGTTAGCGATGCGTTTGAAATGCTCGCCGGCTTCACGAAGCGGGCGCAGTACACGGCCGGAGATAAACATCCAGCAAATCACCGCCAGCGCCAGCGTGATACAGGCCAGTGCCAGGGATAGCCGCTTGGCGGTTGCCAGGCGATCACTGGCGTCCTGGTTGATCTCAGCGGCACGGGCATCCAGGGCGCCGACCAGATTCACCCGGATTTCCTGAAGCTTGGTCATGCCCTTACCAGCGCTGATGTTGACCACGAAATACTGGTCCGCCGAGCGTGCACGGGTGGCGGCGCGCTGGCCGACGATGGCGGTGCCGTACTCGGCGAACGCGGCCTTCAAGTCGTCGGCGAGCGCCTGAAGTTTCGGGTCGCGAATATCGGCCGTCGAGGCATTGAGTTTGGCAATGGCATCGTTCCAGATGCCTTCACTGCGCACCAGCCGGGCTTCCGCATCCTCGAATCGACCGCCCACGGTTTCGATGAAGGCCGATGACACATTGGCACTGGTACGGATGGCCAACAGCAGCGAATTGTTGATACCGTCAATCTGTTGTGAAGTATGCCTGAGCTCGTCGACCTGGTCGTAGCTGCGCACCGCCGATGACCAACTGTTGACGATCGAGAACATCAGCGCGATGACGAATAACACCAACACGCCGATCATGCCTGTGCGGACTTTCAAGTGGGCGAACATGGAGAAGCTCCGGACTGCGAATAGATTGTTGTAATACGCTATCCACGCCAGGCGTTGAAACTTGAGCGGCTTGCAGAGAAGCTGGGCGATCAGCGCACAGTTTGGTGCAAGCTGGCCTGTATTTTTTGAGTTCGCTCTCGGCACAGGTTCAATCGCCTCAGTGCCGTCACTACATCTTGAAGAGAAAGAGCAAATGAAGCTGATCGCCGCGCAAATCCGCCCCGTACCGGGCGACTGTGAAGCAAACATCGCCAAACATATGGCTGCCATCCAGCAGGCCGCAAATCTGGGCGCCAATCTCGTGCTCTTTCCCGAGCTTTCCCTCACCGGTTACGAGCCAAGGCTGGCTGATGCCTTGGCGATGGATGCGAGCGACAGCCGTCTTGATGAGTTCCAACAACTGAGCGATCGATATGGGATGCTCATCGCCGTGGGTGCGCCCACCCAGGGACGCGAGGGTATCGAAATCAGCATGATCAGTTTCCAGCCTGGACAGCCGCGTACCTGCTACTCAAAACAGATTCTGCATGCCGACGAATTACCGTTCTTCGCCGCCGGCAGCCGCAAGCTTGTGCTGAATCACGCAGATGTCATCTTGGCCCCCGCCATTTGCTACGAATCACTTCAGCCAAGCCACGCCGAAGAAGCTGCACAGTCGGGTGCTCAGGTGTATCTGGCAAGCGTAGCGAAGTCTGAACGCGGGACTGCCTTGGCAGAAGCTCATTATCCGATGATCGCTGAAAAGCATTCCATGACCGTGGTGATGGCGAACTGCGTAGGGGCTGCCGACGACTATGTCGCGGCGGGACGCTCGGCCATTTGGAACAACCAGGGTGAAATCCTGTGCAGTGCAGATGCCGTTCAAGAAGCATTGGTCGCTTATGACACGCAGACTGGAGAAACAGGAGTTTTCAGTCTGATTTGAAATCCGCCCATTCACTGGCCGGAACAAGAATGGCCGACGGCTATGGGTCAATAGCCGCCGACGCGATAGAACTACCTGCTGGGCATCTGGCTCAGCAGGCCAGCCCATGAAGTAACGATATCGATTGCGTTCAGTTCTTCAGCGAGATCTGCTTGGCATCGATATTCAACTCGCTCATACGTTTGAGCAGCGCTGTAATGTTCGCCCGAGCGGAGCCTTCGTTGGCCAGGCGTAAACGCTTGATACCGATCAGAGAGTCACCCATGCCGGCTGTGAATGGTGTCCGGATGATCTCGCGCCAGAGGACATTGCTGGTACGCGACTCGACCAAGGTATATTCAACCTCACTCGTCACTTCGAAACTGAACCCGATGATAGGCTGATCCACGCGCAGCAGATTGGCGCGCAGCAGATAAGGCGCCGACACATCGCCCAACAGATTGGCATTGGCCAAGGACTGTTTGAGTGCAGCACCGAAGTCCGACCCTTCGATTTCCGACGTCCATAGCGGATTGGTCTTATCTCCGCCATTCACCTCGGAGACTTGAACATTGTGTTGCAGGCTCGAATTGTGACCGGCTGCCATGGCTTGATCGGCTGCGACCGACATTCCAGATATCTGAGCGGGCGATGCACAGCCAGCACAAAGCGCAATGAGTGCTGACGCAAGAAGCAAGCGAAGAGAAGTCATCCAGCAAATCCTTTTGAGTAGTTCGAGGGGCGCGGATCATAGCGGAATGACAATCCTTTGACGAGTTACAGACCTGCTCAATTTGTTTCGTATTAGCCAGAAATGGCAATTGCATTAGTGCAAAAGCCACCCGCTGCACTTTGCGATTCGAGAATCACTGGCTGCCTTTGCTCGATGCCTAACTCACACATGGATAGCAAAACTGCTTACTATTTGAGGATGTTTCCGGCAGGCGCCTCCCGACGAAGATCTACTCTGACCAACTCGTCATTGATGAATAGCATGTACTGGTAGGCACCACCGTTCGGGCCGTAGACAACCACATCGGTTTTCTGCGAGCCCTTGCGTGGCACACCGTTGTTGCGTATCACCGGACCGTCGCTGGCTTGGGCAACAGGACTACCGCATGACTGTAAAACGTCGGCAAGCTTGTCTCCGGGATTGACCAGCTTTGTTCCGCAACGGCTGGCTGCGTTTGCATCGGTAATGAGCATGCACGCGAACAGCAACGCCATCGATGGCTTGATAAACATTGTGTATCTCCTGAGCATTGATAGTCGTTTACTCGGCCCCGCGCTTGGACCTTCCCTTCTACCGACCCCTCCTCCTCCAAGCTTCCAGCTCCGAGGGCCTGAGCCGGTAACGCGCCAGAACCCCCTCATGCAGGCGTTGCAGCTCCTCGACGATTACCGCCTCCACCCCTTCCCGCTCACCTTGCGGGACCTGCTCTGACACGCACTGCCGGATAACGGTCAACGGATCACGTTCGGGCTGACGCACCACTTCGCGTATGGTGCTCTTGATCAGTTCCCGCCATACCAGACGAAGCGGATCAGGCTCGGCCAGCGTTTGACGTATCACCATGTATTCCTGCGCCGATCGTTCGTAGGCCCATACATACAGATCACGGAGTAGTTCCACACGCGTCATCTCGTAGACGCCCAGCGTTGCTCGGCTGTAGGTAATTTCAGGCACATCGAGAAATGTCAGTGGGCAGAGGTTGGCGCGAAACAACGGTAAGTTCGCCGCAAGCCGTGAGGTACGCTTGTTGATATCTGCGAAAGGCTGCAGATAGGGTAAATGCACCATCACGAAAAAGGATTGCTCAAACGGATCAGTGATCCGATTGGCCTTGCTCAGCACTTCGTCCAGTAACTGATCGATGAGCTGAGGCGCGGACAGTGGCCGATACACGCTTTTGCTGATGTCTACCGCATGCTGACGAATCCGCCCTTCATCAGCAGGATTGGGCAGCAGGTTTTCCGATAGAGCGCTGTGCAGGTTCATCAATGTATAACGATTGAATTCGACCGTATCAACGTTCTCGACCAACAACTCGATCGCCACCTTATGATTGAGGATCATCTGGGTTTCGATCGCTGGCTTGCCCTGCGCCGCCCGACCATGCTCGATCAACTCTCGGGTGTCCAGTCGTGAGTAGGTATTGCCTTCCAGATGACTGGACGCCCATGACAAGTCGATCAACAGCCGGTTAAGGATGGCACGGCTATAGGTACCAGCAGGTGATTCGTCCGGTGAGGTACGCCCTATGTTATGCAGCCGACGCCTCAGCGACTCGGAGAGATACGAGGTGCGATTGGGCAGGTAGGCATCGAGAAATTCGCGTTGATAGCCCACAGGGGTGCGCAAATGCAAAGGCTGATCGATATAGGCCAGGATGTCCGTGCTGTCGGCGGACAGGGGAATCCCGATCGGGAAGGCATCGTTGACATGCAGGGCATCGCTGACATGCAAACCCGGCGCTAAATAACGTCTCGCACGGGCATCACCGCGCGTCTCGAGCTCACCGGTCTCGACCAACTGGCTCAGCCACCGCTGTACAGTGCGGCGGGCCAGTTGAGGACGTCGCGCCAGGATTTCGGCCAAAGTCAGCCCTGAAGATGATTCAAGAATGAGTTTCTTCAGCTCTTGTGCGTTAGGCATAATTTTGGGCGCGATTTAGTGAGGACAAGGCGCGATTATGGCGCGATTTCGAGAATCGCGCCAATCTGTGGCGCAATCTGTGGCGCGATTCAGTGAATCGCGCCAACGAAGAACGCTCCAATGGGAATCCCCACAGGTAGACGTCCGCGATGAGCTCCGGCTGTGATAGCTGCTCTCAGCGAATCAGCACAGAGCGATGGACCATCGCGCACAGGAATGTTACGATATAACATCTATGAACGACGTGAGATCCCGACCATGAAACCTGGCATTCACCCGGACTATCGGACAGTCCTGTTCCACGACACAGCCGCCGACGTTTATTTCCTGATCGGCTCGACCGTGGAAACGACTCGAACCGAGACGCATACGGATGGCAAAGCGTACCCGTATGTTGCCCTTGACGTTTCAAGCGCTTCACATCCCGTCTACACCGGGCAAGTCCGAAAAACACAGGCAGAAGGACGGATTGCCGGCTTCAACAAGCGCTTCGCCGGTTTCACTTCCACCAAGTAAACCCAAGCGATGGCGTGGTGAAGTCAGTGCGTGCTACTGACTTCACGCTTGGCAACGTAATCGCGGTCGAAACAACCCGCGCCGGTCCTGCGCTTGGAACCTATTGCCGGTCGGCTTGGCGTTCTGAAATCGAGCATATTGCTGTGCTGCGCGTTGCAGTGGAGCGCGACATGTTTGCAATGCGATCCCCTGGCGGAGCGCCTCACCGTTGGTGATCAGTATCGATCCAGATCAGGTATCGAACGCGGCAGTCAAATGCGCTTGATCGCATACGAAAACGCAAAAACGGCCAGAATTTTGAAGGTCGCCAAAAGCCCTTTGAAAGCCAAAGAATACCACTCTGTTCCTTCAATGCAATCCATGCACTGCAGCGACGCAGGAGAACTTCCTGACTTGGTGAACTCCAGTTCGCGGCAATAGCCGTAAAACATGAATGACCAAAGCAGAATGACCATGCCCAATGCCTTGACCTTGTCCCTGGAGGAGTAGTTGACTTCCGGCTCAAGAAAGTAAACCACCCCAGCCAAGACAAAAATGAACATGCCGACATAAGCCATTTTTTTCCGGCACCTTGGCGATGCCCGAAAATTGTTGAACACATCGAAGGGATGAAATGTATGGTCCCTCTGTAACCTATCCTCGAGGGAAACCAGATACCCCGAGCAAAAAGCCAACATCCCGATAATAAGAACAAGGATCATAAGAAGCCCCGCATTGGCAAAACCGAGCAGGGTTGATGCGCGCCCCCGGGCGCGCCCATGCAAAGTGTCAACCCTTGGACCTCGGCCCTTGATATCAAACCGTGAACCTGTTTGTCATCTCCTGCAAACGCGCACTGACCCTCGCCAACTCGGTGCTTGAGTTGGCCGTTTCTTCAGAAGCGGCTGCGGTCTGGTCCGAAATATCTCGAACGTTGATGACGCCTCTGCCTATTTCTTCACCGACGCTGCTTTGCTCCTCAGTGGCTACTGCAATCTGTTCGTTCATCGACTCGATCTCGCGAACGGATGTGGTGACGCCGAGCAGCATTTGACTCGCCTGTCTCGAGAGCGCTGCGCTGCTGTCTGTCAGCAGCAGGTTTTGCTCGAGAACCAACGTCATGTTTTCAGTGCTCGTGTGTAGCTCATTGATCAGAAGCGCGATTTCGTCGGTCGAGGTACGCGTACGTACGGCCAGTCCTCTGACTTCGTCTGCAACCACGGCGAAGCCACGCCCGGCTTCGCCTGCACGGGCCGCCTCGATGGCGGCATTGAGCGCCAGAAGGTTGGTCTGATCCGCAACCTGCTTGATAACGTCCAGCACGCCACCGATGTTCTGCGTATTGGCTCTGAGCGCTGTCATCGCTTTCTTGGTAGCATCCATTTCGCCGGCCAGTGACTCTATCTGCGAACATGTCTTCTCGACGACCAGCCCCCCTTCTGTCGCCAATCGGCTGGCATTCTGTGCGGTACTCACCGCCTGCGCCGCATTCTTCGCAACGTCATGGGTGGTGGCAGTCATCTGCTGCATGGCCGTGGCTATCTGCTCAGTTTCCTGTTTTTGAGCATTGACGCCAGCACTGGTTTGCTCGGTAACTGCGGAAAGCTCCTCAGCCGCACTCGCCACCTGTACGACGCCGTCTTTCATTTCCCCTATCAGGTCCCTGAGTGCCGATGTCATACGCAGCATGCTACTTTGCAAAACGCCCAGCTCATCTCGGCGTGCTACCGCTGACCGATAGGTGAAGTCACCGCGTGCTATCTTTTCCACAATCACGACAGTTTCTTGTAGCGGTTGAACGATAGAGCGAGTGATTACCCAAGCTGCAAGCAATCCAAGGATGACTGAAAGAATGAGCCAGATGACGATTTTCTGCTGAGCGTCGGCGGCATCTGAAGCCCGTAGCTCTTGTTGTATTTCAGTCATCCTGTCAGTGATCTTGAGGATCGCCGTGATGTTCGAGGTAATGCCCTCCTGCGCATCATCTACTCGGGTCTGAACCGTAACCAGGGAGGCCAGCTTGTTATTGTAATCCGCGAACGCATTCGCCAAGGCTTGCACTTCGCGCTCTGGAATACTGGTAGTTCTGAACGAGCCGAGTTGGTTGATGACGACCTCAAGAGATTGTCGGATAGTGGCTTCGGTATTTTTACTTGGCAAAACGGCGTAAGCGCGGAAACTGGTGCGCATCTTCTGAACGGCGATGAACAGCGATGCCAGCTTCTGCCGAGCATCCAGACTCCCTTCATCGGAATTGACGACATCCGCAAACTTCAAAAGCAGTTCGTTCGTGGCGTCGGCCGATGATGCAAAACCTTCACGCAGTTTCTCTCGCTCCAGCGTCGCGGCGGTAGCTTGCAGGTAGAATCCGCGGTAGCGCTCCATCACGCTTGCCGCCTCCTTGATAAGCTCGACGTTCGCCGGTGATTTGAAACGCGGGGCAATGGCCTTGACCTGGGATTCGGTTTTTTCCAGCGCGGCCAGCCACTTTGCGGCTTGAGCATCATCCGCCTTGACGAAAAACACCAACCTTTCAATGCGCATATCGCGGGCAATCGAACTAAGTTTGGACACATCCTCACTTCTATCGCCTCGAGACTTCAGCACTTCTGTCGCCGTCCAGCCTGTATAGGCCATCAGCAGAATCATGCACACTAGCAAAGCGAACCCCAAGAGCAGCTTGTTTCTGACTTTCAGGTTGCTCAAGAAAGACGTTGTGGTATTCGACATGGATCAGCCTAGTTTATCTATTGTTTTGAATATCCATCTGAGATCAAGTTCTTTGATGCCAAACAGATTGGAGTGGGTGCAGCGCTGCCAAATGCCAATACAGGATTGGGAAGCTGGGAATGATCTCGAAACCTGCCGTTATTCAGGGCACGGATGGGCAATGCGGCGGTGACTGCCATACCTGATCGATACAGGACAGACGACTGTGTCGTCATATGACTTCGAGAAGAAATGCGAGGGGGGTTTGCTAACCATAATGGATATGCTCAAGGTAGAATTGCTCTACCAATCCATGGCCAAGTGCCACCTATATCGGCAGGCTTTCCATGACTTTAGCGCTGGCACCCGCAAGCCGACAGACGGTACCCACGCTCTTCGGGACCCGTCTGAAAAACACCGGCGAAAGGACGGATCGCCGGCTTCAGGCTTGGCAAAACGCCGTACGCGACAGCGTGGGACACACCAATCGTTGGACTCACCGTTGATTGACGGTTGAATTCATCTGATTGCCATACTGCTGAACACTCACCGTTCCGCTCAGACCGCTCTGGTTTACCGTCGCCTGATTACCCTGGCCGTACTGCCCGACATAGGCCTGGTTGTAGGCCCCGCTCTGTACGATATCGGCCTGATTGGCCGTACCTGCTTGAACCATTGCCGCCTGGTTGTAGCGGCCGGCTTGTTCGAGCGACAACGTATTGCCAACACCCAGTTGCTGAGCGGTGGCAGCATTGTAGGCGCCGCTTTGCTGGATCGCTGTCACATTGCCGGATCCGCTCTGGCTTTGAATCAGTTGTTGCCGCAGGCCACTCTGTTCCAGGCTTGCCTGATTGCCTGATCCGTTCTGGGAAAGTGCTGCATAGGTCCCTGAGGGTTGCAGATTCGAGTACCGCGGTTCCGGTAGGAGGTCCGCTGCAAAGGTGGTCGACGTGGTCGATAGTGCGACCAGGGCAATAGCAAGCCGAACTGAGGTATCAATGAACCGCATGGTTGTCTCCCTCTGGGGTGCCTTGCATGGATGAGCTGATCGGGACGCTTTGCGTCACTTCGTCATAGGCTTGCAGGTAGCCTTGCAAAAGGGGCTTTTTCAAATCGTCGGGATTCTTCAACTGCCAACTGCCGTCCCGTGCACCTTGCGCGATCAAATGGATCAGGCCTGCTTCGATTGCTTCGCGAACACACTGCTGAACGGGTTCGTTGCGGGACAACCCCGTTTCTACCTCGAGCAGATGCTTGAGCGAGACGAACTTGAAAATGCCGAAATCCAACTGGATCGAAAACACCGTTTTGGTGGTGGTGACGCTTTGGATGACTTCACCGGTGCGGATATCGACTGCACGCAGGTTGATAGTGACTTGATCCTGGCGGTAGAGGTCCGAAGGACCCACGCCCAGATAGCGCACACCGATGCCGCCGGTGCGAACATTACTCTCATAGGCAACGATCGCACCGGTAATGATCAGATTGGCCGGGCGCAGCGGTGGGAGCTGGACTTGGGCCGTGTTCTGGGGCTGCTCCAAAGCGCGAATGATCTTGCGCTCGGTCAGTAGATCCTGCAGGTTTTCACGCTCGACCGGCTTGAACCATCTTGAATCACGCAACGCTGTAACCAACAAGGAAGCGGCACCTTGCGTCACCGAGGTGGAAAATGAGCTGTCTGGCGACGGCTTGTACTGACCGGTCTGGTCGCGCATACCATAGACGGCCACGGATATGATCCCGGCCGGGGGTGGCAGGCTGACCAGGTCACGGGTCGAATGGGTCGGCGGAGAAAGGGTCGCCGCAGAAATCGTGCCTGCAGGCTGCGACGTCGCGCAGCCACCGAGGACGGCACCGAGAATAAATAGACAAAGCGTGCGGGCGTACATCGTCTTGCTCCAGAAACCCGCCAGAAGGCTGGCGGGCTACAGCCTTCGTGTTTATCGCTGGGTAATGTTCGCCAGGTTGCCAGCACCACCGGCTTGAGTGACGGTCGCCGTCAAGCTGTTGCCCATTTGGGTCAGATAGACCTGATTGCGGTCGGCCCCGGTGCCGATGCCTTGCCCAGTCTGCGTAATGCTTGCCTGGTTGTTGTTACCCGCTTGAAACAGGTCTGCTTCGTTGTAAGCACCCGACTGACGACTGCTGGCGGCGCTGTTGTCACCCTGCTGGCGGACACTGATTTTCAGGTCATGACCATTTTGCTGGGTTGATTCAACCGTGCTGAAGTTACCGGTTTGCGTGACATACAACTTGCTGTTCTGCACGCCGCTCTGGGTGACCGAAGCGGTCAACTGGTCGCCGGTCTGCGTTGCCCGGCCTTCTACAGAGGTGGTGTATTCCTGGCGAACCGTGGCCTTGTTGTAAGCGCCACTTTGCGTCACGTCCCCTACCGAGCCGAGCGCGTTGCGCTGAGACACCTCAGCGCTGGAGTGGGTGCCGAATTGCCCAATAGATGCGGTGGTGTAATCACCGGAATAGCGCTGTGTGATATGCGCGGTGTTATCGCTGACGTCGTTACCCAGGCTGGTTTGCAGGATGGTGGCGGACATGACACCGCTGTTGGCCTCTTGAGCGATTTTGGCATAGTTGGCGCTGCCGGCTTGCTCGATGGAGCCCAATTGATCATTGGCCGAGCCGGACTGCTGAATGATGGCTGTATTACGCTCGCCAGACTGTGTAGCGAAGGCCGTATTGTCACTGCCTCTCTGAGAGATGTTCAGGGCGCTGGATTTGGCGGTTTGAGACACGCCACTGGTGCTCAGGCCCACTCGATTGCGATCGCCACGTTGTTCGACAGTAAGGCTTGAACCCACCGCTTCGGATTGAGTGGCCGTCATCTGGTTGTAAGTACCGTCCTGATACGCTTTGACGGTGCTGTTGTCAGCCAGGGCAATACCCGATGCGGCCATCAATACCGCCAGGGACAACAGGGATTTGCGGGCTTTCATGATATTTTTCTCTCCATTGAAGTTCAGCAGCGAATGCGAACAGACCGTCCGCAAATTTTACAGTTGCGATCACAATTACCACGGGACAAACGCTGAAGGCGGGCAATACCGTGTTGGGAAGATCACTGATTTATCTGGAAAGAAGTCTGTTGCCCTGTCGTCTTATCGGTCGTGGTGATCTGCAACAGACCAGGAGACAAGTTCACGATGGCGATCGTGAAATCTGTCGTTTCGACAGTGCCTGGAGATAATTTGCCGTCCGTGCCGACGATACTCGATGTGACCGCCGACGAAACCCGGCTCAATATCGCACTCTGCAACATGCTGTTGAACTGTGACAACGTATTCTGAGCTGACGATGAATAGCCTGCCGAATGCTCGGTAAAATCGTTTTGAGCCGTCGCCTGATTCAGCAATACCGGGCCGTTGAGGGGACTTCCGCCGAAGGAAGGATTGACAGGTACATAGACCAGTTCCGAAGCGTGCGCGCACGCACTGACAGCCCAGAGTGCCGTCACTCCCAGAACGCGGCTGCGGATACGTTGCATAAGAAGCGCTTTCACAGTTCGTCCCTCGCCAGGTCGGGTTCACCCAGAACCTGCGCAACTTGGTACTTCAAGATCCCTTCATACACCTGCGCCGCAATGCCCGCGCTGATGTCCGGTATTTGGCTGCGATTGGTCGGCAACGCTATCTGCACCATGCGTTTGTTACCGTAATCGATGAACATCTGACTGCCCAGGCGTGCTGTGGGCCGTTCCAGGATCGATACGTTGAAGCGCCCTGCTTCATCCAGTTCGGCCCAGGCCGAAGCAAAACCATCGTAAAAAGCCCGGCCATTCATCGTAACGGTTTGGCCTACAACCAAACCTGCTACTTCGGCACGGTTGAGCAAGCGTGTGGAAGAGACATCCGGCGACGGCGTGACGTGAGTCTCTGCGAACGCAGGAATATCCAGGCAGAGTAAAAAAATGACCACCCATGTGAGGTGTCTGGAGTTCATCAGCGTCCTGCCATGTCGAGCGTCTAAAAGCAGGGCATATTTAATACAAAACTTGAGCTTTTGCTATGAAAACAGACAACAATCGAGCAGTTATTTATTGGCGCCAATAAACTCGGTTGAATGCGTTGAATCGACCAAAAAATGACTGATATTTGATATACCCGTCAATACATGGTAGCCAAACTCTCCACAGCTCCTTTTCAAAGCTTTATATTTGTCGCATTCCCACCAGGAATACCCCCATGAAAATCATCGATTTCCCTATTCCTGTCCCCTCTCGTAGTGTGTTTCCTTCTGCATAAGGAGGTCACTCGTGAACACACCACGCTTATACGTCGATTCGCAGTTCGCCAGCCCCTACGCCATGTCGGTCTTTGTCGCACTGACCGAGAAAGGCATCGACTTCCAGATGAGTACCGTGGACTTGCAGGCCCTCGAAAACCAGGCAGAGGCCTACACGGCCCTCTCACAAACCCAGCGAGTTCCAACCCTGGTTGACGGCGACTTTGCCTTGTCCGAATCTTCCGCAATCACCGAATACCTTGAAAACGCTTACCCCCAAATCCCGATCTATCCGCACGATGTGCGGCGGCTTGCAAAAGCGCGGCAGGTTCAGGCGTGGATCCGCAGTGACCTGCTGCCCATTCGGCAGGAGCGCTCCACGCTGGTCGTCTTCTACGGCAAGAAATCAGGGCCTTTGTCGCCAGCTGCTCGTATGGCGGCAGACAAGTTATTCCAGGCCGCGCAAGCACTGCTCAAGGAGGGTACGGAACATCTGTTCGGCCAATGGTCGATCGCCGATGTCGATCTTGCGCTGATGCTCAACCGGCTGATACTCAATGGCGATGCAGTGCCCCAGGTTCTCGTGGACTATGCGCAGCGTCAGTGGCAGCGCCCTAGCGTGCAGGCGTGGGTGGGGCTGCAACGACCAACGGTTTGAGCCTGTGCTGGCGGGAGCCGCTTGAGGAGCCGGCTCCTCCTTTATGTCTGGAAAAGGTATGAACCATAGGGTGATAGACGCTGTTGGCGACTAACTGCTATCGAACCATAGCTATCAGTCAGCAATACCTGAACTTGACCGATCGCTACACCTTCGCCAAGGCAGCCATTCAGCCACTGCCGCCAAGCATCAAGGGTAACGAACCACTCACCCTCATCTTCGTCAAACCACTGCCGATTCAGTCCTTCTGGAACGCCAGGCATAGGCCAACACCATCAGCAGCCCCAGAGCGGCCATCGCCGCTCCGGCCAGGGAAATCGCCGGATAACCCAAACCAGCGTTGATCACCGCTCCGCCCAGTGCTGCGCCAATCGCGTTGCCGAAATTGAAGGCGCCAATATTCACCGCAGAGGCAAGGTTGGGCGCGTCCTTCGCTGCTTCCATGACGCGCATCTGTAACGGCGGCACCAGGGCGAAACTGGCAATACCCCATATCAGGATGGCCAGAGCAGCCGGCACTGCCCACCGCATCAGCACGGTGAACGCCAGCAAGACGAGAATCAGAACGCCTAGCGAGACGATCAAGGTGCGATCTACCGAGCGGTCGGCGGCCTTGCCGCCCCACATGTTGCCCAGCGTCAACCCCACACCGAAAAGAACCAGCATGGCGGTGACATAGGCGGTGGAGCCATGGGTCTCGCTGCTGAGGATGGGCGCGATGTAAGTGAAGACGGTAAACATTGCGCTCGATCCGACTACGGTCAAGGCCAACGCGCCCAGCACCGGACCACGTCCCAGTACCCGAATTTCGGCCATTGCACCGACGCTTTGCGACGTCTTCAGGTTGGGCAGGGCGAACCACAACGCGGCCATGGTCAGCACGCCGAGGCCGGTGATCCCCCAGAAAGCGGTGCGCCAACCGAACAGTTCACCAAACCAGGTGGCCAGCGGTACACCGCCGATGGTGGCCAGGGTCAGGCCCATGAACATCGCCGCGACCGCCCCGGCACGCTTCTGCGGGGCAACTACGCTGGCGGCGACGATGGAACCCACGCCAAAAAATGCACCATGGTTCAGTGAGGTCACCACCCTGGCGACCATGAGGCTGTAGTAATCGGTGGCCAGGGCTGACATCAGATTACCCAACGTGAAAATGGCCATGAGCCCGATCAGCAGATAACGTCGGGGAATCCTGCCGGTAGTCAGGGTCATCAGCGGTGCGCCGAGCAATACGCCCAGCGCATAGGCACTGACCAGCAAACCGGCGGCGGGAATGGAAACGCCCAGATCCGCAGCGATACCCGGCAACATGCCCATGGGGGCGAACTCTGTTACGCCGATGCCGAAGGCACCGATGGCGAGCGCGACAAGTGGTGGATTGATACGCATGAAAGGCTCCTTATCTATGCCGCCAATGCTACGATCCAGTTTTTTAACGCGGTAGATGGCATTTTTGGCAATCACCTATGCGCAGGAGGCACAAGTGGATTTCAACGGCAGGTCAGGTGAGATGTGCGTGTTCACCACCGTGGCGCAGGAAGGCAGCCTATCGGCCGCCGCGCGGGCGCTGGGCCTGACACCCTCGGCAGTCAGCCGAATCATCACGCGAACCGAGCAACGTCTTGGCGCCCGCCTGCTGCTGCGTACCACCCGAGCGATCGCCTTCACTGCCGAGGGCGAAGCGTTCCTGCGCGGCGCCCGACGTATCCTGGCCGACATGGACGAGGTCGAAGAAGCGATCGCCGACCAGGGCGTACCCAAGGGACGATTACGGGTCAGTGCCGCCCTTGGCCATGGGCGGCTGGCAATCGTCCCCCTGGTTGCAGCATTCAGCGCCCGTTACCCGAACATCGTCGTCGACCTTAGCTTGGGCGACGAAGTGGTCGACATCCTGGGTGGGCAGGCCGACGTAGCGATCCGTTTTGGCCATCTCCCCGACAGCCCGCTGACCGCGCGCAGGATCGGCGACACAGGTCAGGTGGTGGTCGCATCGCCCGAGTACCTGCAGCGCCACGGTATCCCCGAGGCGCCGGAAGACCTGTTGCGGCACAACTGCCTGCGCTTCAACTTCCGGCGTGCCGAACCCAACTGGCCGTTTATCCGCGATGGAAAAGAGTTTTCCCTGAAGGTCAGCGGCAACATCGAATGCAGCAGCGGTGAAGCGCTGGCACAACTCGCGCGAGTAGGTGCCGGCATTGCACGCATCGGTGAGTTCAGCGTGAGTGAGGATCTTCAGCGCGGCGACCTCATTTCGCTGTTGGAAGCCTGGAACCCCGGGGACGAGGAACCGATTCATGCGGTATTCGTCGGCGGGGCGGCAATGCCGGCGCGGGTACGATTGTTCGTGGACTTCCTGCTGGAAAATCATCGGATGTAAGCGGACGCGTAAGCTGGTATTTCCGAGTACTCGTGATGTTGAAGTGACCCAAACATTTTTGGGGCACTATCAATAGGTGGTTTGCCCTCCGGGACAATCTCGAGCTCTGGCATTGATGGGTCGTCCACGTTTCAAATGGCCGTCGTGAAAGACCGCTTTTGGCCGAAAGGTGTCCTTGAGGAGGAGCCTATGGTTCTGGTGTGTTTGGTCTTTTATCGCGTTGCTTGAGGCCGATCGCGGCCCGGCAGTTTCGGGCTTCGGTGCTTTCCGCGCGTGTCCAAGCGCCTGAAGCAATACGGTTTGCGTGATGGGTACCTGGAGCTGGAGATTACCCAGTCGTTTCTGTAGTACCTCTTAGAAGCCCTCCAGAACGATCTTGCCTTTCGCCTTGCCGCTTTCCAGTAGAGCATGGGCACGACGAAGATTTTCTGCGCTGAGGCGTCCGTAGTTATCGCCAAGAGTGGTGCGCAAGAGACCCGAATCGACGTGCCGCGCAATTTCGTTGAGGATGTTGTGCTGCTCCTGCATGTCCTCGGTTTCGTAAAGCGAGCGGGTATACATCAGCTCCCAATGCAACGACAGGCTCTTACGCTTAAGCGGCACAGCGTCAAGCGTGGCCGGATCATCGATCAGGCCCAGCCTGCCCTGAGGCTTCAGTGATTCGATGATTTGCTCGTAGTGCCGATCAGTCTGGGTCAGGCTTGCGACATAGCTGACTTGTGCAATGCCAATGCGCTTGAGCTCTTCGCTGAGTGGCTTAGTATGGTCGATGACGTGATGCGCACCCAGCTCGGTGACCCAGGCTTGGGTTTCCGGGCGCGAAGCCGTGCCGATGATTGTTAGTCCGGTCAGTTGACGCGCCAACTGAGTCAGGATCGAACCCACCCCGCCCGCAGCGCCGACGATGAGCAGCGTTTCGCCCCGGTCGGTGGTATCACGTGCAACACCGAGGCGATCGAAGAGTAACTCCCAGGCGGTCAGCGAAGTCAGTGGCAATGCCGCAGCCTGGCTGAAATCCAGCGATTGGGGCATTGAACCGACGATACGCTCGTCCACCAGTTGCAGCTCACTGTTGCTTCCCGGGCGGATCAACGATCCGGCGTACCAGACCCTGTCACCAGGCTTGAACAGCGTCACGTCGCTGCCGACCGACTTGACCACGCCGGTAGCGTCCCATCCGAGGATACGGGGCTGGCTTTCGTCTTCGTGCGGTACGTAGCCCTGTCGCACCTTGGTATCGACAGGATTGACCGATACGGCCTTTACCTCTACGAGCAGGTCGCGCGGCTTCGGCACTGGCTCGGGTATATCGATCTCCACCAAGGCGTCGGGATGTTCGATAGGCAGGCATTTGAAGTGTGCAATGGCTTTCATTCGAAGAACCTCAGGAGATGCGATACATTTTCGTGATGGTGAGCTTTTCAGCAGCACGCTCGATGAAAGGGAGCGCGGCCTGAAAATGCGGTGTCGCTTCGTGAGCAGTCAGCGCCGCTTCAGTGCACCACTGTTCGATCATGTGGAAAGTGCGAGCCTGCTCGGCATCACAATGGAAGTCGTACTGGATGCAATCCGCTTCGGCTCGGCTCGGGCCTTGCAGGCGCTGCAGCGTCTCCTCGAGTTCGGCTTCAAACCCGGCCTTGGCGATCAAAGTGGCAATCAGTGTCAGAGGGGTGGTCATCAAACCTCCTGCTTGTAGGCGTTAAATAAAGAGAAAGCGCATTGTCTGGCACGGGTGTATCGAAGATATCCATGGCGTCGGCCGTGCAGCCAACAATTTGAATCTGCGGTGCTGCGAGATGGCGGCCTGGTCGAGATCCAGGTAATCGGCACGACACACATGAACTCGTCGAAGGGGAAGACTGAGTCACTGTCTTACGGGCCCGGTGCACACGATCCTGTGTCGGCGTGACTAAGCCTTACGCTCAATGACGACTTTGCCAATGGCACGACCTGACTCTAGGCGATCATGTGCCGCACTGACACCCGCAGCAGTGAAATCATGGCGCTCATCGATCAGTGGCTTGACCAAGCCGCGATCAACCAGGGCAGCCAGTCTTTGCAGGATCTCGCCATGGTGCTTGCGGTCTTGGTTATGAATGATCGAAACAGCCATGAATACCAGGTCGAGCCTCAATGCCTTGAAGTGCATTTCGGTCAGATCGTAGGTGTCGTAACCGATGATCGAGACGACGTGGCCCTTGAGCTTCGCGGCTTTCAGCGAGTTCTGTAAGATCTCGCCGCCCAGGGTATCGAAGACCGTATCGAATCCCTTTCCTTCAGTGATTCGCTGACTGTATTCCTCAGGCGTCTCGCTGTTATAAAAAATAATTTCATCGGCGCCCAACCGACGGGCAATTTCCGCTTTTTCCGGTGTGGAAACCGTCGTCGATACCCTGGCTCCCAGCACCTTGGCCAATTGAATGCCTATATGCCCGACACCGCCGGTGCCACCATGTATAAGGACATTGTCATTGGGTTTGATCGAAGCACGGTCGATCAGCGCCTCCCATGCAGTAATCGCCACGAGCGGCAAGCTTGCTGCTGCGCCAAAAGAGAGCGACTTGGGTTTTAGCGCCAGCATCTGAGCATCGACCTCCATCTGATCTGCCAGCGCACCGGGAATCCCCACGATGCCGCCGAAACAGCCATAGACTTCATCGCCTGGGTTGAAGCGCGTCACACCAGTACCGACGGAGCTGACTACCCCTGAAAGATCAATGTGGAGAGTGGCCGGGAAAGTCAGACCGGCCGTCCCTTCGCTGCCACGACGAATTTTCGTGTCCACTGGATTCACGCTTGTCGCCCGCACATCAACAATCACATGACCTGCGCGCGCGCGGGGATTGTCCGTCTGAATTTCGACAAAAAGGTCTGAGCTACCATGCTGATTTATCACAATGGCTTTCAAAGGTTTAACTCCGAGGAACTATAGGCCACAAAATTATCATCAATAAAATTGGATAAGTACGTTAGAGTTGTTGAATCTTTCGGTCCTGTTGGTTGGTAATAAGTGCTGGATTCCATCGATGAATTGCGTTTGTTTGTTGCCGTTTTTGAGGAGGGATCCATCCGTGCGGCTTCTGAACGACTGGGGATGACAGCTGCGGGCGGCAGTAAACGTCTTCTGGCCCTTGAAGACAGCGTGGGCCGGAGACTTTTTAACCGAACCACCCGCAAACTCAGCCCCACCTCTGACGGTGAGAAGCTTTATCAGCATGCCCTGAGCATCCTCGAAAGCGTCGAGAAGGCCGAGGGAGGATTTTTCCAGAAGACCGAGATTACCGGTCATCTGCGCATAACCGCTTCCGCGACATTTGCCCAAGGTTATTTATCGAGCGTCGTAAGCAGTTATCTCAAACGCTACCCTGGCGTCATCGTCGATCTCCATCCAACGGATCAACTGGTTGATCTGGCCGCTCATGGGACCGATCTTGCGATTCGGCACGGCGTGATGGCCGATTCGTCCCTGATCGCGCAAAGAATTGCCGCCTCTCGACGTCTGATATGCGCCGCCCCCCAGTATTGGGAAAAACAGGGCATGCCTATCTCTCCAAAAGAACTGGTCATGCTGGACGGGCTCATCGTTGGTAAGGATTCCAGCTGGGCCATGTCCCGGGGATGCGTCAAAAAAACCTGCAAAATACGCAAACGGTTTTCATCCAGTCTCGGGGAAGTGGTTCGCCAGATGGCGATAGATGGACATGGAGTAGCGCTGCTCATGGACTGGCATGTACGAGATGATCTTGATTCAGGCGCGCTGGTGGAGGCATTGTCCGATTGGGCCATTGAGCCGCCGGTGGGGATTTATGCGGTCTACCCTTCAAGAGAAAACATTGCTCCGACTGTGCTGAGCTTTGTTGCTCATCTCAAAGAGTGGGTCGCGGCCCACCCCGTTTAAAGAAAGCGACAGTGCCGCCACGATAAATCCTGCCGGATGGAGTAAGAAGACCAGATGGACCCTCGCCCTCACTGCTCTCAGCGTTGCAAACCCCAATGCAGCGATAGTGGCGGCGGGCGTTGAAGCGGAATCAAGAATCACGAATTTGCGACTCAGGGCCAGGAGCGAGATAAGAATCACTGTTCGCAGCTGCACGATGCTGCCGTGCCTGAACGCCGGACGAATGATGGAGTGCTTGAACTCCAAGGCGATCAATACAGTGAAGATCGAACCGAACAGTAATTGGAAATCGCCGTGATCCAAGGGATCAATCGCGCCGCCTACCACCAGCGGCAGCACTCGTCTATAGAGCTGGATCAAAGCAATGACGATGACGCACGAGATCATTACGCCAAGCGCCAGCACGATGATCTGTTCGAATCGCTCATAGGCGTTCATCAATGACCACTGAACACGAAGGCTTTTCAACGTCGATCTCGGAGGCAGTGGCGCTGAGGGGTCCGGATTCTTCATCAGGTTTTTGTTCCAGCACGTTTGGTTTCAGCCGTCGGCATGGCTCGCCTGTAGCCGCTGATCCAGCGCGCCAGATAGTTGAGTGAAGCAGAGTTTCGGGGGTACGGCCGGATCATTCCCAGTGCTCTCGATGCGCTACCCGCATCGGAGTCTGCCCGACCGCCTCGGCAACAGTGAACCCAGGCTGTTGACGTGAGCTGGTCTGGGTTCTAGTTGCTGACAATGGAGATCTTATCGTTGCGCTCGATGATTGCGAGCGTGATCTGTTCAAACCACTCAATCCCCTGCCCCAGTAGTGCCGCCAGCGATCGCGGCTGGTTCATCGACGCGTATCAATCATCGTCGCAACCAGCATGGCGATTCATTGCAAACCAGCCTACGCTTGTTGGATGACCCCACGCCTTTACTCAGTTGAGGCAAAGGCTGGGGCAATCAGATTCCCTTCTGACTGTCCGTTCGCCGCGATCTGGACCAGTCCGCGTGTATCGCCAGCCACTGGCCCCTTGATACGTCCCGCCCGACCAACATTTACCGCACAACGGGTAAACGCTTTACGCACTCCCCCCACCTGTCGTTCTCAAGCGACCGATGCCGCAGCACCTCTGGAAATGAGGCCGCTGTTCACGCTCTCCCATTAAGGAAAATCAGTATGTATCGGCCGAGCACCATTACTTATCAGCAGCATCGAGGGTTCAGCCGGACCTTCACTCAGGGTCATTTGAGCCTTGGATTGTTTTTCCCTTTGGAGGCTTTCGATGGGGACATGCCCAGCATGCTAAACCAAGTCGCTTTGGCCAAACGAGCGGAGGCGTTGGGTTTCTGCGCACTCTGGTTTCGTGATGTGCCTCTTCGGGATCCCGGTTTCGGCGATGTTGGCCAACTGTTCGACCCTTGGGTTTATCTAGGCTACATGGCCGCGCATACGTCTGAGATTGCGCTTGGCACTGCGTCCATTGCCATACCGTTGCGCCATCCGCTGCATACTGCCAAGGCATCTGCCAGCGTCGATCAACTGAGCGCAGGTCGCTTGATTCTGGGGGTGGCTTCCGGCGATCGTCCGGTGGAGTTTTTAGCTTTCGGCGTCGATCCCGAAAGGCGTGGAGAGCTCTTTCGGGAGCACTACGAGGTTATTAGGAAAGCCCACAGCACCAGCTTCGAACCCATCCGCTGGAGCGGTGGTGAGATGCAGGGCGCTGACTTGATTCCCAAACCCACAACCCAATCCATTCCAATGCTTGTGACTGGAAACAGTCGCCAGTCGCTGGACTGGATCGCGCGCGAAAGCCTCGGATGGATCAACTATCCACGCATACCGAACATGCAGCGGCTGATCGTTGAAGACTGGCGACGTGAGGTCATGAAGCAATGTGGCGCCGTCTATAAGCCCTTCGCTCAGTCGCTTTATATTGACCTCGACGAGACTCCATCCACGCCGCCCACCCGCATTCATTTAGGGTTCAAACTGGGACGCTACCATCTGCGGTTTTTGCTGGAGTCGCTTGAGGAGATCGGGGTGGACCACGTTATCCTGAATCTCAAATACGGAAAGCGCCCTGCTGAGGAAGTCATTGAGGAGCTGGGTACTCACATTGTTCCGGAATTCGCAGTACAGCGGCGTCCTGAAGTGGACTGATTCACACACCAGCGCTAGGCCAGGCATGCTGAACAGCGAGGACATAAGTGGTCAGTCCCGAAAAAAACTTCAGGGCCACGCACCTCCTTAACGTGCATCAAGCACGCATCATCGTCTGCCGGGTTCGTCCAGGCATCCGAAGATCGCGTGCATGATTGCACGATGTCATCAACAGTCCTGCTACCCAATGACGGGAGCGCGTTGAGCTAAGTCCCTGTCTCCGCGACAGACACGCGATCATCAGGCTGGTCCGGCGGACTCATGTTTGCTGAGACGTTTGGCGCATCCAGCTTATTGAAGAGCACTACGTCACGGGCTTTGTCGTAACCCAGTTCAACGCTGTCGCCGGCCTGGAGCTTGCCAGCGAGCATTTCCTTCGCGAGCCGCGTTTCGAGGGTCTGGCGAATCTGACGCTTCAACTCTCGCGCGCCAAACTCGGGCTGATAACCAACATCCGCCAGATGATCAATGAGGGTGTCAGCCACTTTCACCGTGATGTTCTGGGCAGCCGCGGTTCTAATGACCCGATCAAGCTGAATGCCCACAATCGATCGGATGTTGTCCCGAGTAAGGGCATGGAACACGATGATGTCGTCGATACGGTTCAGGAATTCGGGACGGAAATGCCCTTTCAAGACGCCCATCAATTCATCACGTAACGCTTTATCCGTAAGGCGTTCATTTTCTGGTCGCCCAAGATTCTGCATGATGACGGCAGAGCCCAGATTGCTGGTGGCGATGATGATCGTATTGCTGAAGTCCACACCTCGTCCCTTGCCGTCCGTGAGACGACCATCATCGAACACCTGCAGCAATACGTTGCTCACATCGGGATGCGCCTTCTCAATCTCGTCGAGCAAAATCACGCTGTAGGGCTTGCGGCGGACGCGCTCTGTCAACTGACCGCCTTCGTCGTATCCGACATAACCGGGTGGCGCACCGATCAACCGGGCAACCGCATGACGCTCCATGTACTCCGACATATCGATGCGAATGATCGATTGCTCGTCTCCAAACATCGTCTCTGCCAACGCCTTGGCCAACTCGGTTTTGCCTACGCCGGTTGGACCAAGAAAGAGAAACGTGGCAATCGGTCTGTTGGCTAGTCCAAGGCCGGCGCGAGACAAACGAACCGCATCGCTGACCGCAAGCACAGCATCTTCCTGCCCGACCAGCCGATCACGCAAAGTGTCTTCCATATTCAGCAGCTTCTGACGCTCTTCCTGGGTGAGTTCGGTTACCGGAATACCGGTCAGACGGGACAGTACCTCGGCAATCGACTCAAGGGTCACCTCGAGGGTTTCGGAACCCGTTTTGCGCTCCCAGGCTTCTGTCTCCTCTCCCAATTGGGCTTGCTTTTGACCGATGCGCTCTTCGAAGCCTTTGGATTCATCGAAGCGTTTACGCGAGGATGAATAGTCCTGTTCGCGTTTGAGCTGGATGATTTCTGCTTCCAGCTCCTGAATGCCAGCGGGCCTCGAGGAGGCGCTGATGCGCACGCGGGCAGCAGCCTGGTCGATCAGGTCAATGGCCTTGTCCGGCAGAAAGCGCGAGGTAATGTAACGGTCTGACAGCTCCGCCGCTGCCACGAATGCTTCGTCGGCGAACGTCACCTGATGGTGCGCCTCAAGTTTATCGCGCAGCCCACGCAGGATAATGATGGTCTGTTCTACGGTAGGCTCGGATATCAGGACGGGCTGAAAACGTCTTTCGAGCGCCGCATCTTTTTCGATGTGCTTTTGATACTCATTGAGCGTCGTCGCACCGATCAGACTGAGCTCCCCGCGTGCCAATGCGGGTTTCAATACGTTGGCAATGTCCAGGCCGCCCTCTTCACCTCCCTGCCCCGCGCCAACGATCGTATGCAGCTCGTCGATGAATAGAATCAGCTCCGAGGTCTTCGCAGCGACTTCATCGAGCAGTTGCTTGGCGCGCTCCTCAAATTCGCCCCGGTATTTGGAGCCCGCGACCATTGAGTTCAGATTGACTTCAACCAGCCGTCTGCCACGCAGAATTTCGGGGACATCGCCCTTGACTATGCGCTGGGCAAGTCCTTCAACGATGGCTGTTTTGCCGACGCCGGGTTCACCGATCAGGACCGGATTGTTCTTCCTACGGCGGGCCAGCACCTCGATGGTGTTTTCGATTTCCTGCGCGCGGCCCAATACGGGATCCAGCTTGCCCTCACGAGCCAATGACGTCAGATCGCGACCGAACTTGTCGAGTGTCGGTGTTCCCGTGGGGGTATCGACTCTCCCGTCCTCAGCTCCCTTACCCACCACTTTGACCACCTTCTGCCGCAAAGCTTCAGGGGTCACGCCGTATTTTTTTAGCAGCGTTCCGGCAATGCTTTCGGGCACCGATGAAAGCCCGATCAACAGATGCTCGGGGCCAACATATGAGTGCCCTAAATCACGAGATGCCTGGAACGCAAAATTGAACACTTTTTTCAGGCGAGGCGAGATGCTCATCTGATCCACCGAAGCCTGCGCCTGCGCTGCGCCCCTTTGAGCGTGTTGATCGATGTAGCCTTTGATGTCGTCCGCAGAAAGCAACAATTCCTTGAGCAACGCTGTGCCTACGTCGGTATCGGCAAGCACATACAACAGATGCTCAGTATCGAGCTCGCTGCGGTTGAACTCATGGGCTTTCTCTCCAGCGCGTTGCAGGATTTCCAGCGTCTGGGAGCTGAATGCATTGGTTGCATCGACAGATTCGCGAGGCACATGCGCAGAGAGCCTGAAGTCATCACCCCCCTGATCCGCTGCTCCGCCCATGTTGTCGAAAAAGCGGGACACGCCACCGCCCAGCAAAGAGTCGAAGGGGTTCAACATGCTTTGATGGCGTAAAAGTTGACGGTAGTCGTGGTCGCAAATGGACATTGTTCTGGCCTGACCATTTTGCGACACGGTCACTCGCGCGACAGCCGGTCTGGCGTTACAAATTTCACAGAGAGTAGCCATGATGAGTTGTCTCCAAAAATGGATAACACGGACTCATACAGATGGATCTACGTGCCCTGAACGATGCTCAGGAAACAGGGGCATGAGACCAGCAATACGTTGAGCTTGGTCGGGAAGACGATGACGTGGGAGGGAATGGCAGCTTTGAGAAACGATGTCACCCGATCAACATAGTCGCGATCTCATGACAGCGCGCCACGGCTACTTGATTACCGACGAACGACGTCTAGACATTTCGTATGAATAAACAGCCTGTCGTTAGCTATCAACCCAGGCGCTAGCTACCGATTGAGTCAACGCATTGAGGAAAGCTCAATCGCCTGACTCATCTCGGTGACCTCGGGAGGCCCGTCATAGCGAAGCCCGTCGATGTAGAACGCAGGCGTGCCGTTTACCCCGCTACGTACGCCGCCATTGAAATCGGATTGTATTTTGAGCAGATAGATATCGGTTTGCATCGCAACAACGAGTTCATCGCTGGAAAGGCCGTGTCTCAGTGCGATGGCGCCATAAAGCGGCACGCCCAATCGATCCTGATTTTCATACAACTCGTCGTGGGCCTCCCAGAAGAATCCTCGACTCCCGGCATATTCAGCGGTGACAGCTGCGCCCAGCGCATGCGGGTGAGCAGTGGTCAGTGGAAAGTTGCGAAACACAAGCAACAGATCCTCGCCAAAATGCTGCTGCAACTGCTTGACGACCCAGTACGCCAAACCGCAATAGGGGCATTCGTAGTCGCCATATTCCACCAGTGTGACCTTGGCATCCGCCCTTCCCTGGCGATGGTCGTTTGCAGTTACCGGGACTTTGAGAGTGGCCATGTGATCACCTACTGGTTTTTGGCGGGCGTGCTGTGTGGGGAATCTGCCAGAGCATCCAGCGCATCCAGAATGCCGTCCGCTCCAGGATTGATTGCCATCGGTGAAACGTAGCTCCAGGCGACCACCCCCTCCTTGTCAATCACGAACAACGCACGCTTACAAACTCCAAGGTGGGAATCGTACACGCCATACTGTCGCGCCACCGCTCCTTTGGGCTCGAAATCGGCAAGCAGGCTGAAGTGAAAACCACGATCTTTGACGAAGGCTTGATGACACCAGGCGCTGTCGACGGAAATACCCAGCAGCGTCGCGCCGTACTCTCTGAATGTGGGGAGCACCTGGTTGTACAAGGTCAGTTGGTCGCCACACACCGAGCTCCAGTCAGCGGGGTAGAACGCCAATATTACGGGACTTCCCCTTAGCTCGTGCAGGGACAGCCGCTGATCGGGCGTTGCGTACAGGGAGAAATCGGGGGCGACAGTGCCGGCTGGAAGTGGTCCTTGAAGCAGGCGGTCGGTCGTTTCTTTTGCATCATCCATTGCTGAAGTGTTCATTGCTTGAGCCCTGATAGGTGGGGTGGGTTCTGTACAGCCGGATACGACTCGCCCGGCGGGGTAATTCCATCCACCGTCAAGGGGTTCAGAATGGCGAAGAGGCCTCGAGACAAGCCTGAGTGTCTTCCGCTGCGAGGGTATGGCCGCATTACGAGCACGAAGCGATCCGCCGTGCTTTCGCGGAATGGGGGTTGAGGCCAGGTTGGCAGCGCAACGGCTGATTTGATCTGACGCACCAATGACTATAGTCGCTGTAGGCACCTGCCCGCCGAAAAGTGACCCGCGGTAACGTCCAGACTCAGCCGCGTCCCTGAGGCTGCAAAAAGGCGGCAGGGACGGGTTGGAGCCTTGTGGGCTTGCTTAGCCGGGCAGCTTAGCCGCAAGCACGTCAACCTTCTCGATTGACGGCGGTTCGGCAAACAGCTCGGCAGCCTTTGCCATAAGCGCGGCGGCGACCTTGCCCGAAAGATGAGCCTGTCGGCCCGCTTCATCCGGGAAGGCGTCAAAGATGCCAAAGGTGGAAGGTCCCAAGCGGATGGCGAACCAGGCCGTGGTGGCTGGCTCCTCCGCCACGATTGCAAGACCACTCATTAAAAAGCTCTCAACCTCTTTCTCTTTCCCGGGTTTTGCTTCGAGACGAACGAACAACGCTACGTTGACCATGACGTGTCTCCTCTTGTTATGACCAGGTCATCATGCGCCATGCTTTCCAGTAAGCCCAACGGGATATTTGCCGACTTGCCAGCAAGCTCCAGCGTCGCGAGGATGGAAGATAGCGTCGAGTCATTCCGCCGGCAGACCAAACGGCCAGAAGCAGACGCCGGACCGCCTCGTCACCCGTCATTAGCTGCACCCAGCCCATTTACTCGGCAGCGGCGCCCTTTCCCTCAGCATCCGATGTTCAAGACGCTGACCAACCGAACGGCCGGTCAGCGATGAAACTCTGGATGGCCCAGGAACGCTTCGAGGGTGGCAAACGGCATCGGTCTGGCGAAGTGATAACCCTGAAAAATATCGCAGCGACTGCCTTTCAGGAATTCCATTTGAGACGCCGTTTCCACGCCTTCGGCGACCACAATGAGGCTGAGGTGGTGGGCCATGGAAATAATGCCCTGGGTGATCGCTGCATCGTGGTGATCGGTAACGATTTCCCGGATGAACGAACGGTCGATCTTGATCTTGTCGATCGGCAAGCGCTTGAGGTAGCTGAGGCTGGAAAAACCGGTTCCGAAGTCATCGAGTGCAATGCGCACCCCCAATGCCTTGAGCCGATGCAACGTCTCGATCGCCTGTTCAGCGTTATTCAACAGAAGCGATTCGGTGATCTCCAGCTCCAGTTGTTCACCTCGCAGACCGTGTTTCTCCAGCGTCGCCTGGACATACTGCACGAAATGGCCACGCTGAAAATGCATCGGTGAAATATTGACGGCCATCGAGATGCCCGTGATGCCCTGGTCGTCCAGCTGGCGCAACTGAGCACAAGCCGTATCGAGCACCCAAAGGCTAAGCGGGATGATCTGACCACTGTCCTCGGCCACCGGCACAAACACCGCTGGGGGGATAAATCCCTTTTCCGGATGCTCCCAGCGCAGCAACGCTTCGATCCCGACCACACGCCCGGTACGTGCGTCGATCTGCGGTTGATAATGCAGCTGTAACGACCGAGTCTCGATAGCCTTTTGCAGGTCATTGCGCAGCCTGGCGTGCTCGCAAACGCGCTGATTCAGGTCGCTGGTGTACCACTGAAAGTTGTTGCGCCCTTGTTGTTTGGCTTTGTACATGGCCATGTCAGCCTGTTGGATCAACTGCATCGGCTGCTCAAGGTGACCATCGCTCATGGTGATACCGACACTTGCGCTCACGTGCAGGTCGATGCCCTGGATGCAGTAGGGTCTGGCAATGCTGGCCATCAATCGCTCAACCACTGGCACGACGTCTTCATCACGCAGCAGGTCCGGCAGCAGAACGATGAATTCGTCACCGCCCATGCGCACGATCGTGTCCGCAGGCCTAACCTGCTCGGCCATGCGTCGCGCTACCTCGATCAGCACCTGATCGCCAAAGTAGTGCCCGATGGAATCATTGATGGATTTGAATCCATCCAGATCAATGCACATTACCGCCAGCCGCCGCTTTTGCAGACGACTGAGGTGACAATCCAGAATAAGCTGGTCTTCAAGCGACACACGGTTAAGCAAGCCGGTCAGTTGATCATGGCTGGCGTTGAAACTCAACTGGCGCTCGAAATGCTTCTGATCGCTAATGTCACGGGCAATGCCAAACACACCAACGATCTCGCCGTTGACCATGATGGGCAGGTTCGAAATGTCCATGGTCAACAGTTTTTCATTCTCGTCTCGAAGCCGTGCCTCGAAGCGTTGAGGGGCTCCGGCGCGCGCTGCGGAAAAATGCTGACTGACCCGCATCAGGTCTTCCTCAGGCACCAGACGGGAAAAGTGATGACCAATGAACTGGGTTGCAGTCTGCGGCTTAAGCTTCAGGCCTGCGGGATTCACACTCTGGATGTTGCCGAGCAGATCGAGCGCGAACACCGGGTTGGGGTTATAGGTGAACAGTGAACGAAAGCGTTGCTCGCTCTCCTCCAGGCGCTGACCGTCACGCTCATGGCGGATTGCGATGACTGCCAGTTGGGCGACGCAGGCAAGTTGTTGAATCTGTAATTCGTCTGGCGTATGGGTGCGATTCTGATACAGGGCAAATGTGCCCAATACGCTGCCTTCATGGGAGAGCAAAGGAACCGACCAGCAGGAATGCAAGTTATGCCCAAGCGCCAGGCTGCGGAAACGCTCCCAATTCGGATCTTGAGCGATGTCTTCAGTGACCACCATTTCGCGCCGGAACGCTGCCGTGCCGCAGGTGCCTTCCCGTGGACCGATCGCCATTCCATGAATCGCCTCACTGTACTTGGCCGGCAGGCCGGGCGCTGCGCCGCTCAGCAAGTGCTTGCCCTCGGCGTCAGTGAGGAGAATGGAACAGAACGTATCGGGACTCTGGGCGTTTTGCATCTCGCAGATAGCGGTAAGTATTTCGTCCAGATGTTGGTCGCTTGCGATCATGCCGAGAATGTCACGTTGCGACTCGGGGAACGTATTGCTATGAAAATCGGGACTAGTATTCATGGTGGTTCCTGAAGACTCTCGAGGTCGTCCGGTCTACAGAGAGCCAGAAATAGCGGGCGGCCGATCACTGTCCACTAGTGCGTCGGTCGCGCACTGTAGGCAGCTGCGCCCCGCTGAAGAAAGGCTCAGAGGTGACATAAAAAGCAGTGTCAGATTGACGCCGGTTGGGGGTGAACGGACTACGACCATTCCGCCGATGTGATCGCCCTCTGCCCGAACGATCATCGTGAAGCGCACTATCGAAGGAACAAGGCAGAGGTGCGCGAATTTCCTCACCTTGGCCCTGGGTTTTACCTGATCGTCACATGTTCGAGACGTGGCTCTGGTCAATTTCTGGGTGTCATAACGGGCAGCAATTGTCCCCCAGAAAGCAGAAGTATCCTCGACTTTAGTAGCGCAACAGCCGCAAAAACCATCCAGTGAAAAAGCCGCCTAAGACTGCAGCAAGATAAGTGCGCGAACTGCTGGTGGTCTCGGATGCCGAAAATTCGTTCTACGGCTACGGTAAGTGCCAAATACGACTATAGTCACTGGTGAGCCAGGGAGCATCCAGCCGTTATGTTACACGCCTGGCCCTCAATCCAATACCGCGAAGACACGGAGGATTACCTCGTGCTTCTTCCCGCGAAACTTGAACGTCTGGCTGCCAAAAACACTCAGGCTCAGGCTGAGATTAGGGCCCGTTTCTTTCGTGAATCCACTGATGGTGGATTGAGTTATCCCGCCGGGCACGTTGTATCCCGCTAAGCACGCCCTAACCACCCATCTATCAAGGCTCAGGCAATGGACTCTTCTAGATGCACGCGGAGCCAGCAGCGAATGAAATCTTTGAAATATTATGAAAAAAATCGACACGCCACTTGGTTAGAGTTGTTTTTTGACCTTATTTTTGTCGTTACAATTGGCAAGGTGACGCATACGCTCGGACATCTTCATCAAGGCCACTATGAACGTGAGCAATTATGGAGTTTCTTACTGCTTTTTGTTCCATTATGGTGGATCTGGTCAAGCCATACTATTTACTCTAACAGGTTTGATACAGACGGCAACCTTCACCGTCTTTCAACATTATTTATAATGTTATTACTCATTGTGCTATCCGCACGGATTGGCGAAACACTTGAAGTGTACTACCCGCTTGTTATCACCTGCTATGTGGGTATACGTGCCATCATCAGCATCATGTACATTTCAACCATCAATACTGTCGACGACCGTAGCGAATTCGCCTCCAGGCTTGGCTTCGCCCTTTTAGTCAGCTCAGCTATCAGTCTCTCATCCATTATTTTTGATCCACCCATGCGTTACCTCGTAGCTTACATTGGAATTTTTCTTGATATTCTGCTTCCTGTTTTTTCCTGGAGCAAAGCACAACCATTGCCAGCGCATACAGAACACTTAGTTGAACGACTAGGTTTGCTCACCCTTATCTTGTTAGGCGAGTCAGTGATCAGCCTTTCTGGAGGGTTATCTGACATTCAATGGAATCTTTATAATGTAATGGCGGCAATCACCGGGTTTATCATGATTTGCAGTATATGGTGGATCTATTTTGATAGCTTTTACCTGCTGAGCAAAAATGAAAGCAGCATAAGTGGCCACTCCTTAATCTACTCGCACCTCTTCCTGTTTTTAGGGCTGGCCCTCCTTGCTAATTTGATCAGGCATGCGATCTTGAACGACATTGCGATACATGATTTCCAAATTGGGTCAGTCATCGGCATGATCTTATTTTTCCTGGGTAAGCAATATGGCTACTTCATAGCCGCACCTAAGATAAGGAAATACATTCTTCAAAACACGTTGATCGTGTTTTCTTTAGGTGGCTTGGCTATATTCCTGCCTCGTGTCGAGTACATATTGATCGGCCTAACATTAACCATGATCAGTTATGTTGTGCTGAATTTCAGGTATCGTTGAGTCATTCTTATTAAACCATAGATTGAGAGGAGCTCCGCGAACCCCGCAGGCAAAGTCGAGCAACCCGCCCGAGAGCAAGAAAGTGGATTGATGGATGTACCAATCCAATTGCCCTAGGTAATTCGTAGGCGGTGCAAGAACCTGCCCTTCATGAATGGCTATTTTGGGTCGGAAGCAGCCCCTCGTGACCAACTGCTATCGTCCAGTAGCGGCCTGACGCCACCGGCAGCATTCGACCTAAAGCTGTCATTCGATGATGTCAGCTATTGGCCGAAAGCTGACACCCACCTTTCAATCATGGGACCGCCAGAACACCGCCAACTTCTCCCAGCTTCTCATATTGAGAAATGACTGCTGCCTCGACGACCGGCGTTGCATTACGCTGTCGCCACGGCGCTGAGTGATCAGAGTTTGGGGCCTTCTGCGCGAACTTTCAGATACGCCTTCATCGCAGCGAAACGGTTACGCGTTTCCCATTCGAAAATCCTGTTAACCAGCGGATCGAGCATGCGCCCCAACCACCTAGGGCGAAGTTGGACGTTAAACGTATAAACCAGCTCTGAGGACCTAAGATCAATGTCGCGATGCCGCATTGAAGCGGCCCACCAGTGGAAACAACCGGCTGGTTCCACCAACACAGCCGCTGCAACCTTCGCTGGTCGATAATTGACGAAGCGGGTACGCATGGCAAAAAGGCGTTTCCACCCTCGCCCCACATTTATGGTAATCGCACCTATGTAGGGGTGATTGCCCCCGCCCTCTACTGCTGCATAGGCCAGCAGTGTGTCCCATTGCTTGCGGACGGTGTGATTGTGAAACGCTTCGAATACGTCAACAGCACAGGCTGGCATTACGATGACAATTCGACGCTGTGTCATAGGATCTCCTCAGTGATGTCAGAGGTGATATCCCAGCGCTGAAACTCGGCATCAAATTCCTCGAGCTTTAGTAATCCCATGCAGGGTAAGGCACCGGTCAGTGAAAGCTCGCCGTCCGCCAGCTTGCATGCCAGTAGCACGCTCGCCATACAAGGTATCTCTGGGCCATTTCCACTAGGTGCGGTGAGCTGCCAAGTCAAACGGCGCTGCCCGCCACCCACAAGACTCCCGATCACTTGAACCTTCATTGCGCCAACGTCGCTTCCAAACCGGTCAAGAATGCGGTTGGAAATCGCGTCCAACCGTGCGGCCCAACGATTGATCGGCATAGGCAATCCGATGCGCGATGTAACAGCGGCCAACCACAGCGCAACGTGTTGAATTCGAAGCTCCAATGCGGCATGAAACTCAACATCGCGTACGCCAGGGTACCGGTCAGGAAACAACGCAAGGTCAGGAACGTCACACGCAGCTCCCCAGCGCGGGGACAAACCAGAGAATCTAAAGCGCCGGATATCTTGCCAGCCGTAGTGCGACACCCACGCCGCATTGTTCCAACGAGCAAATGCCATTCCTGCGTAGCTGAAAACCGCACTGATCGTTGCGACACCTCTAGCTGCTTGTTGGCCGGGAGCGATGACGGTGCTGATGGAGTTCAAACGCAGTAGCTTTTTGGCGAAGTGATCCACCACAGCTGACGACAGTCCTGGCACGCTACTGGCTCCAGAAACGGCAAGGACTCCCGCTGCCTTTGCTGGGGCATCTACATGCGCGGCGAAGTTTGCGACAAAGTCACGGCCATCCGCGAGATCCAGATAATATGCACCGGCCGCGCATGACGCCAGAGCAACCCGGTAATCCTGCCCTTGAAAAGGGCCAGCGCAATGGATCACCAAGCGAGCTGCGGCTTGAATAAGGCGAGTTTCAAAATCGGGCGAGTTGATATCAATGGCCAGGGTAGAGACGGTCTGGCCAGAGGCGAACGTATGGGTGCCAGCCCCAGGTCTACGACACGCAGCAATCACTGTCAAACCTGAGACTTTTGAAAGCCGCTGGCAAATCCGAGCTCCATAATTACCCAAACCACCGATTACGATGACACGCATGGCTAGTCCCTAGCGGCAACTCTTGAGGCGAGGGTACAGGGGTGGAATTGGCAGTTCAATGATGGATGAGACACTGAGACATCGGCCCTGGATAGCTGATCGGTTTTGACAGTCTGCTCTCGGCCAGGAGCGGCCAGGAGCGCATAAGCATAGGGCTGCAGCTTCACCCTAATCCGCGCGAAATTAGTAACAATAAAATACGCTATGCATAGTTTTTGGGCTTCCGGCCATGGAAACATTACGGAGTGCTCATGGCAAAAAGCAGCCCGTTCGGCAAGTCAAGAATGACTGAAATTTACGCATACCATCCATAACCCCATTCCACACAACAGGTGCTACCCTCAGACGTCACTCATTTCTATCGTCTGCCACAATTCGCAGCCCTCCACTCAGTGCAAACCCCACCCCATGCAGCTAATAACCGCACCCTCCAACCTTGGACTAAGCCCCCCACACCCCGGCCACGAACCCGGCACATGGCGAGCGCCCTCTGCTCTGATGGCCGCCGGCCTACTGGAGGCGATCGGCGCGCATGCCTCTCAGGAACTACCCCGCCCCCGCTATTCCCCCGAAGCCCAGCCAGGCACACGGCTACGTAACGGCCACGCTATGCGCGCGTTCAACATCGCCTTGGCGAAGCGGGTGGGCGAAGCCTGCAGACAGGGTGAGTTTGCCTTGGTCATCGGCGGAGATTGTTCGATCCTTTTGGGGGCGTTGGCGGGCGCTCGCCAAGCCGGCCCCGTTTCCCTTCTGCATATCGATGGGCACAGCGACTTTCGCCATCCGGGCAACTATGACGCGCAGCTAAGCCTCGGCGCGGTAGCAGGCATGGACCTTGCGTTGGCCACTGGGCGTGGTGAGTCATTGGCGACACAGTGGCCGGGCGTCGTGGGACCTCTGGTTGCTGACGTGGATGTCGTTCAGCTGGGCGAACGGGAAAATCGCGACGCAGATTTTGCGTGGCCTGACATCAACGATACGGCGATCAACCGGATCGATGTCTTTGAAGCGCTGAGATTGGGACCAGCTGCCGTCATTCAACGCATTCGCGAAACGCTGGGCCGAACACCTGAGCAAGGGCTGTGGATACACCTGGATGTGGACGTTCTTGACCAGTCCGTGATGCCCGCCGTGGACTGCCCTGGCTCTCCGGGCATTCCAGCTGCGGACCTGTCGCGCATCATGGCTCCCTTCGTGGCTGACCCGCGGTGCAGGGGGATGACCGTCACGGTATCTGACCCTGACCTAGACCCTGACGGTCGCTACGCTGCGGTCATCGTGGATCTGTTGAGACAGTTGCCGTTCCCCGTTCAGGCGAGCTCGTGATCCGGGCGACGTAGGCCCGGTCCTTCAGCCCCCGCGAGCCCCGGGCATCACCCTCAACAGCTTCGCATCGACCCCATCGGTAAGCACATAGATCGACCCATCGGGAGCCACCTTGACGTCGCGCATGCGCTCGTCCAGTTCGCTCAGCAGCAACTGCTGATCCACGATCTGCTGCCCATTGCGCACGACCCGGCGCACGGCGCGCTCCTTGAGGGCCGGGACCAGCAAATCCCCGCGCCATTGGGGAAACAGCGGGCCGTCATAAATCGCCAGGCCTGAAGGGGCAATCGACGGTGTCCACTCCAGAACCGCATCTTGATAGCCCGGCAGCTGAGTGAACGGCGTCACCTTGGCGAACGGGTAGTCGATGCCAGCGGTCACGACAGGCCATCCGTAGTTGCCGCCCGGCACGATCCGGTTGATCTCGTCACCGCCGCGCGCGCCATGCTCGGTGATGAGCAGGTCGCCCGTTGTCGGATCCACGGCGATGCCCTGGACATTGCGGTGGCCGAGGCTGTAGATCTCCGGGGCCGCACCGGCTTTGCCGATGAAAGGATTGTCCGCCGCAGGCCTGCCCTCGCGGTCGAGCCTGACCAGGGTACCCAGATCGTTCGCCGGGTTCTCCGCTTCCTCACGTCGCTCGCTGCCGTCTCCCAGGGAAAGCACCAAGGTCTCGTCGCCGAGAAACGCAATGCGCCCACCGTTGTTGCCCGTGCGAGGTTTGAGCGTGGAGCTGAACAGGACTCGGACCTCCTCGATCCTGTCGCTCTTCAGCGTGGCCCGTACCAGGCGCGTGCCGTTCGCAGCGGCTTCGCCGTATCCCATCGTCAGGTACAGCCAACCATTGCGCTCGAACTGTGGATCCAGCGCGACTTCCATCAATCCTGCGGTGCCGCCCTGCTGGAAGATGGGCGGGAGCCCGTCGAGCTCGATCTGCGAAGCTGCGCCATTCGTGCCGATGACCAAGAGTCGCCCACCCATTTCAGTGACCAGCACACGGCCGTCCGGAAGAAACGCCACCGACCACGGGCGGTTCAGCCCCGTCGCGATGGTTTGCACGTCATAGCTGGCCCGATCCACTGTCGCCGGCTTGTCGGGGGCGCCTGGGACCATGGCGAAAAAAAGCATGGCCGGTGCCGCCAGCAGAACCGCCACCACAGCCGCCTCGCGCCAGCGCCCTCCTCCGTCTGGCGAATCACCCCGTTTGGACGACCTGTTCAGACGCGCATACAGCCACCCGCCGACGATTCCCGTCAGCGACATCAGGCCATAGCCTACAGCCGTGCGGGTGCCCGGCAGCGCGGGCATGGGGATCACCGAGCGCATCAGCCAGAAGACGAAAGCCAGACCACACACGCTGGCCGCGATGAACACGAAACGGCGCCAGGAAGGCGGAGCGAAACGCAGCACCCAGTGGCCTGCCAAGACCGCGAGCAATAAGGCTGCCGCAGCGATGCCGAACATGACTGGACCGAACCGTGCGAGGTCTTCGAGCGTCGTCCAGAGCCGAACCGATGAAGTCACCGGCGCCCCGAGATGGAGCAGCTCGCCTAGATTGAGCTGGGTCTGCACGATACTGGCGATGGCGCCGGTTGCCAGCGCGGCGACAAGCAGCGTCCTGATGGTGCGAATCATGGCCGTCATTCGATTTCGTCTCTGGCTGGCTTCCACGTTTTGCAGAATCCCCACGCGTCCTGACCTGAGACACTTCCCCTGGAAAATTCGCTCATCGAGTGTGCTACCAGTTCTTACAGACGAAATCTGCGCGGTTCAACAGGTCCTCGCGCAAGCCGAGGAACAGTCGTCCACTGGCATCAGTTGATGCTCAGCTTTGGCTGGGCGTAGAAACCTGCGGCGTTGATCCTTGGCGATCCAACTATCCAGTTCAGCGGCATAGACGTTTCCTGTACGCATCACCAGCTACCCAGATAATTCGCTCGCCAGTAGCCTTGCGCTTTCAAAAAACCAAGGAGCGGTAATGGACGACTTTTCACCTTCCACACAGGGCTGGATTATCGCCTTCGGCAGTGCGGCTGTACTTTGGATGATTGCAAAGGTCAAGCCTGGTACCTCTGCGCTTGCTTTTCGTTTTAGTACATGGCTCCTAGCCAAAGAGCTTCGCAAAGCAAAACGAGCACGTGTTGACACTTTTGCCATTCAGCGAGAAATCAGCAAGGAAGCAGCATTGTTCATGTGTTTCATGCTGTCATTCTTAATCACGACTGGCTTCTTCCTCACAGTTGCCGGTGAGAAATCGTTCTCCACTAAGATGCTGGTAGCTACCCTGTTGATGCTTCCAACGCTAGTTATCGAGATCTGGTGGCTTACGCATCGGGACTACGTGGCAACGCTTATCAAAGAAGCGGGCAAGTTAACCGTACATTTCCGTCGTGCGATCCCGAACAGGCCTCAATCAAAACTTCGAACTCTCAAGCGCGAAGCCCGCTGCAAGAAACTCAAGAGCGGACATATTACCTATCGTCGGGTGACTTCCAGGCGCTAGACCAATAAGGCATGGTGATTGATCTGTCAAAAGGACGGGCACCCACTACCGCTGTACGCGAAACTGCTTCGGCGACTGTCCCGTGCCGCGCTTGAAAAAACGCGAAAAATACGCGGGATCGGAAAACCCCAGGCGGTCGGACACCTGGCCGATGGTCATGGTGGTGTACACCAGGTCGCGCTTGGCTTCGAGCAACAGGCGCTGGTTGATCATCTGCAATGCGGATTGCCCTGAAAGGCGCCGGCACAGGGCGTTGAGGTGAGCGCTGCTGATCCCCAGGGTGGTGGCATAGTGGTCGATGGGCAAATGCTCGCGAAAGCGCAGTTCCAATGCCCGGGTGAAGTCCTGCAGATACTCCCGGCCCCGGTCCGGTTGCGCGGCGTGCGACAAGGACAGCGCCTGTTTGCGGCGACTGAGCCAGATCGACAGCACGGTGATCAGCGATTGCAGCATCGCGTCGCGGCCGGCCTGCTGTTGGCTGTATTCCTGGGCCAGGGTTGCAAACAGGGTGTCCAGATAGGGGCGATCAGTACCGATCGGATAACAGGCCGCAGTGGTCAGCACCGGACTGTTGAGCAAGCTGCCCAGTTGCTCGGCCAATGGTTGCGCCAGGCTGAGTACGTAGCCCTGAATGTCTTCGGAGAACTTGAAGGTGTGCACACTCAGCGCCGGGACGACTTGCAGAGCAGGCGAATCGACGAGATTGATCACCTCCTCCACTTTCAGGCTCGCCTGCCCGGCCTGCACGTACAGCAGCTGCACCAGATCACTGTGTCGATGGGGCTTTATTTCCCAGCCGTGAAGCTGGCTGCGCGCGGGGATCGACTCGCAGTGAATCAGGTCGGGCGTCGGCCAGGCGCCGGTTTCGCCATACAGTTTGAACACCGGGACAGGTATCGCTGAGGATTTCGACATCGCTGGCTTTGCCTCGGGACGATCCACCGAAAGTCCATGGAATATGCCGAATATTGCCTTCTTATCTCAAGTTCAGTCATCAAAAATACCGGAGACAACAATAAAAAGTGCGCTGTGAGGCTTCGTGCCCCAGTGGCACACCTGAGGACAGCTCCCTATGAAAACCCAAGTCGCTATCATCGGCTCCGGCCCGTCCGGCCTTTTGCTCGGGCAACTGCTGCATCGTGCCGGCATCGACAACGTCATCGTCGAACGCAAGAATCCCGACTACATCCTCTCCCGGATTCGGGCCGGGGTGCTGGAGCAAGGCATGGTCGATCTGCTTCGTGAAGCAGGGGTCGGCGCGCATATGGACGCCCGCGGCCTGGTCCACGACGGCTTCGAGCTGGCGTTCGACGGACGCTGTGAACGCATTGATCTCAAGGCGCTGACAGGGGGCAGAACGGTGATGGTCTACGGCCAGACCGAGGTCACCCGTGACCTGATGGAAGCCCGCGCCGCCGTGGGCGCGCTGACGCTCTACGATACCGACGACGTTCAGCCCCATGACATGAAAACCGACAGCCCTTATGTGACCTTTCAGCGCAACGGCGAGACGGTTCGCCTGGACTGCGATTACATTGCCGGTTGCGATGGTTTTCATGGCGTGTCGCGACAAGCGATTCCAGCCGAGGCGCTGAAGATTTTCGAGCGGGTTTATCCCTTCGGGTGGCTGGGGATTCTCGCCGACACCCCGCCGGTCAATCATGAGCTGATCTACGCCAACCACGAGCGTGGCTTCGCCCTGTGCAGCATGCGCTCAGCCACCCGCACACGCTATTACGTGCAGGTGGGCGCCGAGGAAAAGGTCGAGGACTGGTCGGACGCGCGCTTCTGGGACGAGCTCAAGCTTCGCCTGCCGCCGCCTATCGCCGAGCGGCTGGTCACCGGCCCCTCCATCGAAAAAAGCATCGCGCCGTTGCGCAGCTTCGTGGTCGAACCGATGCAGTACGGTCGCCTGTTTCTGCTAGGCGACGCTGCCCATATCGTTCCGCCCACCGGCGCCAAGGGTCTGAATCTGGCGGCCAGTGACGTCAGCACCTTGTATCGCATTCTGCTCAAGGTGTATGGCGAGGGGCGCACCGAACTGCTGGAGAAATACTCGCAGATCTGCCTGCGCCGGGTCTGGAAGGCTGAACGCTTCTCCTGGTGGATGACCTCGCTGCTGCATCGCTTTCCCGATACCGATGCTTTCGGCCAGCGCATCCAGCAAACCGAACTGGACTACTTCGTGGGCTCGGCCGCTGGACGTCAGAGCATCGCCGAAAACTACGTCGGCCTGCCCTATGAGGGCATCGAGTGAACGCGCTGAGCCACCCACTGAACTGACACGCGGGGGCTGCTAGTTCTTTGGAAGTCGGTCCAGATCTGCGGGACCGAGTTCCACCCTTGCCCCCTCCCCTTCAGATTCGGCTTCTCGACTGACACGCTCATCATCCGTGAGGCCTTTGCCAACCTCCTTCTGCACGATCGGATCGTTTGGAGTATTTGGCGCGTCAGCGTTCTCGGCGTTCTTGTCGATTTCTGTGTTCATGTCAACCTGCCTGATGAGTCAATCGAAACGAAGGGAAAAAGCGCTATCAGTCGATGATCGGGAAGGTAACGGTGAATTGGCTACCCCGCCCTGGACCGTCACTGTGCGCGGTTATACGCGCACCGTGCGCATCCACCAGTTCCCGAACCACGGTAAGCCCGATACCCAAGCCCGAGCCGTCGAAGCCGATGGCTTCCACGTCCTGGACGTAGGGATCGAATATACGAGGCAGCAGGCTCGACGGGATGCCTATGCCATTGTCCGATACAACGACGGCAAGGGTTTTTTCGGCCGGTGTACATATCAACGCGATCATTCCGTTTCGCGGTGTATATTTCGCCGCATTGGTAATGATGTTGGTGAAGATCTGCATGATGCGGACACGGTCGCCGTTCACCATGACTTCCGTCGCTGGAAGTGAAACATCGAATGTCAACGTCTTGGACAGTATCAGGGAGGCACAGCTGTCGACGGCTTCCTGAAGGATGGGAACGATATCGACCGGTGTGCAATTCAGGCTCAGCTTCCCCCTGCTTACGCGGGAGATATCCAGCAAGTCCTCGATCATCCGTGACAGGTGCTTGACCTGATTTTCGATCAGGACGCCCATCTGCGGAACATCACAACTGGGCGTCATGCGCATGCGCTGGGCCAGCAGACTGATCGGTGTCAGTGGGTTGCGCATTTCATGCACCACCGACGTCAATGCATTTCTCTGTTGCGACAATGCTTGTTCAGCATCGGCCTGAAGCTTTTGAGCCCTGAGCGCCGCCAGGACCAGGTGTTCGTTGGCTTCCTGCATTTCTTGCTGCAGGCTTTTGAGTGTGGCGGGTTCCTGCACCGATGGAAGATCAGGCACTGCCAGGGCGGCGCGTACCAGCCGTTGGTTGGCCTCCACCAACAGCTGTATGTGCACGCCATTGCCAGCAACCGTTTCTGCTTCAAGAAGTTCGCGCTGCAGCGCAGCCAGATGGGCAAGCACCTGGCGCTTCTTCCTTGGATCGGTGAAAGCTAGCTTATGAGCCTCGTCCTTGTTTTCACGCGCGTCTGCTCCCTTCGACTCATTCACTAGGTGCTCTCATGAGATATCTTCTCCAGCAGGTGACGTCGAACAATGGCGTCGAGTCGGCCGGCCACCCAGCAGTCCCTCCTGGCCTTGGACCCTACCCCCGATTTGCAAGCCGTTGTCATCGATGCGATACATCCGCAGCTCGTCCGAATGCGCACTGGCCCTGACCTTGACCACGGCCATGATGCGCTGCAGACGACTGTCGACTTCGATATACCGCTGCACGATGATTGCATCGGTCAGAAACGCCGTTCCGTAAGGACTGAATCTGAGATCGTTGTAGCGATCTTCAAGCTCGGATGTCATCAACACGGTGACCCCGGTCGAGGTGAGCGCACTGACCATGCGCGACAACGACTCGCGAAAGTCCTCCCGGAAAGCCGGGGCAACGGCGAGTTCGAACCCTGACAACGAGTCGATGACCACCCGGGTCGCACCCAACCGCTGAATCTCACTGAACAGTTGCTGCACGATTTCATCGATGGACAGATCCGGCACGCGTCGATCGACTACGCCGACCTGATCGTTCTGGATCAGGCGAGTCAGTTCCGCGCTGCGCAGGTGGCTGGGCCGTTGTTCGAAAACCGCCATGACACCTTTCTCGCCACAGCGCGCGCCTTCCTCGAGGAACGCCGCCGCCAGCAGGCTCTTGCCTGAACCCGAGGGGCCGGCAACCAACAGGGAGTAGCCCTGAGGAAGGCCACCGCCCAGCATCTCGTCCAGATGGGCCACGCCCATACCCAATCGTTGCGCGACGCCACCCTGGAAGAGCGCATCGTTTTGCTGGTTGCCTACCGAGGCCGGTGGAAACACAGTGACGCCGCCCTGGCCGATACGGAACGTATGCAAACCCGGTAGCGTCGGTTGCCCGCGCATCTTCATGATTTCCATCTTGCGCACCATCGAGTTGCGCTGGACGCTTTGGCGAAGCCAGATCAATCCGTCGGCCACGGTGAAGATGGGGTTGCTGTCCAGTTCGTTGAAGTACTCGCCCAGCAGAAACGTCGTGGCATGCCAGGTGGTCATCAACATGCCCAGCTGTTGCACGAACTGAGGCAGGTTGTTGTTCGGATTGCATTCCGTTTCGCTGGCCAACACCACCGACCGAAACGAATCCACGAACACCAACGCAGGGGAATGGGTTTCCACCTCGCTGACAATGCGTCGAAGGACCTCGTCCAGGTCACCGGCGAGGGTATCGTCTGCCAGGTTCACGTAGCGGATCGACGTATTGACCGCTTCCTCGTCGAAGAAATCGAACTGCTGCTGATAGCGCAGCATCTTGAGCGGCGGCTCGCCCAGCACGGTGAAGAAAATGGCCGGACGTTCAGGCGTCGCCAAGGCAAACATCATGTGATGCGCCAGCGTGGTTTTGCCGCATCCAGGTGGACCTGCGATCAGGTTGAACGAAAACTCGGGTAGCCCCCCGCCGAGGATTTCATCGAAGCCTGGCACGCCGGTCTTGAGGCGGTTGATGGTGACTTTGGTACTCATTGTGGTGTGTCCTGCGGAGCTGGGCCGCTCAGAAAATTTCCCCACACGTCCAGTAGCAATCGTGCAGCCAGTGATCGTCCGATCAGGGTGGCGAGGAGCTCGTAGAATGTCTTCAGCAATTGCTCGCTAAACATGACTGCATCTGTCTTTTCTTGCTCGCTCAGGAGTGAACGTAGTTGCGTCAGGTTCATCGCAGCTGCGAGTCCCTTGTATCTTTCTGCATAATCCGGATGCGTCGACATGCACAAGAAAAGGCTGCGACGGTATAAAGCAGCAACGCCTTTCGGCCCAATGATTGGCGTGAGGGTGGCATCGATATCCTCGAACATGGAAATGATCGCATCGGCGATTTGAAAAGTGTCAACGAGGCTGCCAACCCGATGCGCCAAGGCTGCTGAGATCTTCTGGCTCGCTCCGGTTTCAGGTGACATGAGTGTAGATTCTGATAAATGTGTGTTAAGGGTACACCTTTCAGGCCACCAGAGTTGAATAAACGAATTCTATCTGATGAAAAGTCCCGACGGGTTGATTGCTGTTCGCATCGCTCTTGACATGTAACAGCTTCAATACAAAATCTTATACAAGCTCTTCTACAGTTTAATCATGGCTGAACAACTTAGTGCACAGCGTCGTAATTCTAAATGATTGTATCGCCCACGCAATCATTAGCGGTACTGCATGACCCTATGGCACCGGGCGTTGGTCGACAGTGCCGGTTTCAGGCGTATGCCAGGCAACACAAGGTCTTGCGCATGGCAATCCATTTCAATCAACCGCTCGCACGAACTTGGCCAATCGGTACGAAAACTGCATCGGTCCGGTTCGCCGCCAATCCTATGACATCAATATGAAAATACGTCACTTCACCCCCGCCAGACTTTCGCCGTCGTCGCTGACCAAAGCCTTGATCGGTTTCATTGTGCTGGTGTGTCTGTCCCTGATCCTGGCGACGGCTTGGCAAATGAACCTGTCCAGGCAGGAACGGCTGGCGACCGCCAAGGTGGCCGTGTCGAACGTCGTTCGTGCCGCTGAACAGCAAGCACAGGATACGGTGCGCCAAGCCGACAATACCCTGCGCGACCTTGTGGAACGCGTGGAGCACGACGGCCTGGCCATTGGTGAACGAGATCGCCTGGTAAAGCTGATGGCTCAGGACGTGGCGGACATGGAATCCATACAGGGGCTTTTCATCTACGACGCCCAAGGCAACTGGATAGTCAATTCCTTCTCCCAAGGACTGCAAAGCAACGACAACAGTGATCGACCGTATTTCATCTATCACCGCGACCATTCGGACAGGTCGGTTCAAATCGGCTCCATCGTGAAAAGTCGCCTCACCGGGGACATGGTCATCCCCATCAGCCGACGGATCAATGCTGCCGACGGCAGTTTTGCCGGCGTGGTACTGGCCACTGTGCCCGTGGCTTATTTCCAGAATTTCTTCGAGCGAATGGACGTAGACGACCAGGGCGTGATTTTCCTGGCACTCAACAACGGCGATCTGCTGGCTCGACGCCCGACCCTGACCGCGCTGATGACCACCAATCTGGCCAAGGGCGAGATTTTCTCGCGCTACCTTCCCCAGAGCGACAGTGGTATTGCCGTGACCAAATCGCTGGTGGATGGCGTGGAAAGAATCTATGCCTACCGTCGCGTGGCCGGTCTGCCCATGGTCGCGGCTGCCGGCGTGTCCTCTCACCACGTCTTCGCGCCCTGGTGGGCGTATGCCTATCGGTCGGTGGGGATACTGGCCCTGATCTGCCTGGCGCTGATCGTGTTGAGCGTGTTGTTGTACAAGCAGATCCAGCAACTGATCACCGCGGAAAGCGAGTTGCAGAGCGCTCAGAACGAACTGGAGATCATCGCGCAGACCGACAGCCTGACGCACCTGGCCAATCGGCGCCGCTTCGACGTCGCCGTGCAACAGGAATGGGGACGGGCCAGCCGCAATCGGTCGACGCTCGCGATCATCCTGTTGGACATCGACTGGTTCAAGCAATACAACGATCACTACGGGCATGTCCGGGGTGACGACTGCCTGGTAGAGGTGGCCAGCCTTATCGGCGCCGCCGTGCAGCGAGCGGGCGATCTTGCAGCGCGGTATGGTGGCGAAGAGTTTGTAATTCTATTGCCCGAAACGGATTTCGCCGGTGCGCTCAGCGTGGCCGAAAAGGTCAGGCAGTCCATCTTCGATGCCCGCATAGCGCATTCAGCCAGCCCGCTGGGCAACGTCACGGTGAGTCTGGGTGTGGTGGCAATCACAGCGCCGAAACAAGACGCCTACACCGCCGCCCTGAAAGAGGCGGATCGGCTGCTTTATCGCGCCAAAAAACGAGGTCGAAACTGCGTCGAGGCCAACGAGCTGCTCGGTATGCAAGCCAGCAGCCCCTACACGACCAGCCCGGTGATCTGAATACTCGAGGATGCGGCCTGCCCCCACGGAGGCAGGCCCTACCTTTACACCTTGAAGCGTCGAACGACCGCGATGAGATTGGCGTTGGACGCGGCGAGAGCCGACGTGCTGCTCTCGCTCTGCGCGCCACCGGCGACCAATTCATCGACGATCTGCCGCACCGCCACCATGTTGCGGTTGATCTCTTCGCTGACGGCACTTTGCTCCTCAGCCGCCGTGGCTATCTGAGTGCTCAGGTCATTGATGCGCACCACCGACTCGGTCATCCCGTCCAAGCCTTCGTTGACCCTGGACGTCTTGTCGACCGTGGCCTGACAACGCTCCTTGGTGTTCTCCATCGCCACCACTGCGGCACTCACACCGTGCTGCAGACGAGTGAGCATTTCGTTGATCTCCGAGGTGCTGGTCTGGGTACGCCCTGCAAGCGCCCTGACTTCATCCGCAACCACGGCAAAACCGCGACCTTGTTCACCTGCCCGTGCCGCTTCGATTGCCGCGTTGAGCGCGAGCAGATTGGTCTGCCCTGCAATATCGCCGATGACGCCGAGCACGGAGTTGATCCGCTGGGCATCGTGCTCCATCGCCCTGACCTTGCTGGTCGCTTCTTCGACTTCCGAAATCAGTTCGCGAACACTGCTGGACGCATCCTCCACCACCACTTTGGAATGGCGGGCCTTTTCGCTCGCCACCTGCGTCATGCTCGCCGTTTGCGCCGCATTACGGGCGACGTCATCGGCGGTCGAGCTCATTTCGTTGATGGCGGTCACGGCCTGATCGGTTTCGCTGGCGTGGCGAGTCAGGATGCTGTTGGTGCCACGGGACTGCCCACGCAGTTGTTCGATCCCCTCGGCGATCAACGAAGAAGAGTCCGACACTTCTGTGATCATTTTCTGCAGATAGACGATGAAGCGGTTGATGGAGTGGCCTACCGCGCCCACTTCATCCTCGGCGCGGATCACGATGCGCTTGGTCAGGTCGGCATCACCCGCCGACAACGTATCGATATTGGTCTTGAGCACCGCCAAACGGTTCATCAGTTGCCTGAGGGCAAAGACGATCACCAGCAGCATGATGACCACCATCGGGATCTGCAGCATCGCCAAGGTCTTGAGCACATGGCTGCTCTGCGCCGTCAGTATCTGGGTAGGTTGCGCGACCGCCATCTTCCATGGCGTGCCTTCGACAGGCAGGAGGAACAGGGTGTACTCCTTGCCATTGCTGCCCGTGAACGTCGAGCGCGTGGCACCCGGGGTTTTCAGCAAGCCTTGCAAGGCCGCTGCGAAAGGATACTGGCCGGCCAGGTCGCCGAGGTTCTTGAGTACGATGTTGCCAGGGATCTCTGGCTGGTTGCTCAGGACCTTGCCGTCGCTTTCGACGATCATCAGCTCGGCGTTGATCTCGCGTTCTTTTTGGGCGATCAGGTCATTGAAGAAGCCCAGCGTCACGTCGACGGTCGCCACGCCATAGGCGGCGCCCTCCTTGGTGATGGCCATCGCGCAGTTGGTGCGCGGCTCGGGGCTGGCGTCATCCTGATAGGCGGCCGCCCAATTGCACTGCCCTGCGGGGGCCTTGAGCCCACCCAGATACCAGGACTGCTCGAAGTAATTCTGCGATTCGGGCGAGTTCCAGTGCGTATTGACGATGAGCTTGCCGCTGGCATCTCGATGATAGAACGTACTGTGCTTGGCCCGGCCCTCGGTACGCTTGTTCGGCAGAGGCCAGATGCCACCGCCGAATACCTTCGACTCTCCGTACTGGTTGACCATGCTGGGTAGCAGGCGGTCGATACTGTCGCTGTCCAGTTGCGGAACCGTTTCGGTGATCACGCGCTGCTGCGCCTGCACCCGTGCCAGTTCACCCTTGATCACGGCACTGATTTCCCCCGCTTCAGTGACCAGCTTGCGTTCATCGGTGCTCGTCAGGCTGGGCGTGATCAAGTAGTTGATACCGACCGCCGTGAGCACGGCGATCAGCAGCACGAAGCCGACGAAGGTAGCGGTATAGCGAGCTTGAATGGTCTGCAGCATAGGGGATGCATCCGCGATGTTTGGAATTGTTGGTCTTGTAAGACTTTATCGGCGCGGAGTGCTGCTGCATGAGGGCCAGTTTTCAGAAATACCCTGGTGTCGAAAGTGTTCTACCGAATGATTGCGCAAGAACCCATGAGGGTTTGTAGGCGCCCACTATTGTCAAGGCGATCAAGGCCACGGGCCGCAAGCAGATCATCATCGCCGGCGTGGTTACCGATGTGTGCGTGGCGTTCTCGACCTTGTCGGCGCTGGTTGAAGGTTTCGAGGTGTTCGTGGTCACCGATGCCTCCGGTACTTTCAATACCACCGTGCGGCAGGCTGCCTGGGCCCGCATGAGCACCTGCTCAGTCAACGATCACTTGAATATAAAGTTGAAGGGCGTACACTCGACCTTAACGAATAACGTTAAGCATTCAAGCCATGATCCGAAGCTTTGCATGTGCCGACACGGAAGCGCTTTTCACCACTGGCAGAACCAGGCGCTGGCCCGACATCAAGCAAGTCGCAGAGCGAAAACTGGCTGCACTGGATGCGGCAAACGAGCTTCGAGACTTGCGGTCACCGCCTGGAAATCGACTTCACTCCCTAGAGGGTGACAGACGGGGACAGCACAGCATCGGTATCAACATGCAATGGCGAGTCTGTTTCACGTGGACCGAAAGCGGCCCCGAAAACGTTGAAATTGTCGATTATCACTGAGGTGCATCATGTTCAAGAATGGCATGCGACCGGTACATCCTGGCGAGGTTCTTCGCGAGGACTTCCAGAGCGAGATGGGCTTTAGCGCTGCTGCCTTGGCCCGTGCTTTGAATGTCTCCACGCCTACCGTAAATAACATTTTACTTGAGCGAGGCGGCGTTTCTGCTGACATGGCTCTGCGCTTGGCCATCTGCCTGGATACCACTCCAGAGTTCTGGCTCAACCTACAAACAGCGTACGAGCTACGCAAGGCAGAGCAGGAGCACGGAGATGAGATCGCCGCTGCGGTACATCGCCTGGTTGCCTGAGCGCAAACTCAATACCCGCCGAGTGTGGGCGTTTTGCGCATAACCTTACGCAAGATACGGATTGTTGATAAAAGCCGACATAAACCAGATCCCCGGGCTGCCAGCCTGTCGATCTGGTTTTTTTATTCCGGCACATCCGCGCGCACTGTCATCAGGCTTACGAACATCTACCTGCTTGTACGATGTCTTATCAGAGGGTATTACTGCACTTCCATAAAAATAAGATCATGGAGATCGCCCGGATGGACTCATCGCTACCTGCCTGCCCCGAAACCTTCCCGATTGAACGCGGACGCGCCAGTGGCCCGTGTGTTTTGCGCAATGAAAACACTTTGTCCGTCGTCGAATCGTGGGTCACTCCATGAACGCACCTGCCGCGCGCAACGTATCGCAGTTTCTCTCCGATCCTAAAATCGTATTGCTTCTCGCCACTCTGTGCTGTGCCCTGTGGGGCAGCTCTTATCCAGCGATCAAGAACGGCTACGAGATGCTCCAGATCGCCCCGCACGACGTGTCGTCCAAGCTCATTTTCGCCGGCTATCGTTTTCTGCTGGCCGGCCTGTGCCTGTTGCTGCTCGCCGCCATCATGGGCAAGCCGGTCTTGCGCCTGAGCCGACACACGTTTGGCCAAGTGGCCCTGCTGGGTATCCTGCAAACGGGCCTGCAATACGTGTTCTTCTACATCGGCCTGGCCTTCACCACGGGCGTGCGCGCGTCGATTCTGAATGCCACCACCACCTTTTTCAGTGTGCTGCTGGCGCACTTCGTCTATCAGAACGACAAACTGTCCACGCGCAAGAGCGTTGGCTGCCTGCTCGGTTTTGCCGGTGTATTGACCGTCAACGCCGGCGCGGGTCCGCTCGACGCCTTGCCGTCGCTGCACGGTGAGGGCTTCATCGTGATCGCCGCGTTCGTGCTGTCGGCCGCGTCCATCTATGGGAAATACGTCTCCCACCGCATGGATGCGATGGTGATGACCGGTTGGCAACTGGCCATTGGCGGCATGGCTTTGCTCATGGGCGGCTATGCCACTGGTGGCACTCTGGGTGACATGACACCAGCCTCCACCCTCCTGCTCGTTTACCTGGCCCTGCTGTCGGCAGTGGCATTCACGCTGTGGAGCCTGCTGCTCAAATACAATCCGGTTGGCAGGGTCAGCGTGTTCGCGTTTCTGGTGCCGGTGTTCGGCGCCGCGCTCTCGGCACTGTTTCTGGGCGAGAGCATTTTCGAATGGAAGAACCTGGCCGCCTTGGTGCTCGTGTGCGCCGGTATCGCACTGGTGACACGGGCACAGATGCCCAGCGTCGTGGCATCCAAGGCGAGCTAGTAGGGAAGCAGTGGTTACCAAGGCTCGTGGAAGGGGCGTACCTCTGCTATGAACGACCACGCATCTTTGGGTTGATGAGCCAAGTGATGGACCTCGCCGGCGATCGACGCCGGAGAGATAAAGAAATCATCCGGGGCTTCGGGACGCAGTTCGCGCTGCCAAGGCACATCGATTACGGCATCGATAATCAGGTAGGCAACATGGATTCCCTTGGGCCCCAGGTCGCGGGCCAGGGACTCGGCCAGAATGCGTTGGGCTGCCTTGGTTGGCGCAAAACCTGCGAAGGCTGCTTTGCCACGCAGCGCAGAGGTATTGCCGGTGACGATCAGAGCACCCCGACCTGCTTCGATCATGGCCGGTGTCGTCAGTCGTGCCAGGTGAAAGAGCGCCATGGTGTTGATCTCGAAGTTGCGCTGCAGGACGTCTGCATCGACCTCGGTGAATGTGCCGAAAGCCCCGCCTACCGCATTATGGATCACTACATCGGGATTTCCGATCCGCTGGATCGCACTCGCCAGGTCCTCGTGATGGGTCACGTCGCAGGGGACCGCGATGGAATGTGGGATCTCGCGTTCCAACTGCGCCAGTCTTTCCGCATTTCTCGCCAGCATGGCCACGCGATAACCCGATTCGGCGAAGCGTCGGGCAATCGCCGCTCCCGTACCAGGGCCGACCCCGGTCACCAAGGCCAATGGCTTGTTCGAATTGCTCATGAGTAGCTCCTTTTGCAGGGAAGTGAAATGGGGGTGCTCAATGCTTCGGACTGTCGCTACGGGTGCCGATCAAGCCGCCCAAGACGGCCGCCGGGGTCACGGGTCGACGGGGTACAGACTCGCCACTCCCTACCCCAGGACCGAACTGGGCTCGCAAGTCGCCGGGGCCGAGCACGCGGCCGTCATCCGCGCAGATGGACACTGGCCTGATGCGTTTGCCGTTCTGGGAATCGGTGAAAACAATTCGCTCACCATCGGCGTGTGGCATGTGCTGCTCGCCCCATTGCGTCATGGCAACGAGGATCGGCTGCAGCGCTGCGCCCTTCTCTGAAAGCCGGTATTCCGGGTGGCCAGGACCCTCTGATTTATGAAGAACGCCCTCATCGACCAGCTTCTTCAATCTCAGGGTCAGCACGTTTCGCGAGATGCCCAGGCTCTTGTGAAACTGATCGAAACGGGTAAGACCGAAGAACGCATCCCTGATGATCAGAAGCGTCCAGTGCTCGCCGATCACCGACAGGGTTTGCGCCAGGGAGCAATTGAATTGCTCGAAGGATTTCAACTTCACCGGAGGAACCCTGATTGATTTAGTCCTTTGATGCTACTAGGATCAGTCCTGTCAAACAACTAAATCAAATGGAAGTATGTTCTATGCCGTGTACTACGCTTGAGTCGCTGATCATTGGTAGCCACCGAAGCCCAGACAACATCGCACGCAATGCCGCACGCCATCCGCTTGAAACGCTGGAGTTTTTCGGCCTGCAACCGGACATGACCGTGCTGGAAATACTGCCGGGCAAAGGTTGGTACACAGAGATTCTGGCGCCCTATCTGGCCGAGAATGGCCGGCTGTATGCGGCGCATTTCTCACCCGATGGCGTCGAGTCGTACATGCCCGTCATTCTGGAGATGTTCGAGGATCGGCTGGTCAACGAGCCTGAAACCTTCGGCAAGGTCATCGTTCGGCATATCAACCCGCCAAGGGAGATCAGTGTGGCGCCTGCCGGGAAGGTTGACTTGGCGATGACCTTTCGCAACGTGCACAACTGGATAATGGCGGGCCAGGAGCATGAGTATTTCGCCGCGTTCTTCAAGGCGGTCAAACCCGGGGGCATCTTTGGCGTCGAGGAACACAGGGCTCCAGAACATGCTGACATGCACAGCATGCGCACCACGGGTTATGTGACGCAAGCGTACGTAATCGAGCTGGCAGAGCGCGCCGGTTTCGTTCTCGAGGCCAAGAGCGAGATCAATGCCAATCCCAGGGACACGAAGGATCATCCCAAGGGCATATGGTCCCTCCCGCCGTTGCTCATGTCAGGTGACGTCGAGAAATACCAGGCGATTGGCGAGAGCGATCGAATGACTCTGAGGTTTCGCAAACCGCAGTGATGATTGGTGCGTTAAACGGGGCCGCAGTCGTAGCGGTCCTGGGTCTGCCTTCTTCGCCATGGGAATAACCTGAATCATTTCCCTGGAAACCAAAAACCCCCGAAACGCTAAGCGCTCCGGGGGTTTCTGACGTATCGAATATGGCGGTGAAGAAGTCCGCCATCGACTTATCCTGTTTTGTCCCACAACGTCCGAGGAAGCTAGGTAAATCGGGCCTCTGAGCCTATCATACCGTCCGAAGACGTCCGGTAAGATATCACTGCATCTATCTAAAAATGTGGGAACAAATGGGGGAACGATTCTCCTGGGCTTGTAGGAGTGTGAGTGCAACGTCATGGGTAAACTCAACCCGAAGCAAATCGAAAACCTAACGACCTCAGGGACCTACGAAGATGGCGAAGGTCTCAGAATGGTCGTCAAACCGACCGGGAAGAAGTACTGGGTTCTGAGGTACCAACTGGCGGGTAAACGACGGGAAATGGGCCTAGGCAGTTTTCCTACGATCACGTTGAAGAAAGCGCGAGAAGCTGCGGCCGGACATCGAAAAATGCTTAGCCAAGAGATCGATCCGCTGGTGAGCAGGGATGCTGAACGCAAAGCATCGCGACTTGCCGAGGAAGCTCGGCAGGCGCGTGCTATCAGCTTCAGAACGGTAGCGGAAGACTATATAGCGGCACATAAAGCGGGATGGAAGAATGCGAAGCACAGTCAGCAATGGCTGAACACGCTGACCACCTATGCCTTTCCGGTGATTGGGGACACGCCAACGGAAAAGGTCACAACTGAGGAAATTTTGAGGATCCTTACCCCGATCTGGCAAACAAAGCCTGAAACAGCGTCAAGAGTTCGTAACCGAATGGAGATGGTGCTCGATGCAGCAAAGGCAAGGTGCCTCCGAGACGGTGAAAATCCAGCCCGCTGGCGCGGGCATTTGGACAAGCTTCTTCCACCTCGCTCAAAGGTGAAAGCGGTAGTACATCATCCTGCTTTGCCATGGCGCGAACTGCCAGGCTTCATCAGCCGCATCAAGGTTAGGGACGAGCCCAGCTACAAAGCGATGTTACTGACCATTTTGACGGCTTGCCGAACAAATGAATGCTTGGCAGCAACGTGGGATGAGATTGACCTGAAGAATGCGGTTTGGAAAATTCCAGCTCATCGCATGAAGGCTGGCAAGGAACACCGGATCCCCTTGAGTCAGAGGGCATGTGACGTGTTGCGCAGCTTGATAAGGATCAAGGACAACCCCTACGTGTTCCCCAGCACCCAGAAAGGGAAGCATCTCTCGAATATGGCTATGCTGATGGGGCTACGGTATCTGGGCCGTGGAGACCTCACTATCCATGGATTCCGCTCGACGTTCAGGGACTGGTCAGCGGAGGCGACGAGTTATCCTCGCGAGGTCTGTGAGCAGGCATTGGCGCACAATCGGCAGGACAAGGCGGAAGCGGCGTACTTCAGAACCGATCTTTTTGAGAAGCGTCGTGCAATGATGGAGGAATGGGCGGAATACGGATGTTCGGTAAAGGCAGACAAGACGCAGACTTCCGGGCCATAGGCCTAGAGGTCTGCTTTCTTTTTTTGTCTTGATCCGAGCCCTTTCGAGAGGTATGGGCTGCCCGACAAGCGGCCGAATCAGTGCAGTCATTAGCGACAGGCTCCTTTAAGCCGAAAGCGGTCCGTCGTTTACCTATAATAGGAGTGTCAGACATTACGAATAACGGGGTTTACGTTAAATGCCTACTTTCATCCGGCTGGTAGTTTCGCTTGAGTGCTTGAGTGCCATTAAACAGCTTTCGGCGAGGGTGGCTTCTGCGAAAGTCAGCCCGTATTGGCTACCAAGGTCTTGAGACATGACATGCAAGCGCCGAAGACACCTGGATCTAAGGAGGGGCTGCTCTAGCTTAGGTATCTGACGGCGAGCAAAGGGTGCTCCGGCGCATGGCCTCGGCATGTACTGCATCCCAAATCGTGCCGGTATAGAGTTATTCTCGCTCGCTTGGCGCTATGACAAGTTAGCGTCTGACCGAAGGCCTTGCCTAAAAAGGAGCACACATGTACCAAGTGATAGGAATCAAGAACACAGCCATCGCTTTCCTGATTGTTACCCTTGCGATATTTGCCCTGATAAATCATGGCAACATCATCACGCTTCTAGACCAGCCGGCTAACCTACTGAAAGCGCTGTCCAGCGCTTCGAGCCTGGCTGGTTTTGTGTTTCTCATTTTGGGCGAGACATTCATTTTCCCTTGGATTTGCAAATTTCCTATTGTAAGGACGTACTTCCCGCCAATCGACGGCGCGTGGGATGTGACACTTCAATCGAACTGGGGCGCTATTGAGCGCTTGAGAGGAAACACTGAGGTCGAAGGCAAGATAACCAAGCAGGGCAAGGTCAAAATTTTCTCTCGTTTTATCCGCGTGCGCATGCAATTTGAGGCTAATGACCGCTATTCGAAATCCAGCACCGTCTGTGTAGCCGTTCAGCGTGACTGGCAGCACGGTACGATCGAACTGAATTACATCTATGAGAACCTGACCAGCAATCCGAAGATTTCCGACTGTAGCCATCACAACGGGGCGGCTCGCGTTCAGGTGCGTGATGAGGATGGAAAGGTCTCGATGGAGGGCGTGTATTTTACAGATCGCAACTGGAACCAAGGGCTCAATACAGCCGGCTACATCTCGTTCGAGCGCACTGCGACAGGGAGCAACCAAATCGGTCAGAATCGCAACGATGGAACTGATGTCAATGCGCAATGATACTACATATTGTGCTCAACTCTTCTTATTGCACTACATGTAGAGTGGTGGCATCATTGGATCCATGCTGCGACCGCTTCGCTGTACTGCATAAAGGATCGACGACCGCTGGGGATTAGGCGGGCCGTGGGGCGGGGTTTGTTTTTTGCTTGGCGTGACGTCAGCTGGACGCCGGGCGCCCTGTAAGCCTCCATGAGGCTTGACCATTGAAGGCCCTAAACGAGATAGGAGTGGCGTCAAATGCCAAACCTCAGCCCGCTGCTCTACAGCTCCAATGAACACACCACCTTCTTGAAAGAACTGGATCTCAGCAATTCCGAGAAACAGAGCATTAATTCGGCCAGGGCAGATGTGCGCGATGCGTTGCGCAGTAAGCTCCCAAGAGCCCTTCGAGACAGGGGCTATCAAGGCAAGGATTGCAATCCAAAATTCTTTATTCAAGGCTCTTGGGCCTATAAAACCCTCAACCGCCCCTGCCAAACCCCTCCACAACAGTCCGATGTCGATGACGGTGTTTACTTGCCGATGAGCATTGTGACGGAGGAGAACCGGCCTACCATGGCCATCAAAGATTTCCGTGCTGCGGTATGTGATGTCCTGAAATCACTGTGCGATGAAAAAGGCTGGGCTCTTTCGTCCAGAGCCACCTGCCTACGCGTAGAAATCTCGACTTTTGCCCATATTGATCTCCCGCTATACGCCATCCCGGATGATCAATATCTGAAGATCGTAGACAGCATGGAGGCCCGTAATTACAAGGTGATCAAAGCTCTTGCGATGGACTCGGAACAAGACTGCTGGAAGAAACTGCCTTCGGACAAGATCCTTCTTGCCTGCGAGGACAAATGGATCATTTCTGACCCGTTGAAAATGAAGGAATGGTTCGAGCTGGAAGTCTCCGACAAAGAGGAGCAATTACGTCGAGTGATTCGCTACATCAAGGCGTTTCGTGACAAGCAGTGGGACAAAGGTGGCCCGAGTTCCATCTTGCTGATGGCCGCAGCCTGCCCGCTCTTCGAGTTCCACTACAAGAGAGACGACCTAGCGCTGCTCCACGTTGTAAAAGGTCTGCCGGAAGCCTTGCGCAACGGCGTAAAGAGCCCGGTCGATTCCAAGGTCTACCTGACTGATGCACTTGGCGAGGAAGGTATCGCCGAGGCTGCAGAGAAATTTGAAACCTTCAGGAAATACCTGGAGGCGTCGACTGCAGACAACGCCAAAAAAGATATGGCGTGCCAGTGGATGTGCGCCATGCTGGGTGATCGCTTCCCGAACCGTCCCGATCTTATCTCTGATCAGCCCGCGCAGCCGATGCCGGCGGTGATAGTCGCGACCCCACCTGAGCGTGGCCCTTCTGAAATCGTCAAGCGTACAAAAGCAGGGTAACGCGATGAGCGTGATACCTGAACTGCTCGCATCGCTGAAACCTCTCGGGTTTGAGCGATGCGTGGACCAGCTAGGCTCGTCCACATTGCTGGTTGAAGGCGTACTCCCTACGCGTTTCGGCGATGTGCCGTGTCTGGCGTTGATCGACCGGTCTTTTCAGACATTCCCCCTAGTGCAGTTGAGCCCGGTACCTGAGCGCTTGCGGCCGATCGCCCCACATGTGGGGGCAGACGGCTTCTTGTGTTACATCGCAGAAGCGACAGCTGTGGTGGATATTTTTGACCCCATTGGTCAGACGCTGGCGGCCTTCGAACAGGCAGCGCGTGTGCTCGATCAGATAATGGCGGGTGAGCGGGTGGACGATTTGGCTGAAGAGTTTTTCGCTTTTTGGCCCGGCGAAGCTTTATATATGGATGTGAGCGCGCGTCAAACCGGCGAAGGATCTCTTCTGAAAATAGGGAAAGCCTACGCGATCAGTGATGATCCAAAACGCACTTTAGCCAAGCTTAAGCATCGACCGGGTGACCAGCGCGAACTGGATTTCGTTGTTAATTGGGTGACGACGAAAGCAGCACCCAGGCCCACGCCTGATGCTTGGCCACCGAACACCGTCAGGCAATTGCTACATTGGCAAGGGCAGCTTGATGACGCATGCCGGCGCAAGATTGAAGCACGTATTGTCAAGGCCTACCGCAAAGGAGCGGATTTCGCGATTGTCGTGATTGATTCACCTTCGATGCCCTACGGATTTGCGGTATTCGACCTACAGAAATTTCCTCGCGGATCGTATCGTGATCAGCGCCTGCCTATCTATGACCTAAGCATTCATCGGCTTCACATGATTCGCATTGACGACGCCTATGTGATTCAGCGCAATATTCCAGGCCAAACCACGCTCGCCGGCAAACGCATCGCCATGGTGGGCTGCGGAACGATAGGCGGGTATCTTGCGGAGATGCTGGCCAAGGCCGGGGCAGGTTCGCTAGGTGGGGAGCTCATGCTGGTCGATAACCAATGGCTCGAACCGGGAAATCTAGGTCGACACCGGTTGGGCGTCGACAAGAGCTTCCAGCCCAAGGCTACCTCGATGGCAGATGAGATCAAGCGTGCTATGCCGGCATCGAACGTGCGGGCTATCACCCACGATGCCAAGGAGGTGAACCTTGAGGGGTTCGATCTCCTGATCGATGCCACCGGCGAGCAGTCATTGGGTCAGTGGCTTGCTGCTTGTCACTCACAAACATGTCCGCTGCTACATATATGGATCGAAGGCGCAGGTATCGCCGTTCGATCGTACATCGGTATCCATGCGTCTGAAGGCTGCTATCGCTGTCTTTGTGATTACGAGAGTTGGGGAGACTTCCACGCGGTTGAAGGTGGGGTCGAACCGCTCTTTGCTGGGCAAGGTTGTGAGGGGCCTTACGTTCCGTTCTCCGCATCAGTATCCATGCAGGCTGCTGCCCTAGGCTTCGATGCTGCCATGGCGTGGGTCGGTGATTACCATTGGCCCGGCCTGTCCACCCGGGTATTGAGCAGAGCCCACGAGCCTTTGACAGCAGACTGCACTATTCTCAAGCGTCCAGGGTGTCCAGCATGCGGTTCATGACTACCTGGCAAAGGCCATTAGATGAGCAATTCGTATACCTCAGCCAAAACGTCTTAGAGATTTTCGAGCGCCATGTCCAGAGCGATGAAGGGACGGAGGCCGGAGGCATTCTGCTGGGGCATGTACGCGGAAAACATCTCGAAGTGCTGGAGGCCAGCGAGCCGACTCGTCACGATCGCCGTCTGCGCTATTTCTTCGAGCGGATGATCCATGGTCACAAGAGCCTGGCGGACAGGCGCTGGCAGGAGACCAATGGCTTGGTGAGGTACATCGGAGAGTGGCATACCCACCCGCAAGAGGTGCCGAGCCCTTCACACATCGATCTGGATGAATGGAGAACTCTGGCCAAGAGCCGCGCGGATCGGCGCCCTCTGCTGGCTGTGGTGGTCGGACGACAGAATCTTCATGTTGAGTTGATGCATGCAGATGGCACGCGTAAGAAGTTTACTCTGCGATGATATTCCAATCTCGCTTCAGGGTCTTTCAGCGCTCCCTCTATTAGTACTTCACCTTGTAAGTTGGTGAATCCTCTGGCCGGTTCTCCCGCCGATCATAGATCTTGGTCGTACTGATATTGGCATGTCCCAGCCAAGCCTGGACCTTGGCGATATCGGCTTCGTGCTCCAGGGCGTTGGTGGCTGCGGTTGCCCATGAGTCCATGGACGCCCAGGCCGTCGACCTCAATCCCGGCCTTTTTCGCGTAGGCCGTCACGACGGTATAGATGCCGTTGGCCGTGATGCCGGCGCCGGTTAGCTTCCCTCTCAGCGGTATGAACAGTGGCACCTTCCTGTCGGCCAGATGATGCCCTGAGCTTTCCAGATACTGATGAATGCGGCGGGCCGCGACCGGGTGCAGCGGCAGGTATCGTACCTTTCCGCCTTTGCCGTGGACCTTTAAATGCTGGATTGCCGCTGCCGGTTGCATTGCTTTCCAGGAGGTGATCAAAAAGGCTGGCCAGCGCGGAGCGCCAACAGGTTGGAGCCGTCCTTTGTGTGGAGAGGTGGCGATCCACCGTACCCCAAAAGCCGAGGGCTACTCCGAGTAGACATCATCCATGCACGAACGCGCCTCCTGATTCTTAATCCTTTGTGGCCAATATGCCTGTTTTAAAACGGGCAACAGCTTTAGTTGGCTCAGGCGTTGGCTCAAGCGAAATGTCAACTGACAACCCTTTCGATTTTCTATAAAATGAACGTACATCCAGCCGATCCCTTTAGGAGGTCGACATGACTGCAAAAGCCAAAAAGACCAGCAAGACGGAAAATCCGCATATTGAGGCTGCCGAGCGCTTTCGCCAGCTGGCTCAGATTCTTGCTGGCGATCCTGCTGAAGCCAAAGCTTTCCGCCTCAAAACAGGCGTCTATAACACCAAAGGCCAGCTCAAGGCAGCCTATCGCTGATGTATCAACAGCTTCCTTCATTTGTCCTAGGTTTTCACGGTTGTGATCAGAAAATCGGGGAGGCTGTACTCGCTGGTGAGCATGTTGCTCAGAGCGTCAACGATTACGACTGGTTGGGTGAAGGTGCATATTTTTGGGAAAATAGCCCAGAGCGGGCTCTGAGCTATGCCCAACACATCCAAAAACATTCCAAGCGTGGCAAAGGTGCGATCAAGCGACCGTTTGTCGTGGGTGCTGTGATCGACTTGGGGTTATGTCTAAATCTGACGGACGAAGGTGCTCTCGATGAGCTTAGAGGCGCTTACGACATCCTAGTTGCTACGTCCGAGGAAAAACCAGTCAATACCCCTGGGTTTAATGGTGATCAGGACAATCTTAAACGTCATCTCGATTGCGCTGTTTTCCAGACACTGCACCAAGCTCGCGACGCAGTAGGGCTACCGGACTACGCGTCAATCCGCTCTCCCTTTTTAGAAGGGCCGGAGTTATACCCCGGCACCTTTTTTCGCAAGCAAACGCATGTGCAGCTTTGCATAAGACATATGTCTTGCATTAAGGGATATTTCCTGCCTAGAAATGCCGATGGTTCGCTATTCCAGCTCTAGGGGGGAGTGCCCAAATAGTTTGTCATCCTCAATATTTCACTTTGTATGTAGGCGAATCCTCAGGCCGGTTCTCTCGCCGATCATAGATCTTGGTCGTGCTGATATTGGCATGTCCGAGCCAAGCCTGGACCTTGGCGATATCGGCTTCGTGCTCTAGGGCATTGGTGGCTGCAGTTGCTCTGAGTCCATGCACCCCCAAGCCGTCGACCTCAATGCCGGCCCTTTTCGCGTGGGCTGCGACCACCGTGTAGATGCCGTTGGCCGTGATGCCGGCACCGGTCAATTTGCCTCGCAACGGGATGAACAGCGGCACCTTCCTCTCCGCCAAATGATGCCCTGAGTTTTCCAGGTACTGGTGAATACGGCCGGCCGCCACCGGATGCAAAGGCAGGTAGCGCACCTTGCCGCCCTTGCCGTGAACCTTTAAATGCTGAATCCCGCGGCGCTCCTGGATGCCGCTCACCTGTAGCAGCGCCGCTTCTTCACGGCGCAGCCCGTGATAGAGAAGAACAGCCAGTATCGCCCGGTCGCGCTGCCCTTTAAGTGTTGTTTCATCCGGCGCGTCGAGCAGCGCTTTGGCTTGGTGATCACCCAGTGCCGGCGTCTTACCTTCGTTGCTTTCTATCCTGGGTCGTTTCACCCCGTGCACGGGATTGCCGCCGGCGATCGCATTGCTCTCCAGGAGGTGGTCAAAGAGGCTGGCCAGCGCGGCCAATTTGCGCCGTATCGTGGCACCCGCCAAACCGCGATGCTCGAGCTGGGCGCGCCAGGCCAGAACGTGGGATCGGGTGACCATCCCAAACTCATCCGCCGAGGCCAAGCCGACGAAACCGCAGAAGTCTTCCAGGTCATTCTGGTAGGCACGGCGGGTTCGAGGGTGGTCCAGGTTGGTAAACCACTCGACAGCAGGGGTACTCGGGCCAAATCCTGAAATTCGATCGCCGTCAGCCTGCGCTGATCGTCCTGGGCGTTTTTCGTCAGTTCCTGCATATCTATCTCCCTGTTGGCACCGCTGCGATCGCTGATGGTCATTCCAGTCACCAAAGCAATGCTTTAAGCGATCAGCGTACGCAAATCGGATAAACGGCGATAATTGGTGATAACGTATTTCTTACACTGATTAAGCAGCGAGCGATGCATAGTGCGTTGATTCAACCCTGTCCAAATACCATGTGGGATGACGTTGGGGTACTGGTGCAAACGCTTGAGCAGTCCAAAATCTCATTGATGCAAGGTAAGCTGCAAATCACTCAGTTTATAGGATGGCCGCACATGAAATTCATAAGCCTTACTGACGCTGGACGGCGCACTGTCGCGGCCATGGCACTAGCTGTAGCGTCAGTGGCGCAAGCCACTCCTGCGCATGTGATCGACGTGTACCGGGACCCCAATTGCGGATGCTGTTCCAAGTGGATTGCTTACCTGCGGGACAATGGCTTCACGGTTAATGACCATCTGGAAGAAAACATGAGCCCGGTGAAGGCCAAGCTGGGTGTGCCTGAGAAATTGATGTCGTGTCACACCGGTGTGGTGAACGGCAAGTTCATCGAGGGGCATGTCCCGGTCCAACAGATCGCTGAGCTTGAACGCCGGACCGACCTGATCGGCGTGGCGGCACCTGGCATGCCAATGGGCTCACCGGGCATGGAAACAGGGCATAAAAGCGCCTATCAGGTCATCGGACTGAAAAAGACCGGCGAACAGGAGGTGGTGGCTGACTACCCGGCGCAGTGACAACCGGTTTCATGTTCGCCAAGCCTGGTATGGCCTGGCTTAGCGGTGCCCAGGCTGTCAGGCCGGCATGTCAGGTTCGTGGGGCAGGCGATCGCATGAAGGTGAGGATGAAGGTCGTTCGGCCCTCGTGGGATGTACACGAGATAGTGCCGCCATGCGCTTGCATCAAGGACCGGGCAATCGCTAGCCCCAGCCCCGCATTCCCGGCGCCTTCGCGCCGCGCCGGATCCACCCGGTAGAACCGATCAAAGATGCGGTCTAGGTGCTGCGGTACTATTTCAGGGCCAGGATTTTCCAATCGAAGCTCTACCCTTCCTCCGTGATCGTGGATGCTGACCTTGATCGTCTCTCCGGACGACGTATAGCGCAGGGCATTGGACAGCAGGTTCGACACGACACGGTCGATCATCACGCTGTCCGCGAAGATCGAGGCGTTGCCTGATGCTTGTAGCTGAATCCCCTTGTCCTCGGCCAGAAATTCGTAATAGCCGAACAGCTTGCTGATGACTGTTCTCAGATCCAGTTCAACAGCCTCAGGCACAATTAGCCCGTTGTCGGACTTGGCCAGGAACAGCATGCCGTCGATGATTCCCGAAAGACGGTTGAGCTCTTCCAGGTTGGAGCTCAAGTTCTCTTCGTACACCTCGGGCGCACGCTTTTTGGCCAGGATCACCTCGGTGTGGGTGCGCAGGTTGCTGATCGGGGTGCGAAGCTCATGCGCGATGTCAGCGGAGAAATTCGATAGGCGCATGAAGGAATCATCCAGGCGACCGAGCATGGAATTGAACGCGGTGATGAGCGCGCGCAACTCATCCGGCACTGGCTCCAAGGGTATGCGTTCCTTTAGCGAGCCCGCGGACATCGAGGCGGCGGTCTGGGTCACCCTGGCTACCGGGCGTAGCCCGTTCTTGGCGACCAGCCACCCCAGGGCCGCGCTTAACACGGTACTAGCCAATAGGACGCCCCAGAACCAGCGTTCAAGCATGGCAAAGAAGTGCATATGCGTGGTGACGTCCAGGACAAGCCACGCGGTCAGCGGCGGGCTGGCAGTGGGCAACGATACCGAGGCGGTCAGGGCCCTGAACATGCGGCCTTCTTTTTCCCACTCCCAGACGCCATCGCGCTGGGTGGCCTGCGCGAGCGACGGCACCGCTGATTGGGGAGGTTCTGCAAAAAAAGGCGTTCCATCGGTCTTCAGAAATACAGCGTTGAGGTCGGGATGTGCCCCTAGTAGGGTGTGCCAGCGCGCCTTGAGCAGTTCCGGGTTCGCGCCCGATTCCTTAGCAATTTGGGTAATCGCTTCCAGCTTTTCTCCCAGCGCCTGCGCATCCAAAGCGCGGAAGTGGTGACGGCTCAGTTCGTTAAAGGCGACCCCCACGATGATGAGGACAACGGCGACCGCGACCACAAATAGAAGGCTTAAGCGCAGGGTGAGTGAGCCAGGCTTCATCCTTCGTCCTGCGCGTCTAGCATGTAACCCATTCCTCGGCAGGTATGCAGCAGTTTTGCCTCGAAGTCATCGTCAATCTTGGCCCTCAACCGCCGTATGGCCACCTCAATGACATTTGTGTCGCTGTCAAAATTCATGTCCCAGACCTGGGAGGCTATCAGCGATTTGGACAGCACCTCACCTTGCCGGCGCATCAGTAACTCCAGCAGTGCGAACTCTTTGGCTGTGAGGTCGATTCGCTTGCCGCCCCGAGTGGCCCGACGCTTGAGCAAATCCACCTGAAGGTCTCCGATTTGCAGGCTTGTTTGAACCGGCAGGCTGCTGCTGCCGCGCCGCAGTAGCGTTCGTACTCGTGCCAGCAGTTCTGAAAAAGCAAATGGCTTAACCAGGTAATCATCGGCGCCCAACTCCAGCCCCTTGACTCGGTCGTCTACCCCGTCGCGTGCGGTCAGAAATAGTACTGGTACAGACTGGCCAGCGGTGCGAAGGCGTCTGATGACTTCCCAGCCATCGAGGCCTGGCATCATCACGTCGAGAATCAACAGGTCATAGGCTTCATTGAGCGCCTGGTCAACGGCATCTGTGCCTGTGACCACGCGGTCCACATTGAAGCCGGCCTCCCGCAGGCCTTGCTGCAGATAGATTCCAGTTTTAGGTTCGTCTTCGGCTACCAGCAGTTTCATGTTCGACCCTCCACGGCACCGGCCCAGTGTGACGGTAAAACAGGGCCAGGCACACTCACATCCCCGCTTCCATCTCAGGGGACAGCGTGCCAAGCCAGGCAATCAGGCCCAACACCACAACAGCGGCAGCCAGCTCCAGAGCCATGCTATAGCGGATCGACCGAGCCGCTCGCGCGTATTGGCCGTGGTGGACCGCCCGTTCAAACGCTGGGCTCAGGACAAAGCGGTTAGCCGAGGCCAATCCGACCATCAGGCCAAACAATGCCAACTTGCCCAGCAGCAATACCCCGTAGGTGCTTTTCACCACGCCACTGACCTGGGGACCGACGATGAACAGATAGTTCACTACGCCCGTGAGGACTATTAGCGCCACGATCACCGTGCCGGCCCGTTCGAAACCGCTGAGCGTGCGCGAAAGCACCTGGACCGACTGGAGGGTTTCGACCTTGTTGGGTCGTAGCATCAGCGCAAAGGCCACCAGCGCGCCGAACCAGCCGCCCGAGGACCACAGATGGAGGATGTCCGCACTAAAGTGCCAAAAGCGCCGGGAGTCTTCGTCCATGGCACCGTGGCCCATCCACGCTAAGGTAGCCAAAGCCACGCTTCCCAGCAGCGAAATTATCAGCAGGCTTGCCATAGGCGCCCGGAGGTTGAAGCCGATGGCCACAGCAGCCCCCACCAGTGAGGCCATGCGGATGAGCCAGGCAGTGCCAAGCTCCGTCTGCGTCACCATCATCTTGACGTGAGGCACAGCCTCTAGCCATTCGGACGCGCCGCTCATGGCTTTGGCCATGAGCGCAATGGAGACAACCGACAGCAGCAGGCCGATCAAAGCGGTAGCGCTCAGCAGGAGCCTGAAAGGCAATACGGCGCCCGAGCGGCGTTCTGCGCCGCGTAGGCTGTAAAGGCCAAAGAGGGCCAGCCCGAACAGCATCATCAAATCGGTATACAGCGCGAAACGAACTACGATGCTGAGCGGATCTTCCATGTTTACTTGACCTTAAACATTACGCTACCGGTAATCGGGTGCGTATCGGAAGACACTGCCCGCCAATCGACCTTGTAGGTGCCCGCCGTCAGAGGTGAGGCCGGGGTGATAACCATGGTCTTGGGGTCACCGCCGCCTGACACCGCTGTTTTAACTGCCATCGGTGAGTGTTCCATGCCTGGCATCGCCGTCATGACCAGCTTCGCGCCGGAAAATTGGGTAACCAGGTTTTCGGAGAAATGCAGCTCGATCTTGCCAGGGGCCGCGCCTTCACTGCCTTCAGCCGGAGTCGAAGACACAAGCTTGGGGTGGGCTTGGGCCAGTGCGCTGACCAGCATCCCAGCGGCAAAGAGCGTGACGAAACGTGTGCGGTTCAACAACATGCGAACTCCTTACAGCCCAAACAGGGCGTTCGTTGGGGTATCAGATTTTCAGACTAGAACGGCTCAGAACCACATGCGCACACCCAGCACTAAGCGGGCCTCGCTGCGGTCCTCGCCTTCCTCGCGGGCAAAGTCGGCTGTATTGCCGTAGGAGCGGTTCCAGGTGACGCCAATGTACGGGGCAAACTCCCGATAGATTTCGTAACGCAAACGCACCCCCACTTCGGTTTCAGACAGGCCAGAGCCGATACCGCGCTGAGGATCGCTCTGACCGTAGAAATTAACCTCCGCCGTGGGCTGCAAAATCAGCCGGTTAGTCAGCAAAATGTCGTAGTCGCCTTCCAGCCTTAACCCAGTTTGGCCGCCTTCACCCAGAAACGCAGTCGCTTCGGCTTCGAAGTTGTACAAGGCCAGGCCCTGAAGGCCAAATGCAGCCCAGGTTTGCGGCGAGCCTGGTTTGAAGTCTTGCCGGACGCCGCCGACCAGATCCCACCAAGGACTGATCGCATGGCCCCACAGCGCTTGCAGCTCGGCCGATTCGGTCTTGCCGTTGGTACGTTCGCCCTCGGAGCGAATCCAGAGCCGGTCGATGTCACCACCCACCCAGCCGTTAACGTCCCAATTCAGGACGCTGCCGTTGTCGGCGTCCTGCCATTCAAGTTGATCGAACAGGAGGAAGTAATTAGCCGCTTCGTCATGGACAGTGTGGCCTTTGGCACTTTTGTAGACCGCTGCCCGATTGGCATCGGTGACAGGCGCAATAGGCGTGCGGCTTTGGATAGGTGCCGCAGGCTTGCTGGGGGCCATGGTCGTCATGTCCGAGTCCATGCCCTGCATCTGGCTATGGTCCATACCTTGCATTTTGGAATGATCCATGCCCTGCATCTGGCTATGGTCCATACCCTGCATTTTGGAGTGATCCATGCCTTGCATCTGGCTGTGGTCCATACCCTGCATTTTGGAGTGATCCATGCCTTGCATCTGAGAATGGTCCATGCCCGGCATAGCGGCCTCTGCCGCAAACACGCTCACTGGGAGCATTCCTAGGCCGGTGACCGCGAGCAATGAACAAACGTGGAGTCGATTCAAAACAGTCATTGGCTTCACTCCTCTACCCGAACTTCGCGGAACATACCCATCTCCATGTGGTAGAGCAGGTGACAGTGATAGGCCCAGCGCCCCAGAGCATCGGCGGTGACACGGTAGCTGCGCTTGGAGCCTGGCGGCATATCGATGGTGTGCTTGCGCACCCTGAAGTTTCCGTCCTCGTCCTCCAGGTCACTCCACATCCCATGCAGATGGATCGGGTGAGTCATCATCGTGTCGTTCACCAGAACGATTCTCACCCGCTCGCCGTATTTGAGTACCAGAGGTTGAGCGTCCGCGAATTTGATGCCATCAAACGACCAGGCAAATTTTTCCATGTGCCCCGTCAGGTGCAGCTCAATGGTCCGGCTCGGCTCACGCCCGTCAGGGTCTTCGAAAGTGCTTTTAAGGTCGGCATAGGTGAGCACCTTGCGCCCGTTATTACGCAGGCCCAGGCCAGGATCGTTCAGCTTGGCGGTGGGGCTCATGGCCTGCATGTCCAACAGCGGGTTGTTTTTCTCGCTGGCAGGGTGGCTCTGCATCACCATGCCGCCCATCGAACCATGGTCCATGCCCGACATAGCGCCGTGGTCCATACCCTGCATGGTCGACATTTTGCTGTGGTCCATGGCGGGCATAGAATTACCCCCCATGCTGCTCATGGTCTGCATGCCGTCGTCGGCACCCGAATCCATGCTGCCCATGCTGCCCATGCTGCCATGGTCCATACCCCCCATGCCCATATCGTCCATCGTGACCAGCGGACGAGGATCAAGGGGGGGAACCTGGGCTACCAACCCTTCGCGCACGGCCAGGGTGCCGCGGGCATAGCCCGTGCGATCCATAGATTGAGCAAAGACCGTGTACGCCTCGGCAGTGGGCTCAACGATCACATCGAAGGTTTCGGCCACGGCGATGCGTAATTCATCGACCTCAACCGGGTTCACATACTGGCCATCCGACGCTACCACGGTCATTTTCAGGCCTGGAATACGGATGTCGAAGTACGTCATAGCCGAGCCGTTGATGAACCGAAGGCGCAGCTTTTCGCCAGGACGGAACAAGCCGGTCCAGTTCATATTGGGGGCCTGACCATTGAGCAGGTACGTGTAGGTGGCCCCGCTCACGTCCGCAAGGTCCGTGGGGTTCATCTTCATCTCGGCCCACATCTTGCGATCCGCGACGGTTGCGGCCCAGCCCTTATCAGCCACATCGTTGACGAAGTCACCGACTGTGCGCTTGTGGAAGTTGTAGTAATCGGACTGCTTTTTGAGGGTACGCATCAGCGAGACGGGATCTTCATCCGTCCAGTCGGTCAGCATCACCACATGTTCACGGTCGTACTTGAAAGGCTCGGGCTCTTTCGCCTCGATGACGAGCGGGCCATACACCCCCACCTGCTCCTGAAACCCGGAGTGGCTGTGGTACCAGTACGTCCCGTTCTGTTGGACCTTGAACTGGTAGACGTACACGCCACCCGGCTCGATGCCCGCGAAGCTCAGCCCTGGTACACCGTCCATGTTTGGCGGCAGGATGATGCCGTGCCAGTGTATGGAGGTGGCCGCATTGAGTCGGTTGCGTACCCGCAGCGTGACCGTGTCACCCTCCTTCCAGCGCAGTAAGGGACCCGGCAGTCCACCGTTGATCGCCATCGCCGTGCGACGTTTGCCGGTAATATTTACCGGCATTTCGCCAATTGAGAGGTCGAACTCCGTACCGCTCAACACGCTCAGCGGCGTCGAACCGGACGCTGCCCAGCCGGGCGAACGCCATAGGCCTAGCCCACCGAGCATGCCGGCAGCCGCGAGACCTTTGACGAAGGTACGTCGAGAAGTGCTTGATTCCATACGGGCGGGTCCAGGTAGGCAAGGACGGCAACAACGCCGTTTGATGGGGTTAGAAGACTGGACGATGTCACAGCATCATGAAGGACGCGATTACATTTCTGTAAGCTTGGAAACGGCTCTTTGTTAGCAGCATTCCTTACCTTTTTCGGCTTTTATAGCGCTCGCAGCGACCAGTTGCGGATCGGTTTTTTTACTCAGTGTTGTTTGTTGCGCATCCATCATTCGAGTGAACACACGGTCGGCACCACCTTCAGCAAAGGCCACCGAGGAAAGACTGAATGCGAGGGTGAGGAGTACGGCTTTGGACAGATTCATGACGAGTTACCTTGTATTGAGGAAGCGGCACATGCCGCTGAGCACAAGGTAGCGAGGAGAGGCTTTCAGTTAGCTGAGCCAATAATTACAATTTTGTCAGCCCTATAAAACCTCTAGGGTATTTAGCCCGTTAGAGGTTTCACAGGTGGATTTTCCCAAAATTCACTATGAGGTGGCTTACTTTGTGAACAGACTTTAGCCACTCGCGGATGTTGTCCGCATTTGTTGTCGCGTCACCTACAACACTGACAATGGCAGCGTGGGCTTCTGGGCACGTCAGGTGAGAATGTGTGATCGAGTGACCATCCCCAACTCCTCGTTGGCCATCCCTACGACACTGCAAAAGTCCTCCAGGTCGTTTTGGTAGGCTCTGCGCGTGCGTGGGTTGTCGATGTTGGCAAGCCAATCAGCGGCGGCAATAGGGGTGGCTGGCTGCTGTATAGGATGGAACCAAGCTGTGAAGCAGGTTGTGAAGTATGTCGTGACGTATCGAATGACGTTGACACACGTGTCATCTTGCTCAAAAATGATCAACGAGGACTGCAAACGCGCATTTTTGGGACTGGCTTTCCAGTATTGGCCCCCCAGACTTTCGGCAGCAGTGAAACTGGTACTCACTGACGTAGGGACAATCGATAGGCCACCTTCGTATGGCTGCTTGACTCGGTTGGATTCTGACCCAAGAGACACGGAAACAAGTCTCGAAGCTAAAGAATTGCTGCGACTATAGCCTCTGAAATCGCTACCAAAGCGGCCCATGGCCGCTTTTTTTTATGATCGGTTTTTGTCGATTGTGCCTACCTGGATGCCTCTTGGTTTGGTTTGAGGCGTCCAAGTCACCACTGAATAATGGAATCCCAGGTGGCGATCCCCTTCTAGAGGCTCAAAAGCAACGTCCCGTCCTGGGTTCTCAACAAGGTAATTCGTTTCATATTTGCGCGAGCGTGCTTCTCATCGTGATAAATCTCGGTGCCGAGTACGATCAAATCAGATACGAACCTCGGTACGTCATCCACTTTCGTGCACCCTCGGCTACGAAGCTCTTTTTTTTTGCCATCCCAGATGTGCTTAATCCCATATCCAGCAGGTTTCTGGCCTTTTCTGACGATATGCATGCCAACCTTCAGATATATCAAGGCTTCAGCAGCATCCAAACGATTGATAGCAGGTATCACGCCGAACACAAAACCACCATCAGGGTGTTCAACGACCTGATTTTTTGAAAGTTTGAGAATGCCGGACACACGACCTCCACTGTCATCGTGCTGGCATTTTACCCTGAAAGCTTAACCGGCTTAGCCGTAAAAACTGTCAAGTGGTAACCTAATTCAGGGTTGTTTCAACACATTGGCAATTTGCAGCGTGCGGAACGGACGTATGGGTCCAGGTGGAGTCGATCCGTTCAATCTCTTGCACCAGTACCCCACGTCATGCCAGCAGCCATGCTTGAAACCCACCTCAGTGTAGGTGCCAAGGTGCTCGAACCCCAGTGCCTCATGCAGACCAATGCTCGCTGCATTCGGCAAGGCAATACCGGCATAGGCCGTGTGGAAACCCTGGCTTTCTAGGATAGGCAGCAGACATTCGTATAGGGCACGCCCGATACCCCTGCGGTGTACCTGGGGGGCTATGTACACCGTGACGTCGGCCGACCACTGATAGGCTTCTCGGGCTCGATGTGGGCTCGCATAGGCATAACCGAGTACCTTGCTATCCTGCTCGGCGACCAGGTAGGGATAATGCTCCAGAGTCGCCTTGATGCGCTGTGCCATTTGCTCCACGGTCGGAGGCTCCAGCTCGAACGAGATTGTGGTGTGCTCAACCATAGGCGCATAGATCGCCTGAATGGCTGCTGCATCTGCCGGCGTAACGATCCTGATAGTGCGTGCGATGCTCATTCCTTGCCCCCTGATAATTTCCGATCCCTAGAGTGCCGCCAGTGATTCTGCGGCTGCACGGGTGTGGTGGCTGTCTAGATAGACCGCTGATTGACCCGCTTTGAAAGCGCTTCGGCATCCTCCTTTCGCTCCGAGTACCGGTCGACCAGGTACTGCTCTCGGCCACGTACCAGCAGGGTGAATTTCACCAGCTCTTCCATCACGTCCACCATGCGATCGTAGTAGGACGATGGCTTCATGCGGCCGGCGTCGTCGAATTCCAGGAACGCCTTGGGCACGGATGATTGGTTGGGTATCGTGACCATCCGCATCCAGCGGCCCAGCACCCGCAGTTGGTTCACCGTATTGAATGACTGCGAGCCGCCACAGACCTGCATCACTGCCAGGGTTTTGCCCTGCGAAGGACGCACTGCACCCAGCTCTAGGGGAATCCAATCGATCTGTGCTTTGAACACGGCCGACATGGAACCGTGGCGTTCGGGTGAGCACCACACCTGCCCTTCCGACCACATCACTAGATTACGCAGTTCTTGTACTTTGGGATGGTCCGCTGGCTGGTCATCGGGCAATGGCAGGCCAGAGGGATCGAAGATGGCTGTCTCGGCGCCCATGAGTACCAGGATGCGTGCGGCTTCTTGCGTCAGCAATCGACTGAATGAACGCTCCCGCGTGGACCCGTACAGCAGCAAGATCCGGGGCTTGTGAGATGGCTGTAGCTGGTCGAGCTTGTCGTGCGTGGGCACGTCCAACAACGCTATATCCAGGCTTGGGAAATCAACGGGGTTTTCGTGCATGAACTCGCTCATCACAGCTCTCCTATCCGGTCCAGGGCCTGCTTTATTTCTGGAGCACTCAGCGCATCGAGGTCAAGCGTGAACAAGGCCGCGAAACGCCGTTGAATGTGCTGCACGGTCGCGTCAAAGGCCGCCTGCACTTCATCATCATTGCCTTCTACATCCGACGGATCGGCCAGGCCCCAGTGGCTTTTGATGGCGGGCCCGAAATACACCGGGCAGGACTCGCCGGCGGCTTTGTCACAGACAGTGATCACAATATCGGGCGGGTTATTCTGAAAGCTTTCAGAGTCCTTGCTGTACAGGACAGACGTGTCCACCCCAAGACCTTGCAAGGTGCTGACGGCGCGCGGGTTCAGGCGTCCACTGGGGAAGCTGCCTGAACTCACGGCCATCATCCCACTGGGGGCCGTGTTATTGAACAAACCTTCGGAGAGCACGCTCCGGCAGCTATTGGCGGTACACATGAACAAGATTTTCATTGATTTTCCTAGGCTTGAAAGCTCAGCCGCAGGGCCAGAGCGGCCAGGGTCACGAGCAGGATGGGAAGCGTGAGGATGCTGCCTACCTTGAAGTAGTAGCCCCAGCTGATGCGGATGTTTTTTTGCGCGAGAACGTGGAGCCACAGCAGTGTGGCCAGGCTTCCGATGGGGGTGATCTTCGGACCCAGATCACAGCCGATGACATTGGCGTAGACCATCGCCTGATGCACCAGGCCCGTTGCTTCGCTGTCTTGAATGGACAAGGCGCCGATCAAGACGCTGGGCATGTTGTTCATGATCGATGACAGGATGGCTGCCGCCAGGCCGGTACCCAGGGTGACGGCCCATACCCCTTGCCCGGCCAATAGCGTGAGCAGGGAAGAAAAGGCTTCGGTGAGGCCTGCATTTCGCAGCCCATAAACGACCAGGTACATCCCCAGGGAGAACACCACAACCTGCCAGGGCGCATTCTTAAGGACCTGGCGGGTAGAAATGATGGATCCCCTGCCGGCGATCACTAGAAGAACCATGGAGCATACGGCGGCCACGGCACTGATAGGAATGCCCAAGGGCTCCAATGCGAACAGCCCCACCAATAGCAGTACCAGAACCCACCAGCCAGCCACAAAGGTGGCCTGGTCTCGAATGGCGTGCCCCGGCTCGTCCAGCTGCTGCGGGTTGTATCGAGTAGGAATGTCCTTTTTGTAGAACAGCCAAAGCATTAACAGGGTGGCCGCCACGCTAACCAGATTCACCGGCCACATGACCGAGGCATATTCTGCAAAACCCACGTTGAAAAAGTCAGCGGACACGATGTTGACTAGGTTCGACACCACCATGGGCAGGCTCGCCGTATCCGCGATAAAACCGGCGGCCATGACAAAAGCCAGCGTGGAAGCAGGGCTGAAACGCAGGGCCGTTAGCATGGCGATCACGATAGGGGTCAGGATCAATGCCGCGCCGTCATTGGCAAAAAGTGCCGATACCGCCGCCCCTAGCAGGATCATCAGCACAAACAATCTGGCCCCGCTGCCCCGTCCCCATCGAGCCATGTGAAGGGCAGCCCACTTGAAAAATCCGGCTTCATCCAGCAAGAGACTGATGATGATGACGGCTATGAAGGTGGCTGTCGCATTCCACACAATGTGCCATACGGTAGGCACATCACTCAGGCTGACCACGCCTGTTAGCAAAGCCAGCACGGCGCCTCCTGCAGCGCTCCAACCCACGCCCAAGCCCTTGGGTTGCCAAATCACCAATACTAGGGTGAACACGAAAATCGCAGCGGCCATGATCATTTATAGGGTCTCGATCCAGAAGGGTCAGCAGCAAGCAGCCTGGCGAACGGGGCGGCCTTCCATCGAAGCAAGCCGGCTCGTGTCTTGATCAGCCCAGGGTTGATTGGCCTTGAGCGTCACCTGCAGGACTTCATACACCCATTCCGGCAATTGCGGATGGAGACGGTAATAGACCCATTGGCCTTGGCGGCGGTCCTCGAGGAGCCCGCAGGTGCGCAGCTGGGCCAGGTGTCGGGATATCTTGGTCTGGCTGTCGTCGAGCGCCCAGATGAGTTCGCACACGCACAACTCATTCTGGGCAGACAGCATGAGCATGATTCGCGCTCGGGTTTCGTCGCCCAGGCATTTGAAGACAGTCACCAGTGAAAGGCTCATGCAGCGTCCATTTATGTGAATATTCGTATATTCAAATATACACATAAGTACTTTGTTGTGCTGGAGCTGCTTTCCATAAAATGGCTGTTCTGGGGAGATCGACCAGGCGCCCCCTGCATAAAGAAATCCCATGCCAGAAATCAAAACCCTGGGCTTGTTCGTCGTAACAGCCTTAGCCGAAATCATCGGCTGCTACCTGCCTTACCTTTGGTTGCGAGAAGGAAAATCGATTTTCCTCTTGGTGCCTGCTGCTATCATCTTGGCGCTTTTTGCTTGGTTACTCACGCTTCATCCGGCCGCGGTTGGGCGTGTCTACGCCGCCTATGGAGGCGTTTATATTTTCGTGGCCCTGCTCTGGCTATGGCAGATTGATGGTATCAAGCCCACCACTTGGGACATGGTGGGTGGTTTTGTAGCGCTGGCCGGTATGGCCATTATCATGTGCACCCCACGTACATAGGGCTCTCTGGCCGAATGGGTGTAAAGCTTTAAATGACTGAAATGCCGCTGGCTGCTGAGCAAAAAGAGAAGGCCTTTGAAGGATGCTTACCAGGTAATCACCGAAATAGCCCAGGCCTTTCCGCAGGATAAAACGCTTGCGTTCACAGCGGCTGCTCAAACCTGTATAGCTGCATTGAGCGACCGGCAGCTCATGGAGTTTAAGGAACGCAGACCGCCGGTGTCTCCTGCCCAAGCTGCACATCATGCAGAGAAAAATCTTGGTAAAAATGGCTTGATCCTTCCATTTGAGCCCAAGCAAAAGTGAGAAAACCCGTAGTAGCGTGACAGCTTTAATACTTCACCTTATAAGTCGGTGAATCCTCTGGGCGGTTCTCCCGCCGGTCGTAGATCCTGGTCGTGCTGATGTTGGCATGCCCCAGCCAGGCCTGCACCTTGGCGATGTCAGCTTCATGCTCCAAGGCATTGGTGGCCGCTGTAGCACGCAGGCCATGGACGCCCAGCCCGTCGACCTGGATTCCGGCCTTTTTTGCGTACGCCTCTACCAGTGTGTAGATCCCATTGGCCGTGACGCCCAAGCCTTTTGCCCAGTGCCGCAATGGCACAAACAGCGGCGCCTTTGGGTTGGCCAGCTGGTGCCCCGAGCGTTCCAGGTACGCATGAATCCGATCCGCTGCCACAGGATGCACCGGGAGGTAGCGCACCTTACCGCCTTTCCCGTGCACCATGAGGTGTCGGATGCCTCGGCGTTCCACCAGGTGGTTGACCTGCAGCTGCGCAGCCTCCTCTCGGCGCAGGCCGTGATACAACAAAACGGCCAGGATCGCCCGATCGCGCAAGCCTTTCAGCGACGTCTCATCCGGCGCATCCAGCAGCGCCTTGGCCTGGTGATCGCCCAGGGCCGGGGTCTTGCCTTCATTGGTTTCGATCCGGGGCCGTTTGACGCCATGCACCGGATTGCCACCGGCCACAGCGTTGCTGTCCAGGAGGTGATCGAACAGGCTGGCCAGTGCTGCAAGCTTGCGGCGAATGGTAGCCCCTGCCAGGCCGCGCCCTTCCAGATCTGCGCGCCAGGCCAAGACATGTGACCGGGTGACCTGACGAAAGTCATCGGCGCTGGCCAGTCCTATAAAGGAAGAGAAATCCGTCAGGTCATTTTGATAGGCACGGCGGGTGCGTGGGTTGTCGATGTTGGCAAACCATTCGACTGCGGCTGGTACTGCGGCCAGCTGCTGAAATTCGATCGCAGTCAGCCGCCTCTCCCCTTCTCGCACTGCAACAGCGTTACCCTGAACGTTCACCATAATTCTGGTCATCTGGGGAATCCTCACCGCAATTGGGTCCTTGTGAGGACCTTTTGATACCTGTTCGTCCACCTTACCTGAAAACGTGCCATTACTGGTGATAACCTATTTTATCACCAGTAACACGTCAAAGGATCTGTCCAGACTCTCAAGGTCATTAATCAACCTAATTTGCAGTTTTAGTCTTGACAGGACGGCATAAATAAAATCGCTCCTGATCATGCGCTATCATAAAAATATGTGTATATTCGAATACACACATATAAACATCTTTTAGGATTGCTCATGGATTTGTCACCGGCGACCGTCTTTAAATGTCTTGGCGACGAAACGCGCACACGCATCATGCTCATGCTCGCTGGCCAAGACGAGCTCTGTGTCTGCGAGCTGATTTGGGCGCTGGATGATAGTCAGCCGAAAATCTCTCGGCATTTAGCCCAACTTCGTAATTGCGGGTTATTAGCGGACCGCCGTCAGGGGCAGTGGATTTATTACCGCTTGCATCCACAGTTGCCCGAATGGGTTTTGCATGTGCTCCAGATAACACGCAGTGCTAATCAGTCCTGGATTGATCAAGACGTAAGCCGTCTTGCATCAATGGAAGGTCGTCCGGTCCGTCAGGCCGCATGCTGCTGATTTCGCCGGAGCGTCTCCATATGGTTGCTGCAATCACAATATTCGCTTTGACACTTATGTTGGTCATCTGGCAGCCGAAGGGATTGGGCGTAGGCTGGAGCGCCGCTGCCGGCGCAGTACTGGCTTTGCTTACGGGTGTGGTTGGTCTAGGCGACGTACCTACGGTATGGGCCATCGTGTGGTAAGCGTTCAGCAAACTCACACTGAATTGGATGTGATTTCGAGGCTTTCAGCCCCACTCACCTCAAAGTCTTCCACAGTCCGTAAGAAAACCTCGAGAAATCGAGAAATAAATTTTTCGCGGTGATGCACGATGTGGATCTGTCGCTTATGACGCGGCAGGTCATGGTTCAACAACCTCAGCTTACCTTCCGCGATTGCATCGCTCACTACCCAGTAAGACAGACAGCTGATTCCGATTCCGGAAGCGACCATTCGCTTAATGGCTTCAGAGCTACCGATCCGGCGAGCGTCGCTCCAGGCGCCAAGGTAGGGAAGTAGCCATTGAAGCACCTCATCAGCAGTTCCTGAGCCGTCCTCGCGAATCAGTCAGGTAGCGGCATTGAGGTCGTCTGAAGTGACCTTTTCCTGAGCGGCAAGGGGATGATTTGAGGCTGCGATGATCGCTAGTTCGTCCTCAAACCATGGACGAATCGTCAGCTCGGGTTGGCGGCACGGCCCCTCAATCAAGCTGATATCAATCGAAAGCTGTGCGGCTTGCTTGGCGATATCTGCACTGTTGCCCATGATGACATCGACTTGAATGCCCGGCGCTCGCGCAGCCAAACGTTCGATCAGCAGGGGCATGATGTAATTGCCAATTGTAGTGCTGCAACCGATCCTCATCCGAGCCGTCGTGTCCTTTTTGAAAACCTTCTTCAATTTGTGCCGCCGCTTCCAGCAGCCGGATGGCCTGAGGTAGAAGCGTTTGCCCGTTTTCATTCAGCACTAGGCGTCTGCCGACCCGATCAAATAACTGGGTGCCCAGCGCGCTTTCCAACTCCTGGAGGGCAGCGCTCGTAGCTGACTGAGACAAAGCCAGTGACACGCCCGGGTCGTGGAGCCCAGCTGAGCGATGCCTCGAAAAATGTCCAGCTGGCGGAGAGTCAGCTTCACGAACTTACCTATTAAGTGGGTATGGCATAGAGAAATTACCCGTTTTCCTAGATAAATTCACCCCGCTATTCTGTAGGCACTGCTCCGATGAAGTACGCCGTGGAGGCACCATGCGAGACATCAGCTTGTCAAAAGTAATGCAAGGAGGGCAGCCGCTGTCGGCGCTCTCAAATCCAAGGGAAGCGATCCGGCAGTTCACCCCGAACTGGTTCGCCGCCACGATGGGTACGGGCATTCTGGCCCTGGCATTAGGACAGCTTCCAGGAGATATCGCGCTGCTGTCATACGCGGGAAAAGCACTTTGGCTGTTCAACATTGTGCTTTTCAGTGCCTTTACGCTTATGTACGCGGCACGTTGGGTTTTCTTTTTCAACGAAGCCAAGCAAATCTTCGGTCATTCAACCGTCTCTATGTTTTTCGGCACGATCCCGATGGGGCTGGCAACCATCATCAACGGCTTGATGCAGTATGGCGTACCTACCTGGGGTGATGCTCTAATACCATTAGCCCATGGCCTGTGGTGGCTAGATGTCGCCATGGCACTGGCATGCGGTGTTCTCATTCCATTCATGATGTTCACGCGGCAAGAGCACAGCATCGACCAGATGACTGCTGTGTGGTTACTTCCCGTTGTCGCTGCGGAAGTCGCTGCCGCCAGTGGTGGGGTGATCGCTCCACATTTAGCCGACGCGAGCGCGCAGTTCAATATGCTGATTACCAGCTACGTGCTATGGGCCTATTCCGTCCCTGTAGCCTTGAGCATTCTGGTGATCCTGGTGCTACGCCTGGCGCTTCATAAACTGCCTCACGAGAACATGGCTGCATCATCGTGGTTATCGCTGGGGCCTATTGGAACAGGAGCGCTGGGCATGCTGGTTATCGGCGGCGACGCCCCTGCCATCTTTGCCGCTCACGGCATGGCTAATGTTGGAGCCGTGGCAGCAGGGATTGGCCTGATCGCTGGCATTTTGTTCTGGGGCCTTGGCTTGTGGTGGATGCTCTTGGCACTGCTTATCACTGCCCGATATGCGAAAGGTGGTATTCCATTCAACCTGGGCTGGTGGGGCTTCACATTTCCTTTAGGCGTCTACGCCGTGATCACTCTGAAATTGGGCGTGATCTTGGACTTGGCTTTTTTTGACGTTCTGGGTGTGATTTTGGTGTTGATGTTGGCGGTAATGTGGTTGGTGGTGGCGGCGAAGACCACCATAGGTGCTTACCGAGGGAATCTGTTCGTATCCCCGTGCATTGCTTCTCTCAAGGCAAAGCAGGCCCAGCGTTAATTCAAATCATGTAGCCGCCTTGATGCCCGCGACAGCGTCACAACGATAGCCTTGGCTGCGTTGGGATTTGTACACACTGAAAGCGGGCTCGGATGTGGCATTTCGAACAGGCCCAGGTGACCGCCTGTTACTTCATGAATCGGGGTCTGACTTGCTCATTTTGGTTCGTCCTCCTCGACTTTTTTCGGGGCGCTCACGGCGTTGCGCTGAGAGTGAAATTTATTGATGTCCGAAAGACGGATATCAGTCGGTAGGGCATGGCGGTGTTTGCTGTGGCCCACGCGCTGGGCGTGATAGATCCCGGTATGGCCGGACACTAGATAACTGGCGATACAGGCAATCGCGGCAAGTGGAGCAATCTCTGGGCCGAACAGCTCCATGGCCATGACGATGGTCGCCAGTGGTGTGTTGGCGGCGCCGGCGAAGACTGCGACGAAGCCGATACCGGCGAGCATCGAGAATGGGAGGTGTAGCAGCGGCGCAAGCGCGTTGCCCAGCGTCGCGCCGATATAGAACAGCGGCGTGACCTCGCCACCTTTGAAGCCTGTGCCGAGTGATGCGACGGTAAACGCGAGTTTGCCGAACCAGTCCCATGGCGCAACGGGGGCGGCAAAGGACTGGACGATGCTCGGAATACCTAGGCCGACGTACTGATAGGCATCCAATGCCCACACCGCCGTGGCCACCACTATCCCGCCGAGAACAGGGCGCAAAGGCGAATAGGGAATCAGCTTTTTTATCCACGCCCCGAGGGTATGGGTGGCGGTGGCGAACAGCAGCCCCGCGAGTCCGAACACGATGCCTGCGACAACTATTGCCACCACTGTCCAGAACTGCACGGGCGCGATCTCGCCGATGACGTAGTGGGTGTGGACGACGCCCCAGAGCAGCCCGACTTGATCGGCGACGATCGCGGCGACCATGCATGGAAACAACGCGTCGTAGCGCATGCGGCCAATGGCGAGCACTTCAAGGCCGAACAATGCTCCCGCCAGCGGGGTGCCGAAGACCGAAGCGAAGCCTGCGCTGATGCCTGCCATGAGCATGATTCGGCGATCTTCGGGGCGCAGTCGGAACAGGTGGGTTATCTGATCGGCCAGAGCACCGCCCATTTGCACGGCGGTGCCTTCGCGTCCGACCGATGCGCCAAACAGATGCGAGATTAGCGTACCCGCAAGCACCAGAGGCACCATGCGCAGCGGCACGGTTTGCTTCGGGTCGTGAATCTCGTCGATCAGCAGGTTGTTGCCCGCGTCAACCGGCTTGCCAATCAGGTGGTAAACCAGCCCTACACCAAAGCCTGCCAGCGGCAGCAGCCAGATCGCCCAGCGGTGGGTCTCGCGCCATTGAGTGGCGTGATCGAGGGAGAACAGAAATAGCGCGGATGCCGATCCCGCCAAAAGTGCCACGGCGCTGGCAAGTACCAGCCATTTCCCGATGTAGGGAAGCAGAACGAGTTGTTCAGGTTTTCTGAGTTTTGACATAGGGTCGGCCACACAAGGAAAGTGAGCCTGACCAAAAAGGAATTTTTTCGCGCGAACGCCTACAGTCCTGTCTTGATCAGGTGTCTGTAGGCATCATCAGCTGCTACGGGCGCAGCGGTTGGTAAGTGGAGGAATGCCATCTCCAGGGCCCGAATATAGCGATCTCTCCCGGAGATGTAAACTTGGTCATCAGGTAGAAGGACGAATAGCTTTCCTAAAAGCTTGTCATGAGTGACAGGAGCATCGAGTCGCATCTCACTCGTAAATTCAAGTGTCTGCTTCAGCCGATCTCTATTGGTCAAGGCGAGTCCCTGCCCTGATTAAGTCCATGCAATGTAAGCGGCAAGCAAAAAAACCTTGCACAGATCAGGCGGGCATCCACTGATGCGGCAGCAGCTGCTCGATCTCGCTGGCCTGCTGCGTCGGCAGCCGCGTCAGCACATCCTTGAGATAAGCATACGGATCATGCCCATTGATGCGCGCCGACTGGATCAGGCTCATGATCGCTGCCGCCCGCTTGCCGCTGCGCAGCGACCCAGCAAACAAACAGTTCGACCGCCCGAGCGCCCACGGCCGGATCAAGTTCTCGATCTGGTTGTTGTCGATGAGCACAGCACTATCTTCCAGGTAGCGCGTCAGCGCTACCCAGCGTTTAAGGCTGTAATCCAAGGCTTTAGCCGTCGCTGATCCGTTGGGCACAAGATCGCGCTGGGTCAACATCCAGTTGTGAAGGGCTTTAGCCATCAGGATCTGCCGAAGGCCATTTGACGGTGATGGTTTGCTGACCGAAAGGGATCTCGAGACTCACCAGCAATGGCTGATCGGGCCGAGCTATGGGCTCCATTTTTATTGGAACGAAGGCAGGTAACGCCGGAGCCTGAACATCATGATAAAGAGGTATCCAATTTCGAGCCAGATTGGCATTGATGCCGTGGCGCAGGGCAACACTGGCCATGGACACGCCAGGTTGCAGGCATTCTTGGACTATCTGGGCTTTGAGGGGTTTGGGATAAGAGGTTCTTTGGCGCATGGGAATCCTGACGATAAGAGTGATGGTGTCCACGTATTTTTAGGTGGAGAACATCGCCCTTATTGCTGGGTTCGGATACCGCGAGCCTACCGATGGTGGTGTCCAACCTAGTCAATATCGTGTCAGCGGATTTCTTCCGAATAGGCTTCGCTGAATATGCTTCGGTGATGTGGCCCGTGAACATAGTCAGCGTGATGGCGACCTTGTTCATGCTGTGGCTGTGCTATCGGCGCGACATCCCTACTACCTATAATCCACAGCAGCTTCATGCGCCTGAGACTGTCACCCGTGACAAGGCTACCTTCGTCGCCGGCTGGTGGGCCTTGGCGTTGCTCCTTGTTGCCTGTTCGCGCTGGAGCCGTTGGGGATCCCCATCAGTGCGGTGGCAGCCAGCTGCGCACTCATCCTTCTGGTGATCGCCGGCAAAGGCTGCGTTATTTCTACCCGTACGGTTATCAAAAATGCACCGTGGCAGGTTGGTGTTTTCGCTAGGGATGTACCTGGTGGTCTATGGGCCGCGCAACGCGGGGCTCACGGACGCTCTCACGTCTCTGCTCAATGTCTTCGCTGAACAGGGCCTGTGGACTGCAACTATGGGTACCGGCGTGGTGGCTGCATTGCTGTCGTCTGTTATGAACAACATGCCCAGCGTGCTTATCGGTGCCCTATCGATTCAGGCCAGTCAGGCCACAGGCGTGGTCCATCAGGCCATGGTGTACGCCAACATCATCGGCTGCGACTTGGGGCCCAAGATCACTCCGATCGGTAGCCTGGCCACGTTGCTGTGGCTTCACGTACTGACTCAAAAAAACATCCGCATCATGTGGGGATACTACTTCAAGGTTGGCAGCCTGCTGACCATCCCTGTGCTGCTTATCACCCTGGCCGCACTCGCCCTGCTGCTCAGCATCCAAGCCTAGGACAATATTCCGGCGATTTCCCGAGTAGTCCAAGCCGCCTGACAGGTTCTGATCATGGAGTACTTGGCCTCCGAGAAGGCCTTGGCTGTGTCAATCAGTCGGACGTGAGCGTAGATACAACCTTGTTACTGGCGAGGTCGACTGTGGAGATGCTCAGATCTTCATTGAGCACATAAGCCTTCGACTTATCTTTGGTGAAGACGATAGCTTGGCGAGGTGCCTTCAAACCGGTCACCGTGGTCGTCACTTTCAGCGTTTTGGTGTCAATCACTGAAAGGCTATTGTCGCCTAGGTTGCCTGTGTAGACCTGCAAGCCGTCTGGCGTCAGGGCTGCACCGTAGGGGTCTTTGCCCACCATAACGGTGGTCGTGATGACGTGCTTTTGAGTGTCAACAATGGCAATGCTGTTACTGCCGCTGTTGGCCGCGTACAAGGTGTTACCGTCGGCAGAAATAGAGATGGCCCGCAGCTTATTGAAACCAGTAATTTCACCTTCGATCGCATTAGTCTTGCTGTCGACCAGGGTGATCTTGTCACCCAGAAAGTTGGTGACATAAACGGTTTTACCGTCAGGGCTCAACCGGATGCCCTGGCGCGGTTGAGAGAAACCGGGTACCACGGCGACAGGACGCTGATGCTCCAGGTCGATGACCGACAGCGTGCTGGCCGCTTGATTGTTGACGTAGAGCAAGCTGCCGTCCTTGTTGAGCGTGGTACCAAAAGCACCTGCGCCCAACGGCAGGTCTGCAATGACTTTCAAGGTTTTGGTGTCTATCTTGCGTACTACTCCCAAGCTGCTGTCGGAGAGGTAGAACACATCACCCTTTGGCGAAAATACAATGTTGCGCGGCGTGATGTAGCCGGTGAGAATCTGACGAACCTTACCAGTTTTCAAATCGTAGACCACGACGTCAGGACGCTGGCTGTAGGAAGCCACCGCCGTCGTTTCATCCGGGCTGATAGCCAGCGAGTTGTTGTGAATAGCGCCGTCGAAGGTCCAGCGATCTTCCGCTGCCAAGGCGCTCAGCGATGTTGCCAAGGTAATACCCAGCGTAAGGGCAGTTATTTTTTTCTTCAGTACATTCATCAAAGATTCCTCATCAGGGTCGGCCAGGCATGGGATAGCGCCTTGGCAAATGCAACTCGTTGGTGGCATGTGGCAACGAGCTGACCTTATGCGTCTCTTCTAAGTTCCGGAAACAACTTGTTAAGGTATCACCTACCTATTTTCTACATAGGTCCAGAAAGGGTTGGTTCGCAAACTGGCCACAGCTCTCCCAAAATCGACCGAGACCCGGTGAAATGAATTTGTCCCGGTGACGGATCAAGAAAAAGCGTCGGGTTAGCATAGGCAAGGCGTGCGGCAGTTCAATGAGCTCTTGAGAAACCAGCAGATCCCTCACTACCCAGCGCGACAAGCAGCTGATGCCGATGCCTTGTGCAAGGGTATGCTTGATGGCCTCTGAACTACCGATCTGGTGGGTTTCAGCAAGATTATGCAGATGACGCAGCAGCAACTGTTCGACTTCTTCACGGGTACCGGACCCTGGCTCGCGGAGTAGCCACTCAGCGGTCCGAAGGTCATCAAGCGAGACCTGTTGCCTGAGCGCCAAAGGATGTCGCTGGCTTGCGACGATGAGCAACTCATCCACAAGCCATGGCTCGGCATTCAATTCGGGCAGGTGACACGGTCCTTCGATCAGGCCCATGTCGATCTCGAAATCAGCGACTTTCCTTGCAATAGCCATGCTGTTCGCCATGTCCACATCGACCCGTAAATGCGGCGCCGATTGGCGTAGCTCACCAAGGATCAATGGCAGAACATAATTGCCAATGGTGGTACTGCAGCCCACTCGCAAGCGTGTCTTCAGCTCGGCATGCCCTGGAAGGAAACGGGTCTCTATTTGTTGTGCGTTCTCCAGCATCCTTCTGGCCTGAGGCAGTAAGGCCAAGCCGTTATCGTTCAGCACCAGGCGCTTGCCGACGCGGTCGAACAGCCGAGTACCCAGCGCGTTTTCCAGTTCGTTAAGTGCAGCACTGGTGGCCGACTGCGAAAGTGAAACCGCAATGGCGGCGCTGGTGGTACTGCCCTGTTGCGCAATGGCGCAGAAAATTTGCAGTTGACGCAGACTTAGCTTCAAAGGATCTACCTTGTTGATAGGTAACCAAAACCCATATTATCCGTTTTTACCGCTATGTTCATCGAACTACACTTCAGGCATGCCACATCGAATGAATAACGAAGCGGGAGTAACACTATGAGTGACACACGACTCGCAGCGATCATGGGCGGCAGCCATCCACTGGCTGCCCTGTCCAATCCGCAGGAAGTAATCCGGCAATTCACACCCAACTGGTTCGCCGCCACGATGGGGACCGGGATTCTGGCTCTGGCGTTGGGCCAACTGCCATTCGCTGCACAATGGCCCAAAGCGTTAGGGCAAGCCTTGTGGTTTTTCAATATCGCGCTGTTTTGCCTGTTCACAGTGATGTACGCGAGCCGTTGGGTTCTGTTCTTTGATGAGGCCAAACAGATTTTCGGTCACTCCACCGTATCAATGTTTTTCGGCACTATCCCAATGGGGCTAGCGACCATCATTAATGGCTTCTTGCTTTATGGTGTACCGCAGTGGGGAGATGGGGTTGTCGCTGTGGCTGAGATGCTGTGGTGGATCGATGTCGCCATGGCATTGGCCTGCGGGGTATTGATCCCATACATGATGTTCACTCGCCAGCAGCACAGCATCGATCAGATGACAGCGGTATGGCTACTGCCTGTGGTGGCGGCCGAGGTAGCCGCCGCAAGTGGCGGACTCCTCGCGCCGCACCTCGCTGACGCGAGTGCACAGTTCACCCTGCTTATCACCAGCTACGTGCTATGGGCTTACTCGGTGCCGGTCGCCTTGAGCATCCTGGTGATCCTGCTGCTACGCATGGCGTTGCACAAATTACCTCATGAAAGCATGGCGGCATCGAGCTGGTTGTCGTTGGGGCCGATCGGCACCGGTGCTTTGGGGATGTTGGTGCTAGGCAACGATGCTCCGACGATCTTCGCTGCCCATGGAATGGCCAGCATCGGTGCCGTCGCCGAGGGCATCGGCCTGATCGGTGGTGTGCTGTTCTGGGGGCTGGGATTGTGGTGGATGGTATTGGCGCTGCTGATCACGGGGCGTTATTTCAAGGCAGGCATCCCTTTCAACCTTGGCTGGTGGGGCTTCACCTTTCCACTGGGGGTGTACGCCGTGACTACCCTCAAACTGGGTTCAATGCTGCACCTCGCTTTCTTTGACATCATGGGCATGGTGCTGGTGTTGCTGCTGGTTGTCATGTGGATCATCGTCGCGGCCAAAACCCTGGCGGGAGCCTATCGCGGCAACCTGTTCGTGTCGCCTTGTATCGCCTCGCTGAACAAGGCGAGCAAAGCCTGAGCCTTTGGCTACTCAACCGACTGTTTGGCGTGAAACAGTGCGGACAGGATGCGTTGCCGGACACTTGGGTGAGTGCAAACAGAAAGCGGACTGGGATGGGGCATTTCCAGCAATTCGAAATCAGGAAAGGCTAACCGGATACGCGGCATTGCCTGCTGAGCGACACGCCCTGCAAACACGACAGTGACGAGATCTGGGAAACGAGGCAGCAGGGTGATCAGCATCTCTATACCCTCGTCAATTTGCGCTCTGCGGAGCGCACCCTTGGTTTTTTCGAGGTTGGGCAGCCAAGGGTACAGATTCCAAAGGACTGTCTCTTGGCGTGCCAATCCAGCCTGCTCCATGAAACCCTTGAGGTTGCGTTGTGCGGGCCCTGGATTGTCTCGTGAGACATACCGTGGACGACTGACCGTTCGAGCCGGCGATTCCAACAAGATCAATACTCGGGCGAAGACCCCGCCATCCAACGGATCGAAATACGGCAACGTTTTATTGTCCGTGGACTGGGAATTCACCCAGCGTGTCAATTGCGCAACGTTCGGCAACAGCAGAAGGTCTTCGCGCGCTTGTAACGAAATTTCCTGCTGCGCGGTGATTTGATTAGGTAACACTGCTTGCACGCACCCTTCTATTGTCAAGAAATTGCCATTCGAAGGCCCGCTATGTTTGATTTGCAGGCTTTAGACCTCGCGCTGTCAAATTGCGATGCCTATGATGCAGGCATTCTATGCGATGGAAACTCTCCGAAGTACGACACACCTCGCCTGTTACTCTGTAGTGGTCAACTGATTCCGGACACTGAATTAAGTTTTTCCTCAGCGACCGCAGGCGCGAACCCGGCATTGAACTGATGCGGTCGCCGACAGTTGTACTGCTGCATCAGATACCGACCGATGCCCCGTTGCGCTAAAGGACCTCCCCTGAACAGCGCAGACAGTCGCTACCGGAGCAAAAGAGATCTCATCTCAATGGACCAACCTTGGCGCTATTTGCCCTGAGCTTACCGGTCGAGCTGCCAGTATTGAGGATTTGCTTACCAAACCCGGCCCGGCCCAACGTGTTCGACGAAGCTTATTAGCTACCTGGACAGCAGTTATCTAAGTGACTCAGGCCATTGATCTCTACCCTTCTCCGCTGAGCGAGGCCGCCCCCGCCTCAGACCTTCCTTCCGAGGAGCCAGTCTCCCTCTGATAAAAGCCTCTACACCTGGTAGTGCAAGCCGTAATAGTTCATCTGGCTTAGTTGCATAGGCAGCATATAGTTCAAAGCCCTCTCGTGCTACTTGATCTGTATAGTGGACCACGCCCAAAAAGCATTTTTCATATCGCTCTTTGCGAGCATTACAGTTATAATGGCTTCCCATCCCACCCGTGATAACCTTATCCCAATGCTGCCCGATGCGTTTACCCAAGATTACATCCCTACGCAACGTAGAGCTATCAAAGAAGAACAGTCCATGGATGTGATAGCCCTTGTATCGCCCCAACTCTAGTTTGCATGCATAACCTAACATCAACCCAAATGCGCCACTGTGCAGATCCGCGAGTAGTGTATCGCGATGCTTACAAGCATCCGCGCCAGTAATATGTTGAGCCGTTCGGTATTGGTGTAGGTAGGACAGATCAACCCTCAAGATCAAAATTCTTGAATGTCTCGCAAAGAGCTCAGCCGTGTATGTCATAAGCGTATCGTACTGTCTTTTTATGGGCCGCCTATAAACTTTGAGCCTAGTTCGAAACTCGTTGGTGCTGACTTCACTACGAATTTCCGAGATACAGGCATTCAACCTATGAACTACGTTGCGCACATCCTCGCATTTGAACTTGAGCAAAAAAGTATTCAGCGATAGCAAATTGTGCTTTAAAATGTTCTTGTAGAATATTTCAAAATAGGGATTGAATTGAGCATTTGGGAACATCTCAAACGAGGCTTGAATATCACTTTTTATGCAATTAATGAACCTACGTCCAAGCTGGTGCACAACGACTCTATCTTGACCATTCGAAGCCTTACCGACGGAGTACAAATGATGCTTGGTCGCAAATAAATCTTGAAGCAAGGGTAAAAGCCTAAAAGCCATCCAATTTCTCGCATTGTATTCTTCATCCAGCTTCACTACTCCAGGTTCCACCTCTGGCATGCTTTGCTTTAGGAACAACAACGCAGCGCCACTTAGTATTTTAATGTTGGTAATGTGCGGATCAGGACATAAACACTTAGAATTAACATCGGGCATAGATCAGCTCCCAGAATGTGCAAAAATAGAATTGATCACATCGCTACAGTATAGATTATATCTTCACATACTAACAAACAGACTTAGCCGGTATATAATAAGATCCATAAATGCAAATCACTTAAACCAACCCAACAGCAAACCTCAACAGGAGTCGAAGAATCTACGAACATGGAGCTAGAGATCTGCAGAGCGATCTACGCCCTAGTGGCATCTAGACCTCCGGCGATCTTAGTATGGACGCTAATGGAATTATGGTTTACCCAACGCTTGCAGATCTGAAGCGAAAGATTATACTCTTACGCTAGCAGTTTACGTGCATCCATGGAGCCTCCGCATGAAAGACAAGCTAGGAAGAGAATTTTATAATGGCGATGAAGGCCTATCCCCCTTAGAACTATATATTAAATACAAAGCCTCAAAATCGATCACATTTTCTCTACTAAACGCTATAGACGAGCTTCGCGCTCTACTTAATCAACACTTGGAAACCGCCGCAACCGAACGGGCATTAACATTAGTCAATACCACACCAACGGAGCTATATAAAATTGACAAGCTGCTCGACGAATTAGGTTATCCCAAATCTGACATAGCAAAAAAGAATACTAAACAGGATGCAATTAGGGATCAAATCTCAAAGAGCTTAGAGCATTTTTCGTATGCTATTCATTTTGGCGAATCCGACCCTGAAAAAGCCTGTCAGGCGCTTCAATACTTTTGGTATCACGCCGGCTTAGCTGAGGGAATGGAGTACTCGACCTCAGGCCCCATGACTACGGCGAAGCATTCTCGCGCTAGTAAAGGAGGAAGAGTGAAATCGGATAAATACACAGAAAAAATTGAAGCCATTGCAACTCTCTTAGAAAACGAATCACCTGCCGCCGGATGGTCTGACGAAGTACAAGCCGCCTTAAGAATTGCCGAGGTGATTATATCCCTTAAGAAAAGTAAAATGCTAAATCTTTCTTCTAACATCATAAAATGTTATGACCAGCTTACAGAAATTATCAATTCAAATGAAAGGTTGAGACACATAGTGAATAAAGGAAAGCAGCAGAAAAGTGATTTCTAATTGCTAATTATTCCTATTTCTAAATTGTAGGATTACATTATTCAATGCAACCTGATCATCGGGATACCACGGGCTTAAATCGATCACCAAGTGGTCTAGATATGGGACAATTCTAATGCGATTGTCTTGAATGAGCACGTCCAAAGCTCGATTAAATCTGTCTTTACGCCTCAGTTCGGCCCCTGGTGCTACTCGCATTACAACTGATTTACGAACATAACGGTGGTTAGCGTGACGGTACTCATTCAGCTTGCCATCCAACAAAACTGCATCCACTTGCTGCACAGATGGCTGATGTAATAAGCTCATTGTTTCGGCCAAATACCAGCTAACAACACTGATCGCATCGCTTAACACCTCGTCAGAAATACTTCCATTAATGCCGCGACTGTAACAGTGGAATAGTGCGGCCAGCCTAGACGTATTATCCATCAGCCTATTTGCAATATCCTTAAAATCGTATAATAATCCCCCGATCTGCATCGAAGATTCAATGTTATTGAAGGTATGATGCCAAAGCGCAGCAGCTTTGGCATCGAACTCAATCACGTCACGCTCACCCGAACTTTTAGCTTTTTCTTTCACTAATTCCAAGTGCGATGCCATGGCTAATAGATACCTTTGATAGCTGGCCCCTAACGCACCCGCACCTGTGGTAAAGCGCGTTCCTTGAGTGGTTCGTGGATATGACATCAGGAATCGAGCTAGCAGGCCCGAGTCTCTCGCTTCAACTCCGCGTTTTTCCAGAAAACGACTAAAAGGTCCTGGTTGGACTTGAATTGCGACGGATAATCTTCCTTTCCAAATAAAACTGCCCCTAATCCTGTTTATATGAATTTCGTCACCGTCCCATGCGCTGTTGAATTTCGTCATGTCCGAAAATGCACGTCCATTCAACATACCGCCACCTTCGCTAGATAGAAGTACGGCATTCTCAGTCTTTTTGCTCATTCCCTCAAATAGCGCGATAGGAGTTGACTCGTTGTACACTATTTGCGGCTCTCGGGGCTTGGTAGGCTTCATGCTCATCAGGTATGCTATCAGTTTATCGGGTTCTTCTTCCGTTTCCAGTTCGGATTGATAAGAATTTCGCTGCATTTTTTTTATTTCCCTTTTCCATAATTCGATAGCAACCTCCCATTCAAGAATTTTTTCGCGATGTGTCTTCCGCAGTTTTTCCTGAAATCCTGTAATTGGCTCAAAACAAAGTTTTTCCACAGTCCCTTTTCTCTCTCCTGCGCTAGCAATAGTCAACGTTAATATCGAAACAGGACTTATCTGCCCTGTTGGTTTTTTTACATCTACCAGCCCTTGAAAAACTGTTGAGAGCGCGGATATTAGCGATGTCGCCACAATTCCAACTGGAGCTTGGGTTGACATGTGCAATTCACTTATTAGGCTTCTGTACTCTAGAAGCTCAGCAGACTGTAAGAAAGGAAAATCCAGCTTTGGATAATCCCCCTTCAGGGCATTATTAATGGTCATACAGCTTCATCCCTCTGTTGAACTTTCTGAAAAACCCACTGCGTCACTTCTTCCTCTATAAACCCAATACGGCCGTTATTCTTACCTGAGGAATATAGCTTTATCGGCCTTGGAAACGTTGAGTCATACTGACAAGATTTTCTATCAAGCCGACCGTATATCGTAGATCGGCTAATCCGCAGAAGTTTCACGAGTTGTTGAAGCGACATCACTGACTTCACTCGACTATTACTCATAAAGCACCTTAAGGGCTGGGTCAGGAGGAGTAATAAGCTAACTGCGCCCGTGAATCCATGCGCGCTTCTGCTTCTGGTAGAATCTTTCTAGGCCTTGCCACACGAGGCCTGCAGCCTTTTTTGGCCGAGAATAGCGCCACGAAATCGGCGATTTCAACCAGGTCGCGATGACGGCGCTTCTCTGTAATCCTGCTAATTTGTGCCCAATTAGCAGGATTTCAATAGGCGCACGACGAGAACTGGAGGCCCTCTCAAATGGAGCATACTGAATCAACTCTCTCTTCCCAGAAGCGTCGCAAAACTAGTTCTCTAATCTAAGAAATTTTAGTTGCCCAGCATTTAACTTCAAAATAGCAATTGCATTATGTTTGAAACCTATATTACCAAGGCGACCAATCATCCTGGAGTCGCCATGCCCCACCCGTGCCCAAAGTGTAGCTCCCACAAGACAGCGTCGATCAAAGCAACCAAGCGACTCGCCCTTTGTGCGGAAGCAGTCAACATTCTCATTCTATGCCGCTTGAAGTCATGCTACCCAAGCGTACCTAAATCCCCAACCTATCTAGCACTCGAACGGCTTTCACAAAACCTAGTGGAGGCACTTGCCACGTCTGTCCAACTCAAGCTTCGAGAAGTCGTGGCCACCGAGGTTCACACTCATGTCTGCCTGCGATGCGGCGGCATATTTGACCCCGCCACTCGACACATTGTCGATACTCAAAACAAAACCAACGCGCAAAATGGAGAAAATTGAAATGGTCCACGAAATTCAGAAAATGGCTTATGTAAACGAAACCCCATGGCATGGACTTGGGAATCGGCTCAGCCCTAATCAGCCATTAGAGATATGGCAGCACGAAGCTGGTATGGATTGGCGAATTGAGTCCAGTGCCGTTTATTTCAAATCCATGGAATCAGAGGCGCTTGCGCCAACGCACACTTTTCCTGATCAGAAGGTGCTGTACCGCTCAGACACTCAGGAACCCCTATCCGTAGTTTCCCAGCGCTACCAGGTCGTTCAGCCTAACGAAGTATTGGAGTTTTATAGGGACTTGACTGAAAAGTCAGGCTACGAGCTCGAGACCGCAGGCGTGCTCAAAGGGGGGAAGAAATTCTGGGCGTTGGCGAGAACTGGCCAGTCAGTCGCTTTGAAAGGAAGTGACGAGGTGGGCGGCTACTTGTTGCTCGCCACATCTTGTGACGGCACGCTCGCCACCACTGTAACGCCAACCACCGTCCGAGTCGTCTGCAATAACACGCTGGCACTATCGCTCAATGGCAGTACGACCGCTATCAAAGTCCCCCACAGCACACGGTTCAACCCTGACCTCGTCAAGAAGCAGCTAGGGATTGCTGTATCGCGCTGGGACGAATTCATGTACGAGATGCGCATCCTCAGCGAGCGAAAGGTCTCGCGCAAGGAAGCCGAGGCGTTCTTCAATCAGGTACTCAGCGTCGCCAGCAGCAGCGTCTCTCCATGGGGCCAACAGACCAACCGCCACGCTATAGCGAAAGCAAACAGTTTATTCGAGGGAAAAGGCAAAGGCTCAGATCTGACATCAGCCAAAGGCACAGCATGGGGACTGCTGAACGCGGTCACCGAGTTTGTTGATCACGAAAAACGAGCTCGATCCGCCGACTACCGGATGGACTCTGCTTGGTTCGGCCAAGGCGCCGCCCTCAAGCAAAGAGCCCTTCACAGCGCTTTAAGCTTAGCGGCATAGCAAGAGCATACCAAACAATCGATACCCGCTCGCCGTGTGGCGAGTTCTATGATGCTGCTACAACTAAGCATCAGCTCAATCACGAGAGACCCAGAATGTACAAACTCAAAACCGTATGTGCGCTGCTCACGCTTGCAGTCGCGCTGTACTCGGCGACCCTGGTCGTAGCGGTGAAGATCAACCTAGCACTCGCAGTGATCTGCGGCGCAATGCTGATCGTGTTGCTCTACAGCTTTATCTGCGATGTGTCCACACCAACCGAAACCAGCGAGGAGGTTCACTCCTCAACTGTGCTGTGAGGGGAAAGAGGTTTGAAGAAACGCGATAATGAAGTGGGGGACCAGATGGGGGAACAACATACGCCATAAAGCAAAAAGCCCCGCATAGCGGGGCTCTCTGACTACGATATGGCGGTGAAGAAGGGATTCGAACCCTTGATACAGTTTCCTGTATACACACTTTCCAGGCGTGCTCCTTCAGCCACTCGGACACTTCACCGTTTCTCGTCAAACCTGTTCGATCTGTCGAGGCGCGCTAATGTATTCGAAAGCGTTCGTGATGGCAAAGCTTTTTTGCAAGTTTTTCATGCGCTTAAGCATAGCGCAGGATTTCTGCAGATGGGCTGACGTGACTGGGCAGTCAGTCACGGCGCTTTACCCAGCCGGCGAGGCTGGGTAACGTCGGCGCCACAACCTCATAAGGAATAACGCATGAACGAGCTGGTCGATTACCGATTCGAGGACGGCATTGCCACCTTGACCCTGAACAACGGCAAGGTGAATGCCATTTCGCCCGAGGTCATTGCAGCGTTCAACGACGCGCTGGACCAGGCCGTGCAGGCGCGCGCGGTGGTGATCATCACCGGCCAGCCCGGCATTCTCTCGGCGGGCTACGACCTCAAGGTCATGACCTCCAGCCCGCAGAATGCGATCAGCCTGGTCACCCAGGGCTCTACCCTCGCCCGCCGACTGTTGAGCCATCCGTTTCCGGTCGTCGTAGCCTGCCCGGGGCACGCGGTGGCCAAAGGTGCGTTTCTGCTGCTGTCGGCCGATTACCGGATCGGCGTCGAAGGGCCTTTCCATATTGGCCTGAACGAGGTGCAGATCGGCATGACCATGCACCATGCCGGCATCGAGCTGGCGCGGGATCGCCTGGGACGTGCGGCTTTCGAGCGCTCGGTGATCGGCGCGGAAATGTTCGACCCGGCCGGAGCATTGCAGGCCGGTTTTCTCGATCAGATCGTCGCGCCCGAGCAGTTGCAGGCAGCTGCGCTGGCCGCCGCGCAGCGGTTGCAGAAGCTGAACATGAAAGCTCACGCCAAGACCAAGCTCAAGGCACGTCGCGCGTTTCTGGACACCCTCGACGAAGCGATCCTGCTCGATCAGGAGCAAGGCTTCTGACAGCGAGCGGCAAGCCAGACCCGCAATTGCCGATAGGGGTGCACGACCGTACACTGATGTTTTCCATTCAAGGTATTGCGCAGGATGCTCTACGCCGTTCGTCTCGTGTTGTTGGGGCTGCATTTCATTGCAGTGGGTGTGCTGGGATTGTTGCTCGGGCTGTGTCGACCGTTTCATCCCGACAACACCCGGTTGTTTGCCCGGCTCTATTCACTGCCCGCCAGACGGGTGCTGGGTGTAAAGGTCGAGGCGCAAGTGGATTCGCTGAGCGCGCAGCCGCCCGGTTTCGTCATGGTTGCCAATCATCAGTCCAACTACGACCTGTTCCTGCTCGGCGGTATCGTGCCGCCGCGCACGGTGGCGGTCGGCAAGAAGAGCCTGGGGCTGATCCCGCTGTTCGGTCAGTTGTTCTGGCTGGGCGGCAACATCCTGGTCAATCGCGAGAACGCCCGAGAGGCCCGCCGCTCGTTGCAGCTCACATCGAAAACCCTGCGTGACCGCAGCACCTCCATCTGGATCTTTCCCGAAGGCACCCGCAACGGCACCGATGAACTGCTGCCGTTCAAGAAAGGCGCCTTTCACATGGCCATCGATGCCGGCGTGCCTATCGTCCCGGTGTGCATCAGCCGCTATCGGCGCACCCTGCGCCTGGGCCGCTGGCGCAGTGGCCAGGTGCGTGTACGGGCGCTGGCGCCCATCGCCACCCAAGGCCTGACGCACAAGGATACCGCCGAGCTGTTGCAACGCTGCCGCGCCCAGATGCAGCAGACGATCGATGAACTGGACCACGAACTGCGCCGCGCCTAGACACTCCTATCCACAGCAGGCCCATACCGGGCCGCCCCGCCAACCGAAGAAGTGAACATCATGGGCCGAGTGGTCGCCGCCGCCGTATACAGCGCGGGCAAGAAGATTACCGATATCAACCTCGACGAAGGCGCGCAGTGGGCACGGCGCCCAGGGCATTTCGTGTGGATCGGCCTGGAGCAGCCCAGCGCCGAGCAGATCAGCCAGTTGCAGAAGCAGTTCGACCTGCACGAACTGGCCATCGAAGACGCCCTTGAGGTGCACAGCCGGCCCAAGCTGGAGACCTTCGGCGATGCGCTGTTCATCGTCACTTACTCGCCCATTCGCCGCGACGACAAGGTGGAGTTCGTCGAGACCCATATCTTCGCAGGGCGTGGCTACATCATCACCTGCCGCAATGGCCATTCGGCGTCCTATGCCTCGGTGCGCAAGCGCTGCGAGGCCCGACCACTGCTGCTGGATCACGGTGAGGATTTCGTTCTTTATGCGCTGCTGGATTTCGTGACCGAAAACTATCAGCCAGTCAGTGAGACCATCCACGCCGAGATCGAAGCACTGGAACGCAGGGTGCTCGGAGGTTCGCTCAACGAGGCCGACATCCAGCACCTGCACGGGCTGCGCCGCGAGCTGCTGCGCATGCGGCGCTACGTGGCGCCCATGGTCGAGATCAGCGAGGAGCTGCAACGGCTGGACTTCCCGTTCATCGACAAGAACATGCGACCCTACTTCCGCGACGTGCAGATCCACGTGACGCGGCAGATGGAAGACCTGGGCACCATGAGCGACATCGCCACGCAGACCATCGAGATCGGCCTGCTGCTGGAGTCGTCACGACAAAGCATCACCCAGCGCAAGTTCGCCGCCTGGGCTGCGATACTGGCCTTCCCCACGGCCATTGCCGGCATCTACGGGATGAACTTCGAAAACATGCCCGAGCTGAGTTGGCACTACGGTTACTACATCGTGCTGGGCGTGATCGTGTCCGGCTGCAGCGGTTTGTTCGTCGGCTTCAAGCGCGCCGGCTGGCTGTAGCCCGACGCGAAAAGCCCTCACCGCAGCCCGTTGCCCTTCACTGGGCGGGCTGGGTACCCTGCGCCACGAAACGCATCATCCACTCCGCCACGGTGATGCCGTGGTGATCGCGGTCGAGGCTGGCAATGGCCTGCTGATACACCGGCTCGCCCAAGTGCTGCTGACGAATGTCAAGCAGCGCGCGGGAGTAGTCGTGGATGAACTCCGGATGACCCTGGAAGCACAGCACCTGATCACCGATCTGGTAGGCCGCGAACGGGCAGAATTCGCTCGACGCCACCACCGAGGCGTCCTTGGGCAACGAAGTCACCTGATCCTGATGGCTGATGAGCAAGGTCAGGGTCTCGATTTCCGGAGTCATCCAGGGCGCGCGATTGGCCAGGCTGTACTGATGGGTTCCCACGCCCCAGCCTTGGGTGGCGCGCTCGGCCTTGCCGCCCAGCAGGAGCGCCAGCAGCTGATGACCGAAGCAGATGCCCAGCAGCTTGTCGCCACGCTGGTAGCGCTCCAGCAAGAACGCCTTCAGCGTCTCGATCCAGGGGTCGGTGGCAAACGAGTCCGCCTTGCTGCCCGTCACCAGATACGCGTCGTACTGGGCATCGGCGGGTGGGTATTCGCCGTTCATCACGTTGAACACGGTGAACCGGGCAGGAATGGGTTGGCTGGCAAACAGCCTTTCGAACATCCGTCCATAGCCATGGTATTGCTCGACCAATTCGGGCCGCAGGACGTCGGTTTCCAGAATGCAGATGTTGAGGGTCATAGGTCACTCGAAGAAGAGGGAACGCAGGTGACAAGCCTGCCCGTTAATCGATTCCGCTGGCAAGTGAAGCCGCTTCGAATTTAGCCGATGAACGGTAGATCGCCTCTGCACACGGGCATTCCCGATCTCGGCTGTCTAGCCCGGCATGTTCGAATTTAGCAGAAGAGTTCCTTAGTCGAACTCGATTCGAAAAACCCGCCCAATTGCAGCAAAGCGTTCTAAGCCGCGCCAATCAAGGGTTCTAAGGTAAAAGCATGACTATTGATGCCGCCGATTGGGTGCATCGAGTCGTGGGGGTGCACCTTTTCGCCAAGCTCAACCCAGGTTGTGGCACGCGTTGGCGCCAGGAAGAACATAACTCATAGGCAGTCTGCCATGTTCAAACATCCGAAAATCCGTCAGGCCGGACTCATCGTGTTCACCATGACCCTGGTACTGATCCTGCCCAATCTGGGCAGGTTGTTCAGTTGAACGCTGGGAGCCAGGCATGAAACCGTCTTCGAGCCCGCAGCCCAGCGATGGCGTCGATTGAACGCCTAGCCTTGGGTCTGGCTCTGCGATTGGGGCTGACCGGCCACGCTGACGACGGGCGCACTCGGCGCGACCAGCACCTTGGCGTGCATCTGCTCGAAACCGCCACCGCGACGCATCCCGCGCACCGGGCAGGCATCCAGATAGTCCAGGCCAACCGCCAGCTTCAGGTGACGTTCGGGACGCGCGAGTTGGTTGGTCACGTCGAAGCTGTACCAGGCGTCGTCCAGCCAGGCTTCGGCCCAGGCGTGGCTGGCCATGTGCTCGGTGTCCTCGGTGAACAGATAGCCCGACACATAGCGCGCCGGGATGCCGAGGCTACGAGCGCAGGCAAGAAACGCGTGGGTGTGGTCCTGGCAGACTCCGGCACCGCTGGCAAAGGCCTGAGCGGCACTAGTGTCCACGGCCGTTGCGCCGCTGGTGTAGGCGATGCGCTGGTGCAGGCCTTGCATCAGGTCGATCAGGCCATTGCGATCGCGCCGAGTGGGGCACTGCTGGGCGGCGAAGGCACGCAGGGCATCGTCGGCGTCGGTCAGTCGAGTGAAGCGCAGGAACGGCAGAGGTGATTGGGTTTCGTGTTCGGCTTCACGGGTCTCATCGATTTCGACCTGGCCGCGCGCGCCGATGATGATCGCATCATGGGGATCGTCCAGGGTCAGCACGTGCAGGATGTTACCGAACGGATCGAGCTGGGCCCGCACGGGGCGCGGCAGGTCCAGTTGCCAGCTCAGGATGCGCTGGCGCTCGCTGTCGTGAGGTGTCAGCCGCAGGTACTGGATGCTGGCCCGCACCTCATCATCGTAGTGATAGGCGGTTTCGTGACTGATGTTGAGCCTCATACAGCCTCCAGATAGGAACTGTGAATCGCGTTGCCCAGCTGGCGCACCAGTGGGATCTGTTCGTTCAACCACTCATGCAGGCCCTCGTCGAGGATCTCGCCGATGCCGGTGTAGCGCAGACGCGCGTCCAGCTCGGCCGCCAGACGCTGGGCCGGGCGGCCGTTGGCACCGGGCAAGTCGGCGAGGATCTGGTTGATCTCCTCGGTACAGGCGCGCAACGAGCGCGGCACGTCGGCACGCAGCAGCAACAGCTCCGCCACCGGCTTGGCCGCCGGGGCGTCGCGGTAGATCTCGGTGTAGGCTTCGAAACTCGACAACGCACGCAACAGCGCGCTCCACTGGTAGTAGCCCCGTGCCGAGCTGTCGTCGACCGAGTAGGCTTCATCGCCGAGCATTTCGTAACGTGCATCGAGCAGACGCAGAGTGTTGTCGGCGCGCTCGATGAAGGTGCCCAGACGGATGAAGCGGAAGGCATCGTTGCGCATCAAAGTGCCGTAGGTGGCGCCGCGAAACAGGTGGGCGCGCTCCTTGACCCAGTCGCAGAAACGGCTCATGCCGTAGCGACCCACGCCCTGCTCGGCAATGCCACGAATCTCAAGCCACGTGGAGTTGATGTTCTCCCACATGTCGGCGGTGATGCGTCCACGCACCGCATGGGCGCTGGCACGCGCCGCCCCCAGGCAGCTGTAGATGCTGGCCGGGTTGGCCGGATCCAGGGCGAAGAAATGCAGCAGGCGCTCGGCGTGCAGCTTGCCATGGCGTGCCAGGTAGTCTTCCAGGGTGCCGGTGATCAGCAGCGGCATGGCGATTTCATCCAGGCCGTCACCCCGGCCGTCCTGGGGCATCAGCGACAGCGAATAGCTGACATCGAGCATGCGCGCCAGGTTTTCGACGCGCTCCAGATAGCGCGACATCCAATACAGATCAGAGGCAGTTCTACTTAGCATTGGCAGGCATCCTTAATCCTCGACCACCCAGGTGTCTTTGGTCCCGCCGCCCTGCGACGAATTCACCACCAGCGAGCCTTCACGCAAGGCCACGCGGGTCAGGCCGCCTGGCACCACGCGGGTTTCGCGGCCGGCGAGGACGAAGGGGCGAAGATCGATATGGCGTGGCGCTATGCCGTTCTCGACGAAGGTCGGGCAGGTCGACAACGACAACGTGGGTTGGGCGATGTAGGCATGGGGCCGGGCCTTGATGCGCGCCCGGAAGGTCTCGATTTCCGCGGCACTCGCACACGGGCCTACCAGCATGCCGTAGCCACCCGAACCCTGGGTTTCCTTGACCACCAGATCCGGCAGATTGGCCAGCACGTGGGAAAGCTCCGAGGGCTTGCGGCACTGCCAGGTCGGCACGTTCTTGAGGATCGGCTCTTCGTCAAGGTAGAAGCGGATCATGTCGGTCACAAAGGGGTAGACCGACTTGTCGTCGGCCACGCCGGTGCCGATGGCATTGGCCAGCACTACGTTGCCGGAGCGATACGCAGCCAGCAGGCCAGGCACGCCCAGCATGGAATCGGGGTTAAAGGCCAAGGGGTCGAGGAAGGCGTCGTCCAGGCGACGGTAGATCACGTCCACCGGCTTGGGTCCGTCGGTGGTGCGCATGAACACCTTGTCGTCACGCACGAACAAGTCCGCCCCTTCCACCAGCTCCACGCCCATCTCGCGCGCCAGAAAGGCGTGCTCGAAGAATGCACTGTTGAAGCGACCCGGCGTCAACACGACCACGCTGGGGTTGTCGATGGCGCTGGAGCTTTTCAGGGTGTCGAGCAGCAGATTGGGGTAGTGATCCACGGGTGCGATGCGCTGCGCCGCGAACAGCTCGGGGAACAGGCGCATCATCATCTTGCGGTCTTCGAGCATGTAGCTCACACCGCTGGGCGTGCGCAGGTTGTCTTCGAGTACGTAATAGGTGCCATCACCGTCGCGCACCAGGTCGACCCCGGAAATGTGCGAGTAGATGTCGCGGTGCAAGTCCAGGCCTTGCATCGCCAACTGATACTGCTCGTTGGCCAGTACCTGCTCGGCAGGAATGATGCCGGCCTTGATGATGCGCTGGCCGTGGTACAGGTCCGCCAGAAACATGTTCAGTGCCTTGACGCGCTGAATGCAGCCGCGCTCCACGATCCGCCATTCGCTGGCAGGAATACTGCGCGGAATGGTGTCGAAAGGAATCAGCCGCTCAGTGCCCTGTTCGTCGCCGTACAAGGTGAAGGTGATACCGGCGCGATGAAACAACAAATCGGCCTCGCGTCGACGCTGGGCAAGCAATTCCTGCGGCGTCTCGGCCAACCAACGGGCGAACTCCCGGTAATGCGGGCGAACCTGGCCGTCGGCATCGTACATCTCATCATAATAGGTGCGGCTCATGCCGTACTCCTTGTCACCCGGACCCAAGAGCCTTCGCAAGGCCCGTGCCATCGGCATATGTGCCATTAAATCAAGTGCTTGGGATCCCTGATCGAGAACCGTGCACCGTTCTTGTGCGGCAATGTCCGAACGCCGATGACATACGCTTCATTGCGAAGCGGATTGTTCAAGCGGCTTGACTCTATGACCAGCATAGACAGAGTTGAATTCAATAGCTTGCGGCGTTAGCTGATAATTATTTCATCGAAACCGGCAAAAGCTTGGCGCTTGCTGGAATCCATCGAATTCCCATTCGCCGCTCCCTTGAGAGCGGCTTTTTTTTGCCTGTCATTCGCTGGAAAGAGTGAACCACCGCACCGCCGTGGTTCACTCCGGCTCAGGCCTGCGGACGCCTGACTTCGTGCTTGACGCCCCAACCTTCGATCTCACCGCCCAGGGGTTCGACCACGGCTTCGAAATCCTGCTCGAATTCACCGATGCCACCGTGGGTGGCGTACATCAGTTTGCTCAATTCCAGATGCCAGGCACCGTCGTCGCGCTCACTGATCTGGGCGTTGAGCGACTCGCCGCGAAACTTGCCGGCAGCCGTGCGCGCCCGGTCTTCATCGGGAAAGACCGCGTAGAACTCGATGGGATGGATGCGGGCGAAATCGAAGCCGCCCTCTTTCATGCGGCGTAATACATTGCTGCTGATGTCTTCTTGATAGGTTGTGCTCATGAATCGTCTCCCTCAGCAATAACGACGGATAGACTTTCAGTACTTCCAGAACCTCCTCGGGACAAGGAATGGGTGCGGTGCGGCGTCAGTGACGCAGCGCCTGGAATCGAGCGTGTTGCAAGAAGCGGGATGTAAAGACGAGCAGCGAGATCCGCGAGGACCTCGAGCGCAGAGTAACGCGAAGGCCGGGCCTGTGCCAATGGCCCGGATCACTCGCGGTTCACACGACTTCGGTGATGGCAGTGATTTCCACGCTGTGCTGGGACTTGAGCGTCTTGGCGACCGGCGAGGCTACGGTATCGGGAAGGTTGACTTCATCCAGCTCGGCTGCGACCGGGTACAGCCTGGAGCGCACGAGGGTCGCCGCCTCTTCGATCGACGGGCAGGTGTCAGCATTGATCGCCATGCTGTCCAGTACGCCATCCTTGTTGAAGAAGCTGATTTTCCACTCTTTCATTGTTGTACATCTCCTCGACGCAATTCAGGCAGGAAGCTGCTGGATAAGCTCACTCAACGTTGACTCGCAACGCCCGGCATTCGTTCCGGACGGCAGATTGCCGGAGGTGTGCCGGAACGGGCTCGATCACCCCATGAAAAAAGGCCCCGAAGGGCCTTTTCACAGAGCGTCAGGGACTTACTCCTGCTTGCTCTCCACGGCACCTGCGGTGTTATCGAGCAGGCTCTTGGTCGCGGTCTGGATGAACGAGTCCAGTTTGGCCCGCAACTGCGGCACATCGGCGGCGTTGGCGTCGGTATCGGGGATCAACTGGGCGCCGAACTCGCGGCCCAGCTGGTAGCGATACAGGCGGGTGTCCATGTCGCGCGGCTCGACCAGAATACGGTCGCCCTTGACGATGGCCACGGTCTGCTCGCTGCCCGAAGGCTTGATCACGGCGAAGCCGGGATCGCCTGCCGGCAGGTTGAGCAGGTCACGCCCCCAGCACTGGTGCTGGCTGGCGCCGCCCAGGCGACCCATGATGGTCGGTACCACGTCGGGTTGCGAGCCGACGGTGTGGTTGACCTTGCCAAACTTCTCCTGGATGCCGGGGCCGATGAGCAGCAACGGAATGTTGAAGCGACCCAGGTCCATCTCGGTGATCTGCTGCTCGTTGCCGAAGCCGTGGTCGCCCAGCACGATGAACAGGGTTTCCTTGAAGTATGGCTCCTTGCGGGCCTTCTCGAAGAACTGGCCCAGGGCCCAGTCCGAGTAGCGCATGGCGGTCAGGTGCAGGTCCAGGCTGCCACGACCGGTGACCTTGTCCACCGGCAGTTCGGCTGGCAAAGCATAGGGCACATGGTTGGACAGGGTCTGCAGCAGTGCATAGAACGGCTTGCCGGCAGCGCCGCGCTTGGCCAGTTCTTCATTGCCACGGTTGAACATGTCCTGGTCGGACACGCCCCAGGTCGGGTCGGAGAACACCGGATTGACGTAATCGTTGCGGCCGATGAACGTGGTCATGCCCTGGTTGCTGAAGAAACCGGACTGGTTGTCCCAGGCAAAGTCGCCGTTGTAGACGTAGACGTCGTCGTAGCCACGCGCGGCGCTGAGCATCTCCGGCAGGCCGGACAGCTTGTGGCTGCCCTCCGGGGTCTGCATCAGGTATTCGAAACCCGGCAGATTGGGGAAGCAACCCATGGTGGCGAACATGCCTTGATGGGTGTGGGTGCCGCTGGAGAAGAAGTGGTCGAACAACAGACCTTCCTGGGCCAGCCTGTCGAAGTAAGGCGTGATGTTGCCTTCGGCGCCCAGCGCGCCCACCGAATGACCGGCGAAGCTTTCCATCAGGATCACCACGACGTTCTTGATCGGCAGGGTGTTGCCCTGAGGCGGCTGGAAGTTGCGGCGCACGGCGGCGGTGTCGCTGTCCACCAGGGTGTCATGGGGCGTTAGCAGCATGTCACGCACGGTGGTCTGCGCCTGATCCTGCGGCAGGGTCGCTTTCCAGATGTTATCGCGGTCCTCGGACATGCGGCTTTTCGCGGCAGCGATCAGCGTCAGCGAACCGTTGAGGCCCAGCTGGTTGGCGAAGTTCGAGTCGGTGGTGTAGGCATCACCCCAGCGCAGCGGCGGGCCCTGGCGCAAGGTGCCGCGCGCGGCGACCACGGCAATCAGCAGGATCACCACGAACACGCCCACCCGTGCGTACCACGGTGCGACCGAACGGCCGACATTGGCGGGCGCCGCAACCCGCGGACGGGTCAGGCGATCGAAGCCCTTGAACACCAGGCTCAGAAGCCAGGTGACGAAAGCCCAGGCCAGCAGGTAGCGCACCACCGGATAGCCGTACCAGATCATGCTCAGCACGGTCTTGGGGTCTTCCTTCACGTACTGGAACACCAGGCCGTTGAGGCGCTGGTGAAACTCGCGGTAGAAGTCCATTTCCATCAGGCCGCACAGCAGCACCACGCTGGACGCGATGGTCAGCCATGCCCGGAACAGCCCGCGCCAGCGCATGGCGCGCGCGCTAAGCACGGCCAGCAGCAGTGGAATCAGCAGGTACACCACCAGGCGCAGGTCGAAGCGCAAGCCATTGAAGAAGGCTTCGACGAAGGTGCTGGTTGGGGTATCCCCGATCATCTCGCGGTTGTACATCAGCAATGCCAGGCGCAACCCGCTGAGCATCAGCATGATCGCCAGGCCGCTGAGCAGCGTGTAAGCCAGGTGCGATTTGACGGTCGGTTGCAGTTTGCCGCGCGCGGCCTGCTTTTGACTCAAGGCGTCCGGAGTAGCCATGTGTAGGAAAGGTCCGTTGAGGTCTATTGTTGGGATCTGTTGGAAGTGCGTAGGGTAAATCTGGGCGCGGATTGTCCGTGAAGACAGGTGAAAATTCCGTTCAGATGCTACGCATCGGCCGCGAAACGGCGGTCGGGCCGAGGATGATACGTCGCCGGGGCAGGCAGGTCGAACCCGTTGCAGGTTCGACCTGTTTGATTCAGACCCGCACGTTGCCGCGTGGACCGGCGATGGCCCAGATGATCAGGCCCAGTACCGGCAGCAGGATGATCAGCAGTACCCACAGGACCTTGGCCCCGGTCGAGGCACCACTCTTGATGACGTTGATGACCGCCCAGATGTCCAGCGCGAGGATGATCAGGCCGATCAGGCTATTGAAAGTGGAACCCATGTGATACTCCTTGTGGATGGCATGCATCAACTAGGATAGCGGCGTGTCGCAGGGGTTCCGTGGCCGCCGTGCGAAAGGTGAAGGCTGCGCTCAGACGTGCATCGACACGCGCAACGCTTCCAGGGCGGGCACGGCCCTGATGTGCAACTCGGCCCCCAGTTCCGCGACCCGATCGGCATCCTTGCCGTACACCAGCACCATCTGCAATTCATCATCCAGTGGCTGGCTGAAATCGAACAGCACGTACCCTCCCTGATCCTTGCTCATGGCAGCCAGTTGCACCTGGATACGATTGAGTGCGGTCAACGCGTCGATCTTGTTCAGCTGCTTGGGCTTGATGTTGAACGTGACGTCGGGCCCGAACGAATCGATGATCTGCTGCAGCAGCTCGGGGTAGGTATCGGCCTGAAAGATCACCGTGTCGGGCAGGCTGCCCACCACGACCCATTCGCCCAGGGGAATCGGAAAGCTGTCGTCGTAATTGATGTCGGGATTGGCAGTGAGGAACGCCTGGGGGTCGGCGTAGGCCTGGGCGGCCTCATCGGCGATGCGACCGATGTCGTCATCGCGCATGCAGCCGGAACTGATTTTGCCGATGAGTTCGACAAGTGACTGTTTCATGAGGCAACCCCTGCGACGCTGGAAAAATGGCCGCAAGGATAGCCGCAAATCAGCCAGACGGGTATCAGGCGGCCAGCTTCTCCAGCTGTTCGATGGTCAGCTTGGCACCCATGGCACGTGCGGCGCCCAATGCATTGATGCCCTGAGCATCCACCGCAGCCGGGTTGGCCCCTTGCGCCAAGAGGTACTCGACCATTTCCGTGCGGTTGAACATGGCCGCCATCATCAGCGCCGTGCGTCCATCAGCCGAAGCGCCATCGACGGGGGCGCCCTCCTCTATCAGCAACTGCACGATCGGCAGGTTACCCTTGAAGGCGGCACCGGCCATGGGCAACTGGTTCTTGTCATTGGCAATCAACGGATCCGCCTTGTACCTGAGCAACACCCGTGTGGTATCGAGGTGACCATGATAGGTCGCCAGCATCAACAAGGTATCGCCGTTGTGGTTGCGCAGGTTGGGCGGAAGGCCTTTTTCCAGCAGACGCTCGAGCATCTGCGCGTCACCGTTGCGGGCAACATCGAACACCTGTTCGGCGAACTCGGCGGCTTCTTCATCGTTCATTTGGCGAGCTTCGGGCTGGGTCATGGAAACCTCCTGGCAATGGATCACGGTAGACAGTGTTCCCGCTTGGGTTCAAGCCTGCAACAGAGCCTGGCTATCACCCGCGAATCGGGAATTTATTGGCGATTTGTGGTCATAGACAGTAGCGCCATGGGAAAAAATCCGTTGCGCGCGCCTCACTCCCTCGCAACGACTCATCGCTCGCCTTACTCCGCCGCGCAAAATGCAGCATGTCAAATGGCCGTTCATGCAAATTGCACGGAGGGCAAAAAAAGCCTGATCCTCAAGTCTCTGATTTATAAGGTTTTTATTTTTAAAGAGACTTGGCACACTCGCTGCAACTACCTAGACATGCCTGCCAACTTGCTAGGAGCTGCACATGAACTTCCTCCACGAAAAATTCGTTTCCGTTTTCTCCGAGTACGAAGTGACCACCCAGCCACGTCCGGATGGTGCCGTTCTGCTGACCCTGCGTGACACCGATGGCAAACAGATCAAGCGTTCGATTTCCTACGCTCAACTGCACACCCCTGAGCAACTGACCTGGGTGATCAGCGCCATCCGCCGCGACTTGGCCGGTGAAGCCAGTCAGCTGCCAGCGATCAACATGCTGCAAAGTCAGAACCGCTTTGCCCTGCCGACCTACCATTCGGCCTGATCAGCGCAGCTGATCTACCTGGCAAGCTTGGCTTGGCCTGACTGATATACCTCTGTTTCCTCTGCTCTGTTTATTGCAAAGCCCGATACCTGGCGCATCCTGGTACCGGGTTTTTTTTCGCCTGGACGAAACTGGAATCAGTCATCCATCCGCGGAAACAGGTTGTGCACGGGCTGATCCACGTAATCGGGTCGCCAGCCATGGGAATCGGAGAGGATACGCAGGCCGACGAACCGTGCACGTTCGCCCAGGTCCAGCCAATGCGCCACGCCTGCCGGTACCGTGATCCGGTCGTCACGTTCGCAGAGCACGGCATACACGTAGTCACCGGCGTGCACGCTCAACTGGGCGCGCCCGGCCACCACGCACAGGACCCACTCTCCCTCCAGCCGGTGCTCACGCAGAAGCTCGGCCTGACTCGAGGCCTGCGGACGGTGATCTTCGTCAATGCTGACGACGTCCACGCTCATGTAGCCACCCTTGGCCATCCAGGCATCCACTTCACTGCGGCAGGTCCCGATGACCTCTTCTGCGCTCGCCTCCCAAGACACGGGAAGCGTCGCCTCGGCGCGCTCGAAGCCGATGCCCAGCTCGGCCAGGGTCGCGGCGATGTCTTCAGGGTGGCTCAACACCTTGTTGGGGATGTCGGGCGTGCTGCGGTGGTAGACGGTCAGGCGGCTCATGCAGAATCCTCGAATGGGTGTCAGTGGCGAGCTGCGGGCGGCAGCGTTGCAGGCGAGCGTTTGAGCATGATCAGGGCGGCGGCGAATGCGGCAAGGCTAGCCAGGGCAAACGTCCCCGTGGCACCCAGCGGTTGCCACAGGTAACCGGAGTACAGAGCACCCAGAGCGCCACCGACACCGGCCAACGTTGCGTACAGGGCCTGCCCCTGCCCCTGTTGATGGATGCCAAAGCTGCGTTGCACGAAATGGATCGCCGCGGCATGGAAGCTGCCGAAGGTGGCCGCGTGCATGAGTTGGGCGAGCACCAACAGCCACAAGTGCTCGGCGAAACTGCCCAGCAACAGCCAGCGCACCGCAGCCAACAGGAAACTGGCGACCAGCACGTGGCGCAGGGAAAACCGCGCCAGGATCCGGCTCATGGCCAGGAACATCAACACCTCGGCCACCACGCCGACCGCCCACAGCATGCCGATCACCGCGCGGCTGTATCCCAACTGTTCAAGGTGCAGGGTCAGAAAAGTGTAGTACGGACCGTGGCTGAGCTGCATCAGCCCCACGCATCCGTAGAACGCCAATACGCCAGGGCGAACCAGTTGCTTCATGAAACCGTCCCCCGGTGTCCGACGCGGGCCGTCGCCAACCGGCGCATCGGGCACCCAGGCACTGGCCGCGACGATCCCGGCCATGATCGCCAGCAGGGTATAAGGATAGGCATCCAGACTCAGGCTTTCGAACACTCGGCCCAGGCCGACGACGGTCAGGATGAAGCCGATCGAGCCCCACAGGCGGATCTGGCTGTAGCGTGCCGTCTGCCCCTGCAGATGGCCCAGGGTCAGGGTTTCGAACTGCGGTAGCACCGCGTGCCAGAAAAAAGCGTGCAACGCCATGACCAGCGCCAGCCAGGCGTAGCTGGTGTCCAGCAGGATCAGCGAGAAACTGGCCAGCGTACACACCGCGCCGATGCGCACGATGGCCAGGCGTCGACCGGTGTAGTCGCCCAGCCAGCCCCAGAGATTGGGCGCCACGCAGCGCATGAGCATGGGAATCGCCACCAGCTCACCGATGCGCGCGCTGTCGAAGCCCAGGTGATGGAAGTACAGCGCCAGGAACGGCGCCGTCGACCCCAGCAGGGCGAAGTAGAACAGGTAGAAGGTGGACAGTCGCCAATACGGGACTGCATGTCCCGCAGGCGACGGCACGGCGCTCAAAGCTGGCCCAGCACCGGGGTGTCGACCTTGACGTCGGCATTCTGCCCACGATGACGCAGCAGGTGGTCCATCAATACGATGGCCATCATGGCTTCGGCAATCGGCGTGGCGCGGATGCCTACGCACGGGTCATGGCGGCCTTTGGTGATGATGTCGGCCGGCTGGCCGTGCACATCGATCGAGCGTCCTGGCGTGGTGATGCTGGACGTCGGCTTGAGGGCCAGATGAGCGACGATGGGCTGCCCCGAGGAAATGCCGCCCAGCACCCCACCTGCGTGATTGCTGAGGAAGCCTTCGGGCGTCATCTCGTCGCGGTGCTCGGTGCCACGCTGGGCCACGCTAGCGAAACCGGCGCCGATTTCCACACCCTTGACCGCGTTGATGCTCATCAATGCATGGGCCAGATCAGCGTCCAGACGATCGAAAATCGGCTCGCCCAGACCGGGCATCACGCCTTCGGCGACCACGGTGATCTTCGCGCCGACCGAGTCCTGGTCGCGGCGCAGCTGGTCCATGTAGGCCTCCAGCTCCGGCACCTTGTCCGGGTCGGGGCTGAAGAAGGCGTTGTCTTCCACGCCATCCCAGCTCTTGAAGGGAATCTGGATCGGGCCCAGCTGGCTCATGTAGCCACGAATCAGGATGCCCTGGGTGGCCAGGTACTTCTTGGCGATCGCCCCGGCCGCCACGCGCATGGCGGTTTCGCGCGCCGAGCTGCGGCCACCGCCGCGGTAGTCGCGCTCGCCGTACTTGTGATGGTAGGTGTAGTCGGCATGGGCGGGACGGAACAGATCCTTGATTGCCGAGTAATCCTTGGATTTCTGATCGGTGTTGCGGATCAGCAGGCCGATGGAGGTACCGGTGGTCCGCCCTTCGAACACGCCGGAGAGGATCTCGACCTCGTCGGGCTCCTGGCGCTGGGTGGTGTGCCGGCTGGTGCCCGGCTTGCGGCGATCCAGGTCGCGCTGCAGGTCGTCCAGGGAGATCGCAAGGCCTGGCGGGCAGCCGTCGACGATGGCGACCAACGCCGGGCCATGGCTTTCGCCAGCGGTGGTGACAGTGAACAGCTTGCCGTAGGTATTGCCGGACATGCAGGGCGCTCCGCGAAATCAACCGAATCAAACAGGGCGCCAGTATACGCAGGGTCGACGGCCAGTTCATCCCTGAACCTTAGCCAGACGCCCCAGTCCAAATCGCACTTCCCTGGATAGTGGCTCGATGATGTTGCAGATGATGTTCCGATTGCTTGCCGTATTCCTGTTCGCCAGCAGCGCCGCTGCACTGGCCGCCACGCCCGACATCGCCAGGCGCCCGATCGAGTTGCAGACGGCTCAAGGCACGTTGTACGGCTCGCTGCTGGTGCCCCGCGCCGACCGGCCGGTCCCTGTAGTGCTGATGATCTCCGGTTCCGGCCCCACCGACCGCGACGGCAACAATCCCGAAGCCGGGCGCAACGACAGCCTGAAGAAGCTGGCACTGCTGTTGGCCCAGAACAACATCGCCAGCGTGCGCTACGACAAACGCGGTGTGGCGACCGGCCGCAAGGCCACGCCCGACGAGCGCGACCTGAGCGTGGCAGGCTACGTCGACGATGCGGTGGCCTGGAGCGCGCTACTCAAGCGCGACCCGCGTTTCGGCCCGCTGATCATTCTTGGTCACAGCGAGGGTGCACTGATCGCCACCCTGGCGGCTCAACGTGCCGGCGCCAACGCGGTGGTGTCGCTGTCGGGCAGCGGCCGGCCCCTGGGTGAAGTGCTGCGCGAACAGATCGGCGAGCGTCTGCCGGCCGAACTGCAGCCGCGCAGCTATCAACTGATCGAGCGCCTGGAGGCGGGACAGTTCGACCCGGACGTACCTCAGCCCTTGCAGGTGCTGTTTCGCCCCAGCGTGCAGCCCTACCTGATTTCGCTGCTGCGCCAGAACCCTGCGCAAGCCTTCGCTGCATTGAAGATCCCGGCGCTGATCGTGCAGGGCAGCCACGACATCCAAGTGGGCGTCGGCGATGCGCAGGCACTGCAGCGCGCCAAGCCCGATGCGCAGCTGGCGATCATTCCCGGCATGAACCATGTGCTGCGCATCGTGCCGATGGACCTGCCGTCCCAGCTCAAGTCGTACCGTGACCACAATCGGCCGTTGGCGGCGGAGCTGGGCCGCGTCGTCGTGCCTTTCATTCAGGGTCTTTGAGGGGCGTTCTGCGCCGGGCGCACTCAAGAGTGGGTCGAGGTAGCCGATACAAGGTGCGTGAAGAGGATCGCGCCATGACCGAACAAGACCCGCCAAACGCCGACATCGATGAACCCGCGCAAGTGCCGCGGCCATGGGCCGAGGTCACCACCGAGCAGTTCAGGATGCTGCGCCTGGCGCCCCAGCCCGCCGACCGGGCGACCGGCCCACGCCCGCTGCGTTTCGTGCAGTTCGGCCTGGCCGAGCGCCACGACCCGGCCCTGAGCTTGCTGCGGCTGGACATCCAACTGCCCGGCCAGCGTGTGCGCAAGGAACAAAACCAGCTGGACGTATGGGTCGACCACCAGCTCAAGCAGGTCACTCTGGGCAGCGAAGCGGGTCTGCAACTGGAGCCGGTCAACCGCGGCCTGGGCCGTTTCGTCATGGCCCAGGCCACGGCCTGGCTGCAGCGTCACTGGCCGCACTACACCCTGCAGGGCGCAGCGCTGTCGAGCAAGGAAGCACTGCAACCGGCAGGCCTGGATCGCCGCGATCACGCCCTGCGCACCCAGGGCCTGAACGTCGAATACGCCGACGTGCAACGCCTCAAGGGCCGCTATCACCCCATTGCCGTCAGCCAGTTGCTGAGCACCTGGAACCCGGAAAAGGTCCAGGTGGTCGAGGTGCTGGCGGCCAGCGAAATGCTGCAACTGGCCGAACAGCAGTTGCAGGAGATGGAGTTGAAACTGCACACCCAGCAGGAGCGCATCGGCAAGTTCTCGCGTGAGGAAGGCGGCCTGCGCTTCACCATCGCCTGCCTGATCGCCTTCGCCGTGTTCCAGGCCGCGTTGCTGATCTGGATCGCCACTCACCGCTAGCATCAGCCGCGGTGAAGCGGGCTTACGCGATCAGATCCGCGAAACGAACAGCGCTTGGTGCTCGCGGCACTGCTCGGCGCTGAGCAAGAACACGCCATGCCCACCGCGCTGGAACTCCAGCCAGGCAAAATCCACTTCCGGATAGAGCGCCTCGACGTGCACCTGGCTGTTGCCGACCTCGACGATCAGCAGGCCTTTGTCGGTCAAATGATCCGCCGCCTCGGCCAGCATGCGTCGCACCAGGTTCAAGCCGTCATCGCCACAGGCCAGGCCCAGCTCCGGCTCGTGCTGATACTCGGCCGGCATGTCGGCGAAATCTTCGGCATCGACGTAGGGCGGGTTGGACACGATCAAGTCGAACCGCTGTCCCGGCAAACCTTCGAAACCATCACCCTGCACGGTGTAGACGCGTTCTTCCTGACCGTGCCGCTCGATGTTCTGATTGGCCACCTCGAGCGCCTCGAAGGACAGGTCGGCCAGAATGACTTCAGCTTCCGGGAAGACATCGGCGCAGGCGATACCGATGCAGCCCGAACCGGTGCACAGGTCGAGGATCCGCGCCGGCGGCTGGCTCAGCCACGGCTCGAAGCCGTTTTCGATCAACTCGCCGATCGGTGAGCGGGGCACCAGCACCCGTGCGTCGACGATAAACGACATGCCACAGAACCAAGCTTCGCCGATCAGGTAGGCGGCCGGCACGCGCTCTTCGATGCGCCGCTTGAGCAGGTGTTGCACACGTACGATCTCGTCCTCTTCCAGACGGCAGTCCAGGTAGCTGTCGGCGATTTCGTAGGGCAGGTTCAACGCGCCCAGCACCAGCAGGCGGGCCTCGTCCCAGGCGTTATCGGTGCCGTGGCCAAAGAACAGTTCTTCGCCATGAAAACGGCTGACGGCCCAACGGATGTGGTCGCGCACGGTGCGCAAGCGGGAAGTGATCACAAAAGCTCCTCGGTCGAATCAAGCCGGGATATTAACAGAGGGCCGCGGGCGATTTTCGCCATGTTCGCTCAATCCGATTCACAGAACGGCTCGAGCAGAGGACAATGCGGCAAAAGCCCTAGCCAAAGGAGCCCCCGATGTCCGTTCCAAAGACGATGTTCCAACTCAGCGGCCGCGGTTTCCCGCCCACGCGGATCGCCAACGCCAGCCTGATCATCATCGATGCACAAAAGGAATACCTCAGTGGCGACCTGGCCCTGTCGGGCATGGACGAGGCGCTGGCCAACATCGCCAAACTGGTGACTGCGGCACGCGCAGCCAAGCGTCCTGTGGTGCACATCCGCCATCTGGGCACCGTGGGTGGGTTGTTCGACCCCCAGGGCGAGCGTGGCGAGTTCATCAAGGGCTTCGAACCCCAGGGCGACGAAGCCGTGGTCGAAAAGCGCATGCCCAATGCCTTCAACAACACCGGCCTGCACGAACTGCTGCAGAGCTACGGTCATCTGGATCTGATCGTCTGCGGCTTCATGAGCCATTCCAGCGTCAGCACCACCGTGCGCGCCTCCAAGGACTACGGCTATCGCTGCACGCTGGTGGCCGATGCCTGCGCCACCCGCGACCTGCCCCAGGGCGATGGCGTGCTGGCTGCGGCCAAGGTGCAGGAAGCCGAAATGGCCATCATGCGCGACAACTTCGCTGCGGTCGCCATGACCGGCGATCTGCTCTGACCTCCCAAGCCGGCCCGATCGCCATCGAGGAATCAATGAAGTCATCCCAGGGTTTCAATGCGCGCAGGCTCAGGAAGCGCAGTTCAGGTGGCTGGCGTTACCGTCTCGGCGCAGCGCTGGGTGCCGTGCTGTTGACCCTTGGCCTGCTGCTGGCCATGGCCGGCATCGCTACCTTGCTGGGGCATCCGCCCCAGGTGACCGGACTGGACACCACGACCACCGGCGCGGCCATCCTGGCGGGCATCGGCGTGCTGGTTCTGTATCTGGGCCTGTGGTTCTGGCGGCGCAGCCGCCGCGGGATGCGCCGCAGCCGTGAACTCGATCTGGCTCCGCATCTGATGAAAAAGCACGATTGAGTCGCGTAGACTAGCGCTCCCGTGCCGGAGGCCTTCATGCAAGACGACGAATTTTCCCTGTTCAAGGACCAGATGCGCGGCGTCAAGCCGATCCGGCACGACCGTGCCGACACCGGCAAGCCCAAGGCCGACAAGGCCAAGCTGCAAGCGCTGCGTCAGGCTGCGACGGTGGGGACCAACGTCACGACCGTCGACGGCCTGTCCGATCAGTTCGTCATCGATGTCGGCCCCGAGGACGACCTGCACTGGGCGCGTGATGGTGTGCAGGAAAGCCAGATGCGCAAGCTCAAGGTCGGCCAGATTCCCTTCGAAGGCAGCCTGGACCTGCACGGCATGACCGTGGAAAAGGCTCGCGAAACCCTCTGGGCGTTCCTCGCCGAAGCCACCCGCTTCGAAATCCGCTGCGTGCGCGTGACCCACGGCAAGGCCGTACGCCTGGACGGCAAGCGGCCGATGATCAAGAGCCACGTCAACACCTGGCTGCGCCAGCACCCGCAGGTGCTCGGCTTCACCTCCTGCCAGCCCCGCCACGGCGGCGCCGGCGCGGTTTACGTGATGCTCAAACGCACCATGCTCGAAGGGCGTGACGAATAACGCTTCGCTTGCACCCGTGCGAGCGGAGCCGTACCCTTCGCGTCTGCGAAATATTTCCCCACAGGTTTGATCATGTCCCTGGAACAGAACTACACCGAGATCCTTGGCCAGCTGGGCGAGGACGTCACCCGCGAAGGCCTGCTCGACACGCCCAAACGCGCTGCCAAAGCCATGAAGTACCTGTGCCGCGGGTACGAGCAGACCCTCGACGAGGTCACCAATGGTGCCCTGTTCAGCTCCGATGCGAGCGAGATGGTGATGGTCCGGGATATCGAGCTGTATTCGTTGTGCGAGCATCACCTGTTGCCGTTCATAGGGCGCGCCCATGTCGCCTATATCCCCAATGGCAAGGTGCTGGGGCTGTCCAAGGTCGCGCGGATCGTCGACATGTACGCCCGCCGCCTGCAGATCCAGGAGAACCTGGGCCGGCAGATCGCCGATGCAGTGCAGCAGGTCACCGGCGCGCTGGGTGTCGCGGTGGTCATCGAAGCCAAGCACATGTGCATGATGATGCGCGGTGTCGAGAAGCAGAATTCCTCGATGATCACCTCGGTGATGCTGGGCGAGTTCCGTGACAACGCGGCGACCCGCAGCGAGTTTCTCAGCCTGATCAAATAAGCCGTACCCCAATCTCGAGGACTGCCACATGTTGATGAAAGCCTTGCGTATCGGACTGGGCCAGGTAATCGTGGCGGGCGACCTGCTCACCCGTCCACCGCAGCGCAAGCGCACCGCCGAGGCGCAGGCCGAGGTGGACCGCGCAGCCAGCGGGCTGACGCTCTATCAGTTCCACGCCTGCCCATTCTGTGTGAAGACCCGCCGCACCCTGCACAAGCTCAACGTGCCGGCGAACCTGCGCGATGCCAAGAACGACAGCGTGGCTCGAGAAACCCTGCTGGCCGAAGGCGGCAAGATCAAGGTCCCGTGCCTGCGCATCGAGGAGGCCGGCAAGGTCACCTGGATGTACGATTCCAAGGTGATCATCGATTACCTGAACGAGCGCTTCGCGGCAGCCTGATCGCTGTCGCCCAGCTGTATCGTCGATTGATCGCGCCGCTGTACCGCTGCTGGCCGGACACCTTGGCTTACCCTTGACCGCCGCTGTTCAGGACAAGGATCCGACCGCCATGCCCAACCCCATCACCTCTGCCCCACTGCGCCCGCTGGCCGACACTGCCCCCTCCGCGGTGGTGGCCGGCTTCATCGCCATGATGACCGGCTACACCAGCTCCCTGGTGCTGATGTTCCAGGCGGGTCAGGCTGCCGGCTTGACGACCGCGCAGATATCCTCCTGGATCTGGGCCCTGTCGATCGGCATGGCAGTGTGCAGCATCGGCCTTTCCCTGCGTTACCGCACACCCATTACGGTGGCCTGGTCGACGCCGGGTGCGGCCCTGCTGATCACCAGCCTGGGCGGCGTGAATTATGCCGAAGCCATCGGCGCGTTCATCACCTGTGCGGTGCTGGTCACGATCTGTGGCCTGACCGGCAGTTTCGAGCGCCTGCTCAAGCGCCTGCCGGCATCGCTGGCCGCCGCGCTGCTGGCCGGCATCCTGTTCAAGATCGGCAGCGAAATCTTCGTCGCCGCGCAACACCGCACCGCCCTGGTGCTGTGCATGTTCTTCACCTACCTGATCGTGAAGCGCCTGTCGCCACGCTATGCGGTGCTGGCAGCGCTGGTCATCGGTACGCTGGTGTCCGGGCTCCTCGGCCTGCTCGACTTCAGCCATTTCAGCCTGCAGGTGGCCCAACCTCAATGGACCACCCCGTCGTTCTCCCTGGCCGCGACCATCAGCATCGGCATTCCGCTGTTCGTGGTTGCCATGACCTCGCAGAACATGCCCGGTATCGCCGTACTGCGCGCCGACGGCTACCAGGTGGCAGCCTCGCCGTTGATTTCGGTGACCGGCATCGCCTCGGTGCTGATGGCGCCATTCGGTTCCCACGGCGTCAATCTGGCTGCCATCAGTGCAGCCATCTGCACCGGCCCACAGGCTCACGAAGATCCGGCCAAGCGCTACACCGCAGCGGTCTGGTGCGGTGTGTTTTACGCCATTGCCGGCACATTCGGCGCCACGCTCGCTGCGCTGTTTGCCGCACTGCCCAAAGAGCTGGTGCTGTCGATCGCAGCGTTAGCGCTGTTCGGCTCGATCATCAACGGCCTGACTCAAGCCATGAGCGAGCCCAAGGAGCGCGAAGCGGCCTTGGTCACGTTCATGGTGACCGCGTCAGGGCTGACGCTGTTCTCGGTGGGCTCGGCGTTCTGGGGCATCATCGCCGGGGTCTTGACGCTGCTCATCCTCAATGCGCGCAAAGCCTGACGCCTGAAGCATCATTAAAGGATTGTCATCAAGCCGAATGAACCGCACCTGCGGCGACGCTTTCACACCTGTAACTCCACATCACAGAGGACACAGGCATGAATCGTTTCCAGGACAAAGTCGTGATCGTCACCGGCGCGGGCTCCGGCATTGGCGCGGCCACCGCGCTGCGCTTCGCCAAGGAAGGTGCACGCGTCGTGTTGGTGGGGCGCAACGCTGAAAAATTGGAAACCGTGGCCAAGGGCATCGGGCCCGGCCAGAGTCTGGTCGTCAGCGCCGATGTCTCGAAGTGGGAAGACGTGCAGCAGTTGGTCAAGCGTGCAGTCGAGCATTTCGGCCAACTGGACGTGCTGGTCAACAACGCTGGTGTGGCACCATCGGGCGCCTTGACCGAGGCCTCGCTGGACGACTGGCGCAGCGTGATGTCGATCGACGTGGACGGTGTGTTTTACGGTTGCCGCGCCGCCATGCCGCATTTGCTCAAGAGCGGCGGCAGCATCATCAACGTGTCGTCGGTATCGGGCTTGGGCGGCGACTGGGGCATGAGCTTCTACAACGCCGCCAAGGGTGCGGTCACGAACTTCACCCGCGCCCTGGCGCTTGAATACGGCGGCCAGGGTGTACGCGTGAATGCCGTATGCCCTGCCCTGACCAAGAGCGAGCTGACAGCGGGCATGGCCGACGACAAGGCCCTGATGGACAAATTCGCCGAGCGCATTCCCATGGGCCGCCCTGCCGAGGCCGAAGAAGTGGCAGACGTGATCGCCTTCCTGGCCAGCCACGACGCGCGTTTCGTCAACGGTGTGAACCTGCCCGTGGACGGCGGGCTGCACGCCTCCAACGGTCAGCCCAAGCAGGCCTGATCAGGCGTTGATCTGCGCCACGACATCGGCCAGCGCCTGGGCAGGGTCGGCGGCCTGGCTGATCGGACGGCCGATCACCAGGTAGTCGGAGCCGGCGTCCAGCGCCTGGCGCGGGGTCAGGATACGGCGCTGGTCATCCTGGGCACTGCCCGCCGGGCGAATGCCGGGAGTGACCAGCTGCAGAGCGGGATGCGCAGCCTTCAAGGCCTGGGCTTCCAGTGCCGAGCAGACCAGACCGTCCATACCAGCCTTCTGCGCCAGCGCCGCCAGACGCAGCACTTGCTCCTGTGGTTCGATGTCCAGGCCGATGGCAGCGAGGTCTTCGCGCTCCATGCTGGTGAGCACGGTCACGCCGATCAGCAACGGCTTGGTACCGGAGCGCTGTTCCAGCACTTCGCGACACGCCGCCATCATGCGCAGGCCGCCCGAGCAATGCACGTTGACCATCCAGACACCCATTTCCGCCGCAGCCTTGACGGCCATGGCGGTGGTGTTGGGGATGTCGTGGAATTTCAAGTCCAGGAATACCTCGAAGCCCTTGTCGTTCAAGGTTTCGACGATGCCCGACGCACTGCTGGTGAACAGTTCCTTGCCCACCTTGACCCGGCACAACGTGGGATCCAGCTGATCGGCCAGCTTCAGAGCCGCCTCGCGGGTCGGGTAATCCAGGGCGACGATGATGGGAGTCTGGCAGGCGGACATGGCGGGCTCTCTGAAGGCGGGTCGAAATCGGCGCGCATTGTAGCGGATTTTGCCGGCTCAGGCGCGCGTCCACGCCAACATCGGGCGGCGTCGCCCCAAAGCCGGAACGGGCTATGATGGAACCACTGCGACACCCTGTCGCTCCAATCTCTACAAGCGCCGCGCATCTTCGGCGCACCGTTCAAGGAGTGTCCTCATGCCCTGGTATGCCTGGTTGATCTTGTTGGTGGCCATCGGCTCGATCGTCGGTGGATTGCTGGTGCTCAAGCAAAGCGCGCAGAAACTGCCGTTGACCGACGAGCAGCTCAAGAAGGTGCACGAACGCAACGCCGAAATGGATGCCAAGGACGCGAGAAACCGCTGACAGGTGCTCAACCTCCCAAGTTTATATGCGCTTGGGAGGCTGTTGAGTCACCCCGTTGGGTTATCCAAGAAAAAGCTGTATGAGGCTGTGCATAAGCTGGGTGCAATACCCTGCAGGCCACGGCCCGTCAGCGTTTCCGGACTTCGCTTAAAAAACGAGCAGTTTCAAGGGGTTGTGCACATTCGGCGTGCACCTGCCTGTGGATAAGCTTGGGAGAACACGCTGCAGGCCACGGGCCGCAAGGTTCAGCGAAGACTGATCATTTTTTGATCAGCTGTTTTCTCCGCCCCACCCATCCTGGCTGCGCCCTTGATTGCCTCAAGCAGCATGGCGAACGCCGGATTGTCATTGCTCTCGCGCCAGATCAGATGCAGTTCGCTCTGCACACCCTCCCCCAGATCGATATCGCGGAACACCACATTCTTGAAGACCACGCTGGTGGCGCAGCGCGGCACCAACGCCACCCCCATGCCAGCGTTGACCAGCGCCAGGATGGTCAGCGATGACCCCAGCCACTGCACGTATTGCGGGGTCACCTGAGCCGAACGCAGCATGCCGGTGAGCAATTCGTTGAACGGTGGATAGGCGGCGTGCGAGTACATCAGGAAGGGTTCGCCGTCCAGATCCTGCACACGTACCTGGGCTGCATTGGCCAGCCGATGGGTGGCCGGCGTTGCCAGCACGAACGGTTCGCGCACCAGGCATTCGGTGAGGTAGCCACTGTCGAGCAACGGCGCGCGGGCGATGCCCAGATCGATACGACGGGCACGCAAGGCCTCGTGCTGCTGGTAGGTGTTCATTTCCGACAGGTCGATTTTCACCTGCGGTTGCTTGAGCCGCGCTTCAGCGATGACCTTGGGCAGGAATTCGTACACCGCACTGCCGACGAAGGCGATGTTCACCGAGCCGATGTCGCCATCGGCGAAGCGACGTGCCGACACCGCAGCCTGCTGGGCACGCTCCAGCAGATTCTGCGCCTCGATGAAAAAGGCCCGACCGGCCGCCGTCAACGCCACGCTGCGCGTGCTGCGGGTAAACAGCTCGACGCCCAAGTGATGCTCCAGCAGCTGGATCTGCCGACTCAACGGCGGCTGCGTCATGTTGAGGCGCTCGGCGGCCCGGCGGAAGTTGAGTTCCGTGGCCACGGTGGTGAAGCAACGGAGCTGGCTGAGTTCGAACATTGATTCAACCTCGGTATCAATCAAGTGCCAACTTGAATTGGACTGAAACAATACCCCAAGTCCATGATCGAGCCCTCCAAAAAAAACAACGATCGGAGTGTCGCCCTTGAACGTTCAATCCGGTGCTGTCGACTCCAGCGTGCTCGCCAGCGCAGTGGCCAAGGTCAAGCGGCACGTGCTGCCGCTGTTCGTCGTGATGTTCATCGTCAACTACATCGACCGGGTGAACATCGGTTTCGTCCGCACCCACATGGAAACCGACCTGGGCATCGGCGCTGCGGCCTATGGTCTTGGCGCTGGTCTGTTCTTCGTTGGCTACGCGTTGTTCGAAGTGCCCTCCAACATGCTCCTGCAGCGCTTCGGTGCGCGTGCCTGGTTGACCCGGATCATGTTCACCTGGGGCCTGGTGGCCATGGGCATGGCCTTCGTTCAAGGCGAGACCAGTTTCTATGTCATGCGCTTCCTGCTCGGCGTCACCGAAGCAGGCTTCTATCCCGGCGTGCTCTATTACTTCACCCAGTGGTTGCCTGCCAGCGAACGCGGAAAGGCCATGGCAATCTTCCTCAGCGGCTCGGCGATCGCCTCGATCATTTCCGGCCCCATCACCGGCGCCCTGCTGAGCGTGACCGGGCTGGGCCTGCACGGCTGGCAGTGGATGTTCCTGATCGAAGGCGGCGCATCGGTGGCGCTGTGCGGGTTCGTCTACTACTGGCTGCAATCGCACATCCATGAGGCCAAGTGGCTCACCCCTGCCGAGCAAACGACCCTGAGCGGGGTGATCGCCGAGGAACAGCGCGCCCGTGAAGCCGAGCATGTGGTCAAGCCGTCGATCTTCAAGCTGCTCGCCGACACCCAGATCCTGGTGTTCTGCTTCATCTTCTTTTCGGTGGCGCTGACCATCTATGGTGCCACCTTCTGGCTGCCGAGCATGATCAAGAAAATGGGCAACGTCTCGGACTTCGAAGTGGGGCTGTTCAACTCCATCCCCTGGATCATCTCGATTGCCGCCATGTATGGCTTCGCAGCCCTCGCCGCCCGCTTCAAGCATCAGCAGGCGTGGGTGGCGACGACGCTGATCATCGCGGCCGGGGGTATGTTCATGTCGACCTATGGCGGCCCGGTGTTCGCCTTCGTCGCCATCTGCTTCGCTGCAGTGGGGTTCAAGGCGGCATCGGCGCTATTCTGGCCTATTCCGCAGGCCTATCTGGACGCCCGGATCGCCGCCGCCGTCCTGGCGCTGATCAACTCGGTGGGCAACCTGGGCGGCTTCGTCGCGCCCACCGTGTTCGGCTTTCTGGAAGAGAAGACCGGCTCGATCCAGGGCGGCCTGTACGGCCTGGCCACGACCTCCGTGCTGGCCGCGATCGTGGTGTTCTTCGCCCGCACCCGGCCTCGCGGGCAGAAGCCCGATGACAAGCCACTGCAACCTGCCGCCGCGCACTGACCGCCGTGTATTAGAAAGGAACGGCCCGCTGCGGCGCGCCTGCATACCGAGGAGAAGCTTGTGAAGATCAAACGTGTCACCGTCACCCCCATCGCCTTCCGCGATCCGCCATTGCTCAACGCCAGCGGTATCCACGAACCCTATGCCTTGCGCTCGATCATCGAGGTGGAGAGCGACAACGGCTACGTCGGCCTGGGTGAAAGCTACGGCGATGCCCCAGCCCTGGCTATTCAGATGGCCATCAAGGATCAACTGCCGGGCCTGGACCCGTTCAACCTCAACGGCCTGCGCCAGATCGTCGCCAGCACCGTGGCCCGGCACAAGCCGGCCAGCGTGAGCGGCGCCGAACTGGCACCCGGTTCACATGCCAGCAAGGCCGTGACCAATGCCTACTCGGCCTTCGAAGTGGCGCTGCTCGATCTTCAGGCGCGGTCGCTGAATCGGCCACTGGTCGACCTGCTCGGCGGTGCGGTGCGCGATGAAGTGCCCTTCAGCGCCTACCTGTTCTTCAAGTACGCCGAGCACGTCGACTCGCCCTACCCTGCGGACAACTGGGGCGAGGCGTTGAACGAGGAGCAGATCGTGGCCCAGGCCAGGCGCATGATCGAGCAGTACGGTTTCAAGAGCATCAAACTCAAGGCCGGGACCTTGGAACCCGAGCGTGAAGTGGCTTGCATTCTGGCGCTGAAGAAGGCTTTTCCCGACCATCCCTTGCGCATCGACCCCAACGGCAACTGGTCGCTGGAGACGTCGATCAGGATGGCCGAATTGCTGGGCGACAGCCTGCAGTACTACGAGGACCCCTGCCCCGGCCTGGACGACATGGCCGAGTTGCACAAACGCACCGGGCTGCCGCTGGCGACCAACATGGTGGTGACTGATTTCGCCGAATTCCGCCGCAGTGTCGAGCGCAACAGTGTGCAGATCGTGCTCGCCGATCACCATTACTGGGGCGGGCTGCGCGATACCCAGGTACTGGCGAGCATGTGTCAGACCTGGGGGCTGGGGGTGTCGATGCACTCGAACTCGCACCTGGGTATCAGCTTGATGGCCATGGCGCATGTGGCCGCGTCGGTGCCGAATCTGGACTATGCCTGCGACACCCATTATCCGTGGCAGGAGCCGGACGAAGAGGTGATTAAGGGCGGCAAGCTGTCGATCGTCGATGGCTGCGTGAAAATCAACAAGACCCCTGGGTTGGGTCTGGAGCTGGATCGCGACCAGTTAGGCATGCTGCATGAGCAGTTTTTGCGCTGTGGGATTCGCTCGCGGGACGACGTGCGGCAGATGGCTCGGTACAAGCCTGATTGGAAGGCGGTGAAGCCGCGGTTTTGAGGATTGATGGTTTGATCCAAGGGCCTCTTCGCGGGCAGAGCCCGCTCCCACAAGGACCGCGGTGCATGTGGGAGCGGGCTCTGCCCGCGAATGCTTATGTCTCACCTGCGGGAGCGGGACGGGCGGCGAGCCCTCTGCTCGTGAATGCTTGCAGCGACTCGGAAATCCGTCCATGGCACCCTTGGATATTCGGATTCCCGAACGAAACTTTGCCCCCTAAACCCCTGCCACCCGCCCACCCGCCCCAGCCGACCTGGCTCTGAGCCACTTCCCCCGCCTTGGCATGACTCATGCTCTACACTCTTCAACGAAACCGGCGCATACCCGCTGCCGGAGTTCGCCGTACCCCGAGGGCCTGCGGGCTCGATAAAAAAAACAAAGTCGAGGATTCACTGATGCGCATCGTTCCAAAACTCCTGAGCGCCGCCATTGCCGCCGCTCTGATCAGTACTCCAGCATTGGCCGCCGAACTCACCGGCACCCTGAAGAAAATCAAGGATTCGGGCACCATCACCCTCGGTCACCGCGACGCCTCCATCCCCTTCTCGTACATTGCCGATGCGTCCGGCAAGCCGGTCGGCTACTCCCATGACATCCAGCTCAAGGTGGTCGAGGCCCTGAAAAAAGACCTCGACATGCCGGACCTGAAGGTCAAGTACAACCTGGTGACCTCGCAGACCCGTATCCCGCTGGTGCAGAACGGCACCATCGACCTGGAGTGCGGTTCCACCACCAACAACGCCGAACGCGCCCAGCAGGTGGATTTCTCCGTCGGCATCTTCGAGATCGGCACCCGTCTGCTGAGCAAGAAAGAGTCGTCCTACAAGGATTTCGACGACCTGAAAGGCAAGAACGTCGTCACCACCGCTGGTACCACTTCCGAGCGCATCCTCAAGTCCATGAACGCCGACAAGCAGATGGGCATGAACATCGTCTCGGCGAAAGACCACGGCGAGTCCTTCCAGATGCTCGAATCGGGCCGCGCCGTCGCCTTCATGATGGACGATGCCCTGCTCGCCGGCGAAATGGCCAAGGCCAAGAAGCCGACCGACTGGGAAGTCACCGGTACCCCGCAGTCCTATGAAATCTACGGCTGCATGGTGCGCAAGGGCGACGAGCCGTTCAAGAAAGCCGTCGACGATGCCATCAAGGCAACCTTCGCCTCGGGCGACATCAACGGCATCTACGACAAGTGGTTCAACCAGCCGATCCCGCCAAAAGGCCTGAACCTGGGCTTCCCCATGAGCGACGAGCTCAAGGCGCTGATCGCCAACCCCAACGACAAGCCGGCTCCCGACAAGAAGTCGTAAGCACCACCCTGATTTCACCCGAACGCCGCCCGGCGTTCGGGTGAAAGCCTGTGCCCGTGAATCAATTTCCGAGGGGTATTCCCCATGAATTACAACTGGGACTGGAGCGTCTTCTTCAAGTCCACTGGCGTCGGCAGCGAGATCTACCTGGATTGGTACATCTCCGGCCTGGGCTGGACCATCGCCATTGCCGTGGTCGCCTGGATCATCGCCCTGCTGCTGGGCTCGGTACTGGGTGTCATGCGCACCGTGCCGAGCCGCTGGGTCTCGGGTATCGCGACCTGCTACGTCGAGCTGTTCCGCAACGTACCGCTGCTGGTGCAGCTGTTCATCTGGTATTTCCTGGTACCCGACCTGCTGCCCGAAGGGATGCAGGAGTGGTACAAGCAGGACCTGAATCCGACCACCTCGGCGTTCCTGAGCGTGGTGGTCTGCCTGGGCCTGTTCACCGCTGCGCGGGTCTGCGAGCAGGTGCGTACCGGTATCCAGGCGCTGCCGCGCGGTCAGGAATCGGCCGCCCGAGCGATGGGTTTCAGCCTGTCGCAGATCTACTGGAACGTGCTGCTGCCCCAGGCCTACCGCATCATCATTCCGCCGCTCACCTCCGAGTTCCTCAACGTGTTCAAGAACTCGTCGGTGGCCTCGTTGATCGGTCTGATGGAGCTGCTGGCGCAAACCAAGCAGACCGCGGAGTTCTCGGCCAACCTGTTCGAGGCTTTCACCCTGGCCACGCTGATCTACTTCACCCTGAACATGAGCCTGATGCTGTTGATGCGGGTGTTCGAGCGCAAGCTCGCCGTGCCTGGGCTGATCTCCCTGGGAGGTAAATGATGGACTTCAGTGGAATCATTCCAGCCCTGCCGGGCATGTGGAACGGCATGGTCATGACCTTGCAGCTGATGGTGCTGGGCGTCATCGGCGGCATTGCGCTGGGCACCGTGCTGGCCCTGATGCGCCTGTCGTCGAACAAGCTGATGTCGCGCTTCGCCGGCGCCTACGTCAACTACTTCCGCTCCATTCCGCTGCTGCTGGTGATCACCTGGTTCTACCTGGCGGTTCCTTTCGTGCTGCGCTGGATCACCGGCGAAGACACGCCGGTGGGCGCCTTCACCTCGTGCCTCGTGGCCTTCATGATGTTCGAGGCCGCGTACTTCTGTGAAATCGTGCGCGCCGGTGTGCAGTCCATTTCCAAGGGCCAGATGGGCGCGGCGCAAGCGCTGGGCATGAACTACGGTCAGACCATGCGCCTGATCATCCTGCCGCAGGCGTTTCGCAAGATGACCCCGCTGCTGTTGCAGCAAAGCATCATCCTGTTCCAGGACACCTCGCTGGTCTACACCGTCGGCCTGGTGGACTTCCTCAACTCGGCGCGTGCCAGCGGCGACATCATCGGTCGGGCCAATGAGTTCCTGATCTTCGCCGGCGTGGTGTACTTCGTCATCAGTTTCAGCGCCTCCCTTCTGGTCAAGCGTCTGCAAAAAAGGTTAGCCGTATGATCTCCATCAAGAACATCAACAAGTGGTATGGCGACTTCCAGGTGCTCACCGATTGCAGCACCGAGGTCAAGAAAGGCGAGGTGGTCGTGGTGTGCGGTCCCTCGGGTTCGGGCAAGTCGACCCTGATCAAGTGCGTGAATGCCCTGGAGCCTTTCCAGAAGGGCGACATCGTGGTCGACGGCACCTCCATTGCCGACCCCAAGACCAACCTGCCCAAGCTGCGCTCGCGAGTGGGCATGGTGTTCCAGCATTTCGAGCTGTTTCCGCACCTGACCATCACCGAAAACCTGACCATCGCGCAGATCAAGGTGCTGGGCCGCAGCAAGGAAGAAGCCACGAAAAAGGGCCTGCAACTGCTCGAACGCGTCGGCTTGTCGGCCCACGCGCACAAGCACCCCGGCCAACTGTCCGGTGGCCAGCAGCAGCGTGTGGCGATCGCCCGTGCGCTGGCGATGGATCCGGTGGTCATGCTGTTCGACGAGCCGACTTCGGCGCTCGACCCGGAAATGGTCAACGAAGTGCTCGACGTGATGGTGCAACTGGCCCACGAAGGCATGACCATGATGTGCGTGACCCACGAGATGGGTTTCGCCCGCAAGGTTGCCAACCGGGTGATCTTCATGGACCAGGGACAGATCGTCGAAGACTGCCCCAAGGAAGAGTTCTTCGGCGATGTCAGCGCGCGCTCCGACCGCGCTCAGCAATTCCTCGCCAAGATCCTGCAGCACTGATGACCGGCCGTCCCGCGCCCGCGCTGTCGGGCGCGGGACGCTGGCTGCTTGAAGGCGACTGTGATGAAATGCCTGCCCGCCACAAAGCCTGACCTGATCGTGAAGCCCCGCCTGATTCGCCAACTGTTCCTGCCGCCCCTGATCCTGCTGTTGACGCTGGGCCTGGGCTACGTGGGCTTTCTGGTGAGTGAGCACAACAGTATTCGTGCCCTGTCCGAGAACGGCGAGCGGCAGCTCGAACTGCACGCGCGTGCGGTCGAAAGCGAAATCACCAAGTACACCTACCTGCCCAGCCTGCTGGAGCTCGAAGACAGCGTCTCGACCCTGCTCAACGACCCCGACGGCGAACATCGCCAAGCGGTCAACGACTACCTGGAAGGCCTGAACCGGCGCAGCCGCAGCCGCGCCATCTATGTGCTCGACACCACCGGCCGCGTGCAGGCCACCAGCAACTGGCGCGATGCCGACAGCTTCCTCGGCGAGGATCTGTCCTTCCGCGGTTACTTCCAGGCGGCCATTCGTGGTCAGCCCGGTCGCTTCTACGGCATCGGCAGCACCACTGGCGAGCCTGGCTATTTCCTCGCCCATGGCCTGGAGGAACACGGCAAGCTGATCGGCGTGGCAGTCATCAAGGTGCGCCTGGAGGCGCTGGAGGAACGCTGGCAGAAGGCTCGGCTGGAAGCCTTCGTCAGCGACGAGAACGGCATCATCATCCTGTCCAGCGATCCGGCACGGCGGTTGAAGTCGATACGCCCGCTGACCCCGGAAATCAAGGAGCGTCTGGCGCGCAGCCTGCAGTATTACTGGTGGCCGCTCAACGAGCTCGAACCCCTCGCCCGCCAGAGCCTGACCGATGGCGTGGAGCTGCTGACCTTCGCCACCCACACCGACAAGCCGGGCAAGGACATCAACGTCACCTACCTGTCGCAGTCGCGGCGCCTGGCCGACACACCCTGGCGTTTCACCCTGCTCACGTCCCTGCAGGACCTGCGCCACGAAGCCATCGTCCAGGGCGTGCTGGTGGCCGTGGCGTTTGCCTTGCTGGCCTTCCTGCTGATCGCCTGGAACGAGCGACGCAAGGTGCTGGCCACCCGCCTGGCCGCCCGTGAAGCGCTGGAACAGGCCAACAGCCACCTGGAGCGCCGCATCGCCGAGCGAACCCAGGACCTGCGCGCCAGCAACGAACGGCTCAAGGGCCAGATTCGCGAGCGCCGTCAGGCCGAGGAAACCCTGCGCAAGGCCCAGGATGAACTGGTCCAGGCAGGCAAGCTGGCGGCCATCGGGCAGATGTCGACCAGCATCGCCCACGAGCTCAACCAGCCGCTGGCAGCGCTGCGCACCTTGTCGGGCAATACCGTGCGCTTCCTGGAACGCGGCGCCCTGGACACGGCCAGCACCAACCTGAGCACCATGAACGAACTGATCGATCGCATGGGCCGTATCACCGCCAGTCTGCGCTCCTTCGCCCGGCGTGGCGACGACAAGGGCCAGGCCAGTCTGGGCAAGGCCCTGGACGGTGCGCTGCAGGTGCTGGCCAGCCGCATCGAGGCCAGCCATCTGAGCGTGGAACGCACGTGCGCCGAGCTGCAACTGGCCATCGACCAGACCCGTCTCGAGCAGATTCTGGTCAACCTGATCGGCAACGCGCTGGATGCCACCGCCGGCGCATCGGAACCGACGCTGTGGCTGGACGGCCGCATGGAGGGTGAGCGCTACGCCCTGCGCGTGCGCGACAACGGCCACGGCATCGATGTCGAGACCCGCAAGCACCTGTTCGAACCGTTCTTCACCACCAAGCCCGGCGATCACGGCCTGGGCCTTGGCCTGACCCTGTCGGCCAGCCTGGCGGCCGCCGCCGGTGGCAACCTGGCCGTCGAGCACCCAGCCGACGGTGGCACCACTTTCATTCTCAGCCTGCCGCTTGCGGCAGCGTCGCCCAGCGAGTCGCCATGAACGCCTTGACCGTCCTGATCGTCGAAGACGACCCCCATGTACTGCTCGGCTGCCAGCAGGCCCTGGCGCTGGAAGACATTCCCAGCCAGGGCGTGGCCAGTGCCGAGGCCGCGCTGGCGTGCATCGGCGACGACTTCGCCGGCATCGTCGTCAGCGATATCCGCCTGCCCGGCATGGACGGCCTGGAACTGCTGAGCCAACTCAAGGCGCGTGACCCCAGCCTGCCGGTGGTGCTGATCACCGGCCATGGCGACATCTCCATGGCCGTAGGTGCCATGCGTAGCGGCGCCTACGACTTCATGGAAAAGCCCTTCTCGCCCGAACGCCTGGTGGACGTGGTCCGCCGCGCGCTGGAGCAGCGCGGCCTGGCCCGCGAGGTCAGCTCGTTGCGTCGGCAACTGGCCGAGCGTAGCTCCCTGGAAGGTCGCATCATCGGTCGCTCGCCGGCCATGCAGAACCTGCGCGAGCTGATCGCCAATGTCGCCGACACTTCGGCCAACGTGCTGATCGAAGGCGAAACCGGCACTGGCAAGGAGCTGGTCGCCCGCTGCCTGCACGACTTCAGCCGCCGTCAGCCACAGCCGTTTGTGGCGCTCAACTGCGGCGGGCTGCCGGAACAGTTGTTCGAAAGCGAGATTTTCGGTCACGAGGCCAATGCCTTCACCGGTGCCGGCAAGCGCCGCATCGGCAAGATCGAACACGCCGACCAGGGCACGTTGTTCCTCGACGAAGTGGAAAGCATGCCCATCCCCTTGCAGATCAAGCTGCTGCGGGTGCTGCAGGAACGCACCCTGGAACGCCTGGGTTCGAATCAGAGCATTGCCGTGGATTGCCGTCTTATCGCTGCCACCAAGTCGGATCTGGACGCGTTGAGCCGGCAGAACCAGTTTCGCAGCGACCTGTATTACCGCCTCAACGTGGTCACGCTGGAGTTGCCGCCGCTGCGCGAGCGCCGTGAAGACATTCTTGAGCTGTTCCAGCATTTTCTGCAGCTGGCCGCCTTGCGCTTCGACCGCGAGCCGCCGGAACTCGATGCGCAGACCGTGTCGCGCCTGATGAGCCATGCGTGGCCCGGCAACGTTCGCGAACTGCGCAACGTGGCCGAGCGCTATGCGTTGGGCCTGCCGGCCTTCAAGAAGAACGGTGCGGCCAGCGTGGTCAGCCTGGGCTTTTCCGAAGCGGTGGAGGCATTCGAGCGCAACTTGCTGACCGAGGCTCTGCAGCGAACGGGGGGCAACCTCAGCCAGGCCAGCCAGGAGCTGGGCATGGCCAAGACCACCCTGTTCGACAAGGTCAAGAAGTACGGGTTGAACTGATAGGTGTGGTTGGCTTGCCGGCCTCTTCGCGGGCAGAGACCCGCTCCCACAGAGACCTAGTGAGCCTTTACTTGTGGGAGCGGGTCTCTGCCCGCGAAGAGGCCCTACCTGACACCCCAAAACCCGTTACAACCCCGCCAACACCCCTTCCCGCTGCCGCTGCTGCGCCAGGTACGGCAGGACCGCCCCCAACAGCGGCGCCTTGAAGGCCTCCTGGAAGCGATGCGCCAACCCCGGTATCAGCCGCAACTGGCTGCCCTTGATGTGCGCCGCCAGATGCACCCCGTGCATCACCGGCAGCAGCGGATCGGCCGTGCCATGCACTACCAGCGTCGGCACCCGCAGGCGGTTGAGCAAGGCCACCCGGCTGGGCTCGGCCAGAATCGCCATGATCTGTCGCTGCACCCCCAGTGGATTGAACGCACGGTCGTATGACACCTGCGCCTGATGCAGCAGCTCGGCGCGATCGTCGGCGATCTGCGGGCTGCCCAACGCTGCCAGCAAGTCAGCCTGCTGCTGCAGCGCCAACTCCCGGCTCGGCGCGCTGCGCTTGGCCAGCAGCTGAAGCAAGGCCGGACGCGGCTCCGGCAGGCCCGGCGCGCCCGAACTCGACATGATCAAAGTCAGGCTCTGCACCCGCTGCGGCGCACGATCGGCCAGGTGCTGGGCGATCATCCCGCCCATGCTCGCGCCCAGCACGTGAAAGCGTTGCACCTGCAACGCATCCATCAAACCCAGCGCGTCATCGGCCATGTCGGTCAAGCTGTATGGCGCCGACACCGCCAGGCCCAGCTTGTAGCGCAGCACCTCGAAGGCCAGGTTGGCCGACGGCGGCGGCTGTGACCAGGTCGACAGGCCGACATCGCGATTGTCGTAGCGAATCACCCGAAAGCCTTGCTCACACAGGGCGCTGACCACTTCGTCGGGCCAGTCGATCAGTTGCCCACCCAGCCCCATCACCAGCAACAGCGCTGGGTCCTGGACGCGACCGATACTTTGATAGGCCAGGTTGACCTGAGCCAGTGGAGCGTGTTGAAGCGGAACATCGACATCGCAGCGTGCAGCTGCAAAAACCCACTGACCGCACAGCAGCGCGGTCAGAAACACCCATAGACGCATGACTTGCACCAGAACGCAGAACCCCATTGAGGCGCGAGTCTGATGACTTTTCGTACATCGCGCTGCCACACTTCTGTGACCGTTTGATGAACTCCGCTGTACGGTCTGTGGTTCGCGCTCAGGCCAGCCGTTGCCGGGCCTGGCGCGCGGCCGCGACCATGTTGACCAGCGCCGCTTCGGTTTCGGGCCAGGCACGGGTCTTCAGCCCGCAATCAGGGTTGACCCACAACCGTTCGGCCGGGATACGCGCTGCGGCCAAGGTCAGCAAGCGCAGCATCTGCTCGGTGGCAGGCACCCGCGGCGAATGGATGTCGTACACGCCTGGACCAATGTCATTGGGGTACTCGAACGCTTCGAAGGCCTGCAACAACTCCATGTCCGAGCGCGAGGTCTCGATGGTGATGACATCCGCGTCCATGGCGGCGATGGCCTCGATCACGTCGTTGAATTCGCTGTAGCACATGTGCGTGTGAATCTGCGTCGCATCGGCCACGCCACTGGCGCACAGCCTGAACGCCTGCACGGCCCACTCCAGGTAGGCCGGCCACTGGGCCCGACGCAGCGGCAGCCCCTCGCGAAACGCCGCCTCGTCGATCTGGATGATGCGGATCCCGGCGCGCTCCAGGTCCTGCACTTCGTCGCGAACCGCCAGCGCCAACTGCCGTGCCTGGACTTCCCGCGGTAGGTCTTCGCGGGCGAACGACCACATCAGCAGGGTCACCGGACCGGTCTGCATGCCCTTGACCCACTTGCCGGTCTGTCGCTGGGCATAGGTGATCCAGTCCACGGTCATGGCGCGCTCGCGGCTGATGTCGCCGTAGATGACCGCCGGTTTGACGCAGCGCGAACCATAGCTTTGCACCCAGCCGAAGCGGGTGATCAGGTAGCCATCCAACTGCTCGGCGAAGTACTCGACCATGTCGTTGCGCTCGGCCTCGCCATGCACCAGCACATCCAGGCCCAGACGCTCCTGAACCTGGATCGCATGGCGAATCTCCACATGCATCGCGTCGGTGTAGTCATTGGCCGAGAGCTTGCCGGACTTGTACGCCTGGCGGGCCAGACGAATCGATGCGGTTTGCGGAAAGGAACCGATGGTAGTGGTAGGAAACGCCGGCAAGCGCAGGTGCGCCCGCTGTACGTCGATACGCGTGGCGAAGGCCGAAGAACGTTGCGTATCGGCAGGCGTCACCGCTGCGAGGCGCGCTTGCACGGCCGGCTTGTGAATGCGCGGTGAGTACTCGCGACTGACCCTTACCGCCTGGCTCTGAGCAAGCGCCTGCTTTACCTGGAGTGCTTCGGGTGTGTTCAGGGCCTGCACGAGCACGGCGATCTCCTCGCACTTCTGCACGGCGAAGGCCAGCCAGCTCTTGAGTTCGGTATCGAGCTGATCCTCGCGGCACACATCGACCGGGCTGTGCAGCAACGAGCAGGAACTGGCCACCCACAGATTGGCGCCGAAACGCTCGCGGGCCTGCTGCAGGTGCGCAAGCGCCGCGTCCAGGTCGCAGCGCCAGACGTTGCGGCCGTTGACCACCCCGACCGAGAGGACCTTGTAGGTGGGCAGGCGATCGAGCACCGCCGGCAGTTGCTCCGGCGCGCGCACCAGGTCGACGTGCAGGCCATCTACCGGCAGGCCCGCAGCCAGGCCGAGGTTGTCGTCCAGGCTGGCGAAATAGGTCGCCAGCAGCTTCTTCAGCGGTGAGTATTGGAGAATGTGGTAGGCGCGCTCGAACGCATTCTTCCAGTCCTGGGGCAAATCCAGGCCCAGGATCGGTTCGTCGATCTGCACCCATTCCACCCCTTGCCGGGCCAGGCGCGAAAGGATCTCACCGTACACCGGCAACAGGCGTTCGAGCAGGTCGAGCTTGTCGAAGGCCGAGCCCTTGGCCTTGCCCAGCCACAGGTACGTGAGCGGCCCGATCAGCACGGGCTTGACCTTGTGACCAAGCGCGACGGCCTCGTCGACCTCTTCGAACAGCTGCTCCCAACTGAGCACGAAGCGCTGGTCGGCACTGAATTCAGGCACCAGGTAGTGGTAGTTGGTATCGAACCACTTGGTCAGCTCCAAAGCATGCTGGGTCTCGCCCGCTGCATTGCCGCAACAGCTTCCGGCACCACGCGCCATGGCGAACAACGTGTCGAGCGTGGGCCTGTCATCGGCACCCAGGGCATCGGCGAAACGGCTGGGCACCACGCCGAAGGCAGCCGAGTGCGCGAGCATCTGGTCATACCAGGCGAAGTCGCCCACCGGCAGCAACTCGATGCCGGCCTGCGCTTGCAACTGCCAGTGGCGGGCGCGCAGCTCGCGGCCGGTCTGACGCAGGGCTGCCTGGTCGAGATCGCCTTTCCAATACGCTTCGAGCGCCTTCTTCAGTTCGCGGTCGGCGCCGATGCGAGGAAATCCGAGGGTGTGGGCCAGTGCCATGAGTTGCAGCTCCTTGTAAATGATGGCGCCATTGTCGACAACCACACCAACATGAGACAAACTCAATCTTTTCGTGTTGATCACAAGTTCTACTCATGGAGACCAAGGTGCTCGAAATCCGTCACCTGAAAACCCTGCACGCCCTGCGCGAGGCCGACAGCCTGGTGGAAGCCGCCGAGCGCCTGCACCTGACCCAGTCGGCGCTGTCCCACCAGTTCAAGGAACTGGAGGAGCGCCTGGGCATGCAACTGTTCGTGCGCAAGACCAAACCGATTCGCTTCACCAGCGCCGGGCTGCGCCTACTGCAGCTGGCCGACGCCATACTGCCGTTGCTGCGCGGCGCCGAGCGTGACATCGCTCGTCTGGCCGGCGGCACTGCAGGCCGGCTGCACATGGCCATCGAATGTCACAGCTGCTTCCAGTGGCTGATGCCGACCATCGACCAATTCCGCGACGCCTGGCCGGAAGTGGAACTGGACCTGGCCTCCGGCTTCGCTTTCGCGCCCTTGCCGGCCCTTGCCCGTGGCGACCTGGACCTAGTCGTGACCTCCGACCCGCTGGAGCTGCCGGGCATTACCTATGTCCCGCTGTTCACCTACGAGGCCATGCTGGCGGTGGCCAACCAGCACGCACTGGCGAGCAAACCCTTCATCGTGCCCGAAGACCTGGCCAGCGAAACCCTGATCACCTACCCGGTGGAGCGCGACCGCCTGGACATCTTCACGCGCTTCCTGGAGCCGGCCGACATCGAGCCGGCGCAGGTGCGCACCTCCGAACTGACGGTGATGATGATGCAACTGGTGGCCAGCGGTCGCGGCGTCTGTGGCATGCCTCACTGGGCGCTGCACGAATACAGTTCGCGCGGCTATGTGAAGGCCAAACGCCTGGGCGACAAGGGCCTGTTCGCGACGCTGTATGCAGCGGTGCGCACCGACATGCTCGACGCGCCCTACATGCGTGACTTCCTGCTGACTGCCAAGGACACCTCGTTCTCGACCCTGGACGGCGTCAGCGCGGTACGCTGAGTCCGGCAGACGAGGCACTATCTAAGTAGCGCCCTGGCGCCTCGCTCACGGTTCGTAATGGCGAGCGCGATGACCCTGCCGGTCATCGCCTCGACATCAGGAAACCGTCTACATGAACGATGCCCCTACCCCCTTCGTTGCCCGTGCGCTGACCTACCGTACCTATCCGATGCGCCACGACAACCTGTTGCAGGAGGGCTCCCTGCTCTGGGAACGCGCCCGCACTCGCCTGCAGACACTGCTTGCGCACGCGCCGCGCGCGAGCGACGCCCTCCCGGCGCAGCAGCCACCGCTGGACGATCAGGCGCTGGAGGATCGACGCAGGCAACACTGGATCGACTATTGGAACGGCCGTGCGCCCGATTCGGCGGTCTCGCGTCGAGCGATGGCCGAGCAAGCCTTCCTCGACCACCTGCAGGCGGCTGCGCAGCTCGCCTACTATCATGGCCAGCTGAACCACACCCAGCTCCTGCCGCTGTTGACCCTGCTCGAAGGCGGTAGCGAAACACACTCGCGACAGATCTATGTGGAAACCGTCGCCTTGCAGACGGCCGACGGCACCCGCTTGAAAACTGCCGGAGCCCTGCTGCTGACCCCGGACAGCGATGCGCCTGTCGCGCAGTTGCTCTATCTGCCCTCACACGATCCCGCATTGCTGGCTTTTGCCGATCGCCAGGCGTTGCAGACCTACCTGCTGCAGAATCGTTCTCAGGTCTGGCCCCACGCAACCCTGCCCGCCGATGCCGCCGTGAAGCTCAGCTACCAACCCGCGCAGCTTTCCAGCGCCTGCAAGCAATGGTTGAGCCACAGCCGCACGCGTTATCTGGAAGCGGCGCGCACCTTGCCGCGTTCCGACGATGAGGATCTGTCTGCAGAAAAAACCGACGCTGCAAGCCTGCCCGCAACCGCACTGCCGTTCGCCAACCTGACCGCCTTCGACCCCCCCGAGCCGCCGCACAGTGTCGACAACTTCACCACGTTCGGCAGTCTCAGCCCTGACATTCCGCAGAGCCATCGCTGGGCCGAGCTCAAGCGCCAGTATCAGGCAATGCTGAAGCTGCTCGGGGACGAGCTGCCAGCCGGCTCCGACAGCCCAGGTTGGGTGCGCCTCAAGGGCCTTCTCGCCGCCTTGACCGCCGCCCAGCAGCGCGCGGCCCAGGCAGCGGCCGGGCTGCTGGGCGCCGAACGGCTGGAAGATCTCTACCGCCTGCGCTATTTGCCCAACGCGCATTATTCGTCCCTGTACCAGGCGCGCCTGGAAGGCTTGCGCGCCGAAGTGGCCGTGCAACAGGCGCTAGGGCTGCTGACCCCGCCCCAAGTACAATTGATGCACGCGCTGCTCGCTCACCCGCAAGCAAGCACGCGCGGCACCGAGAGCGGCCTCGCTTGCGCGCTGGCACTGTCCGTCGCCAGTCTGAGCGGTACCACCACCACGACCCTGACTCAGGAACTGCCCGGCGTGGTGGCGTTCATGCCCACGCAAACACCGGCGAGTGACGGCTCCGTGCTGGTGTATTGGCCAGGCGTCGGCGGCGGCCTGGAGCCGTTCGAATCCGTGGCCCACCTCAAGCGCACACTGTTGCGCCTGAGCGCGGGTACCCACGACGTCACCCTGCACCTGTCCCCGGTGGCCGGCGACTTCTTCGACTATGGCCTGCAGAATCAACTGTCCGCGTGCGAGCAACAGGCCAGTGAGCTCATCGAGCGTCTGCCGGCCGCCACTCATGCGCCGGAGCGCCTGGAAGCCCTGCAGCAACTGACTGCATCCACCTACGAGCAATTGCTGGTACCTGCCCACGCCGCACGCGACCGTGCCTATGTGCAACTGGCCCAGGAAGGTTTCAGCGAGCGCCTGGAAGGTGAACTGCCCGGTTGGTTGAAAAGCCTTGCGCCTGAGGACCGTGGGCGCCTGAAGGCTTTGCTCAGCGACTACGCGCGCGCGGTGCGTGCAACCAATCGGCAACTGGAACGGGATCTGCCGGACCTCGATCGCTACGCCCATGCGCTGCTGCAGCAGCGACTGCGCACCGACTTCGAGCTGACCGACGACGTGGAAGTGGTGATCGACATCCCCGACCGGGTCATCCATCGCAAACAACCCGTGTCCGGTTCCGGCGCGCCTGGCACGCCGCAGCAGACCGTCGCAAGCGCAGGCCCGGAACGCACGCCATGGCCGCTCGCCCGGCTGGCGCAGCACAACATCGACGACGACGTGCTGCAACGTCTGGGCTTCATGCAGATCAAGGTCAGCGGCGCCGATGCCGAGCAGCGCGCACGGGTCGTGGCGGGCATCGACCTCGACTACCTGCGTCGAACGGTGCGCGACCTGGACCTGGCGCAGGCATGCGAAGACAAGATCCGCCAGGCGTTCCTGGGTCGCGCCGGACAGTCTGCCTATGCCCAGGCCCATCAGCGCGAATGCCTGCTCGAACCCATGCGGCTGATGCTGCACATGCAAAGCGACTATGCCCGTCATCGGGGCTGGATCAGCACCCGTGGCCGAGCCCTGGCCGTGCTCGCCATCGACGCCAGCGCAGCATCGGCCTGGCGCGCTGGCGGGCAAGACGTGCAGTTACTGCCCGCGCGGCTCACGGTCGGCGGCAGCGATACCGATGATCGACCCACCACGCTGTCCGGGCTGACCTTCATTCACGATCGCAGCGGCGGCCCAACCCTGCTGTACCTGCCCGACGCTCCCGACCATCGCTGCCTGCGCGAATACCCAAGCCTTGAAGCCGCACGCCTGGGGCTGTTCAACCTGAGCTTCGACAGCACGATGGCCGACTACCTGGCCGATCGGGCTATTGCCGGCAGCGCCGCCAGCCACAAGGCGCGAATCGATCAGGCAGGGTTGCGCAACTTCGACGCGTTGATTGGCGCCGGCCACCCTTGGCCAGCCACCACCTCGCTGGCCAGTCATTTACTCGACGCACACATGGGTCGGCTCATCGAAGCCCAGCGCCGGCGAGGGCGCAGCAATGATGCCCTGTACCTGCAGCAAGCAGCCCTGGCCCACGGCAACGTATTCAACTACCTGAAAATGGCCCTCGGCGTCCTGCCCTTCGTCGGCACCGCAGTGGCTTTGCTCGATGCCTGGACGGCCGCCAACGCCGCAGTCGGTGCGTGGCGTGCTGGCCATGTGAGCGAAGGGTTGGACCAGCTGGAAGCCATGCTCGGTGCCCTGATCGATGCGGCCATCGATATCGTCCCGGGCGCCGTTTCGCTCCCCGCCGGCGGCCGCTTGCGGGCCCGCGCAAGACAGTGGTCGATGCTGGCCAGGCGCGCAGGCGGCCCCCGCGCAGTGCAGTCATCCTCGGCAGGCAGACCCGACCCTTTCATCGGCTATGGCTATACCTTGCCGCTGGACCTGAGTGACCTGCAACCGGCCACACAGGGTCTGTACCGTGGTATCTACCGCCATGCCGACGGCGATTTCATTCTGCGCGACGGCCAACCCTACCGCGTCACGCTTCACGCCAGCCCGCAGACCTGGCGCCTGCACGGCACGGCCAGCAAGAGCTACGCGCAGCCCATTGCACTGGATCCCAGCGGGCGCTGGCAGACCCATGGCGCGCTCTACGGCACGTTGATCAAGGAGGGGCTGGCGGGCGGCGGTGGCGTGCTGGGCTATCTGGGCCATCGCGCCGCCGATGGCTTGCAGCCGCTCTGGCCTGCCGCGGTCCGCGAACGACTGCCGCGCTGGCTGGTGGATCGCCAGTACCGCCGTCACTTCGAACTCTCCGGTAGCATCGAGCACCAGAACAGACAGCTGCACGCGCAGTTGGACCGCCATGAACCGCTGATCATGACGCAAGCCGCCGACCCGCAGCGGCGCGCCAGTGCCGAAGCGGCGTGTGCCAGCGACATCCAGCGCGCCGAAACGCTCTACCTGCTGTTGCAGGAACACGAAGGCCTGGTCTCCCGTGACTTCCTCAAGCGCAACAAGCAATTCCAGAGCGAGGTCGCCTATATCGTCGCAGGACGCAAGATCAACCATGCCAACCTGGCCCGACGCACGATCAACGAGCTGATCGAAGCGCTCGACCAGGTCCGTACCCCGGGGGAGCTGTTCGATCTACCCGTGGCGAAAATGCTCGAACAACGCCGCATGCGCCTGGCCATGGACCAACAGTTCGAACTCATGAGGCAGCGCCTGCAGCAGGCCGAGACCTGGACCGGCCGGGTGACCCAGCGTAGCGACCGCGCCCAGTTGCGCGAAGTGCTGGACGCCTTGACAGACGCGGACCTGGAAATCGGCCGCGCCTCCAACCTGACGCAATTGGCGCACAGAACTGCGGACGTCAGCGATGTATCGCAGATGTATCACCTGCTTGATACCCGGCCGTTGAGAAACCGCTTCCATAACGGTCTGGAGAGCCATTATCAGCTGCTCGAGACCGCAGCCGACCTGCGCGAGCGACAGAGCGTGCTTCGCAGCTCGCGGCAGATCTACGTCGATTATCGCAACCAGATGAACATCTGGCGGCGCAATCGGCCGGATCGCTTCGACCTGGAAGCGTTCGAGCGGATGATGCAGTCTCTGGATCGTCTGATCGACCATGCCGACCGGATGATGCCGCAACTGGGCAGCATCGCCCGGCGGCCCAAACGACCCGGCCCTTCGAGCCGCAGGGTGTTCGAAACCCACGAGCATGATTTCTTCATCGGCAACGAAGGCCGCGGGGCGGACGGAGAACAGATCTTCACCCTCACCGGCGCTGGCGGCAGACAGGAAACCTACCGACGGGTGGGCAACCAGTGGCGCCTGCAGGACGATGCACCGGGCACCACGTTGCCGGGCCCTGCGCAGCCCCTGAGTGAACTGCTCGCCGAAGGCCGGAAATGGCTGGATGCCAGCGATGCCCACGAACGACGAGTGGCCCGCTACGTTGTCCCAGGCGAAGCACCGGCCAATCTCGAAGACTTGATGGTCAACCAGGGCAGGCAACTGGAGTTGCGTGCCTTGGCCATCGAGCAGCGCCAGCCTGAGCATGAACTGGCACAGCGCCTGCGCACGCGGGCCAGGGAGCTGCGGGCCAAGGGTCGGGCCTTGCGCATCCAGCAGGCGATGAGCAGCCAGACGCCCACCGAGGGATACCTGGACTATCTGCTCGAACAACGCCAGGTGGATATCCTCAAAGTGGGAAATCGCGCCCCCATCGGCACCGGACGGGCCGAACCCGATTTTCTTCAGGAGTACGTCATCCGTGACCTCACCGCCGAGCCACCCGTCCCGCTGTGGTACGCACACTTTCACTACGGTCGGGAGCGGGCGAGGTTCGAGCAGTTCGAAAAAGCCCACATCAAGCGGCCGGATCAACGCATGCAGGGCTTGCGCTGGCAGCAGGAGCAGGGTGACGAAGCGCAACGCATCTGGCGCGGGCCCATCGGCAAGCCGCTGGCGATGAAACACTTCGAGGGGGTGCAGGCGTAGAGCACAGGGCACGCAAGCACGTGCCCTACCCCGTTACCGGATGCGAGGCGATCCGGCGACAGGGTAACGGGCCTACATCAGGAACAGGGTGGCCAGGCCAAGGAAGATGAAGAACCCACCGCTGTCGGTGACGGCGGTGATCATCACACTAGCGCCCATCGCCGGGTCGCGACCGAACCTGGCCAGGGCCATGGGAATCGACACGCCCATGAACGCGGCGAGCAGCAGGTTCAAGGTCATCGCCGCAGTCATCACCACGCCCAGCGACCAGCTGCCGTACAGCAGATACGCCACGACCCCGATCACACCACCCCAGACCACACCGTTGACCAGCGCGACGCCCAGCTCCTTGCGCATCAGGCGCTTGGTATTGCCGTTGCCAGGGCTGACCTGGTCCAGGGCCATGGCGCGCACGATCATGGTGATGGTCTGGTTGCCGGAGTTGCCACCAATACCGGCCACGATCGGCATCAACGCCGCCAGGGCTACCAGCTTTTCGATCGAGCCTTCGAACAGGCCGATCACCCGCGAAGCCATGAACGCCGTGATCAGGTTGATCGCCAGCCATGACCAGCGGTTGCGCAGCGAACGCCATACCGAGGCGAAGATGTCTTCTTCCTCGCGCAGACCGGCCGTGCGCAGCGCTTCGCTTTCGCTTTCTTCACGAATCAGGTCGACCATGACGTCGATGGTCAGACGCCCGATCAGCTTGCCGTGCTTGTCCACCACGGGCGCGGAAATCAGGTCGTAGCGCTCGAACGCCTGAGCGGCTTCGTAGCCGTCTTCGTCCGGATGGAAGCTGACCGTGTCGCTGGCCATCACTGCGGCCACTTGTTTTTCCGGGTCGTTGACCAGCAGGCGCTTGATCGGCAGCACGCCCTTGAGAATGCCGTCGGAGTCGACCACGAACAATTTGTCGGTGTGGCCAGGCAGCTCCTTGAGACGGCGCAGATAACGCAGCACCACTTCCAGGCTGACGTCTTCGCGGATGGTGACCATCTCGAAGTCCATCAGCGCACCGACCTGGTCGTCCTCGTAGCTCAGGGCCGAACGCACGCGCTCGCGCTGCTGGGCATCCAGGGTTTCCATGAGCTCGTGAACCACGTCGCGCGGCAGTTCGGAGGCCAGGTCGGCGAGTTCGTCGGCGTCCATTTCCTTGGCCGCAGCGAGGATCTCGAAATCGTCCATGTCCGCGAGCAAGGTTTCGCGTACCGAGTCCGATACTTCGAGCAGGATGTCGCCGTCGCGCTCGGCCTTGACCAACTGCCAGACCGTCAGGCGCTCTTCCAGGGGCAAGGCTTCGAGGATGTAGGCGACGTCGGCGGAGTGAAGATCGTCGAGCTTGCGTTGCAACTCGACCAGGTTCTGCCGGTGAACAAGATTTTCGACCAGATCGTTATGCTGGCCTTCCTGGCGATGAGCCAGGCTTTCGACGATACGCTGGCGCTGCAACAGGTCGATGACCTGGGCCAGACGATCCTGCAGGCTTTCTTGCGTTTTTTTTGCTTCTACTTCAGACATAGGCGAACTCCACTCCCAGCAGTGGGCCCGCCGGGAGAATCAATCGGTCGATTCTTGATGTGTATACAGCTTTAGCGAGTAACTACTGGGTAAGTCCATGGAGGTTTTCCAAAGCCCCGGCGGGGCTGACGGGCGCAATCATACACAAGTTGTACGGATTCATAGCGAAAAAAACAGGTTGAAACAACTGCTTGCGTGCAACGCTCGCAAATCATGCCTCAACGGGGGTGGGACGACGCATTCGGTAAACAAAGCACAAAGCGTGCGTCGCCAGGGCTGACTAGTCTGCAAGCCAACACGATCCACAACCCAGGACGGACACCGGTGTACAGATCCTTCTCCACGCTTGTGCTGCTGGCTTCGCTGGCGCACCCGGCCAACGCCGCCGTAGTGCAACGCTGCCAAGGCCCGCAGGGGCACATTACCTTCACCCACTCGAACTGCCCCGAAACCCAGCCCTGGGTGCGTCAGCGAGCGCTGAACCCGGCATCCGGAAGAAAGCCCATGGCGCGCAAGGCGGCGCCCCGTCGGTTGCCGGTCACGATCGTCGAGGACGGCACACGTACACGGTTGGCAGCGCCACCCACGCCGCCCGTCAAGGCACCGAAAAAAGCCAGTCGCATGAAGAAAAAGAGAAGACCCAAGTACCTGGCTGAGGAGCAGACGCCGTCTTCCAGAACACTCAAAACGCAGAAAGCAAAAAGCCCGCAATAAATGCGGGCTTTTCACTTGTATGGTGCACTCGACAGGATTCGAACCTGTGACCGCTCGGTTCGTAGCCGAGTACTCTATCCAGCTGAGCTACGAGTGCAGGTGGCATTTTGTTGGACCAGGTTACCACTGGTTGAAGCAGAAGCTGCAGACATTGCTGAAAACAGCTTCTTGTATGGTGCACTCGACAGGATTCGAACCTGTGACCGCTCGGTTCGTAGCCGAGTACTCTATCCAGCTGAGCTACGAGTGCATTTGTTGCCGCGCATTATAGGCCGTCGATTTCTTTTGTAAAGCGCTTTTTTCAGTAATTTCAACAACTTACAGAAAAAGCCAGATTCAACGTACTACGCAAATAATGGCGGAGAACGGGGGATTCGAACCCCCGACACCCTTTTGAGGTGTACTCCCTTAGCAGGGGAGCGCCTTCGGCCACTCGGCCAGCTCTCCGCAACACGGGGCGTATATTAACCAGCTTCTTCCCCGTTTGCAAACATAAAAAACGATAAAAATTAATGGCTTGGTTCGTCGTCCTTCTCGTTCTTGATCCGCAGGTAGATTTCTTCGCGGTGGACGGCCACTTCCTTGGGTGCATTCACCCCGATTCGTACCTGGCCACCTTTCACGCCAAGCACCGTGATGGTGATTTCGCCGTCGCCAATGATCAGGCTTTCCGCGCACCGACGAGTCAGAATCAGCATACCTTTCTCCTTACGCTTTCATTTCAGGGACAACACAGTCTGCAAAAAAGGGCACTCACCCATGGTGGGAAGCCATGGACATCGCCCGAAAACAAAGAAGGGCGCGGTTAGCCGCGCCCTTCTTTCACTGCACGTTACTCACCCTGTCGGGCGGCATCGAGCTCGAAGGCCGTGTGCAGCGCACGCACGGCCAGCTCCAGGTACTTCTCCTCGATGACCACCGAAACCTTGATTTCGGAAGTGGAGATCATCTGGATGTTGATGCTTTCCTTGGCCAGGGCCTCGAACATGCGGCTGGCTACACCGGCGTGCGAGCGCATGCCGACACCAACGATGGACACCTTGGCGATCTTGGTATCGCCCACCACCTGACGCGCACCGATCTCGCTGGCGGTCTGCTCCAGCACGGCCAGAGCGGCCTGGTAATCGTTGCGGTGCACGGTGAAGGTGAAATCGGTGGTGTTATCGTGAGAAACATTCTGCACGATCATGTCGACTTCGATGTTCGCCCCGCTGATCGGGCCGAGGATCTTGAAGGCCACGCCGGGAGTGTCTGGCACGCCACGGATGGTCAGCTTGGCTTCATCGCGGTTGAAGGCGATGCCGGAAATGATCGGCTGTTCCATGGATTCCTCTTCGTCAATGGTAATGAGGGTGCCCGGACCCTCCTGAAAGCTGTGCAGGACGCGCAGCGGGACGTTGTACTTGCCGGCGAATTCCACCGCGCGAATCTGCAACACCTTGGAACCGAGGCTGGCCATTTCCAGCATTTCCTCGAAGGTGATCTTGTCCAGGCGCTGAGCCTGGGCAACCACGCGCGGGTCGGTGGTGTAGACACCATCGACATCGGTGTAGATCTGGCACTCGTCGGCCTTCAGTGCGGCCGCCAGGGCAACGCCGGTGGTGTCCGAGCCGCCGCGACCCAGGGTGGTGATGTTGCCGCTTTCGTCGACCCCCTGGAAACCCGCCACGACCACCACTCGACCGGCCTTGAGGTCGGCGCGGATCTTCTGGTCGTCGATCTGCAGGATGCGCGCCTTGTTGTGCGCACTGTCGGTGAGGATGCGCACCTGATTGCCGGTGTACGACACCGCGTCGACGCCGCGCTTGATCAGGGCCATGGCCAGTAGCGCAATGGTGACCTGCTCGCCGGTGGAAACGATCACGTCCAGCTCGCGTGGTACCGGCTGGTCGCTAATCTGCTTGGCCAGGGAAATCAGGCGATTGGTCTCGCCACTCATGGCCGACAGCACGACCACCAGGTCATCGCCGGCATCGTGGAATTTCTTCACCTTGTCGGCGACCTGTTCGATACGCTCGACAGTGCCCACCGAGGTGCCGCCAAATTTCTGTACGATCAAAGCCATTTCAAAGCCGCCTCAGCCCGTGAAGGGCGCCCATTAAATACAACACCGGGCTCGTCGCGAAAGGCACGAGCCCTGGCGAGGGTTGAATCAGTTCGCGTTTTCCACGAACGGCACGGCCAGGGCCAGTGCAGCGTCCAGGGCGCTGGCGTCGACGCCGCCGCCCTGGGCCATGTCCGGACGACCACCGCCCTTGCCGCCGACGGCTGTCGCCGCCTGCTTCATCAGGTCGCCGGCCTTGAGCCGGGCCGTCAGGTCCTTGGTCACGCCGGACACCAGCACGACCTTGTCGTCGTGCACGCCGCCGAGCAGGATCACGGCCTGGCCCAGCTTGTTCTTCAGTTGGTCGACCAGCGCAAGCAGTGCCTTGCCGTCCTGACCATCGATGCGTGCGGCAAGGACCTTCACGCCCTTGACCTCGACCGCCGAGGCGGACAGGTCGTCGCCGGCAGCGCTGGCGGCCTTGGCCTGCAACTGTTCCAGCTGCTTTTCCAGGGCACGGTTGCGCTCGATGACTGCCGAGAGCTTGTCGATCAGGTTGTCGCGGCTGCCCTTGACCAACTGCGCGGCTTCCTTGAGCTGCTCTTCTGCCTGGTTCAGGTAGTTCAGGGCGGTCGCGCCGGTGACCGCTTCGATGCGGCGCACGCCCGAAGCCACACCGCCTTCGCTGGTGATCTTCAACAGGCCGATGTCACCGGTGCGCTTGGCGTGAATGCCCCCGCACAGCTCCACCGAGAAATCGCCACCCATGGTCAGCACGCGTACGGTGTCGCCGTATTTCTCGCCGAACAGCGCCATAGCGCCTTTCTTGCGCGCCTCGTCGATCGGCATCACTTCGGTCTGCACCGGGGTGTTCTTGCGGATCTCGGCGTTGACGATGTCTTCCAGCGCCTTGATCTGCTCGGGCTTGATCGCCTCGAAGTGGCTGAAGTCGAAGCGCAGGCGCTGACTGTCGACCAGCGAGCCTTTCTGCTGCACGTGATCGCCCAGCACCTGGCGCAGAGCCGCGTGCAGCAAGTGGGTCGCGGAGTGGTTCAGGCCGGTGGCCCGCTGCAGGGTTTCGTCGACCACGGCACTGACTTCGACACCGACCGCCAGGTCGCTGAGCACGGCCACGCCGTGGTGCACAAAGGCGCCGCTGGTCTTGGTGGTGTCGCGCACGTCGAAGCGCGAACCGCCGGCCAGCAGGTAGCCACGGTCACCGACCTGGCCACCGGATTCGCCATAGAACGGCGTCTGGTCGAGGATGACCACGCCCTCCTCGCCCTCTTTCAATACGTCGACCGCGACACCGTCCTTGTACAGCGCAATGACCTTGCCATTGCCGTGATTGGCGTCGTAGCCCAGGAACACGGTGGGTACATCGACCTTGATCAGGCTGTTGTAGTCCATGCCGAACGAGCTGGCCGAACGGGCGCGTTCGCGCTGTGCGTTCATTTCGCGCTCGAAACCGGCCTCGTCCAGGGTCAGCTCGCGTTCGCGGGCGATGTCACCGGTCAGGTCCATCGGGAAGCCGTAGGTGTCGTAGAGCTTGAACACCACATCGCCCGGCACGACGCTGCCCTTGAGCTCGGCCAGATCCTGTTCGAGGATCTTCAGGCCCTGCTCCAGGGTCTTGGCGAACTGCTCTTCCTCGGCCTTGAGCACGCGTTCGATGTGCGCCTGCTGGCTTTTGAGTTCCGGGAAGGCATCACCCATCTCGGCCACCAGGGCGGCGACGATCTGGTAGAAGAAGCTGCCTTGGGCACCCAACTTGTTGCCGTGACGGCAGGCCCGGCGAATGATGCGGCGCAGCACGTAGCCACGGCCTTCGTTGGACGGCAGCACGCCGTCGGCGATCAGGAAGCCGCAGGAGCGGATGTGATCGGCCACGACCTTGAGCGAGGCCTGGCCCTGGTTGGCGCAGCCGATGGCGCTGGCCGAGGCTTCGAGCAGGCTCTGGAACAGGTCGATTTCGTAGTTGGAATTGACATGTTGCAGGACCGCGCTGACCCGCTCCAGGCCCATGCCGGTGTCCACCGACGGCGCCGGCAGTGGGTGCAGAACCCCGTCGGCGGTGCGGTTGAACTGCATGAACACGTTGTTCCAGATCTCGATGTAGCGATCGCCGTCTTCCTCGGGCGAGCCGGGTGGGCCACCCCAGATGTCGGCGCCGTGGTCGTAGAAGATCTCGGTGCAGGGACCGCAAGGGCCGGTGTCACCCATGGTCCAGAAGTTGTCGGACGCATAGGGAGCGCCCTTGTTGTCGCCGATGCGAACCATGCGCTCGGCCGGCACGCCGATTTCCTTGGTCCAGATATCGTAGGCTTCGTCGTCGCTGGCGTAGACCGTGACCCAGAGCTTTTCCTTGGGCAGGTTCAGCCACAGCTCGGACGTCAGGAACGTCCAGGCATAGGTGATCGCGTCACGCTTGAAGTAATCGCCGAAGCTGAAGTTGCCCAGCATCTCGAAGAAGGTGTGGTGGCGAGCGGTGTAGCCGACGTTTTCCAGGTCGTTGTGCTTGCCACCGGCGCGTACGCACTTCTGGCTGCTCACGGCACGGGTGTAGGCGCGCTTCTCCTGGCCCAAAAAGCAGTCCTTGAACTGGTTCATCCCCGCGTTGGTGAACAGCAGGGTCGGGTCGTTGCCCGGGATCAGGGAGCTGGAGGCGACTCGGGTGTGGCCTTGCTCCTCGAAGAAGCGAAGGAAGGCTTCACGGATTTCTGCGCTTTTCATAGGTTCTTCCACGACAGGCTGCGGCCAGAGGCCAGTGCGCACGCCCGACGGGCGATGCGACGGCAAAGGGCCGCATTATATAGGCCCTGCGGCCTGGGTACAGTGTGTTTATACGATTGGTCCACTCAATTGGACAGCAAAGCGTTCAGCTGCGCGCGAAATCGGCGAATACACCGACGACCTGCTCGATCTGCTGCGCATCGACACCCAGATGGGTGACCATGCGCAGCCGCGGTGCGGCCGTCACAGTGACGCCGCGGGCGGCTGCGAATTCCTTGAACGCGCCGGCGCGCGCATCCAGATGTACGTAGACCATGTTGGTCTGCACCGGCTCGACCGTGTAACCCTGTGCCTGCAGTCCCTCGGCCAACCGCGCGGCATGGGCATGATCCTGCGCCAGGCGCTGTACCTGGTGATCCAGTGCGTAGAGCCCGGCCGCGGCCAGGATCCCGGCCTGACGCATGCCACCGCCGACCATCTTGCGCAGGCGCCGCGCCTTGGCGATGTAGGCCTGGGTACCGCACAACACCGAACCGACCGGTGCGCCAAGGCCCTTGGACAGGCACACCGAGACCGAATCGAAATACTGGGTGATCTCACCGGCCGGCACACCCAGCTTGACCGCAGCGTTGTACAGCCGGGCGCCGTCCAGGTGCAGTTGCAGGCCATGCGCGCGGGTGAAGTCGCGGGCCTGGGCCAGGTAGCTCAGCGGCAATACCTTGCCCTGCATGGTGTTTTCCAACGCCAGCAAGCGGGTGCGGGCGAAATGGAAATCGTCGGGCTTGATCGCCGCCTTGACCTGATCCAGGTCCAGCGTGCCGTCAGGCTGGAATTCCAGGGGCTGGGGCTGGATAGAGCCGAGCACGGCAGCCCCGCCGCCTTCGTATTTGTAGGTGTGGGCCTGCTGCCCGACGATGTACTCCTCGCCACGCTCACAGTGGGCCATGAGGGCGAGCAGGTTGCTCATGGTGCCGCTGGGCACGAACAGCGCCGCCTGGAAACCCAGACGGGTTGCCAGCTCGGCTTCGAGGCGGTTGACCGTCGGGTCTTCGCCATAGACATCATCGCCGGTCGGTGCTGCGTGCATGGCCGCGAGCATGCCGGGCGTGGGCTGAGTAACGGTGTCACTGCGCAGGTCGATGATGGACATGATGGCCTCGGGTTCGTGTCAGCTTCTATTACTGCGGGTTGCGCGGCCACGAATCAAGCCTTGTCGAAACAATTGTCCAGGCCGCTGTTCAGCGCGTCCGCAAGTATGTTACAAAACTCGCGCCGCCCCATGGGGGGGTGGCAAACGTTCTCAGGGCGGGGTGCAACTCCCCACCGGCGGTGATGACGCGCAACGCGTCGAGCCCGCGAGCGCTTGTGAGTCGGCAACGGCCCGCAAGGTCAGCAGACCCGGTGTGATCCCGGGGCCGACGGTCATAGTCCGGATGAAGAGAGAACGGGATTGCGACACCTTCAAAAGGCCAACGCAGGGCCGTGCCATGCGCATGTACCCACAGATCCCCTTCGATCCACATGCCCTGTTTTTTTCTTGAACAGGAGTGAACCGATGCAACCCACTGCAATTGACAGCAAGAGCCACACCCACGAACGGATCGCTTTCGTGCAGGCTTGCTGGCACAAGGATATTGTCGACCAGAGCCGCAAAGGCTTCGTCGAAGAAATGCGCGTGCTGGGCTACCAGGAAGCCGATATCGACTTCTATGAAGTCGGCGGCGCTTTCGAAATTCCCCTGCACGCCAAGCTGCTGGCCAAGACCGGGCGCTATGCCGCCGTGGTCGGCGCGGCCCTGGTGGTGGACGGCGGTATCTACCGTCACGAGTTCGTCGCCCAGTCGGTTGTCAGCGCGCTGATGCAGGTGCAACTGGAAACCGAAGTGCCGGTATTCTCGGTGGTGCTGACCCCGCACCATTTCCACGACGGCGAGCAGCATCACACCTACTTCTTCAACCACTTCCTGCACAAGGGCGCGGAAGCCGCGCGCACCGTGGCCGATACCGTGCAGAAAGTACGGGCCCTGCGTCGCCTGCAGCAGCAACAGAAAAGCGCTTGAGGCTCAGGCCTGCGCCGTCGGCACGATGAGAATGCCGGCGCGCAGGCCATTGGCAACCTTGGGGTTGGGGAAGATGATGCGTGCCCCCTGCTCTTCCACGACCCAGCGCTGCTCACGACCGTCCTCGGCCAGCAGATAGCCGGGGGCCAGTTCGGTGAAATTCTCGATATCGTCGTCCAGATGCAGACGGAAGGCATCCGTGTGCTTGATGATTTCGCGCGAAACCGAAAACAGCGCCAGCTCATCCAGAGGCTGTTCGAGGTCCGTCTCGACCCCCTCGATCAAGTGCCGCAAGCTGGCCTCCAGACGACTCAGATCAACCTCGGCGTTGTGCCCGAACGGCCTGGCCTTGCCCAGCTCCAGGGTGAAGGCTTCGGCGTCGAGCTGCTCGTAGGTGAACGCGCTGAACGTGATGGAAGGCTTGTTCTGCAGTAACACGGCGCGCATGCCTGCCGTCTGCAGGCGCGCCAGTTCCTGCCGGGAATGCTCACGGCCCTGCTTCCAGGGATAGAGGGCGAACTGCTCGATCCGGGAGCCACGGATGGCGGTGTGCAGGTCGTAGTGCAGACGCGTGCGCTGCGGCAGGCTGAAGAAGGTCGTGGCCAGGCGTTCCAGTTCGCACGCACGCAGGGCTTCGTTGCCGCTGACAGCATCGTGTCGGCCGTTGAACAGTCGGTTGACGTCGCGCTCGATGTAGCGGACGCCACGGCGCATCGCTTCGGGATTGCCGAACAGGAACAGGATGCGTGCGCGGGGAACCAACTGGCCGCGGGCGATGGCCTGAACAAGCGTGTCGAGCAATTCGATGGGCGCGGTTTCATTGCCGTGCACACCGGCCGACAGCAGCAAGTCGAGGCCGCTGTCGGTGTTGGCCGCGGGGCGCACTTCCAGGGCGCCTTCCCCGAGCCAGCGCAGGCTGACGCCGCCGGTGGTCAGCTGGATCTTCTGCGCCGGCTCGCGGCCGGCCAAGGTCAAGTCGAGCAGTTTGCCAAGAGCGAGCATGGGGCGGCGTCCCTGAAGGATGGAGTTTTAGTGGTTGCAGTCCGGACCGTGAACGTGACCGTCCTCTTCTTCGGCGCCCGCATCGGCCGGTTCCATTTCCAGCTGCAGGCTGACCAGGTTGGTCGCCAGGGGTCGCAGCAACAGGTTGGCGTATTCGGCATCGCCTTCTTCGACGTCCACGCCGATCAGCAGCTGGCCACGGCCGTCGTGCTGGATCCAGACTTCCTTGCCCTGCCAGACCACGCAGAAGCGGGTGCAGGAGGTTTCCAGTTGGGTGCCGTCGGTGTCTTCGAGAATCAAGCGCAGGGCGTCGGACATACAGTTACCTCAATGATATTCAGTGTTGAAAAAATGGTCAGCGCTGGAAAGGATAGACCGAACCCAGTGCCAGGATCCGAGTCAGCTCGTCCAATGCCTCGCGGCATTCGATCAGCAGTTGCGGGTCAGCCATGTCGGCCTCGACCAGGCGGTCGCGGTAATGCCGCTCGACCCAGTCGTTCAGCGTTTCGTACAGCGCAGGCGTCAGGATCACGCCAGGGTTGACCGCTGCCAGCTCCTCGGGCTTGAGCGCCACGCGCAGTCGCAGGCAGGCCGGCCCGCCACCATTGCGCATGCTTTGCTTGAGGTCGAACACCTTGACCTCAGCAATGCCGGTGCCTTGCCCGGTCAGGCGCTCCAGATAACTCCAGACCCGCGGGTTGGCGCGGCATTCTTCCGGGACCACCAGCAGCATGCTGCCGTCGGCACGGCTGAGCAACTGGCTGTTGAACAGGTAGGTGCGCACGGCGTCGTCCACCGAGACCTCGGCGCGGGGCACGCCGATCGCCTGCAAGCGCCCGCCACGCGCGGCGAGCTTGGTCTGCAGTTCGGCCAGCACGCGGTTGCTGTCGAGGAACGCGTCCTGGTGGTGGAACAGCAACTCGCCATTGCCGACCGCGATCACGTCGTTATGAAACACGCCCTGATCGATGACGTCCGGATTCTGCTGGGCGAACACCACGCCCTCCTCGCCCAGCCCATGCAGCCGGGCCACGGCCTGGGACGCTTCCAGGGTCTGGCGCGCGGGGTACTTCTGCGGCGCGGGCAGGCGCGCGTCGAAGGCACTGCGACCGTAGACGAAGAATTCCACCCCGGCCTCGCCATAGTCCCGGCACAGGCGGGTGTGGTTGGCGGCGCCCTCGTCGCCGAACTGGGCAACGGCAGGCAGCGCCTGGTGATGAGCGAAATAGGTCGGGTTGGCGAACATCGCCTGCAACACACGGCTTGTAGTGGGGTGCTCGATGCTGCGGTGGAACTTGCAGTTGAGGTTGGCGGCGGTGAAATGCACGCGACCATCGGCGGTGTCCGCGCTGGGGCTGACGGTCGCCGCGTTGGCAACCCACATGCTCGACGCCGAGCAACTGGCCACCAACAGCGGCATGGCGTCGCGCGCGGCTTGGGCGATCACCTCGGCATCGCTGCCGGTAAAGCCCAGGCGCCGCAGCGCAGCCACATCAGGGCGCTCCTGGGGCGCCAGCACACCCTGAGTGAAGCCCAGTTCCATCAGCGCCTTCATCTTGGCCAGGCCCTGACGCGCCGCTTCGCGCGGGTTCGAGCCTTGCTGGCTGTTGCTCTGCGACGCCACGTTGCCGTAGGACAACCCACCGTAGTTGTGGGTCGGCCCCACCAGGCCATCGAAATTCACTTCACAGGGTTTCATCGGTTCGGCTCCGTGGATCTGTTCTTGTACGCAACGTTGCTACGACGTTCTACAGCGTGATGCCCGGACTCAGGGTCGCCGGCAGACTGAGCGCGGGGGTTTCCAGCGAGGCCACCGGATAGGCGCAATAGTCGGCGGCGTAGTAGGCGCTGGCGCGGTGGTTGCCGGACGCGCCGACACCGCCGAACGGCGCGCTGCTGGCGGCGCCGGTCAGTTGCTTGTTCCAGTTGACGATACCCGCCCGGCTGCGCAGCCAGAATTCACGATAGCGTTGTTCGGAATCCGACAGCAAACCTGCCGCCAGCCCGTATTGAGTGGCGTTGGCCTCGGCGATGGCCGCATCGAAATCCCCGTAGCGCAGCACTTGCAGCAGCGGGCCGAACAGCTCTTCGTCGCGACGACCGTGAGCCTGGGTGACGTCGAGGATGCCGGGGGTGAGCAAGGCCGCGTCGGCCCGTGGCTGGGTCATGCTCAGCAGGCTGACCGCGCCGCTGTTCAGCAGGTGTTCCTGTGCCTGGAGTAGCGCCTGCGCCGCTTGCAGCGAGATCACCGACCCCATGAAGGGCGCCGGCTGACGGTCGTATTCGCCGACTTCGAGGGTGGCGCAGACCTGGACCAGCCGCTCGAGCAACCGGTCGCCCCACGCCCCGGCGGGTACCAGCAAGCGCCGCGCGCAGGTGCAGCGTTGCCCGGCGGAAATGAACGCCGATTGGATGATGGTATAGACCGCCGCATCCAGGTCCTGGACCTGCTCGACCACGAGCGGGTTATTGCCACCCATTTCCAACGCGAGGATCTTGCCGGGCTGGCCAGCGAACTGCTGATGCAGCAGATTGCCGGTGGCACTGGAACCGGTAAAGAACAGCCCGTCGAGCCCGGCGTTGGCAGCCAGCGCCATACCCGTCTCGCGACCACCCTGCAGCAGGTTCAGCACGCCCGCTGGCAGCCCGGCTTCGGCCCAGCAGCGCACGGTCAGCTCGGCCACCTTGGGCGTCAGTTCGCTGGGTTTGAACAGCACGCAGTTGCCGGCCAGCAGCGCCGGCACGATATGGCCGTTGGGCAGGTGACCGGGGAAGTTGTACGGGCCGAACACCGCCACCACACCGTGGGGCTTGTGCCGCAGGGCCGCCGTGGCATCGGCCAGGGGTGCGCTCTTCTCACCGGTGCGCTCGGCGTGACTCTGAATCGAGATGGCGACCTTGTTGACCATGCTGGTCACTTCGGTGGCCGCTTCCCACAATGGCTTGCCGGTTTCTTCGCCAATGCACTGCGCCAGTTCGTCGGCGCAGGCCTTGAGCCGATCGGCGAACGCGTGCAGCACGGTGATGCGCGCCGACAGCGGCTGGCTCGCCCAACCCACGAAGGCATGCCGCGCCGCCAGAACGGCTTTGTCCACCTGCTCGGCGCTGGCGCAGCATCCCTGCCAGACCACGGCCTGGCCCACGGGATTGAGCGACGTCAGTTGTTCACCTTCACCTGCCAGCCACTGGCCATCGATGTACAGGGTATTCATCAGAGCACCTCCCGTGCTGGCGGGGTCATGGCCACTGCGCGCACCTGATCGCCCGCGCTCAGTTGCAGGCGGCGGGCGGTCAACGGATCGACCACCAGGGTGCCGGAGGCGAAACGCGCAGGGGCTGCGGTGATGCGGCACGCTTCGCGCTCGCGGTTGTAGATCAGGAACGGTGGCGCATCGTCACCTGGAGTGCCGATGGCCAGGACCAGGCTCTTGCTGTCGTGGACCGCGCGGATCTTGCTGGTTTCGCATTCCACGGCCGGGCCTGCGTCGAAGATGTCGACGTAACCCTGGTAACTGAAGCCTTCGGCCTTGAGCATGGTCAGCGCCGGCTCGGTGTCCGGGTGAACCTTGCCGATCACCTCCCGCGCCGCCGGTGACAGAAAGCAGCTGTACAGCGGGAACTTGGGCATCAGCTCGGCGATGAAGGCGCGATTGCCAACACCGGTGAGGTAGTCGGCCTGGCTGAATTCCATTTTGAAGAAATGCCGACCCAGGCTTTCCCAGAACGGCGAGCGTCCGTCGGCATCGGAAATGCCGCGCATCTCGGCAATCACCTTGCGCCCGAACAGCTCCGGAAACTGGGCGATGAACAGCAGCCGCGCCTTGGCCAGCAAACGGCCGTTCAGGCCCTTGCGGTAACCCTCGCGCAGGAACAGCGAACACAGTTCCGAATTGCCGGTCAGGTCGTTGGCCAGGAACAGCGTGGGAATCTCGCGATAGATGTTCAGTTCCTTCGAGGCGCTGACCGTCAGTCCCACCCGGTAGTTGTACCAGGGCTCGCGCTGGCCCACGGCGCCGGCGATGGCCGAAATACCCACGACCGTGCCGTCGTCGTCTTCAAGGACGAACAGGTAATCGGCATCACCGCGCTCGGCTTCGCCACGGAAGGTTTTCTCGGCCCAGCCAACGCGGTGCGCCAGCCGCTCTTCATTGGCTGGCAGGGTGGTCAGGCCGGGGCCGGTGCTGCGGGCCAATTCGATCAGCGCTGGCAGGTCGCTGCTGCGTACGGGACGAACGATCATGCTTTCTCCTCAAGCGGGCACCGCACGGCACCCGCAGAACTCGGCCTGTTCAACCAGGCATCAAACTGCAACCAGGCGCACGCTGGCGCCCTCGCCCACACCCAGCGCTTCGGCTGTCGCCAGATCCAGGCCGACCGGCTTGCCGGGCACCCAGTCGAGCTCCAGCAACACCGCGCGATAATCCTGCAGCAGGCCGTTGGAGACCAGATAGGGACGGTCCGGTCCACCGCGCTCATCGCTGGCCGCGACCAGCTTGACCGGGACCACCCGGCTGTGGGCGATGGAGCGAATGCCCGACACACGGGCATGCAGGGTCGGCCCGCCGTCGAAGATGTCGATGTAGTGATCGGTCTCGAAGCCTTCGCGCATCAGGATGTCGAACGTCACCTGGGCCCGTGGATGCACCTGCCCCATGGCCTCCTGGGCCTGGTCGGGCAGCAGCGGCACGTAGATCGGGTAGTGCGGCATCAGTTCGGCAAGAAACGTACGGCTCTTGATGCCGCACAGGCGTTCGGCCTCGGCGTAGTTGAGGTCGAAGAAATTGCGGCCGATTGCGTCCCAGAAGGGCGAATCACCCTGCTCGTCGCTGTAGCCGACGATCTCGGTCACCACTGAATCGGCGAAGCGCTCCGGGTGGTTGGCCATGAACAGCAGGCGGGCGCGGGAGTTGAGTTCGGCCCAGATACTGCCCACCAGCTCGGGCACCACGTAGAAGCTGGTCAACAGGCTGTTGCCGGTCAGGTCGTGGCACTGCGAAAGCACGTGAATCTTGTTGTGGATCTTCAGCTCGCGCGAAGCGTGCACGAAGGTCTCGTTGCGAAAACTGTAGAACGGTTCGGAGTAGCCGGCAGAGGCGACGATCGCCGAGCACCCCACCAGACGCTGGGTGGCCAGGTCTTCCAGCACGAAGAAATAGCTTTCTTCACCGTTGAAGCTGACTTCGGCGGCAAAAGAGGCTTCGGACTTGGTGATCTTGTCACTCAGCCGACCAGCATCGTCCGGCAGGGAGGTGACACCGATGGGGCTGTCGGCGGCCAGCCGCTGAACCTCGGCCAGGTCAGCCATTTGCGCAGGGCGCATTACCAGCATGGTGTCACTCCTTGTCCATTGAAGCAGGCGATTGAAGCGGTCGATTGCAGCGGTCGATTGCCAAGGCAGCGCCGGCCTGGGGCCAACGCTGCGAACAGGCCATTCAGGCCTGGGTCAAGTGCGCCACGGCGCGCTCGAAACGGTCCAGGCCTTCATCGATGTCGGCTTTCTCGATGACCAGGCTCGGGGCAAAGCGCACCACGTCGGGACCGGCTTGCAGGATCATCAGGTCGTGCTGCTCGGCAGCATTGAAGAAGTCCTTGGCGCGCCCCTTCCAGGCGTCGCTCAAGGCGCAGCCGATCAGCAGGCCCAGGCCGCGCACCTCGGTGAACACGCCATAGCGCTGGCCGATCTGCTCCAGGCGCGTCTTGAAGCGCTGGTGCCGGGCCTTGACGCCGGCCAGCACTTGCGGGGTGTTGACCACGTCGAGCACCGCCTCGGCGACGGCGCAGGCCAACGGGTTGCCGCCATAGGTGGTGCCATGCACGCCGACCGCGAAATGCTTGGCCAGGGCGTCGGTGGTCAGCATCGCGCCGATGGGGAAGCCGCCCCCCAGGCTCTTGGCGCTGGAGAGGATATCCGGGGTCACACCGTAGTTCATGTAGCTATACAGCTCGCCGCTGCGGCCCATGCCGCTCTGCACTTCGTCGAACACCAACAGGGCATTGAACTGGTCGCACAGGGCGCGCGCGCCTTGCAGGTAGGCCGGGTCGGCAGGCACCACGCCGCCTTCGCCCTGAACCGGCTCCAGGACCACGGCGCAGGTCTTCTCGGACACCGCCGCTTTCAGCGCTTCGAGGTCGTTGTACGGAACGTGACGGATGCCGGTGATTTTTGGACCGAAGCCATCGGAGTATTTCGGCTGACCGCCGACGCTGACGGTAAACAGCGTGCGACCGTGGAAGCTATTGATGGCCGAAACGATCTCGTATTTCTCGGGACCGAATTTGTCGTGCGCCACACGCCGGGCCAGCTTGAAGGCGGCCTCGTTGGCTTCGGCGCCGGAGTTGCAGAAGAACACGCGGTCGGCGAAGGTGGCGTCGACCAGCTTCTTGGCCAGGCGCAGCGTCGGCTCGTTGGTGAAGACGTTGGACACGTGCCACAGCTTGTTGGCCTGTTCGGTCAACGCGCCGACCAATGCCGGGTGCGCGTGGCCCAGGACGTTGACGGCGATGCCACCGGAGAAATCGATGAGCTCGCGACCGGCCTGATCCCATACCCGGGAACCGGCACCGCGCACGGGAATGAAAGCGGCCGGCGCATAGTTGGGAACCATTACCTGGTCGAAATCGGCGCGTTGCACGGGGGCTTGCTCAACGGACATCGGAGTCTCCTGTCAAGGAACGCTCAGCGCAAAATGGGCGAGCGATGGGGAATTGTAAGGACTGGTGCACGCGCGGCATTGCCGCCATGCGACAACTTGTTACAGCGCCAAACCGCCATTCTACGGGGGTTGTCGCGAATGCGACAAATAGGGATATAAAGATGCTCGCCTTGCGGTTCAGCCTGATATACGGCAGCGCGCTCTTCGCGGGCAGAGCCCGCTCCCACATGCTGGTGGGAGGGCACCCTTCGCGGACAGAGCTTGCTTCTGCTTCCCTGTGGGAGCGGGCTCTGCCCGCGAAAGCCGCGCCGCGCTTCATCTGACACAGCGCACCCCAGAGGCAGGGTCAGCCGCGTTCGGCCGGTACCGAAGACAGTTCGAACGGGCTGCTGCTGCGGCGCTGGTTGCGGTCTTCGCGGGGGGTGGCGCCGAAGAAATTACGGTAGGCACTGGAGAAGTGCGGCCCGGAAGAGAACCCGCACGACAGGCCGATCTGGATGATCGATTTGCTGGTCTGCATCAGCATCTGCCGAGCCTTGTTCAAGCGCAGCTCAAGGTAATACTGGCTTGGCACGCGATTGAGGTACTGCTTGAAGATGCGCTCCAGCTGACGCCGCGATACACACACGTGCTGGGCGATCTCGTCGGTGGTCAACGGCTCTTCGATGTTGGCCTCCATCAACAATACCGCCTGGGTCAGCTTCGGGTGGCTGGAGCCCAGGCGATTCTGCAGGGGAATGCGCTGGCGCTCCCCGCCTTCGCGGATACGCTCCACCACCAGTTCCTCGGAGACCGCCCCGGCCAGTTCGGCGCCATGATCGCGGGCCAGCACCGCCAGCAGCAGGTCGAGCACCGACAGACCGCCGCAGGCTGTCATGCGGTCGCGATCCCAGTCGAACAAATGGCTGGTGGCGATGACCTTGGGGAAACGCTCGGCGAAATCATCCTGCCAGCGCCAGTGCACCGCCGCGCGGTAACCGTCGAGCAGCCCCAATTGCGCCAGCGGGTACACCCCGGCCGACAGTCCACCGACCATGCAGCCGGCTCGGACGGTCTGCTTCAGCGCAGTGGACAGTGCCGGCGCCAACGCCGCCGGTGGCTCGTCGGCCAGCAGAAACAGCTTGTGGCACCCTTCCAGGCGACCGTTCCACGCCTCCCCTGGCAGTTGCCAACCACCCGGCACGGGCGGCTCGGCCTGCAGGAACAGCAACTCGTAGGTCACGTCCGGGTGCACCTTCTGCGCCACCCGCAGGGCCTCCTCGGCCAGCGCCAAGGTCAGGGCTCGCGTGCTGGGCCAATAGAGGAAACCGATTCGTTGGGCTGTCATCTGATGCGGACCGAAACCTTAAGTATCAAAAACCGAATGGGACATGGTACTGCGCCGGATCAGGCATGCCTGCCCTGCACACACGAAAACACTCGGCAAAATGTTTCAAGCAACGATCACTTGAGGCTGCCGGACAAAAACTGCTGCAACCGCCCGGAGCGCGGATTGGCCAGCACCTCGCGGGGATCGCCGGTCTCCTCGACCAGCCCCTTGTGCAGGAACACCAACTGGTTCGAGACTTCGCGGGCAAAGCCCATCTCGTGAGTGACCACGACCATGGTCCGCCCTTCCTGGGCCAGGGCCTGCATCACCTTGAGCACGTCACCGACCAGCTCGGGATCCAGCGCCGAGGTCGGCTCGTCGAACAGCATCACCTCAGGCTCCACCGCCAGCGCGCGGGCGATGGCCACACGCTGCTGCTCACCGCCGGACATGTGCCCCGGATAGGCATCCTTGCGGTGCGCAACACCAACCTTGGCCAGATAGTACTCGGCTTTCTCCAGGGCTTCCTTCTTCGAAACACCCAATACGTGCACCGGCGCTTCGATGATGTTTTCCAGCGCGGTCATGTGCGACCACAGGTTGAAATGCTGGAACACCATCGACAGCCGCGAGCGCAGGCGCTGCAACTGCTTGGGATCGGCGGCCTTGAGCGCGCCGTCCTTGCCGGGTACCAGCTTGAGTTCTTCGTCATTGAGCAGGATCTTGCCCGCATGGGGCTGTTCGAGCAGGTTGATGCAGCGCAGGAACGTGCTCTTGCCCGATCCGCTGGAGCCGATGATGCTGATCACATCGCCCGCCTTGGCAGCCAGCGAGACACCCTTGAGCACCTCGTGCGAGCCGTAGCGCTTGTGCAGGTCCTGAACTTGAAGTTTGTACATGATCGGGGGTCTCGCAGATCGGTCAGTCACGGCTCACTGGCTCGCGACGAAAGGGTTTTCGCTGCACGCGGTCAGTGCCTGCGTGGAGCGAGGTAGGCCAGCCAGCGGCGCTCGGCCAGCTTGAACAGGCGCACCAGAATGAAGGTCAGGCACAGGTAGCAAACGCCCGCCGTGATGTAGGCTTCGAACGGCAGGTAGTACTGGGCGTTCACCGTACGCGCCGCGCCGGTGATGTCGATCAGGGTCACGATCGAGGCCAGACTGGTGGTCTGCAGCATCATGATCACTTCGTTGCTGTACTGCGGCAGCGCCCGACGCAGCGCCGAAGGCAGCAGAATGCGTCGATACATCCCGGCCTTGGACATGCCCATCGCCCGCGCCGCTTCGATTTCGCCCGGCGGCGTGGCGCGCAGGCTGCCGGCGATGATCTCGGCGGTGTAGGCGCTGGTGTTGATGGCAAACGCCAGGCAGGCGCAGAACGTGGCACTCGACAACCAGGGCCAGAGCACACTGTTGCGCACGACCTCGAACTGGGCCAGGCCGTAGTAGATCAGGAACAGCTGAACCAGCATGGGCGTGCCGCGGATGACATAGGTGTAGAGCCACGCGACACCGTTGACCAGTGGCTGCCGGGACACCCGCATCAAGCCCAGTGGCAATGCCGCCAGCAGACCGAAGAACAGCGAGATGGCCAGCAGTTTCAAGGTTTCCAGCATGCCGCTCATGTACAGCGGCAGGCTGTCCCAGACGACGTTGTAATCGAAGATCATAGTTCAGCCGCCTTGATGCCCACCGAATAGCGTTTTTCGACGGCGCGCAGCAACAGCAGCGACACGCTGGTGATCACCAGGTACATCGCCGCCACTGCGAGGAAGAAGGTGAACGGCTCGCGGGTCGCATCCGCCGCCTGCTTGGCCTTGAACATCATGTCCTGCAGACCGACCACCGAAATCAGGGCCGTGGCCTTGGTCAGCACCAGCCAGTTGTTGGTCACACCGGGGATCGCCAGGCGAATCATCTGCGGCACCAGTACCCTGAAGAATACCTGCAGGCTGCTCATGCCATAGGCCATGCCAGCCTCGGCCTGGCCCTTGGGAATGGCCATGAACGCACCACGGAAGGTTTCCGAGAGGTACGCCCCGAAGATGAAGCCCAAGGTGAAGATACCGGCGAGCAGCGGATTGAGGTCGATGTAGTCGTCGTACCCCACCAGCGGCGCAACGCGGTTGATGATGTCCTGGCCGCCATAGAAGATCAGCAGGATCAACACCAGATCGGGAATGCCACGAATCACCGTGGCGTACAGATCGCCCAGCCAGGCCAGCCAGCGTACCGGCGACAGGCGCAGGGTCACGCCGAACAGACCCAGCACGATGGCCAGCGCCATGGACGACAAGGCGAGCTGCAGCGTCAGCCAAGCGCCATCGAGAATGACGGCCCCGTAGCCTTTCAACATGTAGAGATCCTCGCCCGGAGAATGAAAAATGGTGCGAACCGCGGTTCCCCGCCGTTGGCACCATCAGTCAGGTAACGCCTGCCGGCTTATTTGCCGTAGATGTCGAAGTCGAAGTACTTGTCCTGGATCTTCTTGTACTCGCCATTGGCACGAATGGCGTCGATGGCCGCGTTGATACGCTCCACGTTGGCCTTGTCACCCTTGCGCACGGCGATGCCGATACCGTCACCGAAGTATTTCGGATCGTTGACCGACGGACCGACGAAAGCGTAGCCCTTGCCGGCGTCGGTGTTGAGGAAACCGTCCTGCAAGAGGGTGGCATCGGCCAGCGTACCGTCCAGGCGACCGGCAGCCACGTCCAGATAGATCTCGTTCTGCGAGCCATACGGCATCACTTCCACGCCCAGCGGCTTGAGCACTTCGGTGGCATAACGGTCATGGATCGTGCCGCGCTGCACGCCGATCTTCTTGCCCTTGAGCTCGCTCATGTCGTCACTGACCGTGGTGCCCGCCTTCATGACCAGACGCGCCGGTGTGGCGTAGTACTTGTTGGTGAAATCGACGGATTTCTTGCGGTCATCGGTGATCGACATCGACGACAGAATGGCGTCGATCTTGCGCACCTTGAGGGCTGGAATGAGGCCGTCGAATTCCTGCTCGACCCAGGTGCACTTGACCTTCATCTCGGCACACAGCGCGTTGCCGATGTCGTAGTCGAAACCGACGATGCTGCCGTCCGGCGCCTTGGAGGCGAACGGTGGGTAAGCGGCCTCGATGCCGATCTTCAGCGGCTTTTCATCGGCGAACGACGCCGCCGACAGCACGGACAGTGCCAATGCGCCAAACAGTGCGAGTTTCTTCATTGGGTGAGCTCCAGCGAAAAGGGGCAGTATGGGCAAAGTGAGCGCAGGCCCAGAATGCGAAAAAATGAAGCTGAACAGGCGACGCCGCAGGGTCCGGCGAGTGAGCGCATTCTAACGGCACTGTGCCAGTCGATATTTCGTCAATGCGACAAGTAGTTACAGAAGCAACGAGACACCCACACCAAGGGATTGACAGGCCTATTCGAGTATGATTCAGCGAAAGAAGAGGCAACCTGAGTGTGAAGCAATTAGCGCGCCCATTATTGGCAAAGCCTTCTGGGACGGCAAGTGTGGTGTTGTGGGTGGAGGTAGGTAGGCGTTGCAGTGGGGTATTGAGTGGCAGGTGGTGTGTGCTGAACCTTCATGCAGTAACACAGGCAATCTTCGACAACCTTTGATGGCCCCTTCGCAGGCAGAGGGCTCGGCCGCCCGCCCCCGCTCCCACATGAGCGTGCATTGACGCGCACATGTGGGAGCGGGGCGGGCGGCCGAGCCCTCTGCCCGCGAAGAGGCCCTCAAGATCACATCACATCACCTCAAATCACGCAGAAGCCCGATGCATGTCCTTGTGGGTATCGATCAACTGCTGCACCACCCCCGGATCGGCCAGAGTAGAAATGTCACCCAGCGCGTCGTACTCGGACGTGGCGATCTTGCGCAGGATGCGCCGCATGATCTTGCCCGACCGCGTCTTGGGCAGTCCCGGCGCCCACTGGATCACATCCGGCGACGCGATGGGACCGATCTCCTTGCGCACCCAGTTCTTGAGCTCCAGACGCAATTCCTCGCTGGCCTGCTCGCCGCCATTGAGCGTGACATAGACGTAGATGCCCTGCCCCTTGAGGTCGTGAGGCACACCCACCACAGCCGCTTCGGCCACCTTGGGATGGGCGACCATCGCACTTTCGATCTCGGCCGTGCCCATGCGGTGCCCGGAAACGTTGAGCACGTCATCGACCCGCCCGGTGATCCAGTAATAGCCATCTTCGTCGCGACGCGCACCGTCGCCGGTGAAGTACATCCCGCGAAAGGTCTTGAAATAGGTGTCGACGAAACGATCGTGATCGCCGTACAGGGTGCGCGACTGGCCCGGCCACGAATCGAGGATCACCAGGTTACCTTCGGCGGCGCCTTCGATGATGTTGCCCAGGTTGTCCACCAGCGCCGGCACCACACCGAAGAACGGCTTGGTCGCCGAGCCCGGCTTGAGGCCGATCGCACCCGGCAGCGGGCTGATCAGGATGCCGCCGGTTTCGGTCTGCCACCAGGTGTCGACGATCGGGCAGTTCTGCTTGCCGACCGTGTTGTAGTACCAGTTCCAGGCTTCCGGGTTGATCGGCTCGCCGACCGAACCGAGCAGGCGCAGGCTCGAGCCATCGGCGCCCTCGACCGCCTTGGAGCCCTCGGCCATCATCGCGCGGATCGCCGTGGGCGCCGTGTAGAGGATGTTGACCTTGTGCTTGTCGACGATCTTCGACACCCGGGTGATGTCCGGGTAGTTGGGCACGCCCTCGAACAGCAGCGTGGTGGCGCCGTTTGCCAAGGGGCCATAGACGATGTAACTGTGGCCGGTGATCCAACCCACGTCCGCGGTGCACCAGTAGACGTCGCCGGGCTTGTAGTCGAACACCCGCTCATGGGTCAGCGCGGCATACACCAGGTAGCCGCCGGTGGTGTGCAGCACGCCCTTGGGCTTGCCGGTGGAGCCGGAGGTATAGAGGATGAACAGCGCTTCCTCGGCGCCCATTTCCTTCGGCGCGCAGGTGCTCGACGCCACTTCCAGCAGGGAGTGGTACCAGATGTCGCGATGACGGTTCCACTCGATGTCGCCGCCGGTGCGCTTGCACACGATGACCTTTTGCACGCTGCTGGTTTCAGGGTTGGTCAGGGCCCGGTCGACGTTGGCCTTGAGCGCCGTCTTGCGCCCGCCGCGCAGACCTTCGTCGGCGGTGATCACCACCTTGGACTGGCAGTCGATGATGCGCCCTGCAAGCGCCTCGGGCGAGAACCCGCCGAACACCACCGAATGCACCGCGCCGATGCGCGTGCACGCAAGCATGGCCACCACCGCTTCGGGGATCATTGGCATGTACAGGGTCACCACGTCGCCACGGTGCACGTCCTGGCCGCGCAGGGCATTGGCGAACTTGCACACTTCGGCATGCAGCTCACGATAAGTGATGTGACGGCTCTCGGAGGGATCGTCACCCTCCCAGATGATCGCGACCTGATCGCCGCGCTCGGCCAGGTGCCGGTCCAGACAGTTGTAGGAAACGTTGAGGGTGCCGTCGGCGAACCACTTGATGTCGACATGGTGGTCGTCGAACGAGGTCTGCTTGACCTTGGTGAAGGGCTTGATCCAATCGAGACGCTGCGCCTGTTCGCGCCAGAAACCGTCCGGGTTGACCACGGACTGCTGGTACATCGCCTTGTAGGTCGCCTCATCGGTCAGCGTGGATGCTGCCACTTCGGGACGAACGGGATACAGGGAAGCCGCACTCATCATTCTTACCTCGGTTGAATAGTTGTTGTTGTATGGACCTGTTTTAAGGGTATCTGCTCCAGGCAGCCATTCGACGATGGTAGTACCGGGACCCGTGCCGATGCCTGCTCGGCGATGCGCGATTAATGCAGATTCGGATAAAACTGTTTATCCAAACCCGCTCTGTTTACCACAGGCACCGGGGCCTAGAATCGATTTCGCCAGCAACGGCACTGCGATCGACAAAGACTGTATCCCCCACGAAGGCTGTCGATCGCAACTTTCCCACTCTCAAGTTTCACACGTGACCTCACAAGGGCCGCGTGCACCCTGACGACTGTAAAACAGGAAAATCGAAATGAAAGCTTTGTTGATTCTTGCGCTGATTGGCTCGAGCGGTATCGCCCTGGCCGATGAGACGACCACTGCCGCTACACAGAAACCCGTGGTAGAACCCTATGACTATTCACAGCACCCGGACATCGCCCATGTCATTTCCAACTCGGCGATCCCCAATGTCTGCGCCGTGGTGCCAGCGCGCCTGACCTACGAAGACTCCCAGGGCAAGCGCCACATCATGGAATACCACGTCATGGGCAACGGCTGCACAAACAGCTGAGTACCTTTCAGCGCCGGGGCCAAGGCCCCGCTGCTGGCTCCTGCCACACGCCACTGGCGCTGCACGCAAACCAAGCCTTTCCTCTTCCGACCTCTCTTTTTGTGCCTCGTGCCTCTATCATGAGCGTCACGTAAGCCTGTCCATGCTTTCCCGCGCATCGAGCACTCCACCTGCCTGGCGGTGCCTGCGCCTACTTTCTGCTTTTGCGACGGATCTACCCATGCCCCACTCCCAGCGCCCCATGACGGTCACGCTGCAAGTCGTCTCCATCGTACTGTTCACCTTCATCGGCTACCTGAGCATCGGCATTCCCCTGGCGGTATTGCCCGGCTTCGTCCACAGCGATCTGGGCTACGGCGCGGTGATCGCTGGCCTGGTGATCAGCGTTCAATACCTGGCCACCCTGCTCAGCCGCCCCCAGGCGAGCAAGATCATCGACAACCTGGGCAGCAAGAAGGCCGTGATCTACGGGTTGGTCGGCTGCGGCATCAGCGGGTTGTTCATGCTGTTGGCCGGCTGGTTGCAAAGCTGGCCGGCACTGAGCCTCACCAGCCTGCTGCTGGGTCGGGTGTTGCTCGGGTCGGCGGAAAGCCTGGTGGGCTCCGGCTCCATTGGCTGGGGGATCGGTCGCGTCGGGGCGGCCAACACGGCCAAGGTCATCTCCTGGAACGGCATCGCCAGCTACGGCGCGCTGGCCATCGGTGCGCCATTGGGTGTTTTGATGGTCAAGCATCTGGGCTTGTGGAGCATGGGCGCGAGCATCATCGTACTGGCAGGCGTGGGCATCGCCCTGGCTTGGAACAAGCTGCCTGCGCCAGTGGTGGCCGGCGAGCGCCTGCCGTTTCTGCACGTTCTGGGTCGGGTGCTGCCCCACGGCACCGGGCTGGCCCTGGGCGGCATTGGCTTCGGCACCATCGCCACGTTCATCACCCTGTACTACGCCAGCAATGCCTGGGACAACGCAGCGCTGTGCCTGAGCCTGTTCGGTGCCAGCTTCATTCTCGCGCGGCTGTTGTTCGGCAACCTGATCAACCGTCTGGGTGGCTTTCGCGTGGCGATCGTCTGCCTGAGCGTGGAGACCCTGGGCTTGCTGCTGCTATGGCTGGCGCCTAGCCAGGAACTGGCCATGGCCGGTGCGGCGTTGACCGGTTTCGGTTTTTCCCTGGTGTTCCCGGCGCTCGGCGTCGAAGCGGTCAATCTGGTGCCAGCGTCGAGCCGCGGTGCTGCAGTGGGGGCCTACTCGCTGTTCATCGACATGTCGCTGGGCATCACCGGGCCGGTGGCCGGCGCCATAGCCGCCGGCTTCGGCTTCAGTTCGATCTTTCTGTTTGCCGCCGTTGCTGCGTGCACGGGCCTGGGCCTGACCTTCTATCTGTACCGCCAGGCCGCTCGCCTCCCACCACCGGAAGACAAGCTGGTCTGAGGATAACGCCCTTCAAAAGTCGATCTTGCCACGTCCGGCCTTGATCGCGCCCCGCTTGGTCTTGCCTTCCAGGCGGCGGGTCTTGGAACCCAGCGTGGGTTTGGTCGGCCGCCGCTTCTTCCCGACCTTGGTGGCCATCAGAATCAGCTCGCGCAAGCGCTGCAACGCATCGGCCCGGTTCTGCTCCTGCGTACGGAACTGCTGCGCCTTGATGACGATCACGCCGTCACCGGTGATCCGGCTGTCACGCAGCGCCAGCAGCCGCTCCTTGTAGAACGGCGGCAATGACGAGGCGCCGATGTCGAAGCGCAGATGCACCGCGCTGGAAACCTTGTTGACGTTCTGCCCACCCGCGCCTTGCGCACGGATGGCGCTGAGTTCGATTTCAGCGTCGGGCAGATGGACGGCGTTGGAGATCTCCAGCATGCGGCACTCCGCTCAGGACAGTGGCTTGGGCTTGAGGCGATAGCACAGGTACATCCCGCCGACCCACAGTGGAATGGCATACACCGAAATGCGAATACCCGGAATCATCAGCATGATGATCAAGATGAACGCCACGAACGCCAGGCACAGGTAGTTTCCGTACGGATACCACAGCGCCTTGAACAACGGCACCTGGCCCTGGCGCTGCAGGTGCTGGCGGAACTTGAGGTGCGAGTAGCTGATCATCGCCCAGTTGATCACCAAGGTCGCGACCACCAGCGACATCAACAGCTCCAGCGCCTGCTGTGGCACGAAGTAGTTCAACGCCACGGCCACCAGCGTGATTGCCGCCGACACCAGCAGCGCACGTACCGGTACGCCGCGCGCATCCACCTTGGCCAGCGCGCGCGGCGCATCGCCCTGCTCGGCCATGCCCAGCAGCATGCGGCTGTTGCAGTAGGTACCGCTGTTGTACACCGACAGGGCTGCGGTCAGGACCACGAAGTTGAGCACATGCGCCGCCGTGTCGCTGCCCAGCATCGAGAACACCTGCACGAACGGGCTGCCGCTGTAGGCGTCGCCCGAGGCATTCAGGCTGGCCAGCAGGCCATCCCACGGGGTCAGCGACAACAGCACAACCAGCGCGCCGATGTAGAAGATCAGAATACGGTAGATCACCTGATTGATGGCCTTGGGGATCACCGTCTTCGGGCTGTCCGCCTCGGCCGCGGTGAAACCGAGCATTTCCAGGCCGCCGAAGGAGAACATGATGATCGCCAGGGCCATGACCAAGCCGCCGACGCCGTTGGGGAAGAAGCCGCCATGCTCCCAAAGGTTGTTGACACCTGCCTGCGGACCGCCATTGCCACTGACCAGCAGGTAGCTGCCCAGGGCGATCATGCCGACGATCGCCGCCACCTTGATGATGGCGAACCAGAACTCGGCTTCCCCGAACACCTTGACGTTGGTCAGGTTGATGGCATTGATCATCGCGAAGAACACCGCAGCCGATACCCAGGTCGGTATCTCCGGCCACCAGTAGTGCACGTATTTGCCGACGGCAGTCAGCTCCGACATGCCCACCAGGATGTACAGCACCCAGCAGTTCCAGCCCGACAGGAACCCGGGAAACCGGCCCCAGTAGCTATGGGCGAAGTGACTGAAGGAACCGGCGACCGGCTCCTCGACGATCATCTCGCCCAGCTGGCGCATGATCAGGAAGGCGATGAAGCCGCAGATGGCGTAACCCAGGATCATCGACGGCCCGGCCGATTTGAGCACGCCCGCAGACCCCAGGAACAACCCGGTGCCGATGGCTCCGCCCAGGGCGATCAATTGGATGTGGCGATTCTTCAGCCCACGCTTGAGCTGGTTTGGTTCAGTCATCAGGGAGAAGTCACTTGTTCAATGCTTGAAGTATTGAAGGCGCAATAGCCTATCGCTTCACGCTGGTGTTCTGTGGGAGCGAGTCTGTGCCCGCGAAGAGCCCCCCCCCCACCGACACCCCACAAAAAAACGCCAACCCTGGAAGGTTGGCGCACGTGGACATCAGCTGTCCTTACTCAGGCTTGGGCTTGCGACGGCCGAAGCCTGGACGCTGACCCGTGCCCGCTGCCGGACCGCGACGATTGCCCGAAGGCGCGTCGTCCACCAGCTTGATGCCTGGACGCTTCGCCGCAGGCTTGGCACCTGGCTTGCCCGCAGGCTTGGCCGGGCGCTTGTTCATGTCCGCCGGACGCTCGGCCACGGGTGTGCCACGGCCACTGTCCTTGCGCGAAGCCGGTGCCGAATCGCCACGCGGCTGGCGAGCCGGGCGCTGTTCGGTGGACGGCGCGCCGTCGTGGGCCGGACGCAGGGTGCGCACACGCTCGCCCCGGCCCATGGGACGTGAGGACTTGCGCTGCATGCGCTCCAGCTTATCCTTGGTCTTGGTGGTCATCGACGGCATGGCGACTGCTGCCAGCCCCACCTCGGCACTCAGGGTATCGACTTCACCCTGGGTCAGCTCACGCCACCGGCCCATCGGCAGATCGGAGTTGAGGAACACCGGACCGAAGCGCACACGCTTGAGGCGGCTGACCACCAGGCCTTGGGATTCCCACAGGCGACGCACTTCACGGTTACGGCCTTCCATGACCACGCAGTGGTACCAGTGGTTGAAGCCTTCACCGCCCGGTGCTTCCTGGATGTCGGTAAAACGCGCAGGACCGTCTTCCAGAATCACGCCGTTCTTGAGGCGCAACAGCATGTCTTCGTCGACTTCGCCGCGTACACGTACGGCGTACTCGCGGTCCATTTCGAACGACGGGTGCATCAGGCGGTTGGCCAGCTCGCCATCGGTGGTGAACATCAACAGCCCGGTGGTGTTGATGTCCAGGCGGCCGACGTTGATCCAGCGGCCTTCGCGCGGGCGCGGCAGGCGGTCGAAGACGGTGGGACGGCCCTCAGGGTCGTCGCGGGTACAGATTTCGCCGTCAGGCTTGTTGTAGATGATCACGCGGCGCACGGTTTCCGAGGCTTCCTCGCGCTTGATCACCTTGCCGTCCACGGTGATGGCGTCGTGCAGATCGACGCGCTGGCCGAGGGTGGCGACCTTGGCGTTGACCTTGATCCGGCCTTCGCTGATCCACGCCTCTACGTCACGGCGCGAACCCACGCCGATACGGGCCAATACTTTCTGCAGTTTTTCGCCGGCGGGGCCGATTTCCTGGCTGCCGTCTTGCTGATCGAGATCTTTCATCGTAAGCACCTCCCGGTGGGTCGAATGGAATACTGCTCGGCGCAGGCGCGCCGGAGGGCCGCGAATGATACGCGCAACACGGGTGTTGCGCATCCAAGGCTAGCCGATTTTTTCAGCCTTTCTTTTTTTTTCGCTTGGCGGTGCCCTTCATGTCCTTCAAGCGCTGCGCGGCCTGCTCGTTCACCTCGCGGCGCTCATCCTTGTCCATCTTCTTCCAGGCCTTGCACTCAGGCTTGGTCCGTCCGCAGGCGATGCAGGTGTCATCGGTGAACTTGCAGACGCTGATACAGGGGTTCTTGCTGCTCATGGATAACGGTACTCGAGGATGGCCGAATCGTTTGGACAACGGCCCCGCCAAATCGCGCCCACAAAAAAAGCGACCCTAAGGTCGCTTTCTTTGTTCGCTTCGAGGAGTTCAAGGGCCTCGGAGCTGTGTATGGCGCAGCGGACGGGACTCGAACCCGCGACCCCCGGCGTGACAGGCCGGTATTCTAACCGACTGAACTACCGCTGCGTATCGCTCGGACTTGCGTCCGTTTTAAACCTGTTGATCGAGAACTTTCGAGTTTCTCGATAGCTGACCCGGAGAACCGAATCAGTGCAAAAAATGGCGCAGCGGACGGGACTCGAACCCGCGACCCCCGGCGTGACAGGCCGGTATTCTAACCGACTGAACTACCGCTGCGCAGTGTGTGCTCTCGAACTTCAGCACGTGTTGCTCGGTGTTGCGTTCTCAGCTGCATTTCAACGAAATGGTGGGTGATGACGGGATCGAACCGCCGACCCTCTGCTTGTAAGGCAGATGCTCTCCCGGCTGAGCTAATCACCCTTTGCTTCGCTGAGGCCGCGAAATTTACGCAGGTACCGAACCTAAGTCAATACCCTGTATGAAGTTTTTTTGAAAAAGGTGTCAAACCCCAGAGCTTGTGAAACCTTGCGGGCCTCTTCGCGGGCAGAGCCCGCTCCCACAGTAACCCAGCTCAACTGAGAACTCTGTGGGAGCGGGGCGGGCGGCGAGCCCTCTGCCCGCGAAGAGGCCTTCAGCCCTTACAGCGCAGCCAGCCCGCGCGCGAGATCGGCCTGCAGGTCGCCCACGTCTTCCAGGCCTACCGCCACCCGGATCAGGCTGTCACGAATCCCTGCCGCTTCGCGCTCGGCTGGCGACAGGCGCCCGTGCGAGGTGGTGGCCGGGTGGGTGATGGTGGTCTTGCTGTCACCCAGGTTGGCGGTGATCGAGATCAGACGCGTGGCATCGATGAAACGCCAGGCGCCCTCCTTGCCTCCCTTGACCTCGAAACTGACCACTGCGCCGAAACCCTTGGTCTGACGCTTGGCCAGCTCGTGCTGCGGATGGCTCGCCAGACCCGAGTAATGCACCTTCTCGATCCCGTCCTGCGCTTCCAGCCACTCGGCCAGCGCCTGGGCACTGGCGCAATGGGCACGCATGCGTAGGTTGAGCGTTTCCAGACCCTTGAGGAAGATCCAGGCGTTGAACGGGCTCAGGGTCGAACCGGCGGTGCGCAGGTAACCGAGCACCTCGTTCATCTCCTTGCTGCGCCCACACACCGCGCCACCCATGCAACGGCCCTGGCCGTCGATGAACTTGGTCGCCGAGTGCACGACGATATCGGCACCCAGAACCAGTGGCTGCTGCAAGGCAGGCGTGCTGAAGCAGTTGTCGACCACCAGCATCGCACCACCGGCCCTGGCCACTGCGCTCAGGGCGGTGATGTCGACCAGTTCGGCCAATGGATTGGACGGTGACTCGACGAACAGCAATTTGGTATTGGCCTTGATGGCCCGCTCCCAGCCGCCGACGTCAGCCAGTGGCACGTAGTCCACTTCGATGCCGAAGCGCTTGAAGTACTTCTCGAACAGGCTGATGGTCGAGCCGAACACGCTCTGCGAAACCAGCACATGGTCGCCCGCGCTGCACAGGCTCATGACCACCGCAGTGATCGCCGCCATGCCGGTAGCGAAACCGACGGCCTGCTCGGCGCCTTCCAGGGCGGCCAGGCGCTCTTCGAAGGAGCGCACGGTGGGGTTGGTGTAACGCGAGTAAACGTTACCCGGCACTTCGCCGGCAAAACGCGCCGCGGCATCGGCCGCGGTACGGAAAACGTAGCTGGAAGTGAAGAACAGCGGATCGCTGTGTTCGCCTTCCGGCGTGCGGTGCTGGCCGGCGCGAACGGCCAGGGTGTCGAAGGACACCCCTTCCAGATCGCTATCCAGTCGCCCGGCATCCCATTCCTGTGTCATGCCGTTGCTCCCAATCAGTTGTTGTAGAGGTCTATGATCGCGCTGACCGCCTGAGACTTGCTCTTGTTGGAGTCATTGCGCGCCTGTTCGATCTTGTTCAGGTAGAACTCGTCGATATCGCCGGTGACGTACTTGCCGTCGAACACCGCGCAGTCGAAGTTCTCGATCTTGACCTTGCCGCCACCGACCGCGTCGATCAGGTCGGGCAGGTCCTGGTAGATCAGCCAGTCGGCACCGATCAGATCGGCCACTTCCTGGGTACTGCGGTTGTGCGCGATCAACTCATGCGCACTCGGCATGTCGATGCCGTAGACGTTCGGGTAGCGCACGGCTGGAGCAGCCGAGCAGAAATAGACGTTCTTGGCGCCCGCTTCGCGCGCCATCTGGATGATCTGCTTGCAAGTAGTGCCGCGTACGATCGAGTCGTCCACCAGCATCACGTTCTTGCCGCGGAACTCCAGCTCGATGGCGTTGAGCTTCTGGCGTACCGATTTCTTGCGTGCAGCCTGGCCGGGCATGATGAAGGTACGGCCGATGTAGCGATTCTTGACGAAGCCTTCGCGAAACTTCACGCCCAAATGGTTGGCCAGTTCCAGGGCTGCGGTGCGGCTGGTGTCCGGGATCGGGATGACCACGTCGATGTCGTGCTCGGGACGCTCGCGCAGGATCTTGTCGGCCAGCTTCTCGCCCATGCGCAGACGCGCCTTGTACACCGAGATGCCATCGATGATGGAGTCCGGACGTGCCAGGTAGACGTGTTCGAAGATGCACGGCGCGTATTGCGGGTTGGGTGCGCACTGGCGAGTGTGCAGCTTGCCGTCTTCGGTGATGTACACCGCTTCGCCCGGTGCGAGGTCGCGGATCAGGGTGAAGCCGAGTACGTCCAGGGACACGCTTTCGGAGGCGATCATGTACTCCACGCCTTCGTCGGTGTGCCGCTGGCCGAACACGATCGGGCGGATCGCGTGCGGGTCGCGGAAGCCGACAATGCCGTAGCCGGTGATCATGGCCACCACCGCGTAACCGCCGGTGCAGCGCTTGTGCACGTCGGTGACGGCCGCGAACACGTCTTCCTCGGTAGGCTGCAGCTTGCCGCGCACCGCCAGCTCATGGGCGAAGACGTTGAGCAGCACTTCGGAGTCGGAGCTGGTGTTGACGTGACGCAGATCCGATTCGTAGATCTCCTTGGCCAGCTGCTCGACGTTGGTCAGGTTGCCGTTGTGCGCCAGGGTGATGCCGTAGGGCGAGTTGACGTAGAACGGCTGGGCCTCGGCCGAAGTCGAGCTGCCCGCCGTGGGATAGCGCACATGACCGATGCCCATGTGCCCGAGCAGGCGCTGCATATGGCGCTGCTGGAAAACGTCCCGTACCAGCCCGTTGTCCTTGCGCAGGAACAACTTGCCATCGCTACTGGTAACGATACCGGCAGCATCCTGGCCGCGGTGTTGGAGGACCGTTAGCGCGTCATACAGCGCTTGATTGACGTTCGACTTACCGACGATACCGACGATGCCACACATGCGACGCAACCCCTACTTAATGAATCTGAACTGAGCACCACTCACTGCGCTTTCGCGGCAGGCAAGAGGTGTTCCTTGAACGGAATGTCAGCCGGTGCGCTGATTCCGCTGGCGAGCCACTGGCTGGACATCCCCAGGATGAGGTTTTTCGACCAGTCAGCAACCAAAAGAAATTGCGGCAGCAGGCGTGATTCCTGCCACCAGGCATCCTGTTGAACGGGCCCCAGGCTCAGCAGCCCGGCGGCCACCACCACCAGCAGGCCACCGCGCGCGGCGCCGAAGACCATGCCCAGAAAGCGGTCGGTGCCCGACAATCCGGTGACGCGAATGAGTTCGCCGATCAGGTAGTTGACCATGGCGCCGACCAGCAAGGTGGCCACGAACAGCACGGCACAGCCTGCGATGACACGTGCCGATGGCGTCTGGATGTAGTTTTCGAAGTAACCGGCGAGCGAACCGCCGAACAGCCAGGCCACGCCACCTGCGACTATCCACGTGACCAGCGACAGGGCTTCCTTGACGAAGCCGCGTGTCAAGCTGATCAGTGCGGAGATGGCGATGATCGCAATGATCGCCCAGTCGACCCAGGTAAATGCCACGGTGCGGCCTGCATACGGATAAGGCGGCGCATTTTAGCAGAGCGCGGGCCCGGTAGTAAGCGGCGATTGTCGCCTGCACCGCAGCGCGCCCCTTCGCGACGGCTGACCGCTCCCATAGCTTCCCGTAGGAGCGGTCAGCAGCCGCGAGGAAGGCGACACGATCCCACAGCGAACCAAGTCCTCAGCCGCGCTCAGGCTCGAAGCGCACCACGAAACCCTGGAGCTTCTGCTGGCGATTGATCACGTCACGCAACCGTTCGGCCTCGGCGCGTTCGACCAATGGCCCGACGAATACCCGGTTCTTGCCATCGGCCGAGCGCACGTAGGCGTTGTAGCCCTGGGTACGCAGGCTCTTCTGCAGGGCGTCGGCACCGGCACGGTTGGACAGGCTGGCCAACTGCACCGACCAGCTGACCGGCAACCCGTTGGGGTCGATCTTGCTGGCGGTATCCGGCTTGGCAGCCGGTGCCACCTTGGCGGCTGCAATCGGTGCCGAGGGCTGCACCGACTCCACTGGCTTCTTCGCAGCTGCGGCGGGCGCTGTGGGCACCGGCTGGATGGGCTGGCTCGGCGCGCTCGCCTGCACCGGGGCCTGCTGAGGCACCGGCTCGGACTCGATGATCTGCGGCTCGGGCACGGCAACCGGCTCGACCTGTACCTGTGGCGCGGCCGGCGCCTGGGGTGCTGCCGGGGCCTGCACCTGAACCTGGCGCACGGTGTCGTCCTGCCGCGAAAACAGCATCGGCAGGAAAATCACCGCCAGCGCGATCAGCACCAACGCGCCGATCATGCGCTGCTTGAACACCTTACTGGGCAATGCCATCCACGTTCTCCCGTTCTACGTTGCCATACATCCATTTCAAGGCCTGGGCGACACAGTGGAACGAGCCGAACACCAGAATCTCGTCACCCTCGCCCGCTGCTTCGCACTGCGCTTCGAGCGCATCGGCGAGGCTGCCATGAGACGTCGTGGTAGCGCCAAGGTTCAGGAGTGCAGCATTCAACTCGGCGGCTGGCCGGGTGCGAGGCGTTTTCAGCGGTGCCACCGCCCACTCGGCGATGACAGGAGCCAATGGCTCGACCACACCGGCCAGATCCTTGTCGGCAAGCAGGCCGAACACCGCCAGACGCCGGCCCGTCACAGGCTGGCGCGCCAGACGCTCGGCCAGGAAGCGCGCAGCGTGCGGGTTGTGACCCACGTCCAGGAGAATGTCGAGCGTCTTGCCTGCCACGTTCACCCGGTGGCGATCCAGGCGACCGGCCACTCGGGTATGCGCCAGTGCCCACCCGATGCGCGCGGCGTCGCGCGGCAGATCCAGGGCGACGTAGACCTGCAGGGCCAGCGCCGCGTTCTCCAGCGGCAGGCTGGGCAGCGGCAACGACAGCAGCTCGACCGGGTAGCCTTCGACGTCCACGCCTCGCCACGACCAGTGATCGTCGTGCTCGGTAAAATCGTAGTCCCGGCCACGCAGATAGAACGGACAGCCCAAGGTGGCCACCTGGTCGAGCAACGGCTGTGGAGGATCGATATCGCCGCACAAGGCCGGCACGCCGGCACGCAGGATACCGGCCTTCTCGAAGGCCACCGACTCGCGGGTATCGCCCAGGTACTCGGCATGGTCCAGGCCGATGCTGGTGATCACGGCGAGGTCGGCATCCACCAGGTTGACGGCGTCCAGCCGACCGCCCAGGCCCACTTCCAGAACCACGGCGTCGAGCTCGGCACGCTGGAACAGCCACAGCGCGGCCAGGGTGCCCATCTCGAAATAGGTCAGGGTGGTTGCACCACGCGCTGCTTCAACGGCGGTGAAGGCTTCGCACAACTGCGCGTCGGTGGCCTGCTTCCCGTCGATCACGACCCGCTCGTTGTAGCGCAACAGATGCGGCGAGGCATAGACCCCGACCTTCAGCTCGCGGTCCTGCATCAGTGCAGCGATGAAGGCGCAGGTCGAACCCTTGCCATTGGTGCCGGTGACCGTCACCACACGCTCGGCCGGCTTGCCCAGGCCCAGGCGTTGCGCGACTTCGCGGCAACGGTCCAGGCCCATGTCGATGGCCGCCGGATGCAACTGCTCCAGGTAGGCGAGCCACTGGCTCAGGCTACGCTCGGTCATACGTTGGCAGGCGCCGGTGGCACCACGATGGGCTCGATCGGAGCGGCCACGTAGGTAGGCGTCGGCAGGCCCATGAACTGGGCCAGCAGGCTGCCCAGTCGCGGACGCAGCTCCTGACGCGAAATGATCATGTCGATGGCGCCATGTTCGATGAGGAACTCGCTGCGCTGGAAGCCTTCGGGGAGCTTCTCGCGAACGGTCTGTTCGATCACGCGCGGGCCGGCGAAACCGATCAGCGCCTTGGGCTCGGCAACGATCACATCACCCAGCATGGCCAGGCTGGCGGAGACGCCACCGTAGACCGGGTCGGTCAGCACCGAAATGAACGGAATGCCCTCTTCGCGCAGGCGCGCCAGAACCGCCGAGGTCTTGGCCATCTGCATCAGCGAGATCAGGGCTTCCTGCATGCGCGCACCACCGGAGGCGGCGAAGCAGATCATCGGGCAGCGATTTTCCAGGGCATAGTTGGCGGCGCGCACGAAGCGCTCGCCGACGATGGCGCCCATGGAGCCACCCATGAAGGAGAATTCGAAGGCGCTGGCCACCACGGGCATGCCCAGCAGGGTGCCGCTCATGGAGATCAACGCATCCTTTTCACCGGTCTGCTTCTGCGCAGCGGTCAGGCGATCCTTATATTTCTTGCCATCGCGGAATTTCAGGCGATCGACCGGCTCCAGATCGGCGCCCAGCTCGGCACGGCCGTCTTCATCGAGGAAGATGTTCAGGCGCGCGCGTGCACCGATACGCATGTGGTGGTTGCACTTGGGGCAGACGTCGAGGGTCTTCTCCAGCTCCGGACGGTACAGCACTGCTTCGCAGGACGGGCACTTGTGCCACAGGCCTTCGGGCACCGAGCTTTTCTTCACTTCCGATCGCATGATCGAAGGGATCAGCTTGTCTACCAACCAGTTGCTCATGCTTTATTTCTCCAGTACCGGGGACTGCTGGCCTGGCCAGGTCCCGCGCATGCTCTTGAGCGTATTCAGATATGAAACGAATGCGTGGGCGAGCGTGGCGCAGGCATGAGACCTGCGTGCCGCGCGTTTCGCGAAACGTATGGACGGTGCCGGGCAGCGCGCCGTCACATGCTGCTCCCACGCACCGCCTTGATGAAAGCGTCGATCTTGCCGTGGTCCTTGATGCCCTTGCTCGACTCGACCCCGCCGCTGACATCCACCGCCCACGGTTTGACCTGAGTGATGGCCTGGGCGACGTTGCCCGCGTGAAGCCCGCCGGCCAGCACGATCGGCTTGTCCAGGTGCTCGGGCACCAGCGACCAGTCGAAGGCTTCGCCAGTGCCGCCGGGCACACCGGCGACGAAGGTGTCGAGCAGAATGCCGCTGGCGTTGCGATAGGCGCGGCACGCCGCCTGCAGATCGTCGCCGGGACGTACGCGCAGGGCCTTGATGTACGGACGGTGGTAACCCTCGCACTCGGCCGGCGTTTCGTCGCCATGGAATTGCAGCAGGTCCAGCGGCACGGCATCGAGGATTTCGCCCAACTCGCAGCGGCTGGCGTTGACGAACAGGCCCGTGGTGGTCACGAACGGCGGCAGCGCGGCGATGATCGCGCGGGCTTGCTGGACGTTCACCGCCCGCGGACTTTTGGCATAGAACACCAACCCGATCGCATCGGCACCGGCGTGCGCAGCGGCCAAAGCATCCTCTATGCGGGTAATACCGCAGATTTTGCTGCGAACGGCTGACATGTCGGCGAGTACCTCGACTTGGCTAGGGAACGGCGGATGTTAGCAAATGCTGTCGGTAACGTCAGCCAGTGTGTCGAACCCGGTCAGGAAGTGCGGGCCGATGTAGCGTTCGGGCAGAGGAAACTCGTCACGGTACTCGACCTGCACCAGGTACAGCCCGAACGGATGGGCAGTGACACCGCCGGTCCTGCGCACCCGGCTCTGCAACACTTCTGCGGCCCACTCGATAGGCCGCTCGCCGGTGCCGATGGTCATCAGCACGCCGGCGATGTTGCGCACCATGTGGTGCAGGAAGGCATTGGCGCGCACGTCGATGACGATCATCTTGCCGTGCTGGGTGACCCGCAGGTGATGCAGCTGCTTGATCGGCGACTTGGCCTGGCACTGACCGGCGCGGAAGGCGCTGAAATCATGGGTACCGACCAGTGCCTGTGCGGCGGCGGCCATGCGAGTGACGTCCAGCGGGCGGTGATTCCAGGTGATTTCCTCGCCCAGGTGCGCGGGCCGGATCTGGTCGTTGTAGATGACGTAGCGGTAGCGTCGGGCGATGGCCTTGAAGCGCGCGTGGAAATTGGGCGGCATGACCTTGGCCCAGGTGACGCTGACGTCGTGGGGCAAGTTGATGTTGGCGCCCATCACCCAGGCTTTCATGCTGCGTTCGGCCTGGGTGTCGAAGTGCACCACCTGACCGCAGGCGTGAACCCCGGCGTCGGTGCGGCCGGCGCACATCAGCGAGACGGGCGAGGCTGCGACCTTGCCCAGAGCGTCTTCGAGGGTTTCCTGGACGGTGCGCACGCCCGACGCCTGGCGCTGCCAGCCGCGGTAGCGCGAACCTTTGTACTCCACGCCCAGCGCGATACGGTAAAAGCCGTCGGCCGCCGATTCGGCGGCCGAGTTGTCGATGTTTTGCACGAAGTTGCAGCCTGTTGGTTAAGCGATGGCGGCGATTATACCGGATCCTGAAATTGCGGCGCCTGACCCGCCGCCTTCGCGGGCAGAGCCCGCTCCCACAGGGGCCGGCGAGGGCGTGCCTGGGTTACCGGCTGATACGCCCCAGCATTTCGCGTGCCTCGCCCTGCTGCCCGGCGCTGCCTTCCTTCAGCACTTCGCCGAGAATGTCGCGGGCACCGTCGTTGTCGCCCATCTCGATGTAGGCACGGGCCAGGTCCAGCTTGGTACCGGCCTCGTCGCCACCGTCGAGGTAGTCGAAATCATCTTCGCCTTCGATCGGCGGGAGGTCTTCGGGTTTGGGTGGCGTGGCGAACGGTTCGGCCATGGGCGTGCGCGCAAAGCCGTCGGAGAGTTTTTCCAGCTCCGCGTTGATCTCGGTCAGGCGCGATTCCGGTGTCTGCGGTTCCTGAGCATCTTCGGCCAGGGACAGGTCGAAGTCTTCCGGCAATGTCGTGTCGTTGTCGTCGGCCGGGCTCGCGGCTGCCGCTTTCTGTTCGGCCAGCAGGGTGTCGAAATCGATGTTGCTGTCCGCCGTCGGCGCGGTGTCCTGAGTGTCGTCCAGGTTCAGATCGAAATCGGTGTCGAAGGTACCGTCCAGCGAATCTGCCGCGCCAGGCTCGTCCTGCAGCAGCTGCTTGACGTACTCCGCATCCATTTGCGCTGCTACCGCCGCCGCACCGGCAGCTGCCGCGGCAGCGCCGAGCATGGCCGGGAAACGAGCCTTCAAGCGCTCGACGTCGGCGTGGTTCTGGCCCGTGGCAATCAGTTGCCGCTCCTGGCCGACGAAGCCATCGCGGTCACCCTGCAAGCCATAGACTTCCATCAGCTTCAGACGCAGGTCGCTGCGCTCGGGCTCACGTTCGGTCGCAGCTTCCAGCAGTTCGGCGGCGTGATTGAGACGGCCTCGGGCAATGCTCTGTTCCACTTCCGCGAACAGACCTTCGTCGGTGTCGATGCTGGGGCGCAGTGGCGGCGTGGGCAACACGGTCTGCTCAGGCGCAGGAGCGAACGTGGAGGGAGCGGCACTGGCCCGGGCGCCGGCTACCGAGGCGGCGACCATGGCCGGGGTCAGGTGCACGGTCGCGGCAGGGCGTTCCAGCCCTTCGAAGCTGTTGGGCGGCAGGTCGAGGTCCGGGCCGTGGTCCGGCTCCTCGGCCAGGGCACGGGCCATGCGCATGTGCTTTTCGGCTTCCTGCTGTGCCTTGCGGCGGCGGGCCAGCAACAGCAGCAGCAACAGCAGCGCGGCCAGGGCGCTGGCACCGACCACCATCAGCAGGGTCGAATTGTCGGCGGGCTGATCGGCAGCAGTGTCGTCGGCCGGATCGCTGACGGCGTCCAGCGGCTCGCCCTGAGGCGCTACCGGCGTACTGGCGGCGGCGTCGGGGTTGACCTGTTCGGTGGCACCCGGCACGGTCGGTGCCGGAACCAGCTCGGCGTTGGTCGTCGCGTTGGGGTCACCGGCGGCAGGCGCGCCGCCATCGGCTGCGGGCGCCAGCGCCTCGGCCGGGACCAGAGCTTCGGCAGGCACCGGCACATCGGCGCCAGCCGCCTGCATCTTGGCCAGTTGGTCGTTCTTGAGCTGGATCAGCTTCTGCAACTTGTCGAGCTGGCTCTGCAGGTCGGCGTTGCGGCTGCGCAGCTCTTCGTTGTCACGCCGGGTGGCATCCAGCGCTTCCTGGGTCACGGCAAGCTTCTGGTCCAATGCCTTGGCATCGCCTGCCGGACCATTGGCCTCGCTGGCGCCCGACACCAGGCTGAGGTTGTCCTGCGGCGGCGCAGCGGCCGGAGCCGGTGTGCCAGTGCCGCGCCGCGTGGCGTCGACCTGCTGGGCACGCGGGCCCAACCGACGGCCTTCGCGCCACGCAGCATTCTGCCGCGCGACTTCGGCCACTGCCGGCCCCGGCGCGGTGGCCGAGGTCTGCTGCACGTCGGGCATGCGCAGGACCTGACCGGTCTTGAGACGGTTGATGTTGCCGTCCAGGAACGCATCGGGGTTGAGCGCCTGGATGGCCAGCATGGCCTGCTGGACCGAACCGCCCTGGCGATTGCGCGCAGCGATTTCCCACAGCGTATCGCGCGAACCGGTTGTGTAGGACGCCTGGTTGACGGTGGCCGCCGGCGCACTCACGGCGGGTCGAGGAGCGTTCTGCGCGGCTTGCGCGGCCTGCGGGGCAAACTGCGCCGGATCGAGCAGCATGCTGTAGTCGCGCAGCAGACGACCGCTGGGGAAGTTGACCTGAACCAGGAACTTCACCAGCGGCGCGGACAAGGGTTGGGTCGAGGTCACCCGGATGACGCTGCGGCCATTGGCGTTGATCACCGGCGTGAAGCGCAGGCTGTCCAGAAACGCCTGGCGCTCGACGCCCGCCTTGCTGAACTCCTCGGCCGGGGCCAGCACGGGCTGGACCTCGGCGGCGCTCAGGCCGCGCACGTCGAGCAGTTCTATCTCGGCCAGCAGAGGCTGGTTCACCGCAGACCTGAGGGTCAATTCCCCCAGCTCCAGGGCGTTGGCGATACCGGAGGACAGCGCCGAAGCGGCAGCCATTGCTAACACCAGTTTGCGAACTTGAACCATGGCCTAATCCTTGTTTGAACATTCCTCGGCAAGCGAGAAGAAGCTTGCACTGTCGCACGGACGACTGTCACACGCGATCAGCTGGGCAAAGCGTGCCAACCCTCTGCAAATTGTCGGCAAGTATCTTTTAGCCATGACCTTTAATCAACAACTCGGCCACTTGTACCGCATTCAGGGCTGCCCCCTTGCGCACGTTGTCCACCGTGGCCCACAGGCTCAGCGCCTGAGGATCATCGATGCCGGTACGCACCCGGCCCACGTACACCACGTCCTGCCCCACCGCATCGCCCACCGCTGTAGGGTAGTCGTCTTCCACCGTTTCGATACCCGGCGCGGTCGCCAGAACCTGGTTGATGGCGGCAAGGTCGAGCGCGGTGCCGCTCTGCACGGCGATGCTGTAGCTGTCGCCGAAGAACACCGGGGCCTGCACGCAGGTCACCGAGATCTTCAAGGTCGGCATGCCGAGCAGCTCACGCAGTTCGTTCACCAAGCGGCGTTCCAGCGGCACATGGCCCTGCGCGTCGGGCGTGCCGACCTGCGCCAGCAGGTTGAAGGCCATCTGGCGGTCGAAGAAGCGCGGTTCCAGCGGCCGTACATTGAGCAGTTCGGCAGTCTGCCGGGCCAGTTCGCTGACCGCTTCGCGGCCCAGGGCCGACACGGCCAGGCACGCCGTGACGTGGACCTGCTGAAGATCCAGCACAGCGCGCAGGGGCGCCAGGATCACTGCCAGGGCAATGGCGGCGGCGCTGGGGCTGGCCACCTGCACGGGCACCGGTAGATCGGCCAGTATGGCGGCGTTGGCTTCCGGCACCACATTGGGCGCCTCGTTCACCGGCAGGCCGCCCGAAAGATCGATGATCGTGCAACCGGCCGCCGTCGCACGGGGGGCGAAGCTGCGGGTCACTGCGGGACCGGCCGCGAAAAACACCCATTTGACCAGACTGAAATCGAACTGATCGACTTCACGCACACGCACGTTCTTGCCGCGATACGCGACCGACGCGCCAGCCGACTCGCTGCTGGCCAGCAGATGCAACGCGCCGACCGGAAAGTCCCGTTCTTCCAGCACCTGCACAAGCGTTTCGCCGACCGTACCGGTGGCGCCGATCACGGCGATGTCGAAAGTCTGGGGCATGGGCAGGGTCCTCGAAGTATGAACAGGCCGCGCACTCTATCGGTTATCGACCGTTTTGTCCGCGTCGCATCCCGTAGGAGCGGTCATCGGCCGCGAACGGTGCGATGCGATCGCTCAGTCCTTTTTGTCTCTTTTGAACGCCGCTTCGAGTGCGTCGTTGATCGTGCGCAGCACCTTGACCCGTGCCCAACGCTTGTCATTGGCCTCCACCAGCGTCCAGGGCGCCACCTCGCTGCTGGTGCGGTCGACCATGTCGCCCACGGCATCGCGATAGGCGCCCCATTTCTCACGGTTGCGCCAATCGTCCTCGGTGATCTTGAAACGCTTGAAGGGGATCTGCTCGCGCTCCTTGAAGCGCTCGAGCTGGGTCTGCTCGTCGATGGCCAGCCAGAATTTGACCAGCACCACGCCGGCCTCGGTGAGTTGTTCTTCGAAGTCGTTGATTTCGCTGTAGGCACGCATCCAATCAGACGCACTGCAAAAGCCCTCGACCCGTTCCACCAGCACCCGGCCATACCAGGAGCGATCGAACACGGTGAATTTGCCGCGCGCCGGCAGCTGGCGCCAGAACCGCCACAAGTAGGGCTGGGCCAGCTCGTCCTGAGTGGGCGCGGCGATGGGCACGATGTGGTACTGGCGCGGGTCGAGCGCGGCGGCGACGCGCTTGATCGCACCGCCCTTTCCGGCTGCATCGTTGCCTTCGAACACGGCCACCAGGGCATGACGGCGCATGCGCTTGTCGCGCATCAGCCCAGCCAGACGGGCTTGTTCGGTGATGAGTTGGCGTTCGTAATCGTCTTTTTCCAGTCGTTTGCTCAGGTCCAGGCTGCCGATCAGGCTGCGCTTGTCGATGCTCTCGCCCAAAGTGGCCACAGCCTGAGCCTTGGGTTCGACGGGTGCCTTCAGCGCCGCCTGCAAACCTTCGAGAATGATCTGCCCCACCGCCAGGCTGCGGTAGTGGGCATCGGCACCTTCGATCACATGCCACGGCGCATAGTCGCGGTCGGTCCTGCGGACCACGCGTTCGCCGAAGCGCACGAAGCGGTCGTAGGTCTTGGACTGCTGCCAGTCCAGCGGGCTGATTCGCCAGCTGTGCAATGGATCGTCACGCAGCGACTTGAGCCGCGCCTTCATCTGCTGTTTGGACAGATGGAACCAGAATTTGAAGATCAGCGCGCCTTCGTCGTAGAGCATCCGCTCCAGCCGCTGTGCGCCGTTGATGGCCTGTTCCAGACGACCGTCCTTGATATCGCCATGGACGCGATCCTGGATCATCTGGCTGTACCAGTTGCCGAAGAACACGCCCATGCGGCCCTTGGCCGGCAGTTGCCGCCAGTAGCGCCAGGCCGGTGGATGGGCGAGTTCTTCATCGGTCTTGTCGTCGAAGGTCCGCACCTCGATCAGGCGCGGGTCCATCCATTCGTTGAGCAACTTGACCGTCTCGCCCTTGCCGGCCCCTTCGACCCCATTGATCAGCACGATCACCGGAAAGCGCGCCTGCTCCTTGAGCTCGTACTGAGCCTCCAGCAGCGCTTCGCGCAAGGCTGGCAAACGCGCTTCATAGGTGTCCTTGTCGATGGCATGACCAATTTCGGCAGATTCGAACATGGGGCAGGCATTCCTCGTCGGTTAGCTTGACTGAGCCTCGCCGGGCTCGGCGCTACGCTGCGTATCGCTATTGAAGCCGACCTGTTCGAGCAGGGTTAGTTCGGCCAGCAAGGTGTTCTCGGCGTCCTGTCGACGCCGGGCGATGTCATTCGCGCGGCGCAGGTAATCGCCACTGCTGCCCGGCTCCTGGCTTTCATCGAGCGCGGTGAGTTCGTCGGCGAAAGGCGCCAGGCACTGTTCCAGCCGGGTTGCATGCCGTTCACGCAGATAGTCGACCCAGAACGACTGGCGGATCATGAACTGCGTGAAGACCGGCTCGGCTTGCGCCTGCAACACCTGGCTCTGGGCCGCGTCGTAAAGGTCCACACCGATGCCTGCGGTGGCGGCGTAGGCCATGCTGTGCGGCTGACCGGGCAAGGCCAGACGGCGGGCCAGATAGGTCCGCAGGGCCATACGCACTTCGGCCTCGTCGACACTCAGACCAAGGCGCCGACGCTCGGCAATGATCCCCCGGGCGATGGCTTCGAGCTGGTCCAAACGGAACAGTCCACGGGCCAGCTCGTACAGGCGCTGGCCACGCTGAGCCCAGGTGGCGCCTTGCAGTGCCTCGTGCTGCAACACCTGCACTTCCATATCGCTGAACATCAGGCGTTCGCCGTCCACGCAGGTGTCCAGTTGCTCGGCCATGGTGTAGAGGCGCTGGCGCAATTGACGGTTCGCGGAGGCACCGGCGATCACGTGCCAGACCCGTTGCGTCAACTCGGCCGCATCGCGGATGAAATCCGGTGTCCGGCGCAGATTGTCGATCAACAGGGTAAACGCTTCGGAACCGTCTTCATCCACCAGCCCCTGCCAGAGCTGGGCGCGGTGGCGCCGCTCGACGTCGGTCGCACCCTGCAGCCACACATCCACCAGCGGCCGTCCGATCCGCGAAGGATGGACATCGTTGGTGCGATGGGCGAAGAACTGGAAGCGCCGTTGTGGCCGGGGCCTATCGAGCTGGCGCAGGCTGGAGGCGTCCAGTGTGTTGCGCTCCATGAAGACATCGACACGGGTCTCGCGGGTCTGATCGGTGAACACCGAATCGGGGATGTGGCGCAGTCGCGTGCGGTACAGGTTCAAGGTGCGCAGGGCCGGCAGACGTGCAGCCCACTGTGGCCAGTGCCGCAGCGCCACACCTGCCAGATTGAGTTGCTGAAGCCGGGTGAAACCGCTGGAGGTCGCTATCGACCCGACGTTGTTGCCGCTCAGGCTCAAGACGCTCAGGTTGGGCAGCCGGCCGAGGCGGTCGATCAGCGCCTGGTCAAGGGTCAGGTCGCACAGCGTCAGGTCCAGTTCGGTGAGCTGCGTCAAGCGATCGACCACTTCGGGCAGTTGACGCAAGGCACACTCGCGCAAGGTCAGGCTGCGCAGCTGCGGGAAGCTGCCCAGCAGGTTGGTCAGCGCCTGGGCATCCACCGTGCTGCCGGTCAGGTTCAGGTGGGTGACGAAGCGCAGGTCGGCGCTCAGGGCGGGGAATCCGAGCAGCGGCACGTAAGTCAGATTCAGATAGTAGTTGTAGCCGCTGGCCACACGCTCGGAAGGCAGCTGGCGGCGCCAGGCGATGTCCAGGCGCGCCGTGACATCGGCGCGGTAGTACACCAGGTCACCGTTGCCGGCGTTGTACCGGGCGGGCAGATTGGCCGGAGCCGGCTCACGCGACCAGGCTTCGAGCTGGGCCTGCATCTGCGCGCGCTCATAGGTGAGGTTATCCAGCCCCTGCATGATGCCGGCGCGGCTCATGCCGGTCTGCTCGTACAGCGCCAGCAACTCGCGCGCACCCCGTTCGCTGGTCCCCGGATAGAGACGGCGAATGCGCGCCACCAGCACCCGACTCGACAGGGCCAGCTCACGCCGGCCGCTCATGGGGTAACCGACCTGCCCATGGGCGTCGCGCATCGGCGCCCTGAAGCGCTCCGGCGCAGGCGTCTGGCCCAGCCAGCGAGCACAGGCATCGCGGTGGGCAAACCCATAGTCACGCACTGCATCGGCCTGGGCGCCCTCTCCCAATAGCAGCTTGATGGCCTTCTCCAGCTCGAGACTGTCCACGGACTGTGCGACGCTGAAACAGAGGCCTTCGAACGCGCGGTTCAAGCGTTGGCACTGCTGATAGGTGCGCGCGCGTTCAGCCAGTTTCAAGGGAATGCGGCGGTTGGACAGCATCTGCGCCTGCTGGCCTGGCGGCACGTCGAGCAACACTTCTTCGGCGGCCGCCACGCTGAGGGTGGGAAAATCCCTACGGATCAGCTGGCTGGCGGGGCTGCCACCGAAATGCGTGGCGTCGTAAAGCGTTTCGAAACGCTGCTGTGCGGCGGCTTCGGCCAGTCCGGCGCGCAGCACCTGGCGATGCAGCGCGAAGCGTTGCAGCGCATCGAGGAGCAAGGCCGTGGGTTGGTCGGTCTGGACGTAGATGTCGTCCAGCGCCGTCTGTGGCAGACCGGTGCTGGCCAGTGCGTGATGGATATCCTGCGGGTCCATGCCCGACAGTCGCCAGCCCAGCCGCTCACGCAATGCGCTAGCGGGCGGCTCGGGCTGCTGCTCGGCGGCCAGTCGCCACCCGACGTCGGCTTCTTCGATCAAAGGTTGGTAGGCATCGGTGTCACGGGGGTGGGTGATGCGCCACTGCTGGTGCCGCTCGTCGAAGCGCAGGTCGTGCACGCGCCCGTCGATGACCACGCTGTCGCGAGCGTCATCGTGATAGAGGCCGTCGGTATCGGGCAACAGGTCGGCAGGCAGGGCCTGGTCGGCCACGTAATCGGCCAGGTCCGCGCGCCACAGCTGATGGCTACCATCGGCATGGGTCACCGGCACCAGTTCCGCCAGTTGGGTCTGCGCAGCCACCTCGGGCACCCTGGGCGCGATCCACGTACGGCCGGCATGCACGGCGCCAGCGAAGACCGCCATCAGCGCCACGTTCTCGGCCACGCTCATGGCATGGGTGAACGCGGCGTGGTCATCGCCCTGGCGCCAATCGTCGATACCGCTGAAGACCCCATGCAGCAACTGGGCGGCGGCGCACGTGAGCATCGCCGCACCCAGCGCCGGGACCAGCAGACCGGCGATATTGAGCAGGGTCATGCCGGCATCCAGATACCGCCGGCGTTCGCGCTCCAGCGCGATGGTGTCTTCATCGGCGGTCGGCACCGCCATCACTCGGGCGTCCTGATAGGTCTTGATCAGGCGGTCATTGTGTTGCAACTCAAAAAGATCACCCACCACCTGGCGTTTCTCCAGGTTCAGGCGCTGCAGCCAATCACCCGCAGGGCTGTCGAGCCGTTGCAGCAGACGCTGGATGAATGGTGCGGCAAACTTCTCGCCAGCCAGTGCTCCGAAATAGCTTCGGTAATCGGTCTGCTTCAGCTTCTCTCCCAATGCCGCAGCGAAGGCTTTGAACGACTGGTATTGCTTGATCGGATGATCCGGCTCGCCCGGCATCAGCACTACGCAGCGGCCATCCACGGTCGATTCGATCAACTGCACGCCGTAGAGCGCCACGGCAGTGAAATCGGCGCTGCCCAGCAGACGCAGCCAGTGATAACGCACCGCATTGCCCGCCCAGGCCGGCGTGGCACCCTCGGCAATCTGCAGCAGCATGCGATAGGTATCTTCGTCGACGTCGTCGCGCAACCGGGCGATGTGGCTCAGCACCGCAAAGTGGGCGCGGTCATTGCGTTTGAACAGCGCCGTCACCTGTTCAGGGTTCTGTTCGGGCTTGAACACCGTATCCAGGTGGCTCTGGTAGCGCTGTCCCAGGTCCAGGCTGCGACACAGCGTGGTGAATCGTTTTGGATCGATGGCAATCGCCGGTTTGTCGCTGCGGGCGCGAAAATCGATGTCCTTGCCAGCGGTGACGTACTCGAGCGCGCCGACCGGCAGCACCATCGAGCCCGACGGAAACTGCAGGTTCGCCTCGAAATTCTGCATGGCGGCGACCAGCAGGTTCTGTTCGATGGGCCAGCGATGGCTGAAGCCCATTCCGACGCTCTGCATGGCGCGCACCAACGAATGATGACGCGGATCGATGTCGAGCTCGAAATGCTCGCGGATCTCTTTGCTCACCAGGTCGGCGCAGAACTCGGTCACGTCGCGCAGCCCGGCGAGAACAGGCGCGAGCGCCAGCTTGGCGGCGTGACTCTCGTTCTGACTGGCGCTCAGGGCCTGGCGCATCGCCGGGCTGGCCTGGGTCAACCAAGTGGGTAGCCGCTGCGCGACGATGCGTGCGTGGCGACTGTCTCGGGCGCTGCCCGCTTCACTCATTGGGGGGTAGATCGTGTGCATGGTCGGCTCCTTGCCGAAAGAGGAAGGGTGCACGGTAGCCAGTGCAGAACCTGCCGGGACGTGTATTAATCACCACCTGAAGACGGCCATCGGCTGCGTTGCGGTTCAAGCGTCCTTGCGCTCGCGAACCCGGGCCTGCGCGTTACAATGCCCGCTTGCCCACTGCCGAAGCCGTCATGAAAACCCCGAGCCTTCTCGCCCAGCTGGACTGGACCGACACCGGTCACCCTCGATCGCGCGCCTTTGGCGACGTGTATTTCGCCGCCGACGGCCTGGCCGAAACCCGCCACGTGTTCATCGAGCAGAATCAGTTGGCCGCACGCTTCGCCGCCCTTCCGGACGACGGTCGTCTGGTGATCGGGGAGACCGGCTTCGGCACCGGGCTGAGTTTTCTCTGCGCCTGGCAATGTTTCGCCGCCTCGGCCGCACCGGGCGCCCGTCTGCATTTTATCAGCGTGGAAAAATACCCCCTGAGCGCCGCCGACCTGACCCGTGCCCTGGCGCTGTGGCCGGAGCTGTCGGCCTACAGCGACGCACTGCTGGCGCAGTATGTGGCCGTGCATGAAGGCTTTCAGCGGCTGATCTTCGACGGTGGCCGGGTCACCCTGACGCTGCTGATCGGCGATGCGCTGGAGCAGCTGCCATGCGTCGAGGGCCAGGTCGACGCCTGGTTTCTGGATGGGTTCGCCCCGGCGTGCAACCCCGACATGTGGACCCCCGAGCTGTTCGCCGAGCTCGCACGCCTGGCGGCACCCGGCGCGACATTGGCAACCTTCACCAGCACCGGCTGGGTGCGCCGCGGCCTGGCGGCGGTCGGCTTCAAGATGAAACGGGTGCCGGGCATCGGCAACAAATGGCATGTGTCCAGAGGCGTATTCCTGGGCAATGACTGCGCTCCAGCACCCGCGCCAAAGCCATGGTTCGCCCGCCCCGAGCCGGTCACGGGTGAGCGCCACGCGCTGGTCGTCGGCGCCGGGCTGGCGGGGTGCGCCACGGCAGCCAGCCTGGCGGCGCGCGGTTGGCGCGTGTCGTTGCTCGAACGGCATGCCGAGCTCGCCCAGGAAGCGTCGGGCAATCCCCAGGGCGTGCTGTACTTGAAGCTGTCAGCCCACGGCACGGCGCTTTCGCAGTTGATCCTGGCCGGCTTCGGCCACACCCGTCGCCTGCTCGAACAACTGCAACGCGGGCACGACTGGGATGCCTGCGGGGTGCTGCAACTGGCCTTCGACGACAAGGAAGCGCAGCGCCAGCAGCAACTGGCCGATGCATTCCAGCCTGAACTGCTGCACCGACTGGATCGTCTCGAAGCCCAAGCGCACGCAGGTGTCGAACTGCCCAGCGGCGGTCTGTTCTACCCCGAGGGTGGCTGGGTCCACCCGCCGGCGCTGTGTGAACACCTGGCCCGCCATCCGCGCATCACCTTGCTGCGCCATCATGACGTGGCCGAACTGCGCTACCTAGCCGGTGAATGGCAGGCCTTCGACGGTGACCATCACCTGGCCAGTGCACCGGTGGCCGTGCTGACTTGCGCCGCCCAGGTCAGTGCCTTTGCCCAGACCGCCGCGCTGCCGCTCAAGCGCATTCGCGGACAGATCACCCGCCTGCCCGAAACGGCGCGCAGCGCTGCGCTGTCGACGGTGGTCTGCGCCGAAGGCTACGTCGCCCCTGCCCGTTCGGGCGAACACACGCTGGGCGCCAGCTTCGATTTCCACAGCGACGACCTGACACCGACCCAGGCCGACAACCTCGACAACCTGGCGCTGCTCGAGGCCATTTCCCCGGATCTGGCGAGTCGCATCGACAGCGCCTCAATGCCTATCGAGCAACTGCAAGGCCGGGCCGGATTTCGCTGCACCAGCCCTGACTACCTGCCCATCATCGGGCCGGTGGCCGACGCTCAGGCCTTCGCCGAGCGGTTTGCGATCCTGGCCAAGGACGCCCGTCAGGTGCCCGAGCAGCCTTGCCCGTGGCTGCCAGGGCTGTACGTGAACAGCGGGCATGGCTCGCGGGGGCTGATCACTGCGCCGCTGTCGGGTGAACTGATCGCTGCCTGGCTGGACGACGAGCCTCTGCCGCTGCCGCGCGAGGTGGCCTGGGCGTGTCATCCGAATCGCTTCGCGCTGCGGCGCCTGATACGCAACAAAGCTTGAACCTGCTCGGGGGCCGGTACTCACAGTCACAGCCCCCTCCGCTGCCGAGGCGTGAGCGTCGCGGCTTCACCGTCATGAAGAAACCAGCCCATGTTGCGTATCCAGGGTTTGCACAAGACCTACTCCACACCGCAAGGCCCGCTGCCCGTACTGCAAGGCATCGACCTGCACCTGGAGCGTGGCGCCAGCCTGGCCCTGATGGGTGAATCGGGCAGCGGCAAAAGTACCCTGCTGCATCTGGTGGCCGGTCTGGATGTCGCCGACAGCGGACGAATCGAAGCCGCCGGGCAGGTGCTTACCCAGATGAGCGAACGGGAACTGGCGCGCTGGCGGCGCTGCGACATCGGTCTGATCTTCCAGCAGTTCAACCTGATCGGCAGCCTCAGCGTGGCCGACAACCTGGCCTTCCAGGCCCGTCTGGCCGGACGCCTGGACCCCGCCTGGCAGCGCGAGCTGGCCGAACGGCTGGGGCTGTCGGCCCTGTTGCATCGCTACCCCGAGCAACTGTCCGGCGGGCAGCAGCAGCGCGTGGCCCTGGGCCGCGCCCTGGCCTCGCGCCCGCCGCTGTTGCTGGCTGACGAGCCCACCGGCAATCTGGACGAGGCCACCAGCGAACAGGCTCTGGACCTGATGCTGGAGCTGCTGCAAGCCACGGGCAGCACACTTTTGATGGTGACCCACAGCCCGCTGGTGGCTGCGCGCCTTGAACATCGCGTGGTGCTCAAGGCCGGCCGCATCGTCGCCGGGGCGGATCGCTGACGTGGCGGTGCTGTACTGGACCCTGCGCAGCCTGCTCAGCCATTGGCGCCGGCATCCGGTCCAGGGCGTGGCACTGATCACCGGCCTGTGGTTGGCCACTGCGTTGTTCACCGGCGTGCTCGCGCTGAACAGTCAGGCGCGGCAGAGCTATGCACTGGCCAGTCAGATGATCGGCGGGCAGGCCCAGGCGAACATCGTGGCACGCGACGGCGCAGAGCTGGCGCAATCGACCTTCGTTGCACTGCGCCTGCAGGGTTGGCCGGTCTCGCCGGTGCTCGAAGGTCGAATCACCCTGCCCTCCCACCCGCAACTGCGCCTGCAAGTGGTGGGGATCGAACCCTTGACGTTGCCGGTGGGCAGTCCCGTGGCGGGCGCGGTGCCCAGTGTGGATGAGCTGAGCGCGTTCATCGGCGCACCCGGCCGAACCTGGGTGGCACCACAGACCCTGCGCGAACTGGGCGCCGAGGAAGGCGCGCGCCTGCAGACCAGCAACGGCAGCACGCTGCCCCCCTTGCAGACACGCGCCCAGGCAGCACCCGGGGTGTTGCTGATGGACATCGGTGCGGCCCAGACGGTCCTGCAGATGCCCGACCAGTTGAGCCGACTGCTGCTGCCCAGGACGTTCCAGCAAGCCCTTCCCGAGGCTTACACCGATCGCCTGCAGATCAACCGCAGCGACGCCGATGGCGACCTTGCCCGCCTGACCGACAGTTTCCACCTGAACCTGACCGCCCTGGGCCTGCTGGCCTTCGTGGTCGGTCTGTTTATCGTCCACGCCGCCATCGGCCTGGCGCTGGAGCAACGCCGCGCCCTGCTGCGCACCCTGCGCGCCTGTGGCGTGAGCGCCGCCTTGCTAGTGCTGGCCCTGGTGCTGGAGCTGGGCCTGCTGGCGCTGCTCGGTGGCCTGGCCGGCATTGCCAGTGGCTACGGGCTGGCCAGCCTGCTGCTGCCGGACGTCGCCGCCAGCCTGCGCGGTCTGTATGGCGCGGAAGTCGCCGGGCAATTGAACCTGAGTCCGTCGTGGTGGCTGGCAGGCCTGGCGCTGAGCCTGGGCGGCGTACTGCTGGCCGGTGCCGACAGCCTGTGGCGCGCCGCACGCCTGCCGCTGCTGTCTCTGTCGGGTGGCGAAGCCTGGCATCAGGCCCATCGCCAATGGCTGCGGCGTCAGGCCTTGGTGGCTGCGGCGGCAGCCGTATTGGCGCTGGCGTGTGCCGTGTTCGGCAACGGTCTGGCCAGTGGCTTCGTGCTGATGGGCAGCCTCTTGCTGGCGGCGGCACTGGCCCTGCCGGTCCTGCTCAGCACTGTCCTCGCCCTGCTTGCCCGGCGTCGTTGGGGCGTACTGGGACAATGGTTTCTCGCCGACTGTCGCCAGCAGTTGCCTGGCCTGAGCCTGGCGCTCATGGCATTGCTGTTGGCCTTGGCCGCCAACATCGGCGCCGCGAGCATGACCGAGGGTTTCCGCCAGACCTTCAGCGGCTGGCTGGAACAGCGCCTGAGCGCCGAGCTGTACCTGCGCCCGCAACATCCCGAGCAGGCTCAGGCGTTGCAGCAATGGTTGCAGCAACAGAATGAAGTGCAACAGGTCCTGCCCGGCTGGGAAATGCAGATCCGTCAGCAAGGCTGGCCAACCGAATTGGCCGCTGTGATCGATGCTCCTCTCTATCGCCAGCACTGGCCGCTGCTCGAACAGGCCGCCGGCAACCCGTGGGATCAATTGTTTTCCGGCGACAACCTGATGCTCAGCGAGCAACTGGCCCGCCGCCTGAATGTGGGCATCGGCGCGCGGCTCACACTGCCCGCCGCCCAGGGACAATGGAACCCGACGGTGGTAGGTATCTACGCCGACTACGGCAACCCCAAGGGGCATATTCTGGTCAGTGCCGAGCAGTTCCAGCGTCACTGGCCGGGTACTCCGCCCGCGCGTTTCGCGTTGCGCATGGCCGAGGCTGATACTGCCTCGCTGAAAAACAAAGTGCAGCAAGCGTTCGGTCTGGACGACAGCCATGTGGTGGAGCAACAACAGCTCAAGCGCTGGGCCTCGCAGGTTTTCGAACGCACCTTCAGCGCCACCGCCGCGCTGAATGCGCTGACCCTGGGTGTGGCCGGGGTCGCCCTGTTCATTGGCTTGCTCACCCAGAGCCAGAGTCGCCTGGGCCAGCTTGCGCCGCTGTGGGCGATGGGTGTCGGCCGTCGCCAGTTGATCCTGTTGAGTGTGGCGCAGACCTTGATCCTGGCCCTGCTGACCTTGCTGCTCGCCGTGCCGCTGGGCATTCTGCTCGCCTGGTGCCTGGTCGCGGTGATCAATGTTCAGGCCTTCGGCTGGCGCCTGCCGTTGCAAGTGTTTCCCCTGCAGATTCTGCAACTGTGCGGCCTGGCGCTGATCGCCGCGATGCTGGCTTCGGCCTGGCCCCTGCGGCGTCTGCAACGCAGCCAACCCACCGACCTGCTGCGAGTGATGGCCAGTGAACGCTAAGCTGATGCAAACCCTATTGCTGGCCGTATTACTCGCAGTAGGCGGGTGCGAACCGACGCCGCCGCCGGCCGGTTTCGCCGGTCTGGGCGGACAGGCTGGCGACTTCGCCCAGGTCAAGCCGGGCAAGGTCTTCAGCTTTCCGGCCGATCATGGCGCCCACCCGGACTTCCGCATCGAATGGTGGTACCTGACCGCCAACCTCGAAGACGACCAGGGCCAGCGCTTCGGTGTGCAGTGGACACTGTTCCGCAGCGCCCTGGCGCCGGGCAGCACTGAGTCTGGCTGGAACAACCGCAATCTGTGGATCGGTCATGCCGGACTCACTTCGGCGACTGCCCACTACAGCGCGCAGACCTTGGCCCGAGGCGGTATTGGCCAGGCGGGTGTAGAGGTCAAACCGTTCAACGCCTGGATCGACGACTGGCACCTGAGCAGCCAGCCGGGCGCTGCGGACAGCCTCGCGGCCATGGACGTGCAGGCCCAAGGCCAGGGCTTCGCCTACCAATTGACCCTGACCAGCGAGCGTGCGCTGGTGCTTCAGGGCGAGCAGGGCTACAGCCGCAAGTCCGATGCCGGGCAGGCTTCGTATTACTACAGCCAGCCGTTTTTCAGCGCAGCCGGACAGGTGCAGATCGAAGGCAAGCGCTATCAGGTCAAGGGCCGTGCCTGGCTCGACCGGGAATGGAGCAGCCAACCATTGGCCGCCGATCAGTCCGGCTGGGACTGGTTTTCCCTGCACCTGGACGACGGCCAGCAGTTGATGGTGTTTCGTCTGCGCGGCGCTGGCGAACAACATTTTCTCAGCGGCAACTGGATCGATGCGCAGGGCCGCAGCACACCACTGGCACCAGGCAGCATCAGCCTGCGCCCACTGCAGGACACCCGTGTAGCCGGCAGGCAGGTGCCCACGCGCTGGGCCATCGACATCCCCAGCCACGCCCTGCATGTGGAAACCACGGCATTGAACCCCAAGGCCTGGATGGCGGTGGGCACGCCCTACTGGGAAGGCCCAGTGACCCTGACCGGTAGCCACGCCGGCGAAGGCTATCTGGAAATGACCGGATACTGATACACGCACGGCTTTTTGTACAAATATCAAACCAACCGGCGTCGCAGCGGTCCTTGTACAAATACCTCAGGACGCTCCGTCAAGGCATGCCGACCCCCAGCGCTTTTGCCAAACACTGGTTCGCCAGCCGTCAATGGAAGCCGTTTCCTTTCCAGAAGGACGTCTGGGCCGCCGTCAAACGCGGCGAGTCGGGCATGCTTCACGCCAGCACCGGTGCCGGCAAGACCTACGCGGTCTGGTTCGCCGCCCTGCAACGTTTCGCCAAGGCCGGTCCCGTCATACCCAAGGGCAAACGCAAGCCCGTCATGGCACCGTTGACGGTGTTGTGGATCACCCCCATGCGCGCCCTGGCCGCCGACACCCTGCGCGCCCTGCAGGTACCGGTAGACGAATTGCAGATCGGCTGGAGCCTGGGTCTGCGCACCGGCGACACCAGCAGCAGCGACCGTGCCAAGCAAACCCGTCGGCTGCCGTCGGCGCTGGTGACCACACCGGAAAGCCTGACGCTGTTGCTGGCCCGCGACAAGGCCTGCGAAGAATTGAGCAGCGTCGCCATGGTTGTCGTCGATGAATGGCACGAACTGATCGGCAACAAGCGCGGGGTGCAGCTGCAACTGGCACTGGCGCGCCTGCGGCAGTGGAATCCGCAACTCATCGTCTGGGGTATTTCTGCCACGTTGGGCAACCAGGCCCACGCGCAGGAGGTTCTGCTACCCGGCCAACCCAGCGTCAGCGTACAGGGCGCCCAGGCCAAGACCATCGAGGTCGACACCTTGTTGCCCGCAGCCATCGAGCGGTTTCCCTGGGGCGGTCACATGGGCCTGCGCATGCTCGATCAGGTGGTGGCCGAAATCGATCGCAGCAGCAGCTGCCTGGTGTTCACCAACACCCGCGCGCAGTCCGAAATCTGGTTCCAGGCGATCCTCGACGCCCGTCCGGATTGGGCGGGCATCATCGCCCTGCACCACAGCTCGTTGTCGCGTGAAGTGCGCGAGTGGGTCGAGCGCGCCCTCAAGGATGGCCAGCTCAAGGCGGTGGTGTGCACTTCGAGCCTGGACCTGGGGGTCGACTTCCTGCCGGTGGAACGGGTGCTGCAAATCGGATCGGCCAAGGGCATTGCGCGCTTGATGCAACGGGCCGGCCGCTCCGGACATGCCCCGGGCCGGGCTTCGCGGGTCACCCTGGTACCGACCCACAGCATGGAACTGGTGGAAGCGGCGGCCGCCCATGATGCGGTCGCACAGCGGCGCATCGAGCCGCGCGAATCGCCGGAGAAACCATTGGATGTGCTGGTCCAGCACCTGGTCAGCATGGCCCTGGGTGGCGGCTTCCTGCCGGAACGACTGCTGGCCGAGGTGCGCACGACCTGGGCCTACCGCAACCTCAGCGACGATGAATGGCAATGGGCCCTGGCGTTCGTGCGCTACGGCGGCCACTCGCTGACCGCCTACCCGGACTACCGCCGAGTCGAGCCGGACGAGCACGGCCTGTGGCGCGTGCCCGACGCGCGCTTGGCCCGCCGTCACCGCATGGGCATCGGCACCATCGTCAGCGATGCCAGCCTGCAACTCAAATACTGGAGCAAGGGCGGCGGCGGCCGCTCTTTGGGCAGTGTCGAGGAGGGCTTTATCGCCCGCCTCAAACCGGGCGACGGTTTCCTCTTCGCCGGTCGCCAACTGGAGCTGGTGCGGGTCGAGGACATGACTGCCTACGTCAAGCGCAGCACCGCCAGGAAGGCTGCCGTGCCGCGCTGGAATGGCGGACGCATGCCGTTGTCCGGCGAACTGGCCGACGCGCTGGTGGCGAAACTGGGCGCCGCCGCCCGCGGCGAGTACGACAGCCCGGAGATGCGCGCCGTGCGCCCGCTGCTCGACGTACAGCAGCAATGGTCAGCGCTGCCCAGCGAAACCACGCTGCTGGCGGAAACCCTCAAGTCGCGCGAGGGCTGGCACCTGTTCCTCTACCCCTTCGGCGGTCGTCAGGTGCACTTGGGGCTAGGCAGTCTGCTGGCCTGGCGCCTGGCCCAACGCCAACCCCTGACCTTCTCCATTGCCGTGAACGACTACGGCCTGGAGCTGCTGAGCGCCACCGAAGTGGACTGGGCCACCCAACTCGACCCGGCGCTGCTCAGCGCCCAGGGTCTATTGAACGACGTGCTGGCCAGCCTCAACGCCGGCGAGTTGGCCCTGCGACGCTTCCGCGAGATTGCGCGGATCTCCGGGCTGGTGTTCGGCGGCTATCCCGGATCGCAAAAAAGTACCCGACAGGTGCAGGCCTCCAGTGGTCTGTTCTTCCAGGTATTCAAGCAATACGATGCCGGCAACCTGCTGCTGACCCAGGCCCAGGAAGAGGTCCTGAAACAGGAGCTCGAAGTCGAGCGACTGGAGCATGTGCTGGAACAGATCGCCAGCCGTCGACTGGATTTGCACGCCGTCAAGCGCCCCACACCGCTGGGCTTTCCGCTGCTGGTGGAACGCTTCCGCGAAAGCCTGAGCTCGGAGAAGCTGGCCGATCGTATCCGCCGCATGGTCGGCGATCTGGAGAAAGCCGCAGGATGAGTGAGTATTGCAGCGTACAACTGGTGGGTGCCGAACTCTGGTTGCTGGCCGAAAAGGCCATCTACTGGCCTGAACGTGAAGTCCTGCTGATCGCCGACGCGCACTTTGGCAAGGCGGCCGCCTACCGCAAGTTGGGGCAACCCGTGCCCCATGGCACCACCGCCAGCAACCTGCAGGTGATCGATCGGATCATGGGCAGATACCCGACCCGGCACCTGATCTTCCTGGGCGATTTTCTTCACGCACCGGGGTCGCACTCGGCAGGAACGCTGGGCGCGCTGGCCGCCTGGCGTGCGGAAGTCGCAGATCTGCGCATCACGTTGATTCGAGGCAACCACGACAAGCGCGCAGGCGACCCGCCGCCCGAGCTGCATTTCGACGTGGTGACGGAACCGTTGGAAATGGGCCCATTCGCACTGCAACACGAACCGGACGCGCATCCGACCCTGCACGTGCTGGCCGGTCACATACACCCTGTGTATCGGCTGCATGGGCGGGGCCGACAGAGTCTGCGGCTGCCGTGTTACCTGCTGGGCGGCAAGGTCAGCCTGCTACCGGCCTTCGGCGCGTTCACCGGCGGATTCAACATGAACAACGACGCCGACCAGCGTGTATACGTGGTCGGCGACGGTGGCGTCTGGCAAGTCGCCTGAGCGATCAGGCCACGGGCGCGGGCGGTGGCTCGTCGGGGACGGTCGGGCTGCCGGGTTCGGTCGGCTGCGGGGTATCAGGATCGGGTTGGCCGGGTACTCCACCGGCCATGTGGCCGTAAGAGTCGGCCAGAAGCGACCAGGCAAGTATGCCAATCTGGTTGGGTTGCAGCTGAGCCAGTTGAGCACTGATAGTCGGGTCGATTTTCATAGACACTCCTGAGCGATGGCCCGGCCTACGGTAAGCAAGCCGGGCAGTTCACTCATATGGAGTGGAAAATGGGCAACTAGTTCGCCCACCGCCGGTTTCAGGTACGCGGCAGGGTGACGCCGCGCTGACCTTGATACTTGCCACCGCGGTCCTTGTAGGAGACTTCGCACTCCTCGTCGGACTCCAGGAACAGCATCTGCGCCACCCCTTCGTTCGCATAGATCTTGGCCGGCAGCGTCGTGGTATTGGAGAACTCCAGGGTCACGTGCCCTTCCCATTCCGGCTCCAGCGGCGTGACGTTGACGATGATGCCGCAACGCGCGTAGGTGCTCTTGCCCAGGCAGATGGTCAGCACGTTGCGCGGGATGCGGAAGTACTCGACGGTGCGCGCCAGGGCGAAGGAGTTCGGCGGAATGATGCAGACGTCGCTTTTGATGTCGACGAAGCTCTTCTCGTCGAAATTCTTGGGGTCGACAGTGGCCGAATTGATGTTGGTGAACACCTTGAATTCGTCGGCGCAGCGCACGTCGTAGCCGTAGCTGGACACCCCGAAGGAAATCACGCGATCGGCGCCCTCGCCGCGCACCTGGCGTTCGACGTAGGGTTCGATCATGCCGTGTTCTTGCGCCATGCGGCGAATCCACTTGTCCGATTTGATGCTCATGGCGGGTGTCCTGAATAGCGAGGTGAATAGAATCCGAGCGGCATCTTACCGGGCCTCGCGCCAGGGTTCAAAGACTGCCTCGCTCAATGCCCGACCAACCTGCCGCAGGCCGACGCGAGGCCGCCGATCAACATTTGCAAGAAACCCTCAAAAGACCATTGGCACGTTCCCGAAAAAGGGTTAAGGTGGCGTCACTGTGTTGCTTGTGTCACTGAGAATCTCTACCCGATGTCCAACATCTTCATGAATTTTCCTGCTCTTTGCACTCAGTCTCGGCCAGGGCTCTTCCCGAACCGCAGTTAACTTTGTCCAAGGAGATACACCATGTCCAATCGCCAAACCGGTACCGTCAAGTGGTTCAACGATGAAAAAGGCTTCGGCTTCATCACTCCACAATCCGGTGACGACCTGTTCGTACACTTCAAAGCCATCCAGGCTGACGGCTTCAAAAGCCTGAAAGAAGGCCAGCAGGTCTCTTTCATCGCTACCCGCGGTCAGAAAGGCATGCAAGCTGAAGAAGTTCAAGTTGTCTAACTTGAGCTGAACAGCTTCTAAAAGACCCCGCCCTCACCGGCGGGGTTTTTTTATGCCCGCGATTCTTCGGCTTTCCGCAAAAGCGGCGAGCGCACCCCAGTGCACCCGCCGCCCACTCAACGGCAATCAGTCGTCAGTCATGGTAATGCTGGGCATCGCCTGTGCATTGGCTTCCTGCAGGACGATCCGCGCTCCGACATGCCGGGCCAGCTCCTGATAGACCATGGCGATCTGGCTTTCCGGCTCGGCCGCTGCGGTCGGTTTGCCGCCGTCGGCCTGCTCGCGAATCAGCATCGACAGCGGCAACGACGCCAGCAGCTCGACCCCGTATTGCGACGCCAGCTTCTCGCCCCCGCCTTCGCCGAACAGGTGCTCGGCATGGCCGCAGTTGGAGCAGATGTGCACGGCCATGTTCTCGACCACGCCGAGTACCGGGATGTGAACCTTGCGGAACATCTCCACACCTTTGCGCGCATCCAGCAAGGCCAGGTCCTGGGGCGTGGTGACGATCACTGCACCCGCCACCGGCACCTTCTGCGCCAGGGTCAGCTGGATATCGCCGGTGCCGGGCGGCATGTCGATGACCAGGTAATCCAAGTCGTCCCAGGCGGTCTGGGTGACCAGTTGCAACAGCGCGCCGGAGACCATCGGGCCACGCCAGACCATGGGCGTGTTGTCATCGGTGAGGAAGGCCATCGACATCACTTCCACGCCATGGGCCTGGATGGGCACGAACCATTTCTGATCCTTGACCCTGGGCCGTGTGCCCTCGGCGATGCCGAACATCACGCCCTGGCTGGGGCCATAGATGTCGGCGTCGAGAATCCCCACCCGGGCGCCTTCGCGGGCCAGGGCCAGGGCCAGGTTGGCCGCCGTGGTCGACTTGCCGACCCCGCCCTTGCCCGACGCCACGGCCACCACGTTCTTGACGTTGGCCAGGCCGGGAATCTGCGCCTGCGCCTTGTGCGCCTGGACCACGCAATCGATCTGCACGCGGGCACGGTCCACGCCGGCGATATTTTCGACGGCGGTCTGCAACACCTGGGCCCAGCCGTTCTTGAACAGGCCGGCGGCGTACCCCAGTTGCAGGCGCACCTGCACCTGCCCGCCGTCGATATCGATGGCCTGCACACAGCCGGCGCTGACCGGGTCCTGATTCAGGTAAGGGTCGGTGTACTGGCGAAGGACGGCTTCCACCGCTGCGCGATTCACGGTGCTCATGGCTACTCCCGATCAAAGACTGAGCAAAACAGGCGGCTATCCTAACGCGTCTGCCCAGGCACCGGCAGATTGGATTTGCGCGCGCGCCGGCAGGCCGTCCACGGCATCGGTGCGCGGCGCCCAGATTATTCAGCATACCTTTGGCCCTGCGCCCCCCAATCCGTTAGAATCAGCGCCTTTTCAAAAGCGGGAGACAGGCAGCATGGCGCAGCAGTATCAACCGGGGCAACGCTGGATCAGCGACAGCGAAGCGGAACTCGGCCTGGGCACCGTCCTGGCCCAGGACGGTCGCTTGCTCACCGTGCTCTACCCGGCCACCGGCGAAACCCGCCAGTACGCATTGCGCAATGCCCCATTGACGCGCGTGCGCTTTTCCCCAGGCGACGTGATCACCCACTTCGAAGGTTGGAAACTGACCGTACGCGAAGTCGACGACGCCGACGGCCTGCTGGTCTACCACGGCCTGAATGCGCAGAACGAGCAATGCACGCTGCCTGAAACCCAGCTGTCCAACTTCATCCAGTTCCGCCTGGCCAGCGACCGCCTGTTCGCCGGGCAGATCGATCCGCTGCCGTGGTTCTCGCTGCGCTACAACACGCTGGAACACACCAGCAAGCAGTTGCAATCCTCGCTGTGGGGCCTGGGCGGCGTGCGTGCGCAACCCATCGCGCACCAGTTGCACATCGCTCGGGAAGTGGCCGACCGGATCGCCCCGCGCGTACTGCTGGCCGACGAAGTGGGCCTGGGCAAGACCATCGAAGCTGGCCTGGTGATCCACCGCCAGCTGCTGTCTGGCCGCGCCAGCCGCGTGCTGATCCTGGTGCCGGAAAACCTCCAGCACCAGTGGCTGGTGGAGATGCGTCGACGCTTCAACCTGCAGGTGGCGCTGTTCGATGCCGAGCGCTTCATTGAAAGCGATGCCAGCAACCCGTTCGAAGATGCGCAACTGGCGCTGGTCTCGCTGGAATGGCTGACAGAAGACGAGAAGGCCCAGGATGCGCTGTTCGCCGCCGGCTGGGACCTGCTGGTGGTCGACGAGGCGCACCACCTGGTCTGGCACGAGGAAAAGGCCAGCCCGCAGTATTCGCTGGTCGAGCAGTTGGCCGAGGTCATTCCCGGGGTGCTGCTGCTCACCGCTACTCCCGAGCAATTGGGTCAGGACAGCCATTTCGCCCGCCTGCGCCTGCTCGATCCGAACCGTTTCCACGACCTGGCAGCCTTCCGCGCCGAAAGCGAGAACTACCGCCCGGTCGCCGAGGCCGTGCAGGAGCTGCTGGACAAGGGTCGCCTGTCGACCACCGCGCAACAGACCATCCACGGCCTGCTTGGCGCCGATGGCGACACTCTGGTCGCGGCGGTCAACGCCGGCGACGAGGAAGCCGGCCCGCGCCTGATCCGTGAACTGCTCGACCGCCACGGCACCGGGCGCGTGCTGTTCCGCAACACCCGTGCGGCAGTGCAGGGCTTTCCCGAGCGCAAGCTGCACCCCTACCCGCTGCCGAGCCCGGACCAATACCTGGAACTGCCTCTGGGCGAACACGCCGATCTGTACCCGGAAGTCAGCTTCCAGGCCCAGGCCGAGGACGCTGAAGCCGAGCGCTGGTGGCGTTTCGATCCACGGGTGGAATGGCTGATCGACACCCTCAAGATGCTCAAGCGCACCAAGGTGCTGGTCATCTGCGCCCATGCCGAAACCGCGATGGACCTGGAAGACGCCCTGCGCGTGCGCTCCGGCACCCTGGCCACGGTCTTCCACGAAGGCATGAGCATCTTGGAACGTGACCGTGCGGCGGCCTACTTCGCCGACGAGGAATTTGGCGCACAGGTCCTGATCTGCTCGGAAATCGGCAGCGAGGGGCGCAACTTCCAGTTCGCCCACCACCTGGTGCTGTTCGACCTGCCTGCGCACCCCGACCTGCTGGAGCAGCGCATCGGTCGTCTCGACCGGATCGGCCAGAAGCACATCATCGAGCTGCACGTGCCGTACCTGGAAAACAGCCCGCAGGAGCGTCTGTTCCAGTGGTACCACGGTGCGCTCAATGCCTTCCTCAACACCTGCCCGACCGGCAACGCGCTGCAGCATCAATTCGGTCCGCGTTTGCTGCCGATGCTGGAAAACGCCGACGACGGTGAATGGCAAGCGTTGATCGACGAAGCCCGCGGCTGTCGCGAAGCGCTGGAAAGCGAGCTGCACACCGGGCGTGACCGGCTACTGGAGCTCAACTCCGGCGGCGACGGTGAAGGTCAGGCACTGGTGGCGGCGATCGAGGAGCAGGACGACCAATTCGCCCTGCCGATCTACATGGAAACCCTCTTCGACGCCTTCGGCATCGACAGCGAGGACCATTCGGACAACGCGCTCATCCTGCGCCCCAGCGAAAAGATGCTCGATGCCAGCTTCCCGCTGGGCGACGACGAAGGCGTGACCATCACCTACGACCGCGAGCAGGCGCTCTCGCGTGAAGACATGCAGTTCATCACCTGGGAACACCCCATGGTGCAGGGCGGCATGGACCTGGTGCTGGCGGGTTCGATGGGCAACACCGCGGTGGCGCTGATCAAGAACAAGGCGCTCAAGCCTGGCACCGTGCTGCTGGAGCTGCTCTACGTGAGCGAAGTGGTGGCACCGCGCTCGCTGCAGCTGGGGCGTTACCTGCCGCCGGCTGCCCTGCGCTGCCTGCTCGACACCAATGGCAACGACCTGGCGTCGCGCGTGTCGTTCGAAACCCTCAACGACCAGCTCGAAAGCGTGCCCAAGGCCAGCGCCAACAAGTTCATCCAGGCCCAGCGCGATGTGCTGGCACCGCGTATCACTGCCGGTGAAAGCAAGATCGCGCCGCGTCATGCCGAACGCGTGGCCCAGGCACAACATCGCCTGGCCGCCGAGACGGATGAAGAACTGGCACGCCTGACCGCTCTGCAGGCAGTCAATCCAACCGTGCGTGACAGTGAACTGGTCGCCCTGCGCAAGCAGCGTGAGGAAGGCCTGGCGATGCTCGAGAAGGCCGCCCTGCGCCTGGAAGCGATCCGGGTTCTGGTAGCAGGCTGATCCATCACTTGCCCCGCAGGCCCAAGCCTGCGGGGCAAGGCGTTACGGTTTCACCCCACCTGTTACTGAGCGTGTCGCCCGCTCACTCTCATGCCCTGCGCTTGTCTCGCCATCGGATGCAGCGCTGAACAGCCCCCGCCAATGATGATTCAACGCCGCACCAGTGCGGTGCAGCTTTTACTGCGACGCCCTTTCCTGGATCACCACCCAGGGCGAAACCACCACCGCCCATAGCGTCGGATCGCGCTCGCAGAAATCCAGAGCCCGCGGCGCAGACAGCTTCTCGACCTGCCCATCGGCCAGCCATTGAGCTACCAACGCGTGTGCGTCTTCAGCCAACGCTTGCGCCACCGTGATCAAATCCAGCGCAGGATCGACCCACAACAGGGCACCCTTGGCGAAAAAGGGTTGCAGCGCCTGCCATTCGATAATTGCAGTCTCGCCCAGCAGCTTGGCATAGAGGGTGCTAGCGTTTTCAGTCATGGGTTTTACCGTCAGGAAAAAAATCGGCGCCATGATAGCCGTCCGAATCACCTGGAAAAACCCGGTTGCAATATACAGCTTCGAGTTTTGCCCTTGTAATCGGGGCTTTCTGGCGCTGTCACCCGCCGAAATGTACTCGAATCTGTAACTTTATGTCGATTTAGCGACAACCGATCGATTTCGCTGCAAACGCCAGCTTTCCAACGGATAAAGCGGCGCTCTACACTGTACCGGTACAGTTGTCGGGTGCAGATTCGGATGTCGTCTGCCATGTCTCGCCGAGGGGGTAAAGCGGTGGGGATGGCCAAGATTCGGTCCGTCGCCTGTTCGGCCAGGACTATAAAAAATACAACGCAAAAAGGGAGCACTAATGAATAAGCAGATTTCCAAACTGTTTGCCGCTCTGGTTCTGGCCGGCGTCGCCAGCCACTCGATGGCGGCCGATACCATCAAGATCGGTATCGCCGGTCCCAAGACCGGTCCGGTCGCCGAATACGGCGTGATGCAGTTCAACGGCGCGAAGATGGCCATCGAGCAGATCAACGCCAAAGGCGGCGTCGACGGCAAGAAACTCGAAGCGGTCGAATACGACGATGCCTGCGATCCCAAGCAAGCCGTTGCAGTCGCCAACAAGGTGGTCAACGACGGCGTCAAGTTCGTCGTCGGTCACCTGTGCTCCAGCTCCGCCCAGCCTGCCTCCGACGTCTACGAAGACGAAGGCATCATCATGGTCACCCCGGCGGCCACCAGCCCCGAGCTCACCGCGCGTGGCTACAAGCTGGTCTTCCGTACCATCGGCCTGGACAGCGCCCAGGGCCCTGCCGCCGGCAACTACATCGCCGACGTGGTCAAGCCCAAGACCGTGGCCGTGATCCACGACAAGCAGCAGTACGGCGAAGGCATTGCCAGCGCGGTCAAGACCACCCTGGAAGGCAAAGGCGTCAAGGTCGCCGTGTTCGAAGGCATCAATGCCGGCGACAAGGACTTCTCCTCGCTGATCGCCAAGCTCAAGCAGGCCAATGTCGACTTCGTCTACTACGGTGGCTACCACCCGGAACTGGGCCAGATCCTGCGTCAGTCCAAGGAAAAAGGCCTGAGCGCCAAGTTCATGGGCCCTGAAGGCGTGGGTAACGACTCGATTTCGCAGATCGCCGGCGAAGCCTCCGAAGGCCTGTTGGTCACCCTGCCCAAATCCTTCGACAAGGATCCGACCAACGTCGCTTTGACCAAGGCCTTCCAGGACAAGAAACAGGATCCTAGCGGTCCGTTCGTCTACCCGTCCTACTCGGCCGTGCAAGTGATTGCCGACGGCATCACCGCCGCCAAGAGCGAAGACACCGACAAGGTGGCCGAAGCCATCCACGCCGGTACCTTCAAGACGCCAATGGGTGAATTGAGCTACGACGCCAAGGGCGACCTGAAGAACTTCCAGTTCGTGGTCTACGAGTGGCACTTCGGCAAGCCGAAGACCGAAGCCGCCCAGTAAGCCTGGCAACACCCCCACAAAGCCCACTGCACCGCAGTGGGCTTTGTTTTACGAGTGACGGGTACAGCCGGTGCAATCCACCGCCTGGCCCCCTGAAAATCTTGAAACCGTGACCAGCGGTTCACCTGCCCTGCCCGGCAACACTGCGCCAAGGAGAGCGCTCGGACATGGCCGGAGAAATGCGAACAGGTTTTTAGGAGCGCGGTAAATGCCTGAACTATTCCACTACATGCAGCAGTTGGTGAATGGCCTGACCATCGGCAGCACCTATGCATTGATCGCCATCGGCTACACGATGGTGTACGGCATCATCGGCATGATCAACTTCGCCCATGGCGAGGTGTACATGATCGGTTCGTATGTCACCTTCATTGTCCTGGCGGGCCTGGCCATGCTGGGCATCCACAGTCTTCCGATCCTGATGATCGCCGGCTTCGCCGCCGCCATCCTGGTCACCAGCGCCTATGGCTACAGCATCGAACGAGTCGCCTATCGGCCGCTGCGCAACAGCAACCGGTTGATCCCGCTGATCTCGGCGATCGGCATGTCGATCTTCCTGCAGAACTCGGTGCAGCTGTCCCAGGGCTCGGGCAACTTCGCCATTCCCAACCTGCTTCCCGGCAGCCTGACCTTCGGCCCCGGTGGCGCCGAGGAAGTGCAGATTTCCTACATGCAGATCCTGGTGTTCGTGGTGACGCTGGCCGCGATGTACGGCCTGACCCTGTTCATTTCCCGCTCGCGCATGGGCCGTGCCTGTCGCGCCTGCGCCGAGGACATGAAGATGGCCAACCTGCTGGGCATCAATACCAACGCGATCATCGCCCTGACCTTCGTCATCGGCGCGGCACTGGCGGCCGTCGCAGCGGTGCTGCTGAGCATGCAGTACGGCGTGATCAACCCCAGCGCCGGCTTCCTGGTCGGGCTCAAGGCCTTCACCGCTGCTGTTCTGGGCGGCATCGGCAGCATTCCAGGTGCCATGCTCGGCGGCCTGGTTCTGGGCGTGGCCGAAGCCTTCGGCGCGGATATCTTCGGTGACCAGTACAAGGACGTCGTTTCGTTCGGCCTGCTGGTCCTGGTTCTATTGTTCCGGCCGACCGGCATTCTGGGCCGCCCGGAGGTTGAGAAAGTATGAGCAAGTCTCTTCGATCCGCGCTCTTCAGCGCGGCACTGGTGTGGGCCGTGGCCTACCCGGTACTGGGCCTGAAACTGGCCTTCTCCGGTGTCACCCTGGTCGTGCAGAACGCCAGCACCGGCACCCTGCTGATCATCGCTGGCTGTTCGGTGCTGATGTTCCTGCGGGTGCTGTTCGCCGAGCGCATCGGCGGCTTGCGCCGCGATTCGAGCCGCCCGTTGATACCGGCCAAGGCCTCGAACTTCCTGACCCTGCCCAGCACTCAGCGCTGGGCCATCTTGGCCCTGGTGGTGCTGGCCTTCATCTGGCCGTTCTTCGGCTCACGCGGCGCGGTCGACATCGCGACCCTGATCCTGATCTACGTCATGCTCGGCCTGGGGCTGAACATCGTGGTCGGTCTGGCGGGCCTGCTCGACCTGGGCTACGTCGGCTTCTACGCGGTCGGCGCCTACGGCTACGCCCTGCTGTCGCACTATTTCGGCCTGAGCTTCTGGGAATGCCTGCCGCTGGCAGGCCTGCTGGCGGCCACCTTCGGCTTCCTGCTGGGCTTCCCGGTGCTGCGTCTGCGCGGTGACTACCTGGCTATCGTCACGTTGGGCTTCGGCGAAATCATCCGGATCTTCCTGCGCAACCTCACCGACATCACCGGTGGCCCGAACGGCATCAGCAACATCGAGAAACCGACGTTGTTCGGCCTGACGTTCGAACGCCGCGCCGCCGAGGGCAGCCAGACCTTCCACCAGTTCTTCGGTCTGGAATACAGCCCGATCAGCAAGGTCATCTTCCTCTACCTGATCGCCCTGCTGATGGCCCTGGCCGCGCTGTTCGTCATCAATCGCCTGTTGCGCATGCCCATTGGCCGCGCCTGGGAAGCCTTGCGCGAAGACGAGATCGCCTGCCGCGCGCTGGGCCTGAACCCGACCGTGATCAAGCTTTCCGCGTTCACCCTGGGCGCAGCCTTCGCAGGCTTTGCCGGTAGCTTCTTCGCCGCGCGCCAAGGCCTGGTTACCCCGGAGTCGTTCACCTTCATCGAGTCGGCGATCATTCTCGCCATCGTCGTGTTGGGTGGCATGGGTTCGCAGCTGGGGGTGATCCTCGCCGCCATCGTGATGATCCTGCTGCCCGAGTTGATGCGTGAATTCAGCGACTACCGCATGTTGATGTTCGGCGCCCTGATGGTGCTGATGATGATCTGGCGTCCGCAAGGCTTGCTTCCGATGCAGCGTCCCCACCTGGAGCTGCGCAAATGAGCCAGAACATTCTGCAAGTCACTGACCTGAGCATGCGCTTCGGCGGCCTGCTGGCGGTCAACGGCGTGGCCCTGAGCGTGAAGGAAAAGCAGGTGGTGGCCCTGATCGGCCCCAACGGCGCCGGCAAGACCACGGTGTTCAACTGCCTGACCGGTTTCTACAAGCCCAGCGGCGGGACCATTCTGCTCGATGGCCAGCCGATCCAGGGTCTGCCAGGCCATCAGATCGCCCGCAAGGGCGTGGTGCGCACCTTCCAGAACGTACGCCTGTTCAAGGAAATGACCGCGCTGGAGAATCTGCTGATCGCCCAGCATCGGCACTTGAACACCAACTTCTTCGCCGGTCTGTTCAAGACGCCGAACTTCCGCAAGAGCGAAAGGGACGCCATGGAGTACGCCGAATACTGGCTGGAAAAGGTCAACCTCAAGGAGTTCGCCAACCGCACTGCGGGCACGCTCGCCTATGGCCAGCAACGCCGCCTGGAAATCGCCCGCTGCATGATGACGCGACCGCGCATGCTGATGCTCGACGAACCTGCGGCCGGCCTCAACCCGCGTGAAACCGATGACCTGAAGGCGCTGATCGGCGTTCTGCGTGAAGAACACAACGCCACCGTGCTGCTGATCGAGCATGACATGAAGCTGGTGATGAGCATTTCCGACCACATCGTCGTGATCAACCAGGGCACCCCCCTGGCCGATGGCACGCCCGAACAGATCCGTGACAATCCTGATGTCATCAAAGCCTACCTGGGGGAAGCGTAAATGCTGCAGTTCGAAAACGTTTCCACCTTCTACGGCAAGATCCAGGCGCTGCACGGAGTCAACGTGGAGGTCCGCCAGGGCGAGATCGTCACGCTGATCGGCGCCAACGGCGCGGGCAAATCGACCCTGCTGATGACCCTCTGCGGCGCGCCACGGGCGCACTCGGGGAGCATTCGCTACATGGGCGAAGAGCTGGTGGGCAAGGAATCGGCGGAAATCATGCGCAAGAGCATTGCCGTGGTGCCCGAGGGCCGTCGGGTGTTCGCACGCCTGACCGTCGAGGAAAACCTGGCCATGGGCGGGTTCTTCACCGACAAGGGTGATTACCAGGAACAGATGGACAAGGTCCTGGCGTTGTTCCCGCGGCTCAAGGAACGCTTCAGCCAGCGCGGCGGCACCATGTCCGGCGGTGAACAGCAGATGCTGGCCATCGGTCGCGCGCTGATGAGCAAACCCAAGCTGCTGCTGCTCGACGAACCCTCGCTGGGCCTGGCACCGATCATCATCCAGCAGATCTTCGACATCATCGAACAGTTGCGCCGCGACGGCGTGACGGTGTTTCTGGTGGAGCAGAACGCCAACCAGGCCCTGAAGATCGCCGACCGCGCCTATGTGCTGGAAAACGGTCGGGTGGTCATGCAGGGCAGCGGCGAAGCCTTGCTGACCGATCCCAAGGTGCGCGAGGCCTATCTGGGCGGTTGAGTGTGCGCCAGGCTCATACATGGGAGTTGCCCCCCGCTCCCCGTAGGAGCGGTCTGCGGCCGCGAAGGCATCACCGCGGCTCGACTGACAGACCGCGGTAGGGCCTTTGCGGCCGCGGACCGCTCCTACGGTAGACCGTGAAATGGAGTGAGCCGCGTAGCCCAATCCCCGTGAACACGCTTTTCACGCCCCCTGTGCTACCGTGCCCTCCATTGTTCAGGAGACCCACGATGCACCTGCCCCGCTCCCTCGCCATGCTCGCCCTGCTGCCGCTGCTCGCCAGTTGCCAATCCTTCTTCAACCGGGCACCTGACGCGCCCTCCACCGCCGGTCTGACGCGCATGCAAGGCGCGCTGCAAGGTGACAACGGCCGGCTGTTCTTCCAGCCCTGCGGCGATCCGCGCCGCTACGCAGTCATCGACAGCAACGACACCGGCGTACTGCAGGAGGCCTCGCAGTTGGCGGGCAATCGCCCTGTGATCTACGCCGACTTGCGCGGGCGTTTCGATGCCAGCACCAACGGCGGCACCGATGGCCAGTTGCGCCTGCATCAACTGTATCGACTCGATCGATCGCTGGCCGCGTGCAAGGACCCGGACTTCAAACTGTCCAGCCTCAGCGCCGGTGGCGAGTCCCCGCGCTGGCAGGTCAGGGTCACGGGCCAGGGCATGGTCGTGGACCGTGAAGGTCAGCCCCCCCTCGCGTTGCCCTATGTCGAAGAGCAGGTCGGCGGCGGTCGCTTCAACCTGTCCACCGAAGCCAACAACCAGCGCATCGAGCTGTGGGTGGCTCCACAGCGCTGTGTGGATTCGCGCAACAACGGTGTGCAGTTCCTCTCCGCCGAACTGCGCGTGAACGGCGAGGTACAGCGTGGCTGCGCCACCTTCGGCGGAGCGCGCAACCAGTAACCCGCACCGTCCGGCGTTTTTTACCTGACGTCGGGCGGCGCATCGCGTTTATAATGCCGGGTTCTGTTATGCCCCCGGGGCGCGCCCGGATTTTTGGACCTGTCATGCTACGAATCACCGAACTCAAGTTGCCCCTGGACCACTCCGACGACGCCCTGCGCCCTGCCATCGTGCAGCGCCTGGGCATCGCCGACGCCGACCTGCTGGACTTCACCCTGTTCAAGCGCAGCTACGATGCGCGCAAGAAGAACAGCGAACTGCAGTTCATCTACACCATCGATCTGCAGGTGAACGGCGAAGCCGACGTGCTCGAGCGCTTCGTCGATGACCACAACGTCAACGTGGCACCGGATGTCAGCTACAAGGTCGTCGGGCATGCACCGCAGGACTATGCCCAGCGTCCCTTGGTGGTAGGTTTCGGACCTTGCGGGATCTTTGCCGCCCTGCTGCTGGCCCAGATGGGCTTCAAGCCCATCGTGCTAGAGCGTGGCAAGGAGGTGCGTCAGCGCACCAAGGACACCTGGGGCCTGTGGCGCAAGAACGTGCTGAACGCCGAATCCAACGTGCAGTTCGGCGAGGGTGGCGCCGGTACCTTCTCCGACGGCAAGCTCTACAGCCAGATCAAGGACCCGTACCACCACGGGCGCAAGGTCCTGCACGAGTTCGTCAAGGCCGGCGCGCCCGAGGAAATCCTCTACGTCAGCAAGCCGCACATCGGGACGTTCCGCCTGACCGGCATGGTCGAGAACATGCGCCAGCAGATCATCGCCCTGGGCGGCGAGATCCGTTTCGAGCAAAAGGTCACCGATCTCTTGATCGATGGCGAGCATCTGCAGGGTGTAGTTCTCGAAAGCGGCGAGCAGTTGCATTCCAATCACGTGATCATGGCCCTGGGGCACAGCGCCCGCGACACCTTCCGCATGCTCCACGCACGCAACGTGTTCATGGAAGCCAAGCCTTTTTCCATCGGTTTCCGTATCGAGCATCCGCAAGGCATCATCGACCGGGCTCGACTGGGCAAATACGCCGGGCATCCGAAGCTGGGCGCGGCTGACTACAAGCTGGTGCACCACGCCAAGAATGGCCGGTCGGTCTACAGCTTCTGCATGTGCCCGGGCGGTACCGTGGTGGCAGCGACGTCAGAACCGGGTCGCGTGGTCACCAACGGCATGAGCCAGTACTCGCGCAACGAGCGTAATGCCAACTCCGGCATCGTCGTCGGCATCACACCCGAGCAGGATTATCCAGGTGGCCCGCTGGCCGGGATCGAGCTGCAGGAGCAGCTCGAATCCACTGCGTATCTGCTGGGCGGCAGCAACTACCAGGCGCCCGCGCAACTGCTGGGCGACTTCGTGGCCGGCAAGCCGTCCACCGCACTGGGCAGCGTCGAGCCTTCCTACAAGCCCGGCGTCACCTTGGGCGACCTGGCGCTGTCGTTGCCGGAATTCGCCATCGAAGCGATCCGCGAAGCGCTGCCGGCCTTCGAGCGCCAGATCAGAGGCTTCTCGATGCACGACGCCGTACTGACCGGTATCGAGACCCGTACGTCCTCGCCGCTGCGCATCACCCGCGGCGTCGACTACCAGAGCCTCAACCTCAAAGGCCTGTTCCCAGCCGGTGAAGGCGCAGGCTATGCCGGCGGGATTCTCTCCGCCGGTGTCGACGGCGTACGCATCGCCGAAGCCGTGGCCCGCGACATCCTTGGCCTGCAGCCGGCCTAGAAGGCCGATTCGCAAGCATGAAAAAACCGGCCGAGGCCGGTTTTTTCATGACAGAGTTCGCTTAGTGAGCGACGCGGCTGGTGCCGTCTACCGTCATGATGCGGACACGTTCGCCAACGCGGAAAATCTCGTTCTCCTGCACGGCCTGAACGTAGGCACGCATGCTGCCGTCATCCTCGCGCACGGTGATTTCCACGCCTTGAGTACGGGTGAAACCTTCCTCGGTCGCCGAACCCAACAGGCCACCGGCCACGGCGCCGATCACGGCCGCGACGATGCTGCCACGGCCACCGCCTACCGCGCTGCCGGCGACACCACCGACCACCGCGCCAGCACCGCCGCCGATTGGCGTCTTGGTGCCTTCGATCTTGACCGGACGCAGCGACTCGATGGTGCCCATGCGCACGGTTTGCACGCGGCGCGCTTCATCGCGCGAATAGGAGTCACCTGACAGGTTGGAGGCGCATCCGCCCAGCAACAGGGACATCGTGGTGAAGCAGGCAACTAACAGAAGTGACTTGCGCATTTTGGCAGGACTCCATGGGACATGTGTTCATTAGACGCCGCAGGGCAACGGCTGTCACGACACGGTCTATAAAAATTTAAGTCATGTTGGCGTCAGACGGGGCTGATGCAGGCCAGGAAGCTCGACCGGCCACTGAACGTCTGGACAACGTTCAGTGGCAAAAGGTCAGAGCAGGGTCAGGGCGCCAGGCGTTCGCGGATCCACGAACCGGCGTCGAGGCGGTAGTTCAGGCGGTCGTGCAGGCGACTGGGTCGCCCCTGCCAGAACTCGATGCGATCAGGAACCAGGCGGTAGCCGCCCCAGTGCGCCGGGCACTGCGGTTCGGTACCGCTGAAACGCTGCTCTGTCGCTTCAAGCAACGCTTGCAGTTCGCCACGATCGGCAATGACTTGGCTCTGCGGCGACGCCCAGGCACCCAGGCGACTGCCCAGTGGGCGGACCTGGTAATAGGCGTCGGACTCGGCCGCACTCACCTTGCTCACCCTCCCCTCGATGCGGACCTGCCGCTCGAGGGTAGGCCAGAAGAAAGTCATGGCCGCAAACGGCCGTTGCGCCAGATGCTGGCCCTTGGCGCTGTCGTAGTTGCTGAAGAAGGTAAAACCCTGGTCATCCAGGCCCTTGAGCAGCAATACACGGCAGTGCGGACGACCGTCGGCATCGACGGTCGCCAGCGTCATCGCGTTGGCTTCCACCGGCGCCTGTTCGGTGTTGACCGCATCGCCAAACCACTGGCGAAACAGGCTGAACGGCTCGGACGGCGCCTGGGCCTCGTCCAGGCCATCACGGGTGTAGCTACGGCGCATATCGGCCAGGGCTTGCGTCATGGCATCGATCCTTGCATCAGTGCGCTTTGGCCTGGTCGTTGTTCACGGCTTTCTTGGCGACAGCTTTCTTGGCCTCGGCTTTCTTGGCAGCCGGTGCAGCTTTCTTGGCCACGGAGGGCTTGGCTGCGGTCTTCTTGGCGGTTGCAGCCTTGGCTGGCGCCTTGGCGGCTGGCTTGGCAACCGGCGCCGGCACAGCCTTGACGTCCTGGGTCGCCAGCATTTCGGCGGCGGTGAAGGTCGGCTGGTTGTACTTGGCCAGCAGCGCCAGCATGGTGTTCTGCGGGGTCAGGAGAATTTCCACGCGGCGGTTCAGCGACCGGCCTTCGACGCTGTCGTTGGCGGCGCGCGGCATGACCGAGCCCATGCCACGCAACGTCAGGCGGTCACGCTGCAGACCGCTGAGGCGGAAGATCGAGGCGATCGACTGTGCGCGTTCCTGACTCAGTTTCTGGTTCAACGGCGCGGCACCGCTGGTGTCGGCGTGGCCCAGAATCAGGACGGCGGCCTTGTGGTCGGCATCGATGGCCTTGGCCACACGGGTGATCGGGCCGAGGCTGATCGGCAGCAACATCGAAGGGCGGTCCGGGTTGAACGAAGAGTCGACCGGCGCGGTGATCACCAACAGGTCTTCGCGACGCTCGAGCTCGAACTTGCTGTCCTTGATGGCTTCGCGCAGCTTCGGCTCATAGGCGTCGAGCCAGGCCTGGGTGACCTTGGGATCAACCTTGGGCACTTCGGCGACCTTGGCCTGAGCAGGCGTGCTGCTGGCACCGAATGGCCACCACCAGCGGCTTTCGCTGTCGGACTTGGAGTCGGCCTTGGCCACCTTTTCGTTGATGGCCTGCTCGACGTCCTTGTCAGCCGTCTTGCTGGCGACTGCGTCACGGCCAAATGGCCACCAGCTATGCCCGCCCTGGGCCGAGGAATCCTGGGGAGTTTGAGCACAACCGGTAGCGGCCAGGCACAAGGCAAACGCGATGGATTTATTCGGTGACATGGTGGTTCCACAAGGTGTTGGTAAATACAAACCGGTTTAACAAACCGGCCTAAATTATTGATTGCTAGAGTAGTGCAGGCATAGCCCAACGGACGACCGCTGGTCGATTTCTGATCAATTGCTTCAGAGGCAAGCGCGCAGAACGCGGACCAGGTGCTGCGCTCGCGGGTCCATCAGTACATAGGGGCCCAATGTATTCACGGAAAAGCCCACGGCAACATCGTGCTCCGGATCGGCGAAGCCGACCGACCCCCCTGCTCCGGGATGACCGAAGGCACCGGCGCCGAGGCCGAAGGTGGCGTTGGCCACTTTCGGCTGATCGAGCATGCAGCCCAGCCCGAATCGCGTTGGCGTCATCAGGGTCTTGTCCATGCCCAGGCTGTGTTCGCGGGTCAGCTCTGCCAGCAGCTCGGGCTCGAGCAGGCTGCCATCGAGCAGGCCGGCGTAGAAACCGGCCAGACTGCGGGCATTGCCATGACCGTTCGCCGCAGGTTGCTCCATGCGACGCCATTCCGGCTTGTTGGTGCTGGTCAGCACCGATGGCGGATTGGTGAAGGCGCGGGTGGCCATGGCTTCGGGTTCACGCATGGTGACCTGCAACAGACGCTGGGCCGCTTCGTCGCCGACATTGCCCTTGCCACGGGCGATGTGTGCAACGCGATGAAACTCCTCGTCGGGCAGCCCGACATGGAAGTCCAGCCCGAGAGGCCGGGCTACCCGCGCCATGATCGATTCGCCGGGGCCGCGATGATCGGCCCGGCGCAGCAGCTCGCCGACCAGCCAGCCGTAGGTGATGGCGGCATAGCCATGGCCCGTGCCCGGCGACCACCACGGCGTTTCCGCCGCCAGTGCGGCGGTCATGCGTGACCAGTCGTAGAGCGCTTCGGGCGGCAACAGGTCACGCAGGGCCGGCAGACCGGCCTGGTGGCTGAGCAGATGACGCAGGGTGATCGATTGTTTGCCGGCTGCGGCGAATTCCGGCCAGTACTGTGCTACCGGCACGTCCAGCGCCAGCTTGCCCTCGGCGACCAGCTGCAGGGCGGTCACGGCGGTGAAGGTCTTGGTGCAGGAAAACAGGTTGAGGATGGTATCGCTGTGCCAGGCCTGGGCACCGTCCTTGTCGGCGGTTCCCGCCCACAGGTCGACAACCGTTTCCCCACCGATCTGGATGCACAGTGCGGCACCGCGCTCCTGGGGGTTGTCGAACAGTGCCGCGAACGCCTCGCGCACGGCTTCGAACTGCAGCTCGAAGTGACCTTGTATCTGCACCCTGACTCCCATCGACCGCGTGGCAAAAAATGAAGGGCATTGTTTCAGCGATTCAGCGCTTTGGGAACCGCCCTGCCAGGGAGAATTGTTTCATCTGGCCTGCACAGGCCATCACGAAATTTCGCGGCGGAACGGTGGCAAGGCATTGAGGATCGCCTTGCCGTAGCGCTGGGTCACCAGGCGCCGATCGAGCAGCGTGATGGTGCCGCGGTCCTGCTCGGTACGCAGCAGCCGCCCGCAGGCCTGGATCAGGCGCAGCGAGGCATCGGGTACGGCGATCTCCATGAACGGGTTGCCGCCACGCGCCTCGATCCATTCCGCCAGCGCCGCCTCCACCGGGTCATCGGGCACCGCAAAGGGAATCTTGGCGATGATCACGTGCTCGCAGTAGGCGCCTGGCAGGTCGACCCCTTCGGCGAAGCTGGCAAGGCCGAACAGTACGCTGGAGTCGCCGCCATCGACTCGCGCCTTGTGCTTGTTCAAGGTTTCCTGCTTGGACAGGTTGCCCTGGATGAACACCTGCTTGCGCCAGTCGCGGTCCAGCCCGTCGAACACGTCCTGCATCTGCTTGCGCGAGGAAAACAGCACCAGCGAGCCGCGATAGCCTTCGACCAGGTCCGGCAAGTCACGGATGATGGCCGCCGTATGCGCGGCCGCATCGCGGGGGTCGGCGCGCAGGTCGGGAACCCGCAGCACGCCTGCCTGCTCATGGTGAAAGGGGCTGGGCACGATGGCAGTCACCGACGCTTTCGGTATACCGGCGCGCATGCGGAACCGATCGAACTTGCCCAAGGCAGTCAGGGTGGCCGAGGTCACCAGGGCGCCGTAGGCAACGTTCCACAGGTTGCGACGCAGCATTTCCGCCGCCAGGATCGGGCTGGCATTGACCTCGATGTCATAGAGCGCACTGCTGTCGGCCAGGGTCAGCCAGCGGGCCATGGGCGGGCTGTCTTCGGGGTCTTCGGCGGTGAACGCGGTCCATAGCTCCCAGCTGCCTTGTGCGCGTGCCAGCAGGCTGCCGAACAGGGGGTACCACTCTTCGGCCTGATGACTGGCGATGCCGACGTTCTTCTCGCCGTCCATGCCTTCCTTGAGCAGCTCGCTCAGGCGGGTGAACAGATCCGTCAGTTTGGAGAAGCCCTTCTTCAGCTCGATGCCCATTTCCCGCATGTGCTCGGGAATCACACCGCCGACGAAGCGATGGCGTGGCCGTTCGCGGCCTTCCATATCCTCGCCCGGTTTGAAGTCCGCCAGTTGCTCGCAGGCGCTGAACATGAACTGCTGCTGGGTCTTGATCTCGCGGGCCAGTTCCGGAACCTGCTCGATCAGGCGCCCCAGGTCACCGGGCAGCGGATGCTGGGCCAATAGCTTGGTCAGGTTCTTGGCCGTGGTTTCCAGCCAGTCGGCCGTGGAGCGCAGGCGGCTGTAGTGGGCGAAATGACCAATGGCCTTGTCGGGCAGGTGATGACCTTCGTCGAACACATAGACGGTGTCACGCGGATCGGGCAGTACCGCGCCGCCGCCCAACGCCAGGTCGGCGAGCACCATGTCATGGTTGGTGACGATCACATCGACCTTGCCCATCCCTTCACGCGCCTTGTAGAAGGCGCATTGCTGGAAGTTCGGGCAATGGCGGCTGGTGCACTGGCTGTGATCGGTGGTCAGGCGTGACCATTGCTGGTCTTCCAGGGCCACCGGCCAACTGTCGCGATCGCCGTCCCATTTATTGCCGGCCAGTTTCTCGATCATGCTGGTGAACAGCTTCTGACTCGCCTCGTCGACCTCGATCTTGAAGCCTTCCTCTTCGAACAACTGCGCGGTCGCACTCTGCGCATGACCTTCCTGCAGCAGCACGTCGAGCTTGGACAGGCACAGATAGCGCCCACGGCCCTTGGCCAGGGAAAAGGTGAAGTTCAGACCACTGTTGCGCATCAGGTCGGGCAGGTCCTTGAAGACGATCTGCTCCTGCAGCGCCACCGTGGCCGTGGCGATCACCAGGCGCTTGCCGGCTGCCTTGGCGACCGGAATGGCGGCCAGGCTGTAGGCTACCGTCTTGCCCGTACCGGTACCCGCCTCGACCGCCACCACGGCCGGATCGCCGCTGCGACGACCTTCTTCATCGCAGGCGATATCGCCCAACACCTTGGCGATTTCAGCAATCATCAGACGCTGGCCGTAGCGCGGCTTGAGGCTCTTGGCTTCGAGAAAACGCGTGTAGGCGCCCTGGATCGTGGTTTTGAGTTCGTTACTGATCATCGACTGGTCATGGCGAAAGGCTGGATATATTTTCAGTGTTTCTCATCGGGTCGCTATCATACCCTGCTCGACTTCGATGTGCTGGCTGGAGATAACCATGAGCGCCGACGGCGTCTTCCAAACTCTGCACGGGCTCGCTGCACTGATGTGGCTGGGCGGCATGCTCGCGAGCTGGATGATCCTGCGCCCCGCCGGGCTTGCAGCGGCTTCGCGAGCTCGGCGCTTGACGCGCCTGGCGGAGATTTTCCCACAGGTATTCGGCTGGATCTGGGCAGCCGTGCTGATTCTTCCGATCAGCGGCGTTGCCCTGCTGCGCCTGCACTTCACCGGCTTCGAGACGGCGCCACGCGGTGTGCAGATCATGATGGGCCTGTACGTGATCATGGCGGCGCTGTTCCTGCGCATGCAGGGGCTGCAACTGCCCGCGCTGCGCAAAGCCGTCGCGGCCCAGGACTGGGCGGACGGCATGGCTGCCACGAAAAAACTGCGACGCCTGGCCATCGCGGGTCTGCTGCTGGGCCTGGCCGTCGTGGTGCTGGCCGTGGCCAGACAGCTCAACGGCGTTTAAAAGCGCTGGACGCTCAAGGTGCCCGCAGCGCCCGCCTCGCCGACACGTCCCGGCAAGCCCTCACGGCCCGACTTGCCGCCTTCGGCGCGGTACACCACGCAGCCCTTGGATTTGCCGCCGGCGCCTGCACGTCCCGGCACCCCGGCTGCACCGCCCTGGCCGCCATCGGTGCGGACCTTGATCGATTCGCTGGCAAAGGTGGCCGGTACGCGCAGACGGACGTTGGCGCCAGACGCCCCTGGCAGGCCATCGCCACCATTGTCGCCATTGCCACCGCGTCCCGCCGAACCCCAGGTGCAGCCGGGCGCCTCGCCATTGCCGCCATCGAGACCGGCATAGCCATCGGCGCCCGCGCCACCGCGCGCATCGATGTTCAATTCCTGAGCGTTGAGCGATTGCAGCTGTACGTCGAGATTACGCCCCGCACGCGCCGCCTTCTGGTGAGTGCCAGGTGCCCCGCGGGCCAGGATCTGGCTGCCACTACCCAGTTCGGCGTGCTGCGCTCGCAGGCGCAGCTCCTGCTCGCCCGGCACCACGGCGATCCGTGCCTCATGCCCCAGGCGCAAATGTTCGACACTGAGGTCGGTCAGGTTGGCAGGAATCAACAGGGTGCCGTAATCCGCCACGTCCAGCCGTTGCAACTGCAGCACGCTGGAGCTGGCCGGCAGGCGCAGCAGGGAATGGGGTTCGACACTGACCGACTCGGCCAATGCCAGCGGCGCAAACAGTACTGCCAACAGACCCAGCTTACGCATGGCTAGCCTCGGTATCGAGCGGTGCAGGAATGGATTGGATATGAAAGATCCCGGCCAGCAGGATCTGCACGCGATCGAGCCAGGGATGGCTGCGCCCGCGCAGGCGCTTGTTGAAAGCGACGACTTCGATCACATGCAGCAGCAACAGCGTGCCGCCGGCCAGGTTGATCAATGCATGAAACGGTTTGACCATCGGCATGAACAGGTTGAGCAGCACCACCCACCAGAACAGCAGCGTCAGACATTTACCCAGAATCAGAAATCCTTTCATGTGCCCCCCACGGCATCGGCTAGGCGCACATTAACGGCTGGGGGGTGGCGGTGACCAGAGGCCGGCAGGAAAAAGCTCTGTCGGCCTCTATTCATCAATGCGTCAGATGGATTTCCACGCGACGGTTCTTGGCCCGTCCGGCGTCGGTGTCATTGCTGTCGACCGGCTCGCTTTCGCCGCGACCTTCGCTGCTCAGCTTGTCTGCCGCAACGCCTTGCGACAGCAGAAAGGAGACCACGCTGGCAGCACGCTGCTCGGACAGCTTCTGGTTGAAGGCATCGCTGCCGACGCTGTCGGTATGGCCGATGATCCTGACCGTGGCCACCTGGGAGGCCTTGATGCGCGAGGCCAGGGAAGTCAGCTCGGTACGGGCGCTGCCGGTGAGTTCGGCGCTGCCGAATTCGAACGGCACATCGCCGGCATCGCTCAGGGTCACGACTTCGGGGATGTCCGCCACGGGTGGCTCAGGCGCCTTGGTGACCGCCGGATACACGGGCAACGGGCAGCCGTTGTGTTTGACCGGGGTGTTGGGAGGAGTGTCGGGGCAACGGTCGCGGCGGTCGAACACGCCGTCTTCGTCCTTGTCGCCATCCTGGGCGTAGCAGACCAGGCCAGCGGCTACGGCGCCCGCCAGACCGCCACCGGCAGCCCAGGCTCCGCTTTCGATGGCACTCAGCCCACCACCGGCCAGGCCGCCCAGCACGCTGCAAACCGGCCAGGTACGCGAATTCAGTGGAGATGCGCCATCACGGGTGGTGCTACAACCGCCCAGCACACCAGCGACCAGCAGAGCGGGAAGTACGGCCCGCGATAGATCTTTCAGCATCATTCAAGGCTCCTGAGTCGCCGGCGGGTGCCGGCAACTGAGAAGTAAAGCGTGCCGCCGGTCGTTGTACAAGGCGACTGGCGGTCACTGATAAAGGTTCAACGCTGGATGAGAATCTCGGTACGGCGGTTCATGGCGCGACCGTCTGCGGTGTTGTTGTCGGCGACCGGTTGGGCTTCGCCCATGCCTTTGACCGATACCACGCTGGCACGCGGCACGCCGCTGCTCACCAGGTAGTCAGTCACCGCCTTGGCGCGCTGCTCGGACAAGCGTTGGTTGTAGGCGTCTCTGCCAACACTGTCGGTATGACCGCTGACGCTCAGGCGCGCCGTGGTGGCCTCGGTTTTCAAGCGGGTAGCGACGGTATCGAGTTGCGCCCGGTCGGCGGCGGTGAGGGTGGCCTTGTCGAATTCGAAATGCACGTTGCGGATGACGATCGTTTCCTCCTTGGGCAGCGGTGCCGGTTCGGCGGCCACGGGCATCGGCGCCGGAGCGGGCGGTGGGCAACCGTTGGCGTCGACCGGTGTGCCCTTGGGCGTGCCGGGACACTTGTCGCGACTGTCCGGTACGCCATCACCATCCTCGTCGCCATCGCCATGCACCCAGCAATAGGCCGCACCGACACCGGCCGCCGCTGCGCCGACGCCTGCGGCCAGCGATCCGCTTTCGATGGCACCCAGCGCCGCGCCGGTCACGCCGCCCACGGCTGCACACATCGGCCAGTCGGTTTTCTGCAAGCCTGCGCAACCGGTCAGCACACTGCTGACCAGGATCAAGGGTAACGCCGTCCGAACTATGCTCATCTAGGTTTCTCCTCAGGGAAATCGGCGACAGGGGCCGATGTTCAGGGAGTAAAGACTGCCCGGGCCATATGCGCCAGCAATAAGCCATGTCAGGACGGCTCAATCAGTGCTGGGCCATCAGGCCGAGGCCCTATAATGTGACGGCCAAGACCGAGGAGTAGCAATGACCGACGCATTTTCTGCCCGCACCCCGCAACAGGCCCTGGCGGCCCTGCTCGAACGCCATGCGCCCCAGCGCCTGCTGCTGATCGGCGCCAGCGACTTCCCCGCCCTGGCGGCGTTCGAGGCGGCGCACCCCGAAACCCAGGTCTCCAGAGCGGCGCCCGGCCCCCTGCCCGCGCATCTGGCCGGACAGCGCTTCGACCTGGCGCTGGCGCTGGATTGTCTGGAGCATTTGGGCAAGCCCGAAGGCACGCGCCTGCTGGCCGGCATCCGCAACCTCAATGCGAGCTGCATTGCCGTGCTGGCCGACCCGGTCGCCAGCGGGTGGAACGACACCGACTTCTACGCCCTGGCCCTGCAGGCCAGCGAGCGCTTTGCCCGCGACCAGCAGGTGCTCACGCTGTACACCTATGATGTGCGCGAATACAAACAAGTCCCGGATTGGCTCAACGCCAAGTTCTGGGCCAACCCGGAAAACTTTGGCAAGTATTGGTGGTGATATGAGCGTTTCGATCTGTCCGTGCGCAAGTGGCAATCTGCTGCCGGCCTGTTGCGGCCGCTATCACGAAGGCCAGCCGGCCCCCGACGCCCAGAGCCTGATGCGCTCGCGCTACAGCGCCTACGTGCTGGGCCTGGTCGATTATCTGGTGGCCACCACCCTGCACGCCCAGCAGGCCGGTCTCGACCGCCGGGCCATTGCCCAGTGGAGTTCGCAAAGTACCTGGCTGGGCCTGGAAGTCGTCGCGGCGGAAGTCTTCGGCGGCCAACCCGAACATGCCTTCGTGACCTTCAGCGCCCGCTGGCACGACAGCGCCGGCGAACACTGCCACCGCGAGCGCTCCGCCTTCGTGCAGCACGACGGCCGCTGGTACTTCATCGACCCGACCGTACCACTCAAGGCCAGCCGCAACGACAGCTGCCCCTGCGCGAGCGGGCAGAAGTTCAAGAAGTGCTGCGCCAGCTACATCAGCCAATGACCCTGAGATGGGAAATGTCCGGCACCTGAATGCTTTCCTCGTGCCGCAACTGCCCCATGTCGCTGCCTGCGGGCGCCAGGCTGAACTGTTGCAGGTTGAGGTTCGGCGCACGTACTGCGCGCTTCTCCTCCTGCAGATCGGCGCCCACCTCGGCGATGGCGAAATCAGGGGCGTCGACGGCCACGAACGCCGCCATGTAGGCATCGCGCGGCACGACCTCGGCACGGCGTGCCGCGGCCATGGGTTTCTGGCCGAAGTCACCTGCCGCGGCGGGCGCGGTCATGATGATTTCCTCGATCTCCTGGGCCATCTCGTCGATGCTCGCCACCGCGCCTGCGCGCGCCAGGGCTGCGCGGTACTTTTCCGCCGCCTGGGCATCGAGGTTGTTCTTGAGCACCAGTCGGCGCCCGGAAAACAGCAGCTCGATACGCTGGGCATCGGCCTTGAACAGGGTCGCCAGGTTGCTCTTGACCTGATCCAGCGACGCGCCAGGCACGCATTCACCGCTGAAAACGATCTCGTACAAGCTCATGGCAACTCTCCTGGCGTGACACCGTTGCCGGCAGTGGGGGTGGCAGCTAGATGCCGAAGGGCCAGCACCGTGACGGTGATTATGGACCACGATGTTTCGGCGCAACAAGCTCGCCCTTGTCATGCGCATGGGCCTTGTTAGACTCAGGGCAAATCCAGAGGTCCGCGCCATGTCCGCTTGCACTCTCGTTCTGCGCAGCATCGGCTTGCTCTCAGTGCTGGCGCTCACGGGATGCGCAACCTGGTTCACCGGCAACTACGAGGACCCCAAGGTGCACCTGGTCAAGGTCGAAGTGGTCAAGGCCAACCTGCTGCAGCAGCGCTTCATCCTCCGGTTTCGCATCGACAACCCCAACCGCCGCAGCCTGCCCGTACGTGGCATGAGCTACAGCGTGCGCCTGGAAGACATGCTGCTCAGCGAAGGCGAGACCAGCGACTGGTTCAGCGTGGCCGGCAGAAGCGGCGAATACTATGAAGTGCCGGTGCGCACCAACCTCTGGCAACACGTGCGCGAGTTGTCCAAGCTGCTCAAGCATCCGGATCGACCGATCCGCTACGAGCTGCGCGGCGAACTGCGTACCGGCGTGCTGTTCGGTCACGATGTGGTACTCAATCACACCGGCGAAATCAACGCCCGCGGCCTGTCCGGCCACTGACCATCGCAAAGATTATTGGCGCAGCCCTTCTTTTCCAGACCCAGGGTGAGATAATTCCGGCCAATTTCAATCACGGAGTTCCCCCGATGTCCCAGCAACCTCACGTGCACGGTCCTGACTGCAACCACGATCACGATCATCACCATGAGCACGACCACGGTCACGTGCATGGCCCGCACTGCAATCATGCTCCGCAGGAGCCGGTGCGCAATGCCCTCAAGGACGTCGGCCGCAACGATCCATGCCCGTGCGGCAGCGACAAGAAATTCAAGAAGTGCCACGGCGCCTGAGCCGAGCCTGTGCGTGAAGGGGCTGCGTTCTGGCAGTCCCCTCTGTAATCCGAAACCTGGCCCAAGTCTGACCGCGGCGCATACTGCCCGTGAGCGGCTCGACCCAGGCAAAAATAACCCCCGCCAGACGCTTGCGCCCCGCCTTCTCCCTCTCTAACGTAGCGCCTTTTACGCCAGCCCCCGCAGGAGCTTCGCCATGGCCTCGCCCGCCCGTTCTTTCTTCACGCCCAAGTTCGGCTGCGCCGCCGTGGTGACCGGCATGCTCAGCTTGACTGGCTGTCAACAATGGCTGGGCGGCTCAGCCGAACAAAGCCTGCCGCCCAGCGTGGGCGTACAGCCGCTCAAGGGTCTGGCGCAGAACGTCTCGGTGCGGCGCAACGGCCTGGGGATGCCGCTGATCGAGAGCAACACCTTCCACGATGCCCTGTTTGCTCAAGGGTATTTCGCCGCCAGCGACCGTATCACCCAGATGGTACGCATGCGGCTGCTGGCTCAGGGGCGCCTGGCCGAGCTGGACGGTGCCGATGCACTGGACACCGACCGCCTGCTGCGCAGGATCAACCTGAAGAAGAACGCCGACCAGCTGTACGCCGCTGCATCACCGCGGCTCAAGCGCTTCTTCGATGTGTACGCGCGGGGCGTGAACGCCTATCTGTTCCGCTATCGCGGCAAGTTGCCAGCACCGCTCAGTGGCTACACCCCCGAATACTGGAAGGCCGAAGACTCGGCGCTAATGTTCGCCCTGTGGTCGTTCAGCCAGTCGCTCAACCTGCAGGAAGAGCTGGGCTCGCTGGCGCTGGCGCAGAAAGTGGGCACCGATAAATTGGCCTGGTTACTGCCGGTCTATCCGGATGAGAGCCTGCCGTTCACCGAGGCCGAGAAACTCAAGGGTGTGTCCCTGGGCAACTCGCTGACCCATGTGGCGGGGCTCGGCACCTTGAACCATGAACTCGAGCGGCTCGGCACGGCCAGCTCCAGCAACTGGGCCATCGCCCCGCAACGCGCGCGGTCCGGAAAAAGCCTGTTCGCCAACGATCTACATGCCGCCACTTCGGTACCCTCCGCCTGGAGCTTCGTCCAGCTGCGGGCACCGCGTTATCAGGCCGCAGGCGTCGCCCTGGCCGGTCTGCCGGGCGTGCTCGCCGGCTTCAATGGTCAAGTGGCCTGGGGCATGTCGGCCGTGATGGGTGACAACCAGGATCTGTTTGTGGAAAAGGTCAAAAGCGAAGGCGGCCGCGTGCTGTATCAGTCCAACGGCAAATGGCTACCGGCGCGGGTACGTCAGGAAACCTTCCTGGCCAAGGGGCAGCGGCCACTGCGCGAAGCCGTGTACGAGACCGGACATGGTGCACTGCTCAACGACCTCGCCGGCCTGTCGGCCAGCGGTGGCTATGGCTTGACCTTGCAGTTGCCGGACCTGACCGAAGACAAGAGCCTGGACGCCCTGTTCGATCTGTCGCGCGCCAGCAATGTCGAGAAGGCCTCGGATGCCAGCCGGCAGATCCGCGCGGTGGCTACCAACCTGCTGTTCGCCGACGCCAACAGCATCGGCTGGCAAGTCACCGGCCGTTTCCCCAATCGCCTCGAGGGCAAGGGCATGCTGCCCTCCCCCGGCTGGGATGGCCGGTATGACTGGGACGGCCTGGCCGACCCGATGCTGCATCCCTACGACCAGGACCCGCCGCAGGGCTGGCTGGGCACCGCCAACCAGCGCATCGTGCCGCCGGGTTACGGTATTCAGCTGTCCAACGGCTGGTACTACCCTGAACGCAGCGAGCGCCTGGCCGAACTGGCCGGCGCCGGCAAGCACGACACCCGCAGCATGATCGCCATGCAGTCCGACCAGACCACCCCGTTCGCCGCCAAACTGAAGAAGATGTTTCTCGCACCCGGCATGGCGCAACCGCTGAAGAGCGCCATCGACGCCCTGCCCGACGCCGATCGCACCAAGGCCCGGGAGGCCTACACCCGGCTGATGGCCTTCGATGGCCGGCTGAGCGCGCAATCCGCCGACGCCGCGTTGTACGAGCTGTTTCTGCAACAAAGCATGCAGCGCACCTTCCTCGACGAACTGGGGCCGGTCGACAGCGCCGCCTGGAAGGCCTTTGTCGCTCAGGGCATGGCTTCCTACTCGGCCCAGGCCGACCATCTGCTGGGCCGCGACGACAGTCCGTTCTGGGACGACGTGAGCACGCCGCAGAAGGAAGACAAGCCTGCCATCCTGGCCCGCAGCCTGGCTGCGGCGGTCACGGCTGGCGAGACACAACTGGGCGCCGACCGCAGCAAATGGCAGTGGGGCCGCCTGCACCGCACCAGCTGGACGGACGCCGCTGGCCAGACAGTACGCGGCCCGGTGGCCACTGGCGGCGATCACACCACGCTCAATGCCGCGGCCTACCGTTGGGGCGACAGCTTCGACACCGCGTCGATACCGGCCCTGCGCATCGTCGTCGACTTCGCCCAGACCGAACCCATGATCGGCCTCAACAGCAGCGGGCAATCCGGCAACCCGGCCAGTGCCAACTACGCCGATGGCATCGATGCCTGGCTCAAGAATCAGTACGTCAGCTTTCCGATGCAGCCGCAGAACTTCGAGAAGGCCTATGGCATCAAGCGACTGACACTGACGCCGCAGAAGTAACCGCCTCAACGGCCCATGCCGGTCCCCCGCCACTCGGGCGGGGGCTGGTCATTGCCCTGGATCCTGGCCTATGGGGAAGAACACCCCACCGCTCCACACCCCCAGCCAACCGTCACGCACCACCGCCAATTCGACGAGACGATAGAACACGTTGCGGTGAATACGCGCTTCCAGGTTGGTGCGCACCCGTACGTAGGGCGAAGGCTCCTGGCTGCAGGGGGCGATGTCCACCCGCAGCGGATGCTCCTCACCCGCATCGAAACTGTCTTCGACATTGCTGGTGAAGCGCAGCGTCTGCTGCTCGCCTTCACCCGATACCTGCATGTCGACGGCCACGAACGGCGCGTCATCGACGACGATGCCCACCTTCTCCACCGGGGTGACCAGGACGTACTCGTCGCCATCGCGGCGCAGGATGCCCGCGAACAACTTGACCATCGCCGGCCGACCGATCGGCGTGCCCTGGTAGAACCAGGTGCCGTCGCGGGCAATGCGCATGTCGATGTGCCCGCAGAAATCGGGATTCCACAGGTGCACGGGCGGCAAACCCTTTTCGTGAGTGGGGATGTGCGCCAGCAAATCGTCGGCCTTGCCCGTCATGCCTGTCTCCTCAGCGGCTTACGCCCAACAGGCTACGAGCGTAGTCCTCCAGGGGCGGGCCAAGCAAATCTTCCGGTTTGTTGTCATGCATCGTCAGCAGTCCGCCACGGCTGCGGATGGTGGCGGTGTCGATGAGGTAGTGAGTGCTGGTTTCGATGAGCATGATCTGGATCACGCTGCTGTCGACGCCGAGTCGATCCAGGGCCTCCTGGTCGGCCCACTCGTCCATGTTGCCGATGCGGTCGTCGGCACGGGCAAAACGGGCATAGAGCAGGTAATGCGCACCGGCATTGCGTGCTTCGCCCATGGCCTGCTCCAGGCCCAGCGGTGCCGGGGCACGGCGTACCAGGGGAAAATACTCGACGAAGGCTTCGAACGCTTCTTCGGCGACCACGTTGGGCCTGGGGTAGGCGCCGCCGGGAGGCACGAACGAGCCTTGGGCGATGTAGATGAACGAGTCGGGCTGCACGCGCAGGTTATTGAAGCGGCGGGTTTCGCTGTGGTTCAGCACGCCTGCATCGCTCAGGTGGTAGCGAGCGCCCTCGCCCAGATCACTGACCTTCATGCAGCCGCTCAGCGCCAAGAGCGCCAGCAGCACGACCAGATTACGCATGCATCCTCCAGAGCCGGCGACAAGATCCCGGCGATTGGCTGGCTGATGCAGCTTCTGCGCCAGTTTGCGAAGCTCGGGAGTGCCCAGGCTCAGGACTCCTTGGGCCCCGGCAGTTCCGGATCGCGCTTGCGCTTGTTGCCCATGCGCACGCCGATGTCCATCAGGAACTGGAAAAAGCCTTCCTGATCTTCCAGCACATTGCTCCAGAACGGCGAGTGATACAGCGCCACGGCGCCGTGCACCAGTGCCCAGGCTGCGCAGTAGTGGAAGTACGGCGGCACATCCTCCAGCTTGCCTTCGCTGATCCGTCCCTCGATGAGGAAGGTCAGTCGCTCGAAATTGGACGCGCGAATCGTGTGCAGCTGCTCGACAAGTTCGGGAACCTGATTGCCTTTGACGACCTTCTCTTCGAGCCTGTCGAACAGTCGGTAGCGCTGCGGATCGCGCATGCGGAATTCGAAATAGGCGCGGGACAAGGCTTCCTTGTCGCGATCGATGTCGGCCGAATGCAGCAGTGCGTTCAAATCACGCTCGTAGTCGAGCATCAGGCGCAGGTAGATCTCGGCCTTGGATTTGAAGTGCTTGTAGATGGTGCCTTTGCCGATACCGACGGTGTCGGCGATCAACTCGACTGTGACGCTGTCTTCGCCCTGCTCGAGAAAGAGCGCAAGCGCGGTGTCGAGGATTTCCTGCTCACGGCGGCGAAACTCACGGACCTTACGAGGTTCTTTTTGCATAGGAAGGACTGGATCGAAAGCGAAGGCCGTCATTATGCCTGTATAAGGTCAAAATGCACGGATCATCCGAAATCTCTGGCGTTATGGCGGATATGCCACACAACCCCGAAATCGGTGCTGAGCAACCTTGCGCGTATTCCAAATACGTTTAAGAAAACCCGCATGGGCACTGGCGCCCGACGGGCGCTCGACGATACTCAAGGAGTCGTCGCGTCATCTCCCCCAATGACGCGTCGGCAAGGCGTCGATGGACCACGCGCCTGTAGTGACTCCTAATGGTCTTGACCCGGGATTCTCCCCCCAGAGCCCGGGTTTTTTTTGCCTGCGCAACGTTCAGGCCTGACGACGAACCCGTGCCAGTGGGAACAGCCGGCAAAAGTTGTCGGTGGTGCGCTCGGCCAGGCTTTCGAACGTCTCGCCCCGGACCGTGGCGATGCACTGTGCCACTTCCCGAACGTACTGCGGCAGGTTGGACTTGCCACGGTAGGGAATGGGCGCCAGGTAAGGCGAATCGGTCTCGACCAGCAGGCGATCGGCAGGCACCTGGCGGGCGACTTCGCGCAGGGCATCGGCATTGCGGAACGTCACGATGCCCGACAGCGAAATGTAGAAGCCCAGGTCGAGGGCAGCCTTGGCCATGTCCCAATCTTCGGTGAAGCAATGCAGTACGCCGGCCTGGGGCAACTGCGCCTCGCGCAACAGGGCCAGGGTGTCGGCACGCGCGCCGCGGGTATGCACGATGACCGGTTTGCCGGTCAGGTTGGCCGCCTGCAGGTGCAGGCGGAACGATGCCTGCTGCAACTCTGCGGCCTCGGGTTCGTAGTGGTAATCCAGGCCGGTTTCGCCGATCGCCACGACGCGGGAATCATCGAGCTCGTCCAGGAGCCAGTCCAGGGCCGGTGGCTGCCCGGGTGCCAGGTCCAGGGGATGAATGCCGACCGAGCAATCGACATCGTCGTAGCGGCCGGCCAGGGCCTTGACCGCAGCGGCATTCTCGGCGCTCACGCCGATGCACAGGAAGTGGCCGACACCGCAGGCGCGCGCAGCATCGAGCGCGGTGTCCAGGCAGCCGTTGTGTTCGGCGAGGTCGAGGCGATCCAGGTGACAGTGGGAATCTACAAGCATGAGGATAGGACAACTACATCGTGTGAGTGGGACGGTCGGACTTCAAGGCACCGGCCAGGTAGGTTTCGATCTTGTTGCGCGCCGTGTTGTCGCCATCGTTGAACTGCACGCCGACTCCGGCAGCGCGGTTGCCCTGGGCGCCCTTGGGGGTGATCCAGGCCACGCGGCCAGCGACCGGAATCTTTTCCGGCTCGTCCATCAGGTTGAGCAGCATGAACAACTCATCGCCCAGCTTGTAGCTCTTGCTGGTGGGGATGAACAGGCCACCGTTCTTGATGAACGGCATGTACGCGGCATACAGAACGGCCTTGTCCTTGATGGTCAGGGACAGAATGCCGTTGCGCGGTCCGGGACTGACGGGTTGATTCATTCGTGCTCCCTTACTGGTGGTCGATTTTTGCGGCCACGGTTGGCAGTGCCGCGTTGTATCGGAAAAATCCCGTGCTCCCTGACGCGGCTTGCGCCGCTGCTACACATTCACATGCAGGCTCCATTTGGCCGCCCCTGTAGCAGCGGTGCAAGCCGCGTCCAGTATCGCTGCGGTCTTTCAGACAAACTACCGCCAGCGGCAGCAGCGTGCGATCACAATGCACCCATCACCGCTGCCCCGGCAAGGCCATCCAGGACACCAGCAGGGCTTCGATCAGCAATACCCGATTCAGGTTGGCCTTAGCCAGAACCTTCTGGCGCTGCATCAGCACCCAGTCCTGAATGGCCAGCACCTTGTCCTGAGTGCTCTTGTCGGCCAGATATTGCAGCACCTTGCGCATGTCGCTCAAGCCCAGGCCCTGCTCGTCCGCCGTCAGGCGATAGCGCAGCAGCAGGTTCGACCACTCGCAGAACCAGTCGAACAGCAGCAGCAACGGTACACCGCTCCAGGCGTCGGCCAACTGGCTGGGCGTCTGCTGCCCTTTCAACAGCTTCTTCACGCCGTCGACGACCAGAGCCCGCTGCTCGACGATCCCAGCAGCCTGCAACCTGACGGCAGCCAGAGGCGAGCCGGCAGCCAGGGCCAGCAGATCGGCGCGCGCGCCTTCGTCCACGTCCGGCAGCGCCGTGGCCAGCCATTGCAGGCTGACTGCCTGGCTCGGCAGCGGGCAGGCCTGCTGCACGCACCGGCTCTTGACCGTAGGCAGCAGACGGCTGGGCTGATGGCTGACCAACAGCAACACGGTATTGCCCGACGGCTCTTCGAGACTCTTCAGCAAGGCATTGGCCGCGTTGATATTCATGGCTTCGGTAGGCTCGATCAGCACCACCTTGCGCCCACCCAACTGCGCCGTCTGCACCACGAACGCCACCAGTTCGCGGACCTGGTCGACCTTGATCGCCTTGTCCGCTTCCTCGGGTTCGAGGATGAAGTTGTCCGGATGACTGCCGGCCTGCAGCAGCAGACAGGACTTGCAGGCGCCACAGGCCTGCTGCGCGGCGGGACGCTGGCACAACAGCAACGCCATCAGCCGCTCGGCCAGGGCACGCTTGCCAATGCCCTGCGGCCCGTGCAGCAGATAGGCATGGGCATGCTGGGTGCGTCCGGCGAGCTTGTGCCACAGATCGTCTTGCCAGGGGTAGGCTTCAGCCACGCAAATGCCCTCGCAGTTCGGTCGACAATCCTTTGCCCGAAAGCAATGCAAACCAGACGTCAACGCCGGGCAAAATCACTGGAAACGTCATCGAGCCTACAATTTTCCATGAGGAGAATAATCCCATCGCTGGCGAAATGGGCATTTTCAAAGCGGGAACGGGCAGACCCGCCAGCCGTGAAGCCTGGTGATTGTATAGGGTCTTGTGGGCCATGTCTGGACAGGGTGAATGGCGCGCGCAGGCCAGGCATGTCCCCAATGGTGACGTCAGAACAGGCAGATAGGTAACGCCGCTCGCCTTACTGTCGTTTCAGTAACGTACTGGGCGAAACGCCGAACGCTTTCTTGAAGGCATGGCTGAAATGCGAGAAATCGGAAAAGCCATAGTCCAGTGCCACCTGCGACACGGAACGGGCCTGGCCGCATTCGATCGCTTCGCGGCTGCGTTGCAGCCTCACCTGCCAGAGCGCCGCCATGGGGGTTTTCTGGTGGCGGGCGAAAGCACGGGTGATCGTTCGTGGTGACACATGGTGGGCTTGTGCGATGCGCTCCACGCTCAATTCTGTCTCGGCCAAATGACGCAACATGTAGTTCATGGCACGGGCATACAAGTCGCGCTCAATACTGGCGGTGTTGCTGTCCTGCAATTCCAGACTCAGCACCAGCAGATCCAGCAGCGTTTGCGAGAACCGCCCGGCCACCTCCGGCGCCTCCAGGGCCGCAGGCTGGGTAGCGGCCTGGCGCAGCATTTCGCGCAGCGGCACTACGCCAGGACGCCCTTCGTCGAGGACGGTAGAGGTCAAACGCTCTACCTGCGGTAAGCGGCTGCTGAGCAGATGCCGGGGAATGCGCATGAGATGGTTGTCGCGACCTCCCAGGCTGAAGCGAAAGGTCTGCGCGGCGTCGTAAAGCACCAGGCTGCCGGGCTGCAACAACGCGTTACGCCCGCCTTGCTCCAACTTGCCATGGCCATGCTCGATAAAACCCAGCCACAGGTCGTCATCCGGACCGGTTCGCAGGTCGCCGGGCTTGCGCTCCCACTCATGCAGCGCGGCGCTCAGCGAGCAGATATCCAGCGGGCCGAGGCCTTGCACGCGTAATTGGCCCTCGAACGGCGTGTCCTCCAGGGCTTTACTGGAAGCCGGAATGCAGTGTCGGCAGATCACTTCCTTCCAGTAATCGAAACGCTGCGGGGCGGCGACGGCCAGGGTGGTGTAAGCGGCTTGGCTCATGACATCGATCTCGCGGTAACGGGCTCACGCCCCCTTCACGAAGCCACGGAGGGCCTGTTCGGCAGTTCGCCCAGCAACTATCGGGCCAGTGCCTGTGATGCCGCATGATACGTACCGCGGGCCGAAAGTACGGGTATGGACGTGCGCTGAAATGGCGCCAGCGACCATGACCCTGCCAATCGATGAGGCACATCGGACCCTCGATCGCGCACTGTCCTTTTCAACCAAGCCGACGTCCGCCCGAATCAAGCGGCACTCGCGAAGCTTGCCTTAACGTGGGCCCCATCGAGGTCGCCACTCACGGTGACCGTGGAGGTTCCATGCCCAGCCCGCGTCTGTCCCCCTTTGCCGAATGTCTGCTGGCCCTCAAGGGCCGTGATCTGGCGCCGGAAGAGTTCGTATTGGTGCTGATCGAACTGGGTTGCCTGGCCTACCTGCTTCGCCGACGTGGACGTGCCTCGTCCAACTGCCTCGATACCTCAGCCTGATCGTCTCAAGGAGTGCCCATGGAATCTGCAATCGACAAGCATCTGAAATGCCCACGCACGCTGTCCCGCCGTGTGGACGACGACTACCAGCCGCCGTTTCCCATGTTCGTCGGCCGTGCCGACCCCAAGCTCGAACAGGTAGTCATGGCTTATCTGGGCGTGCAGTTCCTGCCCGTCCACCATGCCATCGCGGTCCAGGCCATGCAAAAGATCGTCGCGCAGTTCGCCGGCGATGATGCCCCGGGCAATCACGACATCACCTATCACGAGGACAACCAAGGCTACGGCAATTTCATCGTGGTCGGTTACTGGGCCGACCCTGCCGCCTACTGTCGCTGGCTGCGCAGCCCTGCGGTCGAGTCATGGTGGGCCAGCGACGAGCGCCTGAGCGAGCACCTGGGCTACTTCCGAGAAGTAGTGGCACCGCGCGCCGAGCAATTCGAAACCTTGTACGCCTTTACCGATGACTTGCCCGGCGTGGGCGCCGTCATGGACGGCATCAGCGGTGAAATTCAGGAGCATGGCTATTGGGGGTCCGCGCGAGACCGATTTCCCGTGTCGCAAACCGATCGGATGCGACCCGACGCGTCCCTGCAGGTCATCTCGGGCGATCCGGCGAAAGGCGGGCGAGTGCTGGTCCGCGGCCACGACAACCTGACCCTGATCCGCTCCGGGCAGGACTGGGTCGAGGCCGGTGAGGAAGAGCGCGCGCTGTACTTTCAGGAAATGCTACCACCGCTCCAGGACGGCATGGATTTTCTGCGCGACCAAGGCCAGGCCCTTGGCCGCTACAGCAACCGTTTCGTGCGCAACGTCGATCTTGACGGCAATCTGCTGGACATCGCCTACGACATTGGCCATTGGCGCTCGCTCGACCGCCTGGAGCGGTGGGCCGAATCGCACCCGACCCATCTGCGCATCTTCACCACGTTCTTCAGGGTGATTGGCGGGCTCTCGAAACTGCGCCTGTACCACGAAGTATCGGTCAGCGACGGTCGCAACCAGTTGTTCGAGTACATCAACTGCCATGCCCAGACCGGCATGCTGCGCGACGCCCAACCCCTGCCCGCCTGACCGGCGGCAACCCTCTGCGCTCAAGCCCACATCCCGCCTGGCGGGGTGCTGGCCCCGTTTGTCCATGAAAAGGTGCTCGGCCATGGCCACGATTCGTTACCCCATCACGCTCGCCTCACTGTGCTGCTCGCTTACCGCTCAGGCCGCAGAAGTGGCTCCGGGCGATTACGACCAGTTCCCCACCAATGCCACCATTGGCTTGCTCTATTACCAACACGCCCGCACCGACAATCTGTATGCCAATGGCCACAAAGCCAGCTCGGATTTCGATGTCCGTTCGGACATCGGCATCCTGCGACTGCTGCATGTCTATGCGCTGACCGACCGACTCACGGTCGACCCGCAGTTCCTCTTGCCTTTCGGCCGCGTCGCCGGCCATGGCGATGCCTCGCCCCTCGGGGACAGCAATGGCATCGGCGACCTGATCCTGGCCCCCGCTTTCAAGTACCGGCTCAATGACGCCGGCGACGTGCTTGCCTTCACGCCCTACCTGTACGTACCCACTGGCGAATACGACAACGAAGAAGGCCTGAACCTGGGCGAGCATCGCTGGAAACTCGATCTGCAATCAGCCTATGTCAAACGGTTCGGAGAGAAATGGGCCGTCGACATGGTCGGCGACGTCATCTGGTACGGCGACAACAACGACTACGGCGCCGACTCGGTCCGACGCGAGCAGCAGGTGTCCTACAGCGCCCAGCTCATGGGCCGCTACATGCCCACACCACAGACCGCCTTCGCCGTAGGCGTAGGCCATAACTGGGGCGGTGAGAACAGCGTCGACGGCGTGCATCAGGACGATGAAACCCGCACCACGTATTTGCGCCTCAGCGCCACCACCTTTGTCAGCCCGCGCGATCAGCTGCAGCTGCAGCTGGGCCGGGACCTGTCCGTGGAAAACGGCCCGCGCGAAGACATGCGAGTGAACCTGCGCTACGCCCATGTGTTTTGACGGCCTGACCGTCTCAGCCAAGCCGCTGTCCGCCACAGCCAAGCCATCGGCCGGCGGACGCGCCACTCTTGACTCCACCCGACCGTGACCCAGCGCACCCCGTGCGCCGTACCGAAACAGGACACTCCATGGCCATCGAACGCCCCACTCCCGAACAACTCGACGCGCTCGCGCAGCGTTTGCACATGCACCTGACGACAGAGCAGGCGAGCGAGTATCTGGCCCTGATGCAACCGAGCTTCGACGCCTACGACCTCATCGATGCCCAGCCCGACGAAATCCCGCCGGTGCGCTACCCGCGTGACGCAGGCCTGCGCCCCAGCAAGGCCGACAACCCGCTCAACGCCTGGTACTACCGCACCGAGGTCTGCGGCGCCTCCCGAGGCAAACTGGCCGGGCGTACCGTTGCCCTGAAGGACAACATTGCCTTGGCCGGTGTACCGATGATGAACGGTGCCAGCACCCTGGAAGGCTTCGTGCCGTCCTTCGATGCCACCATTGTCAGCCGGCTGCTCGATGCGGGTGCGACCATTACCGGCAAAGCCACCTGCGAGCATTTCTGCCTGTCGGGCGGGAGTCACACCTCCGATCCGGGGCCGGTCCACAACCCGCGCCGACACGGCTACATCGCCGGAGGGTCCTCCTCCGGCAGCGCCGCGCTGGTAGCGTCAGGGGCGGTGGACATGGCCATCGGTGGCGATCAGGGCGGCTCGATCCGAATCCCGTCAGCGTTTTGCGGCACCTACGGCATGAAGCCCACCCATGGCCTGGTGCCGTACTCCGGGATCATGCCCATCGAGGCGACAGTCGACCACGCAGGGCCCATCACTGCCAACGTGTACGACAATGCGCTGATGCTCGAAGTGATTGCCGGTGCCGACGGTCTCGATCCGCGCCAGTATGCCCCGGTGGTCGAGCCCTACACCCAGGTGCTGGATCGCGGCGTGCGCGGGCTCAGGATCGGCGTCCTGCTGCAGGGTTTCCAACTGCCGAACCTCGATCCGCGGGTGGCCGACAAGGTCCGCTTCGCGATCGATCAGCTGCAGCAACTCGGCGCTCAGGTCAGCGAAGTGTCGATAGCCGAACATGGCCTGGCCGGCGCGCTCTGGCAACCGATCGGTTGCGAAGGGCTGACGGCGCAGATGATGCACGGCAATGGCATGGGCTTTAACTGGAAAGGTCTGTACGACGTCGCACTGCTGGACAAGCACGCCCAGTGGCGTGAAAACGCCGACGCGCTGTCGGCGACCCTCAAGCTGTGCATGTTCGTCGGCCAGTACGGTTTGGAGCGCTACCACGGTCGCTACTACGCCAAGGCACAGAACCTGGCCCGCCGCGTCCGCGCAGCCTATGACCAGGCGCTGAGTGACTACGACGTCCTGCTCATGCCCACCGTGCCGATTCTGGCCCAACCATTGCCATCGGCGACCGCCTCGTTGACCGACTACGTGGCGCGCGCATTCGAGATGATCGGCAACACTGCGGCATTCGATGTCACCGGCCATCCGGCGCTGTCGATCCCCTGTGGCCAGGTCGAGGGACTGCCAGTCGGCATGATGCTGGTGGCGCGTCATTACGGCGAAAGCACGCTGTATCAAGCCGCCGCCGCCTTCGAGGCCAGTATCGACTGGCAACACCTGTGAGGATCCAGCAATGAGCCATGACCACGACCACGATCGCGATCATCATCACGACCACACCGAACCGCCTGCCACCGCAGAGCTGCGCATCAAGGCCCTTGAGTCGCTGCTGCTGGACAAAGGCCTGGTCGACCCTGCCGCCCTGGAGGCGCTGATCGACACCTACGAGCATCAGATCGGTCCGCGCAACGGCGCGCGCGTAGTGGCAAAGGCCTGGGTCGACCCGCAGTACAAACGTCGCCTGCTGGAAAACGCCACCGCGGCCATCGCCGAGCTGGGCTTTTCCGGCGTGCAGGGCGAGGAGATGGTGGTAGTGGAAAATACCCCTCAGGTGCACAACGTCACCGTGTGCACGCTCTGTTCATGCTACCCCTGGCCCACGCTCGGCCTGCCGCCTGCCTGGTACAAATCCGCCCCTTACCGCTCGCGCGTGGTGATCGACCCGCGTGGCGTGTTGGCTGAATTCGGACTACAGATCCCTGCCCATCAGGAGGTACGCGTCTGGGACAGCAGCGCCGACCTGCGTTACCTGGTACTGCCCGAACAGCCCGCAGGCACACAGGGGTGGAGCGAAGAGCGCCTGAGCGAGCTGGTCACCCGCGACGCAATGATCGGCACCGGCCTGCCCATCGCACCCGTCGCCTCAGAGGAGGTCGTCGAATGAACGGAATACATGATCTGGGTGGGTTGCATGGCTTCGGCCCGGTACTGGCTGAAGAAGATGAACCGGTCTTTCACCATGACTGGGAGCGCCGAATCTTTCCGCTGTTTGCCGCGCTGTTTGCCGGAGGGCATTTCAATGTCGACGAGTTCCGCCATTCCATCGAGCGCATGGACCCGATCCACTACCTGGAGAGCAGCTACTACGAGCACTGGCTACACGCCTTCGAGACACTGCTGGTGGAAAAGGGTGTGATCAGCGCAGCCGAATTGCACGGTCGGGCTGCACCGACTCCAGCGCCACAACCGGTCCAGGTGCTCACCGCAGATCTGGTGGAGACAGTGATTCTCGGCGGCGCCTCGGCACGCGCCAAGCACGAGGTGTCCGGCCGCTTCAAGGTCGGCGACAGGGTGCGGGCGAAGAACCTGAACCCCACCACTCATATCCGTCTGCCTCGCTATGCGCGGGGCAAGGTCGGCGTCATCGAAATCGCCCATGGTGCGTTTGCAACGCCCGACAGCATGGCCCACGGCCTGGGTGAGCAACCGCAACACGTCTACACCGTACGGTTCAGCGCCGAAGAACTGTGGGGCACAGCCACCCCGGACTCGGTGTGCATCGACCTGTGGGACAACTATCTGGAGGCGGCATGAACACGATCCCACACAGCGATTACGCAACCCTCGGCCTCCCGCTGGACAGCGAAGGACCGGTTTTCGAGCATCCCTGGCAGGCTCAGGCCTTTTCCCTGGTGGTGCACCTGCACCAGGCAGGCCATTTCAGCTGGGCCCAATGGGTGCAAGTCTTCAGCGATCAGATCAAGGCAACTCCCGCTCAGCCGGGCGAAAGCGTCAACGATGCCTACTTCCGACAGTGGTCCGCTGCCATGGAAACACTGGTGGAGACGCTTGGCCTGTGCGGGCGGGACACCATTTCCCAGCGTGCCGACGAGTGGTGTCGAGCCTACCTCAATACGCCCCATGGAGAACCCGTGAACCTGCTGAACGCGAGTTGTCCGCCAGCCCATGCCCACCCTCATTCACGGCGCACCGGGCCGGTCACGGTCAGCCCGGCGGGCTGAGATGAAATGAGCGGTGCAGAAACGTCTGCATCAGCCGATTGGATCGCTTTGCTGTCGAGAGGTGTCGCGTGTCGTTTCTCTTTGGTTCTATCCGTAGTGCGCTGACGGCCTTGGCGAACCGCTTGGAAGGCGGTGACGCGCCCCTGCCAACGGCACCCACCCACCCCCTGTTACAGCGACTATTCAGGGCCAGCGAGCAACTGCTTGCCGATCAAACCCACGCCAGGGAGCGGATCGCCGAGTGCGATGCCGGGTTGCAACAGCTTCGCGTGGAGCGCGAAACCACTCACGCGGCACTGCAACGGCAGGAGCAACGCTGGCAGTTGACCCTGCAGGTGAGTGAAGGCATGTTCTGGGAGATTCGGCACGCCGCCAGCACCTCCCCTGCAAGCGATTCTTTGCTGCACTGGACGGGCAGCCTGCCCACACTTGCACAACCGCCCGAACGTCTGGGTCTGTGGCACGAGTGCCTGCACACCGACGACCGCAAGGCTCATCAGGACGCGCTGGCCCGACATCTGGCCGATCGCAGCGGGCAAACGCCTTGCGAGATCGAGTTCAGAGCATTGGATCGCCACGGCAACTACAGGTGGTTTCGCAGCCGCGCAGTCACCTGTCGCGATGAGCACGGCCTTGCGTTGACTACGCTGGGGACCCTGCGCGACGTCCACGATGAGCAATTGCGGGGCGAGGCGTTGGCGCTGCTCTCGGCTCGCTTCCAAATCAGTCGCGAGTGCATTCAGGATGCGCTCTGGGACATCGACATCCTTGCCGGCGATCCCGCCAATCCGGCCAATACCATCTGGTTCTCCTCGCAGATGCGACGGATGCTGGGCTATGAGACGGTGGAGGAGTTTCCCAATCTGTTCGACAGCTGGCTGTCGCGCCTGCACCCTGAAGACAGCCAGCGCGCGGTACAGGCTTTCCTCGACCATGTGGGTGACCGCTCCGGGCGCACGGTTTTCGACGTCACCTACCGCCTGCGCCACAAGGACGGAAATTACCGGTGGTTTCGCGGAAGAGGTCAGAGTCAGCGCAGTGCCGACGGCACGCCGTTGCGCACCGTCGGAGCGATCACCGACGTTCACGCGATCCAGGAAGAGGCTCAATGGCGGCACGCGCAGGAGCAGCAGCACCTTGCAATGCAGGAAAATCTCGGCAAATTGACGCAGATCGTCGATACGATCCAGGGCATCGCCAATCAGACCAATCTACTGGCATTGAACGCGGCGATCGAAGCGGCCCGTGCCGGCGAGGCCGGGCGTGGATTCGCCGTGGTCGCCGACGAGGTGCGGAAACTGGCCATGCGGACCAGCAAAGCGACCCGGGAGGCATCTGGAATGATCGCCGGCTAACGTCTGGGGCGTACCTTGCCAGGGCAATAGGCGGGAGGCGATACACTTTTTTGGGGAGGTATCGCCTAACCGATCCCTTTTTCAGTCAGCAGATTTGCAACGACGGCCAGAACGTTACCGCTCACCACGTCGAACGGCTCTGACGCATCGATGACCACGAACGTGTCCGGCGCCTCCTCTGCCTGCCGCAGGAATCCGTCACGGGCCCTGGAAAGAAACTCGAGCTTCTGCCTCTCCATCCGGTCCAGCCCCTGGCCGCGGGAAGCGACGCGCTTCATGCCGATCTCGGGATCCACATCCAGGATGATGTTGAGGTCCGGTGCAAAGCCCTCCAGCGCAAAGCCGTTGATGCTTCGCACCAGGTCCAACGCAATGCCCCGTCCGTAGTGCTGGAAAGCCACGGTCGCAGGGGTGAAGCGATCGCACACCACGACCTTGCCTGCCGCTATCGCAGGAATGATCTTTTCCTTCAGATGCTGTGCTCTGGCGGCGGCGAACAGCAAAAGCTCAGTGGTATCGCAGAGTTCTGGCGTCTCCGGATCAAGGACCACCTCGCGAATCTTCTCGCCGATCCGTGTACCGCCAGGCTCGCGGGTAATGACCACCGGGTGGTTCCTGGCGGTCAGGAATTCTTCGATGGCGCGAATAACGGAAGACTTGCCCGCCCCGTTATTTCCGTCGCATACGATTAGGCAACCTTTTGCCATGTGCTTGTCCTGGTACCTGAAAGTGTTGTTTGGTAGGTGGCGGTTGGTTTTGCAGCAGGGTGGAAGAATGCGTTCCGCGAACGGCCTAGCTCTGCACCGTCATTGAGCAGGCGCCTCGGCGGCGTCCGGCTTCTCTTGTGGCTCGCGCGTGCCGGTCTCGCTCGGTACCGCTGCGGGCGCGGGGCTCGAGCGATAATCGGCGCGGCGTTTGAGCTGGTACTCGCGCACCGCCGCGTTGTGGGCGTCCAGATCGTCGGAAAAGACATGGCTGCCGTCGCCGCGCGCAACGAAATACAGGCTGCTGCCGGGAACCGGATTGAGCGCGGCGTGAATGGCCTCGCGGCCCACCATGGCAATGGGCGTGGGCGGCATTCCGGCGATCACGTAAGTGTTGTAGGCCGTCGGCTCGCGCAGGTCGGCGCGGGTCAGCTTGCCGTTGTAGCGTTCGCCCATGCCGTAGATCACGGTCGGGTCGGTCTGCAGCAACATGCCCGCCTTGAGGCGGCGCACGAAGACGCCGGCGATCTCGCCACGCTCCTGGGGCACACCGGTTTCCTTCTCCACCAGAGACGCCATGATCAACGCCTGATAGGGCTCGCTGTACGGCGCGCTGGCGGCGCGTTCGGCCCATTCGCTGGCCAGCACCTCCTCCAGTCGTCCGTAGGCCTGCTGCAGCAGCTCGACATCGCTCATGCCGCGCACGTACTTGTAGGTGTCAGGGAAAAACCGGCCTTCGGGAAACACCTTGGGGTGGCCGATGCGCGCCATGACTTCACTGTCACTGAGGCCACCCAAGGTCTGCTCGAGCTTTTCCTGGCGCGCCAACGCGGCGCGCACCTGACGAAAATTCCAGCCCTCGACCAGGGTCAGGCTGTACTGCACCACTTCGCCGCGCTGCCAGACATTGAACAGCTCGTTCACCGTCATGCCTGGGGTCAAGCGGTATTCGCCGGTGTGCAGCGGCTGCCCGGCGCGATTGAAGCGCCAGTACAGGCGCAGCCAGAAGGCATCCCGCAGGGTACCTGCCGCCTCCATGCGCAGGATCGTGCCGCCAGGGGTCGCACGGTTGGGTACATCGAGCAATTGTTCTTGAGTGACGGCCAGCGGCTGGTTCAGGGCGCTGTCGACTTTCCAGGCCGCCACGCCCGTTGCCAGTACGGCAACCACGATGAGCGTCTCCAGCAACAGCAGAAATTTACGCTTCACAAATCAGGCATCCAATAGCGCGTGGGCAATGCCTTGCAGTTTACGGGTGAGCGGACCCGCCGGCCACCTCAGTGACGCGAATGCCCGCACAGGCCACACGCCGTAGACGCTGTTGCACACGAAGACTTCCTCGGCCCGAGCCAGGTCCGCTGGCCACAGGTCGTCCACTACCACCTGCAGGCCCAGGCTTGCGGCCTGCTCCAGCAGTTCGGCACGCATCACCCCGGCCACGCCACAGCGCTGCAGGGAAGGCGTGTGCAGCACTCCGTCGATGACCAGAAACAGATTGCTGTAGACCCCTTCGACCAAGCGCCCAGACACGTCCAGCATCAAACCTTCGGCGATGCTCGGGTCGCTCCATTCGGCGCGTGCCAAGACCTGTTCCAGGCGATTGAGGTGTTTGAGTCCGGCCAGCAACGGCTGCTCGGCCAGGCGCGTAGTGCAGGGATAGAGTTCCACGCCCTGCGCGCCGTTGGCCTGCGGATAGGCAGGGCTTGGACCGCCTTGCAGAATGCGTCGCGCACCGGCCTGCGGATCGGGCGCGTAACCTCGGGCACTGTCGCCACGGGTGACGATCAGCTTGAGCACGCCCTCCTCCAGCGCTGCGGCATAGCGGACAACTTCGTCGCGCAGCACGGCCGAGTCGATCAGGATGGCCAGACGCTGGCAGCCCAGCGCAACGCGCGTCAGATGACGCTCGAGAAGTACCGCCTGGCCACCGCGCACGGCGACGGTTTCGAACACACCGTCACCGTAGGCCAGGCCCCGACTCTTCAGGCCCAGCGCATCGCATGGCTGCCCGTCGAGCCAGGCCTGCATCAACCGGCGAAGCGCCGGAAGACCAGCGAACCGTTGGTGCCACCGAACCCGAACGAGTTGCTCAGCACCACATCGATCGGCATGCTGCGTGCGGTATGGGGCACGAAGTCCAGATCGCAGCCTTCGTCAGGCTCGTCGAGGTTGATGGTGGGCGGCGCCATCTGGCTGTTGATCGCCAGCACACTGAAAATCGCCTCGACCGCACCTGCGGCGCCGAGCAGGTGCCCGGTCATCGACTTGGTGGAGCTCACCGCGAGCTTGTAGGCATGCTCACCGAACACGGTCTTGATGGCACTGACTTCGGCCAGGTCGCCCGCCGAGGTCGAGGTGCCATGGGCGTTGATGTACTGCACTTGATCAGGCGTGACGCCAGCATCGCGCAGGGCATTGGCCATGCAGCGCGCCGCGCCGGCGCCGTCTTCGGGCGGCGAGGTCATGTGGAACGCATCGCCGCTGGTGCCGAAACCGATCAGCTCAGCATAAATGGTGGCACCACGCGCCTGAGCATGTTCGAGCTCTTCGAGTACCAGCGCGCCGGCGCCGTCGGACAGCACGAAACCGTCACGGCCCTTGTCCCACGGACGGCTGGCACGAGTTGGCTCGTCGTTACGCGTGGACAACGCTCGCGCCGCGCCGAAACCGCCCATGCCCAAGCCGCACGCGGCCATTTCAGCACCGCCGGCGATCATCACGTCGGCTTCGCCATACGCGATGTTGCGCGCGGCCATGCCGATGCAATGGGTACCGGTGGTGCAGGCCGTAGCGATCGCGTAATTGGGTCCCTGAGCGCCGAGGTGGATCGACAGGAAACCGGAAATCATGTTGATGATCGAGCCAGGCACGAAGAAGGGCGATATCCGCCGCGGTCCGCTGTCATGCATGATCTTGCAGGTTTCTTCGATATTGGTCAGGCCACCAATACCCGAACCCATGGCCACGCCGATGCGCTCGCGATTGGCGTCGGTGACTTCGAGACCGGCGTTGCGCACCGCCTGGAAACCTGCAGCCAGGCCGTATTGAATGAACAAGTCGAGCTTGCGTGCCTCCTTGACCGAGAGGTATTGCTCGACCTCGAACCCCTTCACCGAGCCGCCGAAACGGGTCGAATAGGCCGATAGATCCGTATGCTCGATGGGACCTATGCCACTGCGGCCGGCCAGGATGCCCTGCCAGCTGCTCGGCACGTCGGTGCCCAGCGGTGACAGCATGCCCATACCTGTGACCACGACGCGTCTACGCGACACAGCACTCTCCTTATTCTGGAAACATCAACGCGCGGCCGTCTAAAGAAAAAACCGCACGCCAACGAAGGCAGTGCGGTTTTTCCATGACAAGCAACGGCGATTACAAAACGTTACGCCTGGTGGGCAGTGACGTAATCGATAGCAGCTTGAACGGTGGTGATCTTCTCGGCTTCTTCGTCAGGAATCTCGGTTTCGAATTCCTCTTCCAGAGCCATCACCAGCTCAACGGTGTCCAGAGAATCGGCACCCAGATCTTCAACGAAAGAAGCGGTGTTCACGACTTCTTCCGATTTGACGCCCAGTTGCTCGGCGACGATCTTCTTGACGCGTTCTTCGATGGTGCTCATACCTTGTTTTCACTCCTAATGGACATATGTCAGGCGGCTGGCCGGTACGTAAGTTTATAGAAGAAGCTCGGCTTTTCAAACTGAAAGCGTCACTGCGACCCTACGCAAGCCCGCCACCTAGAATTCGGATGCAGCTTTATAACGGATTTTGGATGCCGGGTAAGACATTTTTTTGAAGCCATCCGTCACAAATTTCGTTACATGTACATGCCGCCGTTCACCGGAATTGTAGCCCCGGTCACGTAGGCTGCACCGTCGGAGGCCAGAAAACCGACCACTTTGGCGATTTCATCGGCCTGCCCCAGGCGGCCCAGAGGGATCTGTACCTGCAAGGCTTCACGCTGTGCCTCGGGCAGTTCGCGGGTCATGTCGGTGTCGATGAAACCAGGCGCCACCGAGTTCACGGTGATCGCGCGCGAACCGACTTCACGGGCCAGCGCACGGCTGAAGCCTTCGAGGCCGGCCTTGGCCGCGGCGTAGTTTACTTGGCCGACGTTGCCCATTGCACCCACAACCGAGCCGATGCTGATGATCCGGCCCCAGCGCGCCTTGGTCATGCCACGCAATACAGCCTTGGACAGGCGGAACAGGCTGTTGAGGTTGGTATCGACCACATCATGCCATTCGTCGTCTTTCATGCGCAGCATCAGGTTGTCACGGGTGATACCGGCGTTGTTGACCAGAATCGCCGGCGCACCGAACTGTTCCTGAATCCTGGCCAGGGTGGCGGCCACCGATTCGTCGCTGCACACGTTGAGTTCCAGGCCGGTACCTTCGATACCGTGCTCCTTGAGCGTGGCGGCAATGCGCGCAGCGCCGCTCTCGGAGGTGGCGGTACCGATGACGGTGGCGCCCATGCGACCCAGTTCCAGGGCGATCGCCTGGCCAATGCCACGGCTGGCGCCGGTGACCAGTGCAACTTTACCTTGCAGGCTCATGCAAGCTCTCCTTGATCAGGCTTGCGCCGCGCGAGCGGCGGCGAAAGCTTCGGGGGTGTTCAGGTTTTCGGTGCTCACGCCATCGGCGCAGCGCTTGTTGAGGCCAGCCAGGACCTTGCCCGGACCGCACTCCACCAGACGTGGTGCGCCCTGGGCCGCCAGGTACTGCACGGTTTCGACCCAGCGCACCGGTTTGTACAGCTGCTCGAGCAGGTCGCGCTTGAGGGTTTCCAGATCGGCCGGTACGCCGGCACTGACGTTCTGTACGACCGGGATCTGCGGCGCCTGCCAGTCGATGGCGTTGATCGATTCGGCGAAACGCTCGGCAGCCGGCTTCATCAACGCACAGTGCGACGGCACGCTGACCGGCAAGGGCATGGCGCGCTTGGCACCCTTGGCCTTGCACAGTTCGATGGCACGGGCGACGGCCTGTGCGGCACCGGCAATCACTACCTGGCCCGGAGAATTGAAGTTGACTGCACTGACGACTTCACCCTGTGCGGCTTCGGCGCAGGCAGCCAGCACATCGGCGTCTTCCAAGCCGAGAATGGCCGCCATGGCGCCCTGCCCAGCCGGTACCGCTTCCTGCATCAGTTGGCCACGACGCTCCACCAGCTTGACCGCATCGGCCAGCGACAGGCAGCCAGCGGCAACCAGCGCGCTGTACTCGCCCAGGCTATGGCCGGCGACATAGGCCGGACGCTCGCCGCCCTCGGCCAGCCACAGGCGCCACAGCGCGACGGAGGCAGCAAGAATCGCAGGTTGCGTCTTGTCGGTCTGGTTGAGGCTTTCGACCGGGCCTTGCTGAACCAGCGCCCAGAGGTCATAACCCAGGGCGTCGGACGCCTCTTTGAAGGTGTCCATGACCAAAGGGTATTGCGTGCCCAGTTCGGCCAGCATGCCGAGCGACTGGGAACCTTGCCCCGGGAAAACGAATGCGAGGGATGCAGACATTGAACAAGCCCTTGTGTGATCTTGTTGCCGAAAATTTCGACGCCGGAAGCGTACCCGGCGCACTGAACTGACAGTTGGATAACCTATGCCCGCCGGTGGTCACATTCAAGCACCTGGGGCCAGGCATGCCTAAAGCAGCATCTGCGCCAACCGCCCGTGCAGGCGTTGGGGCAGGTTTTCACGAATCTCGTCGCGCGCACGGTCTATCGCGCATTGCAAGCCTTCCACGCCAGCGGCGCCATGGCTCTTGACCACGATACCCTGCAGGCCGAGGAAACTGGCACCGTTGTAGCGCGCCGGCGCCAGATCGGCCTGCAAGCGCTTGAGCAGCGGCATGGCCAAGGCGCCCACGGCCCGCGCCATCAGGCTGCTCTGGAACAGCGCCTGAACGCGTTCGGCGAACATGCCGGCCAGACCCTCGTTGGATTTGAGCAGGATGTTGCCGACAAAACCGTCGCACACCACCACATCTGCTTCGCCTCGGAACACACCGTCGCCTTCGATGAAGCCGGTGTAGTTCAAGCCCTGCGCCTTGCGCAGCAGACTTGCCGCCAGCTTGACCTGCTGGTTGCCCTTGATGTCCTCGGTACCGACGTTGAGCAGCGCCACCCGTGGCCGTTCGACACCCAGCGCTTGAGCGGCCACCGACCCCATCACGGCGAACTGATACAGATGCTCGGCGCTGCAATCGACATTGGCGCCCAGGTCGAGCAGCTGGCAGTAGCCACCCCGCGTGGGAATGGCGGCCATCATCGCGGGGCGGTCGATACCGGGCAGCGTCTTGAGCAGGTGCCTGGACAGCGCCATCAAGGCCCCGGTGTTGCCCGCGCTGACCACGGCCTGGACCTGCTCGTCGCGCAGCAACTGGAGCGCCACCCGCATCGAGGAATCCGGTTTGCCGCGCAACGCCTGTGACGGGCGCTCGTCCATGCCGACCACTTCGCTGGCGGCAGCAACGTGCAGGCGTGAGCGATCCACCGCCGGCTGGCTGGCAATCAGTTCTTCAAGAAGTTGAGGGTGACCGACGAGGGTCAGGTGCAGCGAGGGAGTAGCGGACAGGCAGGCAAGGCTGGCCTGAACAATGCTGCGGGGACCGAAGTCCCCGCCCATTGCATCAATCGCGACGGACTGAGCGGACAAGATTTACTCGTCAGCGCCCTTGTCGATCACTTTACGGCCACGGTATACGCCTTCTGGCGATACGTGGTGACGCAGGTGCACTTCACCGGTGGTCTTTTCGACCGACAGGGTGCTTGCCTCGAGTGCGTCGTGCGAACGGCGCATGTCACGGGCAGAGCGGGATTTTTTGTTCTGCTGAACAGCCATAATTGATTAACTCCTAAACGTTTGGGTC